>JAEEGK010000069.1_pt1 | contig 229052 bp, 188 predicted proteins | sample 8958771 | NCBI WGS metagenome assembly JAEEGK01 (sample SAMN16246547, study PRJNA631951) | gut metagenome | biome: gut microbiome; feature: rumen; material: SC-attached | host: Bos | place: Iran: Karaj | collected 2018-10 | reverse complement strand
ACGCGGCGTCGCTGGATCAGGGTTTCCCCCATTGTCCAATATCCCCCACTGCTGCCTCCCGTAGGAGTTTGGGCCGTGTCTCAGTCCCAATGTGGCCGTTCACTCTCTCAAGCCGGCTACTGATCGTCGCCTTGGTGGGCCTTTACCTCACCAACTAGCTAATCAGACGCGGGCCCATCTCACACCTATAAATATTTGATGGCAATGTCATGCGGTATCGCCATGTTATGCGGTTTTAGCAGTCGTTTCCAACTGTTATCCCCCTGTGTGAGGTAGGTTACCCACGCGTTACTCACCCGTCCGCCACTAAGTCATGAGATCAGATTACTCATCACTCATGCTTCGTTCGACTTGCATGTGTTAAGCACGCCGCCAGCGTTCATCCTGAGCCAGGATCAAACTCTCATGTTTGAATGTTTTTTCCTTGTCAGAACAAACACCAGCTTTTTTCTAAAGAATTAAGCTAAGGTTATTGTTCCGTTAAATCTTTACTGTTCTTAAGGTTGTCCTTAAGTTTGAAAATCAATGTTAATTGAATTTTCAGGGTTGTTTAGCTGTTTAATTATCAAGGTTCTGTTTCGCTTTGTTTTTTTGTGTCTCTCGCAAAGCGCTCAGTAAGGATACCACCGAAAAAAGACTTTGTCAATAGCTTTTTTTCTTTTTTCCAAAAATCTTTCATCACTTTCTATCCCTTTGTTTTCAAGGGCTACAGCCGTTTTGTATCCGCAATTGTATCTATTTTCTAAACATTTAGTTCATTTTCACAAACTCCCAAATTGTCTGATTTTCACATGTATGCTTCCTCTTTCGTTACCATGTTTCTGTTTTTATACCAAAAGTTTATTCTTTTTTTCTTATTTGATGTTATTTTGTTGGACTTTCGTCGTATATTTGGTGTACTTTACATTATATAATGCGCTTGTAAACAACAAAAGTGCTTATAAGAGAACCCCTCATAACCCCAATAATTTTTACAGCCCCGTATCAATATCCCCTGTTGATGCGAGGCTGTAAAAAATTTCAGGGACCATATTTGATCATGACAAATAATCAGTAATATATCGGAGGATTTTATGAAACTGACAGAATGCTATTCCAGACTCAACGGTGATTACACCGGTGTGCTCAGTCGTCTCATGAAGGAATCCCTGGTCAGCAGATTTCTCATTATGTTTTTGAAGGACACTCAGTTCAATGAATTCCACAGCTCATTAAAGGATCAGAATTGGGAAAATGCTTTCAGAAACATACACACGCTGAAGGGTACCTCATTAAACCTGGGTCTCACACAACTGGCAAATGCGGCAAGCACAATTACCGAACTTCTGAGAAGCGGATCTCCGTCAGGTGATCTTGCAGCTCCGGTGGAGCTTTTGGATAAAGAATACAGGCACACCATAGAAACCATCGAAGAATACTCCGCCGATCCGGAGATATGAAACGAAAAAACCACTCTTGCAAATGCAAAAGTGGTTCTTTTTTTACCGGAGAAAGAGGGATTTGAACCCTCGCGCCGCTATTAACGACCTGCACCCTTTCCAGGGGTGTCCCTTCAGCCTCTTGGGTATTTCTCCAAAAGCCTGGCCATGTGCCAAGTGTATTAAATTGATCCCCGCACGTAACGGGAATGAGCGGAGAGCAAGGGATTCGAACCCCTGTGGGCTTTCGCCCTAACGGTTTTCAAGACCGCCCCGTTGTGACCGCTTCGGTAGCTCTCCATACGCTTTTCTCAAAACGTGCTTATGCATATTACCACAGAGAAACATCTAAGTCAAGCAAATTTTATCAATATATCGTACAATTTCTTTTACCGAGTCAAACATGATGTATACGCAATCGATCACTTGTTTCTTTTCCTTAAGATCTCTTCTGCTGTCTTCAGATCATCTTCCGTCGTTATCTTTATGTTTTCCTTTTTTCCTTTGAGCATATAAATACTGCCCTCTCCGTACTTGCGGACGGCAGAAGCATCATCGGTGATGGTATCATCCCCGTTTTCAACTGCTTTTTTATAGCTGTTAAGAGCATTGTAAAGTTCAAAGCACTGGGGAGTCTGAGCAGCCCAGGTGTGGGTTCTGTCGGGAGTCATGGAAATGTTTCCCTCACCATTTACGATCTGTATGGTATCGGTGACCTTTACCCCCACAACGCAGGAACCTTTGGAAGTTACATGTTCTATTGCTCTGTCAATGGTTTCAACATCTATACAGGGTCTTGCCCCGTCATGGATAAGACAGAAGCTCTCTCCCTTTCCGGTCTCTTCCAAATGGTGGCTTGCCGCTTCAAGTCCGTGAAGCACCGAGTCGTAGCGATTTTCTCCGCCGCTGGCGATCGAAACGCATTTGGTTATACCGTATCTTTTGATGATCTCATCATAGCAATAGGAAATATCCTTTTCGGCGCAAACAAGGATCACTGCATCAACCCTGCTCTTTTCAAAAGCCTGAAGGCTCCAAGCAAGGACAGGTCTTCCGAAAAGATCTCTGTATTGTTTTGGTGTATTACCGCCAAATCTTTTTCCCGATCCGCCGGCAAGTACAATTGCATAGATCACTTTCTCTCTCCCAGTCTCAGATTGGGGATCGCATTTAAATCGAGTCCGCTGAAGTTCCCCTTAAGAAATTCATAGTAAGCCGCAGCACCGATCATAGCGGCATTATCCGTGCAGTATATGGGCGAAGGATAGATCATCTCCAGTCCTCTCTTCTCGCAGGCAGCTTTCATTCCCGCACGTAAAGCGGAATTGGAAGCCACACCGCCGGCAAGGGCAACTTTCTTGAAACCGTACTCCTTTGCCGCATGCATAGTCTTGTCAACCAGAACATCCACGACAGCCGCCTGAAAAGAAGCAGCCACATCATTGCGATTGATCTCTTCCCCCTTCATTTCAGCCTGGTTAAGATAATTCAGAACTGCGGATTTAAGTCCTGAAAAGCTGAAATCATAGGGGCAGTCATCCACCTTGGCCCTGGGGAATGCTATAGCCTTCGGATCCCCTTCTTTAGCCACTTTATCTATCTTGGGTCCTCCGGGATAACCGAGTCCTATGGCACGGGCAACCTTGTCATAGGCTTCCCCCGCTGCATCATCATGAGTTCTTCCGAGAATCTCGTATTCTCCGTAGTCTTTCATTATCACAAGATGAGTGTGACCGCCGGAAACTATGAGGCACAAAAAAGGCGGCTCAAGATCCGGATGTTCAAGGAAATTAGCCGAAACATGTCCTTCAATATGGTGAACACCGATAAGCGGCAGACCTGCAGCATATGCAAGTGATTTCGCTGCAGAAACTCCCACAAGCAAAGGTCCCACAAGCCCGGGGCCGTAAGTCACCGCAACCGCATCAAGCTCCTTGAGGCCGACTCCCGCATCCGAAAGTGCCTGTTCAATAACGGGATTGATCTTCTCTATGTGTTTTCTCGAAGCTATCTCAGGTACAACACCGCCATACAGTGTGTGGAGATCGATCTGAGAATAAATAACATTGGAAAGGACTTTACGTCCATTCTCGATCACAGCGGCCGCAGTTTCATCGCAGGATGACTCAACGGCCAAAATCTTAATATCTTTCATCTTAAAACCTTCTTGAATCTGTTAACTTATTAATCCGGGAACTCCACGGCATCTGTCATTTCCCAGCCCAAAATCTTCCAATTTCCCTTCTCGTCTTCTCTCAGAACGAACTTTTCATAGGTCCGGCTGATCCCCTTCTTTTTCTTAACAACAAACATTGCCACTATTGAAGCCATGTTCTTTCCGTCTTTTGTGTACTTCTCCGTCTGACTCTCCAGTTGAACATTGGTAACGGATATGGTATTGCCGGCGTTTCTGAAGGCAATTATTTCATTATAAAGAGAATCTTCGTAACTGTCCGCGGGATTTAAAGCAAGCAGTTCGTCATCGTAGAGTTTCCTCAGCTGTTCCGTAAGTTTGTAAAACTCCTCTTCGGTATAATTTCCCGACATGAGACAGGTGTTGATCCTCTGATAAAGCCTGACAGTCTCTCTCACCGTAGAAGGATAGAACCGGTCCAGGTCTTTGGAGATTATCGCCTGAGCCTCCGTGTTTGTAGAAGTTCCGGTTTCAAAAATAGTATCGTTCCTTCTGTTGTTAACGGTATAGAAAACTATCCAGATGACAATGCCAAGGATGACTACACCGCCTATTATGCCTCCGATATACTTCTTCATGCTTCTACCTCATTTCTGTCAATAACACCGACTGTTGCTGTAATATATATCGGCACAGTGCCCTTTGACATTCACCCGTTAAGGAAAACGTCACTCTTCTTCCTCGGAAAACCTGAGGGTCACACTTTCCCCGTCGCTTGCACATTTGGTGTTGGGAAACACACTCTTTGCAAGTCCGAGATACTCCTTGGGTCTGTTCATGGAAGGGCTGTAATGGGTGAGCCACATTTCCTTTACTTCAGCTGCCGCCGCTATCTTTGCGGCTTCTCTGAAGGTCATATGCTTTTTTTTCACGGCATCGGCCTGCTTTTCAGGTTCTCCGTACATTCCTTCGCAGATGAAAAGATCCGAGTGAGCTGCATTGTTAACGATGGACTCTGTAGGTCTGGTGTCGGTACAATAAGTAACTTTCAGTCCTTTTCTTTCCGGTCCCAGCACCATTTCCGGCGTGAACACTTTTCCGTCCGCTTCCAGTATCTCACCTTTCTGCAGCCTGTTCCAGAATTGTAAGGGTATCCCGGTTGCCTTTGCACGCTCAGCATCAAAGCGCCCGGCTCTCCTGACCTCCAGTGTGTAACCGTAGCATGTCACATTGTGGTTCACTTTAAAAGCCGTGATCACGTACCCTAACATGGAAAAGCTTCTTTCCGCTTCTCCGATCTCTATCATATTGATCTCGAAGGGTAGCTCGGGAGCAATGATCCTTAAAGCCCCCACCACCTTTTCAAGTCCCTTGGGACCGATCATGGTGACAGGTTCCGTCCTCTCGGCATTTCCCATGGAAAGCAGAAGTCCGGGAAGCCCGCTGATGTGATCCCCGTGATAATGCGTAAAAAGGATACAGTCTATGTCATGAAAGCTGAGTCCCGCCTGGCGTATAGCCACCTGGGTTCCTTCTCCCGCATCGATCAATATTCCTTTTCCGTTGTATCTTACCATAAGGGAGGTAAGCCACCTTTTGGGAAGAGGCATCATACCGCCCGTTCCCAGCAAACACAAATCTAACATCAAATTCCTCTTATCCAAGGCATATAATTGCAGGATTCCTGCTGTTATATGCCGCCAACAGTTTCCTCGTTGCTTAACCCTGATCGATGTTAAGCCGCATGATGACAGCATCTTCCTTCGGAAGCTCATAAAAGCCTTTTCTCAGTCCAACATCCCTGAAACCCAGCTTTCTGTACAGGCCTCTGGCAGGCTCGTTGCTGACCCTGACCTCAAGATACATGTCTCTCACTTCAAGGCTTTTGGCCCTGTTGATCAGTTCATTCATCATTTTGTAAGCAATACCCTGTCCTCTGCAGTCTTCTCTAACACAGACATTGGGGATCTCCGCTTCATCAAGTACATAGTAAAAGCAGCAATATCCCATTATATCATCATCGTCGTCATCGGAAACGGCTACCAAAAGACAGTAATTTTCCTGCAAAATGGAGCCTTCAAAATTGTCTCTGCTCCAGGGCATGGAAAAGGTGGCTTTTTCTATCTCGCTCACCTTGTTACAGTCTTTTATTGTCATTTCACGAATTTTCATTTCGTCTCCCACGACCGATCATTATCAACGACAAAAGACAATCCTTCTACTTCTCCCTGCGTTCTCTTTCCGCCTGAGAAAGGCGTAAATAATCCGGAACATGTTCGGCTGCCGGAACCGCCAGTCCCGCTTTGAACATTTCAAGTGCTCTTACGGCAAGACTTCCTGCTCTTTGCACATTATTGTTTATGGGTGCGAATTGCAGCTTCACCTTTACGTTGTTCTTTAACAGCTCAGCAAAAACGGGAACTCCGTCTCCCAAAAAAATAACCGGCTCTCCGAGATCGTTAACAATTTCAGCTATCTCATCTATGGACACAGCCATTTGATCTTTGACAGTTTCAAAGCCTTCCGATGTGTTTCTGTAAACTCCGGTGTAGACCTGATTCCTGCGGGCATCCATCAAGGGAACGATGAGTCCCTCAAATCCGAAGATGTTCGATGCAATGGTCATTGTGGTAGGTACCGCCACAATGGGCTTGTTAAGCGCCTGCCCCAGTCCCTTTGCGGTAGCCGATCCGATCCTTAAGCCCGTAAAGCTTCCCGGTCCTCCGGATACGGCGATGGCATCGATCTCCTCGAGATCAGTACCGGTCCTTTTCACTACCTCGTCCACCATGGGCAGAAGAGTCTGGGAATGAGTCAGCTTCAGGTTCAGGCTGAACTCTCCGATTATTTTTTCCTCAGTGGCTATGGCACAGGATGCCACAAGCCCGGAGGCTTCAATCGCCAAAATCTTGTTCATTAAATCATGCCTTCCTAATTTCTATGCTTCTGTAATCGAAGCCCTTTTGCAGATCCTTTGAAATGGTCACTCTGGTGCAGTTATCCGGCAAAAGTTCTTCAATCTTGTCGGCCCATTCCACAAGGGAAACGCCCTGACCGAAAAAGCAGTCCTCGTATCCGATCTCATCCATCTCATCGATGTCGTCGATCCTGTAAACATCAAAATGATACAGGGGCATTCTTCCGCTTTCATACACCTGCACGATGGTAAATGTAGGGCTGACCACAGGCTCTTCTATTCCGAGTCCCTTTGCAAAGCCCTTTGTGAACACAGTCTTTCCGACACCAAGGTCACCTGACAGGCATATAATGTCTCCGGGCTTTGATTTCACAGCCATATCATATGCAATTTTGAATGTCTCTTCCGGCGAACCGGATGAGAAGTTTTCAATAATCATAAAACAGATCCTATTTCTTAAGTTTCACACAGCCCGCGGGACACATTTCCAGGAGGAGTGCTTTGAAAGCCCCGAGCTCCGAACCTATGCATGCCTTGGGAAGTATGGTTGCGTTGTTGTTTCCCGTAAAAAGTATTATGCTCTTCATGGTTTCCCGGGCAAGAAGAACGATCTCCCAGGGAGCATCCTGACTCTGTCCGTCCTGGGACAGAGTGATCCCGCTCCTGTTAAAGGAGTACTGTACAGGCTTCGAAAAACCGGGATTCTTCTTTGTCTGTCTCCATGCTTTAAAAAGAAGCAGGGCGGGATTTATCACCGTAAACAAAGAAGCAAGGCCGATCAGGGCGATGAGGCTTAAGGGCGAATCTCCGTAGCCGAAGATCAATGCAACGATTGCAATGGCACTGAAGCCGTAATTAATTACCGATCTGAAGCCGGCATAGGAGTTAATGTACAGGAACTCGAAAATGTATCCGGTTTTCATGTTAACGGTAAACTTTATATCTCTGTCTTCCATATAGCTTGTTCCTCAAGTCTTTCTCACGGATTTACAGGATCATGGACAATGCTATCCTCTTCTTTGCGGGATCGCAGCTTAAAACCTTGACATCCACGATGTCTCCCACGCTGACTGCCTCGAGAGGATGCTTGATGTACTTCTTGTTTGTGATCTGGGAAATGTGGACCAGACCGTCCTGATGAACTCCGATGTCCACAAAAACACCGAAATCGATAACATTTCTGACAGTTCCTTTAAGGATCATTCCTTCGGTCAGATCCTTCATTTCAAGCACGTCATTTCTTAAAATGGGCTTGGGCATCTCGTCTCTGGGGTCTCTGCCGGGCTTCTCAAGTTCCTTGATGATATCCGTCAGGGTCATCTCACCGATGCCCAATCTCTCAGCAAGTGCCTTTTTGTCCTTTACCATTTTTCCGATGGAGGAAAGGTTGTCTCCTGCAGTCTTTACAATAACGGCAGTCTCTGCCTTCTTTTGATCATTTGCTGCAGGTGCAGTGAGCTTCTTTCCCGACTTTTCCTGAGCCTTTGCAAAAGCCGCTCCGAAAGCCGAATTGGTGTTGGAAATGCGGATCTCCTTCTCTGCAGGCTTTCTGTTCTTTCTTTCGCCTTTATTGGGCATGGCTGCTTCTCTTGCAGCCTTTTCCTGAGCCTTGGCATTCTTTTCGGCAGCCAGCTGTTCCGCTCTCAGTTTATTGATGTCATCGGGCTTGAAGCCGAGTTCGGAAAGGAGTTCTGTGGCAGCCTTGTAAGACTCGGGGTGAACCGATGTTGAATCCAGGGGATTGGTTCCTCCCATGATACGAAGGAAGCCTGCACACTGTTCATATGCCTTGGGGCCCAGCTTTGCCACTTTCAACAGATCGTTTCTTGTGATGAATCGTCCGTTTGCTTCACGATAGGCAACTATGTTCTTTGCGGTGACCTTGGAGATTCCGGAAACGTACTCAAGAAGGGCGGGTGATGCGGTGTTGAGATCAACACCTACCTTGTTAACGCAGTCTTCAACTACTCCCGCAAGGGTCTCGGAGAGCTTCTTCTGGTTCATGTCATGCTGGTACTGGCCAACACCGATGGCCTGAGGCTCGATCTTAACAAGCTCAGCCAGAGGATCCTGAAGTCTTCTTGCAATGGAAACCGCAGAACGCTGTGCAACGTCGTAATCCGGGAATTCTTCCGTGGCAAGTTTGCTTGCGGAATAAACCGAAGCCCCTGCCTCACTGGTGATCACGTACTTTGTGGGCACCTTCATTTCCTTTAAAAGATCTACGATAAAGAGCTCCGATTCACGGGAAGCCGTTCCGTTTCCCACGGAGATCAGTGTTACATTATACTTGGTGATAAGCCTCTTAACGATGGCTTTTGCTTCATCCATCTTGTGCATTCCGGGAAGTGTGGCAAAAACCACGGCTGTATCAAGCACCTTACCCGTAGCATCCACAACAGCCAGCTTGCATCCCGTTCTGAAACCGGGGTCCCAGCCGAGAACCGTCTGTCCCACAATGGGAGGCTGCATGAGGAGCTGCTTTAAGTTTTCGCCGAAGACTTTGATAGCACCGTCTTCAGCCTTTTCAGTGAGTTCGTTCCTTACTTCCCTCTCGATGGAAGGAGCGATGAGACGGTCATAGGCATCCGCAACAGCTGCCTTTATCTGATCATTTGTATTGGGGTTATCCTTTGTTATTACTTTCTTTTCAAGATACCTGAGGATGGTTTCTGTAGGAGCCGTGATCTTTACGGTCAGCACCTTTTCTGCCTCTCCTCTGTTAAGAGCAAGGGTCCTGTGTCCGGGAAGTGTCTTCACTTTCTCGGAGAAGTTGTAGTACATCTCGTAAACGCTGTCTGCTTCCTCATCCTTGGCAGATGAAGAGATAACGCCCTCTTCTTCCGTTACGGAACGGATGTGGGTTCTGTAATCCGCTTCATCGGAGATCTTCTCAGCGATGATGTCAAGTGCTCCGGCAAGGGCCTCTTCCGCAGTTTTGACTTCCTTTTCCTCACTGATGTAAGCCTTTGCTTCCTCTATTGCGGGAACGGTAAGATCCTGAGCCATAATGGCATCTGCAAGAGGCTGTAAGCCCTTTTCCGCTGCGATGGTGGCTCTTGTTCTTCTCTTGGGTCTGTAAGGACGATAGATGTCCTCCAAAGTAACCTGTGTCTGGGCTTCGGCGATCTGCTTTTTGAGTTCGTCGGTGAGTTTGCCCTGTTCTTCTATGCTTTTTAAGATCTGTTCTTTCTTTTCTTCAAGACTTCTGAGGTATTTAAGACGTTCGTCGAGATTTCTGAGTACCTCATCGTTCAATGCCCCTGTAGCCTCTTTCCTGTATCGTGCGATGAAGGGTATGGTGTTTCCTTCATCGATCAGCTTTACAGCCGCATCAACCTGCTCTCTGCGTACTCCGAGTTCCGCCGTAAGCTGTTTTAAAATATCCATTCAATAACCTCCGCAAGTGTGTTACTGGTGAGTTTCTCCCCATTGCATAAAAACAGAATGGCAGATCATTGATCACCACTTGTATCATACCACATTTCCAACGAAAAACAAGAAAAAAAGAGGCAGCCCTCATGGCTGCCCCGTAACATCATCCGATTCATTCTTTTGGTCCATCGATGGGTGAACCGTCTGCAGTGTGCCTGATCTTCGTTCTGGTTGTTCCGCCTGAAACATAGGGCCTTCCGCACTCCGGGCATATGCTGGTGTGGAGGGTGACACTGGCGGAAATGAGTTTTGCATCCGGCCTGCTGCCCTTCTGAACGGCATTTGCCACATGCTCTCTCTCGTGAGACATTACAACGGAAGCAGAAGCAGAAGGATCGATGTGCCCGGGAGTTTTAAAGGAAACATCCGCCTCATCGGAGCCGTCGACATACATCCTGTTCTCACAGGTCTCGCATTTTTCAAGCCCCAGGCGTTTGCGCATCCTCTCCGTTGCGGGTGATTCCATGGTCTTTGCCGCATTATCGACTGCCATTTTCATCTCCTCCGGAGATCTTCCCACTCTCACGGTCCGATCGTTGGAAAACACCTCGGGTACGGCAGCCACAACGGCAACAGCAGCACCTTCATTCGCATCCGCATGAAGTGCATTGCTCCTTGCGGCAAGTGTTGCACCGGAAGTATAGTATATGCTGTTGTATGCTCCGTAAGCGCTGACGCTTCCGATCATGGCAGCCTCCCTGACCCGTTCATGCCGGGTCATACTTTATTGTATTATACCATTTTTAAAAATTTTGTGCAAATGAGACCGCAAAGACCGGGGAATGCTCCGCATCCCCCGGCCTTCAGTTATTTAAACCGCCAGATTCACATGCTGTACTGCGCCGGCTTCCCCTGTGGATTCTTTAAGGAAGAAGCCCGTGCGTTTAACCTGTCCCATGGTGGCATTATTCTTTAAGGACTTAAGTGCAAAGTCTGTGGCAACACTGCCCAAATTGATGGCACCCACATCGGCTTTTTTAAGATCCAGCAGAACGTCTTTACCGTTCTTGTCCTTCGTCCAGATCTTTAATTTCTTGAAAATGCTGTCATTTTCATCGATCCAGCCGTTGCCATCCTCATCGTAAGCGGCAAGATCCTTAAATCCGTTGCCGGACTTAGTTCCGAAAAGCTCAGATCCGTCATTTATCTTACCGTCGCCGTTTTTGTCAAGGGCAAGAAGTCCGGAGTTCTCTCTAAGATCATAGATCCTTTCTTCCTTACCGTCAGCATCCAGATCAAAGAGGAATGTTTTTTCCGTAAGATCTGCGCACTTGTCATCAAGCTCGATCACAAGGGGATCTACCATGGTATAGGATTCTTCCATATAGGAGCCGTATTCGGCGGTAAAGCTTCTGGACATTTCAACGGTAAGTTCAAAACTGAGTTCCCGTCCGTCTTCCGTTCTTACAGAGCCTGAAGAACGGTAGGCCGTGCTTTCGGTTTCCATGTAAAACTTTGACTGAACGGTGATCTTGGTCCAGTTGGTCATGTTTACCGTATGATGTCCGGGATTTGCCTGTACCGCAGGACTAGCACCGGACATGGTGCACGCCATGTTCCCCGCAAAAGCAGCCAGGTTTTCCTGAGCCTTGTTCATGGACTCCGCAAAACTCTTCATGCTGTCGTTCACATAAACCGGACCGCCCTTCTCTCCACGGATCTTTTTAAGAAGTTCAAGGATGCGTCTCAGCATCTTAAGCTCATTGTCTTCCTCGGTGGGGATCTCGAGATCCGCTTTATTGGCTTTGTTAGCCTTTACCATATCTTCAAGTGACTTTTTAAGGTTTTCTTTTTGGTTCTTTTCCTTTTCCTTAGCAGCTGCCTTCTCTTCTTCGGCGATCTCCGCCTTTTTCTCCCGAAGCTGTTCCGCAAGATTTTTGGAATCATCGGACAATTCAATTGTGGCAGCCCTGCTGCTTAAAACCGTAAGGGATTCTTGCTCGACTTTTTCATAAGAAAAATAGGAACGATTGGAACTCATGGATACATTAGACGAATCAATTTTCATAATATACGCCCTCCTTGGCGATCTTTGAAAAGTGCTTTGTGCGAATCCTTTCGCACGTAACACGGATTAAGTGTACAACTACCTTATCGGCAACTTCCTACCGATTCTTAACCCTTCTCTTAAAATTTTAATATAATGATAAGTCTAAAGCAGTTTTAAACACAAAAAAACCGGAAAAGAAAGGATCTTTTCCGGTAGTAAGTACGATAGATTAAATTGTCTTGGAAACATGAAGAAGGAAAGGATCCAGATCTTTCTTCATAGCAAGAGCCTCTTCAATGTCGTAATCAACAAACTTTCCGTTCTTGTAAGCTACAACACGGTTTGTCTTTCCTGCGCAAAGAAGTTCAACAGCCATGCATCCCATAGCAGAAGCATAGACCCTGTCCTTAGCCGTAGGGCTTCCGCCACGCTGAATGTGACCGATGATGGTAGCACGGGTCTCTATGCCTGTTGCTGCTTCGATGCGGTCTGCCATTCTGTAAGAATTACCGATACCTTCGGCATTTACGATGATGGTGTGCTTCTTGCCGAGTGCCTTTCTCGCAAGAATGTGCTGAACGACCCTTTTCTCGTCATAGTTCATGAGCTCGGGAAGAAGGATCTCCTCAGCGCCGTTGGCAATTCCGCTCCAGAGAGCAATGTAACCGGCGCGACGTCCCATAACTTCAATGATGGAAACTCTCTCGTGGGATGTGGATGTGTCACGAACCTTGTCAATGGCATCCATCGCTGTGTTGACAGCTGTATCAAATCCTATTGTATAATCAGTGCATGCAATATCGAGGTCGATGGTTCCGGGAACGCCGACTGTGTTGATGCCTCTGGCAGCAAGCTGACGTGCACCCTGGAAGGAGCCGTCACCACCGATGACAACAAGTCCGTCGATACCGTTCTTCTTGCAGATCTCAGCGCCCTTGTCCTGTCCTTCGGATGTAACGAATTCCTGGCAGCGAGCTGTGTAGAGTATTGTACCACCGCGCTGGATCGTATCGGAAACGCTTCGTGAATCCATGTCGATAATGTCCTCATCAAGAAGACCTGCGTATCCTCTGTTAATACCCTTAACCTTCACACCATTTTCAATGGCCGTACGAACAACCGCACGTATCGCAGCGTTCATTCCGGGCGCATCTCCGCCACTGGTGAGTACCCCTATGGTTTTAACCATGCTTTCTGCCATATTATGCCTCCAAATCTATTAGAGTGATTTACGAAAATTTACTACTTGTTACAAGTTTTGTATTTTACAACGAAACATTTTTTTTGTAAATATCCAAAAAAGATAAAATGAAGAAACTTTTGATTAACAAAGCTAAAAAGTGACCCTGATCTGCTCATTTCCGAATTTTTTTGTTAACTTCTCCTGCAGATCACCGCTGAGATCTACAGAAAAACTTCTTCCCAGTTTTTTCATCTGCTTTTCTTCTTCAAGATAGATCACCACATCGGATCTTCCGTCGGATGTCTTAAGGATCTCCATCAATTCTTTTTCCGCCGCGGCATACTCATCCTTATTCTTAAACCTGACCCAGAGTTTTCCGGGAATGGCATCAAGCCTGTCGATACCGGACAGGATGATCTTGGCCCCTCTTTCTTCATCGGTGGAGATCCTTCCCCTGATCATGACCTTTTCATCTTCATTAAGAAGCTTCCTATTCTTTTCATAATCATTGGGGAAAACGATCACCTCGGTATTTCCGTAAAGATCCTCAAGTTTAAGAAAAGCCATGGTGCGGTTGTTTTTTGTGACCTTTCGGGTCACTTCCGTTATCATGCCGCCGATCACCACATTCTGATCGTCATTTACCTTAAGTTCTCCTGTTTCTTCATCGGCTTTCAGATCCGCTGTTGTGGTGTCACAGTGTTTTTTCAGGATGTCAAGGTAGTTTTCCAGAGGATGTCCGCTGACATAAAGATCCAGCACCTCTTTCTCGTAGCCCAGAAGTTCGTCCTTACCGAACTCTCCCACATCCGGAAGAGGAGTTTCCATAGCGACCTTTTCTTCGGGATCCATGAAATCAAAGAAGGAAAGCTGTCCCGTGATCTCTTTTTTGTGCTCGCTCACAGCATCATCTATGATGATCTGGCAGACCTGAAGGAGCTGCTTTCTGGTTCCGGGAACGGAATCAAAAGCTCCCGCCTTTATGAGATTCTCCACTGTCCTCCTGTTAACTCCCAAAGGAACGCAACGCTTTGCAAAATCCTTAAGAGACGTGAATCTGCCGTTACGCTCTCTCTCTGATTTTATGTCCTCCACCACCTGCCGTCCGACGCCCTTGATGGCGGAAAGTCCGTATCGGATGGATCTTCCTCCCACCGTAAAGCCGACTCCGCTTTCATTCACATCCGGAGGAAGCACACTTACCCCCATCTTTTTACAGGTGTACATGTACTCCGTTACTTTTCCGGTGTTGTCCATGATGGATGTCATCAGAGCTGCCATGTATTCAACGGGATAATAGTATTTGAGATAGGCTGTCTGATAGGAAACCACCGCGTAGCAGGCGGCATGAGCCTTGTTAAATGCATATTTTGCAAAATCAGTCATTTCGTCATAGATGTGATTTGCCACCTTTTCGGAAATGCCTCTTGCTTCACAGCCGGGAACGTTTTCCTGAGGGTTGCCGTGGACGAAGTTTTCTCTTTCCTTAGCCATTACATCGGCCTTTTTCTTGGCCATGGCACGGCGCACCAGATCGCTCCGTCCGTAGGAGTAGCCCGCCAGATCTCTTACGATCTGCATGACCTGCTCCTGGTAGACTATGCATCCGTACGTGGTTTCAAGTATGGGCCTTAATTCCTCACAGTCATATGTGATGGAATCCCTGTCACTCTTTCCTTTGATATACTTGGGGATGAAATCCATGGGTCCCGGGCGGTAAAGGGAGATCCCGGCGATAACGTCTTCTATGGAAGAAGGCTTCAGCTCTTTCATAAAGCTTGTCATTCCCTTGCTTTCAAGCTGAAAAACACCGTCGGTCTTTGCCTGGGAGATCATATCAAAAATGTTCTTGTCATCGTAACTGATCTCTTTTATCGAAAATCGCTTCTCCCCGGGCTTTTTGTTCATGTTCACGAAGTTTTCCGCGTCTTTGATGACCGTAAGGGTTCTGAGTCCCAGAAAGTCCATCTTGAGAAGTCCGAGATGTTCGCACTCCGTCATATTGAACTGAGTAGTCACCGAACCGTCGGAAGCACAGGACAAAGGTACATAGTCATCAACGGGAGCATTACTTATGATAACGCCCGCAGCATGCATGGAAGTGTGTCTGGGCAGACCTTCCAGAGCCATTGCCATATCCAGAAGATTTCTGATCTCTTCGTCCTCATCATACATTTTTTTAAGATCCGTGCTTTTGGTGAGAGCATCCGCTATGGTAATGTTAAGCTCATTGGGCACCAGTTTTGCCACAACGTCAACTCTTGCATAGGGCAGATCCAAGGCTCTTCCCACGTCTCTGATGGCATTTTTCGCAGCCATGGTCCCGAATGTAACGATCTGGCAGACTCTGTCACGACCGTACTTTCTTACAACATAGTCAATGACTTCCTGTCTTCTTTCATAGCAGAAATCCACATCAAAGTCGGGCATGGAGACACGTTCGGGGTTTAAGAATCTTTCAAACAGCAGATTGTATCTGATGGGATCGATGTCCGTGATCTCAAGACAGTAAGCCGCGATGCTTCCCGCACCGCTGCCTCGTCCCGGCCCCACGGGGATGTCATGATCCTTGGCGTATTTGATAAAATCCCAGACGATCAGGAAGTAGTCCACGAAGCCCATATCATGCACGATCTTAAGCTCGTAATCCAGCCTTTCCCTGAGTTCCGGGGTAACAACCCTGTATCTTTTTTTGATACCCTCTTCGCAGAGGAACTGCAGGTAGGTCCAGGCGTCGTAGCCCTCCGGAACATCAAATCTCGGCAATTTGTAATTACCGAATTCAAAATCAAAGTTACAGCGGTCCGCGATCTTACAGGTGTTTTCCAATGCTTCCGGAGCATATGGAAACAGAGCGGCCATCTCTTCCTCGGATTTAAGATAGAACTGCCCGCCTTCGTACCTCATACGGTCTTCATCCTGAACCTTTTTCTGGGTCTGTATGCAAAGGAGAATGTCGTGAGCCACGGCATCCTCGGCTTTAATGTAGTGGGAATCGTTGGTGCAGATAAGGTCTATGCCTGTTTCTTCATGCATACGCATAAGGAAAGTGTTTACCGTCTTTTGTTCCGGGATACCGTGATCCTGAAGTTCAAGGAAGAAATTGCCCTTACCGAAGATCTTTTCAAGGCGCAGAGCTGCTTCCTTTCCCTCTTCGTAAAGTCCTCTCTTCAGATAGTTTGCCACCTCTCCCGCCAGGCAGGCAGAAGTGCAGATGATCCCTTCGTGGTACTTTTCCAGCACCTCAAGATCAACCCTGGGCTTGTAGTAGAAGCCTTCGGTGAACCCGATGGAAACGATCTTTATCAGGTTATGATAACCTGTGTCGTTCTCCGCCAGGAGGATCAGATGTCTGTAACGCTCGTCCGAAACGGAGCCGGACTTATCAAATCTCGACCCCGGCGCTACATAGACTTCACAGCCTATTATGGGCTTGATCCCGGCATTTTTGCATTCGGTCCAGAATTCCACCGCTCCGAACATAACACCGTGATCGGTGATGGCAAGGGCCTTCATCCCAAGCTCTTTCGCTCTCGCCACCAACGGCTTGATCTTTGCAGACCCGTCCAGAAGGGAGTAACCCGTATGTACATGTAAATGTGTAAAGCTCATAATTTCACCCCTAAAACGAGAAAAACCTCATTCAACGAATGAGGTTATTATAGCATAAATCAAAACCAACAATAAAGCCTTATTTGGTTCCCGTAAGAAGATTTTGTACTTCCTTGCTTGCTGCTTCTTCATCGGCGCCGTCAGCCACAATGGTAACAACTTCGCCGTCAATTATCCTAAGTGTCATAACGCCCATGATGCTCTTTGCATTAATGAGCTTATCTGTCTGTTCAACGTAAACTCTTGAATCAAATTTACTTGCTGTCTGCACCAAAAGTGCTGCCGGAGTAACGTCCATCTTAGATGTCTTCGCTATGGTGATTTGATTTCTGATCATCTTGTTCCTCTTTTCCTTTCAAGTCTCGAGCTATGGCGATAATTTTTTCAAGTCTGTGATTAACCCCGGATCTGCCAAGTCTCGGCTCAGTCATTTCTCCCAGCTCCGAAAGAGATTTTTCGGGATAGGTGACTCTGAGCTCTGCAATGCTCTGCAGTGTCTCGGGCAGATTTTTAAGGACATTTGCTTCGTCCAGATACCTGATGCATTCACATGCATATTCCGAGGCCACCACCGTTTTTTTCAAATTCGATGTTTCGCAATTAACCCTTCGGTTAACCTTGTTCTTGACTTCCTTAAGGATCCTTTCGTTTTCGAAGTTCATGAGTGAAACATGAGCTTCCATAATATTCAAAAGATCACTGATCTTATCCGCATCCTTAAAATAAAGCCGAAATCCGCTTCCCCTTTGCGCCACCTTGCCGGCGACATCAAAGGCGGCTGAAGCAAGGTTCAGAAGCTCTATGCCCGAACGGGTCCTTGCAGAGATCTCAAGATGATACTCATCCTTCGGATCAGCAACACTGCCCGCTCCCAAAAAAGCGCCCCTTAAGAAACTTCTTTTGCAACAGCTGCGTTCGATGATCTTCATGTCTTTAAGAAAGAGCAAGCCGTTGTTTTCCTCTAACCTGCACATTTTCACAAAGTCATTTTCATTTCCTAAATCATCGGTTAATGATTTTAAGACAGACATATCGCATTTGTCAACAGATTTTTTTTGAGAATATAAAATGTAACCTGCAATTTCCGCAATTTTACAATGCTTCGGAATGGGTACAACTGATGCTAATTCTGTTTTTACTTCACTGCTGAAAGACATTATTTGATTATATCCCTATGAATGGTCTTGACCGAGTAGTCATCCTTTTCCAATGCCTCGGAAAGCACCCTGGCCATGGTTACCGACCTGTGCTTGCCGCCGGTGCATCCGATACCGATCACAAGACCGTTTTTGCCTTCGTTAATGTAATGTGGAATCAGGAATTCCACCATATCGATGAGTTTTGCGACAAATTCGTCAGCCTGGGGACTCTTCATTACGAAATCCCGAACTTCCTCATTCTCTCCCGTCAAATGCTTAAGACTCTGAACATAAAAAGGATTTGCAAGAAATCGCACATCAAAGACCATGTCCGCATCCACCGGTATACCGTACTTGAACCCGAAAGAGATCACCGTGACGATAAAGTTCTTAAACACCTTGTTATTTACAAAGATACTGTCTATCTCCTGCTTGAGATCTCTCACAAGAAGAGTGCTGGTGTCAAGGACATAGTCCGCTTTTCCTTTCAGAAAAGCGATCTTCTTACGTTCCTCCTCGATTCCCGCTTCCACTCTCCCGCTGCCGGACAGGGGATGATTCCTTCTGGTCTCTTTGTATCTTTTTATCAATGTTTCGTCCGAAGCATCCAGAAAAAGGATCTCGTACTTGATCCTCATTTCCTTAAGCTCCGTCAGCACTGGTTCAACCTCATCAAGGGAATGACCGCTTCTGATGTCGACGCCTATGGCTATCTTGTCAAATTCACCCCGGTTACTGTTTTCGGCGATCTGGGCAAATTTCGAGATCAAAGGGATCGGAAGATTATCGGCGCAAAAAAAGCCCGCGTCTTCAAGCATTTTAAGTACAGATGTTTTTCCTGCTCCGGACATTCCGGTTACTATTACAAATCTCATTCTGTCGCCTCTTAATACTGTAAAATCTTATCCGATACCTACTTTATGAACCTTATCTCGGGCTCCAGCATTACACCCGAGTTTTTAAAGACTTTGTCCCTTACTGCTTCGATAAGTGCCTGAACATCGGCCGCTGTGGCATTATCCGAGTTTACTATGAAACCGGCATGTTTTTCGGAGACCGAAGCTCCTCCCACCTTAAAGCCCTTAAGGCCGGCGTCTTCAATGAGTTTCCCCGCAAAATTTCCTTCCGGTCTCTTGAAAGTACTTCCGGCGCTGGGCTGATCCAGAGGCTGCTTTTCGATCCTTCTTCTCTTGTACTCTTCCATCATCGTTCTGATGGGGATCCTGGGATAGACCTTTAAATGAAAAGTCCCGCTTAAAATGATCTCTCCGGACTCCGTAAATCTGCTGGTCCTGTAGCCCAGTTTTGCTTCGTCCTTTGTAAGCTCTTTGATCTCTCCGTCCCCGGTCATTACCTTTACGGACACAAGAGTATCATTAAGGTCTCTCTCGTAAGCTCCCGCATTCATGAAAATGCCGCCTCCCACACTTCCGGGGATGCCATGAGCAAATTCAAGACCGGTGAAGCCTTTTTTTAAAGCATACATTGAAAGCTGCGTCAATGCGACTCCTGCTCCCGCTGTAATAAATGCAGATCCGTCGTTTATGTCCTCTCTGATGGAAAGGCGGTCAAAATCACCGCTTAAATGCAGGATCACACCGTCGTAGCCCTCATCGCTCGCCAGAACATTTGTTCCGTTTCCCAAAAGGCAGAATCTTACATCTTCTTCTTTACAGATCCTGACTGCATCTGACAGCTCCGTCTCGTTCTCAACGACGGCATAAAAAGCAGCCGGTCCTCCGATCCTGAAAGACGTGTGTCTTGAAAGAGCCTCGTCCGGAAACAGGTTTTTAAGATCCATTATTTCGGAAAATCTATCCGTAAGAACACTTTTCTTATTCAGCAACATCCAGCATCATCCTCGCACAGCCGTAAATACCGGCATCATTTTCCAGGGTGGCAAGCCTGAATTCGGTGGTCTGCAGCGCATTTAAAAGGTTGGGGCCGTAATGCTTTTTCAAAGTATCTATCAGAATGTCTCCCGCTTTGGAAACACCTCCGCCGATAACAAAACATTCCGGATCGACGGAAGCAGCCACGTGTGAAAGAGCTGCATCAAGGATCTCACAGACCTCGTCCACCACCTTAAGTGCTGTTTCATCTCCTGCCTTTGCGGCATCAAAAACATCCTTGGCGGTAATATCTTCGATTTTGGCAAGGGCAGACGAAGGATCTTTCTTTGCTGCTTCCTGTCCCATAAAGGCTATGCCCGTGGCAGAAGCATACTGTTCAAGATGACCGTGTCCTCCGCAGCCGCAGAGTCTGGTCTCTTCATCCTTCATACGGATGTGACCGATCTCTCCCGCCGCACCGTGGGCACCTGCACGGATCTTTCCGTCGCAGATGACACCGCCGCCGACTCCGGTCCCGAGGGTGACCATCACGATATCATTGTAGCCTTTTCCGCCACCCTTCCACATTTCGCCCAGAGCTGCCACATTTGCATCATTGGCAGCACGGCAGGGAAGTCCCAGAAGCTCTGTAAATCTCTCATTTACGTTAAAAATGCCCCAGCCGAGGTTGGCACATTTTAATACGGTACCGTCTTTTGTAATGGGTCCGGGAACGCCGACACCAAGACCTATTACGTCCTTCCTGTCAAGATTTCTTTCCCGGATCTTGTCTTTAACTGTATTGACCACATCCTGAGGGACGGAAGCACCTCCGTTTTCACGATTTGTTCCTATCTCCCATTTTTCAAGGAGTTCCCCTTCTTCGGTAAAAAGCCCCAGCTTAACCGTTGTTCCTCCTATGTCTGCTCCGAACAGATACTTCATGATCAATTTCCTTCCTTTTCTTTATTCGTTTTCGTTGTCGCTGTCATCCTCATCTTCTTCTTCGATGTTTCTGCCCTTCATAATGTTCTCGGTAACACGTCTCGAGAACTCCTTGGCCGCATTGTAGCCCATCTTCTTCTGTCTGTGATTTACAGCTGCGGACTCTACAATGATGGCGAGGTTTCGACCGGGACGGATGGGAAGATCCTGACAGACAACCTTGTTTCCCAGGAATTCCGTGTACTTGTCCTCAAGTCCCATTCTGTCGTATTCCTTGTCCTTTACCCAGTCTTCAAGACGAATGACAAGATCTATCTGCTGGGTGTTTTTTACACTTGAGATACCGAACAATGTCTTAACATCGATGATACCGATACCTCTGAGCTCGATCAGATGTCTGGTTATGGGCGGCGCAGAACCGATCAGCGTTGCTTCGCTCACTTTCTTGATCTCAACAACGTCATCCGCCACAAGTCTGTGTCCGCGCTTTATGAGTTCGAGAGCTGCCTCGCTCTTTCCTATGCCTGATTCACCGATGATCAGGATGCCTTCACCGTAAACATCAACAAGAACGCCGTGAATGGAGATCCTGGGAGCCAGCTCCACCTTAAGCCATCTGATGGCTTCGCCTTCAAAGTCGGAGGTGGACTTCTCGCTTAAAAGAATGGGAACCCCCTTTTCAAGGGCGACTTTTCTGACCTCTTCCGTAGGTCTGATGCCACGGCACAAAACTATGCAGGGTATCTTGAAACTCATGAGCTTTGTGAGCACATCCAGTCCTTTATCTTCCATCTTGTCCATGTAGGCCTGTTCTACATGTCCTATGATCTGAACTCTTTCACTGTTAAAGTAGTCATAGAACCCCACCAGCTGCAGTGCGGGTCTGTTGACTTCGGGTTCGGTGATCTTTCTTCCCTTGAGATCGATCTCGGGAGTAAGATTTTCAAGACCCATATTCTCAATAAACTTCTTAAGACTAACCGTATACATTATTCTTCCTTTCCCCGGTTTTCACTCGGATGGAGAAATTCCAGGATGCTTTCCGCTGCCTTTCTGTTCATGGAAGGCAGCTCCATAAGTTTCTCCATATCGGCATTTTTCAGTTCTTCCAGCGAAGTAAAATGCCGCATTATCTCTATCCTTCTCTTCTGTCCCACATTGGGGATGTCGTCCAGTATGGATCTGGTCTGTGCTTTGTTACGCAAAGTCTTGTGATACTCGATCGCAAAACGGTGAGTCTCATCCTGTATCCTTGTGACCAGTTTAAAGCCTTCGCTGTAAGTGTCGATGGGCACTTCCTCATCATTGAACCACAGGCCTCTTGTTCTGTGCCTGTCATCCTTCACCATCCCGCAGACGGGAATGCTGAGTCCGAGGCTTTCCACCACTTCAAGGACGGAATTCACCTGTCCTCTGCCTCCGTCGATCAGAAGCAGATCGGGAAATCTCACAAAGGAATCCTCGTTTCTTTCCCCTGCTTCCCTAAGTTCCCGTAATCCGTGCTCGAATCTTCTCCTTAAGACTTCTCTCATGCTTCCGTAATCATCGGCACCGATTATCGTTTTTGTCTTAAACCGCCTGTAATCGGATTTTTTCGGTCTGCCTCCTTCAAAAACCACCATGGAGGCAACGTTTTCAAAGCCCGCGGTGTTTGAAATGTCATACGACTCTATTCTATATAGCTTTTCCAGTTTTAGCAAGTTTTTTATTTCATCGAGAGCACCGCTTGTACGCTTCTCCATGTCCCTGATCCGCTTTTCGTCGTTAAAGAGTACAGTGCGGGCATTGTTTTCCGCCATCTCCGTGAGCTTAAGCTTCTCTCCCTTCTTGGGAGTAAAGATGGTGACCTTGCTGCCCCGTATCTCTGAAAGCCAGCCCGAGATCAGCTCCGCATCCTCGATCTCCTTTGAGATGTAGATCTCTCTCGGAATGTGAGGAGTTCCCGAATAGTACTGTTTGATAAAGCTCTCCAGTATTTTTTCCCTTGTTTCGTTTTCCACTCCCGTAAGATAGAAATGTTCCCTTCCGGTGAGTTTTCCGTTCCTTATAAAGAAGCATGAGGCCACAGCTGTGTCATCCTTGTTGACGACAGCCACTATGTCTCTGTCATTGTCGTCACATTCATCTGCCTTCTGTGCCTGATCCAGTCTTTTGACGCTGTTGATCAGATCCCTCATTTCTGCGGCTCTTTCAAATTCCAGATTTTCCGAATACATGAGCATACGGCTGTTCAGCGCATCCGTAACCGCTTCGTGATGACCTCTCAAAAAAGAAAGGCATCTCTCCACGCCCTTTTTGTATTCTTCCATTTTAACATCACCCATACAGGGTGCGGGACACTGGCCCATGGAATGATAGAGACAGGGCCTTTCACAGACTCTTTCACCTTCTTCGATCCTTTTGGAACAGTTTCTGAGACCACAGGTCTTCATCAGAAGGTCTATGGTGCGATGAACCGAATCGGCAGAGGTGTAGGGTCCGAAGTACTCCGCATTGTCTTTCTTTCTGTCTCTGGCCATGAAGATCCTGGGGAAATCTTCTCCCGTGGTCACCTTGATGTAAGGATAATGCTTGTCATCCTTAAGCATGGTGTTGTATTTCGGTCGATGTTCCTTGATAAGATTGCATTCCAAAACGAGTGCCTCCATCTCCGAATCGACAACAATGTATTCAAACCATGCAATGCAGGAAACCATCTTCCTCACCTTTGCCGTGTGGTTTTTGTTGCTTTGGAAGTATTGACGCACTCGATTTTTGAGCACAACCGCCTTACCGACGTAGATGATCTCATCATCGGCGTTGTGCATTATATAAACTCCCGGCTTAGCCGGGAGTTTTTTAAGTTCTTCCTGAATATTAAATTCCATATTCACCGATCCCAACGATCAGACCGAAACAGTATCGTCGGTTGTTTCTCCTGTATTACCCGCATTGTCCTGAGACTCGGCCTTAACTTCATTTTCATCCTTTGTCTCTTCGGGAACAATGCCCTTCATTTCATTATAGATAGCCATGAATTCCTTACCGGTAATGCTCTCTCTTTCGATCAGAACACCTGCGATACGATCCAGAATGTCACGGTTCTCATTGATCAGCTGTTTTGCCTTGGCGTAGCATTCGCTAATAATAGAACGGACTTCCTTGTCTATCTCCGCTTCCGTTTCGTTCGAACACTGAGAAACAGCTCTTCCGTCAAGATACTGGTTTTCCACGCTCTCAAGCATTACAAGACCGAACTTGTCACTCATTCCGTATCTGGTTACCATTGCCCTGGCAATGCCTGTTGCCTGTTCGATGTCATTTGCGGCACCGGTCGTAACGGATCCGAATACGATCTCTTCAGCGGCACGGCCTGCACAGAAGGTGGTGATCCTTGCGATCAGCTCTTCCTTCTTCATAAGATACTTTTCTTCTTCCGGAGCCTGAAGGACGTATCCCAAAGCTCCCTTTGTTCTGGGAACGATAGTGATCTTCTGAACAGGTTCGGAGTTTTTCTGTAAAGCACTGACAAGAGCATGTCCGGTTTCATGGAAGGAAACGATGTTCTTCTCTTCCTTGCTGAGTATCCTGTCCTTCTTTTCCTTACCTGCGATAACCACTTCGACGGATTCGAAGAGATCTGCCTGAGTGACATAGTTTCTGCCCTTCTTAACGGCAAGGATCGCAGCTTCGTTTATCATATTGGCGAGATCCGAACCGACAGCTCCGCTGGTTGCGAGAGCGATGGCTTCAAGATCCACGTCGTCACCCATTTTAACATTCTTGGCATGTACTTTGAGCACTTCCACTCTGCCCTTGAGATCGGGTCTGTCAACGATGATCCTTCTGTCGAAACGTCCGGGACGAAGAAGGGCCTTGTCAAGTACCTCGGGACGGTTGGTGGCTGCAAGGATCACGATACCCTTGGAAGTATCAAATCCGTCCATCTCGGAAAGGAGCTGATTGAGTGTCTGCTCTCTTTCATCATTTCCGCCGCCGTATCTGGAGTCTCTTGATTTACCGATGGCATCCACCTCATCAATAAATATGATGCAGGGTGCCATGGCCTGTGCCTGTTTAAACAGATCTCTCACCCTGGAAGCACCGACACCTACGTACATTTCCACAAAGTCGGAACCCGAAAGCGAAAAGAAAGGAACCTTTGCCTCTCCGGCAACTGCTTTTGCAAGAAGAGTCTTACCTGTTCCGGGAGGTCCCACAAGAAGAGCTCCCTTGGGCAGTTTTGCACCGATAGAAGTGTATTTTCCGGGATCATGAAGGAAATCAACCAGTTCCGTAAGACTTTCCTTTGCTTCTTCCTGTCCCGCCACATCCTTAAATGTAACACCCGTCTCCCTTTCGACATAGACTTTGGCGTTACTCCTTCCGACATTCATCAATCCGCCGGAACTCTTTGCGACCATACGATACATGAAGAACATGAACACCAGAATGAGTCCGAACATGATCACAAAATCCAGAATTGTAGCAAGCAGTTCGCCTTTTCCGTCATCGATCTTCCTCGAATAGGTCACACCTGCTTTTTCAAGACGCTCCTGAATGGCATTTCCGTCTTCAAGGATACCTGTGTATCTTGTCTCCGTGTACTTTTCATACTTCTGTTCCTTGGGAACGATCACAAGCTTCTGGGTGGATGACTGGATCTCAACGGATTTTACTTCGTCATTGTCCAGCATTTGGATAAATTCATCGTAAGTGATCTCTTTGTTGATGCTGGCATCAAAGTCCTTACTGATCATTCTTCCCCAGATGATAATAAACAAAGCAGCTACGATACAGATAAAAATACCTGCCTTCGTCTGCTTGTTACTGTTCTTTTTGTTTTTGTTCTGATTATTGGGGTTTTCTCTTAAGTTATTGTCCATCTGTCCTCCGGCGGTTAAAGCCGCACCTCATTTCCTCAATCTGTAAGATTTTATCATTGTACACTTTTTATGTCAATTTTTTGTGTATAGCCCCTAAAGAAAGAATAAACTTTTATTCTGCTCTGTAATCTGCCCTTATGAAGCTCTCGTCTTCCAAAGAAGCCCTGAAGTAACGGTCCGCCCTGTCCTTCTGCCCCTTTGTTTCAAAGATACGTCCCAGAATGAGGTCGAGCTCGGCGGGCTTTACCTCAAAGCCGTCAAACTCATCGGCAAAGCAGTCGGCTTCATCAAAATATCCGGTTTCAAGCCACGTCCTGGCTACGACACACATCGCTTCAAGAGACTCAAAAGTGTCGCTGCCCTGTATTCTGCCTTTAAAGAAGGGCTCAGCCATTTCAAAATCCTCTTTTTTGCCGTTAAAGAAAAGCTCCTTTGCATACATGGACCACAGCCTGTCGGACATGTCTCCCTTTTCCCCAAGCACTCTCCGGAATGCATCAAAATCACGGCCGGAATGGTTCTCTTCCGGGCAATGGAGTATCTCGACATCCGAATCAAATACCACGGGATCCGTTCTCACGGTTTCATGGATCGGATCGATCCAGGTGAATGTCCTTAACCTTTTAAAAAGCTTTGGTCTTCTCTCCCTGAGATCATTGTATGCCATGTTGATCTCTTTGGGGTTTATGTAGATCATAGTCACTATCTCAACCTCGGGTATCAGGCACTGCTTCAGCACCTTAAGCCTCTTTAGGTTTCCAGCGTCGATCACTTCATCGGCGTCTGCGGAATAGATGTAGTCACATGATGCTTTTGAAAACACAAAATTCCTGGCTGCGGAGAAATCGTTCACCCATTCAAAATCAAAGATCCTGTCGGTGTAACGGGCTGCGATCTCCTTTGTTCTGTCCGTCGAACCCGTGTCCGCGATCACGATCTCATCCGCAATGCCCTTAAGACTGTCCAGACATCTTGCAAGAGTCTTTTCTTCATTTTTTACTATCATGCAAACGCTGATGGTCATGCTTTACCCTTTATCCCTTCATCCTTCGATGATCTTTTTTATGGCTCTTAAGGCTTTTCCCCTGTGGCTCACGGCATTCTTCTCGTCCGGAGTCATCTCTGCTGCATTCTTGTTAAACTCAGGCACAAAGAAAATGGGATCGTATCCGAATCCCCCGTCTCCCTTTTGTTCATGGGCGATCCTGCCCTCGAAGTATTCTGTAACCACTTCTTTCCGCCCGTTAGGCCATACCGCAGCCACCGCACAGGCATATCTTGCCGTTCTCTTCTCTTCCGGAACGTCTTTAAGCTTGTCTAATATGTAATTGTTCTTATAATCATAGTCGGTGTCATGACCTAAAAAGCGCGCGGAATATATGCCCGGCTGCTTGTCCATGGCATCGATCTCAAGGCCCGAATCATCGGCCAGTGTGAGACACCCGGATGCCTTTGCGATAGCTTCTGCCTTGATCAGAGCGTTTTCTGCAAATGTGGTCCCGTTCTCTTCTATATCAATGTCAAAACCCGCTTCCTTCATGGAGACTATCTCATAATCCGTGTCACTCATGATCTCGCGGATCTCACGCATCTTGTCCCTGTTTCCGGTTGCAAAGATCAATCTTGTCATTTGTTTTCCCCTTCCGAATAATGTGCTGTTCTTAATATCTCGCACCCTGTTCGAAAAGTCAACCTTGACTTTTAACTCTTTTGCATATAGAATCGCAAATATGGAAAAATTTGAATTTATCTGCCCCTGCCACTTCGGCATGGAGGCCGTGTTAAAAAAAGAAATACTGGATCTCGGGTACGAGATCGTATCTGTTGAAGACGGTAAGATCACCTTTTCCGGTGATGTTACCGCTTTTGCGCGTGCAAACATCTTCCTTCGCACCGCGGAAAGAGTCCTGTGGAAGGTGGGAAGCTTCAGAGCGGAGACTTTTGAAGACCTCTTTCAGGGCACCAAAGCCATAGCCTGGGAGGAGATCCTTCCCAAGGATGCAAAGTTCTGGGTCACAAAAGCCAACTCCGTAAAGAGTAAGCTCTTCTCTCCCTCGGACATTCAGTCCATCATGAAAAAAGCCATGGTGGAGCGCATGAAACAGCATTACGGCCTGTCTCGTTTCGAAGAGACGGGAGCCCCGTTCCCTCTCCGTGTTTCCATCATGAAGGATATGGTGACGGTGGGGATCGACACATCAGGCGAATCCCTTCACAAGAGAGGCTATCGTAAGATGATCGTAAAAGCCCCCATTGAAGAGACTCTCGCTGCCGCACTCATCATGCTCACTCCCTGGAACAAAGACCGTGTTCTGGTGGATCCTTTTTGCGGGAGCGGAACCATCCCCATAGAAGCGGCTATGATCGGAGCCAACATCGCTCCCGGCATAAACAGGGAATTTACCGCAGAAGAATGGACAAACATAATACCGAAAAAATGCTGGTACGCTGCGATAGAAGAAGCCAATTCCAAGATCCTTACGGATGTGGAAATGAACATTCAGGGTTATGACATCGACAACGAAGCCATCAAGGCAGCGCGTCAGAATGCGATCGATGCCGGAGTTGACAAGTACATCCACTTCCAGACCCGTGATGTGCGTGATCTCAACAATCCAAAAAAATACGGCTTTATCATCACCAACCCTCCCTACGGAGAGCGTCTCGAAGACAAAAAGGACATGCCCGCGCTGTATGAGACCATCGGTCAGGCATATGCACGGTTGGACTCCTGGTCCATGTTCATGATCACAAGCTTCGAGGATGCGGTAAAATACATCGGAAAGCAGCCTGACAAAAACAGAAAACTCTATAACGGTATGTTGAAGACCTACTTCTACTCTTTCATGGGGCCGAAGCCTCCGAAGAAACCAAGAACCGAGCAATAAAAGAAATCCCGGCATCAAAGGATGCCGGGGTATTTTTATGCTTCCATATTCTTGGCGAAGAAATCTATGAAATCCTTGTAGACCACATCTTTATCCGTTTCGTTCAAAAGCTCGTGACGATCGCCGGGATAAAGCTTCATTTCAACATTTGTGAAACCGAGTTCATCGTATTTTTCAAAAAATGCTCTGATACCGACGCCGAAATCTCCCACAGGATCGTCCTCTCCGCTGGCGATCAAAATGGGCAGGTCATGTCTCGTTTTCTCCATTCCCCATTTAGCATTTCCGGTGATGGTAACAAGATCCCGATAGAAGCTTGATGTGCAGACGAAACCGCAGGCGGGATCAGCCCTGTAGGCATCAACCACCTTCTCGTCCTTTGTCAGCCAGTCGCTCTTTGTTCTTTTACAGTCTCTCAGATAGACCTTGGTCTCAAACATGAGTTTGTTTAATAAAGGTGATCTGTGTCCGGGTCCGCAGATCGCGGAAACCAGATTACCCATGAAAATGCCGCTCTTACACATGGCATCCGACTGGAAACCGGTGCCGCAAAAGAGAGCGCAATCCATCTGATCGAACTGCTGAATGACATTCCTTCCGATCAGAGATCCCATACTGTGACCGAAAAGAGCGCATTTCCTGCTTCTCTTGTTTTCAAAAACGTACTTCATGGCCCGGACCGCATCGGTAATGACCAGTCTCGCCCCGTCCTTCTTTGCAAAGAACCCCCATTCTTTGGGATCGAGGTCCTTACCATGACCTCTGTGGTTGTAAATGTAGGCATCAAAGCCCGCATCATTCAGAGCATGTATAAAATCCAGATACCGTTCGTAGTGTTCTGCCATTCCGTGAAGAAGCAGAACACTTCCTCTTACGGAAGGGGAATCGGTCTCAAACACGGCGAGCTTGATCCTGTAATCTTCTGCCCCAATGATCTCTACAGTTTTCTGTCCCATAATCATCCTCCGATAACGTGATTTTGAATAGTCGCAGTACACCCCATAGCCTGCGTAACTTTTCACTGATTATAGTTTAACATAAAAAATAGAACAGTCAATGCTGTTCCGTTTTTTATGATGCCTCTATCGTATGTCTGATGGACTCCTGAGTAACAGGCTTAACAAGATAATCGTTAACATGTATCTTCCATGCATCTATTGCATAATCAACAACATCCGACATGAGATTAATACGGATGTTTTTGTTTCTGTTTCTCAATTTTTCCGCAAGTGCAAATCCGGATGTGGATTTCATTTCAACGTCAGCGAAGCAAACATCGACCTGCTTGGTAGAAGCATAGTCCATTGCGCGCATGGGATTATCAAATCCAATGACATCGTCCTCCGGGAAGACTGCAGCCACACAGCTGATAAGATTCTTGAGTTCTTTTTTATTGTTCTGTACCAGCATTATGACCAAAGTGAATCACCCTCTTTACTGTATAAATTCCTATGCAATTGGTCCGCCCAGCATATCAATAAAGGAATTATAACTTTGCCAGTACAACAAAAGTACATCATTCAACGCGGATCCAAAAAACAAAGAAAAGGGCACTTTTCAGCGCCCTGGATAATCAAAATAATGTGTGTCAACTACCTGTGAGCTTTTTCCATTAAGTCTGCATTTGTCATCTCGGCCCAACTGTACTGAGCCATATATTCGCCTCTGTAGGAATTGATCGCGATGGCATCGCCCTTGTAGAAATCGTAAACATCGCATTTGATCTTTGATGTATCGGCTGCAATATGGTTCCAGGTCTTTACGATGATATTTCCGATACCCAGCTCCTTAAGGGTTTTCTTCATGCTCGAGATGATGGTGTGAGCCTGATTCAGCGTAGTCTTGTCACTGGGTCTGTCTTCCCACAGGATACTTACTATCTCACCGGTGGTAATGGCAGCACCGTTCCTGTCTATCAGATACGCAAAAAGCTCCTTTGCCTTTTCCCTCTGGAAGGAAACCTGATGGTTGTCAACAAAAAGCTCAAAATTCCCAAAAGTCTGAACACGAATGTCTTTCGGAAGTTCATTTTCGGAATTTCTCCAGTCAATGTTCAAAGCGTCCAATGTCTCAATAATGTGCTTGGCTTCAACCGGCTTTAAAAGATAGCCGACAGCATGCATCCTGAACGCATCATAGGCATACTCACTGTAAGCGGTACAAAAAATAATCTTCGTCTCGTGATGAATGTCCTTGAGCTTCTTTGCCAGCTCAATTCCGGTCATCCCACGAAGATTAATGTCAAGAAAAGCATAATCCAACTTTTCGTCATGAGCAGCAAGATCATTGGCATAGTCAATTGCTTCATTTCCCCCTTCGAAACCGACGATCTCATCGTTTTCAAAGACCTTACGCAATTCAACTTTCATGTCATCGAGAATCAAGCGCTCGTCATCAACCGCCAAGATGTTCATATTCCACTCCTTAACCCAAACATTGAGGGAATTATAGCATTAAAAAAAGCCTGATACAACTGATTTTATAATAATTTAATGAAAAAGTGCGATAATTGTTACTGTTTCACCGACTGTCCGATTTCTCTTCTTGTGCCAAATGATTTTTTGTAGTATTATTTCAATACCTAAAAAAAGAAGGAGTTTTTTATGTCAAGCCAGTGCGATATGTGTGCCAATTACGCATACGATGAAGAATTTGAAGAATACTACTGTGTCATCGATCTGGATGAGGATGAGTACTATCGCTACATCTCGGATCACAGCACTTCCTGCCCCTACTTTAAAAACGGGGACGAGTACGCTGTTGTAAAACATCAGATGTGACACTATGCCCGATCACAGAAATTCTTCAAAGACGGAATTACTTACATCCAAGCCATAATCAGTGAGCCTGACGGTATCATCCTCTTCAATGATGACTCCCGCAGGCTTTAATTTTTTAAGGACTTTTCCGTAAACCTCATCAAAGCCCGTTTTAAAGCGTCTTTCAAATTCTTTTTTGGAAATGCCCCGGACCATTCTGAGTCCAAGGATCATGAATTCTGCCATGAGAGCTGCTTTATCCAGTCTCTCTTCGATCACATGCTCTTTCGGATCTTTAATATACTCCTTTAGATCACGTACATTTGAATACCTCACGTTGTCTATAAGAGAAGAAGCTCCGAGCCCCAGCCCGAAGTACTCTTTTCCTGTCCAGTAGGCGGAATTGTGCCTGCTGAAAAAACCGGGCTTCGCATAGTTTGAGATCTCGTACCTGTCGTACCCGGCACTCTTTAGCATCTCTTTTGTCAAAGCATACATTTTCCGGTCCGTTTCCTCATCCGGAAGATCGCGTCTTTTTTCTCCGCCCTCTCCGTAATCCTTAAAAAACGGTGTTCCCGGTTCAATGATAAGGCTGTAAGAAGAAATGTGCTTCGGTTCCAACCCTATGATCTTTTCCAGATCCCTCTCGCAGTCCTTAATGCTCTGCCCCGGAAGGGCAGAGATCAGATCCAGAGAAAAATTGATAAACCCTGCTTCTTTAACGGCTTCCACGCATTCCACCGCTTCTTTGAAGCTGTGGATCCTTCCCAGTAGCTTAAGCTTTTCATCATCGGCAGACTGAACACCGACAGACAGGCGGTTGATCCCCGCTGCCTTGTATCCCTTAAGCTTTTGATATGTTACAGTACCGGGATTCACTTCAAATGTAAACTCTTCCACGCTGTTAAGATCAAAGCTCTCCCCGAGTGCTTCAACGATCTCTTCCACCGTTTCCGGCTCAAGGATCGAAGGTGTACCGCCTCCGAAGTAGACAGTGTCCGCCACACGATCCGCGGCAGAATCTTTATATCCACGGATCTCGTTTTTCAACGCAGAAACGTACTCCCGGATACACTTACTGTCTCCGGGAGCCGATAAAAAATCACAATATCTGCATTTTTGTTTACAAAAGGGGATGTGAACGTAGATCCCGCAATGTTTTTTTTCCATAATCATAAGATCAATCATCGTCGTCAAGCTTGAGAACAGCCATGAATGCCTTTTGGGGCACTTCAACGTTACCCACCTGTCTCATACGTTTCTTGCCTTCTTTTTGCTTTTCCAGAAGCTTCTTCTTACGGGAAATGTCACCGCCGTAGCACTTGGCAAGCACGTCCTTTCTCATGGCGGAAACGGTTTCACGGGCAATGATCTTGCCTCCCACCGCTGCCTGGATCGGAACCTCGAACATGTGTCTCGGAATCTCTTCCTTAAGCTTCTCACACATCTTTCTTCCGCGTTCGTAAGCGCCGTCCGCATGAACGATGAAGGAAAGGGCATCCACTTCTTCATGGTTGATCAGGATGTCAAGCTTACAGAGCTTTGAAGGAACGTAGCCCTTCATTTCGTAATCCAGCGAAGCGTAGCCTCTGGATCTGGATTTTAAAGCATCAAAGAAATCATAGATGATCTCGTTTAAAGGAAGCTCATACTTGAGAAGAGCTCTGGTCTGTTCCATGTAATCGATCCCGAGATAGATACCTCTTCTCTCCTGACAGAGTTTCATGATGGCACCCACAAATTCCGTGGTGACCATGATCTCCGCAGTAACCACGGGTTCTTCCATGTGCTCGATCTCAGAAGGGTCGGGCATATTCGTGGGGTTTGTGAGATCTATGCATTCGCCGTTGGTCTTGTAGATCTTGTAGATAACGCTGGGTGCGGTGGTTACCAGATCCAGCATGTATTCTCTTTCCAGTCTTTCCTGAATGATCTCCAGGTGGAGAAGTCCCAGGAAGCCGCATCTGAAGCCGAAGCCAAGGGCCACGGAGGTCTCAGGTTCGAACTGCAGAGCAGCATCGTTCAGCTGCAGCTTTTCCAGCGCATCCCTGAGGTCTGTGTAATGGGCTCCGTCTGCGGGGTAAAGTCCGCAGTAGACCATGGGATTTACTTTCTTGTATCCGGGAAGGGCTTCCGCACAGGGATTCTCAGCCTCTGTGACAGTGTCACCCACTCTGGTGTCCTTTACATTCTTAAGGGATGCGGTGATGTAACCCACGCATCCTGCATAAAGTTCCTCGCCCGGAATGAAACGTCCGGGACCGAAGGTACCTACTTCCACTACTTCTGCCTCAGCACCTGTAGCCATCATCCTGATCTTGGTTCCTTTTCTGACGGAACCGTCAAAGATACGGCAGAAAATGATGACTCCTCTGTAGGAATCGTAAAGTGAGTCAAAGATCAGCGCTTTAAGAGGAGCATCCGCATCTCCCTTGGGGGCGGGAACCTTTTTTACGATAGCTTCAAGCACATCCTCGATGTTCAGACCGTTTTTGGCTGAGATCAGCGGTGCGTCCTGAGCTTCTATGCCTATTACATCTTCTATTTCATTGATAACTCTTTCGGGCTCTGCCGAAGGAAGATCGATCTTATTGATGACCGGAAAGATCTCCAGATTGTGGTCCAGCGCCAGATAAACATTGGCAAGGGTCTGGGCCTCTATGCCCTGAGCCGCATCCACCACAAGGATGGCACCTTCGCAGGCAGCAAGGCTTCTTGAAACTTCGTAGTTAAAGTCCACATGACCGGGGGTGTCGATGAGGTTAAAGATGTACTCCTCACCATCCTTTGCCTTGTAGACCGTTCTGATGGTCTGGGCCTTGATGGTGATACCTCTCTCACGCTCCAGATCCATGTTGTCCAGAACCTGCTCCTGCATCTCACGGGCGGTCAGAAGCCCTGTTTTTTCAATGATCCTGTCTGCCAGGGTGCTCTTGCCGTGATCGATGTGGGCAATGATACAAAAGTTTCGAAATTTTGATTGGTTGATACGTTGCATTTTTTCTTTTCCTTTAACACTCTATTATCAGCTTGACCGTCTTTATCTCGTACGGAAGCATTGAAATGTGTATGCCTTTTGAGTCGGTCTTTAATCTTCCCGTGGTGTATTCCAGCATATCGCATTCAAAAGCGGCAGAAACTCCGAAGGATGTGGTGAGACACTCTTCCGCTCTGGATCCCCAGCATTCGTAGAGCCTCAGCATCACGGAAACGTTGTTCCTGCTCTCTCCGGTGTCATTGTTTTCCACTCTGACCACCGTCTTTTCCTTGCATTCGGGCAGTTTAACAACCTCCAGTATCACATTGTCGGAAAGTCCGCCGAAGAAAGATCTTAAAGGCTTCTCAGCTCTTCCTCCGCATACAGTGTAAACCGGATAGTTCAGGAAGTAGCTTTCCTTCACTACTCCGCCCGTTCTGAAATCTCCCCTGTGAGGGAAGATGGAGTAGGTGAATTCATGGTGTTCCTTGTCGGCATTGGGATTCGGGAAGATGCCGGACTTAAGAAGGGTCAGTGCAAGTGTGGACTCGTGAGCCGAGTAGCCGTACTTGCAGTCGTTCATAAGGGCAACACCATAGCCGTTTTCGGAAACATCCGCCCATTTGTGAGCACAGACTTCAAATTTTGCCTGTTCCCAGGAAGTGTTCTCGTGAGTCGCTCTCTCCACATTGCCGTACTGAATGTCGTAGGTCGCCTTGTTTGTGACCACATCAAAGGGGAAGAAGGTCTTCAAGAGTATCTGGGACTCATTCCAGTCGATCTCCGTTTTAAAATCGATCCTTCCGGACTCATTGTTGAAGATGATGTACTGTCTGATGAAAGATCTGTTGAATCTTTTCTCCGTTCTGATGCATGTACGGACAGGTCCGTTCTCTACGATCTTTGCAGAAACAAGCTCATGCACGTTCCACTTTTTCTCTTTGTAAAACGCATCAATGTTCCATGCGTCGTATTCTTTGGGAATGTCTTCAAAGCATATGAGTTCGTTGCCGATCCCGCCTTCTTTAAGCACTTCCCTTTCGTTCCTTTTGTCGTAGAGCGAAACGATTTCCATGAATTCATTGAATTCCACAGTGTAAAGAGGCGTTTCTAAGCTGAACTGCTTCTTTTCTTCAGTAAGCAGATCCGCTTCTTTGAAGCATTTTTCTCCTTCGGTCGGGCGTAGAATGAAGCTTCTGTACCCCTTGGAAGGCAATCCCTTCGCATTCAATACAGTATTTCCGTCTGCTGTGTACTGCATCTGCAGAGGTTCACCTGTAACGGCATCAAAAGCGGCAACCCTTCCTTCGGTGACAAGGATCTCGTTTCTTTCAAAAGAGGTGTTGTTAAAAACAGTGAGCATGTCGCTGTTATCAACATTTTCACAGAAATCGAAGGATGCTCTCACGATCTTTGACAGAGAGCTGTCGATGAGATCTTCTTCAATCCTCCAAGCTTCTTTGTACTGCGCAAGGGAATCAATGTAAACGTCTTCAATGGAAGAACCGGGAAGGATGTCATGAAACTGGTTCAAAAGAACGATCTTCCAGCACTTTCTCAGTTCCTCGAAGGGATAACTGTCCGCAAGGCCCAACAGAAAGGCCAGTGTGGAAAGGCTCTCCGCGTCCTGATTTCTGATCTCGCATTTACGATTGAACTTCTTGTTTCTTGCCATGGAAGTGTAAGTTCCACGATGATATTCCAGATAGAGCTCTCCGTTCCATTTGGGGACTTTCTTTCCTTTAAGACGTTTTTCAAGGCCTTCGAAGAAATCAAGCGCATGGGTATGTCTGACCGAAGGACAGCCCGGAAGCTTGTAGGACAGTCTTCTGCCCTCTTCAAGCATCTGAAGGGTCGCACCTCCGCCACCGTCTCCGAAACCGAAACAGCTTAAGACATTATCGTTTATATCCTTGTTCTGATACCTCTGCCAGCATCCCATGACCTGATTGGCATTCAGTCTTCCGTTGTATGTGGTTTCGGAAGTCTTCCTGCGGTTCAGTTCCGGGTAGGTGATGAAATCCTTGGTCGTAATGAAATAGGTAAGGATCTCTGTTCCGTCGATCCCCTTCCAATAAAATGTATCATTGGGGATCTGATTGTACTCGTTCCAGCCGATCTTTGTGGTCATAAAGTAGTCGATACGGCTCTTTTTAAGGATCTGAGGCATAGCGGCACTGTAGCCGAAAACATCGGGAAGCCAGAGCACTCTGTTTTCCGTAATGCCGAATTCTTCCTTAAAGAAACTCTTCCCGTAAAGGATCTGTCTGATGAGAGATTCTCCGGAAGCAAGATTGCAATCGGCTTCAAGCCACATCGCTCCCTCAGTCTCCCATCTTCCCTCATTTATCCTCTCCCTGATCCTTTCGTAGGTCTCGGGGCTCTCTTCTTTAACAAATTCGTAAAGCTGAGGCTGGCTGGACATGAACTTGTATTCGGGATACAGAGACATTTCGTAAAGAACGGTGGAGAAGCTTCTCAAAGCCTTCTCTCTCGTCTGCCTCAAAGGCCATTTCCAGGCAACATCTATATGGGTGTGTCCCACTGCGGAAACAGTGACCGAAGAAATGGGATCTCTTTCGATCTTACTGTATTTCTCGGAATAAATGTATTTTTTGATAAAATCATCGCAGGCTCTTACCGACCTGTGAAACAGTACAGAGCCCCTGTCCCTGAGGTCCAGGATTGATGCCGCATCATTCAGCACATCAAGATACTCTGTCTGAAGCTTATCCGTATCCCTTAAGAGGCATGCGATCTCGTAGGGAACTTTAAGATCGTAATAGAGTTCCTCCACATCCTCTTCCACCACAGCTGTGGAGAGGATCAGAAAATCACTTGCGGCTTCCCCGTTGGAGTAGGCATATAGTCCGTATTCGTACACTTCTCCCGGTATGGCATCGGAGCATAAGATCACTTCGTTATGATTCATGTCATGCCCGCAGATCATCCTTCCGTTTATATAGACCAAAAACTGCGGATTGTCCGTGTTCCATATGTCTGTCGCACCGGTGTTCAGAGTAACCGTAACCTTTTTTCCGGCGTACTCCCCGGGGATCTCGATCTTAGCCTTAAATGCAGCGTGAGTCTCCCGGCCACCCCAGGTGTCGCTTCTTCCGAATTCGGTCCATTCACCGTTTTCGTCAAAGCAGTTTTCCCTCTCCCCATATCCGATATCACGTTTCATCACGTGCTCTACCGGCCGCCTGCAACTTCTCCTCTCGGAATCCAGGATGTTTAGTATTCCCTTTAAACGGTCCTTGTAATAATCCATTATGACAGCTTTCCTTTCGCGTCCGCTTTCATCCGAATCTTATTTTCGTACATTCTTTGATCCGCCGTACGATAAGCGGAACGAACATTCTTTTTATTGTCAAGTCTGGTGCAGACTCCTCTGGCCGCACTCAGTTTGTATTCCCTCTTTTTCCTGTTTATCTCATCGATCCTTGTATCAAGGACTTCGAGAAGCTTATCCAGGTTAAGCACATCCGTATTGCGGATGATAACGACAAATTCATCGCCGCCGGTCCTTCCGACGGTGGCAACGCTGTCAAACACGCCTTTTAAGACGTTGGCAAAATCTTTAAGAAGCCTGTCTCCCGCCGCATGACCATACTTGTCGTTCACTTCCTTCAGATTGTTCAGATCGAAGGCTATAACGGCATAATCACTGTCTTCCGTATCAATCTCATCGAATACAAATTCACACTGCCGTCTGTTGGCAAGTCCGGTAAGGAAATCGCTGTTTGCCATCTGCTCATAGACAGCTATTTCTCCGGCCTGACGGACATTCTGGGACATCTCTTCGGCAAAATCCATGACCATGGAGATCACGAGGATACCCGCCCCCGTATAGGAGATGCCGTTAAAATCTCCCTTTACGGTACTGGAATACGTGAGGACGGAAAAATGGATTATATCCGCCACTCCGCAGAAGGCAAGAGCCGTCATTCCGATATAAAAGGCCAGATCCTTTTTATCTTTTTTGATAATGCCGATCACGAAGTACACAAGCATATATACGATCATCACAAGGATTATCGCATGATGCAGGGTGAGCAGCTGTGTCAGATGAACGATATTGAATATATGTAGCAGAAAACTCAATAAGATCAGGAAGATGTCACTGCCAAGGATCGCGCGATAGACCAGCCTTCCAAAATCTGATATCCTGTTTTTGATCTTTGCCCAGAAGTAGGCCAGGACAAAAACAGGTGCCAGATACAGCGATGCATATTCCGATACGGTCTTCATGTTATAGTCATTGTTGATCAGCAGAACGATATCATGATCGCAGAATGCCCAAAGCCCGATAAAGAAACTGAACAGGCCAATGTAAAGGATCTGCCTGAAGCTCCTGTTCTCCGAAACATAAACCACAGAGATCCCGATCATGCTGATGCCCACGATCATATCAGTCAGGGCAAGAGCCGCAGGGAAAAGGTTCTTTCTGATGATGTAAAGTCCCGCTTCGCCACGTTCCATGATGACTATCGGGATCATGGTACCGATACCGTTATTTTCTCCGGCTTTATAGACTATTTTGATCTCTTTGCCTTCATAACCTGCGGGAAGATTGACTATATGCATGCCATATCCTATTAATCTGCCGCTCTCATAGTCTTTTTTACCGGTGACATAGATGAGAACATCGTCCACATAGATGTCCATCTCCGCAAGATAATTGTTTACCACGATGGATGCATAGGGGATCCTGCAGTCAGGCAAGGAATTGGTGAGGGTAATGACATCACCCTTAAGAATGTTGGCCGCCTTGTACTCGCCCAGATTTACATCGGTCAAAACGTCGCCGTTATGATCCAGCGTCCAGTTTTTTGCAACTTCTCTCTGTACGGGGGGCTTTACATTTCCGATCAGGCCGACGTAAAAAAAGCCATAAGCCGTGATCATAACAAAGGCCATTGCAATTATAAGTCTCAGCGCTTTCATATACTCTCCGCTTCTTCCCCTGAAACTGTTAAAAAGTATGGTTTTCCAATATACATACAGAAATCATTTTACTATTTTTTGCCCGATTATACAATCCAAAATCATAAAATTTCCCGTAAAACAGGAGCAAAAAAAGAAGCAGTTTTCACTGCCTCTTTTGTCTACAAGCCCTGCTTGTTCAGATTTGCTATAGTGGAGATAATGTGTTCGTGAGCAAGCTTTTCCGCAAGATCTCCGTTCCTGCCCTTAATGGCTTCAAGAATGGCCGCATGTTCCTCATTGGCTTTCTTTGCCCTCTCTTCACGTCCCAGAGAGATCTTTCTGATCCTCTCCACGTAGTGATGATAGGTGGAAAGCTGATGCTCCAGGATCTTGCTTCCGGAAGCCTTGTATATTGTCTCATGGAACTGACTGTCCAGCTCCACGATAGTCTCGTAATGCTTCTTTCCGATGTGGAAATTGGCAATGTAGACATTTTCCTCAAGATTTTCTATCTCTTCATCGGTGATCCTCTCACAGGCCCAGCGAGCCGCAAGGCCTTCAAGATAGGAACGTATCACATAGATGTCGTGGATGTCTTTCTGGGAAATACCGTGAACATAAGCTCCCTTGTTGGGGATGATGTTCACAAGCCCTTCCAGTTCGAGCTGTCTCAAAGCCTCTCTCACCGGTGTTCTGCTTACACCGAGTTCATTGCCTATGGAAACTTCCTTGAGTTCCTCATTCTCGGCATATTTGCCCGAAAGAATGTCCTCTCTGATGCGATTAAAGACCCTTCCTCTGAGGGAATATTTGTCGGTGACCTCCTTGGAGACCTCCTCCGCCTCATTCCTGCCCGTTAGATCGTTCTTTGTTTCATTCATTTCATCACCTTTTAAGTTTTTCAATGGTATCCATTATATAATCGGCGAATTCTTCTCCGGTAACACCCGTATCACGTCCGGTAATGACCAGTTTCTTCTCGGTGACCGTACAGATATCGAGAGCTCTGTAAAGAAGATCCGCTTCAGTCTTGCGTCCGATGTGAGCAAGAAGCATTGCCGCTGCACGGATCACACTGCAGGGATCCGCATACTTTTCTCTTCCTTCGTTCACCATTCTGGGTGCAGAACCGTGAATAGCCTCAAACATGGCATATTTCTTACCGATGTTGGCAGAACCCGCAGTTCCGACGCCACCCTGGAATTCTGCAGCCTCGTCTGTGATGATGTCTCCGTAAAGATTGGGAAGGACCACTACCTGGAAATCACGACGTCTGTTCTCATCAATGAGTTTTGCGGTCATGATGTCGATGTACCAGTCATCTGCAGTGATGTCGGGATACTCCTTTGCGATCTCCCTGAAAGTGTCGAGGAACTTACCGTCGGTAGTCTTAATGATGTTCGCCTTTGTAACGGCGGTAACTCTTGTCTTTCCGTTTGCCTTGGCAAATTCAAATGCAGCACGGATGATCCTTTCGCAGCCCTGAGAAGTAACTACGGTGAAATCAACGCCAAGATCTTCGGTAACATGAACGCCCTTGCTTCCTACAGCATAGGCGCCTTCGGTGTTCTCTCTGTAGAAGGTCCAGTCGATACCCTGCTCCGGGATCCTTACGGGACGGACATTTGCAAAAAGGTCAAGAGCCTTTCTCATGGCAACGTTTGCGCTTTCAACGTTGGGCCAGGGATCGCCCTTTCTGGGTGTGGTGGTAGGTCCTTTTAATATAACATCGCATTTCTTGAGTTCTTCAAGTACATCTGCGGGAATAGCGGCATTTTCGGCAACTCTTCTTTCGATGGTGAGTCCGTCGATGTTCTTTAAAACGATCTTGCCGGCTGCGATCTCATCCTTCAGAAGGAATTCCATGATCCTGCTTGCCTGCTTTGTAATAGCGGGTCCGATACCGTCACCGCCGCAAACGCCGATGACGATCTTGTCAAGTTTTGCGTAATCCACAAAGTCGCCCTGGCTTTTCATGTCTTCAACTCTCTTAAGCTGGCTCAAGAGAAGTTCGCCGAATCTGGCTTTTGCTGCTTCGATCTGTGCTGTATAATCCATATATCTCTCCTGTTCTGTATTTTATCCTGCCTTTTATATCACCTTGGGAAGATCCGCACCGCACTCGGGCCTGTACTTTTCTATCAATCCAAGCAACTCCTTATCGGTGATCACAGTAATTCTACCATTATCAAATTCGTTGTCAACCCATTCTTTGATCTTTACCACCATGGGATGGTTCTTGGAGATCTGCTCATCTCCCTTGAGTTTAAAGTAGGCATTGAGCCAGCATGCTATGCCCGCAAGTCCCGAAGTATTGGAAACCGAAACAAGAGCGGGACGGTTAAGGAATTTTTCCGTATCGAAAATGTTGTAGATCTCTTCGTTCTTTAAAAGGCCGTCTGCATGTATGCCCGCACGTGTAACATTGAAGTTCTTGCCCACGAAAGGCGTTCTGGGAGGGATCTCGTAGTCCAGCTCTTTCTGATAATACTCGGCCAGTTCCGTGATGACCGTTGTGTCCATGCCGTCCAGGGTTCCTTTGAGCTGGGCATATTCGAAGACCATAGCTTCAAGAGGTGTGTTTCCGGTTCTCTCTCCGATACCGAAAAGCGAACAGTTTACACCGCTTGCTCCGTAAAGCCAGGCTGTGGTGGAGTTGGTGACTGCTTTGTAAAAATCGTTGTGCCCGTGCCACTCAAGGAGTTCGGAAGGCACTCCGCCATGGGTCATGAGTCCGTAGATGATGCCCTGAACGGAACGGGGGATCACCGCACCGGAGAAATTGACTCCGTAGCCCATGGTGTCGCAGGCACGGATCTTGACCGGAAGGTTGTACTCGGCCCCAAGCTTCATAAGCTCGAAGCAGAAAGGAATAACAAAGCCATAAATGTCGGAACGTGTGATATCTTCAAGGTGGCAACGGGCTGCTATGCCTGTTTCGAGGCACTCGCGAACGACGTTCAGATAATGCTCCATTGCCTGAGCCCTGGTCATCTTCATTTTATAGAAAATATGATAATCGGAGCAGGAAACAAGGATACCCGTCTCTCTCACCCCAAGGTCACGGACCAGTTCGAAATCCTTTTTGTTGGCTCTGATCCAGGTGGTGCACTCAGGGAACTTGTATCCTCTCTCCATGCATTTATACAATGCGTCTCTGTCTTTTTTGCTGTATACAAAGAATTCACTCTGACGAATGAGGCCGTTGGGACCGCCCAGCTTGTGTAAATAGTCGTAGATCGTAACGATCTGCTCCGTTGTATAGGGTGCTCTGGACTGCTGACCGTCTCTGAAGGTGGTATCGGTGATCCAGATCTCATCCGGGAAGCAGTGAGGAACTATCCTGTCATTAAATGCTATCTTCGGGATCTCATCATAAGGGAAGAGATTACGGAATACATTGGGCTTTACAACGTCAACCAGCTCGTACATATGCTCTTCAAGCATAAGAAGATTGTTGTGCGGGTTAACTTGAACTTTTCGGTTTTTCATTACATCTTCAAGCATGGTCTTACTCCTCTTTTACAATGCAGTGTGATAATGTGCATTATTGTATACAATGATACTTGCTTTGTCAAGCCTGAAAAATATACTTCCCAAAAAACTTAAAAAAACTTTTAAGTTCAGCCAAAAATGTCGATAATAATTATGGAAGCATATCAAAAAAACATTTTCAAGGGGGCTCCATGAAGATTATATTCAACACATTTAAATACGGAAATGCCCGGACGAAATTTGCTCTTCTTCTTATGGCCATCGGACTTCTGGCAGGATTCGGTCTTCTGACCTACTCCCTTATTGTCGCAAATTACGTTACGGTACTGGCAGCGCTATTGATCCTTGTAGCTGATGTGGGATTCATATTGAGTACCGATTTCAAGAATCTGCTCTTCCACTCTCCCGAAAAAAAAGAAAAAACTTCCAAAAAGAAAAGCCGTGTTACCGAAAGGGATGAGGAAGGGGAAGCATCTGAGGAGGCTGACGCGAAAGTCCGCCGGGAAGAGCCCCGAAAAAAGATAACGGCTGAAGATGAGGATGGGGAAAAGAAAAAAGAGTCCCAAAAAGCTCCCGACATCGATCTCTTCAAAGTGTACGATCAGAAGAAATACAAGCAGATCCTGGTCCAGTACAAAGTCAAACAGGATCATGAGCTGATCCTGATCGACAACTGCAGAAGTGAAATGGTCTTCCAATGCCCCGCCATTCTCTGGAAAGATAAGACAACAGCCTACATTCTGCTCATTGAAGCCGAACCCCGGATGATCAAATATAATATGTATGATTACAATGAAATGCACATCCGCGTGGGAGTCGATGCGAATCCTGCTCATGAATACATGAACTTTAAGGAAAGCACCTTCCTCGGAAAGCTGTTCACTCCTCTTCTTCCGAACTACACTTCCGTCGAGGATCAGACCGGAAGAAAAAATACTTTCAAAAAAGCTCTTTACGGTATCGGTCCGGACATTTACTGCACGTCAAATTCAGTAAAGAACATTTTAAAGGTCCTTTCTTTAAATATGGTACTTACCGAATCCAAGATCCAAAAAGGCTCCTACTCCGACTGGTTTAAAAGGATCTACATCTCGCGTCTCATGTACAGGGACAAGATCTTTTCGGCTCCCGAGTATCAGGCACAGGTCCTTGGGATCCTTGATCAGATGGCGGAAAAAGCCGATGATGATGATTTTGTGAACAGCATAACCCAGATGCTTCTTGGAGGATTGATACCTCAAGAGTACGCTGATTATGCATCCCATAAAAGAAAATAGAATTTAAAAAACAGAAAACGCACTGCTTTCTTACCGAAGCAATGCGTTTTTATTTTGTATCCGTTTTTACTCTTCCGTTTCAGGAACGAGGCATCCCATACCGCCGTAGTTTACGACTCTTTCCACAAAGTCCTCCTTGTTTTCAAGGAAGAATGTCTTAAACTGCTCGCAAAGTCCCGAACCCTTTCTGAAAAGAACTACCATGTTCTCGTTGTTAAGGATGATGTCAGTGCAGATCAGATCATCATAATCGGTACCGTCACCCACCAGCATGGGAGCTGTAAAGCAGCTTACGATTACAGCCTGAGCTTTACCTGCCGAGATGTAGAACAAAGCTTCCGACTCAGTGTCCGCAGTAACATAATTCAGTCCGAGACTCTTTGCCACACGTTCCGCACCTGAATCCTTGCACACAGCAAAGGTTCTGTCCTTAATATCTTCAAGAGATGAGATCTCGTAGTACTCGTCGTCATTCTTTACAACCACCACCTGACTGTTGGTCAGATAAGGGGTTGAACATGAAAAGGACTCATCAAGACTTTCATCATGGATCACACCGTTCCAGTAGCAATCTATCTGTTTCTTATAAAGAGCCGTCAGGATGTCCTCCGAAGGTACTATCACGTATCTCACATCCACATCTAACCAGGCTTTTGCAAAGATCATTGCAAGATCTGCATCGATCCCTTTCCAGTCTTTACCATCCGCATAATTAAAGGGAAGGCTTTCGGAAACGCCCACATACAGCTTTCCTCTTTCCTTAACGTACTTGTAGTCACTGTCCTCACTTATGATGATCTCCTGCTCCTGCTTGCCGATGTTGCTACCCTTTGAAGAACTGTCGGCATTCTGAGTGTCGGAAGCGGTTCCGCAGCCGGACAGAGCAATGATCATCGATAAAGCAGTCGCAAGTGCAAATAATTTCTTAACTATTTTTCTCATATAACACCTTTCCCTTCTCGTAAAGCATTTTTGAAGTTTAACACCGCAGGGTAGACAAGTCAATATTTTACGCATTTTTTTCACAATTGTACTTGCACACCCCTTTTGTGTATGCTATAATCTTTTTGCATACTAATTCAGCATATCATAACATTAGGTTATGGAGGCACAAATGTCGGAAGCACCATCATTAACTTCATATCTTGTATTCAATACAGTGGCTAAACGTGGCAATCTTTCGGCTGCCGCCAAAGAACTATTGATCAGTCAACCTGCGGTGAGTCGCAGTCTTTCAAAGCTTGAGGAGGGTCTTTCAGTGAAGCTTTTTATCAGAAATTCCCGCGGAGTAAGGCTCACAGAGGAAGGAGCCGTGCTCTATGAACACACCAAAACGGCCTTTGACTCCCTGGATCAGGCACAAAAATGTATCGAGCGCATCAATTCCCTCGGCATTGGCACCTTAAGGATCGGTGCCAGCGCATCCTTATGCCGTTTTCTTCTTATGCCCAAACTAAAAGAATTCATAAAACATTCTCCCAACATGAAGCCCCAGATCACTCTCGGTTCATCCGATGAGATCATGGAAAAAGTCGAGGAAGGGATCCTTGACGTGGGCCTGATCAGTCGTCTCCCTTCCGTCCACAGGCTTGAGTATACGGAGATCATGAAACTCACGGACACCTTTGTGGCCTCTCCCGACTACATAAAAAAGCAGGAAGCCCTGGGCATCAATTCCCGTTCAAAAGAAATCTTTGAGCAGGGCGCCCTCTTTCTCCCTGAAGAAGGGAGCTATACAAGGCATCATATAGATGCCATCCTGGATTTTAATCAGGTCCTCCCCTCCTACATCACCGCCAGCGAGAGTCCGGATTCCCTCCGTGAATTTGCCATCTCCGGAGCAGGCATAGCGGCAGTTGCCCGCGAATTTGTCACCGAAGATCTGAAAAAAGGAACTCTGAAAGAACTTCCCCTGTCTCTGGGCGGTTCAAAAAGAAGCGTGGGCCTCTGCTACAACAAGACCACTCTTCAGTCAAAAGCCCTTAATTCTTTTTTGGATGTATACAGATGATCTGTTGAAAGGATGAAAAAATGAAAGCTTTCATAAAAACAAATCTTTCCCTGCGTCAAAGAATGACCCTTTATCGAATGCTCTACACCCTTAACGAGATGGATTTTTCCTATCTTCGCCCTGTCATCGCAGGAACCGTGGTTTTGTGCATGCTTTATGTTAAGATCCTGATCCCGGAAAACTATTTTTCCATTACCACGAGCACACAGATCGCATTGTTCAATACAATTTTTGTATTCTCCATCCTGTGCTTTCTGATCTTTCTTCATCCATACGTACGCAAGCTCTACGGAAAGTTTCGTGTTTATCTTTACAGACGCAGAAAAAGAGCGACCAGGTCGCTCTTCCGATTCAGTTAGAATATATGTTGTTCTCCTTTAGCCGTGCTTCGTGCCTACCGGAGCACAAAAAAACGGCCATGGTCTTTCCATGGTCGTATTTTTTATAAGCAGCACAGAAATCCGCTGCCTCCCGTACAACATTGTAAAGCAAGGCAATACAGACAGATCCGTCCTGCCCCGCTGTAATCGGAATAACCGGCTCTTTGGTCTGTGTACCATCTTCCGCCGGATTCCAGAGCATCAAGCAATCTTGCATATTTAGCATCGGAAGGATCCATTTCCGCAGCTCTCTTTGCATGCTCCAAAGCAGCCACATTGTTTCCGAGTCCCGAATTTGCCATAGCAGCGTAATAGTACCAGTCCGCAGTCCTATCACTCACATCCACATTGCTGAGTGCATTCAGCGCTTCCCTGTATCTGCCTGCAGCAACATAATTTGCCGCAGCATTTACGTAGTTTGTCTCGTTACTTCCGTAAGAAGAGCTCCTCTGTCTTCCGAATCCGCCGAAACCGCCAAAGTCAAAACCAAAGCCGAAAGGATCCTCATAATGATCCGACCGGTCATCGGATGTCCTGTCATCATAACCGCCTGTGTATCCACGTTCCCTGTCCTTAACGATCCTGTGGTAGGCGGCCTGGATCTCCTTGAACTTCTCTTCGGCCTGATCCTTGTTCGGATTGTTGATGTTTGCATCAGGATGGTACTTTCTGCAAAGATTTCTGTATTGTTTTTTTATATCATCCATCCCGGCGTTTTGAGGAACGCCGAGAACCTTGTAAGGATCAGTCATTTTTGTTTTCCCCTTCGTCTTCTTTGTTGAACCGTACCCATATGCCCGAATAAATGATGTTCCGCAGGATGTCGAGATTTTTATCTATGGGCAGAGCTTCAAATGCTCTTGCCGCTTCGGCCGCCATCATCGTCAGGATCCGCATGCCGTCCTTTTCCTTATTGATATTGTTAAGGACGAAAGGATTGTAGCTCCCGCTTTTTTTGTCATCATCGTAATCTTCGAAGGCATCGGCAAGATAAATGAATTTTCCTGTGAAAAAGCCCAGTTTGCGAAGTGTCTCGCTCCATTCATCTTCCCTGAAGCAAAAGATCTCTCCCAGCATTTCTCCCGTAAGACCGGCCACCGCATCCAGATCCGTTTTCCTTGCCTTTTCAGCCTCATGAAGCTTCGAAATGTAGTCCTCAACCGCCTTTGCCTGTCTGGGATAAAGCTTTGCCAGCCTGTTGCGTTTTCTTTTAAGAAGCATTGCTCCCGCCTTTGCCCCCGGATTCTTGGAATCGTACCACTTGTCCTCAAGGTTATCGTATGCCAGAAGGATGTTCATGTCCGCCGCATAGCTGCATGCATCCCCTTCCAGACTGTTATGGGGTGCGATCATATGTGGGGCGCATCTTCTTTTCCTTTTTTCGGCATTAAGGTCATAAAGTCCGTCAAGAAGAACAGCCAGAAAAGTCATATCGAAGCTCAGCGCAAGTCTTCCCGCTGTCCCCAGCCTCTTTCTTAAGGCCTGGCACACGCCGCAGTAGTAAGCCCTGTAAAGGTTAAAGTCTTTGACTTTTAATTCATTTTTGTTTATGTTTACGTATCCGAACATGCTTTTCCCCGATCATCTTCTCTTTCCGGTATAACCCATAAATCTGGTACCGCAATTGCGACAGGTGATCTCGATCTTTCCGTGATGTTTGGGAACCTTCACTTTCTTCTTGCAGCCGGGGCACTTGAAAAACCTGTAATTGCCGTCCGGTCCCGCACCGAATATCCCTTTTACGGAATTGAGAAATGCATAGTATCTGTAGTTCTCTCTTACTCTCTTTTCTCGATTGGTGGAGAAGATCCTGAAATACTCCCAGATAATAAGAGCCCAGGCCAGCAGGTCAATTCCCCTGCGAGCATAAAGATTCGGAACAAAGCCCGATGCGAACATGATAATGATTCCCAGGATCAGTATCACTTTGCCCAATCCGTCCAGGCCGTACCTTCCGTACATAAAGCTTCGGAAACTGTCCCCCAGTTTCCTGAAAAATCCTCTTTCCCTCATAAAAAATCGCCTCCGTGTAAAATTCTTATAAATACACAGAATAATACACAGCGACGCAAAAAACAACAAATAGAAGTATTAACTTTATTAAATTTTTCTGATGTGTCGGAAAATTTGTGCTGTATTAAAGAGAAACGCAACCTTCGAAAATTTCAATGACATGACTGATCTGCTTCTCGGCTTCTTCCTGCCCGAGAGTAACTCCAAGTTCTTCAGTCAGTTTAGCGGAAACATTTTTGAAATATCTTTCATCCGTAGAAGTAACTTTTTTGCCGCTGAGTGCTCTTGTCTGCTTGCGCACACATAAGGTTTTCAACAACTCCATCCATTTGGTACAGTCCAGTGAGTAAATAGCTTCTTTATAGACTATCTCGCATTGCTTTTCATTGTCTATAACGTATTCCGTCAAGCTGTCTATCCCATCCAGCACCGTTTTAACCTCATCCTCTTTTAGGACAGGTCGGACTTTTGCTTTTTCGTTGTCTGTCGGTAGGTATATTACATTATTCCTGTTGTTTATCGGGACCATAATGTAGTATTCCGTGTCGTTATTAAGACCCGGCATCCCCTTAACGATGTCTTCCACTTTACAGACTCCGTTATTACCATATTGAACTAAATCGCCTTTATTAAACACCTTTCACCGATTCCTTTCCAAACCCCGAAGTTCTCCTAAAGTAAAGTATAGCACAATATTAAAAAAAATGTAAGAGGCGTTATTAAATTAACAAAGCTAATCCTTTGTAAAATCGGCGTATTCTCCCTCGTCAGCTTTAAGCAGATCGGCAGGTGCGATCTCCAGCTGGGATCCGATCCTTCCACCGCTTACAAAAACAGTTTCGTAGTTCTTTGCCTCTTCCGAGACCTTTGTAACATATTTCTTCTTCATCCCGATGGAGGTGGTGCCCCCTCTGATGTAACCCGTGACTTTGTTTATGTCCTTTACGGGGATCAGTTCTATGTTCTTTACACCCACTGCCTTTGCGCATTTTTTAAGATCAAGTTCCCTTTCTATCGGCAGCACGAACACGTAGTAATTCTTGTCGGCTCCCACAGTAACCAGGGTCTTGAACACCCTTTCATGTGGCAGCCCCAGTGTATCGGCGATCTGACTTCCGTCCGTAAATTCTTTGCATTCGTATTCCATATGCCTGTATTCGATCCCCATGGAGTCAAGGATGCGCATCGCATTGGTCTTTACTTCTTTCTTACCCATATATGTGTCCTTTGATGATCAAAAAAAGAAAAAGCTCCGAAGCGTTTCATTTGCCCCGGAGCCTTTAAACCGCTCTATTTAAATGCCCTTAATGTAAAAAGATCCGTGAGTCCGTTAACGATAAGGCTGATGCCCGCAACGATCGCAACAATGTTCATGACCGTACCTGCTCTGAAGATCAGGAAAAGGCCCACAAGTAACGTCAACACACCGAGGATCAGCCCCACAAGAAAACTGTTGCTCTTCTTGTGCTGCAATGCCGCAAGTACATTCGTAAGTCCTTCAACAACGAGATAAACACCCAGAATAATGGGGAAGATGTTTACGATGATGTCAGGTCTTACAAAGAACAGAATGCCGATGGCAAGGACAATGACGGAACATGCCAAGGATGTAGTGGAACGGTTCTTCTTTATAAGGAAAAAAACGATCCCCACCGCTCCTGCGATAATGCAAAGAAGCGCGGCCATTTTAACTATCGTGGCAAGTACTCCGCCCTGCATGATGAGCAGCAGCACACCCAGCACAATGCTGAACAATGCAACGATCAGTTTGTTGGCAATAATGCTTTTAAGAAACTTAGACATTTTGATACCTCCCAAATGTTTTCAGGTCACCCTGTTTTTCTGATTATAGCATTTTTTGATTTTTATGTGAAGCACATCCCTTTTTCGTTATTGAAAATCGCAATTAAATTTGGTAAAGTATAGATTGTCAGAATTAACCTTCACTTAATTCAAATTTTCTAATTTTTCGTTTCCGAACGAAAAGGACGGAGGATGTATGGAGAAAAAGAAACGAAATGTGATCGTGGGACAGTCGGGAGGACCCACGGCGGCAATCAATTCCTCGCTGGCAGGCGTTTTCAGAACAGCCATTGACAGAGGGTACAAAACAGTTTACGGAATGCTTCACGGGGTTCAGGGACTTTTGGAGGGAAGGTACATCGATCTCTCCGAACACATCCAGTCCGGTCTTGACGCAGAGCTTCTTAAGCGCACTCCTTCCGCTTACCTGGGGACATGCCGTTACAAACTCCCCACAATAAACGAGAATAAAGAGGTTTACGAAAAGATCTTCAAGATCCTTGACGACCTTCAGGTTGACTGCTTCATTTACATCGGAGGCAACGACTCCATGGACACCATAAAGAAGCTGTCCGATTACGCCATCATTTCCGGCTCTGACATACGTTTTGTCGGCTGTCCGAAGACAATAGATAACGATCTGGCTCTCACGGATCACACCCCGGGCTACGGTTCCGCCGCAAAGTACATCGGAACTTCAGTAAAAGAGATCATCCGGGACGGCTGGAGTCTTGAAACAAAGCACGGCCAGATACTGATCATAGAGATCATGGGCAGAAATGCAGGCTGGCTCACAGGTGCATCCGTTCTTGCCAAAGGCGAGGATTGCGACGGTCCCGATGCCATCTATCTTCCGGAACTGCCTTTTGACATCCCCACATTTGTGGCAAAGGCAAAGGAACTGTTAAAGAAAAAAGCTTCTGTTGTCATCGCTGTTTCAGAAGGCATACATACCGCAGACGGAAAATACATCTGCGAAATGGATGAGTACTCCGATTACGTGGACGCTTTCGGTCACAAGCAGCTCACCGGAACAGCCAGATACCTTTGTAATGTCCTTTCAAAAGAGATAGGCTGCAAGACCAGAGCCATCGAGCTTTCCACCCTGCAGCGTTCCGCAAGCCACTGCGCTTCCCGTATCGACATCCTCGAAGCCTACGAAGTGGGCGGTGCTGCCATGAAGGCCGCAGATGAGGGCGACAGCGGAAAGATGGTTGTTATCAAGCGCCTCTCCGACGATCCCTATCAGGCAGGCACTGAAGTCAAAGATGTACACAAGATCGCCAATGACGAGCGCCTCGTTCCACGAGAGTGGATCACCCCCGACGGAACGTACGTCACCAACGAATTCATCACCTACGTCCGTCCTTTGATCCAGGGCGACGTGGCTCCCATCATGGTAGACGGTATACCGAGACATTTGTACAGAAAAGGATATCAGGATCTGTTATAGTATCAAAAAACCCGCCCTGAAAGGGGCGGGATATTTTTAAAATAATAATGTGTTCAGCCTGGTTCATTAATATGTGTCCAGGATTCTGGGTACATATCATTTTTAAAGGCTTCCTTATTTTACAGAGAGCAGCATTCTAATGTCCAAGATTGAAACATCCGTTTTCATCTTGTCACCCAGTATTAAACAACCAATAGACTATTTCGCTTATTTTTCTATAAATTCCTTGTCTATAAGCCAGTCTATTACTTCTTGTGTCATCCTTCTTCCAAAATTTATTGTATCACTTTCCGCGACATTTATACCATATACTACATCTTTACTATACATAGGAGACCCGCTTTGTCCTCCCTTCATATCAATTTCATGTCTAATTTCAAACCTCGAAACTTCTGTGATTTTACCTGTAGCTTTCCACATTGTACCAGGTTCTTTATCTCCGGGATAGCCTGCTATAGTCATCTTTGTTAACTTCAACATAAGATCGCCCTTTGTCCCCAAACCAAACCATCCCGTTGTATTTCCAACATCAGCGTCCAAAACAACTATAGCGTAATCATCTTGCACACTGTCTCCAAAATATTTATAATTGGCGCATACATATAATTCTTTCCCATTAGCAGTTGCTAATACATCCTCTCCATTTTGACCAAGATTCGCCTTCATTGTTGAGATACGTGCATCCGAATTATTTTTGCTAAAAAAGCAATGTGCTGCCGTCAGCATTACATTCTTTGATACCATGAATCCTGTACCAATGCTTACACTTCCATCAGTAAAAGTCATTTCAATTCTGGCTATCGCAGAATAGGGAAACTCTGATGTATCAGAAATCTGTGTTCTATCATCTTCGCCTATAATCGACGTAATAGACACTCCATGCTTTTCGTTATTCGGGCAAAAGCTACTGGTAGCCTGCGTTTTTCTATTTCCATCAGAACGCACGCTTCTCTTTAATACAAGTGATTCCTCTCCCGTTGAAAGATCTATTCTGCAATAATAATCATTATAATCAATTTGTTTATCATATTCTACGTCGCCATAAGCATAAACATGTTCTGAATAATTTATTGTCAGAACAAAAGCAAGAAAAATAACAAATATCGTTTTTTTAATCTTCATACTCGTCACCTCGTTTACCAATTGAAACCAACAAATTCTTTTTTAAACGCTATTTTTTCTTTCATGCTGCTCTCTATTTCTTTTACTTCTTCTCTGCCAATATAAATCAGTTTCCCTCGGCCACCGCCAATATTTGTTGCTATAAATCCTCCACTGTATACTTTAATAGAATAATTATTCTCGCCAAACAGTGTATAATTAACGGATGCACTCATTATTTCTTTTCCAAGCCTATTATTTTTAAAGAACTCAGTATTTTCCGAAGAATATGTTTTATTATCTATTTCACGATTTTTTTTATCAAAAATGTCCAATAGTTCTTCAAATTCTGTACTCTCAAAAAAGCTTGACGGAACCTCCTCATAATAGAATATCTTATGGTCATCATTTAGATTCAGGCTTTTAAGAAATTCCTGTGTCTCAACTTCTTCATCAGAAATCATGTTATACATTCCATGCTGAAAAGTGACTTTGTTCACCTCCATGTATGATAATATATTGGCGCCTTTTAAAAATCCCCCCCATGAATCAGTTTCATAACCATCAGTAGCATAAACATAATAATCCAAGTCGTTTTCAAACCTGATCAATAAAGAAAGATCCGACGATATGCCCTCTATTTCATAGATGTCCGCTACAGTACTTTCCCCTGAATAAGTCAGGGTCGTACTGCCTATTTTTTTTCCAATACAACGATTATCTCGCCCATTCGTAGCATTATATGTACACTCATTCCATTTTAAAAAGGGAAAACGCTTGTTGTAAGTACTTTCCCCCTCATCACCCATTACATTTTCTCCGTCGGGAGGAACAGGTTTAGGAATTGCGTCATGTCGCTTCATATATAGTTTTATTCCCCCAACGACTGTTCCAACAAAAAACACAACAACTGCGCAAAACACGCCCAACAGTTTAAAAATATTATTTTTCATCCAACCGCCTCCTCACCAAAATCCTCTACAATATAGATGCCGTAAAAAATACAATTTAGTTTCGATAATCTGATATAAGTCAACAAAATCTTTATTGCCAGATATAATATTCGACAATAAGCCGTTTTTATTTATTTGTCTCACGAATAGGGAAATAAGAAGGAATATAAAGAAACGCCCTCAAAAGGGCCTGATATCGATAATTAAAAAAGTTCTTCCCCAACTGATCTGACAGTCAAAAAAGAACCTTTAAGTGAGCGACCGGGGTCCTTATCCGAACATTTACGTGCTGCCGCAACAGGAGGTATTTCTTGTTGTCTTTGAAAAGGTGGCATAAATATCGGATAGTTCTCTGAATTATTAGTGGCAAAAAAGTAGAAGGTGACACCCGCTAAAGTGTCACCTTCCTGTCCGTTTAGGACAATGTCTTTGATAATGCCGGCAAGCGGCTTTGTGTTATGAATGATAACCTAATCGTTAAATTCTGTCAATCTATTTTTGATGAATAATTTGTAAATGATTCAATTATTTCTCTGTCGATAAGGTCTAACTTCTCATCAGAAATTCTTATGCCACTAAGAACATCTTTGTTCCTTTTTGGGTCGCTTATCCGCATCTTGCTTATAGTGCGTATCTGATTAACCAAGGCGATGCTGCCCTTTTTCATTTTCAGTATTTCTTTTTCAATTCTTTTGGATAAGGCTATCTGATCTTTTAATGCATTAACCCTTTTCTTCAAATCCAGAACCATTTTTAAATCAACTTCTTTGCTTTTCTCTTCCTGGGCGTTCTGAATTATCTCTTCTAACGTTGTTACTTCTTCTTCTATTTTCTTTACGATTGTGTTGTTTTTAGTGTTCATCTTGGTATATAGCTCGTTTCCAAGATAAACTTCCATCGGATGAAGATTACTAAGATCTTTATCGGGCTTGACCGAAGTCAAGGGTATTATTGTAACGACCGGTGACGACTGAGGGTTGTTCTTATCTGCTATTAAACAATAGTGAAGCCCGCCTTCTTCAGATCCGATATTATAACCAAGATGTACCTTTACTACTTCGCCTCTCTTATATCTCTTTAAACCGGTAGGGTTGAACTTATTCTCAAAGCGTAAAAAGTTAATGAACTTTTCCAACCACGCGCTTAACTTTCCAGCCTTAGCTTGTTCATCATCGTCTTTGCCAAGGAGTTCTGTCAAATAATTATCTATGTCTTTAATAGCCTTTTCTTTGGTTGCTATATTCTCTGCAATATCTCTTTTCATGCCTTCGCTCCTCTTGGTGCATTTTAAGGGAGTATAACCTTTTTACATATATATGGCAAGTATGTTTATTTCCTGTTTTTTCAAGAATTGAGGCAGTTTTTTCAAGTATTATTAATATGACAACAAAAAAATTCCGGCCCGAAGGCAGGAAAATTCTTCATTCTTAATCATTAAGTTTTTTAAAGCATCCGGCCTTGACCGCCCAGGCAAGTGAGAATGCCCAGAGCATGACCGTTTCGTTTACAATAGTAATCCATCCGATACACATAAAAGATGTCATCGCCTGCATTCCCATTGCCGCCAGGATTATGTATGCACAAATTCTATATATCCGATCCCGGGTTTTCTTTCCGGAAGATCTGATCATGGCATCCGTCTTCACAAACCTCCAGCCGATCATGTATGCAAAGAAGCCGAACAGGAGCATGGCCGAAATGCAATGCAGAACGTGGCTCAGGTCAGTCGGCAGATTTAAAACTCCTGTTGTAGCTCCGACCGCTGCCGTTATGCACGAAAAAAACAATATCATAAGCGCAGATGTGGCCGAAAAAGTGCACGTTGCATTATCCCCAAGATCATACCCCTTTGTCTTCAAAAATGACTTTGAAGACAAAAAGAAGACTTTTAGCTCGTTTAGTTTGTTTAAAAATCTATAGAAATGAAATAGGCGGAAACCGCTGTTTTCTAACGGAATCCGCCTGTATTATCGTTGTGAGCCACGCGGGACTCGAACCCGCGACACCTTGATTAAAAGTCAAGTGCTCTACCGCCTGAGCTAGTAGCCCATGTTTTCTCCCAGAAGCTGGGCTAGCTGGATTCGAACCAGCGAGTGCAGCAGTCAAAGTGCTGTGCCTTACCGCTTGGCGATAGCCCAATGTGTGCGGTGCCCTTTATTCCGGTTTACGAAGAAGGGTGGATACAGGGACTCGAACCCTGGGCCTCCAGAGCCACAATCTGGCGCGCTAGCCAACTGCGCTATATCCACCATGATGACCGTTTTCATTAAACGATAACCGAAATTTCTTCTTAAAAAAGAATGCAGTCTACGATACGTAGACCGCTCATGTGCCAGAAGGGATTCGAACCCCCGACCCACGGCTTAGAAGGCCGTTGCTCTATCCAGCTGAGCTACTGACACATAACTTAGTACAAAAAGTCTAAGTAAAAGCAGGTGATGGGAATCGAACCCACGTATCCAGCTTGGAAGGCTGGTGTTCTACCATTGAACCACACCTGCATAAAGATTTTTACCCTCGTTGAAGAGGATCGATATATGCCCGAAAGGTACGAATCATACCAGTCGCGTTTTTTGTGTTTGTTCTTGTTTCTCACTCGAACAGGCGATATCTTACCACGTGTTGAAGGTTTTGTCAACAACCTTTTTTATTATTTTTCAAGAAACAAACACAATTTGTTGTGTCCCGTCCGTCAACCATCGTTTTTATTGTGGTTTCGGAATCGGGGTGACAGGATTCGAACCTGCGACCTCCTGCTCCCAAAGCAGGCGCTCCACCAAGCTGAGCCACACCCCGAGCCGTTTGTTTTACAAAAAGCAAGCGAATTATACAGCAGGCTTTTGTAAATGTCAACAACTATCTTGTTATGGAGATATCGGTTTTTTCGGTACTTCCGTCGTTTTTGACCATAATGATCTCCGCTCTCTGGATCCCGTTTTCGCTTTCAAAGAATACATTCCTTTTGTCGATGGCAGGATCGTTCACGTAATCCAGGGTCACTGTCCCGGCTGCATATACTTCGCCGCTCCTGAAAAGCTCAAGATCGTAGGTGGTGAACTTTATCTCATCCCCTGCGGGATCCTTAGCCTTGGGTCCTTTCACGAGTATATTTCCCGTTGTATTGAAGGTGGTCTTTCCTGAGCTGTAATTGCCGCTTCCCAGAAGGTTTACAACATTTGTTCCGTCATCGGAGTTCAGAACAAATCCAATCTTATTGTTCAGGCAGGTGTACCCCGCCTTAAGGTGATGTGCCGCTCTCCCGTCTGCATCGTCAAGAGGTTCGATCAAAAGATCGGCCATTGTGAGCCCTTCACTTACATTTATATAAAAGGCTCCCGAAAGTCTTTTAATTCCGGTGTCGCCCTTCATCCGTGAATCTGCTTTTTGTCTTTCATTATCAAGAAATTCCTCATAGGTCACATCATCCTGTGCAAAGGATCTGTACACTTTTTTCAGTGCCTTATCCTTTTTTGCGGTATCAAAGCAGGCCTGTATGGCTCTGTCAAAATCATCCGGCAAAAGTTCGAACTTCATCTCGGTCTCGACCAAAATGACTCCGCCAAGATTGTTAATGAAGTTGTCATCTCTGGAGATCACTGCATTCTTAAACAGCTCATTAAAATAAATAAGGCGATACTCTCTGATCAGCTTCTTAACACGTGAGTTCTTTAAGACACCGGAAGAAGCTATCTTTTTTACATCAATATCTCCAAAGTCAAAAGAAGTTAACGGAATGTTCCAGTTGGATTCCGTGATGGCATAGCCATTTTCCGTATAATGAAAGTCCAGTGTCACATTCCCTAAAAGGAGATCAGCCAGACTGTTCACTCCATCCTTCCTGACCTGCACCTTTCCCACGGCAGTGCCCCTTCCCTCCGGAAGAAGCTCTATCTCGGAAAGTACGAATCTGTCAGCCTTTTCCATCTTTTCAACCAGCGCCTCCGTAAGATACACGGAGCTGTCTTTTTTGTTGTTGAAAGCTGACTTAAAAAAACCGTTGCGGTAGCCGTAAACGGCGACCGCAACAACAATAAGGACAAGGCCGATGATCCAACTTCCCCTGCCCTTCCCTGTATTTCTCTTTTTCTTTAAAAGATCTTCATCTTTTTCGTTGATCTCTGTCATTTAAAACCTTTTATTCCTCAACATGCTTTAACAAACGTGTTTCCATAAGATGCCAAAGGGGACCTGTAATGCAGACGGATGAGAACGCGCCTGCTACGATACCGAACATCAGAGGGAAAGCAAATTCGCGGATCGCATCCACACCAAAGATCACAAGTGAAAGAACCATTACAAATGTTGTAAGGGATGTGTTGATGCTTCTTGAAAGTGTCTGGGTTACGGATCTGTCCACGATCTCCGTAACAGTTTCCTTCTTGCGCTTCTCTGCCATATTCTCACGGATACGGTCAAAGATAACGATGGTGGCGTTAATGGAGTAACCTACGATGGTGAGCATGCAGGCGATGAAGCTGTTGCCTACGGAGATCCTCACTACAGCGTAAAGCATAAGAACGATCAAAACGTCATGCACAAGTGCGATTACGGAAGAAGCTGCAAAATTGAAGTTCTTGAAACGGAACCAGATGTAAATCAGCATGCAGATAACCGCAACAACAACAGCAATGATGGCATGTCTTCTCATTTCGGAGCTTACACTTCCGGAAATGTTAACTGTTTCGATCTTTGATTCATCAACGTTGTATCTGTCAACCAGTGCATTTACGATCTTTGCTCTCTGATCCTTGTCGATCTCCATGGTCTTGATGATGTAGGTGTTCTCACCGGAGACCTTTGTGATCTGAGAAGTCTTGGAAACAGTGTCGGAAACCAGTTTTTCAAGCTCGGCGTTCATGCTTCTGCCGTATTCATCGGAAAAATTAACCGAAAGTGATGTACCTCCCGAGAAATCAAGGCCGTAATTTAAAGCCTTGCCATCCTTAACACCGAATACGATCATGGCTACTATGCCCACAGTGATCAGAACGCAGGAAAGAGCTGCGAACTTGGGACTGTTCTTTACAAATGCAATGCTCCTTCTTTCCTTTGCAATGCCGTAAAGCTTTTCATTGGAAAGTCCGATCTCATATAATGCTCTTAAAATAAACTTTGTAACCACAAGGGCAGTAAACATGGAAAGTACGATACCGATGGCAAGAGTGGTGGCAAAGCCCTTAACTCCGCCTGCTGCCATGATAAACAGCACAAGCGCTGCAATAAGTGTGGTCACGTTACCGTCAAAAATAGCACTGAAAGCCTTCTTAAAGCCGTTCTTCATGGCACTTCTGACTGTAAGTCCCTTTCCGAGCTCCTCTCTCATACGCTGGAAGATAATTACGTTGGCATCCACTGCCATACCGATCGAGAGAATGATACCTGCAATTCCCTGCAATGTAAGGGTTGCATTAAATACGTTCAGGAAGAACACCATAAGTCCCACATAAATAACAAGGGCAAGGGATGCAGAAAAACCGGGTACCCTGTAGTAGCAGATCATGAAAAGGATCAGGCAGATAAAGCCCACAGCTCCAGCAATGAGAGACGACTTGATGGCATCCTGTCCCAGCTGTGCGCCCACCACATTAGAACGGATCTCGGTGAGTTCGATGGGAAGTGCACCTATCCTGATGGTGGCAGCAAGCCTGTCAGCCTCTTCAATATTTTTCATACCCGTGATCACTGCCATACCGCCTGTAATAGCAGAATTAACTCTGGGTGCGGAAATGACCTCATCGTCATAAACAATGGCGATCTGCTGTCCGACACTCTTGGCTGTACCCTCAGCAAACTTTTCGGATCCGACATCGTTTAAAAAAAGCTGGACAACGATCTCTCTTCCGCCCACAAAGCTCTGAGCTTCCTGTGTGCCTGCCTTTGCGTCCGCAATGTCATTACCGTTTAAAACGATCTGATCGGCTTCCTTGATCTCATCAATGGTCTTCGAAAGGCGATAACCGCTCTCCTTTGAAGAGTCGGGTGTAATGTTTCCGGCACCGTAAACAAAATACAGTGCTCCGGGATTACCGAGATCCGTGAGTATAGCTTCGGCATCATCGACACCGGGGATCTCTACAGTGATCCTTCTGGTGCCCTCTTTGTAAACATTTGCTTCCGTAGAATAAGCATCTGCACGAAGCTGTAATTTATAGATGGCATCATTCATATCCTCAGCGTCGGGATCGTCCTCGACCGTTTCATAGGTGATGCTTACACCACCCGCAAGATCAAGACCCTTTTTGATGGCAGAAGCGGAGAAAACCTTGTTTTCACCGAAGCCGACCACTGCCATGAAGGTCAGAAAAGCTGCAACCGCAAGAGTTGCCAAAAGTTTCAGGCTGCCAATTAATTTCGAATTCATTTCTTTTTCTTCCTTTATTTATTTCTCATATTTCAAGCCAAGTTCTTCCATCTTGGCTTTTTTAACCATTACAGAGCTCTTGAGCTCTTCCTTGTACGCCTCAAGCTTCTTAAGAAGCTCCTTATCGGATGTGGCAAGGATCTTCGCGGCCAATATGCCTGCGTTAGCACCGCCGTCAATGGCAACGGTGGCTACGGGGATACCCGAGGGCATCTGCACTATTGAATAGAGTGAATCCATCCCCGAAAGAGCTGCGGACTTGATGGGCACTCCGATAACGGGCAGCGGAAAGATTGCCGCGCACATACCTGGAAGGTGAGCCGCTCCGCCCGCTCCCGCGATGATCACTTTAAAACCCTTTTCTTCAGCCCCTGCCGCGTAGTCAAAGAACACGTCAGGCATACGATGAGCGGATATTACCGTCATTTCATAATCGATACCGAATTTCTCCAGCATCTCGGCTGCTTTTTTCATGATGGGAAAATCAGAATCACTTCCCATTACAATACCAACTTTAGCCATGTTTCCTCCCTTTTGGATCCGGTCATAAGACCATATTTACACAGTCACCTTTTCAGGGCTGTATTTTTCAATAAGTTTTTTCTGGGCCGGCGTAAAGGAGATGTTCTCTCTTTTTACTGTCGGCGCAAATCCGTTCTGCTCCGGAAATGATGCTCCGAAGATCCTGTTTTTCAGTTTTGCGGAGTGTTTTCCCATCTCCGCGTATCTTGCAAGATAAAGGCTGTCCAGCCAAAGGGCCGCATCACATCTATGATCGTAAAGGAATTGGGGATTAACGTCAAAAAGCTCCGTATCGGGCTCTTCCGCCTCTTCCGCGAATAAGACCAGGTTGTCCCTCATAAAAGATGAAATGCTTTCCAAAGCCAGTTCAAATCCATGTTTTTCCGCTTCGACCCTGTTTTCGGAGTCAGAAAAAGCGTCTCTGAAAATGCAGAAGATCTCAATGAACAGCTCAAGTTTTACGGTCAAAAGCTCAAGTTCTCTGTTGAGTGCGTTATTAAGCGCCAGATACACTTCATTTGCCATAAAAGAAAACAGCTGCCCGTTTTTTCTTTTAAGCATTTTAATTGCATAGGCGGGATTTTCTACAGTATTTTCGTAGTTTCCCGGTAATATCCCTTTAAGGTAATCTTTTGCAAAACTCTCTGATTTCCAAAGATCTCTTAAAGAATCGTCATCCTTTTCTTTACAGATGTCGTAAAGCCCGCAGGCTTTGATCCAGAGTGATGCGATGTACGTGAAGGCATCAGTCGTTTTTTCGGGCATATTGTCAATTTTGTCTTCTCCTGCCGCTATCTCCCTGATCTTTTCCCGGGCAAGAGAATATCTTTCTTCCAAAAAATCCATCTTTCCTCCCTCAGATCAGCCCGTAGATGTACAGCCAGAACAGATAGACAAGTAAAAGCCCGTTGATCACAAATCCGATCACCGGGAACAGATACCCCACTTCCCTTTCTCTCATGCCATCTCCCGCAAAAGCCAGACCCACAACACAAAGCATCGCCGATGAGATTCCCATTAATCCCACCGGCTCCGCAGCATTTCCTCCCATTCCGGCTGAAATTGCGCTTGCAACCGCAAACACCGTCAAAGCCGCTATTCCGAATGCACAGGAAAATATTCCGTTTTTGGAAGGCGCTTTTCTGTTAAAGTCGGGTCCTGCCGACTCCCTGCGCCTGAAAAAATCCATTTTCATCCTTGTGTTACTGAACCTTGTTAGTGATAATGCAGGCGTTACTGTATTGTTCCTTGTATCTTACGTTAAAAGCTTCCTTGTCGTATTCCACAAGTCCCTTAAGGGGATCGCAGACTATTATGGTGCCCTTTGTTCTGTTGAAGCCGCTGATGACAACACAATGCTCGTTATTACGCCAGATGTATCTCTCGCCGTTTATCTCCCAGGCATCACCGAAGGAAGTGGGAGCAAGGCTTACAGTCGTCCAGCATATGACAGGAACACCGCTTTTAACATATAGCAGAAGCTCATCCAGAGAACCGCCGGAAACTTCCAGGCATTTCTTCTGAATGTTTTTATCTTCGAACCATGCATTTGCCGCATCAACGATCACCGGTGCATAGCAGCCGTAACTGTTTATGCTTGTTTTGGGGTCTCCGATGTAAGCTTCAAAAGGAGTAGCCGTTCCGGGTTCTGCGGTTTTAAGGAAATCTTCCGCAAGAGCCACCTTATTGACTTTGTCGTAGCCCAGATAATGAAGCACCGTAGCCAGACACGTGATCTCCGGTCCGTTGATCAGCTCCGGCTTTTGCATGATGTTCTTCACGTCAAGGACGTAAACATCTTCGCCTGTTTTGGCTGCTTCCAAAGTGTACTCCATAACATCAAGATGGACTGTTCCCACTCTGGCCGGTTTTTCCGTGGTCAGGTAATCGCCGTAAACATAAGCGTAATTTCCGTTATATGAGATCTTGCTCCATCCGTTTGAGAGAAGAGCAACCCTGTGAACACAGTCGTTTTCGGCAAGTCCGCCTGCCACCAGATACTCGGTAGACCATCCCGAACGCACGTTTGCAGGTTCCGTGGCGTAAACCCATTCATCCACTTTCTTTCCTGCAGGCTCATCCGACATGGGAGTGGGCGTTGCAATGATAAAAGGTGTGGCTGTGGGAACAAAGAAGGGATCCTCGGTGGGTGTGGGGGTCAGTATCGTTATAGTGACGCCCTGTTCATCTCCGTAGCCTTCATCTCCTCCGGAAACAAGACTCTCAAGCGTGTCTCCCATTTTTTCGGCAATGGTGTTTCCGATCATGGAGTCAAATCTTTGCGTAGCATTGTCAAACATTGCCAGCCCGCATCCGGTTCCTATTATTGAAATGTATAAAAGAATAATTGTAAATAAAAGCTTTTTCATTTTGCCTCTTTACGGATCACAGCTTTAATTCGACTTCCTTGCTGCCCGCTTCGTATCTTCTGTAAGAAACTCCGGCACTTTTAAGCATACGTTTGGCAGCTATGTCCGTGTCCGTATCGCGATACTTGTCGGAATAATAGATGATCTCCGAGATCCCCGCCTGTATCAGCGCCTTTGTACACTCATTGCAGGGAAAAAGCGTAGTGTAGACCTTTGAGCCTCTGAGATCAGTTCCGGTGTAATTCAAAATGGCATTAAGCTCCGCATGACAAACATAGACATACTTTGTCTCCAGCGTACTGCCCTCCCGCTCCCAGGGATATTCATCATCCGAACAGCCTTTGGGCATTCCGTTGTAGCCAACAGAAAGAATCTTGTTGTCCGCACTGACGATGCATGCGCCGACGCAAGTGTTCGGATCTTTGCTCCGCTGCGCAGAAAGGAGTGCGATTCCCATAAAGTACTCGTCCCATTTCAAATAATCGGCTTTTTTCATCTTCTTCTCCTTATTAAAATAATGAAAGAATGAGCTAATTGATAATTGTAACTTAGGTTCTCGTAAAATGCAAGAAAAAACGGTTAACAGTTTTTGCGCTTTATGATCACTATAATAACCGTGATCATCACAATAACCGCAGGGACAAGTACTGCCACGACTATGTGAATCGAGGGTCCCTTTGTATCATCTGCGGAAGCCGGGGCAAGTGTGGGCTGCACAGCAGGTGACGGAGTGTCCGTGGGTGAAGGCATCGGTGTAAATGTGGGCGTGGGCGTGTCTGTGGGCACCGGTGTAGGCGTAGGTGTAGGTGTCGGAGTTTTCGTGGGTGTAGGTGTGGGTGACGGCGTCGGCGTGGGCGTCGCATAGATCTTATAGTTGTCCCTGTAAGTGTATCCGCAGTTCCTGCAGGTGTACTCCGTGTAACCAAAGTTTCCGGGCACTGCCTCAACTTCTATGCCGGAATAGTCAGGCACCTCACAGCTTTCGGGATACAGGATTCTGTCATAAGTCTTTACTTCACCGTCAATGGATTTGTCATTGTATTTTACCGACTTACCGTCGTATTTGTTCCCACTGATCTTAAGATCCCAGTTCATGATCTCTCCGATAAAGGATCTGCAATAGGCTCTTCTGTCCGTGTTATCTTCAAAGAACCGGATCTTTCCTTTTACATTGTTTCCTGTAACCGTTCCGTTGTACTTGGTCTTTTTGGGATAGAAAAGATAGATCCCGATAAGTCCTCCGTTGTGGCAATACCCGTGTTCAGACACATAACCCTGAATATCCACATTGCAGTTTACCACATCGGTGTATCCGCCGCCTGTCACTCCTCCCAGAAACTGCTCGTCTCTTTCCGCAGCATTCTTGTCAACCGAGATCAGAGTAACATTTGATGTACAGCCTTCCACTCTGCCCTTGCCGTATCCTACGATGCCGCCGACGCCGAACTGAGGTGCGTTTACTCTGAGTTCGTTAAAGCAGTTCACAGTACAGTTTTTTATAACGGCATCATCCGCGTATCCCGCTATTCCTCCCGTAAAGGTACTGCACTCGCAGTCTATATAGATCTTTTCATTAAGCAGCGTTAGGTTTTCGACGCTTCCCGAAAGTGTACTGAACATCCCGGCAAAATGAGTATCGTAAACTTTAAAATTCCCGTCGTAGGTGTCATGAGTCTCTTCACCGAGGCTTTTTATCGAAAGGTTCAGGATCGTATGCCCGTTTCCGTCCAGTTTTCCGGAAAAAGGAAAAGGCACCCATTCTTTTCCCGCTGTCTTAAGTACATTCATATCAATGTCTTTTTCAAGGATGAAACTGCCGTCCGGATCTTCTTTTATCGAAAGAAGATCGAACGCATCATTTATCGGGATCAGATCTTCCGCGGAAACATTTCCCGTCGTTTCTTTTTTATTGTCTTCCACTTCCGTTGCCATAGCCGTGTTATGCGAAAAGGCCGTGTTCAGGAATAATATGCCCGCAATTGCAACAACTGCCTTTTTAAAGTTTTTAAATTTTTCCATAGTGTTCTCCGATCCACATTTTTTTCAGGTTGAAGTCAATTGGTCAATGGGGAGTAATGGTGAGTCAATGGGGACGTTTCATTTTGACTCGTCTTCGATGAGTCAAAATGAAACGTCCCCATTGACTCACACAGATATTATACCACAAAAGTGGATGAAAGTCGCTAAAACAAAGAATTTGAGCATAAAAAAACAAAGCCCCACGCCATATCAGGCATGAGGCTTTGAAATCCGATCTTACTTTTCTTTGATGGTTGTGTACATGAAGTACTTGTAGCCAAGAGGGTTAGCAAAGAAGCCGTCTACCTTCTCGGAGATCATGTAAATGTCTGTGTAATAATACAGAGGGCAGATGGTTCCTGTTGACATGAGGAGATCCTCTGCGATGTGCATCAGCTGATAACGCTTGTTTGTATCTGTGCAGCCCTTGATGAGCTCAATGAGCTTGTCATAGGTCTGTGCCCAGGTGCCGCTCTTAACCTTTACGTCGTAGCCGAGGGAAGAGAGATCAAGGTCATATAACTTGATATTCTCATGCTCGCCCTTACCAAGCTGAACATCGTTGTTACCCGAAGCGGTTGTCCACATGTCAAGGAAGGAAATGGGATCGTTGAAATCAGCGAGCCATCCGTTTCTTGCGATGGAGTAATCACCGTTCTTACGTGTGTTAAGGAATGTAGCCCACTCCTGGTTTGTAAGGTTCATTGTGATACCAACGGAAGCCATTGCAGACTGGAGGTACTCACCGATAGCCTTGTGACCTTCGGAAGTGTTGTAAAGGTAGGTCATTGTAGGGAAGTTTGTGAACTTCTTTGCGGAAGCATCATAATTGTAGTACTTCTTAAGGATCTCAACAGCCGCTGCGAAGTTGCTCTCTGTAGCAGACTTAGCTGTATCAAAGTATCCGACGTAAGAAGATGAATGACCTGCGTTCTTGTAGAACTGAGATCCGTCTGCATCAGTCATACCCATTGCTACGAAAGAAGAAGCGGGAACCTGTCCTGCCTGACCGATCTCTTCAGCAATGTAGTTACGGTCAAAAAGAAGTGAAACTGCATTTCTTACTTCTGCTTCAGCTTTTTCTGCAGCTGCCGCATCATTCTTCTTGTAGAAATCCGCAGGTAAGATCTTCTCGTTAACGTTCCAGCAAACATAGTATGTACCGATCTGTCCGGCTACTACGAACTCATTGGGATAAGCTGTCTTAAGAGCTGCGATCTCGTTTGTGGGAACATCATCGATGAGCTGCCAGTCACCGTTCTTGAAGTTGGAAAGCATATTGTTGGCATCATCGGAAAGATAGAAATTGATCTTGCCCATTGTTACCTTGTTTGCATCAGCATACTTGTCATTCTTTGTAAGAACGATAAGGCTGTTGTGATCCCATGATGTCATGGTGTAAGGACCGTTGCAGATGTAGGTCTTGGGATCTGTAGCCCAGCTCTCGCTTGCTACAACGTCTTCACGAACAGGGAAGTATGTAGGGAATGCAAGAAGTTCATTCCAATAGGAAACTGCGTTTGAAAGAACAACAACAAGTGTCTTGTCATCCTTTGCGGTAACATTGAGGTTACCGTCAGCGTAGCCGTCTACGACTTCGAACATGTAACCGTAGTCAGCACCGAGTTCTTCGGAAGCTGCTCTCTTCCATGCAAATTCAAAGTCCTTTGCAGTAAGAGCCTTACCGTCTGACCACTTAAGGCCGTCACGGAGTGTATAAGTGTAAGTCACCTTACCGTCAGCGCCTACAACGCCATCAACAAGTTCCTTTGCGCAATCTGCTACGATAGCAAGGTTGCCTTTCTCATCAAGTTCCCATTTTGCAAGTCCTGAGAAAAGGTGAGCAATAAGTGTGGCACCATCAACTGCAGAGTTAAGTGCAGGATCGAGTGTGTCGGGTTCGGAAGCGAGACAAACCGAAATGGCTTCGTCAGACTTCTTGCCGCAAGCTGCGAGAGAAAGGGCCATAACGCCGGCAAGCAGCAATGCTAAGAGTTTCTTCTTCATAATGTATTTTCCTCCTTATATATTGTCAAATGCCAAGGTTTTTCCTGTAGCAAATGATTTCATTGATTGATCTCCGCCACCCTGTGGCAGGCTACGAAGTGATTCTTTGACACTTCTTTAAAATCAGGCATAGCTTCCGCGCACGCGGGAGTAGCATACTGACATCTTGTTCTGAAAGGGCATCCCGAAGGTGCGTTTAACGGACTGGGAATGTCCCCCGAAAGCACTATTCTTTGGTTTGCTCTTGCGATCTTGGGATCCGGTACGGGAACCGCCGACATGAGCGACTTTGAATAGGGATGCAGCGGATGGCTGTAGATCTCGTTGGCGTCGGCAAGTTCAACCATCTTTCCGAGATACATTACCGCTATCCTGTCACTTATATGCCTTACAACAAGCAGGTCATGGGCTATGAAAAGATAGGTAAGTCCCAGTTTTTCCTGCAGTTCGTCGAACATGTTGATGACCTGAGCCTGAATGGAAACATCAAGAGCTGAAACTGGTTCGTCACAAACGATGAATTCGGGGTTTACCGCCAGGGATCTGGCGATACCGATACGCTGGCGCTGACCTCCGGAGAATTCATGGGCATAACGCGCAGCGTGCTCGCTGTTAAGTCCCACATGTCCCATGAGTTCAAGGATCCTTTCGTGTCTTTCCTCTTTTGTCTTGTACATCTTATGAACATCCAGAGGTTCTCCGATAATGTCTTCCACCGTCATACGGGGATTAAGGGATGAATAAGGGTCCTGGAACACCATTGTTGCCTTTGTTCTGAACTCTTCAATGTCAGCCTTTGTCTTGATCAGTTTTCCGTCATACCATATCTCGCCGGAGGTCGGCTTGTACAGATTTAAAATAGTCCGTCCCACGGTTGTCTTACCGCAGCCGGATTCTCCTACGAGTCCGAGGGTCTCTCCTTTTCTGATGGAGAAGGAAACGTCATCAACAGCCTTTAAGGGCTTGGATCTGAACAAACCCACATTAATGGGGAAATATTCTTTTAAGTGCTTGACTTCCACAAGGGGACGTTCATTCGTTTTTGTATCACTCATGCTTTTCGCCTCCCTCTGTTTCATCTTCACGTACGGCAGTCACATCAAGTCCTGCTTCTCCGGCAGCTCTGACAGCTTCTGCATTGTTCATCCAGCAGTTCGCCTGATGATCCGCATTGATCTGCAGTCTGTCCGGTCTCTCCTTTAGGCATATCCTCATCGCATGCTCGCATCTGGGAGCAAAAGGACATCCTTTGGGCATGTTCAGAAGGTCAATGGGAGTTCCCGTAATGGGTTTAAGTCTCGATCCGTCAGAATCTGCTGTGGGGATCGACCGCAACAGTCCCTTGGTGTATTCGTGACGACTGTTGTAGAAGATCTCGTCAGCCGTACCCTGTTCGCAGACAGAACCTGCGTACATTACAATAACTTCATCGCACATCTGTGCAACAACACCCAGATCGTGAGTGATGAGAATGATGGCCATTCCGAGCTTCTTCTGTATGTCCTTCATGAGTTCAAGGATCTGTGCCTGGATCGTAACATCAAGAGCCGTAGTCGGTTCATCCGCTATGAGGATGTCCGGTTCACAGGCAAGAGCCATGGCTATCATAACACGCTGTCTCATTCCACCGGAAAACTCAAAAGGATATTGCTTCATACGTTTTTCCGGCTCGTTGACGTTAACAAGCCTAAGCATCTCAACAGCTCTGTCCCAGGCCTGTTTTTTGTCTCTGTCGGTGTGGAGCATGATGGCTTCCATCAACTGTTTGCCTATAGTATAGGTCGGGTTGAGACTTGTCATGGGATCCTGGAAAATGATGGAGATCTTGTTTCCTCTGATGGTCTTCATCACGTCTTCGCCTGCATTCACAAGCTCACGTCCGTCGTATTTTATGGAGCCCTTAACGATCTTTCCCGATGAGGCCAGGATCTGCATAACGGAATAAGCGGTTACGGACTTTCCCGAGCCCGACTCTCCCACTACTCCCAGTACCTTACCGTAATCAAGATTAAAAGAAACTCCGTTTACCGCTTTAACTTCACCTGCATCCGTAAAGAAGGAAGTGTGCAGGTCTCTTACTTCAAGTAATGCCATGTCTTTTCCTCCTTTAACCGTTCAGCTTGGGATCGAAAGCATCCCGAAGTCCGTCACCGAAAAGATTGAGTGAAAGGACTATCAGTGAGATAACGACCGCAGGGATTATCAGTCTGTATGCATAGGAATTGATCCCGTTAAGTGCGTCGGAAGCCAGTGAGCCGAGAGAAGGCATGGGGGCATTTACTCCGAGTCCGAGGAAAGAAAGGTAGCTTTCCGTAAATATCGCACTGGGTATCTGTAATGCGGTAGAAATCACGATTACGCTGATACAGTTGGGAAGAAGGTGCTTTTTAATGATCCAGCTTCCCTTTGCGCTTGTGGATTTCGCCGCAAGAACGTACTCCTGTTCTTTTAATGCGAGGATCTGTCCTCTGATAAGTCTGGACATTGAAACCCAGTAAAGAAGGGCAAACACAACAAAAAGCGAAATAATGTTACCGCCGATCTTCTCAAAGACCGTTCCCGAGATCACAGTCTCAAGGGTACGGTTGAGAACCGCCGAAAGCAGAATGACCATCAGCATGTCCGGCAGGGAATAAATAATATCCACTATCCTCATTATGAAAAGGTCAACCTTGCCGCCACAATAGCCGGCAACGGATCCGACCACAAGTCCGATAATGAGAACGATTATGCTTGCAAAGAAGCCTACTGCCAGGGAGATCCTCGTTCCGTAAACCACACGAATGAAGTAATCTCTTCCCGAAGAATCGGTTCCGAACACATGAGGGAAAACTTTTTCACCGGCTTCGATCTTTGCCAGCTCTGTTTTTCCGTATGTAAAGGGTTTCAGATTATTATAAGAAGCATCAACTGCTTTTCCCGGCTGTACTCCCAGCATGCTGTCATAAGAATACGGCCAGAAGATGGGAATGAAAATGGATGACAGTGTAACTATGCATATGATTATGAAACTTACAAGTGCAACTTTATTCTTGATAAGGCGCTTCACACCGTCCTTAAAAAACGTGGAGGACGGACGCATCTGCACCATATAGGCCTTTTCTTCATCGGTTGCGGGAATGAAATCATCCATGTTTACATGCATTGAAAATCTAAACATTCTACAACCTCCTATTCCAGATTTATTCTCGGGTCAACGACCTTGTAGAGTATGTCGCTCACAAGATTCATGACCACGATAAGTGTGGCAAGCACGATGGTAGTTCCCATGAGAAGCGGATAATCACGGCTTGTGATGCAGTTTACGAAGGCTCGGCCTATGCCGGGAACCGCAAAGATCTGTTCTACAACGAGTGAACCCGTTACGATGTAGGCAAGCATGGGTCCGAAATAGGTGATGACCGGAATAAGCGAATTCTTAAGAGCATGTCCGAAAATGATCTTTCCTGCGGGAACGCCCTTGGCTTTTGCGGTACGGATGTAATCCTGCCCCAGAACATCCAGCATGGAGGATCTGGTAAGTCTGGTGATGTACGCCATGGGTGAGAGCGACAGTGTGATGACGGGAAGGATCAGTCCGCCGGAAGTCGCACCGTTTGCAGGCAGGAGCCTCAGTTTTACCGCAAAGAGCAAAAGCAGGAACGAGCCCATTATAAATGAAGGCATGGACACAAAGGCCGTTGTGACGACCATGATGACCTTGTCTATGATCCTGTTTCTCCTCAGTGCCGCCACCGAGCCGAGAACGACCCCCACAGCAAGAGCTATGCCTGCGGCGATCACTCCAAGTTTGGCAGAAACTCTCATGCCATCCTTGATGATGTCGATAACGTTACGTCCACGCTGCTTGAGAGAAGGCCCGAAATCAAATTTTGTAACAATGTCTTTGAGATATGTGAAATACTGAATATGCAGCGGTTTGTCAAGACCGTACTTCGCTTCCAGTGCTGCCTGTGCCTTTTCGGATATGGCTTTTTCCGAAAGGAACGGTCCGCCGGGAACCGCATGCATTACGAAAAAGGTGATCGTGATGACCACCCAGACCGTAAGAATAGAGAGTAATACTCGTTTTAGTATATACCCGAGTGTTTTGCTGTTCATAAATGGTTAATCCCTCTTTTTCTATTAAATTAAAAAAAGCGCGCAGAACTAAATTAGTAACGCGCCATTGCTTTAACTGTTTATAAAGGGTGTCACTTTAAAGCACTAATGTCAAGATAATTAAAAAAATAACAGGTGAGTCAATGGGGACGGTTCATTTTGACTCGTCTTCGATGAGTCAAAATGAACCGTCCCCATTGACTCACACCCTCCTGATGATACTGTCAGCTTGGAAAGGCTTTGCGACGAACGCATTTGCTCCTATCTCCAGAGCTTCTTTCACGATGCTCTCCATGCACAATGCTGAAAGCATGATAACCCGTATGTCTTTATAATTTGAGACAACGTGCCTAAGCACATCAAGCCCGTTCATCTCCGGCATATTGATATCAAATATGCACACGTCGGGATTTTCTTTTTCCAGTACCTTTAAAGCATTTTTCCCGTTATCTGCTTCAACTATAGTGTGACCGCTTTGAGAAAGCATATCTTTAAGCATCATTCTCATGAAATCTGAATCGTCCACGATCAGGACTTTCTTTGGTGTTTTATCTGTAACCTTTTCCCGTCCTTCAAACAGGCTGTCGATCTGATCCTGCTTTAAAATATCCCCGAAAATATTCAGTTTTTTACACGATTCGAAAAGATTATAACCGGAAGATATACATCCCAGCAACTCATTTGCTGAAGCAAAGAGATTCTCTGACAATAACGGGATCATTGATATATCCGGAAGCGATATGCCATTCTCCCATCTAGAAACCGCCTGAGGGGTGACGTTAAGTTTTTGCCCCAGTTCCTCTTGTGTAAGATTCCTTTTTATTCTTAATTCCCTTATCTTAGTACCTATATCCATATACTTTTTTCCTCCGTTTAAAGTCGACCGTCACCCGCGCACCACGATCACTGTCAGGAAACATAGTATCAGATATTTCTTTTCTTGTCACTCAATAGACAATTGAAAAAGAGCCGATATCCGAAGATACCGGCCGCAACACATAAATGAATCCGAATGGGCGGCGTATCCATCATACCGTTTTTCCAAAGGGAGCGCAGGATGCCTTTCCTGCTCGTCGAATTCATTACACACGGAGGTTATTTCCACGTTTTATATTGACAAATCAAATGCTTTATTATAATATAATCATACAAGAAACGGGTTTTCACCGTACAGTCTATGACTCAAGCGGGCCACTCGTTTCTTTTTTTATTGTTGTCAGATCATACAAGTATTTTTTTCCATCTTCGTCATGTCTTACAAGCATTTTTGCTGTAAATATATTGTATCTTTCAAGATCACCGGCATTGCTATATACAGGAATACCAAAACGGATATTGTATCTATACCATCCATTCTTGGCATCCTTGAAATGCTTCTTTTCTTTATTTTCCTCCCAGTTTGGTTTGGTCGGGACTGCAATCTGTATAAGTTCAGGAATTGCCTGCGCAGCATTTGCCTTGGCCACTCTTCTTGGGCCTTTCAGGGCAAGTCGACTTTCTGAATTGGCATATTCATCCGGAAAATCCGTATCAATAAACACCTTCTCGGCACAGCAAGCAATCTCGTAATAGTTTCCCACATACTGCTTCAAATACTCCTCAACCTCAGCCCAATCTTTTTTTGATAATCCCTTAAACTTCTTATCATTTATTAAGACAATTCGATTATTCTCTTCATCGGTAATAATTGATATATTTCTATTGCTGTTTCCGGATAAGTTATTCTTATTCTCATACTGTGCAGACAACAGTTCATAATATCTAAGCAGCCTTCTCTCAACACTTAATTTTTCATCACAAAGCAAATCCACCAACGATATCTCAAGTGCCTCGCAGATACTCACTATCTTATCCGACTGCGGATTGATTCTTTTCTTCTTCCAGTCACAGATAGTACTTGTAGCGATCCCGGTTCTTCTTGATAATTCAAGTTGTGAAATATTTAATTCATCCATTCTTGCGAATATTTTTTCATATATTTCCATGATACAATTCCCCCATAGACACATCCGAGTTTTCGGATATTGTATCATATCTATCATGATAATTCAATGAGTCAATGGGGACGTTTCATTTTGACTCGTCTTCGATGAGTCAAAATGAAACGTCCCCATTGACTCACCCTTTGGTTATTTGTGATACGGTTCCCCCGCTCTGATCTTGAAGCTTCTGTAGATCTGCTCCAATAATACAACCCGCATGAGCTGATGCGGGAAGGTCATCTTTGAAAAGGACAGTTCCATGTCCGCCCGGGCATATACTTCCTTTGAAGTTCCCAGAGAACCTCCGATGACAAAAACGATGTGGTTCACTCCCCGGACATTAAGCCGCTCGATCTCTTCCGAAAGTTCCGGAGAAGTCAGCATTTTGCCGTTTATAGCAAGAAGGATCACGTAGGCTCCATCGGGGACAGCTTTAAGTATCCTCTCCCCTTCGGCTTTTCTGATCTGCTCTTCCGCCGTTTCTCCGATGCCGTCGGGAGTCTTTTCATCCTGAACTTCTTTTATCTCCAGCTTACAGTACTTTGACAGGCGTTTCCCGTACTCGGCGATTGCATCCGTAAAAAACTTTTCTTTGATCTTTCCCACGCAAACAATTGTGATCTTCACTCCGCTTTATGTCCTCCGATCTGACGGTTTCTTTCTATGGTAGTTCCGCCTTCCTCAAGGTTCATCCCCTTAAGGACCGCATTCTTTCCGAACTTTTCCTTTATCTCGATTATGGCCTTCTGAACATTCTTTTCCCGCTGTCGCTTCTCTTTTTTCGCAGCCCGTTCCCTTTCCTGCTCTTCGTAATCCGTAAAAAGTTCCAGCTGCGTGTAGTCCTCGCTCTCTTTTTCGAGTTTCTCCGCCTTCTTTTCCGAAATCACGTGATTTGCAACCACATTCATCCTTCTTGTGGTCAGATCTTTTTCCGCGATACGGTCATATAATCTCATCATGTATTCCATTATCACTGTGGTGGAAGAGGTGTACTCGGGAAGGTTGATGGATCCGTGGATCCCTTTGGGAACCGGCCTCCCGTAATGATCGTAGACCACTTCTCCCTTAAAATGCTTCATCTTTTCGGTGTCATACAGGTTTTCCGTATCAAAACCGATGTTCAGCACCAGCTGGTCCGTCACCACACCCTTTTTAACCAGATCCAGCACAAGAAGATCTGTCATTTCCTTAATTATCAGTCTCGTTCTCTCGTAATCGTAGGGTTCCTTCAGCACCTGTCCAATGCTCACGGAATTGGTCGAAGGTCTGAAAGCTTTGATCTCCTTCATTCCAACAGGTTCCCAGCCCCAGGCGTGATCTATCAGAAGTTCGGCATTGATCCCGAACAGCCTGTAAAGAAGCGCCTCATTGTAATAGTCAGTGGGCTTTCCCACGGAGCATCTTGCCACATCCCCCATGGTGTACATTCCGTATTTGGCAAGCTTTTTTGATATGCCGCTTCCCACTCTCCAAAAGTCTGTCAGAGGCTTGTGATTCCACAGCAGTCTCCTGTAGCTCATCTCGTCCAGTTCCGCCACCCTCACTCCGTCTTTGTCGGCAGGCATATGCTTTGCCACTATGTCCATGGCGATCTTGCAAAGATAGAGATTTGTCCCGATGCCGGCAGTCGCAGTGATGCCGGTGGTCTGAAGCACCTCTCTCACCATGGTCATGGCAAGTTCGTGGGCAGTCATCCTGTAGGTATTGAGATAGGCCGTAACATCCATAAAAACCTCATCCACGGAGTAGACGTGAATGTCCTCGGGGGCAATGTATTTAAGATAGATGTTCAGAATGTCGGTACTGTATTTCATGTAAAGAGACATTCTGGGGGGTGCCTGAATGAAATCGATCTCAAGGGACGGATCCGAATCCAGATCGGTTCCGAAAACAGATTTTCCTTTAAACACTTTTCCGGGAGCCTTTTCCTTTCGCTCCGCGTTCGCAACCGTCAGCTTCTGCTGCACTTCAAAAAGCCTTGCTCTTCCCGGAATCCCATGTCGTTTTAGGGTCGGTGAAACTGCAAGGCAGATGGTTTTTGAAGTCCTTTCGGGGTCCGCCACCACAAGATTTGTGTTAAGGGGATCCAGCCCCCGGGCTACACACTCCACAGAGGCATAAAAAGACTTAAGATCGATTGCGATAAACTGTTTTTCCATCAACGATTCTTCATTGTATTATCTGACTTTGAGCGTTATATGGCTCCTACAGGAAGGATTATAACACACAGTCTTTTCAAAAAAAAGACTCCCCGTCACTTCGCCGTGCAGAAGCGAAAAAGCGACAGAGTTTAGTGTGAATTTCCTGTATTCCCTATACCATAAGTCTTTTTATTCCGCATTTCCGCGACAATTGTCTCTAAACAGCCCGAAAAGCCCATGAAACCGCCATTTTTCGTTAAAGTGCATGATTTATTTAAACTTGAAGAAACAGGCGAAATATGTTATTATAAAATACCGACACTAAATACGTGTCAAATCGGTGTCAAAATTCAGACGATGTCATGCGACTGCTGTAGGTCGCTTAAAATACTGTATCGAAAGGCAACAGACTATGATGTTCGATCTTCAAAAAGCGAATATGACAAAGCGAATCTCCGCTTTTATTTTCGACTTCATAATTACTGTGACGTTAACCGTTCTCTTCGGTACCGTCATTTCTTTTGTTTCCCGTTACGACAGCCATTACGAGGCCTGTGTTTCCATTATCACCGAATACGAAAACAAATACAACATTTCCTATTATATTGATGAAAACGAGTACACTTCACTGAGTGAAGAAGGAAAGCGTTCCTATGAAGCTTTGTGTGACGCCATTGCTTCGGATACCGATTTTATCTATCACAATCACTATTATCTGAATCTTTCATTACTGATCATTTCTCTCGGCATTTTCCTTGCCGTGCTCGTTGTTGATTTTATAGTTCCACTCATTCTTAAGGACGGAAAGACTTTCGGAAAAAAGATCTTTGGCCTGGGTGTCATGCGGGTCGATCATGTGAAAGTCACTCCCCTCTTTATGTTCATTCGCACATTCCTCGGTAAATATACAATAGAGACAATGATCCCCGTTCTCCTGATCTTCATGATCTACTTCGGCATGGTCGGATCGGCGGGTACTCTGGTCATTATCGGATTATTGGTACTGCAGATCGTTTGCATGATCGTCACCAAGACCAATTCATGTCTGCACGATCTTCTTGCCGGGACTGTGGTGATCGACTTCCCCACTCAGAAGATCTTTGAGACCAGGGAAGAGATGATCTCGGCAAAAGAAACCGCCGCAGCCGAAAGAGCTGCAAAAGCAACCTATTAACCATTTCACATCTCGAATTGCTCAGGCGGAGGAGCATCTGCCTGCAAGTATAAAAAGGATAGAAGGAAGGAACAATATGAAAGTCGTATTGCAAAACGTTACAAAAATTTTCCCCAGTCGTAACAAGAAATCCAATGAGGAGGTTGTGGCAGTCAACAATTTTGACTTCACCATCCCCGACGGAAAGCTTGTCGGACTTCTCGGTCCTTCCGGCTGCGGAAAATCAACAACACTTTACATGATCTGCGGATTGCAGAAACTGAGCAGCGGTAAGATCTTCTTCGGAGACGATGATGTTACCGATCTGTCCCCCGAAAACAGAGGCGTTGGTCTGGTTTTCCAGAACTATGCACTCTATCCTCACATGACTGTTAAGCAGAACATCATGTTCCCTTTGCAGAACCTGACAGGCAAGGACAAGCTCACCAAAGAAGAAATGCTTGAGCGCACACAGGAAGCAGCCAAGCTGGTACAGATCGATGAACTTCTCGACCGTAAGCCTTCGGAGCTCTCCGGCGGTCAGCAGCAGCGTGTTGCCATCGCCCGTGCTCTTGTAAAGATGCCCAGGATCCTCCTTTTGGACGAGCCTCTTTCAAACCTGGATGCGAGACTCCGTCTCCAGACACGTGAAGAGATCAGAAGGATCCAGAGAGAAACAAAGATCACAACTATCTTCGTTACCCATGACCAGGAAGAAGCAATGAGCATCTCCGATGTCATCGTGGTTATGAAGCTGGGTGTTGTTCAGCAGATCGGCGCTCCTCAGGACGTTTACGACAGTCCCAGAAACCTCTTTGTTGCCAAATTCCTCGGAACACCGCCCATCAATGTATTTGAAGGTCAGATCAAAGGCGGAAAGGTAATGATCGGTGACGAAGTTGTGGTTACCGCTTCCGATGTTCCGGATCAGAAGCTTTACATCGGTATCAGACCCGAAGGTTTCATTGTTGACCCCAACGGTCCTCTCACCTGCAACTTACAAAGCGTGGAAGTAATGGGACGTGACTCCAGCGTTGTCTCCACAAACGACGCTTCGTTAAATCCCACCATCCGTTCCATCATTGATTCCGACATCAAGGTGGCTCCCGGATCCAAGACCGTTAATTTCAGAATTAAGCCCAACAAGATCTTCCTTTTCAACAAGGAGACCGAAGAAAGGATTTTCTGCGAGGTAAAATAAATGGTAGACAGTAAACATCAATGGAAGGCCTGGATCTATCTTGCTCCTGCCGTTGTACTTTTGGCGGTATTCACGGTCTGGCCCATCATAAACACTGTCAGGATGGCTTTCCTGGCAGATTATAAGCCTTTGGAAGCCGCAGGCGGCGCCACATTTGCCTTCGGAATCGCAAACTTCAAGAAAGCTTTTGCATTCAATGCATTCCTTACATGCCTTAAGAACACCATTCTTCTGTGCGTATTGACAGTGCCGATCTCAACAGCTCTGGCGCTGCTCATTGCGGTGGCATTGAATTCCATAAAGCCTTTGCAGAAATTTCTGCAGACTATATTTTTCCTTCCCTATGTAACGAATTCCATCGCTATCGGTATGGTATTTGCCGCAATGTTCAACATCATCGGAAACACCACAAACCTTTACAAGACGGAATACGCGATATATGCCCGTAACAAAGAAGAGCAGGCTTCGGTCTTCGAGCTTTCCGAGCGTGACGATACCCACTACTCCTTCGTCGGAAATGTAGATGACATCTACTACTACATGGACCTGACCACCCAGAAGGACATCGACAAATGTGACGTCATCGCAGACTACTCCGGAAGAAGATACTCCGGTTCGTCAAAAGCGATCTCCGACAGCAACGTCTTCTTTTCAAAGAACTCCAATGGTTCTTACAAACTGGTGGCAACCACAAGCGAAGGCATAAAGTACCTTAATTCCGGAAAAGAGAGCTCTCTCTCCGCTCTCCAGCTCACTTCCGATTCTTCCAAAGCAGCAGAGATCTTTGCGGATCCCGTTCTGAACGAAGACGGCGAGGAGATCGGATACAGACTGTGGTTCATGCAGACTCCCTTAAAGGGCGGAGATGCGGTTAAAACCTACTTCACAGTAGAGCACATCTCTTCCATCGCATCCATCGGTATCGTTAACAACCTGATCGAGCGCTTCGGAGGCAGAAGGGTCAACTGGATCAACGCAAGTTCCTCATATGCTGCCAACATCTTCGTAATGGTAGTCTACATCGTATGGAATGCGCTTCCTTTCAAGATCCTCATCCTCATGGGCGGACTGCAGTCCATCAACAAGCAGTACTACGATGCGGCCAAGATCGACGGCACATCCAGGAGAAGGATACTTACAAGGATCACGATCCCTCTTCTCTCCCCCATGCTGGCCTACGTAATAATCACAGGCTTTATCGGCGGATTTAAGGAATACACGAGCATTGTAGGTATCTTCGGTGATTCCATGGGTCCTACCGGCGATCCCGGAAAGCTCCAGACAATGGTCGGATTCATTTACGATTCACTTGCAGGCAACAACTACGGTCTCGCAAGTGCATCTGCCCTTATTCTTTTCGCGATCATCTTCGTTGTTACCATGATCAATCTTCAGGTAAGCAAGAAGAGAGTACATTACTAAGGTGAGGTGAGAAAAATGGCAGAAAAAAACAATACAATGCACGAAAAAAATCTTGCGATGGTCACCGCAACTCAAAGAGTTGTTCAGATCCTCGTTAAGATCCTGGTTTATGCTTTCCTTATTGTAATGGCACTCATCATCCTCTTCCCCTTCTATTGGATGATCAACTCATCCCTTAAGACTTTGGACGAGTACCGCCTGAATGTTCCCACATTCTGGCCCAGAAAGGTGATCTTTGCGAACTACCCCGGTGCTTTCACTACCGCTAATCTCGGACGGCTCTTTTTGAACACACTGTATGTCGGTGTTGTTTCCACCATCCTTTCGTTAGTGATCACCGTGCTCTCTGCTTTTGCATTTGCAAGACTTGAGTTCAAAGGAAAGAATGCGATGTTCGCTTTTCTCATGGCTACCATGATGATCCCCGGCGAACTTTTCACCATTACAAACTACAGCACCGTCAACACCTTCGGCTGGATCGATACTTATGTAGTACTCATCGTTCCTTTCCTGGTCAGCGTGTTCTACATTTACCTGCTGCGCCAGAATTTCCTGCAGATACCCAATGAACTGTATCTTGCGGCAAAAGTGGACGGAACCAGCGACATCAAGTACCTTTGGAAGGTCATGGTACCCCTGTCCCTTCCCACCCTCATCTCTATCACCATCTTAAAGATGATGGGTGCATGGAACTCCTACATCTGGCCCAGACTGGTTACCAAGGACGATGCGCACAAACTGGTTACAAACGGTCTGAGAAACGCCTTTACCGCTTCCACGGGTGATGTAAACTACCCCGTACAGATGGCGGCAGTAGCCATCGTTTCCTTCCCTCTCTTCCTGGTGTTCATCTTCTTAAGAAAATACATCATGAAGGGTGTAAGCCGTTCCGGTATCAAGGGATGATCTCATCATCTTTTTAAACAATTTTAAGTATTTAATGCCGAGAGGCTTTAAATAATAGAGGTCGGATTGCACGATGCAATCGTGCCGATACACATCATACAAGGAGATACAAAATATGAAGAAGAGATTTTTCAAAACTCTTGCCTGCACGGTTCTTGCAGCTTCCATGCTGTTTACCGCCTGCGGCGGAAGCACTGCGGATGCTCCCAAGACTACACCCACACCCGCATCTTCCAACAATGCTACAAACCAGAACAATACCCCCTCAACTCCCTCAAAACCTGCCGGTCCCAATTTTACCGTTCCTGCAGGCGGCTATGACGGAAGCGAAGTTACTTTGACCTTCTATCACACAATGGGTCAGAACCTTTCAGCAGTACTTGATGAGTACATTGCCGAGTTCAACAAGCTCTATCCCAAGATCCACATTGAGTGGTCCCAGGTCGGCGGTTATGATGATGTAAGAGACCAGATCTCAACAGAGATCACGGTAGGCAGCGAACCCAACATTGCTTACTGCTATCCCGACCACGTAGCTCTTTACAATCTTGCAAATGCGGTTGCTCATCTTGACAACCTCATTTCCAGCACGGAAACCGTAAAGAGAGCAGACGGAACAACAGAGACTCTCGGCCTCACACAGGCTCAGATCGATGATTTCATCGACGGTTACTACGCAGAAGGAACCTCCTTCGGAGACGAGCACATGTACACAATGCCCTTCTCCAAGTCAACGGAAGTTCTCTACTACAACAAGACCTTCTTTGATGAGAACGGACTTGAAGTTCCCAAGACATGGGATGAAATGGAAACTCTCTGTGAGACCATCAAGGACATCGATCCCCAGTGCGTTCCTCTCGGATACGACTCCGAAGCAAACTGGTTCATCACCATGTGCGAACAGTACGGATCACCTTACACCAGCGCTACAGGCGACCACTTCCTCTTCGACAATGCTAAGAACAAGGAATTCGTAAAGCGTTTCAGAAACTGGTATCAGAATGACCTTGTTACAACTCAGCAGCTTTACGGTGCTTACACATCAGGCCTTTTCGTAGCTGAGACAGGAACAAGAAGCTACATGTCCATCGGTTCATCCGCAGGTGCTACTCACCAGCGTCCTACCGCTGACAACTCCGGAAATTATCCTTTTGAAGTCGGTATCGCATCCATCCCTCAGGTGGATCCTTCCAATCCCAAGGTTATCTCCCAGGGTCCTTCGGTATGTATCTTCAAGAAAGATAACCCTCAGGAAGTCATCGCTTCCTGGCTGTTTGTAAAGTACCTCACCACAAGTGTTGAGTTCCAGGCAAGCTTCTCCATCACATCCGGCTACGTTCCCGTTCTTTCATCCGTAGCTGAGAACCCTATCTACAAGGCTCACCTTGCAAAGGCTGACGGAGGCACATACATCTCCGCTCTTTCCGCTAAGGTTTGTCTTGAGCAGGAGAAGGCTTACTACGTATCTCCCGCATTCAACGGTTCTTCCAAGGCACGTGATCAGGTCGGATCACTCATGCAGAAGTGCTTCCTCATCACAGGCGATGTGGACAAGAACATTGATGCCGCATTTAAGGAAGCAATCAAGAACTGCCAGTACTAATCAGTTTTAAATATCAGGTAATAATATGATAAAAAGAAAAAGTAAAACAAGCATAGCTTTAGTCGTTGCGCTGCTCCTTGTTGCTGCAGGATTCAATGCCTGCGGCGATAAGGGAGGCAACGCCGGGCCGGAAGAGGCTGACGATACACAGTCGGTTGCGGTGGAAGCCACCTTAACTCCCACTTCGACGCCCTCTCCCACTCCCGAACCCGAGTTCATCGATTTCGCTGCCCGGCTTACGCTGGACATGTCAACAAACTCGCTTAAGACAGAAGCAACCGTAAAAAGCTACGTGGACGGAGATACAGTTCATTTTGATGTACCCTCTTCCGTGGTAGACACAGGTCTTCTCAAAGCCCGTTTCCTCGCTGTTAACACGCCCGAATCCACAGGTAAGATCGAAGAATACGGAAAAGCAGCTTCCAAATACACAAGAAATGCTCTTTCCAAAGCCACCTCCATCATCCTTGAATCTGATGATTCCAACTGGAATCTTGATTCCACCGGAGGACGCTATCTTGTCTGGGTCTGGTACAAAACTGCCGACAACGACACTTACAGAAACCTGAACCTGGAGCTTCTTCAAAACGGACTTGCAATCGCATCTTCCACCGCCAACAACCGTTACGGTGAGATCGCAATGTCCGCTCTCACGAACGCTAAGGCATGCAAGTTGAATCTTTATTCAGGCGAAAAGGATCCCGATTTCTTCTACGGAGATGCTCATGAGCTCACCTTAAAGGAACTCAGACTGAACATCGCTGATTACAACGGATCCAAAGTAGCATTCGAAGGTGTTGTTACAGTAAACTCAGACAGCACGGTCTATGTTGAGGAATATGATCCCGAAACGGGCCTCTACTACGGCATCTCGGTTTTCTACGGCTACAACTTAAACGGTGCCGGGCTTGAAATCCTTCATGTTGGCAATCGGGTAAGGATCGTAGGCTCCTGCCAGTACTATGAAGCAGGCGGAACCTATCAGATCGCCGATGTTTCCTACAAGGTGATGAAGCCCAACGATCCTTCCAACCTCCAGCTCCTCGGAACAGGCTTCGAAGCCGCTTTCACAGAGATCGATCCCGAAACCTTTGTTAATGGCAAGGTTGATATGGAGCTTGTTGAAGAAGATGAGAACGGCAACGTAAAAACCGTAGAGAAAACATATGCCTATGCGGACCTTATTCAGGGAACAACAGTCACCATGAACGATCTTGATGTGATCAGTGTTTACACAACTTCGAATCCCGCCAGCTCCTCAAACGGAGCCATGACCCTCCACTGCGAGACCCAGGGCGGTGTCAAAGTGGACGTCAGAACAGCAGTGCTTTACGATGACAACCGAAATCTGATAAAAGCGGATGCTTACGAAGGAAGGACGATCTCCGTCAAGGGTATCGTCGAGTACTTTGACGGCGCTTATCAGATAAAGGTGTTATCTAAAGAATATATAACTATCAACCATTAAATTAAAAGGGAAGGAAAAAAAGATGAAGAGTAAAAAACTTCTTTCATTACTGCTTGTTGCAGCAATGAGCATTGCCTGCCTTGCCGGTTGCGGAAAAGATAACGAAGAACCCGCTGCTACTCCCGCACCCGCAGCAACGCAGACACCTACCGCAGCACCCGCTGTCGACACAGCAGGCGTAAACGCAGCTAAGGATTATCTCAACAATATGTACGCTTCAAAAGACGGAAGTGCAACAGCTACAGCTTCCGACTACACAGTAGTCGGCGTTGTAAAGATCGACGGTGTAACTTACACAGTTGATTGGTCGGTTGATGTTAAATCCGGAGTAACAGTCGGCGCAATGGACTCCAAGAAGATGGTTAAGATCGATGTAGATGAAAAGACCTCTTCCCAGATCGACTACACTCTCACAGCTACACTTAAAGACGCAAACGGCGCTACAGCTTCCGCAGCTTTCAAGCACTTCGTACCTGCTTACAAGGAATTCTCCTGGAACGAGTACGTTGCTGCAACAGAGGGCCAGACAGTTGTTGTTAAGGGCGTTGTTACAGCCATCATCGCAAAGTCAAAGGGCAATTCAACAAATGCTCTCTACTTCCAGGACAATGACGGCGGATACTATGTTTACAACATGTCCAAGGATCCCGTAACGGATCTCGGCATCAAGGAAGGCATGACTGTACAGGCTACAGGTAAGCGTTCCACTTACTCAGGAACCTATGAGATCATCGAAGCATCCGTAGAGATCGTTAATTCTACCGTTAACAAGGTTGCTCCCGCTGATTACACTGAACTCTACAAGAAGGCTGAGAGCCTCAAGGACAAGAACCTCACAGCTAAGCAGGGTCTTCTCGTATCCCTCAAGGGCGTTGAGATCATCGGAATCGGTTCCGATCCTACTTACTTCATGTTCCAGCTTGGCGACAAGCAGTCCTATGTAAGACTCTCCTCTTCCGTTTGCCCTATCACAAAGGATGAGCAGACAACATTTAAGGATGCATTTACTTCTCACATCGGTTACCTTGCAGATGCAACAGGTATCCTCACACTTTACGACGGAGCTTTCTATCTCTCTCCCGTAACAGCAGATGCATTCTCAAACTACACTCTTCCTAAGAGAACAGACGCAGAGAAGGTTGCATTTGAAAAGAATCAGCTTGGTATCCCTTCAAAGGTTCAGGCAGATACAACACTTGCGCTTAAGCCCACAGGCTCCACCTACACAGATGTTGCTATAAGATACGACATCACAGGCGCTACTCACGTAGGTGACACTCTTCCTCTCGTTCAGACAGAAAAGGATCAGAAGATCACAATCGTTGCCACACTCACATGCAATGATGCAAAGGATACAGTTACCATCGAGCTTACTGTTGAAGCCAAGGCTTCAGATCTCTGCGAAGCAGAAGTACTTGCAAAGGCATTTGCTCTTGCTGACGGCGAGACAATGGCAGGCACTCAGGTTCTCCGCGGCAAGATCGTTGAGATCCCTTCAGCTTACAGCGATCAGTACAAGAACATCACCGTAAACATGCAGGTTGGCGACAAGATCGTTCAGGCTTATCGTCTCACAGGCGGTTCCGATCTTAAGGTAGGCGACGTTATCACTGTTACAGGTACTCTTAAGAACTACAAGGGCACTGTTGAATTTGATAAGGGCTGCACTTACTCCAAGACACTTTCCGTTGACGAAGCTAAGCAGCTCATCACTCTCGACAAGGCATTCGCTCTTGCTGAGGGCGAAACAATGCCCGGAACACAGGTTCTTTCCGGAAAGATCGTAGAGATCCCTTCAGCTTACAGTGAACAGTACAAGAACATCACAGTTAACATGCAGGTTGGCGACAAGATCGTTCAGGCTTATCGTCTCACCGGCGGTTCCGATCTCAAGGTTGGTGATGTTATCACCGTTACAGGTACTCTCAAGAACTACAAGGGCACTGTTGAATTCGATAAGGGCTGCACTTACGTAAAGGGTCAGAAGCTCGCTTACGCCAAGGACCTTCTCGTAATGGAAAAGGCTTACGCTCTTGCTGAAGGCGAGACAATGCCCGGTATCCAGGAGATCACAGGAACAGTTTCCGAGATCGTTTCCGCTTACTCCGAGCAGTACGGTAACATCACCGTTAACATGACTGTAGGCGACAAGACAATTCAGGCTTATCGTCTCACAGGCGGCAGCGACATCAAGGTCGGTGACGTTATCACTGTTACAGGTACCATCAAGAACTACAAGGGTACAGTTGAATTCGATAAGGGCTGCACTTACGTAAAGGCTGCTGCTGATTCAACACCCAAGACAGGCGATGCTTCCATGGCAGTAATGTTCATCCTTCTGCTCATGATGGCAGGATCCTTCACAATGATGATGGTTTCTAAAAGAAAGGCTCGCTAAGAAATAAAAAAACGGGGCTTACCCCGTGTATGAAAAAGTCCTTCGGAGAGATCCGAAGGACTTTTTTTAATTCATTAATCAATATTATCTCACGCTCTGCTCTCCCGCTTTCCTGTCTCTTGCGAAGTAAAGGATGGCGCCCGTAACCAGAAGAATAAGTCCTGCAATATAATATACATTCAATAATTGATTGGCTGATCCATAGATCTGAAATACACCGCTGATCAAAAGTCCCAAGGTGATGGTCCCTGTACCCGAATGCCAGATCTGACGGGTGAGGCTTCCGGGCATATGTGCCTTTAAACGCTCCATTATCATGTTTAAAAGCGTTCCGAAGATCAAGGGTACTGCAAATGCATAGATCATCGCATAGGAGTAAACTCCGTGGCTAAACAGCTCGTAGATCGCCCCTGTCAGAGCCAAAACCAGAGAAATGATCAAATATATAAAAGATGTTTTTGAAAAATAGCTTTTTTCTTTAGTGTCCGACATAAATTATATCACTCACCGTCTGTTCTTCTACCTTGTTCTTGTGCCTGCAAGGCTGATTGATCACTTCACCGTTAAAATAAAGAGTTGAAGATCCGCCGCCGTCAAGATTGTAAAAGTATCTCAACCCCAGCTTCATGCCGAATTCGGCTAACTGGCTGCAGGTCACGCCTTTATTTGATGTGCTTCTTCCGTCCACGACCACAAAAACATAGTGAAGATCGTCAATTGATCCTATGGCAGTCCTGGGGTTCTTTGAATCCGCCACATCGGTGGTGGTTACACTTGTTTTGGAAACATCCGCATAGTCGTTTATAAGAGCCGGTCCGAAATTAAAGAGCTGCCATGCCCCCATTTCCATCAGTTCTTCCGCTGAAACTTCGCCTTCTTTAATGATCCGGACACTTCCGTCCTTAAAGATCACCATGTCCTCCTGACCGGGTTCCCGGAAGGTCAGGCCCTTGGAGTATCTGGTGACGGAATCCCTGATAAGAACCCCGTTCTTTATGGAGTAGCCGTTTCTTGACGCCCAGCAGTCTCCGTTAACGGAAACGATGAGGTTTTCGCAGGTCTTTGAAATGTCCGAGACCACCTCCCAGTTGCTTTTTCTTCCCACTGCAGTTGCAAGCTGCGCCTTAAGAAGATCCGTTGAATCAAGGACGACATCAACTACGAAGATGTCTGAATCATACTCACGATACTTCGTTATGGAGACCGACATATCGGAATCTAAATATCCGTTTTCAGACCATGTGGGCACTATCGTGGGAGTCGGTGACAAAGTAGGAGCAGGCGTTGTACTAACCGTTGCTGCGGGAGTTACATCTGCGTCACCGGCTTCACTTGTGCTGACATCTGTTTCGGCTGAAGCACTCTCTCCCTGAGTTCCACCGGGAACTTTTTCGGGTACTGCCGCAGTTTCCGCTCCCGGTGTGGGAGTCAGACCGGCAGATATTCTGTTTTTTACCATGACATCCGGCGCGTCTTTTATCACAAAGGTGGTCAGAACAACGTAAACCGTGAAAAGGGCTGTCAGAACGGCATAGACTATGACAAAGGGAGCTTTCTTCATGAGTTTTCCTTACATCCAGCCGGTATTGTTTGCTTTGTAATCCCTTGAGATCTCGTCGGCATCGTTCACAAGTTGCTGCAGTTCTTCCATGGAATGAACCGTAGCTCCCGCTGCGCACTCATGTCCGCCTCCGCCGTATTTCTCTCCGAGTTTGTTAATGGTTACAAATCTTGAACGAAGTCTGACACGGATGTCATCATCCATGGGATTTTCGATGAACGCAAGCCATATGATGGATCCCTTGATGGAATTAAGCATAGAGATAACATTGCTGGCCTGTTCGTTGCTGAGATTCCATTCCTGCTGCATTTCGCGTGTGACCACTACATAAGCGACACCGTTTTCCGTGATCTTCATCTGTCCGAAAATGTACGACTGGAACTTGTAGTAATCAAAATCTTCGAGATAAAGATGAGCATAGATGGTTTCAAGGTCAAGACCGAAATCAAGAAGGAATCCTGCCAGCCTCATGGTCTCTCCGCTTGTAGATGCGAAACGGAAACGTCCGGAATCGGTGGCCATACCGGTGAACAGGCATTCTGCCGCCCGCTTGGTCATTTTCAGCTCATCCTTAAAGGTAAGAGCAAGATCCGCGATCATCTCACAGGCGGATGAACGCCAGTCCTCAACCCAGGAAATGTCCCCATAAGGAGCATTGTCCACATGGTGATCGATCTTAACCAGTTCCTTTGCAAGAGTGTACTTTTTGTTTGAAAGTCTGTCGACAGTGCCTGTGTCAACAGCGATAAAAAGTGCTCCTTCATAGGCTTCGTCGGAAAGCACTGTCTTATCGTCATCCAGGAATGCCACGTAATCGGAGTAGTCCTCGTTCACGACGAAAATCTCTTTCTTGGGGAAGGATTCCCTAAGTATGGTGGCAAGTCCCATTGTAGAACCCACCGCATCTCCGTCAGGTCTGAAATGACGTCCGATGATGATCCTGTCGTATTCCCTGATCTTATCAAGGATCTGCTTTTTTATATCATAATTCTTATTATCCATTTTTGTTTCCTTTCATTACATGAGCATCATTGCATCCAGATCTTCAAGCATTTTCATTGCTGTGACTCTGTCTTCAACGCTCGCTCCGCTGGCCTTTTCATGACCGCCTCCGCCGTACTTTACGGCAACGGGATTAATGTTGTACTTGCTCGATCTGAGTTCACAAAGGACTTTTCCTTCGCTTTCCGTAAAATTCACCCAGATGTCAACGCCCTTGATGTCTCCCATGGTCCCCACCATTCCGCGGGAGATACCGAAGGGAGTCATGCCTTCCGCCACCAGTCTTTCAACTTCTGCGGCATCCGTGTAGATGTAAGCAACATTGTGTTCTGTGAAACGGATCTTAAGTATGAATTCGGACTTTCGTTTTAAACTCTCAAAATCCTCGGCATACATCTTTGAATAAAGATCGTTAAAATCGATCTTTCCCTTTTCCATGAGAAAAGCAGCCAGTTCAAAGGTTCTGGAGGTAGTGGAATCATAGCGGAAACGTCCGGAATCCGTTACCATGCCCGTAAAGAGTGACTTTGTCCCGATCTCATCGATCTTAAGTCCTTCGGTCTTAATGATGTCTGCGATGATCCCACAGCAGCTTTCAAAGGTGGTGTCGATCACTTCGGTTCCCGTGAAACTGCCGGTGAACATGTGATGATCGATCCTGGCATTTGCCTTCGCATTTTTGTACCTTTCATCGTTCACCATATTGGCTCCGCCGCAGTCAAGGACAATGGCCAGTGCTTCATCAAAAACACTGTCATCGACTTCGTCCATGACCGATTCGTCCATGAAAGAGTACCTTCCCGCAGGATCTCCCACGGTGTATACCTTTTTTTCGGGGAAATTCGAAGTTATAAGGTGCTTCATCCCGATCTGACTTCCGATGGCATCCCCGTCGGGATTGGAATGTCTGTGGATCACGATGGTATCGTACTTTCCTATCTCTTCCAGAAATTCTTTATACATTATCTGACCTCGTATATGTTTTAACTGATAAATGCCTGTTATCTGCCGCTGCCGTTAACGATCTTTTTAAGTGCCTCCGCTGCTCTTGCGGCGTTGTCCTCGCACTTAAGCTCGATATCACAGATCTCGGCGTTTCTGTACTCGATATCCAGAGACATGATGCGTCTCACCTTATCGTCTTCACTTGACTTTCTGCTGATTATGTTCTTAAGGACCGCTTCCTTTTCACGGTTCACAAAGACCATGAGAGTCCGCCCTCTGTATGCATTTCTGATGGTCAGGGCTCCGCAGATGTCGATGGGAAGTACGGCATAATTTCCTTCGTTTACGATCTGCTGTATCTCGTTCATGGGCGTACCGAAATGGAATTTGGAATAGACAGTTGTCTCCAGAAACCTGCCCTCTTCTTTTTCGATCAGGAACTGCTCCTCATCGATAAATCTGTAAGCTGTGGAGCTTTCTCCGGGATTCTGTGGCCTCGTGGTAGATGTGAGTGGCTTCCTGAACTCCGAGGAATCCTTTGTGAGTTCGTACGCTATCTCATTCTTCAAAGAACCGGAAGGACCCACAAGGCATATGACTCCGCCCTCGGAAAGATCCGGTGCTTTCTCTACAAATGAATTTCTGACCATGCGGAAAAGCTGCATAAAGTCAGAGTAGCTGTTCACGGCTAATATGCCTGACATGTCCATGTTCCAGGGTTTCCGGAAAAGGACGGGATAAACCGCTTTTGAATTGGAAATGTTGTGGGCGCCGTCGTCCAAAAGCATATCAAGAGCGAAAACGTCCTTACGTGTTCCGATTATAATGTTTTGGGAAGGGATCTCGGGAAAGTCCTTGAGCAACCTTTCCGCTCTTGCGCTCATACAAGCGGCGGGCACAGCGGTAACAAAAAAGACATCAGCCTGCTTGGAAAGCTCGCGGACAAACTTCTGTGCTCCCGGCAGAATGGGCTGTGTGCGAACAAATTCAGGGTCGGAATACAGGGCGATCCTCTCATCGAAGTGGCGTCCGTAGTTGCCCCAGCCTTTGATCTCATTGATGTTAACGGGTTCCTCGTCAGGGTGATTCTTGTTTACGATAGACAATGCATAGGCATTGCAGTCATACAATGTGTCATCCACATCAAGACCAATCCTTAAACGATATCTTCTCATATTTGACCTCCAAACCACATAAGAGTGGTAATAGAAAATTATACCAAAAAATCGGGCATTTTTCAAGGAAGACGTGGGGAACAAAACCCGACTGCAGAACACGGGCATAAAAAAACCTGCCTTCTCAGGCAGGTCACTTTTGTCGGTTAAACCGAAACATCAATATTTGCTCCGATGTGCGGGTTAACTGACTGTTCCATCATCTTCACCATTTCAGCACCCATGGTCTCCTGTGTATCCAATGCTTTTGAAAGCATCGCAACACCGACCTCACTTGAAGTATTGATCTGATTTAAAGACATGGACAAAGCAGCAATATCCATAACAGTCACCTCGCTTCTTTTTTGGAAGACATCCTTTTCTTCCTGTTGCGGATGCATTGTAACACCGGACTTTGAATAAGTCAATTAAGTAAGAATAAAATCACCGGCCGATTGTTCCAAAGTCACTGTTTTCAGGCTATTCGAACTTCCAGGACAGGATTTCATACCCTTCTCCCGTATAAAGGAAAAAGATCTTGTGTACTCCTTCCGGTGTTTTGAGAAGATCCGCAGAAATCTCAGTAAAATCCTCTCCGGGAGAATCTATCGTAACAACCGCCATAGGTTCGGAAGCGGGGGTGTCAGGTACGATCCTGATGGTCCCTTTCCCCTTTCCTCTTACCTTAAGGATCACCTTGGATGCCTTGGCTTCTCCGAAATCTGCATTGTAGACTGCTGTAAAGCTCCCGTCATGTATGCCTGTAAGTATCATGTCTCCCGAGCCGTACTTTTCCGCGGTCTCACCGTATTGAACCGTCTCTATCTCACCGGCATTTGCAAGGGTCACAGCCGGCACTTCCATGTAGGGGTCAAGTGTCTCCACCGCTTCTGCACCTTCTCTTGTCCCGTTCGTCATTACAGGAAGACCATCAGACATTTTCAGCTTATCGATGTTTGTACTTCTGTAATTTCCTTCAAATCCCAGAGCTGCTTCAAGAAGCCTTGCATGATAGGTAATGTACCACTCGCCCTTGAATTCAAAAATACAATGGTGATTGTTACCTCCGAGCCCGAAATAATTCCCGGGATTTTTAAGAACCGCGTTGGAAAGTTCAAAGGGTCCCATGGGATCATCCGACACCATTGTGATGATCTGTCCCTGATCGAAGCCGTACTTTCTTTTTCCTTCGGGTGTCATACTGAAGTTTGAGCAATAGGAATAGATGTACTTTCCGTTGATCTTGTTAATGCCGGAATCTTCAAAAAGGAAGGGGACGTTTTCTATAACCACCGGATCCCCCACAAGGCCTGTCATGTCCTCAGAAAGCTTCGCAACTCTTGCCGTTCCGGGGTTCTCAGCTTTGTCACCGGGTATCCCGCCTCCAAAATAAATGTATGCCTGCCCGTCATCATCCACCAGAACGGCAGGATCAAAGAGCCAGGTCACATTTGCACAATTGGGTGTTGATCTTGAGATCAGTGCCTTTCCGATGGGATCCGTAAAGGGTCCCGTGGGAGAATCGGAAACTAAGACTGCTATCCCGTTTCCGCCGTTAGCAAAATACAGGAAGAATTTATCTTTCCCGTCTATATTTTTGTATGCCACAGCCGGTGCCCAGGAATTCTTTCCCCACTTGGCAGCCCCCTTGGGACCTGCGGCATAGATGGTTCCGTGATCTGTCCAGTTCACAAGATCCGTGGACGAGATCACATTAACAGTGCATATGTTTGAGTAATCGTTTTCCCTGATCTTTCCGCTGCCGTCATACATGGGTGAATCACCGGTCATATAGATATACACTCTTCCGTCGTAAACGAGAGCATAGGGGTCCGCACCGAATCGCTGTACCATTAATGGGTTGTTGTTTGTGATCCTTTTTATCATCTTTATCTTTTTAGGCTCCTCCGTCTTTTTCTCTGAAGGTGCTTCAGCCGAGGGTGTCAAAGTCGCCGTCGGCGTTAAAGTTTCCGCCGGGGCCTCTGTCTGTGTGGCATCTTTTTTCTGACTCATCCCTTCATCCGCTGCCTTCTCTGAACATCCCGCAAATATCATAAGTATGATCACAGCGGGGAAAATAATGTTTTTTAATGTTTCTCTTTTCATTGTCATCCTCATTAAAAGTTCCGAAAATATGTTAACAGATAATATGCAAGGTCACTTCACTGTTATTGCCTTTATTATCCCAAATATTGTCAAAAAAGTACAGAAATCTTAACTGCAATGATTGAGGATTTTATAGCAAAAATGAGTAAGAACTGTTGGACTGTTTCGTGTATGATTAATTAAAGATGCAGATAAGGGAGGTAAGAACATGTTAAGGCAAGCTGTTACCAAAAACGGAGAAGTCCGCGGACTTCCCGGTTCCAATCCAAGGATCACCGCATTCAAAGGTGTTCCTTTTGCTGCACCGCCCGTTGGTGAGAACCGCTGGCGTGCGCCTCAGCCCTGTCCCGACTGGGAAGGTGTACGGGAGGCTTTTACCTTTGCCCCCATTTCAATCCAGGATACTCCGGGTCTCGGTACTGACATATATTGCAGAGAATGGCACGTTGATCCCGAGATCCCCATTAATGAAGACTGTCTTTATCTTAACATATGGACACCCGCAAAGAGAGCGGACGAGAAGCTGCCTGTCCTTGTGTGGTACTTTGGCGGCGGTTTTCAGTGGGGTTATACCGCGGAAATGGAATTTGACGGAGAACACCTGGCAAAGCGAGGGATAATCGTTGTCAGTGTCAATTACCGTCTCGGACTCTTCGGTTTTCTTGCTCACCCGGAGATCACAAAAGAAGCTCCCGACGCTCCCTCAAATTTCGGGCTTTTGGATCAAAAAGCAGGGCTCAAGTGGGTTTACGAAAACATCGCCGCTTTCGGAGGAAATCCGGAAAAGATCACCATTGCGGGACAATCTGCAGGCGGAGCATCCGTAATGCATCAATATACCCATGAGGAAAACTTTAATATAGTAAAAGGAGCTGTAGTTTTCAGCGGCATGATCAGAAATCCCCGTACCGTATCGGACATATTCAGGCCTTTGGATCTGTCGGAAGCTGAAAAACTGGGCAAGGAATTCTTTGATTTTATCGGAGTATCATCCCTGGCAGAAGCAAGAAAGATCGATGCATTCGAGCTTAGGGCAAAATACGCGGAGTGGGCACACAACCACCCCCGCATGTTCCCCATACGTGACGGCAGATTCTGCAGGGAAGATCCTATGGAGCGTTTTATGGCAGGTAAATGTGCCGATGCGCCTGTTCTGTCAGGAAACACTTCCGATGAGTTTACGGAAAAAGGCGTAAACATCGTTGAAACATCGGTCAAAACCGCTTTTCTCGAAGCAACGAAGGCCTGCCCCGGCAAAAATTGCTACTACTACCGTTTCGATCCGGACATTCCGGGGGAAGATCATCCCGGTACTTTCCATTCGGTGGACCTCTGGTTCTGGTTTGAGACCCTGGGCAAATGTAACCGTCCTTACGTAGGCAGGCACTACGACCTTGCAAGACAGATGTGTGACATGTTTGCCAATTTTGTAAAGAACGGAGATCCCAACGGACTCGGTTTTGACGGCTTCACTCTTCCCAAGTGGCTTCCTTTTACGGAACAGAACCGCTCGGAGATGATCTTTAAATCTAACGGAGCCACCCCTTCAAGGGAATAAAGACCTCTCCATCCTATGTGCCACAGCACATACGTTTTTGTTACACAGCCTTGCACCCTTTTCTCAAGGCTGTGTTTTTTCGTTTACCTGTGTTTTTTGCGGATCGTGACCCGGTTGTTGGACTTTTGTTGTGAATTGTTTTCAAAACGTTCAATTTTTTAACATACCGAGGACATAATTTCGTTGTACAATGATCTCAGTAAAACAAAACAAGCAAATACGAACATTTTTTCATAAAAAAGCCGGTACAGTTCCCCCTCCCCTCTGTCCCGGCTTCTCCTCTTTTTTAAGGTAAATGTGGCACCTGATCCGGTGTCATTTTTTTATGCTCTCTGCGATCGTGTCAAAAGCCCATTTTATTTTTTCAGTTTCCTGATCCGTGTAATAGACGAGAAAGCTGTGGCTGTACTTCTGTCTGTCATTGTAACAGAAATCCGAAACCGGGGTCAGACGGATCTTTTTACGGCTCAAAGCTTTAAGAAGCTCCTCATCGTTGTCCGTATGGAGCTTTAAGATGAAATGCAGTCCCGCGGCATGTTCCTCCACATCCGCCACTTCAGAGAGCGCAGAGTCTCTGAAGGCCTGAAGGATCCTCGCCCTCTGGGCACGGTAATAATTTCTCATCCTGTTCACATGTCTTTCATAGTACCCTTCTCCGATGAAAGAAGCTAAAGTGTATTGTTCAAATGACGGAACCGCCCCGGAATAGAAGGAAAGCTTTTCATCATAGCGGCGGTTCAGTACCCCGGGAAGCACCATATAGGCGATCCTGATGGAGGGAGCCAGAGTCTTGGTAAATGTGTTCAGGTAGATGACCTTTTCATCATTCAGACTTGCCAGGGCAGGCACAGGCCTTCCGTCAAATCTGAATTCACTGTCGTAATCGTCCTCCAGAATGAAAGCATTCTCATTCTCAGCCCATTCCAGTAACGCCTTTCGCCGTCCGATGGGCATCACACACCCGGTAGGGAAATGATGCGAAGGAGAAAGGTGCACAAGAGACGCATTACTTTTTTTAAGTTTCTCAACCACCAATCCGTTCTCATCCACAGGAACATGCAGACATTTTACTCCGTTACTTTCATAGATCATGCCCACCTTTTTATAGCCCGGGTCCTCAACCGCAACGATCTTTCCGGGTCCCAGAAGCTGAAGAATAAGGTGGTGGAGGTACTCAGTTCCCGGTCCCACAACGATCCTGTCCTCGGTAACATTAAGGCCCTTCGCTTTACGCAGGTACTCCGCCACCGCCCTTCTGAGCTCCGGAATGCCTCGTCCTTCCGGTTTCTGAAGAAATGCTTCCTGCCGGTCCTCAAGTATCCTCCTCATGAGCTTTGCCCAGGTCTTAAAAGGAAACGCATCTTCTTTTAATTCAAGGGACGAAAAATCAACGATACTTGCCTCTTCCCGTATCTTCATGTCCTTTTCTTCAGGGGCCCTCTCCTCACGCCTTACTTCCGTCGTTCCCGTCTCTGTTCCCGCAGTTACGGCATTCACAAAATACCCTCGCTTTTCTTTTGCCGTAACATACCCCTCGATGATCAGCTGGGCATAGGCATTCTCGACGGTTATCAGCGCTATGTTCATATTTCGTGCCATATCCCTTTTTGAGGGCAGCTTCTCTCCGGGCTTTAAGAATCCTTTCAGAATGTCCTCTCTTATGCAGATGTACAAGTATTCGTAAAGAGGCTTTGAGCCTCTTTGTTCCATATCGTAAGTAAGCATGGCTTTTCTCCCACAGAAAAATCTGGTCTTATAAAATTGTTTTAAAATGGCACTAACAATAATACCATTTCTGCTGCATACTATCAAGAAAATTCAGAAAGGAAGCGCGTTATGAAGAGAGTAATGACAATCCAGGACATTTCCTGTATCGGAAAATGCTCGCTGACAGTGGCTCTCCCCATCATCTCCTGTTTCGGAGTTGAGACAGCCATCGTCCCCACAGCGGTACTTTCCACACATACTCATTTCTCCGGCTTCACCTTCAGAGACCTTACGGAAGACCTGAACAACATTAAGGAGCACTGGAAGAAAGAAGGCTTTAGATTCGATACGCTCTACTCCGGTTACCTCGGAAGCGAGAGGCAGATCGAGATCGTAAGGGATTATTTTAAAACCTTCGGCGGAGAAAAAACCTATACCATAGTAGACCCGGTTATGGCGGACAACGGAAAGCTGTATGCAGGGTTCGACGATCATTTTCCCGAAAAGATGGCAGGGCTCTGTAAAGAAGCGGACATCATCCTGCCGAATCTGTCCGAAGCAGCCCTGATGCTGAATGAGCCTTATCCCGGAGAAGATGCGGATCCGAATGTTACCAAAAAACTACTTAAGGGCCTTTCAAAGCTGGTATCAGGCATAGCAATAATCACAGGAGTTACGCTTGAAAACGGCAATTTCGGTTTTATGGGACTGGATACAAAAACAGGGGAATTCTTTGAATACGGAACTCCCAAAGTCGATTACAAGTCCCACGGAACAGGCGACATTTTCGCAAGCACCTTTACAGGAGCCCTTACCCGCGGAATGACATGCTTTGAATCTCTGAAGCTTGCCGCGGATTACGTCACACGATGCATTAAAAACACCTACGATGATCCGAACAGAGTGGACTACGCCGTAAACTTCGAAGCTGAGCTGCCCTGGCTCACAGACAGGATCAGATCTATAAATGACATTGAGAGGAGAACAAAATGAGTACTTTAGATCTTACAAAAAACGGAGAAAGAAAAAAGAGTTTCATATTACTTATCGCAGGGATCGTGATCTTTGCCGCCGCCCTTGCCTTTGCGATATATGCCCACGGACATTCCCTTAAGGAATCAACGGAAGTAGGAAACGAACTCAGTAACGTAAAGAAACAGATCGAACAGGTCGAAGCGGGCACGGCCGGTGGAGATCTCGAACACCTGAAAGCACTTAAGGATGAGCTTTCCGATAAGAAACTGGGTCTGGAGCGTCCCTTCTCCTTCGCAATGGTGGCTCTTTTCCTGGCACTTTCCCTTATCGTAAAGGGCGCATACAACGCTTTTGTGGGAACTGTTGTGGTTGAGCGCTTTGACGTTAAGAAAATGGCTCTTGCCGGCCTGATGGCAGCCCTTTGCTACATCGGTTTTGCAGTCTTCAAGATCGACATCCCTGTAGGTACAGAAAAAACAGCTTTCCACCTGGGTAATGTGTTCTGCGTTCTCGCTGCACTTCTTCTCGGTGGCTATCTCGGGGGACTCGCAGGTGCAGTGGGAATGACCATCGGAGATCTGACCACCGCCTATGTAACAAGCGCTCCCAGAACCTTCCTTTTAAAGCTGATGATCGGTCTGATCGTAGGTCTGGTTGCCCATAAGATCTTTAAGCTCGACAAGCCCCACAACCCCAAGTACGTAACGGGAGTTACCGTTCTTGCCAGCGCCTGCGGAATGGTCTTCAACATTTTTGCGGATCCCACCCTTGGCTACTTCTACAAGGTGTACATCCTCGGAATCCCCCAGCAGGTGGCTTCCATCTTTGCAAAATGGACAGCAATGACAACCTTCGTAAATGCGATCATCGCCATCATCAGTGCATCCGTATTTTACCTTGCCATCCGTCCCGCCCTCATCAAAGCAGGTCTGTTCATCCGTGTCACACAGGATACCGAAGTAAAGGCCTGAAACTCAACTTACCGGCACAAAAAGACCTGTCGAACAGATCCGGCAAGTCTTGTTTTTTATTCTTTTACAGGTCGTACTCTCCCCATTCGCAGCCGATGTTACGGGCATATAATTCGTCGATGAGTTCCTTTTCATCTCCGTTCTTGCGATAGAGCTTGACGATCCCCTCTCCGTTTCCGCCGTTCCAAAGGCGGTTGTGGAGTTTTAATCCGTCGGGTGCTTCGTAATTTATCAAAAGCATATCCGACTTTTTACATTTGACATTTGTAAGCATCACATAGGCAGCATTCTGAAGTTCAATGTGCCAGATGATGTCGGTGTCGGTCTCTTTACATTCAAAGCGTGTCTTGGGCTCGGTCCAGACCTTGGTGAAATTGAATTCCATCTCAGTCCCTTCGTAATACATGGCTCCCAGAAGCTTGTCAGGGAGTTCAAATCCTCCGATCCCGGGGCTTCCGCCTCCGATATCGAATACGGAATTTGTGAGACGTTTGCCTGTTTTCTTTGATGTAAGATTGTTGGATGAAAGCCATACCCAGGGAGAAGTAAAATCGGATCCCCAGTTCTTGTCGGCGTAGCCGAAGGAATCCTCTCCGCGTACGATGTACTCTCTTCCGTCGTACTCTATCATTCCCGTGTACTCGGTCTTCATGCCTTCCGCATGCCAGAACATCTCAAAGGCTTCAGACATACGAACAGGCTTGGAAGCTCCGTAACCCACGTTAAAGGCAATCTTTTTATCAACCGAAAGGTTCCACTTCATCTTTCCCGCATCGCACATCCATTCGGGATGAAGCTTGGCCTCCTCTTCGGAGATCTCAACGCTTCCCGCTATCCTTCCTTCAGAGCAGTAACAGTCCTCCGCCTCAAGAGAAAAAGGTGCATTGGGATTGATCTTTACATCCTTCCAGGGGAAGAATCTGTGAAGCTGCTTGGCATTCGGTCCCCAAGCTCCGCACTTTACCATCACGTAGGACGGCTTTTTGCCCATTTCCTGGTTGTCAGGATCCTGCCCCAAAACAGGCTCATCTTCGGCCAAAGCGGGATTTACGGTAAAGTACTCAACGAAGAAAGACTTTTCTTCACCGGTTTCTTTGTCATGCCCCGTAAAGCTGTGCCACCACCAGTCGTATCCGTTGCTTGCAAACTTTCCCTTAAGCATGAACTCATCCCGAGCAAGGTCCGATGCAGTGAAACTGCAGTTTCTTGCAGCGTTTCCCATCAGGCCGTCCACTGTTTCCATAGTCTTATCATATGCCTGATCGAGTCCTTCTTTAAACTTGGGATAGTACTCGTTTTTAATGGCGGGAACAACATCTTTCCTGATCTTGTTTACCGCATCATCAAAAGTTTTCTTGATCTCGTTAATCATAGTAACCTCTCCCTTCTCTTTTTCTTTAGTTTACCGCCGTATTGAACATTTTTTCATGGCCTATGGTGGTGGTGCTTCCATGGCCGGGATAGCAGATCATCTTTTCGGGAAGTACGAAAAGCTTGTTTCTTACCGAATCACATTCCACTTCCCAATCTCCGGTAGGTACATCTGTTCTGCCTATGGTACCGTTGAACAGCGTGTCTCCGGTAAAGATCACATTCTGCTTTGGAAATTCGTAGCAGACAGAGCCGGATGTGTGTCCGGGAGTTTCGATCACACGGACCGAAAAGCCTGCCAGTTCAAGAACATCACCATCCGTCACAGTCTTATCGGGCACAGCCGAAACAGGTTTTTTGAACCTTTTGGAGAGGTTCATCTCCACATCACCCAGAAGTTCTTTTTCCTTTTCCGGAGCGATAACGGTAACACCCTTATCCTGCAGCATTCTGACACCGTAAATGTGATCAAAATGCCCATGGGTTAAGAGCACAGCAACGGGCTTCAGACCATTTTTCTCGATGTAGCCCGTGATGTCCTTTGAATCCCATGCAGGATCAACGATTATGGTTTCCAACGTCTCTTCATTGTAAATGAAATAGGTGTTGGTGAGTAACGCATTCAGCGTCATAGTGTGTATGATCATATCAATTCCTTATCTTCTTGGCGCCCGACATTTCATCGGGCAATGAACAGCCCGCAGCTGTTTTAAGAACGAAGCTCGGCGTTCAGGTGGAATTTAAGATTCTTAAGGATCTTTGCCACATAACCGTCCACAGCACCGTCTCCGAATGCTTCATCCCCGGGAGTAAAGGTCACGGTGAAGGCAAGTGACTTCTTGTCAGCTCCGATCTGCGCTCCTTCGAAAACGTCGAAGAGCTGTACATCGGTAACGAAACGGCACGCACCCTTAATGATGCTCTCAGCCTGACCGCAGGTAACGTTCCTGTCCATGACGATGGCAAGATCACGCTTCTCAATGTCGAACTTGGGAAGGGGAACAAACTTGGGCTCTATTGCATAGTACTGCTCAAGACTCTTAAGGTCGATCTGAGCCACAAAGCCGGGCGTTCTCATGTCCTCAGCCTTCTGTATCTCGTAGGTGATCTGTCCCATGAAACCGATCTCCTCGCTGTTGCAAAGGATCCTTGCAGTTCTGTAGGGATGAAGGAAGGGCTTTTCCGCTTCCTCGTACTCAAATACAAGATTCAGAGAACCTGCAACAGCTTCAACCATGCTCTTAAGAGTAAAGAAGTTCTCGTTGTCTCCGAATGCTCCGATGGAAAGTGTTGCCCTCTCATCGGGATAATCCTTAAGAGGAAGCTCGTCAGCCACAAAGCGGTTGCCAAGTTCAAACAGTCTTCCGTAAAGTCTGCCCCTCTTTTCGTTTCTTCCCATAGCATGGATCATCTGGGGAACGAGTGTTGTTCTCATAACAGAAAGATCTTCGTTTATGGGATTCAGTATACGGATGGCTTTTCTCTCATCTGCATCTTCGGGAAGATTGATGAGATCAAGATCCGAAGGGGAAATGAAGGAGTAATGTATGCCTTCCGATGCACCGCAGGCGCAAAGTGTCCTCTTGATCTTAAGCTCAGTCTTCTGCTTAAGAGTGAGTCCGCCGGAAGTAACCGTGGCATCCGCAAGAAATGTGGGAACCACGTGCTCGTAACCGTACATACGGATGAGTTCCTCGGAAATGTCGGGGAAGCTCTCCATATCCTCACGATAGGCAGGAATCATGACAGTCAGCTCATCCCCCTTGATAACAGGTGCAAAATTCAGGTTAGTAAGGATGCGTTCAACATCCTTAACAGGTACTTCGATGCCCAGAACATCATTTACTTTCTTTAAGGAAGCCTTCATTTCACGAGGTTCCACTGAATTACCGGAATTTCTGTCCACATGAGTGGAGGAGACTTTACCGCAGCCCAGCTCCTCAACAAGGTGAAGTGCTCTCTTCATGGCCATGATGGTGGTGTACTCATCCACTCCCTTTGCGAAACGGGCGGAAGAATCGGAAGACTGGCCCAGAGCTCTTGAAGTCTTGCGGATGTTGTCTCTCATGAACTTTGCAGCTTCAAAAACCACGCCGGTGGTGGTCTCTCTTATCTCAGAATTAAGTCCTCCCATGATGCCCGCAAGAGCAACAGGCTTTACGCCGTCGCAGATCACAAGGTTGTTGGGATTCAAAGCAAATTCCTTCTCGTCCAGGGTCACTATCTTCTCGTTTTCCTTTGCCCTGCGGACGCAGATCTCTCCCTTTTCAAGGAAGGCTTCATCAAATGCATGCATAGGCTGACCAAGCTCGATCAGGATGTAATTGGTAATATCAACTATATTTGAGATGGCATTGATGCCCACAAGTGCAAGTCTTCTCTTCATCCATGCGGGTGAATCCCCGATCTTTACATCCGAAACATAGTGTCCGATGTATCTGGGGCAAAGCTCGGGTGCTTCCACCGTAACCTTGAATCCTTCTTTCGTTACACCGCTTTCGGTGTAGGAAAGATCGGGAGTCTTAAGAGGCTTTTCAAGAACAGCCGCAACTTCCCTCGCAATGCCGAAGATGCTCTGGCAGTCAGGTCTGTTGGCTGTTACCGAGATGTCAAAGATCCATTCATCAAGTCCGAGGATGGGCTTTACATCGCTTCCCACCACAGCATCGTCGGGAAGTACCAAAAGTCCGTTATAGCCTGCACCGGGATACATGTCTTCGCTGACACCCAGCTCGGTTCCGGAACAGAGCATACCGAACGAATCGTATCCTCTGAGCTTTCCTTTACCGATCTTCATGACGCCTTCAACAGTCACATGGTCCTTGGCTGTAGCATAAACCTGTGCCCCCACCTTTGCAACGGGGAATTTCTTCCCTGCACAGACATTGTCCGCTCCGCAGCAGATCTGAAGGGGTTCTCCTTCACCCACATCCACCTTGCAAACGTGTAAATGTGTGTCGGGAATGGGATCGCATTCGGTGACCAGTCCCACAACAACTCCGGAAATGTCCTTTCCGACTTCATTAAGTTCCTCAACCTCAAATCCGCAGCCGAAGAGCTTCTCTTCAAGTACGTGAGGTTCAACATCTATATCTACATAATCTTTTAACCAGCTAAGCGGTACTAACATTTTCTAATCCTCCTGCTTTTATAGCGAATTGTTCCTATTTGTCATCGATCTGTTCAAGCACTCTGAGATCCGATTCGTAAAGCATCTTGATGTTGTTGATGCCGTACTTGAGCATTGCGAGTCTTTCAAGACCGCAACCGAAGGCCAGACCTGAGTACTCATCAGGATCGATGTTGCAGTTTTCGAGGACCTTTCTGTTAACGATACCTGCACCGAGAACCTCGATCCATCCTGTTCCCTTGCAAAGCCTGCATCCCTTACCGCCGCATTCGAAGCAGCTCACGTCCACTTCAACCGAGGGCTCGGTGAAAGGGAAGTAGGAAGGACGAAGCCTTGTCTTTGTGCCCTCTCCGAAGAGGTTTGCCACAAGTACATCCAGCATCCCCTGAAGATCGCACAATGTTATCTTCTTATCTACCACAAGTCCTTCGATCTGATGGAACATGGGAGAATGGGTCGCATCGTCATCGGAACGGAAAACCTTTCCGGGAGCAGCCACCATCTTGATGGGGGGCTTTTTCTTTTCCATTGTATGTATCTGAGCGGCAGATGTCTGAGTCGCAAGAAGGAATTCGGGTGAAAGATAGAAAGTATCCTGCATGTCTCTTGCGGGGTGATCCTGAGGAGTGTTCAGAGCGGTGAAGTTATAGTAATCATTTTCAATTTCCTTTGTCTCAACCACTTCAAAGCCCATAGACGCAAAAATGTCTATCACTCTGTTCCTGATCTGGGTTACGGGGTGAAGATAGCCCTTCATGGAATGGGTCGCGGGCATTGTAACGTCGATCTTCTCACTTTCGTAACGCTTTTTGGCCTCTGCGGCTTTCATCTTCTCATCGATCTCATTGAAGTGCTCTCCGGCCCAGTTCTTGAGCTCATTAACACCCTTACCGAAATCCGCTCTGAGCTCTCCGGGGATGTCCTTCATTCCCTTCATGAGCTGGCTGATCTTACCCAGCTTGGGATCCAGGAAACTCTTTTTGAATTCATAGACCTCTTTGGAATTTGTGAGGTCAGAAGTACCTTTAAGTATCTCCTCCTTGATCGCTGCTATGCTCGTCTTTAACTCTTCTAAGTTTTGCATATCTTCCTCCGTAACTGATTATAAAAATGTAAAAAGAAAGTCCCACATGAGCTTTGCTCACATGGGACGAGATTTACCCGCGGTACCACCCATCTTCAGGCACATACGCCTGCTCTCACAGGGATTAACTTTTGCTCCGATGTTGAAATTCATTTTCTCTGCCCCGACCTGCTCGCACCAACCGCAGGCTCTCTGATTTTGCCCTCCGGGAAAACTACTTACGCATCTTCATCGCTTTTTTGAAGAATACAATAATGTGGGTCAAAAGTCAAGGATTTATTTATTTTGACTCAGTTTCCATCACTCTTCTGTAGACCTTTTCAAGCTCATTCTTATCCCAGAGAACGGGAACGGGATACAGAGGATTTCCTTCCTTATCCGCATGCTCTGCCATCATGGGAATATCCTCTTCCTTAATGCCTTTAAGGGTAGTGGGAATGTTCATGTTCGCATTCATCTGTTTGATCTTTTCAATAAAGGCATGAGCCGCTTCCGCAGTTTCGGTGGATTCCGGAACCAGTCCCACTGCCTTTGCCAGCTCTGAAAGCTTTTTGTGAGCGGAAGAGCCGTACATTTCAAGCACATGAGGAAGCAGAACGGCATTTGCGAGACCGTGAGGGATCCCGTACTGTCCTCCGAGGCTGTGAGCCACTGCATGAACGTAACCCACATAGCTTCTTGTAAAAGCACAGCCGCCGAGATAGGAAGCTCTCAGCATCTTTGCCCTTCCTTCTCTGTCCTGCCCGTTTGCATAGACCTTCTCAAGGTTTTCGAGAATGAGCTTCACGGATTCGATGGCCGCAGCCCTTGTTTTCTTTGTTGTCGCATGACCGATAAAGGCTTCAACGGAATGGGTCATGGCATCCATTCCCGTAGTAGCGGTGAGTCCCCCGGGAAGTCCGAGAGTCACATCAGGCTCAAGAGCAGCGTATTCCGGGATCAGTGGAAAATCATTGATAACGTATTTAAAATGTGTCTCTCCGTCGGTGATGACCGCACTTACGGTGGTCTCACTTCCGGTTCCTGCAGTTGTGGGAACCGCAATAAGGAGAGGCAGCTTCTTTCTTACTTTCATGAGTCCTCTCATCTTCTTTAAAGATGTGCCGGGACGTGTGATCCTTGCTCCAAGTCCCTTTGCGCAGTCCATGGATGAACCGCCGCCGAAGGCGATGATGGCCTTGCATCCGTTTGAAAGATACATTTCTCTTGCGGCTTCAACATTTGCTATTGTGGGATTTGCTACCGTATCATCAAAAACGCAGCATTTGATCCCTTCTTTTTCCAAAAGATCTTCCAGAGGCTTTGTGAGTCCGAGACCGCGGATACCCTTATCCGTTACCAGGATGCAATTGTCCGTGTCGTGTTCCTTAAGGCATTTTACAATACCGTTGATGCCCTCCAGTAATTTCGGCTCTCTGTAAGGCATGAGAGGTAAAACGATGTTCATGCCCATCTGAAATGTTCTGCACCATGCTTTTCTGAATACATTCATAAATCTTCTCCTATAATGAACCGCCGGGACAGGTACGGCAGTTCAAGATCCTTGATGAGGCATATCCTGTCTCTACGCCCTTGTCGTGAATGATTGTTCACGTCTACACAATTGTATCACATTTTGTCAGATTTGCAATCAAATACAGTTAATACTACCATTGAATTATAAAAAAAGAATGCCCTTTAAGCAAGGGCATCCCCAAAAAACATTTTTAATTTCTCTTTGTGAGAACCTCATCCTCGTACTTCCTGATCACACTGTAGTAATCCGAAGTCACGTTCTCACGCTTTAAGTACTCTTCCCAGACTGTTCCGAAAGGCATGGTCTTAAGTTCTTCCTGACGCACCATGAGCTGGGTGAAATCCGCCTTATCCTGCAGTTCCTTAAGGCAGGCGGGCTCAAGAAGTGCATAGAGAAGTGCCTTCTGTACGGAGCGAAGTCCGGTAACCCATGCACTGATGCGGTTGATGGAAGCATCGAAGTAATCCGTTGCGATGAAGACTCTGTCCGTAGCCTTTGCGCGAACGATCTCCTTCATGATCTCCTTTGTCTCATCGTCAAAAAGAACTACATGGTCCGAATCCCATCTCATGGGTCTCGTTACATGGAGAGCAATTCTGTCATTGAACAGGAGCATGGAAGAAATCTTGTCTGAAACCATCTCTGTAGGATGATAATGTCCATTATCCATGAGAGGAGTTATATGTCTGGAATTTACGTAATTCATGCAGAATTCCGCAGATCCGGCAGTGTATGCTTCAAGTCCGATACCGAAAACTTTTGATTCAAGAGTTACGAAAACCTTGCTTCTGTCGAAGGGGATCGACAGGATCTCATCAAGAGATTCCATGTAACGCTTGCGGGGGCCGAGACGATCGGCGGGATAATCCTTGAAACCGTCGGGGATCCAGATGTTCATAACGCAGGGGATACCGGTCTCGTTTGCGAAGTACTCCGAGATCTTAAGGCACTGCTGTCCGTGTCTGATCCAGAACTTTCTTACGCTGTCATCGGGGGAAGTGAGGGTGAGACCGTCCTTGACCATGGGATGTGAGAAGAAAGTAGGGTTAAAATCGATGCCGATCTTTCTTTCCTTTGCGTACTTTACCCATGCTTCAAAATGCTTGGGCTCAATGGAATCACGGTCTGCATGTTCACCGTTTCCGAAGATGGCGTAGCAGGCATGAAGATTCAGTTTCTTCTTACCGGGTGTAAGTTCCAGAACCTTGTCAAAATCAGCCATAAGCTCTTCGGGAGTCCTTGCTTTGCCGGGATAATTACCTGTTGTCTGGATACCTCCGGAAAGAGATTCCTTGGAGTCAAAACCCACAACATCATCACCCTGCCAGCAATGAACGGAAATCGTGATGTTCTTTAATGTTTCAAGCGCCTTCTCTGTGTCGACGCCAAGCTTAGCATATAGATCCTTTGCTTCACTGTACATAGCATTCCTCCTGAATTAATATATTTCCCAGGGCCGTAGCTTCGGGGCTTCCCAAAACCACCTTTTTCCCTGTGATCTTCTCTGTAAGTTCGTTCAGATATTTATTATTTGAACCGCCGCCGATAATGCAGATGTTTGCAAAATGCTCTCCGGTGATGTTTTCAAGTTCCTTCGCAGCTTCGTCATAGCAATGGGCAAGGCTCACATAGATGGCATTTGCCAGCTCTCCGGGTGTTTCGGGAACGGGCCAGTTCTTCTCTCTGCATTCCGCTTTGATGGTTTCTGTCATAGACTCAGGTGCCATGTATTTCTCGGCATTTACGTCTAACCTGTAATCAAATTTATTCTCTTCCGAAGCCATTTTCGCCAGCTCCGCAAAAGTAAAATCGTCATTTAATTCTTTCTTGAGGCACTGTACAAGCCAGAGTCCCATAATGTTTTTGAGGAAGCGGATGGTTCCGATACCGCCCTCATTTGAGAAATTGGCTGCCAGAGCTTTTTCGCCGGTAACGGGTCTGTTAAGTTCCACTCCCATGAGGCTCCATGTTCCGCTGGAAATGAAGATGGCATTTTCAGCCTTTGTTTCTCTCAGGGATGCAACGGCAGATCCTGTATCATGAGTGGCGGGAAGTATCAAGTCGCAATTAAATCCGACTTTTTTTGCCACATCTGCTTTCAGTTTTCCAAGACGTATGGGAGCAGTCACAGGCTGCTTTTCAAAGAAAGTTAAAGGAAGATTTAATCGCTTCAAGATCTCTTCATCCCACTTTCCGGTTTCCGCATTTACCAGTCCTGTTGTACTGCAATTGGTGTACTCGTGAGCCTTTACCCCTGTAAGGTAAAATCCGAGGTACTCGGGTAAAAGAAGGAAGTCCTTTGCCTTATCCAGTCTCCCCGACTCTTTGTCCCAGAACATCTGATAAACGGTGTTAAAGGGCTGGAACTGTATCCCGGTGCGGCTGTACAGTTCCTTAAAGGGCACGATACCATGCACTTTTTCTGCAGCTTCCGCACCTCTTTCGTCTCTGTAACAGAAAACCGGAAGAATGGGCTCATCCTTCTCATCAAGTAAAACGTAATCCACGCCCCATGTATCGATTCCCACGGAGTCAGGTTCAAACCCGGCTTTCTTCGCTTCTGCAAGTCCGTTCACCACTTCACTGCAAAGGCTCTCAAGATCCCAGGTCAAACGGCCCTCCTTTTTTACCGGACCGTTCTTGAAACGGTAAACCTCCTTCATGACGATTTCACCGTTTTCACGTCGGGCAACTATATGCCTGCCGGAGGATGCGCCAATGTCAATGGCAAGATGTGTCATTTCTTCTCCCTCTCTTCCTTATCTACAGCTTTACGATCCTCGTTTCGCAGGGCTTTAATTCAAAGCTCCTGATTCCGAAGTCCGTTTTAACGGCAGTTGTCTGCTCCTCTTCCGTATTGTTGATCACAACAAGAACATTTCCTGCAGGATAGAAAGCGCATTCGGTGTTAAGATTGTCTGTGATGTACCTGTCGGAGCCGTCCTTTTGGCAATCTGCCAGGATGTTCAAAAGCATACGGTTGTTTTCCGGTGTTGTTTCGAAGGAAGAAAGCCAGAAAGCCCTTCCCTTTCCAAACCTGTGCTCAGTGAAAACGGGATGTCCGTCCTCTTCCGCAAACACAGATGCATCACCGTCAGTAAGATGAGCTTTTGAACGCAGTTTAATAAAGGCACCATTGGGAATATACTTTTCCGCGCCCTTTTTGTCAATGTCAAATTTCCATTTTCCGTGACAGATTTCATCGATAGTGTCTTCATCAACACCGAGAAGTCCAGCTGTTTTGAACACATGCTGTCCCTCAGGGGTGGCTGAAGGCTCGTTTACTCCGATGAAGGTTCCGCCGTTGTAAACCCATTCCGTGATCCTGCTCACAAGATCCGTATCGTTCCAGGCGCTTCCGCCGCTCCATGCACTGTTCATGGCGCCTGCATTGATCACAACATCGTAATCCTTAAGGCATCCCTTTTTCACGTCTTCAAAGCTGATAAAGGAAACATCTACGGGAAGTCCGGAAAGTGCCTCGTTCACATGGATCAGGTCATTCATGTAGGTCTCATGGAAATGGCCGGACAAAGTCCAGGAACGAAGGCTGCCCCAGTAATGAAGAACAGCAACCTTTGTTTTGATCACATAGGGTGCTCCCGCCTCATGGAGTTCCTTAATGGTCCTGAATTCATCTGCGATGTCCTCTATGCACTGAACAAAGTCGGGATAATCCTGAACCAGATGGAGGTATCCGCCGAGTCCGAGGCGATCGATCTTGGCACGGAGAAGCGCACGTCTTGCGCTGATCCAGTACTTTCTCGCATCCCTCGCAGGGTCTCCGCCGGGAGCGAAGGTGGGAAGTCCGCCAAGTCCCACAGGGAAAAGGTAGGGATGAAGACGGATCTCGTGGGTCTCTGCCTTTACTCCTGCGCAAAGACGGATCTCGAAGCCGGAGAAGATGCACTTGATGATGCCGTCAAAGCCGAATTCCGTGAAACGATCGCTGTAAGGCTCCGTTCCTACCCAGCTGTCGTCGTAGAACATATATGCTTTCTTGCCGTAGCTGTGGACCAGATCCACAAGCTCACGTCCAAAGTCGATAACGTTGTTGTTTACAAACTTCATCCAGTCGGCTTTTCTCTTATTTCCGGGTGTGTGGGTCACATGGAGTTTGCCCTTGTTGATGAAGTCCTCAGCAGTCATTGAGTAGCCGAACTGTTCCTTAAAAAGATCCAGCGCAAGGTCGCTCACCGTGAAATCGTAGGAAGCCCAGTCGGAGAAAAGATGTCTGTTCCTCTCGCTGCTGCCCCAGATCCATACAAAATTGTAAAACATGGATGTAAAGCGTACAACCGTGGTTGTGGGATGCTCTTTGCACCATGTGTCCATCCAGTTTCTTAAGTACTCCCTTGTTTCGGGCCAGATGGGATCGATCTGCATGAGATGCTCTTTGGTCCAGTTGTTGGTTGTGTGGTTGTACATGGAGATCTCTTCCCAGATCCTGTAGGCCAGGAAGCTGACCGTGTACTCATGCCAGGGTGCGATGCCCTTAAGAGTTACTGTTCCCTTTGAAGCATCGTAGCTCCATGAGTCTTTTCCGATCTCCCTGTCTTCCGTGCGGTCAAAAACCTGCCAGTATTTCATGGCTCTCTCGGAATCGTTGATCTTAAACTGCTCGGCAAAGAAATCCTTCATGAGACTGATCTCAAGGGTGCTGTCTGCAGCGATCACAGGTTCCGTGCACAAAAAAGTCTGCTGCAGTTTGTCAGTGTTCTTCTTAGCCCATTCGTTGTGCTCTCTGATGATGCAGATGGTGGAGTAGATCCCGTAGCCCGCGTTTGTGATCTCATCGGAAAGCTTTGTTCCGTCACTGTCTCTGATCACATCAGCGCCCCATCTTTTTGCCAGCTCCAGCGTTAATTTTTCAAATCCTGCCTCTCCGGGCAGCGTAAAACTTCCGTTTTTCATTTTCCTCTATCCTCTCCCAGTCTATAGTCCCAGGCCTGCGCAGATGGCAGCCCCTTCTTTTCTCTTCATCTTCTCTTTCGGATCCCTGTTTTCACCGATCAGCCCCAAAGCCACAGCGATCCTCATGCTCTCCCGGGCATATTCTTTGCAGACTCCGTCATAGGCTGTCGCCTTTCCCTCGGGCAGTTTCTTTCTGCTGCCGCAGGCTGCCACCGTAAAGCATATGAAATCTTCAAGAGTCACCGGTTCCTCGGGACGAAACTTCTTATCTGCGATCATCTCTTTCGGGATGATGCCGTTCTGGAATGCACACTGCACAGTTCCCGCGTACCATTCATGTCCCACGATGTCATCATAGATATCATTAAAGACATTGGTGGGAAAGAACTTGGCGGCCTTTATCACCATGTCAAGGGCTTCTGCTCTGAGAAGATCGTCCCCGGGTCTCTCGATTTCCGATGCCTTATCCGAAGTCGAAGTACCATTTTGAGTTTTCTTGAATTTTTCCGATATTTCGGGAACCTTCGGGATCTCATTCACATCCCAGTCTGTCTCGTCGTAGTGAGCAGCTTCTGCAATGGGTGCATAATCTCCCGTGAGCTTCTCCAGTTCCTTTGAAATGAAACGGGCCATTTTGTAAGCACCGTAATCATTTGTATGAGTGTAGTCCTTGGGGAAATAGAATCTCTTTGAAGATTCCAGTCCGTCCTTAAGTATTTCCTGCATACTGAAATCATGAAGATCGACAACGGGAACGTCAAACTCCCTTCCGATCAGAATACACTCATCGGCATATTCCTTCAAAAGATCGTTGTAGCCGCCGTTATCCGGTTTCCATGTGTTTCTTGCAAGAGGAGTCACGATGATGGGAAAGGCTCCTGCTTCCCGTGTCTCCTCAATGTATCTTAAAAGATTGTTCCTGTAGCCTTCTTTTGCTTTGAGATGTGGAAGTTTCTGATCGTTGTGAGCGAACTGAAACATTACATAATCCCCTGCCGAAAGCATCTCCCGCACTATAGCGTAATGTCCCTCATTCCTGAAGGATTCGGTGGTAAGTCCCGAGTGAGCATGGTTTGAAACAGCCACGCCTTTTAAATGATCCGACAGCATCTGTCCCCAGCCGGAGTAGCTGCTTCCGGGATAGTAGGGATAATCTGCGGGCTGATCGGTAACTGTTGAATCGCCGCAGATAAAAACCGTCTTTGCATCGCTTTTTTCTATTTCCACGAAGGAAAGTACCGCATTTTCACCGAGGACCGTCACATAAACCGTTCTTCTATCCGCTGCTTCCGTGCTTCCTCTGGGGATGATGCGGCTCACATTAAGATCAAAACTCAGTTTAACCGTGGTGCCCACTGTCATCCGGCCTCTGAAAAAGAGTCTTCTGCTCCCTGCAAAAACAAGTGCCTCTCCCGTAGCATTGAATTCAAGGTTTACCTTGTAATTTCCGTATTCAGGAACATCAGCCGCAAAGCAAAGGGGGATCAAGCCGCCATTGGGGGCTTCCAGGTTTTTAAGAGCCGACTCGTTGTCAACAAAAATCCCTTTTTCGCATTGTTCAGGCTTAACCGCATCCTCATCCCCATAATATGCCGGGAAAACGAAATGATTTCCCAAGCCTGACACAGGCGGATTCTTTTCCGTGATAAATCCGTAGCCCTTTTTCTTATCGTAAAGATCACAGGGCTTTACAAAAGTCCCTTTTCCCTTTTCATCAAATGAAAATAACATCTTACAGTGCTCCGTCCTTTGCGATGGTTGCAGAAACAAGTACTCTGTCAAAGAAGGCCAGTGCAAGTCCCTGTCCCCAGCCCTGGATCCAGTCCTTGGAAATGTTTCTGTAGCCGTCTCTGTCATTCATTACAGCAGTTCCTCCGGAAACGTTCAGAACTCTTCCGTCGGGGCTGATGTTAGCAAGCATACCCTTGATGGTCTTATTGATGTACTTAATGTGGAGCGGATTTCCTCTGGAAACGAAGGCTGCGCCTATGCCTGCGGAAGCGGAAACCTCCTCGTAGGAATCGGGATCGTCCAGTATCGTTCTCCAAAGACCGTTCTCAGTCTGAAGAAGCTTTAAGGATCCCAACTGCTCGTTCAAAGAACCTGCCACATCCATATACCTGGGGTAAAGGTAACACTTGGGAAGGATCTCTCCTACCTGAGACATGGTGAAGGCAGCCCATGCATTGGCTCTTCCCCAGTAGAATCCGGACATATGATTGCCGGCTATATTGTCCCAGCCGTGATAGTAAAGGCCGGTTTCGGGATCCTGAAGGAACTTGATGTGCCAGTACCATTGATTCAATGCATCATTGATGATGTCTTCGTCCTTGAGTTCAACACCCACGCGAAGAAGCAGGAATGCTGCCATGAAAAGAGTGTCAGCCCAGCACTGCTCCGGGAAATCATTGTTAGCGGAAACAGTGTGCTGCAAAACGTTTTCTCCGAATCTGAGGGCATCCTTTCTGAGGTACTCGATCTTACTCATAACGATGTCCCAGTACTTCTGCTCTCCGGTGGCCTTGTAAAGGCTCACAAGGCAATGTCCCATAGCGCAGGCATTTACAGTCCACACCTTGGGAAGGCCAAGGTCGATGAGTTCATCTATTCTGTCTTTAAGGAGTTTTAAGTACTCCTCGTTTCCGGTTTTTTCATAGGCATCCGCAATGCCGTAGTAGGCAACGCCGCAGGGCCAGTCCCATGTAAGATCCATTTTCATGGTACGCTTAACGATCCTGTCAATGACGTCCCTGATTTCCTGTTCATTCATTTCTAATTTCATATGCTTCTCCATTCCGCCTCTTGGGGCTTTTGCTGATGATATTTTATATCAACGGGATAATAATTAAAATAATCATCTCATTACTTCCGCTTAAGCTTACTGCTTTACTTAAAATTTTCCTGTGCTCTGAATGAGAGAATGCCGAAGAATTCTCCCATTTACAACACAGACCTCCCAATGGCATAGGGAGGTCTGCAAAAAACCTAAGGGATATAAAGCTTAGTTGTACTTGCCTGCCTTGAAAGCTTTTGCTTTCTCGTCGATGATAGCCTGATAACCTGCCTTCAGGTACTCATCACTTGCAGCCTTGTAGTTCTTTTCGAAGTCTGCTTCGGAGCCCATAACGATCTTGTCACGAAGCTCTGCATACTTGGAAAGAAGTGTGTTCTTGTATTCATCGGAAGATGCGATGGAAACCTGGAACATGCAGTCGGGAGAAGCAAGGCCTGCATCATAGCAAGCGAGCTGTCCTTCGTAGTTAGCCTTGATCTGCTTGCTGAATGCATCGGAATCCTTGTATCCTAAAGGAGTGATAGCCTGAATGTCCTTATCAACGTTTCCGAGTGATCTTGTAGCTGTAACAAGGCACCACATATCAACGTTGTTGTTGTGGCTCTGCTGCTCAGCAACACCTGACTGATCTGCAACGGATACGGGTGTTCCGTTAGCGTCGTAATTGAAGTTGATGCCTTCGAAGCCCCACTGTAATGTGAAGAGAACATCGGGCTGGCTCATCCACTCGAGGTACATAGCGAATGCTGTCTTTTCCTCTTCAGTTGCCTGAGATGAGAAGCCGATGTATTCACCGAAGATACCGTTGGGACGGAATGCGTTGCATGTGCCGTTTGCAAATGTCTTAGGTCCGTGGTTTACAGCAATACCGAGAGATGCATTGGGATTTGCTGCATAGAACTGGTTAAGAACATCTACGTTGTTTGTAGCGTAGCAGCTGTAGGTAAGTGTCTTTCCGCTTACGAAATCGCTGATAGCATAATCGGATGTTCTTGTATTGTACTCATCATCAATGTAGCCCAGATTGTAGAGCTTGTTCTGCCACTTGAGGAAAGCCTTCTGTGCTTCTGTGGAAAGAGCGGGGATGGAGTAATCGCCTGTTGTAGCCCAGAGTTCCTTGTCCTGAGGATACTTTCTGTAAGGATAGTTCTGGTCAACGCCGTTACCCTCGATCTTTGTACCGCCGAGAAGATGCTCTCCGCCGAGACCGAGCTTCTTGATCTTCTCATACATCTTGAGAAGTTCATCGGGATCTTCGGGATACTCATCGTAACCTGCTGCCTTTACCCAGTCTGCACGATAGAATGTAACGAACTGGTAATTGGTCTTACCGTAAGGTCTTGTACCGATGAGAAGAACTGTTTCTCCGTTGATATCGGTGTACTTGTCAAGGCCGTTGTCTGTCATTGCCTTCCAGTAGGTGGGAGCAATGTGAGCAAACCAGTCCTTGTCATACTCTGCGAAGTATCCCTCACTCTGATAAAGAGTAACATCGGGATAGTCGTACTCGAAGCAGCAAACAGGAAGCTGCTTGGAAGCTGCCTTAAGAGCATACAGCTCGTTCTCCTGACCACGTGCAAGAGCTACGTATTCAACTTTGATGTTGTACTTGTCACCGAATTCCTTCTGTACCCACTTGGTCCAGTAGTTGTTTGCAGCATCGGGTGCACCGTTGGGTGTGGCACGCTGATAAACAGGAACCTTAAGAGTTACCTGATTCTTGAATGCTGACCAGCCGTCAACACCAGCTACTGTCTTGGAGATGTTCTCCGTGAATCCGCCGGATGCTTTGCTTCCGGTACCGGTCTTACCGCCACAGCCTGCAAGAACAGAAACTGCCAATGCTCCGGTGAGAGCTACGGTAAGGAGTCTTTTGAAACCTTTTTTCATAAAATTTTCCTCCGTTTATATTATGTAAACCCGCACTATTGCAGGTAAACATCAACCTTTGACTGCTCCGATCATTGCTCCCTTCACAAAATACTTCTGTAAGAAAGGATAGATGATGATAATGGGAACGGTAACGAACATTATACATGCAGCCTGAAGCACTTCAGGAGTTGCAGTATTCGAAGCTCCGCCCACGTCTCCGAGAGATGTGTTGATGGAAGCTTCCGCACCCTTTACAAGGAGATAGAGCTTGTACTGGATCAGTCTCAGCTTGTCCGATGTAATGTAGTACATGTTATCTGCATAGGAATTCCAGCGTCCTACGGCATAGAACAACGAAAGGGTGGCGATAATGGGCTTGCTTAAAGGAAGTACGATCTTACCGAGGATCTGAAAGTTCGTGGCTCCGTCAAGAAAGGCCGACTCTTCGAGGGAATCGGGGATCGAGCTCTGGAAGTAGGTCTTCATAACAAGCATATTGTACGGCGAGTAAACCAGAGGCAGGATCAGAACCCACATCGAATCGATGAGATGCAGATCGTTCATGAGAAGATAGGCAGGGATCATTCCGGCCGAGAAATACATGGGTACCATGAGGATGAAAGTAAAGATCCTCTTTCCCTTAAGTCTCTTCTTTGAAAGGGGATAGGCCGCACAGGTGCAGACCACCATACCTATCAGTGTGAAAAGTGCCGTTACAAAGGCGCTGTATCCCATGGATCTTGTCATTGTAGCGTCCTTGAAGACCAGATTGTAGGCATCAAATGAAAAATCCTTGGGCCAGAAGTAAACTTCCTTGGCCATGACCGCACCGTTTCCGGAAACAGACTTAACAAGAACATGCCAGAAAGGAATGATGCAGGTCGCACACAGAAGTATAAGTACCAGAACTATTACGAAATCACTGACGTGAAGCTTGACGATAGCCCTGCTTCCGTCCGATGTTGTTGTCGTTTCTTCTTTTTTCTTAAATATGCTCATCTTAAACTCTTCGCTCCGTTATAATAAACCTTCTTCTCCAAGCCACTTGGCCACTCTGTCGGCAACCAGAACAAGGATCAGTCCCACCAGGGACTGGAAAAGTCCTACCGCGGTTCCCTGAGAGAACTTACCGCTTCCGAGACCCTTTTCGTAAATGTACACAGCCAGCTGATACTCGAAATCTCTTACCTGTGTATTGTCCAAAGCGGTGAGCCTTTCCAGGTTACTTCCCATGACTCTTCCGAGGTTCATAATGAGCAGAGTAACAATGGTTCCTTTTATGCCGGGCAAAGTGATGTGCCACATCCTCTTCCATCTTCCGGCGCCGTCGATCATCGCAGCTTCATAGAGTTCTCCGTTAATGCTTGTAATGGCTGCAAGGTAAAGGATCGTGCCCCAGCCCATTCCCTGCCAGACACCGATCAGAAGGTAACTGACAGCCCAATGCCACTTTTCTGTCAGAAAAGGGATACCTTCCGCTATGGCTCCTGTCTTCAAAAGCATCATGTTCACAAGACCCGAGGAGGGGCGGAACATCGTGTAGGCAACGGATCCGATGATGGCCCAGGAAAGGAAATGAGGGAGATAAAGGATCGTCTGGGATACCTTTTTAAATCTCATAAGCCTCAGTTCATTCAGCATGAGTGCCAGGATGATGGGAACCGGAAAGCCCACAAGCAGATCCAGGAGGTTAAAGCAAAGGGAATTCCGTAAAGCTCTGAGGAAATCGGAATCACTGAAGATCTTCTGAAACATTCCGAGGCCAACCCACTCACTTCCGGAATATCCCTTTGCCGGTTTATAGTTCATGAAAGCCATGCGTAATCCGGGATAGGCCGCATAGCTGAAAACGGCCACAAAAGCTACAGGTATCAGCAGCATAAGATAAAGCTGCCAGTCACGTTTGACAGCCTTCTTGGTTTCTTTTTTTGCAATCATCGAATGCTCTTTATTTCTTGCCATTGCAAATGCTCCTTAAGTTTCACATTAACTTGAAAATTTATCTTTGCTTCATTATTGCTCTTTTTTTTATGTTTTTCTAATCATCGCGAAAATAAAACTATGCATTTTCAACCATTTATGTTAAAATGAATATCGTTGTATATGGGTAATTTCAACTAAAGTAACCCATATATTTCCCTTCTTTTTAGGCATTTTTGACAAGTGCCCCGTTAATAGCGCCAAAAATTTACGTGTTTTTTTGACTGTAGTTTTTAAATTTTATAATAAAAGGTCAAAATATATAATTTTCATCACAAAAAAGAGGTAAAAAATGTCCAAATCAAAAAGTGCTGTGGCTGAATACAGAAACTATTTTCTTCCTCACGATTTCCCCGTCCTTCTGCTTTCCGGAGAGTACTGGAGGATATCCAGCCAGCCCAGTCCAAACCTGCATTTCCACAACTGTCTGGAGATCGGCATCTGCCACTCGGACAGCGGATATATGGCTTTTAACGGCAAGAGCGAACCGCTTTTCTTTAAAGCCGGGGATGTCACCTGCGTCCCCCGAAACATCCCCCACACCACCTGGTCAACGGAAGGAACGGAAAGCCATTGGTCCTACCTTTTTATTGATGTTTCGGAATTCATGAAGAACATGCTTCCCAATTCCGCCATCCGAAACTACGACCTTTCGGTCTCGGCTTACAAAGATTACAAGTACATCTTCAGCCGCGCCGAACACCCTGAGATCTACCATCTGGCTGTAGAAGCGGTGCGGGAACTTGAGAACCAGAAGCCTCATTATCGTACCTGCGCCGCCGGTCTCATCATGTCTCTCATAATAATGCTGACACGTCTTCAGAGTGAGGGGGGAGAGCTGGCCACTTCCTCCGACAACCCGCCCGAAAATGCAATGGTGCTCTCTCCCGTTTTAGACTACATCGAAGACAATTACTCGAAACAGATCGATGTGGATTATCTTGCGGAGATCTGCCACTTAAGCCCCACCCATTTCAGAAGACTGTTCCGTTCCATCATCGGAACAAATCCTCTTGATTTCATCAACAACACCCGCATTACAAAAGCCTGCGATCTGCTGAGGAGTACGGAAGATTCCATCCTCGACATTTCCGAAGCAGTGGGCTTTCATTCGGTCTCAAGCTTTAACCGTCATTTTGCGGAAAACACAAAAACAACGCCCCGTAACTACCGTTACGAGACGCTGATGCAAAAAGAAAACACCGAAAAAATGCAGATAAAACAATACAAGGGCTGGATGTATCCCGAGAAATGATCCCGGGATACAGCAGCCCTTGCTGTTTTTTCAGTCTAAATGGAAAACATTTTTAAGATCGATGGCAACGGGACTGTTGTCCGGATTGGTTTCCATGATGTCTGCCATGAAATCCCACCATTTACGGTTGATGGCAGTATCAGCGCCTTTAGCCCAGAGCTCCTCGTTCTCGATCTCGATGTATCCGAAAAGTGTGAGGGTCTCCTTATCGAGGAAAATAGTGTAATTCTTTCCTCCGTGCTCGTGGATCATGTCCTTCATTTCCGGCCAGAGGAGATTGTGTCTTCTCTCATACTCTTCTTCCTGTCCGGGAAACAGCTTCATTTTAAAACCTTTTATCATTTTTCTATCCTCCATATGTTTTTTTCGGGAACTCATCATGCTTTTCTGAAAATCTCCGCAGTTCCCGCAGCATCTATCACATTCTGAACTTCCTTAAGGGTCTTGGGCAGCGAATCTCTGATAAACTCCAGTGTCATAATGACATTCAGGCAGAACTGTGCGACAAAATTCGTGCTGATCCAGGGAATCTCCTCAAGGACCGCTCTGTTGGCGGTGTCTGCCAGTTCCTTGACCGAAAATCCTTCCGTATTGTCAAGACCGATCAGTGAATTCAAAAGGATCCGCCAGACATTGTCAGCCAGTTCCCTGTCCTTTAAACGTTCCGCTCCGTAGCCGCCCATGCAGCATGCAAACATGGGAAGTGAAAACTCTCTCTTTCCCACAAGTCCCTTCGTCACCTTTGCTCTCTCTTCCGAAGAAAGGAAATAGATCCTGCCGTATTCCGCGATCATGTCCTTCCATTCTTCATCTTCGAGAAGATCCGCCATTTCCGTCCATACGGAAGGAGCTCCCATGCAGATCTGCAGATGCGTGCCTCCCGTAGTCCTTTCACCGATGTACCCCAGATGCAGTGTTTCGGGATCGAACTCAAAATCAGGTCCGGAAACCAGTTTGAGGGGTGCTTTCTTAATGTCTTCGGAGCCGATCTCGATCTTGTGCCTGTAGGCGGGATCGTTCTTTCTTTCCCACTCCGTGAGCCAGTTGTAGCAAAGTGATGACCAGTCGGGACCGGATCTTGCATGAGAAGGCATCTTCATATCCTTCTTATCGTAAAAATCTCCCAGAGGATCCCTGTTCAGGAAGGTTGTTTCGTTGTCCTTAAGTTCTTCAAAAATGTCCTCAAGTCTTCTGTCACCTGTCAGGTAGTAATAGTACCTGTGGTGTCCCGCCATGGCGATCCTTGCTTCTTTGCAGGGGCAGCCCCAATGACGGACATTGTGTCTCGATCCCATGCCTTTGTATTTTCCGATGTGGTAAACATCCACTTCCGACGCATGTCTGGAGAGTTTCTCAGCCAGTTCGAACACGTCTGCCCTGCCGGTTCTCATGAAGTAGAGCCAGAGCCAGAGGGTGGGAACAAGCTCCGTGTTGTCCCAGGCATATCCTCCCACGTCGTACCTCCATACATGTCTGGCAGGATCGTAGGTGTGCATAAAGTCGCCGTAGTTGAACATTCCGTACCAGTTTCTCTGTTCAACTTCTTTTTTATAGAATTCAAAAGCCTTTTCCAGCTGTCTTTCAAGCCACTTTTCCGTCTCTGTCTCATCTGAAGGAAGTGACCAGTAGCCGAAAGCGTGAAGGTCATGATAGTACTCCGGAGATCCTGTGTAGACAGGAGGGTTGGTGTAGCTTTCCGCAAAGTTCTCCATCTCTTCATCGGAAGGGATCATCTCATCCGAAAAACGAAGAGCTATCTCATTGGTGCAGGCGATGCCGTAGGGATCCGCTCCCTTGTAATCGTAACCTTCGTAGCAGACCTGATTGTAGCCACGGGTTGCGTAGTGTCTGAAATCCATGGGCCGTGCTTCCGGGCTCCAAAGCCAGACAAAGCACTTTGCACTATCTTTTGTAAGTCCCGTGACAGTGTAACCGCTTGGATACTTTTCCCAAAAATCCCGTATGCCCACACTCACTGAGCCCGCGGGGCTTCCGAAAGCAAGGGCTCCCTTTGCCCTCTCGCCCTGAAGCGCATCAACGAAGCAGAGTCCTTCTCCTGAAAGCTTCTTTCTGATCTCAAAATGGGTCGCACTGTCCTGGCAGAAATCGTAAGTGTCCCAAAACGGAACATCTTCAAGGATCTTATCCATGATCTCTTTTTCTTTGTCCTTCGGATCAAGGATCTCTCCCCGCATCTGCGCTCTGTCGTATCCTTCCGGAGTTCTGGGTCTCCAGCTCACCATGGTCATTACCGACTCATGAAAGACGCCCCTGTCTCCCATGAACTTAATGTGTCTGTTGTAGGGTTCACCATTAAGGGGACTTTCAAAGGAGAGACCCAGTCCTTTAAGGAAGTCTCTGTCTTCATCACCGTCGTAGATGAATGTATGCGTGAAATTAAGTTCGTCCGAATCAAGGTCCAGTTTCAGACGGATCACGAACTGCAGTTTTTCATCACCCTTACTGTCTTTGTGGGTGCCGGTGTATTTAAAGATGCACTGCAGGTCGCCTTCTTCTTCCAGCTCTGCCCGTTCTATCTTTCCGAGGTAGTTTCTGTCAACCGTTCCCGGATTTCCATCGATCTCAACGGGCTGCTGCAGGATCAGCTCGGGTCTGCAGTTCATGGCAACCGAATTGCCGCCTCTTGTAATCTCGGTAAAAAGGAAATCCCCGCTCTTGGGTATCAAAAGCTTCATTTTGCCGTTAAGTACTTCGTAAGCATCGCCCTTATCCAGCACTGCCATTTTGCTGTCGGCTTTCTTTGATGCCTGTCCGATCCTGACCTCGGTAAAATCTCCCAGAAGATCAGAATCTGCGGTGTGTGCTGTCCATTTCACCGACCCGTCAGGCCAGAAGGCTGTGATCCTTGACTGTACCGGGACTGCATTTCCCGAGTCTCCGATGCAGGTGAAGGAATCCTCTTTTTTGCATTCGCCCTTTTTCCACATGCATCCGAAGGTAGTGTAACCTTTTCCGCCTTTAAGCTTTGTAAGTTTCATATCCTATGCCTCGATCTCCTTGCGCCTGTTCTTGGGTTCTCCCGCCCAGAATCTGCGGTCACTCTCTTCAGCTTCAAACTCATTGTTAAAGATAACCTGTAATCCTGCGATGGCAAGGCAGTTCTTTTCCATGGCCGTGGTCTTGAACCAGCCTTCGCTGTTTTCATCCCATCTGGTGGCAACTCCGCTTCCGTAAACGCTGTCACAGACAAGGGTCAGCTCATCTGTAGCCGTTTCCGGGATCTGAATGATCTCTCCCAGGAGTTTGTTTTTCATCCTGCCCTTTGTGAGCTCTTTGTTTTTTACAACTATCCTGTAATCCTTAATGCAGCCTCTGAAATCCCTGTCGTTTTGCGGCGGCAGATAGCCCAGACCGTAAACCTTTACCTGTTTCTTTAGCTTCAGAGTGATCTCAACGGGGAAACTTTCAAAATCCTCCATTTCCCATGTGGTGTTGGGATTGATGTCCGAAAGCCCGGTCGTATCAACGGTGCAGTTCTTTACGGATATGCTTTCTATGATCTCGTTTCCTTTTGTCACGGAATTATGATGGGCCAGGAGTTCTTCCAAAAGTATCTCGTTCTTGGGATTAAAATCGTCCGAAGCGGCGTAGGCCATCAAAGCGTGCTTTAGTGCATATGCAGCGGGTCTGTCCTCAAATTCTCCGTCAAGATCCGCGGAAACGAAGAGCAGCTTTCCCTGCTCCAGCTTTGCTTCAAAGATCAGTGAAAGAGGCTGATTTCTGTTCCAGCAGTCTATGGCACGCACAATGTTCCTGCGGTTCGGATCGAGGACAAAGCCTCTGGCATTGTCAAGAATGTTCTCCCATTGCCAGCCGCCGGAAACATCCGTAGGGAAGTATCTGAAAAGGGGATGCTTTTCATCGCACACGATGCCGAGCGGTCTTGACCAGTTCGGTCCCATCTGGTCGTTCCAGAAGATGTTCCTCATTCCGAGAGCCGGGCACTCGTAGCCCAGTTCCGTGAGATGGGGGCTGTAGATCACCTTTTTCCCCTCCAGAAGAGCATTGATGGCTTCCTCCTTTTTCCTCGTATAAAGCACATCGTCGTACTTTTCTTCATCTTTCTTAAAGACGTAGATCTCCCACTGGTTCTCCGCTATGCAGCGATTGTTCTTTCCCAGCCCCAGAAGGAGCTTTCCGCCTGAGTTTTCCGTAATATCATCAAGAGGGATGTCCAGATCAAGTAAATAGCTGTTGCCGCCCTTTTTCGCACTGATGCCCTCGTAGTCCATCGCATAGACCTTTTTTCCGTTCAGGATCAGACGTACAAAGAGCGTTGCGTCTTCTATGTCCCTGTCTCCGTAATGACAGATCTCCACGCTTGTTTTCAGCCTGTCGCCGGCTTTCAGAACATATGAAGGGATGCGGGTCAGGATAACGGTGTCATTAATGAATTCCCTGGCTTCTCCCGGGGTAATGTATCCCTTGTTGTCCCAGAAAGCATCCAGAACACCCACAAATGCTCCGCCCTGTCCCAGGTAATCATGCAGGTCAAGGTACTCAAAGCCCTGAATGGCTTTTGTCCTGTAATTGGCTTCGATATCTTCTTTCAGGAAGCGGACCTGATTTCTTCCGGAACAATAGGCGAAGGCCTTATTGTGTTGCAGCACACCTCTGTCCTCGGCGCAGGCCTTAAAGATCTCGTAGTTGCCGGGAGTCATGTATCCCGAAAACTTGCCGATAACATCGAAATCGGGGTAAGAACACCATTGTCCCATTTCATGGCTGATGACAGGAAGTTTGCAGTCCACCAGTGACACATCATAGTCCTTGCCCTTCCATCCCTTAAAATTCCTGATGGCTCCGCCGGGCAAGGGACCATAGCCCGAACGGTGGAAGTAGATGTAGTCCGTTCCCGTGATCTCTGCAGGGGGGACATCGTAGAACCATCCGGATTCCGCCGTGTAGACTCTTCTGCCTTCAAAGCCCAGTTTCCTGTCTTCTTCTCTGGCAAAATCCACCCATTCCCTTAAGCATTTGTACCATTTCCCACTTGGTTCGTTTCCCGAAGAAAACAGCACGAAGGAGGGATGATGTCCGAAGGCTTTCAGGATGTTTACCGTTTCCTCCCTGAGTACATCCAGCATGGGAATACCGTCGTTAAAGACATTCCACATGCCGCATTCTATCTGAAGGAAAACGCCCTCCCTGTCCGCTGCCATAAATGCCGCGTCCGGAGGACAATAGGAATGGCAGCGTATAAAATTGAAGCCCCACTCCTTTACTGTTTTCATAATGCGATCCCAGAAAAGGTCCCCCGTTTCCGGAATCCCGGTGTGGGGATAATCTCCGCCGAAGTGCACGCCTCTCATGTACTCGATCCGTCCGTCGATCACAAACTTGCCGTCTTTGACCTCGACCTTTCTTTCCTTCCTTAAGGCATATGCCTTCTTGGCCTCTTCTCTTTCCCTGAACTCCTCCTCGGATAAAAGGAGGATCTCACCGCCCATACCGTTCCATGTGGCTCCCAGTGCATCCGACACCCCGTGTCCGTCGGGACGATAGGGGTACTGCATGGAATTGTCCACTACCACCTTTAATTCGTGTGCTCCGGCTTCCAGAATACCGGTCTCAAAAACAAAGGGTGTAAAAAGTGCTGTCTTTTCTCCCAGTTTCCTACCGTCGATAAAAGCTGTCACTTTCCATCTGGTGATCTCGATAAACAGCCTGTAGTTTCCGGATTCCGTTACCTCAATTGATCTGCTGTAAACCGCCTCTCCTCTGAAAACCCTTTCGGGCTGTGAAAGAAAGGGCACTTTGCATCCGTTTTCCTGAGCAAAGGAGTACTCTTCCCTCTCGTACCAGAAAGGATTGTGTAATCCGCTCATAAATTCCGTGTTAATGTCCACCTTATCACCGAATCCCTGCATCTGAAGGATTCCCGGCAGAACAACGTTTCCCTTTTGTTTTCCGGTGTTTACATGCCAATTTCCTGCAAGATTAATCATAATTTACCTCTGTTTGTCAATGCTTGGCTCTGTATTGTGAATTGACTTCGTTGATAATGCTTTGTCCGCCCCTTGTCAGCCATTCCCTGTTTACTTCCAAAAGCTCATCTTTTGTGATCTCGCCGTAAATGTAGCGCGTTCTGGCAAGATCTATGCTTTCCTGAAGACTTGCCCCCACCTCGGCGTAAGTGGCAGAGTTCGCGAGATAGACCAACGCGGGATTTGAAACAGCGGAAGAAAGCGCTTTTTCATAGGCCTGCTTCTGTGCCGTCATCCTTTCCGTGTCCTTAACGTGAGGTGAAGTCACATGTTCGGTTGAAGGGAGATAGGCCAACATCTGGTTAAGGTCCAGATAATTGTTTATAAGTGCGGGATTTCCCGCATCCAGCATTTCTATAATGTCATCCTTGACCGTGTAGTTCACACCCTCTATTCCGTACTGGGTGAGGACAAGCATCTCATCGTCACACAATCTGTCAAGAAGTGTAAGGGCGGCTTCGATCTTTTCTTTCGTATCACAGGTGGATGCGGAAAGTGTAAAGTAGCCGTTGTAGCCGGATGTGGCGAGAGTCCTTCCGTTCACCGCTCCGTAGAGAGTCATGGACGCAGGCTGCTTGGGATCTGTAACGGAGGGCGTAAAAGTGGAATCCGAGACAAAATAGTCCCATATTCTTCTTCCGGAGTCCATAACATCGATAAAGACTCCGTTCTTTCCGGTTTTGCAGCCATCCGACCAGTTTTCTGTAGGTCTTGCGGCCCAGTCGGGGGCCATGAGTCCGTCATCATAGAGCTTTTTAATATAATCAAGGGCCGTAATGTATTCCGGCTGCATGTGGACAGGTACCAGATATCCGTTGGATTCGATCCATCCGTTCCCGCAGCCGAACCACGTCTGGATAATGTCAAAGGGGCCCGTGTAGCATGTCATTTCAAGGCCTATGGTATCATCCTTGCCATTCCCGTCGGGATCCCCGTAGGTGAAGGCATAAAGCATGTCGTAAACATCCTTTGGTGATTTCGGTTCTTTAAGCCCCAGCTTCTCCGCCCAGTCAGTCCTGTAGCAGAGGCCGTATCTTCCCACCGCCCTTGCTCTGGGGATCGCAATGAGTTTTCCGTCAACGCTCAGACTTTCCGCAACAGAAGGCAGGATCTTGGAAAGATTGGGGTACTTTTCACTGTCCCAGATGTAATCGTTCAGATCCACAAAAAATCCGTTTTTCGCGGCGGAGACGGTCTTAGCGGTAACAGGTCCCCCGTAGGTCATGATCATGGGCATGGTAGCGGGAGAAGCGACAGCAAGATCCGTTTTTTCTTCCATAAGATCGTTCTGCACCCAGATAATGTTAAGATTACAGCCGCAATAATCCTCGATCCTTTTGCGGATCTCTTCTGCATACTCTCCGGTATTTGATTTTGCAGGATTGAAGCTGATGGTCATAAATGTGACTGTTTCTCTGCTCTTGTCTTCGATGTTTTCCTTTTCGGAACAGCCCAGCACTCCAAAGCTTAAGGAAGTAACCAAAAGCAAAGCCATAGATTTTTTAATGATGCTTTTCATTCCGGCAGCCTCCCTCTAATATAATTTCCTGAATTTTCCGGGTGTAACTCCCGTCACTTTGCTGAAAAATCTGATAAAATTCTGGGCATTTGCATAGTCCAGAGAAGCAGCGATCTCCTGCACGGACATATTTGTCTGCAGAAGAAGTTTCTTTGCTTCTTCGATCTTGTATTTCTCGGCATATTCCGTAAAGGATTTGCCCTTTTCCATCTTAAGTATCTTCCAGATATAGGTCTGATGAACTCCCAGTTCATCCGCACATTCCGAAAGCAGGATGTTTCCTTTGGTCTTATCCATCAGTTTGTCGATGGACTCCATGACATTGTAGGAATCGTTCTGCATCTTTTCGGAGAGCTTGTCCACAATGGGATCTATAAAATACTTCTTTATCTTCCTTCTTACTTTTCTGGGCTCTATCTCCGACATGAGCTCTGCATAGGCCTGACGGATGCCTTCCGTAAAGACTTCATCCAGAGGTATCCCGGCTTCCATACCGGTCAATACTATGCTGTTTACATATCTCATTATATAGAGCACGGAAATATCACTGTGGGAGACAGTGGCAAGATGCTCCGCAAAACGGTCAGTGAGCTGGTAAGCCTTGTGCTTGTCCGCTTCCTTAACAGCCACCCGTACATCGTTTTCAAAATCATTGCTGTAGGATTCCCCTTTAATGGAAGGCTTGGAAGCCGTGTAGAACCTGAGTTCCGGCGTTTCGTCCTCTCCGGCGGTCTCTCCTGCGGTGGTGTAGTCTTCGTAGCCCTGCTTGGTGAGTGCCCTTACGCTTTCTCTGTAAGCTCTTCTGAAATGTCTGTGGTCATGGCAGGTGCTGCTGATACCCTCAAGCATATGGTAACCGGTGTGTTCGTAAGTGAATTTCTGTATCTCATCATGGAATTTCAATATCTTTTCCAAAAGAAGATCTTCGTTCTCGGCGCCAAAGAAAGTCACAATGGCGCATGAATTGTAGATAGCGGGCATCCACATGAGGTTCCTTATGCTGTCGGGCATGGAATCGATGATCTGAAGACAGATGGCATCCTCGTTTATGGTGCTTTGAGGATCCGGATACTTTCTAAGGTCCAAAACCAGGACGCCGGTGGCAAAACAGGGGTAATTGGGAAGACGAAGACCATGGAAGTAGTCATCCCACTCGTCTTCGGATTTAATGCCTTCGTTGATCAGTCTTCTTTCAAACATTTCACGGATCTTGTTTTCCTGCCCCGCAACCATCTTTTCCAGAAGGCTCCTGTCATTCATAAGGTTTGACAGATGTCCGGAGATCAGTTCAAATTCATTTCCCCTGATCTCTCCCTCGGTTTTGGCCACTTCCCTGACAAGTCCGCCTACAGGCTTGTAGATCATATAGACCATTACTGCGATCATGAATACCACAACAAGCAGAAGCGCAGCAGGTCCTATCCAGCTCCTGAACCCTCCGGCCCCGAAAACTCCGTTTTCTTCAAGGGTTGTGAAGACAAAATAGTTCCACCCGTTTGTTTCCGAAACGCATTTTGCAACAACAGCCGTATCCATCCCCTTGATCTTTACGGGCTTGTATCCCTGAATGTCTTCATACAAAAGTGTTCCGGCCATTTCATTAAATCTGTCATCCCGGGAATAGACTATATTACCGTTTTTATCGGTGATCACCACTGTCTCGTTCTCTTCGATCATGTCATCGATCCAGCTCTTCAACGTGTGCATATTGACCTTGATCACCGCAAGTGCATTGGTATTTATGGAGTCAAAAGGGAGACGCATTACAAGGGTCAGTTCGGAGGTGTCGACGCTGAATCTTTCATCTGCATCCACAGCCGTTGTGGCCTTCTCCTCTTCCTTTTCCCCGTAATTCCAGAAGTGTCTCAGACCTTCCGATCTGCTCTTCCTGTAAAACTCTGAGAGCTTCGCTCTGTCATTTAATTCGGTCAGTCTCATGAGACCTTTGTTACTGATCACCCAGCCTGTTTTGTAGAGTACAAGGGTGTAACTGTCCACATAATCCAGAAACATCTTCTTTGTACTCAAAATATCCATGACCGACTTGTAGCGACTGTAATCCGCGTAAGTAAAATCATTTTGCAGTACCCAGTCCACTTCCTCATCATCCATGGATGCGATGTAATACTTTTCAAAAATAGCGAGACGGTCATTGACCTGCTCCACCATTTGTTTTGACAAAAATTCTGTTCTTTGTCCGGTCTCCTCACGGTACTGCATAAGATTCGATCTTGCAGTGTATCCGAAAAAAACGGCCGCCAGAATAAAGATAAAAATAATACTTCCCATGATAAGCATATATCTATAGGATAATCCGGAAAGTCTTTCTCTAAAACGCCGTGCCATTAAATCCTCCCATCTCTTTACAGATCTTCCTGTCTTCATCTCTAAAGAGAGTAGCACAATTTTTCCGTATTGTCTAACCAAATTCATCCCGCCTCCAAAATAAGAGGCGGGACTGATCCGGCATGCATATGCCTGCTTTATGAGATTGATCTCAATACTTCTTCAAAGTCCATGTCATCCGCATAATAGAAGGATGTGTAGCAGGGCTGGTTGTAAACATTGTTCTGCCAAGCCACTCCGCATCTGTACATGGTGTCATGTAAAAGAGTAAAGAGCTTGTGCTTCGTAATGTCTGTATTGGTGTAGATCCTTACTGCGCTGCTGTCCTCGGTTCTGAGAACCAGCTCCTCCCGGAAATCTCCGAAAATGTCGGCCACCAGACAGGGATTACCCTTGGTCCCGTTGTTCGTGGAAGTGTTTTCCGGAGCCAGCATCACCCCGTGGGTATGATCTCCGATGACTCCGATGTGATGTCCGCCCACGTAATCAACACCGTCAGTCACCTGAGTCGTGAGATCCGCAGCCCACTTGATGTTGAAATTGGTTCCCAACGGCTTTACGGGAAGAATGTTTCCTTTAACGTCACGCACATCGTAAACCCACATCTGAAGTCCGCGAACGCCGGGACAAATGTCTCCGATCATGCAACGACCCAGATCTCTGTCTCCTCTTTCGCCGAAGATGACTTTTCCGGTTTCCGCATCTCTGTATGCAAAGCCCCAGGGTACAGACGTACCGCCTTCAAAAACGTTAAAGATCCTGAAGCCCGGTGCATCCGGATCGATCTTTGCCACATGCATGGCATCTCCGTGTCCCAGCTTTACCACGCGGCCGTCTTCCATCTTATCTGCCGATGAATAGAGGACAGTTCCGTCATGATCTATAGTGCAGGCACCGTAGATGATCTCATGACAGCCGTCTCCGTCAACATCCGCCACGGACAGGCTGTGATCGCCCTGTCCCGCGATGCATCCGTAAACGGGATCCGTTCCGTCCACCGCACAGTGATGCATGAAGGGGTTGTCCATAAGGACGTAACCCGAATCGATCTTAAAATATTCTTCATGTTTGCGTTTCGAAAAATCGTAAGCCGTGATGGTCGCTCTTGTATAGTAGCCTCTGCAGATGATGAGGTAAGGATGTTTTCCGTCAAGATAGCCTACGGCAGAATTGAAGCGGTCGACTCTGTTGCAGGGCTCGATCCTCTTCCATGCATAGTCTCCCCAGAGCATTCCGTCATCATCTCTGGGCACGGGGAAATCAATCGTCTCGATCTCTTTTCCCATTCCCTCGAACATTGTCAGATACTCGGGGCCTTCGTAGATAAAGCCCTCAAATTCTCTGAGCTTGTTCTTGTCGCTCCTTGAGGGAGCAAAAACATCCATGAAGTAGTCCGTAAGTTCACAGGCATCTTCAAGAGAAAGAGGATAATCGTACTTTTTCTCGATTCCGAAACATTCCTCAAGTGTCTTGGGCCAATGTCCGTTCACAACCTCCGGATGCTTGTGCCAGCTTCTGAAACGGTTTACGGTGTAATCGTAGAAATCCGCAGCGGAGCAAACGTAATTGTCATCGTCGGTAACACCGTTTGCCCTGTCCTTCTCGGGGATGGTGATGTATTTTTCGCTGATCGTCTCTCCGTTTTCGCCGAAAACAGTCATCTTTGTTCCGGGAGCTGTCTTTACGGACATCTCCGCCTTGCCGTCTCCGTCAAAATCGTAGACGATAAACTGAGTATAATGTGCTCCCGCACGGATGTTCTTTCCCATGTCCAGTCTCCAGAGAAGACGTCCGGAAAGCTTGTAGCAATCGATGTAGCAGTTTCCGGTGTAGCCCCTGTGAGAAACATCGTGGGAGTTTGAAGGATCCCATTTGACAAAGTACTCAAGTTCTCCGTCTCCGTCCACATCTCCTATGCTCATGTCGTTTACGGAGTAGGTGTACTCCTGTCCCGCAGGGGTAACACCGCCTTCGGGGATCTGCATGGGGATCTCGATGTAATTCTTATCGTTCTTCCAAGCCTTGACCGCAGCACAGGCAGCAGTTTCTTTGCCGTCCCTGACCGCAGCCACGCTGTACTCGTCTTCGCTCTTTCCTTTTATATCAAGATAGTTGGTACTGTCTGTTACAAACGCGATCTTTTCGCCGTTTCTGTACACATTAAAGTCGGTACCCGTAAGTCCCGTTTCGTTGCTTCCGGAAACCTCATCCATGAAAAGTCTCCAGCCAAGAAAAACTCCTTCATCGGTCTTTACTGCGATAAGACCTCTGTTCAGCTTTTCTCTCTGTTCCTGTTTTTTATATGTTACACTTGTGCAAAGCTTTTCGCTTCTTTCAAGTAATTTTCCGTTTGAATAGGCCTCTGCGTAAAACCAGTGAGGCACATGTGTAGATCTTTTAATGGTAAATGAATTGTCTTTTCCTCTGTATTTTTCAGAGTAAACTACTGTTTTCGAGTCATGATCGGAATAAAACAGGGCATATTCATCCGCACCTGTTATCTTGTCCCATTCCATGCAAATTTGATCTTTTGTTATGTTTTTAACTGTAATTTTCATCAGTTTTTTCCTTTTTCGAAAAGTAAGAGGGATGGTATACTTTTTAAATTGTTTTCTTTTTAAAAATACATACCCGCGGACTGTAAAAGTCCGCGGGTATGTGGTACTTTTAGCACTCTGTCGTGTAAAACGCCGTTATGCTGTTAAAAACTATTTTGCGTGATAGAGTTCGTTGATCTCCTTGGTGAGCTGAGCTCCGCCTGCCTTGGACCACTGGTTGATTGCAGCCTCAAGACCTGTGTCATCGATCTCGCCTACGATGTAAGCAAGCTGAGCATCTGTCATAATCTTGTTGAGTGCATTGAATGTTTCTGCATTTGAAGCAGAAGGTGTTGAAGACTCATAGGAAAGACCATAGTTGGGAACAAGGTGCAGTCTGTTGTCAGCATATACTTCTGCTTCAAGAACCTTGATAGCTGATGTTGCGGGAGCAACTACATAAGGTCTTTCGTTAGCTTCAGCTGTGAAGTAAACAGGTACCTGGTTGAAACCGTTCCTGTACTTTCCGGAAAGGCCTTCAAGCTTTTCTGTTGCTTCATCGCCTGTGTAATATGTTACATAACCTTCTTCGTTAAGATCCCATGTAACACCGCGGAGACCGCTGTCGATGAGAAGAAGCATTTCACCGTCATTGATATCGTTAAGGAACTGAAGTACCTGACGAAGCTGAGCTTCTGTCTTAATGTTTACCTTGGAAACAGCGATCATGTTAGAGATACCGATGAAAGGCTGAACACGAGGTCCGAAACCGCAATCTACGTAACCGCGGACTGTGTACATGATCTCATCTTCTGTTGTAAGACCTTCGTTCTGGAAGTACTCCTGAACCTTTCTCTGATCGTCAACAACCTGTACGCCGGAACCTGCGAGCTGTGTTCTGAGAAGAGACTTCTGTGCCGCACCTGCGCCAAGATCTCTGAAATCAGCGATACCGTTTGAACCGTTGTTAATAAGACCTTCTTCATAGAGCTGTCTGATCTTCTTAAGTGCATCCTTGTATTCTTCGGTCATGTATCTGTTGATCAGATCACCCTTTGCATCGATGCCCCAGATGTTGGGAACTCCGAACCAAGGGAACATGATGTCAAATACACCGCCCCAGGAGTCAAGTCCGAGACCTACTGTATCATCAAGTCCGTTTCCGTCGGGATCGCCGTATGTGAACTGATAGAGCATCTCATGATAAGCTTCCCAGTTAGTGGGCTCATCAAGTCCGAGGTTCTCAAGCCAGTCAAGACGATATCCCATACCGTTACGTCCGATCTCACGTCCGCGAGGAAGTCCGTAGAGCTTTCCGTTCTTGGAAGCAGCTGCACGATATGCCTCGGGGATCGTTGCAAGGTTGTCGTAATCATCAAGGTAGGGAGCAAGATCCCAGAAGAGACCTTCTTCCGCAGCCTGATAGAATGTAGCGTTGTTACCAACTACCAGAACGTCTTCAACGTCACCGGTTGTAAGCTTTAAGCCAAGGTTTTCATCTGTATAGTAGGTTGTTGTATCAGCCCACTTCCATGTGATATCCATGTTGGTGTACTTGTTGATCTCAGCTACCATCTGATCGTAGAACTTGTTCTCTTCCGTATGCTCATCATCGGAAGGAAGCAATACGCTGATCTTAAGGGGAGCAAGTGTGGGTGTGGGTGTTGCAGTTGCCTTTGTTTCCGTCTTTGTTCCGGAAGCAGCAGGTGTGTTCTGTGCAGTCTGCTTTTCTTCAGCAGGTTTCTTGTCGCCGCAAGCAGCAAGGCCTACAACGAGAGATGCTGCAAGAGCGAATGCAAGAACTTTGTTGAGTTTCTTCATAATTCTTTTTCCTCCATTCATAATTAATGAATTATATATAATAACGCACTCGCGCTACTATCAGGTTGTTTTTCCGAAAAATCCCGCATTTTTCGGTTATTCTCCGGTGATACCGCTTCTCTCGATTCCCTGCATGAACTGACTTTGAGCAAATGCAAAGAAGAGAAGTATCGGAGCACTGATGACAGTGGCTCCCGCCATAACAACGGCATCGTTCAAAGTATCCTCACCGCCTTCAAGACCGAGCTGCCTCATTCGTTCCTCCTGTGCATCGGGAAGAGCATTGGCTACGGCGATGATCTCCTTAAGCCTCGGGGGCAGGAATGATTTTGCGGTAGAGTTTATGTAAATACTCGGCTCATATGAATCGTTCCAATGCCAAACTATTGAAAGAACGACTGCTACGACCAGAGTGGCCTTTGCAAGAGGGAAAACGATCTTCCAGTAGGTCTTCATGAAACCGCATCCGTCGATCCTTGCTGCCTCTTCCAAGCTTTTCGGAACAGTCAGGTAAAACTGTCTGAAAAGGAAGATGTAGAGAGCACCTCTCAGTCCGAATCCGAAGAAAGTCGGAACGAGCAAAGGAATGTATGTATCCAGGCAATTCTGTCCCTTGAATGAGATATTGGAATAGGTAAGGTAGGACGGTATTATCAATGTCTGTGTAGGCACGATGAATGCAAGGATAACAAGGGCGAAAAGTATCTTCTTTCCCGGGAAATTGTATCTTGCAAAGCCGTAACCGATGAAGGAGCAGGCGATAACATGTCCGATGGTGGCAATGATCGTAACCTTTGCGGAATTAATTGCGAACTTCTTTCCGTTCAACAGATCAAGAGCCAGAGAGTAGTTTTCAAATTTAAACTCCGTAGGTAACCAGTTGACGGATCTGCTGTTAAGATCAGCATTCGACATGACTGAATTCACGATCATGTACAGGAAGGGATAAATGAATACAAATGCCAGACCGATGATCAGAAGATACATCACGATCCTTATCAGCAACTGCTTGATACCCGAGTAGGTAGAATACTTTCTTTTAAAAAGGTGCCATCTTAAGGCAAGATTATTCAAAAGTCCTTCTGCGTGCTTTTTCGATTGTAAAGACTCTGTGCTTGTGCTCACGCTTTCTTACCTCCTCGATCTCATTTGTATGCATATACTTTTTCATTATTCCGAATACCACAGCTACCACAAGAGCAATAAACAGGAAATAGATCCAGCTCATAGCCGCGGCATAGGAAAATTCCATGTTTGAGAATCCGTACCCTCTTATATACTCCAGAAGCTTGTTATCCACACTCGTAAACGAATCCACAAGAGTGTAAACGATGTTCAGGAGCATCATGGGCGATATCATGGGAATCGTTACCTTCCAGAAGATCTCCCATTCCGTTGCTCCGTCGATCTTTGCTGCTTCGTAGAGTGAAGGCGAAATGCTCTGAAGTCCGGCAAGGAAAAGAAGTATCTGAACTCCGCTTCCCCACAGGATGGTGACCAGCGATCCGAACACACTCTGAACAGTGTTCATGACCGAATTTCCGAAATACATAAGGACATTGTACGGAATGATCCTTCCGTCCTGAACATTCAGCACCGCTTTAGCAACGCCCTGATTGACGATCTGCTGCATTACTTCTCCGCTTCCGAGAAGGAAAGGGATGAAGAAAATGACTCTGAAAAGTCCTCTTCCCTTAATGTCTTTATTTAAGAGGATCGCAATGATCAATGAGAGGATTATCGTCAGCGGAAACCTTGTAAGTGTAAAGATCACTGTATCCTTAAACTCGGGAAGAAAGCTCGTGTCAACGATGAAAGCACGTTTGTACTGTTCAAACGACCAGCCCGAAAGCTTCATTCCGACAACCTTTATCTGTGAAGCAATACTGATCCTCAAAGAGAACAGGATGGGATAAAGGAAGAACGCCAGCACTCCGATGATAAAAGGAAGTACAAAAACCAGGCCTTTAAGCTGATTCCGTCTTTCCAGCGTCATTTTAAATTTTTTAGTTTTTTTCATCATTTGATGCCTCCGGTAACCACGTAACCTTTTCCGGGGATCTTAATCCCATCCGCCATAGTTTCATTCTCATCATAGTTTACATATATGCTGACACCGTTCTCGTAAGTGATCCTTGACACCTTGTCACTCAGTATCCTGTGCTCGGTCATCTGTTTTCCGTATATGCATGAGAAATTTTCCTTAAACTCATTGTAAGTGTCAGTGATGATCGGCTTCCAGTCGGACCATGTGGAACTGAAAAGTGTGTCGTTCGGAGTCTCGCGAAGATTCAGCGCCGACTCATAGGTCACATAGAAGTAAGGAAGCGAACCGTACTCGATCCACTTTAATTTCTGAGTTTCAAGATCGTAAGACAGGTTTCCGGCTCCCGATGTGGAATAGGGAATATAGCCGGAAATCACCATCTGTACAAATGGTACGGAATAATCCGTTATAGAAAGTCCGTAATTCTCCTCAGTCAGATTGTAAATGTAATCCGCAAAGGAATAGGAATACTGGTTGGCTCCGTTGACAGATATGCCCTTTCCGGCATCTTCCGTCTCCGCAAATACCTTTCTGAACTCCTGAACGGTCTCATCCTTGGTAAAAGGATGCAGATCATTGTAATCGTAGTAAGCAATTCTTCCGAGATCTTCATAAGCAATGCCCACACCGTCGTACTTCTTAAGCTTATTCAGGAATTTTCCGTTTCTCTTGAATATCGTAAGCGGATTGGTAAGGTAACTGATGGAGCCATCCATGTAAAGCTCGGCGATCTCTATGCCCAATCCGTCATAAACAACGTCTTCATCCTCATTTATACCCTTTGTGGACGAATTACACTGTGCAAAGGAAGTTTCAAGAAAAACATCCAAGCCCGGTCTTTCTGCAGCGTATTTACTGAGGCTGTTCAATCCGCTCTTTCCGCCGAGTCTGAACTCCGGTCCCCAATAGTTGTAATCACCGCTGTTTTTAACCCAGTCTGAAAGGACCAATTTCTCATTTGTAATGCCAAGTTCAGCAAGTTCTTCAAGGATGTCCCTTACCTGACCGAAGGTTGTCATTGCAATGTATTCATCAAAGATCACACCGCTCTTAGTGGTCCCCATAAGCATCTTTAAGGCAAGTGAATAATTGTCATCATCGATCCTGTCCGCGATGAGTCCGTTTTTCTCAAGATAGCTTCTGTAGATCTTAGCCATGCCTGAATAATCCGCATCATCACCGCTTAAAAATGTGTAGATCACAACCTTGTCCTTATGGATCTTTTCCTTGTCAACTCTTTGTATGGAACCTCCGGTAGCCTTCGTGTTCTCTCCGGATGTCATATTGTAAAGACTCGCGTCAAATACATTTCTTATGGCGAAATCAAATCCGATACGATTGAGACTAAGGTTCAGGCATCCGTACGGGGATACTTTTACTCCCGCGTACTCTTCGCCCTCGATCGCATAAGCGAACAGCGCATCGTTACCGTCCTTGAGCCCGTATACGGGAAGCGCAGCAGTATAGCGCATCATGTTGTCTTCGTAAAGATTCTCGAAAGTAACCTTCCTGTTGGTGTAGGTGTAATATACCGCAGCCTTAACATTTGTGCTTCTCTCTCCCACCTTGTCAAATGCGGTGACAGCACCGCTTCCGTCAGGATAGAACATGTAACCGCCTTCAGTGTTTCCGCATGCTCCGAAATAGGGAAGGATCTCAAGATTCTTTAATGCGTACTTCCAATCCTCTCTGATGCTTTCCCAAGGTATCCTCGTCACAAGGCCATCGTCCTGCAGAGTGTACTCAACGGTTACATATATGCCCGGCTTAAGGAACCCGTAGGTGACCGAAACACCGTTATCTATCGGGCTGTATTCAAGAAATCCGCAATCCACGGCGCTGTATAAAGTCACCTGCTCAGCATTTTTCTTTTTCAGATCGCAATAGGAAATGACAAGCGCAGACTGTGTTCTCTTTTCCGCCACCTTCTTCATTGTCATCCCGTTGGCTTCACAAACTTCTTTGTTCGGGACCGACTCCCAAAGCTTACCACTTTCACGGTTCAGAACACTCACAGTCCCTTTTTCGGGGCAGAAGAACAGCTCAAACCTGTCATTTTTAGCAACGCTTTGGTACTCACCTTCCGAAAGAAGATCTGCGGTCTTTTCCGGAGCTTCATAGTCATCCGTGTAAGTAATGGCATTCTCTTTAGCCTTCTTAATGCTTAACGATCCGACAATTACCATTATGATCACAAGAGCAAAGACTATCGCTGTTCCGATCTTGCTCTTAGCCCATGTCTTAAACTCACCCGGAAAGTTTTTAATCTTTCTTCCCAGCTGTATCTTTTCAAATTGCCACCATCTGGCTGTTTTTCCCGGCAGGCCTTTGAAGAAAGCGCTTATGCTCTCTCCCATATTCTTAAAAAATCGCTTTGACATAAAGCTTTTCTCCTTTCAATACCGGTCATTACAGGAAATTCAGTCTGAACTCTTCAATGAGTGAAATTACAAATTGTATCATTCTGCCGGTCAATACATAACATAAAAGAATTACCAGCCACATTACTGCCATAAGGAATGCCGACATGAACATCATACCCACGGTCTTTCCGAAAGAGTAATTGTTCAGAGTCATCATTGCAGCGAACAAAAGAAGGAACATTCCGACATATGCAAGAACTTCAAACACACCGTACCAGGATTGCTGGCTCTTCGACATAATGTTCGAGAGGAACATGAGAGGAGTCGTGATCACGATGTAAGGTGTAAGTGATGAAACAGAGGCAAATGCGATCTCCTTCATCTTGCTTTCGCCGCCCGAAATACTGGTTGCCATAAAGGACGCCGGTATCCAGGACACCGGAACGATCCAGAGTTTGACAAGCTCAAGCCAGAGATTGATGTTCTTTGTTTCAATGGATGCCAGAGGGAAATGAACCACATAGAGGTACGCCACTCTGACAACATAGGCAAGTCCAAGGATTATAACAGGCACCAGGGGATTGATCCTGTCTCTGTTGTATTTAATTCCCGCGTAAGCATCAACGGGGTGAAGTATCACATTGAAAGCATACATGATGCCTGATCCTACGGACATCTTCTTGTTCTTTTCGGTTAAAAACTTCCAATAACCTTTATTTGCCTTTTTCGCAAACATTTTGATAAGGAAAATGACTGCGATCACTATGGCAAGTGCCAAGAGCACTATGGGAAGGAAATGTGCACGGAGCACTTCGTACTTGTATTCATCGAAAGCCATTGTGTAGGTGTCTCTGTCTCCTACGATCTTGGCTTCTTTCATGGCTTCCTTATACTTTCCCTGTTTGTAAAGAGCTCTCGCTATACCGATGTGTGCAAGGTCATAGTTTTCGTCTGTAGCCAGAACTTTTTTCCAAAGCTCATAGGATTCCTGATAGTTACCGTTATTGTAAGTAGATGTTGCATCATGGATGTTTTGGATAAATTCCGTGGGTTCAAAGATCTGTATGTTGTTGTTTATCTGATCGAGGACATAGATCCTGCCCTTGCTGTCAACTTCGATGGAACTGCTTCTTGAAAAAGTCCCTTTTTTCTCGCCGAGTCCGCCAAATGCAACAAGCATTCTTCCGTCCTGGTCATATTGATAAACCTTGCCGTTCAGCTGTTCTATGACTGTGACGATCCCGTTGTTGTCAACGCAGATGTCAGTGAAGATAGGCTCAATGTAGTTGAAATCGTCGTCAAAGTACTCACCGAATTTAAAAGACTGACCTGCAACGACAGACTTCATGGCCTTGTTCCACCATTTTTTAATGGGGTTCTGGAAGCTGTTTCCGACTGTTTTGTACTTACGATAGGTGTTTGTACCGACAGAGTTGAGTTTTTTGATCTCGCCCTCTTCTCTTTCAAGGCTTGTGGCATAGATCTTTCCATCGCTGCCATAGGCAACATTGATGTAGGAAGAAGCAAGTCTTTTTGTTGCAAACAGTTTCTGCTGATCGGATGCAAACATTCTGATAAGAACATCCGAAAGATTGAAACCGATATTTGTCTGTCCGTAATAACCTCTGAATGTACCGTTTCCGTCGATCGCCATTATGTTTTCACCGCGCACCACATAAATGTACCCGGTATCGTTTACGATCAATTTGGAAGGTGAAAAAACCTCACCTGTTGCAAGATCACTTTCGGGATTTGAAAAGATCTCGACAAGTTCACCCTCGGAGCCCATGTGAACGATCCTGTGGTTTTCAGTATCCGCGACGTACATATCTCCGTCGTTATCCACGAAGATCCCCTGCGGTGTCTTGAAGGCACCTGCGCCTTCCGGTCCGTAAAAAACATTGACCGTCTCAAGGTCGGAATTAAGCATTACAATTCTGTTATTGCCGGTGTCTGCAATAAAAACATTGTCATTATCGTCTATAAAAAGATCTCTGGGGCCCTTAAAAACTGAAGTCTTTTTCTTGGCATCCGGATTTGGATCCTCAAAATTCCCGAGATTGTAGATTGTCTTGGAAACCACATAGCAATCCGGTACGGGTTGCCTTCCGTTCCCGTCTCTTGTAACGTAATTGTCGGCGCTGTTTTCGGATGCATAGGCTACCCTTGCCGAGAATGAAGAAAAGCTTATTACCGCAGCCAGCAGGCAAATACCTATTTTTTTTATCGATCTCATACTTTCCTCCAAGCCAATCAACCTTTAATACCTGAATAGGTCATTGTTTCCATTACATGTCCCTGCATGATCGTGAAGATAATGATCGTAGGTGCAGCAGTAAGCAGCGAAGCTGCATTCATCGCTCCCGCACGGGCAATACCCGACCCGATCGTCTTTAAGGCGAGGGGAAGGGTTTTCATTGCCTGGCTGGTTATGTAAATAAGAGGTGAGAAGTAGTCATTCCAGCTGCTTACAAAGGAGAAAACAACGAGTGTGGACCAGGCAGGTGCAAGCGCAGGCATTACCATCTGTATAAAGATCCTGAACTCTCCCGCTCCGTCGATCCTTGCAGCTTCAATAAGTTCATCGGGGTACTGCTGGATGAACTGCCTCATAAGAAAGCAGTTGTAAGCCACAGCAATACTGGGCAGAACCAACGCGCCATACGTATTTACAAGATTCAGTTTGTTAATGATCAAATAGCTCGGTATCTTCGTAACATGCGGCGAAAACATGAGAGCTATAAGGATCAGGTCGAACAGCAGCTTTCCGCCCTTGGGTTTGAACTTAACAAGCGCATATGCCGCCAGCGAGCAAACAATGACTGTGAGTACAACCGTCGCGATTGTAACGAGTATACTGTTGAAGATATATCTTGTAAAAGGGACTGTGGAGCTTCCGAGGGAAACCACCAGATCCGAAAAATTCTGTGTTGTGGGATGCTTCACATAAAACCTTGGAGGATAAACAAACAGTTCATCCAAAGGTTTAAAAGCGGTAACAACAACGTAGACCAGCGGCAGTGCAGTAAAAGCGACAAGTGCCAGCATCACGAGATACAGCAGTGTCTTACTGAAGGTTATATGCAACCATTGTCCCTTAAACCATTTTATTTTAATCATTACATGTTCCTCTCTGTCATATCGGTTTTGTCACTTTAAAACGATTTACTCTCCCTTGGACGAAAGTGCCTTCATTACAACCTTACCGAGAATAAAAGTGATAAGGAAGAGAACAACCGCAACCGCCGAAGCGTAACCCATCTGGAAGCGAATAAATGCGTAATCATAAAGATGGGCAACAATAGTATGTGCCGAATAGTTCGGGCTCGGCATACCTGCAACGTTTACCGCAATATCGAAAACCGCAAACGATCCGGTAATCGTATTGATCGCACCGAAGAGAAGCTGAGGCTTCATTGCGGGAAGTGTAATGTAAAACAGTTCCTGAAATTTGTTCTTAACACCGTCCAAAGCACCGGCCTCATAAAGGGAACGATCCATGTTCTGAAGTCCCGCCAGGAATACAAGGAAGCCTGTACCCATGCTCATCCACAACTGAATAAACATGACAACGAACATGATGTGATTGGGATCCGTATTCCAGAGGATAGGCTCGTCTATAATGCCCCACTGTATGAGCCAGTAGTTTATAATGCCTCGTTTATCACCCGAGAAGATGACCAGCCACACATTCGACATCGCAACACCCGAAAGGATCGAAGGTGCATAGAAAGCAAGCGCAAACGCTCTCTTCGCTTTAAGCTGATTTATAACCCAAGCAGCGAAAAAGGAAAGAAGATATCCCGCAGGGCCTGTAATTATCGCGAACTTCACTGTATTTGAAATTGAAATCTTAAACACATCATCATCAAGGAACAGAAGCTTGTAATTGTTAAAGCCGACAAAGTCAGGCTTCTGCATCATGTTGTAATCGGTAAAGCTGAGACCGATAGCCGTAAAAACAGGAGCAACAACGAAAATGGAGAAAAGTACAACAAAGGGTGCCATAAAGACATAACCCATCCAGTTCTTATGCCAAAAGCGTTTGAAACGATCCCACTTCGTATAGTTCCTGTAGATGCTGTTTTCGGCTATAACCACTTTTTTCTTACTCATTGGTCTTTACCCCGTACTCTTCCTGTTTCATACGTAATTCTCTGTTTATTTCTTTTACGGCTCTTTCCAATGCTTCTCGTACATCCATTCCGCTCATTACAACGCTTGTCCATGCGTTGGTAAGATGACGCTCGGTCATATATCCTCCGAGAACATACGGTGTTTCTTTTGCAAAGCTCCATTCTTCATTAAGAGCCGCAATGTCATCTCTGCTCCATGAAAGAGAAAGAAAAGCATCCTTGTTTGCGGTGTTCCATCTTGCCTCCGCACCGATCAGAGATTCCACTTCTTTTGCGAACTGGGTCTGTGTCTCTGTGCTTGTCCACCACTTAAGGAACTCCCAGCTCTCATTGGGTTTCTTCGACTGCTTGAGAATGATATCACCCGACTGAGTTATTGCGCCTGCAGTTCTGTCAATGGTTCCGTCAGTTTTACGATGTCCGGGAAGAGAAACTATGCCCCATTTACCCGCAAGCTCGGGAGCAGCAGCCGAAAGCTGCATAAACACATTAAAGTCTCCGACACCCAGAGGCATAAGTCCCGACCTGAAGTACTGATAGAAATTGGCAGTCTTGTCAACTCCGTAGTTTGTGAAAAGTTCCGTATACTCCTTAAATGCTCTGTATGCTTCGGGCGTATCAAGAGCGGTTCTGAGTCCATCCTCAGTGTAGTACTCCCCTCCGTTCTGGAAAAGGAACTGACTGAACTCACGTCCGAAGTAAAACTCCAGACCATTCTGGTAAAGTGCCGGAAGCACATATTCATAGAGGTCTTCCCAGGTGTCCGGAAGATCGATACCTATCTTATTGAGTATGTCCTTTCTGTAGAAAAGAACATTGAAATTCATTGTTTCGGGCAAAGCGTAAACACCGTCCCGGTACTTGTACGGTGTGAAGATCGCATCAACAAAATTCTTCTTTACATCGTCAAAGCCTTCCATCTGCGAAAGATCGTAAACCTGATCTCGGATGGCAAATTCTACGGGAGACTTGATGTCAACACCGAGAGCTACGTCAGGAGCTTTACCGGATGTGATCGCAAGCATGATGGCATTCACCTGACCAGCATCCAACTGTGACGAAGGAAGGACATTAACATTTATTGCTATTCCCTTTTCGGGAGTGAAGCTTTCATCCGCCAATTGCTTAATTACTTCAGCATACTCGGTGCTTCTTGCGATCCACACATTTATGGTCTCTTTGACTTCCGTCTCTTCCGAAAGCACGCTGCCCACATTATCATAGTCCTTGGTAAATGACAGCAAAAACTGTTTGACTGTTACAGCAAAGCGCTGGAAGAAATTGGAAGAAACACTCTTCCATTTTTCACCGGGATCTCCGACATAAAACTCATCGATAACAAGCATCAGATACTGGATCGACTGATAGTACTCGGAAAGCTTTGTCTGATTGTCTTCAAGAGAAGAAAACCTCTTGGCGATGATAAAAGGATCTTCTACCATAGCCTTAATGTCTTCCTGAACAGCAATAAAGTTGTTGGCCATGGCAGAGGTCTTCGCAGACATACTGTTGGCAAGTTCATACTTATACTGAAGACTGTCGATGAGGAAGTTCAGTTTTTCCTCAAGATCAGGGATCTTCTCAAAGAATCCGTAATCATAGTTGGGATCGGGGCTGGCGCCGGCGATCATGGTAATATTCAGGATAACGTCCGAAAGGATCGATATATCGTTTTTTAAGGATTCAAGGATGGGACCGAAAGCTCCCATTTTAACACTCATGGTTATGGTGTGTCTGCCCTTTGTAAGATAGAATCTGTAAGGCTCACCATTTTCAGGTCCCAATTGATTTACGATCCATTTGGAAGTGTATTCAAACTTGTATGCACTGAGTTCTTTAAAAGGAACTTCTCCGTCGATCAGGATCTGTCTGTAGGAAGGAAGTCCGTCGTTCCAGGTCTGTTTTTCGTACATTCCGATCTTGTAAAGTCCGTCTTCAGGAACTTCAAATTCCCAGGTGATACTCTGGTTTCCGTATCTCCATCTTGATCCGCCGATAACGTTCAATCTTCTGGAAGTTCCGGATTCGGGTTCCACCAGGGGATCACCGTCATTTTCACGTCTCAGTGTCGTCGCATTCTTTTCTATTGCTGTGGACTCAGCCTGAAATGTGATCTTTTCACAATTAACATTCTTATAACCTTTTGCCTTGTATTCTTCTTCCATCTCGGCATAGGTCTTTATTACTTTCGGAACTGTGAAGCGGATACCGGAGATGTACATGTCGCCTCTGGAGACTACAAAACGTACTGTGTGAGTTCCCTTTGTAAGGATCACTTTAAAATCCTCATCAGCAATACCTGTTGTATCCTTGAGCCCCTGTGTTCTCCAGCCTGTAACTTCCTTCTGTTTGGGTCTTGTCTCATCTCCGATGCTGTTCAGAACAGGCTCGCCCTCGTCGCAGAAGTATCTGTAGTAAACCAGATCCGATGCTTCGGAAAAAGGATAAGCATTGTCTATGAGAAGATTTCTTTTTGCGGAATCGGAATCGGAACCGACCATATGGTAATCAATCTCAAAGCCGTAAACCGCATCGGCAGGAACATTTATCTTAAATTCGATATATTCTCCGTCAAGACTGTTCAAAACGACTTTTTTTCCGTCAAATTCGGAAACAGTCACTTTGCCGTTAATATCGTCGATCTTTTTCAGATCCACATCGATCGCTTTATCAGGAAAGCCTACAAGGTCGAATCTCTCAGTTGTCTCGGAATAAGTGGGTATGTTTTCATCCACGTTATACTTCCAGTCAATGTCACGACCGTCAAATTCAGTGTATTTATCTTTCAAAGCCTGACCTTCCGCAGCAAAAGCAGGTAAAACAGATGAAGGTACGCCTGTAACAGCGAGCGCCGTAACAAGCGTAAGCCCGATGGCTTTTTTGACTTTTGCGGAAAAACAGCCTCTGTTCTTCTTCATAAAAATATCCTCCAAAAAACGGTGCATTTATTTCAGTAAAATCTTTACTATTCGCATTGATGCTAACATAGTTGTACATTTTGCACAATTGCGCTTTTTTGATATTTTAACTGTTTATTGATGTTCCACAATAATCATTTTATTATCGCCCCTAAAAAACATTGTGTAGTTTTGATTTTTGTGCTATATTTTGCACATATTGTAATAACATGATTATTTTCTTTCAGGAGGTTCATTTTTGTACACATTTACCAAGAAAAGCTTAAATGAGTTGTTTTCAGGGGAAAATCTGCCTGATTATTCGGTGATAGTAACAGAAATCAGAGAAGAAAACGGTGAAATTGCACAAGATGATTATCTTGCAGAAGTTCTGAATGCCAGTATCAATCTGATGACCGCATCCCTTGTGGCACATTATTGCGAACGGAGCGGAAATCTCATAATCTGTTTCCTTAATTACAATGCTTCCGTGTTCAGTATCCGGTCCTTTGTCGGTTCACTGCGTCAGACCATGTACTCTCTTTCCCAGTCAAAGCATTCCACAGTCTGCTACTCCGAAGGATTGCAGGACAGAAAGCAGCTCATTGACGAATTCATTTTCCTTACCGATTCGGTGAGATACGGAATGCTTCTGGGAAGCTACAGGCCTTTGACCGGAAGGCTGCTCCACTCTATGGAATGCAGCGATCATATGCTTCCTGCAGGGATAGCCGCAACTATAATGAAAAAACTTGATGATAAGAATTATGATGAGGTGATAGAACTCTTCCGGGAAGCGGAAGGAAGATTTATAGACATGCCGGGAGAAGAAATGGTTTACTCTTTTTCAGAAATGATGAACTACATTTCGGAAGTCTGTGTGGTAATGAAGCTTTTTTTCGCAAAGCAGAATTATCATTATCCTTTCATGGATGAGAACCTTCTCACCTCTCTTTACAAAAGCAACGGATGTGCCGGTGTGATCAGACAGATTTGCAACTGCCTCCTTAAATACTGCGCCAATTTCCGTTCCGTACCCGTGTCAGAACGTGAGAACAGAAATATGCAGGAGATTCTAAAATACATAGAAGATAACCTTTCCACCGTCTCGCTCTCCGGCACAGCATCTCACTTTGGAATTACCGATGCCTACCTCTGCCGGCTTTTCAAGAAAAACATGGAGGTTAATTTCACCGACTACATTAAAGAAAAAAAGCTTGAAGCAGCCCTCCTCCTCCTTCAGGGCAACGAAAAAAAGACCGTCTCCGCCATTTCACAAGCTGTGGGGATCAAGAGCCAGTCTTATTTTCAAAACTTATTTAAAAGTAAATACGGGATAACCCCCGAAGAATACCGCCGAAGATACAGGATCAACAGTGAGAAGTATCTGTAACGCGCCTCTATTTGTTATTTATTCCAATAATACAAATAGGCGCACAGTTTCCTGTAACTTCAACAAAGAAGAGTATGGCTGATAATACCAAGAATCACGTTTTGTTTTTGCAAAAATATAAAACTATGAGCCAGGCATAAAAAAATAAAATAAAATCCCAAAATACTGTTGAATAAGTTTTTCAAAGATGTTATCATTCCATCGAGCAGTACATTCAATATTCTATTATTTCTACAAATAATCAAGATCATTCTTTTGAAGTTCCTGCTTAATCATCCCTACATAAAATGCAGGAGTTCTCAAGTTTTGATCGGCCTCCTGCACCACCAAAGAAAGGAGGCTATAATGCCCGAAATATCAAGATTCTATGGTATTGTCATCAAAATGTTTTTTAAGCCGAAGGAACATGAACCACCACATATTCATGCCTTATATGGTGAATACGTAGGTTTATTCGATCTAAAAACCGGAAAAATGTTCGAGGGAGATTTTCCGGTAAAAGCCCAGGATTTGGTAACCGAATGGATCACACTCACAAAAGATGAATTATTAAGAATGTGGGAAACGCAAGTAATCACAAAGCTTCCTCCACTGCAGTAATCTGATTATAGGAGAACGAAATGATCCCAAGAATAAAAAATCTTAAAGCAGAACAGGATTATAAGCTTTACGTTGTCTTCGACAGCGGTGAGAAAGTCATCTACGACGTCAGCGAAGATATAAAAAACATCCCCGAGTTTTCAGATCTGAAAACCCAGAGATGTCTCTTTAACAATGTTCAGTTAGATGAAAGCCGAACGTGTGTTTTTTGGAATGATCGCATCGATCTCCCAAGCGACACTTTGCTTGAATATGGCACAAAGATAGATTAGACTAAAAATATGTATCAGAATGTTATCGTTTCCGGAGCGCCTGTAAAGGATGAGAAGGTTGCGGTAGCATTTTTTATGTAAAAAACTTCCGTATTGTCGTCGTCTTCATTGTACATGCCGCGAAGTGAAGGATAAGCATCAAGCATGGATTTCTTTGCTTCTCTGTTGTCATCAGAGATCAGTTCTCCCGCAACTCTGAGCCAGGTTCCGTCCACGAATGCACAGATCTCAGCCTTGGGATTTGCATGAAGCTGCTTGGATACAGGCTTTACTTTTCCTGTCTGGATGTAAAGCTTCCCGTCAAAAATGTTGACGGTTCCGAAAGGACGGACGCGGGGCTGATCCCCTTCTACAGTAGCAAGATAATAGGTTCCTGCCTTCTTTAAAAACTCTTCTACTCTCTTCATTTAATTACCTCCTGTATAATATGCAGCGGCACGATTGCTTTGCACTCCTGCCGCTTAATTTTCTTTGTTTTCGTTAATCCTGTCTTCAAGCTCTCTGAACAATCCGTCGTACACTTCCGCACTGAAGTAGGCGGCTGTACCGAACTCCGCAAGCACGATCAGCGGGAAAAAGTTCCCTGAGATAAAAAGAACACAGGCGGGGATAAAAAGCCAGATAACCAGCATCAAAAGCGTCTTTGGAAATTTCGTGACCGCGAGCCAAAAGGACAACTTCACAGTCTGTCTGATGGGATTCGTGAAACGGCTCTGCATCGGAAAGATCCAAAGAACCGTGGAGATCACGATAAGGGCGGCGAACCCGAATCCAATCTTTATGATGATGTGATAAGCACTTCCGATCATTATAAAGGAATACACTCCCCCTCCGAAGAGAGCGAGAACAAGAAGCACCAGGAGTCCAAGGACAACGTTTTGACCAAAGTTGGATCTGAAACTGCGGAAATAATCCTTTGTGACGTATCCTTCCTCATTTCTCACCATCTTGAGGCAGACAACATACAAAGCTCTCACCGCCGGTCCGAAGGTAAACACCGGCAGACAGCAGACAACCGTGATCACACTGAGTATCACTATGTTTGCAAATGTATTCAAGAATTTAAAAAACGGTCCCTCGTAATTAAAGATCTTCCCCGGCATCTGCTCTCTCCTCCAGTTTTTTGAATATACCGTTATAAAGTTTTGCATCCCAAAAAGCAGGCAATGAAAAGCCGAAAATGAAAAGCAGCGGGATCAATACATGAACAAAGTAGCAGATCACAAAAGGAAGAAGATTGAACACCACCATAAGGAGCGTCATCGGAAAATGTGAAAGTGCCATTTTAAAAGCATTTGAAATGTTCTGTCTGAGGGTTGCGCAGAGTTTTGCCTGTACAGGAAAGAAAAAAGTTGCAGTAAGGACAGTCACCGCAGCAAGTAACGCCAATAGTACGGCCGCTGCCTTTACAAAGCCCGGATCATCCTGAAACCATTGAATAGCCCAGAAATCAAGTCCGATAAACCCAAGAGCCGCAGCCAGGATGAAGGTGGCTCCGATCCCCTGTTTCAGGTTTTCTTTAAAAGATCTGAAAAATGTTTTGGTGATGTAGCCTTCCTCATCACGTACCATTTTAAGAGCTGTATAGTGCATAGCTGTAAAGGACGCCCCGATAGTAACAACCGGAAGGCAGCAGAGGATGGTTATCAGGTTTAAAGTTATAAGGTCCTTAACCGTGTTAAAACTCACGGACAAAGGTCCTTCCGGATCGAAGATGTTTGATCGAGTAGTTGCCATGAGATCAGTTCCTTTCATATTTCTTACAGGAAAGTATCATCTTTTCCAAAAAGTGTCAATTCCTTAATTCCCGCTTTTAGACTTTTTTTTCATTTTCTGAAATGTTATAATCCGAGCTAAATTAAAATGACTAACTAACGAGGTATAATCTATGTTTTACGAAAATCTCACCCCCGTTCTCGTTACCTACCCAAATGAAGCCGCAGGCTGGAGTAACGGTGTGTACACCGAAAGGAAACCTGTTGTTCGGGAAACGGATCTTAATACAACATCGAAGTTCTTTTCCAAAACGGACAAGGGCCTGACACTCACTTCCCTTAACTGGACAGAAACGGAAGTATCCGGTTTTGGCGTTTACAACTACGCGGAAGGACTCGGATTCAAAAAAAACACCGGCCTCAGGGACGGTAAATGGACAGTAACGTTTGCAAACAGAACATCGGAAGAGATAAAGGTCAGCTGTTTTGCAAACAATATCCTGAAATTAAACGGTGTGCAGGTGCCCGCAAATGAGACGGTAACGGCAGATTTCACTCTATGTTCCGTTGAAGAGGACACCCTGCTTCAGTTTTTTGTTCCTTCCGCAGCGAAGGCCAAAGAAGAAGCAGTCCCTTCTTCTTTTGAAATACTCGACATCACCTACGAAGAGCTCCCCTTAAAGGCTCCCAAGGCAAAACCCACCGTCTTCCTCGCTTCGGATTCAACGGTACAGTCCTATGAAAAGTTCTACTATCCTCAGACAGGCTGGGGACAGGTTCTGTACAGATTTTTTAACGGCGGTAAAGACACTCCCGAGATCCAGTCTCCCGATCTTTGCTACCCCCAGAATCACATCTACGAGACTCCCATGTTCAACATAGAGAATCGTTCCATCGGAGCCAGAAGCTCACGTTCCTTCATTAACGAAGGCAAGTGGGACAGACTTCTCGCTCTCTCCGCTCCCGGAGATTACTGCTTCATCCAGTGGGGTCACAACGATGCGACGGCTGTCCGCCCCAATCGTTGGGTTGCGCCCGACGATTTCGGTTTCTGGCTAAAAAAATACATTGCTTCCTGCCGTGCGAGGAAAGTCACTCTCGTTCTCGTAACTCCCATCGCAAGAAGAAACTGCGACGATCATGAAGGCAATTTCATCGCTTCCTTCGGAAAATACAGAGACGCTATGGTGAAGGTTGCGGAAGAAGAAAACGTTCCCTGCATAGATCTCTGCAATCTCACGGTTGATTACCTGAATTCCATCGGAAGCGAAGAATCAAAGCTCATCTACCTTTGGGCCGCTCCCGGCGCTTATCCCGAAGGTGCTTACGCCGATGGTGTTCATGACAACACACATCTTCAGGAATACGGCGCAACAATGTTTGCAAAGCTTGTCGCACAGGCCATTCTTGATTCCGACAGGCCTGAACTTGCACCTCTTAAACCCGCCATCACGACGGATTTCAAGATCAAGAAGCCGAATCCCGTTGCAAATCCCGCTCCCGCGGATTCCACAAAGCCCGCAGGCTTTGCTCTTCAGGAGCTTCACATTGCCGACGGAGTCGCAAATTTCCTGCTGATCTGGAACGATGTGGAAGGTGCGGTATCCTACACTGTTTACAGAAAGGGTTCTGTGGATTTCCAGTTCTTCCCTTTGAAGACAGTGACTGTGGAGGAAAAAAAGAACTCGCCGGTACTTCCTTTCACGATCCCCGCTTCAGACGTTTATCAGGTCTACGTCGCCGCAAAATTTGCCGACGGCAGCGAGGGTGCGCAAAGTCGTATCATCGAGTTCAGAGCTTGATTCAGTCCTCAAGCGCAAACACTTTAAGATCAGAGTACTCACCGATCATAGGGGCAAGCTGGCGAAAGCCGATCTTGCCCTCTTTTAATGCTTTTCCGTAAGTCTTTTCATCATCATCGTATGCAAAGCTCATGAGATCGTTCACATAAAACTCCACACGGTTTGTCCTCTTAACGATCTTCATGTTGTAAAAGTCCGCACAGTCCGAAACATCAGGAATGGGATCCGCCCCCTGCGCCACCAGATTGAAGCCGTAGCTCTTTCTGAGATTACAGGTGTGGAACTGTCTTTCATCCGGTTCTTTTCTTCTGAAATAGGAAACATGGAAGGCATCGATGTCTCCGTGATGGTAAAGAGGATACTCCCCCGTCCGCTTTTGCAGCTTTTTGTCAAAAATGTCCGATCCGTTTCTTCCTTTTGCCGCAAAGAACATGATTGCAAGCCCCGGCTCCCTCACGGGTTTAAATTTCCACGTGATCTTGATGTTGTCCGGAAATTCCCTGTCACACCAGAAAACGTAATTGGCCTTCTGTCCGTTTTCCGCAGACATGGCATTTTCCAGCCTCATAGAGCCCGTATCGAAACTGATCTTAGCCTGTCCTTCAAGTGTCCATCCTCTTACATCTTCTTCCGATGCCAGATGGTTTTCGTATATCAGTCTTTCCATATAAATCTTCCTGCCTCAATGTGTATTTGATCGATCCTTAATCTCGGATCAAGAATGTGTATAGAAAGCATATGCCTGCGGGGCGAAAGTTCTTTTTCGCAGACAGGATACCATTTCCATGTGTTTTCGGATGAGTAGCTCCAAAGATCCGGCTTCAAAAAGTCCTTGCTTTCAAAATGCTGACCGTCAACAGTCACTTCAAACCCGGAGGTGTCCCTGCCCCACATAAAGAGTTTCAGCCAGACAGTGTACCTGTCGGGAACTATGGTTTCAAAAATATAGTTTAATACGGGTGCATTGTCCGGATCAAAACGGGGGCCTTTCTTCCGCACGTACATGGCAAGTCCGCAGCCGCCGTGAGAGGGGGAATTGCAATAGGTGAGCCTTCTTCCCTCATCCTTTACAAAGGCGAAGGCTGTCCCGGCCATTGCCGCAGCGGCATCGATATCCCGTTCAAAGGGCTTTTGAGCGGACCTAAAGATATCAGCGATAGTTTTAAGGCTCTCCCTTCTCCATTCCGCCAAAGGCACTCCCGGCTCTCCCGCTCTGTACTCGTCGTAATCCTCATTTGCGTTTTTCACCTTTTCAAGAGTCGTGAAGATCTCTCTGTCAGGCTCCGGAAGGATCTTGCCATAGAGCTTTTCCGCTGTCTCTTCAGTGTCAAATTCTGCAGGTAGATCTTCTCCGTAACAGGGAGCGCCGGTATTAAACCGCTTTCCTCCATCTTTTATGAGGAACAGCCTTGAAAACGAAAAGTACCTGTCCACTCCCGCTATCTCGATCTCGTGAACGCCTTTTTTCAAAGTGAAGGAAACCGCACCGCTCACATCAACGTTGTTCTGCACGTTGTCCTTCCAGTTCGCCATGTGCTCATCCCGGGCTTCCGCCTCATACAGAAAGCTCTCTTTTCCGTCCACGGTGATCCTTGCTCTGATCCTCCCGACGGAGTTCAAGGTCGGAAAACGATGGATCACCAGCTTTTCGCAGACTCTTTCCTCAAAGATCTCAAACCTGTAGATCACCTTGGCGCTGTCATCATCCAACTGCACAAGACTTCCATGATCCCTTCCGAGACGGGCGATGACTGACACTCTTCCCTCTTCCCTGTCAAAATCAGAAGCTTCGATCACAAAACGTCCGTCATCCTCCCGTTTATCGCACTTCTTCACCGTCACGGGTATCCTGAATTTCTCATCGGTTTCGGGACATCTGACCGAGATAACACCGGTCTGTTCCTTACGGGAAGTGTTTTCCACCAGGATCCTCTTTTCCTCAGCCACAGTTCCCTTGGTGCATGACAGGGAAAGCCATTCGGGTGCAAGGATCTCAAAACCGATCTCTCCCATACCTGCATTTGCGACTTCTATCCACTTGGTCCTGCATCCCGAAAACTCAAGTTGGCCGTCTCCGCTCCAGGTGGTTACGATCAGCTTGTTCTCATCGTAATTAAACGGAGGCATACACGCCGGGCAGCATGCTGTCCTCGGCGGAGGAAAATCTTCCGGTGTGAGTATCCCGTCCCATTTTCCTCCTGCAAGCTCTGTATTGTAGAAAACCAGCAGCTGTTTTCTTAATCTCTCAAATTTTAAAGAAAGCAGGGTGTACTTTTGTGCTGCGGCCCGTTTTCCCTGCCTCATGCAGAGATTACTTCTGTCAGCATAGTAAAACATGGCATTGGAGTAGTAGACCGCATGTATCTTCATCAAAACAAGTTCAAAAAAAGCGTCCTGCTGCTCTTTGGGCAGAGTTTTCAGGATCTTGTTTGCCTTTTTAAAGATCTTCTCATAGAAATGCAGTCTGTGAGCTCCCTCGTCTCCATAACCCTTTAACGGGAAAATGTCGATGTCAAGGTGCTCAACCTTTCGTACATTCGTGATCTGGTCAAGATCGTTCAAAAGGATGGCGAGACTGCCTGAGGAATTTTTGTCCAGATTCGTTCCGAAGGTCTTTCTGAGCCAGTGTCTTAACCACCTGTCCACATCGTCCGTTTTAGGATCTTTCTTTCCTGTCTCCCAGGCAAGATCAGCAAAAAAGCTCATCTCTTCTTCGAAAGGCTTGATTGTTCCGAAATTGGTGACCCACAGCTTTTGTATGCCTTCGTTAAAGGCTTTTTTCAGTTCGTTTGCAGTGTGGGCAAGGGGAATGGTGTCAAGGAACATGTAGGAATTTCCGGGAGGTGCCCAATAGGAATTGTGGTAATAGATCCCGTTTCCGCCCTTCCTCTTCCTTTCGTCCGAATTCGGATATCTTCTGACATAGCCGTAATTATCGTTCACCCAGACAAGAGTCACGTCATCCGGAACCCTGAGGCCGTTATCATAGAGCTCCAGAACTTCCTTATAGGGCACAAAAAGCTTTACAGTCTCCTTGCGGACTCTCTCCGAGATCAGCTTTTCCTGAGTCTCGATAACAGTCTGCAAAAGATCCCTCTTTGCATTCAGAAGTGCCTTACCCGAAAGCCCGGAAAGGTCCCTCACTTCAAAGCCGGAGTCATGGATCCCTCTCATTCCGAGAGTGTAGCTCACCTCAAAGTTTTTGTTCTGGTCCACGCTTTCTGCCCAATACTCCGTAAGGATCTCCCGGTTCTTTCCCGGGATCGAGAAATCGTACTCAGCCCCCGCATAGCCTTTTCTTTCAAGCCAGGGCACCCATTCCCGGTTGTTGCTCCTCATCAGCATGTCGCAGTGGCTTGTTCCCACCACTATGCCCATCCTGTCCGCCAGTTCTCCGTTTTCTTTCTTCATATTAAAAGAATTCACATGCATGGCAGGCCAGATGTAGTTCATCTTGAGCCTCAACAGCAGCTCAAAGATCAGTGCATATGTTTTCACGCCGATGGTACTTTCTCCCATGTGAAGAGTGACCCATTTTTCAAGTTCCTCTTCATCATTGATGAAAATACCTCTGTATTCCACTATCGGATGGTCAGCAAGCTCAAAGTCATCCTCAAATGTCAGTTCTTCTTTTTTAAGGATCGGAACATCTGCCATAAAGTACCAGGGGGAAACCCCGATCATTTCCGAAAGGGTGTAGATCCCGTAGATCATGCCCCTTCTGTCCGCACCCCTTATCAGGAGCCTGTTGCCCTTGGGCTTTATCATGAAGCCCTCTCTCGGAAGAGTTACATCCTTTTTGATCTCTATTACGGCATCCGCATCATCGGGTCCTGTGGCAGTCACATCCATAGCTGCATTAAAATCGTGCATCAGGTTTTTGGCCGCTATACGGACTGCTTCATCAGTTCCGATCTCAAGAAGCAGGCCTATCTTACAGTATCTTTTGATTACCATGTACTTCTCCCTTCAGCCCCATTAGATTTTACCCCCGGTTAACCGCTGATCTCTCCCAAACCTCTTACACCGAGTGATATCAGTCGTTTTAAGTAGTTTTCATTTTTCTTTTTAAGATCTGTTTTAAAGCTTCCTGTATCATCCGCTTTTTTCGTATCTTCCTGTATCTCATTCAGCTTTTCCGTGCTTTCGTTTCCGAAATCAATGAGCTTTCTCATGAGATCCAGTGCTTCCTTCTTCTGCCCCAGACGTGCTTTGGCAAGGGCGCACCAGTAAATGTGATCGGAAGGGATATCGGCAGATGACGTCAAAAGCCTGGGTGTTGTTTCTCCCTCCGCTGCCTTTTTGTAAGCTATCTCCGCTGCCTCTTCATTTCCGCCTTCCCTGTGCATTTCACCCAGCATGTACCATCCCATGTTATCCGGGAGATCTGCGTCGGGATCGATCCCAAGATTCTTCGGATAGGTCAGGGACATTTCTCCGATGACTATGCCTCTGTCTCTGTTCCCTTCCGTTACTTCTCTCACCGCCATTGTCAGAAGAGTCCTTCTGTACTCTTCCGCCAGCTTTATCTGTCCTTCCCTGTCAAGTTTAAAGTCTCTTCCCAGAAGGATGTCTGCCGCCTCATCGATCTTACCGTTCAGATTCAGAACATGAGCGTAATTCAGTGCCAGATCGTCTCTCTCCGAAAGCAGTTCCTTTCTCTCTTCCAGAAGGGAAAGCCTTACAACGGGATCGGATCCCGCTTCTTCCAGGAGAAGATCCCGTTCAAACAGGTACTGACTGTTGTCCGGATCCAGTTCACAGGCCTTTCCCACAGCTTCAAGGGCTTTGGATACCATATGCTCATTGTTGTAGAGTTCTACGGAAACGTCTCTCAGGGCCTTTGCCAGTTCTTTTTTTTCTTCTGTCTTTTCTTTTATGTCTTCCGCGTTCATTTTATCCTCTCATCCGTGTCTTCAGACGATCCCGAGTTTTTTCAGTTCCTTCATCGTCTCTTCCGGGCTCACGTGAAGAATGCCTGTTCCGCCGAGCTCATTCCATCGGTCTATGGTCTTTTTCATGTCATCTATCAGGATGTCTCCCGGTCCTTTGCAGTACTCTTCCTTCTGAGCCCTGTAAACGATGTTCATGACAATGTCCCTATCCATGAGCCTTCTCATCCAGGAGATCTTGTCTTCCGCCGCAGTGGGAACACCCTTGTAGGGTTTCGGGATCCCCGTAAGGATCTCACACCTGTCGCCACAGGCTTTCCTCACCGCATCAAACATCTCCTTTGCACCGGGAAGGATCTCCAGTCGGTCATAGAAATGCTCCACGCCTCTCACTTTTTCCCACAGCAGATCATCGTACCCCTTGGGCCTCTTTTCATTTAACGAATAGGCTTCTATGTGGCAAAGTTCTCTGACCCCTTTTTCAAAATTTGCCAGGACGCCGTCCATATCAAAATATATCTTTGTTAATTCCATTCTTCTTCCTATCTCTTTATATCAGCTGTTCAATCCGGATTTTTAAAATCCAGAAGATCCTTAACCACTTCCGCCGCAATGATCAGTCCCGCAACAGCCGGTGTAAAGGCCATGCTTCCGGGAATAGCCCTTCTCACTTCACAGTTTGCGGCTGTTTCCGGAGGGCAGGTGCAGTTGTTCCTGCAGCTCATATCGATCTCCGTTTGGGGAACCAGGGGCTTTTCCTTAGAGTAAACCACTTTAAGGTGCTTCACCCCTCGTTTCTTAAGCTCTCTTCTCATGACCTTTGCCAAAGGGCAAACGCTGGTCTTGTATATGTCTGCCACTTCGAACATTTCGGGATTCATCTTGTTTCCCGCCCCCATACTGCTGATTATGGGAGTTCCGGCTTCATTTGCCTGCATCACCAGCTGGATCTTTCCCGTAACCGTGTCTATAGCATCCACCACATAATCAAATTTCGTGAAGTCAAACTCATTTTTTGTTTCACGCATATAAAAAGTCTTATAGGTGTGGACCATAGCATCAGGGTTGATGTCGGCCACTCTTTCCTTGGCCACATCCACCTTATAACGCCCGATGGTACTGTGAAGCGCAATGATCTGGCGGTTCAGGTTCGTCACGGAAACCTTGTCATCATCGATCAGATCCAGGGTTCCGACTCCGCTCCTGGCAAGTGCTTCCGCTACATAGCCCCCGACTCCGCCTACGCCGAAGATCGCCACACGGGCTTTCTTTAATTTTTCCAGCTTCTCTTTACCTATAAGAAGCTGCGTTCTTTGAAATTGATCTGCCATTTTCTCACCTCTTGTAAAAGCCACATCATTGTAGCAAAAAAAGGACAGACACGCAATCCGCTTTTCATTTGCCCGAAGGATGATCATTAATTCTCTTTTTAGGATAAAAAGGCCTCATTCACCATATTTTTTTTAATGTCCGTGATATATAATAAAAGGGGGCTTTTGAAAGAAAACCTTATGATCAAATTCATTACTTCGGAGGTCAATGACATGCCGGATATCATATACCGAATTATCCTTTTTCTTGCGGGAGCAGTTCTCGCATGCATAGCTTTTGCGGCGCTCTGGGTGGTTTTTCTCATGATCAACGCCATTCTGATAAGTCCCAAAAAGACCTACACAAAGCATTCAAAATACCATCGTTTTCTCCTGAATTTTTCTACGCTGGCCGCTCTGCCCGGGGCGGGAGTCAGACTCCATGTTACCGGCTTGGACAAGCTCCCGAAGGACGGCCGCTTCGTCCTCATGGGAAATCACCGCTCCAAGTTCGATCCCATAGTAACCTGGCGAGTCCTCATGGACAGGGATGTAGCCTACATTTCAAAGCCGGAAAACTTCAAGGTCTTTTGTTTCGGAAGGATCATCCGGAAATGCTGCTTCCTTCCCATCAATCGGACAGATCCCAGAGACAGCCTTAAGACATTTATGAAGGCTGCTGATCTTCTGAAAAACGACACGGTCTCCATCGGTATCTACCCTGAAGGCACCAGGAGCAAAACACCCGAACTCCTGCCCTTCCACGACGGTACCATGAAAGTGGCTCAGATGGCAAAAGTACCCATTGTGGTGGTTACAACAAGAGGCACCGAAAACATCGCCCACAATTTTCCTTTTAGAAACACGGACGTATATGTGGATTTCATAGAGACCATCCCCGCAGACTTCATAACATCCAATTCATCTCATGTGATCTCTGCACGTGTAAGAGAAGACATGGAAAGAGCACTGAGTTCAGGAGGACGAAATGAGCAGGAATATACCGGGCGGGACGTGATCCTGAACAATCAATAACTACTTTGATCGGAGGTAATTAAAATGAAAAACTTGATCTTGTACAACCCCTATGCCAACAACGGAAGAGGATTGCAGACAGCCAAAGAAGCAGAAAAACTCCTAACCGGAGAAAACTCATTTGAAGACATCACAAAGATAAAGGACATCGCTTCATTCATCGAATCCGTACCCGAAGAAGACAAGCTGATCCTCGCAGGCGGGGACGGAACCATCAATCATCTGGCAAACGATCTTAATGGCAGTGTCCCCAAGAAAGAGATACTCTACTATGCAGCGGGGACAGGGAATGACTTTAAGGCTGACATTTCTCCTTCGGAAAGTGAGAAATTCATCTCTTTAAACAGATATCTTTCGGATCTCCCCACCGTAACGGTGAACGGAAAAACAAGCTTCTTCATTAACGGCATCGGTTACGGCATCGACGGCTACTGCTGTGAAGTGGGGGACCGCCTCCGCGCTGCTTCCGACAAACCCGTGAATTACGCAGCCATAGCCATCAAAGGACTTCTCTTTCACTTTAAGCCCCGTACCGCAACAGTGATCGTTGATGGTACGGAAAAAGTCTTCAAGCATGTCTGGCTGGCTCCCACAATGAAAGGACGCTTTTACGGCGGCGGAATGATGGTCGCTCCTGCCCAGAACAGGCTCGAAAAATCCGGTGATGTAACAACCGTCATAATGTACGGCTCCGGAAAGCTCAAAACCCTAATGGTCTTCCCCAACATCTTCAAAGGAAAGCACGTTGATCACAAGGAGATGGTGGAAGTAATCACAGGACACAGCGTAACCGTCAGATTTGACAGCCCCTGCGCCCTCCAGATCGACGGAGAAACAGTGCTGAACGTATCGGAATACACTGTAAAAGCATGAAAATACTCAAAAAAAGTCCCCGGGCAGGTCACCCGGGGACTTTTCCACATATAACAGAGGAACGCTTTTAACCCATTATAACTTTTACGTTGTAGACTTTTTTACCTTCTTCGAAGGGGATCACATTCCCTTCGATCTTTTTATCATCAGAAAAGAGCTCTTTTACTCCCTTTTCCACTCCCGAGGGATTCTCAACGGAGATGTTGTAGATCGCTCCGCGGAATCTCCTTGTTATCCTGAAATCACCGAAGCCCTTGGGGATGCAGGGATCTACCGAGAGTCCTTTATGTGTGGGGTAAACTCCCAAAATGTATTGCGATATATTTACAAAGGTCCAGGCTGCAGTTCCGGTGAGCCAGCTGTTCTTTGCTTCTCCGTGGAACCTTGCATCTCTGCCCGCTACCATCTGTGAGTAAACATAAGGTTCTGTGCGATGTATCTCGCTGATGTCTTCAATAAAGGCGGGACATGTTTTTTTGTAGATCTCGAATGCCCTGTCTCCGCGGCCGATGATCGTTTCGGCAATGGAAACCCAGGGATTGTTGTGGCAGAATATGCCTGCATTCTCCTTGTACCCCGGGGGATAAGAGGAGATCTCACCAAGCTCGAGCCGGTACCTTGTGTAAGCAGGCTGAAGGATCATAATGCCGTACTCCGTGTCCAGCTTTTCCTTTACGGAATCCAGCGCCTTAAGGGCATTGCCTTCCTTTAGGCCGATACCTGCCATGACGCAGAAGCCCTGGGGTTCGATGTAGATCTGTCCTTCGTCGCATTCCTTCGAGCCCACCTTTTTACTCTCAGCATCGTAGGCCCTCAGGAACCAGTCGCCGTCCCAGCCCTCTTTAAGTACTGTGTCGTACATCTTGTCGACTTCCGAGAGCGCACGCTTTGCTTCTGCCTTGTCTCCGGTCAGTTCGCAGAGTTCAGCGTACTCTTTACCGTATTTTACAAACATTCCCGCAATAAACACCGATTCAGCCACAGGTCCCTCACTGGGTCCGAAGGTCTGGAAAGATTCGCCGGGATGCTCCGAAAAACAGTTCAGATTCAGGCAGTCATTCCAGTCCGCACGGCCGATGAGAGGAAGTCCATGAGGTCCCTTGTGAGTAGCAGTAAAATCAAAGGATCTCTTAAGATGATCCATTAAGGGTGCAGCCTTGCTATCATCATTATCAAAGGGAACAGATTCCTTAAGTACGGAAACGTCTCCTGTCTCACGCACGTAAGCACTTGTACATGCTATGAGCCAAAGAGGGTCGTCGTTAAATCCGCTTCCTATGTCGGAATTGCCTTTCTTTGTCAAAGGCTGGTACTGGTGATACGCTCTTCCGTCTTCAAACTGCGTGGCTGCGATATCAAGTATCCTTTCCCGCGCTCTGTCCGGGATCAGGTGGACAAAGCCCAGAAGATCCTGGCACGAATCTCTGAAGCCCATGCCTCGGCCTATGCCCGATTCATAGTAGGAAGCCGATCTGGACATGTTGAAAGTCACCATGCACTGGTACTGATTCCAGACATTCACCATACGGTTGACCTTTTCATCGGCAGATTCCACATGATACCGCGAAAGCAATGAATCCCAGTAATCTCCCAGGGCCGAAAAAGCCTTGTCCACAGCCTCATCAGTCGAGTATTTTTCCTGCAGTTCCTCCGCAGGCTTTTTGTTGATCACTCCGTAGCTTTCCCATTTGTTTTCCCGGGGATTTTCAATGTAGCCCAGGATAAAGATCAATGACTTGCTCTCTCCCGGTTCAAGAGTGATACAGATCTGATGGGAAGCTATGGGTGACCAGCCGCTTGCAAGCGTATTGTTCGACCTCTGCAGAACTACCGAATCAGGCTCATCATTATTGTTGTAAGCTCCCAGGAAATCATCTCTTACAGTGTCAAAACCGTCGATCTTTTCATTGACCGAAAAAAAGGCGTAATGATCTCTTCTCTCTCTGTACTCCGTCTTATGGTAGATCGCGGATCCCTTAACTTCAACTTCTCCGCAGGAAAGAAGTCGCTGGAAGTTTTTCATATCGTCATCCGCATTCCAAAGACACCATTCCACATAGGAAAAGAGTTTAAAACTCCTTTTATCCTCCGATTCATTGGTAATGGTGACCCTGTTTATCTCACAGTTATCTCCCAAAGGAACAAAGGCAAGGACCTCAGCCTTAAGGCCCCGCTTCTTACCGGTAAATCTGCTGTATCCGACTCCGTGACGGCATTCGTAAAAATCCAGAGGAGTCTTTACCGGCTGCCATCCCGGATTCCAGATCCCATGTCCGTCGTTAATGTAATAGTACTTGCCGTTGTTGTCGAAAGGGACATTGTTGTATCTGTATCTTGTAAGTCTTAAAAGCTTGGCATCTTTATAGAAGCTGTAGCCGCCGCAGGTGTTTGATACCAGTGAAAAAAAATCTTCGTTACCGAGATAGTTGATCCAGGGCAAGGGGGTCTTGGGTGTCGTAATGACATATTCCCTGGCTTTATCGTCAAAATATCCGTATTTCATTTATCGATCCTCCTACAAAATACAGGTAATTCAAGGGTTTCGTCAGACGTGGATCTGCCGAAATCGTTTTCGTGGCATCAGTATACTTTAAAATCCCGAATTTAACAATAGTTTTTTTGAAAAATTTGTCATTCGTGCATGTAATCCTTTTATTTAAAGGGTTTCAGCATGTTTTTAGTATAAAATTGCCATTTTATCATATGCAACAGGCATGTAAAAGTTGCACAAAAAACTGTTGACAGAGTATCAAAAATTGTATATTATGACAATGCAGGACTGAGAAAAAGATATCAGGCTATATTTTTTTCGAGTCTTACGAAAACGTTTGCGTATTTTAAGCAAACCGAATTATTCCCGGAGGAATCAAAAAGATGGCAAAATCAACGGTTACAGCCGTTTCTGCAAAGGCTGCTCCAAAAAAGAAGCGGGAAAGTCTGTGGGCAAACACCCGTAAAAATGTACCCTACGTCGTTTTCGCTCTCCCGGCGTTTTTAATCCTGTTTTTTATCATGTACGTACCCATGGGCGGTATCGTCATGGCCTTTCAGGACTTCAAACCCATGAAAGGGTTTTTCGGAAGCGAATTCGTGGGACTGGACAACTTCAAGTTTCTGTTTGCCAGCAAAAGTACATTCTTTCGCATGACCAGAAACACACTGATCTACTACGTGATCTTCACCGCATTGGGAACATTTCTGAATGTGGTGCTGGCCATCTCTCTCGATCAGTTCGTTTTCAAAAAAATGGGCAGGATCATGCAGACCATGATGATCGTTCCCATCTTCATCTCCTTCGCGGCAGTACAGTTCATCGTCTATGCTTTCATAGCAAGCGATAACGGTCTTATAAACCAGCTCATGGGTACCAATGTTTCCTATTATTCGGAATCCCGCTTTTGGATCACCATACTTACGATAGTTAAGATCTGGAACTCCGTGGGTTACGGTTCCGTGCTTTATATGTCTGTACTCGCAGGCATAGACACAGCACTCTATGAAGCGGCTAAGATCGACGGTGCAAACAAATGGCAGCAGATCGTACACATCACACTGCCCTCTCTCGTGCCCATGATCACCGTAATGCTCCTTCTTTCCGTAGGAAACATCATGAGATCGGATACCGGTCTTTTCTATCAGGTAACCAGAAACAGCGGCGCCCTGTACGACACAACACAGGTTATCGATTCCTACGTACTGGATGCGGTCTACAAAAGTTCGGAGTACGGATTCACCGCGGCTGCCAGCCTCTTCCAGTCTGTTGTGGGCCTTCTGATGATGCTTTTGGCAAACGGTACGGTGAGAAAGATCTCACCCGAAAATTCGCTGTTCTGACGGAGGAAAGACTGATATGGAAAAAGAGTTAAGAATCAAAAGAAAAAAGAAAGAAGCTGAGGAAATGTCATCTCCCGGCAAGAAGACTTTCGGGCAATACGTCCTGGCATTCTTCCTCATGATCTATACACTGTTTTGTGCACTTCCCGTAGTCCTTGTCTTTGTTGCGGCCTTCTCTTCGGAGGATTCCATTTCCCGCAAGGGTTTCAGCTTTTTTCCGGACGAGTTGTCACTGGACGGAATGCACTCGGTTTTAAAATACGGTAATCAGCTCATTACCTCCTACGGCGTCACCATCTTCGTAGTGGTTGTGGGAACGGCACTCGGTCTTTTGACCATGAGTATGTACGCCTATGCAATCAGCCGGCCGGGTTTCAGACTTGCGAAATTCCTTTCGATCTACCTTCTGATCCCCATGCTTTTTAACGGCGGTCAGCTGGCAGGCTATATCGTATTCACAAGTTACTATCACCTTAAGAACTCATTGCTTTTGCTGATACTTCCTCTCTGCGTCACCACAATGAACGTGCTGATACTGAGGACCTATATAGTAAACAGCATTCCCGCGGAGCTTCTGGAGGCCGCAAAGATCGACGGCGCCAATGAGTACGTCACCTTCTTCGGCATCTGCCTCCCCCTCATGAAGCCCTCTCTCGCAGCTGTAGGTTTCATGATGGCAACCGCCTATTGGAACGACTGGCAGAACGCTCTGCTCTACATCGACAAGAACAGCAAAAAGCCCTTGCAGCTTCTGTTGTACAACATTCAGAAGAACATCGACTTCCTGCTCAACAGCAACAACGTTCCCCAGGCAGTCCGAGACGCCATGGGCGGCGCGATCCCCAAGAATTCGGCAACAATGGCTACGGTAGTCGTTGTCATTGCCCCCATAATGGTCGCCTACCCCTTCTTCCAGAAGTACTTCGAAAAAGGTCTTACGGTGGGCTCCGTAAAAGGATGATCAGATCGATATTTTAAGGGAAACCTTTAAAATATAAAACAAATTTTATCAGGAGGATTTTTTATGAAGAAAAGAGTTATGGCCATGTTACTCGTCATGGCAATGGTAGCCGGTGTTTTCAGCGGTTGCGGCGGCAAAGGCGGAAAGACCAAGATCAACATCTTAAGAGCATGCTTCAACCTTGAAGCCGTTGATGAAGCTCAGGTTAAAAAGGTGGAGAAAGCAGTCAACGATTACATCAAGGACAAGATCGATGTAGAAGTATCCATCCGCGAGATCGGATCCGGAGAATACGCCGACAAAGCAGGCAACTCCGTAGCAAACAAGGAAGTAAACCTTCTCTGGACAGCATCATGGGAAGAGGGAAAGATCAAGACATCCAACCTCGTTTCCAATGACATGGTTTACGACATCACCTCTCTCCTTCCCGGCACAGCTCTTTACGGTTCAATGGATCAGGGTCAGTGGGAAGCTACAAAGTTTGACGGCAAGAACTACTTTGTTCCCGTTTACAAGGACAACGTAGAAGGCTACGATCTTATGTATCGTACAGCTGCTCTCAAGAACACCTCTTTCAATCCCGCATCGGTTAAGAGCCTCAAGGATCTTGAATCCTATCTTGCAGACTGCAAGAAGCAGGGTCTCAAGTACCCTCTCCTTCTTCAGAAGACAGCTATGTTCTATCGTTTCTACATCGATCAGTTCGATTTCTTCACAAGTGAAGCAGAATCCAACTTCGTAGCTGTAGATCGTAACACAGACAAGGTCGTATTCACACTTGATACACCTCAGTACAAGGAATACGCAGATCTCATCGCAGATTGGAGAGCTAAGGGCTATATCCATGAAGATGAATACACAAAGGTTGTTACAGACACCACAACACAGTCTCAGGATTGGGGCGTTTCATGGTGGACAGATACACCCAACAACGCAGAAGCAAACAACAGATACGGTCAGGACGTAACCATCAACGCTCTTACAAACAGATGGGCTCATTCCAACTCCGCTCTCGGTTCCTGCTACTGCGTAACAGCTAACAGCAACAAGAAGCAGGCTCAGGCATGCATAGATTTCCTCGGCCTCCTTTACACAGATACAAAGCTTGCAGATCTTTTCACCTACGGTATCGAGGGTGAAGACTGGAAGGTTAACGCTGACGGTCAGGTAGAGAAGATGGGCAAGAAGTACAACCACTCCATGTGGGAGTCCGTATCCGCTCTCGTTATCACTCCCGAAGCAGGATCTCCCAAGGATTTCGCAGGTGCTTACAAGCAGTTCAACGGTTCTGCAAAGACTTCATCAGCTGCAGGTTTCAGATTTGATGAATCCAAGGTTTCCGCTGAATACACAGCATGTAAGGGTCTCTTCGCAGAGTACGGATTTATCCTTGAGACCGGTGGTGTTGCTTCCGCTGATGTAGCAGGCAAGATCGCTGAGTACAAGAAAGCACTCATGGATGCAGGTGCTCAGAAGGTTATCGACGAGTTCACATCTCAGTATGAGGCTTGGAAGAAGAACAAATAATCCAAGAACATAAAAAAAGATCGGGGCGATCCCGATCTTTTTTATGTTCAGGCTTTTAAATTTTTCACAGTCTTTCCGGCAAAAACCGTTCCTTCGATCATTGTCTGCTCTTCTATGGTTGTCCTTGGATGTTCTATGCGGTCGATCAGTTTTTCCGCAGCGGTAAGTCCGATACTTGCGGTATCCTGTCTCAGCGTCGTAAGCTGCGGCTCTATGTGGCGGCCGATCCTGATGCCGTCATATCCCACTATGGAAATGTCTTCCGGTATCCTCAGTCCTTTTTCCTTTATGACGTTCACTCCGCCAAAGCAGGAAAAGTCATCCGGATAGAAAATGCAGGTGGGTGGAACATCAAGTTCAAGAAGTTTTTCCGTCTCCAGTGCGGCGATCTTAGTGTCTCTGTAGGGAGCCTCTCTGATGTACTCATCGGGAACGCTGATGCCGAAATCATCCATTGTTTTATAAAACGAAGAAAGACGGCTGTTCGTAACCGCGGAAGGCAATCCGTGGATGTACGCTATCCTTCTGTGTCCGTTGTTGACAACAAAGGTAACAAGATCCCTCATTCCTCTCACATTGTCCGAAAGCACTGCAGAATGACCGAAAAATGCATGGTCTATGGTGATCACAGGAAGTCCGCTGTTTACAAGTTCCGAGATCTCCGGATCGTAGAAATCCACACAGGCGATCAATGCGCCGTCGAATCCCCTGTACTTGCAGTGTTCAAGATAGGTCATCCGATTCGGATTCGATTTGTCACTGTTAATAAACGTAATATCATATCCCTTCGCTTCGGCACCTCTTTTAAAGCTGTCGAGAACGTAGGAAAAATAGTCATGGGTCAACCCGCTCCGTGCTTCGTCTACAAAAAGAACTCCAATGTTATTAGTCCTGTTCGTCTTTAATGCTCTGGCCATGGAATTCGGGAAGTATCCCATTTTTTTTGCGACGCTGCAGACAAGCGCCTTTGTCTCTTCACTCACATCGCTTTGGTCGTTCAGCGCTTTGCTAACAGTAGCGGGGCTGACATTACATGCTTTTGCTATGTCTTTTAATGAAACCATTTTTGCCACCCCGTATCTACAAAAATACCGTAAAATATGCAACGAAATCGTTTTCGTAACTCTATGATACAGCTATTCTTTAAAATTTGCAAGATATTTTACCTTATTTTATAGGGATTGTAAAGACTTCGATATTGCATCCGTTTGATCAGTAACCGAAATCTCGAATCCCCAAAAGTGCAACTGTGTTTCTCATGCGTTGCCAACCTTTGTTTTTCACAACATTATCAACTTTTTTTCATAGATAAATCACAAAAAAATGCTATAATCACGATTGTAAGATTAATCAGACAATTTGTTGTTATACATTTTTATAAGAAAAGGAATGGAGCCCATGAGAAAAACAAGTTTATTTGCTATCATTGCCTGCGTTTCGCTTGTAATCGCAGGCTGCGGAAAAGTTTCCGCAAACACGGACAGCACGTCCGTAACTTCGCCTTCCTCCTCAGCTTCCGATGCGTCCGGAGAAGCAAATGCCGTAAAAGCGACAGCTGCTCCCACCGCTGCCCCTGCGGATCAGAAAACAACAGCAACTCCCACAGCATCCGCTGCTCAGTCCGACTCTCCGGCACAACAGACTGCCGCAACCGCTCCCACGGTTGCTCCCACAACAACTCCCGTACCTGCCAAAGATGCTTCCGAAAACGCAGAATCCTTTAAAACAGCCTTTTCTCTCACTACAGAAGACGGCAAGTACACAAAAAGCGGCAGCACCTACACCATCACAGCAGCCGGTACCTACACACTTTCAGGTCTTTTGGAAGAAGGCTCCGTCATAATAAACGCAAATGACGATGACAAGGTAAACCTGGATCTGAACGGCGTAAAGATCACAAATTCCTCTGCCGCTCCCATTCTGGCCTTAAACGCAGACAAGGTTAAGATCAAATCCGTTGAAAACACCTACAACGAGATCATCGACTCAAGACCCGCCAAATCCGACGATGACGATGATGAAGGTAATGCAGCCATCTATACGGATTGCGATCTGGATCTCACAGGCAAAGGTTCTCTTCTTGTCTCTTCCACTTACAATAACGGTATACAGTCAAAGGATTCCATCGACATCAAGAATGTCACGCTGAAGATCACTGCCACAAACAATGCTCTTCGCGGAAACGACTCCGTTGACATCGCATCCGGAAACCTGATCCTGATAGCCCGTGGCGGTGACGGCATCAAGACTTCCAACAGCGACGTTTCATCCAAAGGAAACCAGAGAGGAACCGTCACGATCTCCGGCGGAAACGTGGACATATATGCCTGCTGTGACGGCATCAGCGCTGCGTACGATATCGACGTTTCAACAGAAGGAAACATCAACATCTACACAGACAAGTACTCAGATTACTCATCCGCCAAGATCGGCACAGGCTCCGATCTCTACATTGTGGTTCCTTCGTCGATCTACACCTCCACCTCGGAGTTTTACGCTTACTTCTATAATGATGACTATGACAAAGGTGTTTTTGCAAAGGCCACATACGATTCAATGGTTTCCGGAGGAAGGACCAGATACTACGCAATGAAGCTTTCCGTTCCCTCGGGCTACGAAAATGTACAGTTCTTCAGGTTTAAAGTGGGCTCCGATCCTTCCACGGCATCCTACACGGGAGTCACCACCGCAGACATACTTAACACCTCAAAGAACGCCTTCATGATCACCTCTCTTGACTCATCAAGTTCCGTAATGTCGGGAGATTACATCCAGATCACCGCAAATTCCGGCAGCAACAATGCCAAGAGCCTTTACTCAACCAAGGGAATGGCCGCAGGTAACGCAATTACCGTGTCCAACGCCGTGATCAACATTTACTGTTCCGATGACGGTATCCATGCAAACAACGACAATCTTCTTGAGAATAAATCCTACGGAGTGGGTGACGTCACCATAGAAAGCGGCTCGATCACTATCAATGCGGCGGACGACGGCATACACGGTGACAACATAGTCACCATAAACGGCGGTAACATAAATATAGTAACCTCTTACGAAGGTATCGAAGGAAACATAGTCAACTTAAACGGCGGCAGCATTTTTGTTTATGCAAGTGATGACGGCATCAACGCCTGTGCGGGAAATGTAACCCCCATGATCAGCATTAACGGCGGTTACATAGATGTCACAACTCCGTCCGGGGACACGGATGCCTTGGATTCCAACGGCAGCGTTACCATGACCGGAGGCCTTGCCCTCATCAAGGGCGGTAACTCCATGGGTGGCATGGCGGGCTCAGTTGATGTGGACGGAACCGTTAAAGTGAGCGGCGGTACCATTATCGCTTTGGGAGGCATATGCACTGTTCCTTCCGATTCCGTGAACGGCTACGTTGCAGCATCAACATCCTTCGGAAAAGGCAGTTACTCCTTAAGGGATGCTTCCGGAAACATCCTTGTAACCTTTACATTAAACTCAGATTACACAAACGGCTGGATCTCTTCAGATAAACTGACGACCGGAACAGACTACACCATTTATAAAGATAATACCTCGATCCTGTCATGGACTCAGACCTCCGGAACAATGAACGCATCAAGTGTCAATACCGGAATGGGCGGTTTCGGAAGAGGCGGCAGGTTCAGATAAGTCTATGCGCCAAATATATAAAACAAAGCAGATGCCCTGCTTCTACACAGGGCATCTGCTCTTTTATTTGAAATAAGAAACCAGTTCCCGGATCCTTTCGGGAGCCGCCACTTTACTCCAGGGCACTCTGCCCTCTATGCATCTGTCTTCGTAAAATCTCGCAGTCTTATCTCTTTCGGTATCGTTCCATTTGTTAAATCCTTCGGTCTTAATGTGATCTCCGTAAGTACATCCAGCAAATGTAACAAGGCCGTAGTCCCTCCAGGGCCGTGCCAGAAAGATGGTGTCCTCTCCCACCCCTTCATCTGCAGTCAGCCGGCAATTAAGGAACAGAAATCCGGTCTTTTGATCAAGAGCATGAGCCGGCGCAGCCACATATCCTCCTCCACGGGCATCTTTTCTCGATCGTATCTCACAGTTTTCAAAAAGTGCATCCCCGCAGCCGAAAATAAAATCAACCGTCCCGGAGATAAAACAGTCTCTGAAGATCTGCTTCATTGGCATATAAAAATTCAGCTTTTCTTTCAGAAAGCCGGTATACCTCTGAGTGAGGTCAAAGGGCAAGGGTCCCAGAAACAGCGTGTCCTGTGTGGAGATAAGATTTACACGGAACGCCTTAAAATCATCTTCATAGACCGTGAGTGCCACTTCCTGTCCCTTTTCCTCGGGATAAAGCGCATCATTTTCCACTGTCAGATCCTCCATTGTAACATTCGGTGCACAAACGGCAACGGTGTACGTTCTGAAGGTGACCAGTTCCTTCCCGTCTTCTCCTATCTTTTTGGCGTAATCGCCGTAGACGATCTTGGTGTTTTCCGCACCGCTTCCTTTAATAAAAAGCCCCGGAGTGTTGATCTCGATCTTTTGTCTGTAAGTTCCGGGCGCAAGATGAAACCGTGTCCCGGGGACCGCTTTATCGAATTCCGCCTGCAGGTCATCGTTGGGAGTCAATTCAATTATGCTCATATTTTCTGTATTTCCTCCTTAAAAAAGCTGTATTTATATCCTTTACCATGTTAATTAAGTATAATCATAAACCACTAAAAAAACAACTCTCTTTATTATCATCCCGAATTATATATTCATTGTTAATCTTGTGAAATATGTACAAAAAAAATGTTATTTAAATCTACCTTTATTGACATGTTTACCAAAAACCGATATACTCCACGCATATAATAAACATGGGGAATGCCATGCATAACGGACATTTGACTTTTAAACAATATAAGATTACAGATATATTTTTTTTAACTGCACTTTTCACAATATTGGAATCTGTTGTTACCCTGGCAGCCAATAAGTGGTTTCCCGGGCAACCATATGCATTTTCCCTGTCGGTGCTGTTTATTGCACTGTTTTTGATGAGATGGGGTCTATTTGCGTTTATTCCGGCAATTGCGGGAGCGGTCGCTTTTTGCATTGCCTCTGACGCAGGATCAAAACACTACTTTATATATATCATCGGGAATCTTACATCACTGCTGTCTTATCTGTACATCAGATACAGAGGAAAAGAAACTGTCAGGAAAGATCCTGTCAGAATGGGGCTGTTCGTGATCCTTATCTTTCTGTTCATGCAGATCGGGCGGACGGTCACCTCGCTGTTTTTTGACGGAAAGCTTACCGACATCATCCTTTTTCTGACCACAGATTCCCTGTCGCTGCTCTTCGCTTTGATCGCCGCATTGGCTCTCAGAAAAGCAGACGGATTGTTTGAAGATCAAAAAGCCTTTCTTTTCCGTATGGAAAGGGAAAGGAACGAAAACCGGAGGAGATAAACATGAAGAAGAGTATTGCATCAGATTATTTGATCTATGACGAGTCCAGGGGTGTCTACACAGAAGATCCCGAGCAGGCTGTCCGCGATGATGTTGAAAAGCATCAGTGGCTTGGAGTCCTGCATACCATAATGAGGGATTGGCGCCTGTATCTAATGCTGGTACCCATGATCCTTGTTTTTCTTTTCTGGCGTTATTTCCCCATGTACGAACTTCTGGGATGCTTCAAGGTAACAGACGACGTAAAGCCGGTTGCGGAGCAGTTTTACAAGGGATTTTCCAACTTCAAGACCCTTCTCTCCGGTAATACTTCCATTTCCACAGACTTCTGGAGAGCCATGAGAAACACCTTCCTTTTAAGCTTCTACGGCTTGTGCTTCGGTTTTCCCATGCCCATCATTATCGCTCTCTTCTTTAATGAGATCAGATCGAACATTGCAAGAAGTGTATATCAGGTTCTCACCTACCTTCCCAAGTTCATGTCAACTGTTGTAATGACCACTCTCGTAACAATGCTTGTAAAACAGGGTTCCCTCACCACCAACATGGGTATCCTCTCCCAGCTCTTCGTAAAGCTTGGCCTCATTACAAGTGAAGTGGGAAATGCGGGTCTTTTGAACTCCCCTTCCTTCTTCCGTGCCATTTACCAGATCAGCGGTATCTGGGAAGGGGCCGGTTACGATTCCATCGTATTCTTTGCCGCCATCATAGCCATATCCCCCACCAGCTACGAAGCGGCCCAGATCGACGGTGCCGGAAAGCTTGCCCAGATGAAATACGTTGTTCTTCCAAGCATACTTTCCACCATCGTCATCATGCTGATCTCAAGGATCGGTTCCCTGCTTAATGTAGGCTACGAAAAGGTCCTTCTGCTTTACAATAAGGATACATACATCACAGCAGACGTCGTTTCCACTTTTGCCCAGCGCTACGGTATCCAGGGTTCCCTGAAAGGCATAGCCTCCGCGGCGGAAATGATGAACAATGTAGTCGGAATGCTTCTTGTTATCAGTGCAAACACAATAGCAAGAAAGGCATCGGATGTATCGCTTTATTAATTCTTTTGGAGACCAAACATGAAAAGAAAACTGGAAATTTCGGAATTAATATTTAAAATACTCAGTTACCTGTTTCTCACCATATTCGCCCTGAGCTGCCTCTATCCTTTCGTTTACGCCATATCGGCAGCCATCAGCGGCAGAGCTGCGGTGGAATACAGTGAAGTGGTCCTTTTTCCGAAAGATGTTCAATTTGAAGCATTCAAGGTAATGTTCTCAGATAACCTCTTCTGGAATTCATATGCAAATACGCTTTATCTGACCTTCTTCGGAACGATCTGGGCCCTGGGCGTTTCCCTTCTGGGTGCCTATGCATTGTCCAAAAAAAGGCTCCTTTTCAGAAAAGGTTTCAATTTCTTCCTTGTGTTCACCATGTGGTTCTCGGCAGGTATCGTGCCTCAGTACCTCAACTACCTGAGTACACAGAGGGTTTTCAACGCGGTGGGCATCAAGGACGATAAGTGGCTGGTCATCATCGCCATGGGCATGGCAGCCATGAATATAATCCTTTTAAGAAACGCTTTCGAAGGGGTTCCTTCGGAGATCGAAGAAGCGGCTGTTGTAGACGGCGCTACAGAATTCCAGATCCTGAGCAAGGTCTACATCCCCATGTGTAAATCCACTATCGCTACGGTTGCCCTCTTCTTCGGAATTTCCAGATGGAACGGTTACTTCTGGGCAAGACAGATGATCTCTAACCCCAACGAAAGACCCCTTCAGGTTTTCATCAGACTCAAACTCGAGGAATTCACGGATCCCGAGCAAATGGCGGGATGGAACAAAATCTATGCTTCCGATTCCATCATCTATGCACTCATTGTTTGTTCCGTGATCCCGATACTCGTTATCTATCCTTTCATCCAGAAGTACTTCGCCAAGGGCGTGAATATGGGCGGAGTAAAAGAATAACAGCGGTTATTTCCGGAATATGATCCGGTTATAATAAATATTTAATAAGAGGAGAACTATAGTATGAAGAAAACAAAACTTCTTGTGTCTGTGCTTCTTTGTGCGGCAATGCTGGCCACCACTGCATGCGGCGGCAGCAAATTACCCACCGAACCGGCAGCGACACCCACACCCGTGGCAGAGACAAAAAATGATCCCAAAAACGATCAGCCTGCAGCCACTTCAACACCTACTCCCGAACCCGTAAAAAAAGTCAGTGACCTCTATTCTGCAGGCACTACTCTTCGTCTTGCATGCGGTTACAATAACGCTAAGACAGGTATCGCATTTTCCGCAGACATCGCCGGTGAAGGCATCACTCTTCCCGACGGAAAAACCTACCATACAGGCGATCTTAAGCCCACCTGGGCAGAGCTGGAGAAGATCCTCGGCGTTAAGCTTGAGGACAAGTACCAGGGAAACAGTGCAACCAACGAATTTGCGTTCTGGAAAGAGAAGCTCGAGCAGGTAGATATGGTTATCGGTAATGCCGGAACACTTACGGAACACGGCAACAACGGTGATCTCGTAAACATCGGCAATTACCTCGATATGATGCCCAACTTCAAGGCTTACCTCGATGCCAACCCCATCGTTCGTCTCTCCATTACAGGTTCCACAACAGGATCCAACAAGGGCGCAGTTTACTTTGCTCCTTACTTCGACGGTGTTAACGATATCGAGCGTATGCCTCTTATGAGAACAGACTGGGTACAGAAGCTTCTTGACGGAAGCGGAAAGTTCACCGCAAAGTCCTCTCTCAACCTTGCAAAGGCTGTTTACGAGCCTTACATGCCCACATCCGGAAAGATCACCGTTGATGTCGTAAAGGCAGACGGAAAGTCCACCGAAAAGGTTACAAAGGATTACGATAAGGCAGGAAACATCGTAGCAGCAATGAACAAAGCCCTTGCATCCGGTAAGGTTTCCGGCGTTGATGCCGTAAACATGCTCCGTGACTACATCGACAAGGCATACAACGGCTACTACGGAACAAACCGTTCCGATCTCTTTATCGGACAGAATGCAGCATGGGATGCAGACGAACTCGTTGCTCTCCTTCGCTGCGTAGTTGCCAACCCTCAGACACTTAACGGCACAGACAACGTTGAAGGTATCTTCTCAAGAGAAGACGCTAACAACCAGCGCCGTGTTGATATGTACAAGCTTGCAGGAATCCTCTTCGGCGTACGCGGTATGGAATCCAGATCTGATTACCTCTATGTAGGTGCTGACGGTCAGCTCCATGATGCACGTCTTGATGAAGAAGCTTACACAGCTATTGACAGGATGCATGCTCTGGCTCAGGAGGGCCTCATCTCCGAGTCCTTCGTTAACACATCAGCTGAAACAAGCTCAACAATGCTCGAGAACGATCTCGGTTTCATGAGCTACGACTACAACCAGACACAGACCATCCTCAATAAGACAAAGCTCAACAAGAACGGTCAGTCAGGCGAAAAGTACATGGCAGTTATGGTTCCCGTTGCAAGATGGTACGACGGTACGGATGCAAACGGCGTTTACATGAGGTTTACAGAGTCCTGGCGTTCTGTTAAGACAGATGCCTGGGCAATCTCCGTAAAGGGCATCGGAAAAGATGAGAACAAGCTCTATGCAGCACTCTCTCTCATCGATTACGCTTACAGTGAAAAAGGACAGATCCTTATGTCCTACGGTCCCGACGCATTCATCAAGACAAATGCCGACGGTTCTTACGTAACATTCTCCTTCAACGGTAAGGATATGCCCGTTATTTCGGACGCTACATACGAAGCACTCTGGACGCTCGCTTCCGGTAACTACACAAACTTTGCACGTTTCTATCTCGGATCCACTCTCTCCTTCGTAAAGAGCCAGGCATTCGAGTACCAGTGCACACATGAAGTAGGTAAGGAAGGTGCGGCAAAGATCTCCGCAGCCATCGCCCTCGGAACCATCAAGCATCCCGAACTTGCACTCACTTCCAACCCTTGGTACACTTCAGTTCCCACCGTTCTTCCCAATACAACGGTTGAAACAGACCTTCTCAACACATACACAGAGATCACAAGCGCTGCAAGCGGTTACTTCGGTTCCGGTAAGAACCAGAACAACCTCTTCGTAAATCTCATTGCAAAGGGTTACACAGATGATGTTCTTTCTTCCAAGGCAACAACTCTTAAGACCGTTACAGATACATGGAACGGAAAGAGCTACCTTGCACTCAAGCAGAGTGCTTGGAAGAGGATCACAGACTACTACAAGTCAGATCTTGCAAAATAGTTTAACATTTTTCAGTTTTTCCGTGGCGGTTCTCCCGCCACGGAAAAACCAATTAAAAACACCTATCGTGGAGTAAAACAAATGTACAAGACTCAAATAAAATTTCAAAAAATAATATGCCTTGCCACTATTGCGGCAAGTTTTATCGTTTTTTTGTATTCCCTGGGAATCATGACAGATATATATGACTGTTTCTACACCACGATGATGGATCCGGAAGATCCCACCCAGACATGGGTTACCGGTTCCATCATATATTATGATATGCAGCCCTTTAATTACACACTTACAAAGATCTCGATAGCGCTCATTCTGATCTCTCTCACTCTTTTTGTAACAAGCACTGACAAGAGAAGGCGCTACTACATCGGAAATATGATCTCAACGGCTTTGAATGTAATTGCCGGAATCCTGGCAACTGTCTACAGTCTGCCCAGGATCAAGGCGTTTAAGATACAGTTTCTCACCACGGTAAATTTTGAAGAACTCAAGACATTCTCGGAGCTTTTCAATTCAACCTACACGGAATCCACCTTCTGGTTCGATTCGGGTTATGTGGTTTTCGCAATACTTTTGATCGCTGATGCTCTTCTGCTCGTTAACCTCTTATGGAAATTCAGGATGATGAGACTTGAAAAGCAACTGATAGCCAAGGGAAAGGAGGTTTAGAGATGGATGCTTCCATGATAAAAAAAGACAGGATGAAGTACTCAAAGAACAAATTCTCTTCCAACTTCGCCCTGCTTTCGATCCTTTTTAACATTTTCTATTTCGTAAGCATTTACAAATCCGATATCGGAAACTTCTACTACTCCATCATTATCGGAGAATCGGTCATATACAACCTTCTTTTCATGCTCTTTACCTTTCTTTGCTCCGAAGGCGTAAAGAAATACAGTCTCGGCTACTCCGTTACTCTTGTTGTCATCGGCATACTGCAGACAGCGCGCATCTTCTACCTTCCCGCCAGAGCCCACGGCACAGTCCTTGAGATAGGCGGTGTCGAAAGAGCGGTAATGGACAATGCCCAGTACACAAGGGTCATCGTTTTTCTTTTGATATCATCCGCTTTTGCCGTTATCGGCGGCGTTGTGGGTATCATCAGAAACCGTGTGCTTACGGCCTACACAAACAGCAGTGCAACATAATGATGTGGAGATTAGTTTATGGCAGAGCTTAAGTTACAGAATTTAAACAAAATATACGACAATAACGTTCAGGCTGTTTTTGATTTCAATCTGGACGTTAAAGACGGAGAACTCATCGTTCTGGTAGGTCCTTCGGGATGCGGTAAATCCACTACCCTTCGTATGGTTGCCGGTCTTGAAGACATTACAAGCGGTCATCTGATCCTGGACGGTAAGGACATTACCACCATGCCTCCAAAGGACAGGGACATGGCCATGGTCTTTCAGAACTATGCACTCTACGGCCATATGACTGTTTACGAAAATATGGCCTTCTCTTTAAACTTAAGAAAAGAGAACAAAAATGTCATTCACGAAAAAGTGCTGGCAGCAGCAGAAATCCTGGGACTTACGGATCAGCTGAACAAAAAGCCTTCACAGCTTTCCGGCGGACAGAGGCAGCGAGTTGCCATGGGACGTGCCATCGTGCGCACTCCCAAGATCTTCCTTTTTGATGAGCCCCTTTCAAATCTGGACGCAAAGCTACGTGGCTCAACAAGACGTGAGATCCTTTTGCTTCACAAGAGGCTGAAAGCTACAATGCTCTACGTTACTCACGATCAGACGGAAGCCCTCACACTTGCAGACAGGATCGTGTGCATGTCCATGGGACATGTTCAGCAGATCGGTACACCTCTTGAGCTTTACGATTCACCCGCCAATCTTTTTGTAGCGAGCTTTATCGGACTTCCTCCCATGAATTTCTTTGATATGAAGGTTACAGGGGACACACTTTGCGGCAGCGACTTTAAAGTATCCTTAAAGCCTGAAGAAAAGGCGCTCCTCTCCTCCTATGAAGGTAAAGAGATCACGCTGGGAGTACGTCCGGAAGACATCGATGAGGGCGGTCAGATCGATCTCTCTGTTTTCTCAAACGAAAACCTTGGCCAGACCACACTGGTCCACGGTCATGCAGGAAAGATCAAAATGACCTGTAAATTCCGTTCCTGGTGCAATTACAAAGCAGGTGACAGGATCAAGGTCAGCTTCAGAAAGATGCATTTCTTCGACAAAGAGACGACTGATGCCATAAGGCAGAGCAAATAAATTGACATTTACCAATAACGCTAAGGAGCACATCCAATGGAAAAGAAACAAAACAAGGGAATAAAAGAAGCAATAAGAAAATTTCTGGTTTCCTTAAAGAGAAGACCTCAGATCATCCCGGGTTTTTTTCTTGTTATCTCATTTTTATACTACTCTTTGAATCTGACAAGCGTTTCCGACACTCTGTCCATGATCCAGGGAAGCATGATGGGCTTTTGTGAATTTCTCACCATGCTCTGTTCCATTCTGGTGTTTGTCTGCTTTTTGAATTCCTATCCCAGACGCCAGAAACCGCACATCGGCTTTATCATCCTGACCTACATCATGCTGGCTGTCATAGTCGTTGCCGACATCACCTTCAGATCAAGGATCCTTACAGCCGTTACAAGAGAAAACAACGCCATTCAGATCACCGGCTACATAACCAAGGCTTACTCGATGCTCTATGCTCACATCATCCTGGTTATCATTTCTGCAGTTTTAAATGCCACAATGCCTTTCTACGGAAAGCTCCTCAAGAAGATCAACACTTCCATCGAGGTTGAGGGTAACACTGAAATGGATGCCATTGACCTTTCGGAGGATTAAAGTTTCATGCCCGAAAAGAACAAAAAGATCAACGAGGAAAAAGAAAAAGATACCTCCGAATACTACAAGCTGAACAAGGATGCCGTAGATCGTCTGGTAAATGCCAATGCTGCAAACGCTCCCGAGGTTTCGGATGAAGAGATCAGGAAATATACGGGAAAGAAGAAGTTCCGTATCCCTGCCATCGTAAAGATCCTCTTTACAAAATTCTGGTTCAAAGGTGCTGCCTGCTTTTTCATTTTCTGGGGGCTGGGCACGTATCTGAACAGTGTAGATCTGATCTTTGTTTTTGCTTTCGCGCTGGGACTGATCACTGATCTTCTCGAAAACAATTTTCTTCGCTTTTTTGAAAGAGACATCCATAACCTTAACGACCACATCATGTTTCCAAGGAAGGGACTTCCCTCTCTCTTTTTTAACGTAGCTTACGCCTTTGTTGTCTTCACGGTGGTCCGTCAGATCTACAACATCATAAACATTGCCGCCATGAGCATTACAAAGAAAACGGACGAGCTTTTTCTGGGGGTAGAGCCGATACTGTTCGGTCTCTTTTATCTCCTTACGGATGAGCTCTTCATCCTTATAAGAAACACCTCCAAGAAGATAGTAAAGGATGCCCTGGATAAGCAGAAAAAGGAGTCAAAATGATAAATACCCTTTATTTAAGTTCCACATCTGCATGTTTTGAACTTGAGAACGAACTTCCCTTTTATAATGACAAAGAATACAGCATTATTCTGAACGGTAAGACCGTAAAGAGCGGATGCAGAGAAAATGTCTTTTCCCTCTTCGATCTCACACCCAATTCGGAATATGAATTAAAGATCAGCACCTGTGACGATGTTGTGACATTTAAAACATCACCGGAAAGCTGCTGCATAGATGTAAGAGATTTCGGAGCAAAAGGTGACGGCACCACGGACGACACTGTCGCTATTCGAACAGCTGTCTCCTGCCTTCCTGCACTGGGAAGACTTTATTTTCCGAAGGGAACCTACCTTACGGCGCCCCTCTTCTTAAAGAGCCATATAACCCTTGAATTTTCCGAGGGTGCCGTGCTTCTCGGAAGCACCGAAAAGTCGGATTATCCCGTCATCCCCGGTGTCTGCCATGACAATGTGAAAGATTGTGATATTCCTTTTGCCACATTTGAAGGTGAAGAAAGAGCGAAGTATCAGTCCCTCATCACCGGAGAATACGCAACGGACATCAATATCATCGGTCGCGGTACCATCGACGGAAATGCCCAAAACAGCAAATGGTGGATCGATTACAAGGAAGATCCCATTGCACGTCCCAGACTTGTTTTTCTTAACAGATGCTCCGATGTTACTCTTCACGGGCTTGTAATACAGAATTCCCCTTCGTGGCAGCTCCATCCCTATTTTTCGGAGAATGTGAACTTCTACGACCTTTCGATAAACGCTCCCAAGGACAGCCCCAACACGGATGCCTGCGATCCCGAAGCCTGCAACAGAGTCAACATCATCGGCTGCAGGTTCAGTGTGGGTGATGACTGCATAGCCATCAAATCCGGTAAGATCGATGTGGGACGCAAATACAAGACTCCCGCCGATCATCACACCATCCGCAACTGTCTCATGCAGTTCGGTCACGGTGCCATCACACTGGGAAGTGAAATGGGCGGCGGAGTGACAAATCTCACTGTAAACCGCTGTATCTTTAACAGCACCGACAGAGGCTTAAGGATCAAGACAAGACGAGGCCGCGGAAAAGATGCGGTGATAGACGGAGTTCTTTTTGAAAACATCAAAATGGACAATGTCCTGACTCCCATAGTGATGAACATGTGGTACAATTGCTGCGATCCGGACCGCTTCACGGAATATGTCTGGTCCAGAGAGCATCTTCCCGTAGATGACAGAACTCCTTATCTCGGGAAATTCACTTTCAGGAACATGACCTGCGAGAACTGTCACGTCTGCGCATGTTACTGCGACGGTCTTCCCGAAATGCCCATCGAAGAGATCACCGTGGAAAACATTTCCTTCACCTACTCTCCCGACGCGAAGCCCGGAAAGCCCGCCATGAGAAACTACGCGGAAGAATTCCTTCGGGGAGGCATGTATTTTGACAATGTTAAAAAGCTGAACATTTCCAACGTCACGGTTACAGGTGCCGACACAGAGCCCCTGATAACCAAGAATGTCGGTTCTGTTCAAAGCAGGGATCTTGTATGTACGAAATAATCGACAACTATCTGAATACACTTTTGAACGACTCCACTCCGGAGGCTCCGGTGTGGAACATAGAAAGTATCCGTCAGGGTAAGGAGCCTCATTGGAATTATATCGACGGATGCATGATCACCGCACTCGATCTCCTTGCGGAACAGTCAAAAGACAGGAGATATTCCGAATTTGCGGAGCATTTTATAGATCATTACATTGATGCCTCAGGTTCGATCCTGGGATACTCAAAAGACAAATATAACCTTGATGATATCAATGAAGGCCGTGTCCTCTTCAGCCTCTACAAAAAAACAGGCAAAGAGAAGTACAGACTGGCCATAGAAGCCCTGCATGATCAGCTTCTTTCCCAGCCCCGTACCGAGACCGGAAACTTCTGGCACAAGCAGATCTATCCCCATCAGATCTGGCTGGACGGTATCTACATGGCTCAGGTCTTCTCCGCCCTTTACCAAAGGGATTTTGGAAACGCAGACTACTCTGATATTACGGATCAGCTCGCAAACGTTGAAAAACTCATGAAGGATCCCGCTACAGGGCTCTACTATCACGGTTGTGACGTGAGCAAAAAAGCCTTTTGGGCAGATCCCGTTACCGGATGCTCAAAGAATTTCTGGCTTCGCTCCATGGGCTGGTTCCTTATTGCACTTTCCGATCTTGCGGAGATCGTGGATCCCGGATCCCTTGAACCGGTAAAAAGGATACTTGCAGATCTCCTTAGATCCATAGCCCGCTACACTGACAAGGATACAGGCATGTACTATCAGGTTCCTGACAAGGGCGAACTTCCCGGCAATTACCTCGAAACCAGCGGAAGCGCAATGGTAGCCTACGCTATGCTGAAAGCCGCAAGGCTCGGCCTCGTTCCATCAGAATTTGCGGATCTCGGTCAGAAGACCTTTGACGGCATCTGCAAAAAGTATCTTAAGGAAGAGAACGGAAAACTCTGTCTTGCAGGCATATGCCTGGTGGCAGGACTCGGTCCCGAAAACAACAGAAGACGTGACGGGTCTTTTGAATACTATATTTCGGAGCCGGTGGTAACAAATGATGCCAAGGGTGTGGCGCCCTTTATCCTTTGTTATACTGAAGTTTTAAGGCGGTTCAAATGAGTGATACGTTAATTTTTGCGGCTAATGCCGTTCTTCCCATAGTTTTTACCATGGGGCTGGGCTGGATCCTTAAAAAGGTCGGTTTTATCAACGACAGCTTTCTGGCTCAGGGAAATAAAATGGTATTCAGGGTTTTTCTTCCGGTGATGCTGTTTTTAAGCACCTACAGGATCGAAACTCTTGAAAGCATAGACTTTGGATTCCTCATCTATTGTGAGGCTGCTCTTCTCGTGATCTTTCTTCTGGGCATACTGCTCACATTGCCCTACAGGAATCATCCGGGTACCAGAGGCGTTCTGATACAGGCTATGTTCCGGTCCAATTATGCTTTGATCGGACTTTCGCTTGCTTCATCCCTCTTCGGTCAGGAAGGTCTTGCCGCAGCAAGCCTTCTGGCAGGGGTGTTTGTGCCTTCAATGAACGTGCTGGCAGTGATCACCCTTACCATATTCACGGATAAGCACGAAAAGGGTAACGGCGAGCTTAAAAGGATCCTTCTTTCAACAGCCAAAAATCCTCTGATAATCGGAGCCCTTTCCGGACTGCTGGCAGTTGTTGTCAGATCTTTCCTTGTAAAAGCCGGCATCAACTGGAAACTGTCAGACATCACTCCTGTTTACAAAGTGCTGGAGTCCCTCGAAAAATGTGCTACTCCCATGGCCCTCATCGTATTGGGAGGTAAATTTGAATTATCGGCTGTAAAAACCAACTTTAAACCCATTCTTTTCGGAACAATACTGCGCACTGTGGTGGTTCCGGTGCTTGGTCTCTCCTTTGCCTACTTCGTGCTGCAGATGAGAAACGGAGCACACTTTGCGGCTTACGTGGCAGCCTTCGGTACTCCCGTAGCTGTTTCAAGTGCCATTATGGCCGGCGAAATGGGGGGCGACGATCAGCTGGCAGGTCAGCTGGTAGTCTTTACAAGCATAGTATCCATATTCACCATGTTCGCATCCATAGCTTTGCTGCGGCATGTGGGAATCTTTTGATAAAAAACCATCCTAAGGAGAAAAAAAATGGCTGAAAAAGAAACTGCTTATCTCTCATTAAGGAACATCAATAAAATATATCCCAATGGCTTCCACGCCGTCCACAACTTCAATCTGGACGTTCAAAAAGGTGAGTTCATTGTTTTTGTAGGGCCTTCCGGCTGCGGTAAATCCACCACATTAAGAATGATCGCAGGACTTGAAAGCATCAGTAAGGGTGACATGCTGATCAACGGACAGTCCGCAAATGAAAAAGGTCCCCGTGAACGCGAAATAGCCATGGTTTTCCAAAGCTATGCTCTCTATCCCCACATGTCGGTTTACGATAATCTCGCCTTTGGTCTCACGTTACAGGGCGTTGATGAAGACGTGATCGAACAGAGGGTTATGAAAACAGCTGCGATACTTGGCCTCACGGACTATCTGGACAGAAAACCCCGTGCTCTATCCGGCGGTCAGCGTCAAAGAGTGGCCGTAGGGCGTGCCATCATCCGTAAGGTGGGCATATTCTTAATGGACGAACCCCTTTCCAATCTGGATGCAAAGCAGCGTGTGACCATGCGTTCCGAGATCACACAGATCCACAGGGAAACCGGGGCAACCACGATCTACGTTACTCACGACCAGACAGAGGCCATGACAATGGCTGACAGGATCGTTGTAATGAAGGACGGCTACATCCAGCAGATCGGAACCCCCTATGAGCTTTACTTTGATCCCGTAAACACCTTTGTGGCAGGTTTCATCGGAGAGCCGCCAATGAACCTGTTAAAGACCGTACTGAAAGACGGAAGCGTAAATCTGGGTCAAAACAGACTGGATCTCACATCCCTCTTTTCTGATGAAACCCTTGCAAAATACAACAATAAAGAAGTGGTGGTGGGCTTCAGACCGGAAGCGGCTGTTCTCACCGAAAAAGAGTCCCCTTCCTTTGAAATGAAATGTAACGTTGAGCTCACGGAACTTCTGGGAGACAGCGCAAACCTTTACATCGATATGGATGGTGTTCAGGCTATTTTAAAGGTGGACCCTCATCTCATTCCCGATTCGGATGAAGCTTTGAATTTCTTGATCCCCGCAAAAAGTCTTTATCTTTTTGACAGCGAGACCTCACTTCGTATCAGACAATAAAAAGAACGAAAAAAACAGACGGTCAACGACCGTCCGTTTTTTTGTTCTGATTCAGGTTCTCAGATCAGCTTTTGCGTGTAAGCTTGGAAACCGTAAAGAATGTTACGGCACTTGCTGCAGCAAGGATACCGAGAAGACCAAACACATCGCTCTCACCTGTCTTAGGTGTATCATCATTGGCAGGAGCTGTTGTAGGAACAGCTGTAGGAGCCGTTGTAGGAGCTGTTGTAGGCGCTGCAGTGGGAGCTACCGTTGCTGTGGGCTTCGGTGTAGCTGTTGCTGTAGGCTTGGGTGTGTTTGTAGCTGTGGGTGCGGGGCTGGGAGTGTTTGTAGGTGCCTTGGTGGGTGTAGCAACGGCAACGGTGGGTGTAGGTGTGGGTGTAGGCTCTTCCTTATCACCGCACGCTGCAACTGCCGCAACGTTCATAACCAAAAGGGCAGATAAAACAACTTCCATAATTCTTCTCTTCATCTTATTCTTCATATCTCTTGTATTGCCTCCTTTCGATGGCTTACGCGGAAATTGTACCATTTATTGAAATTCTTTGCAATAGCACAACACCGTATAAAAATGATATATTTAAGAACTCGATAAAATTTTACTTAAATAATGTGTCAAAAAAGAGACAAATGTGTATCTTTTATAGGTCATATTTCTCAGATTTTGCTGTTCCTGTGCGTCAGTCTCCAGTCAATACAGCGTTTGAGATAATCTACATACTCGGGATTTTTACACATTCCTTTGCCATCGGTATCCGAGATCTTTGCCACATCCATTCCGTTGCATGCAGTGGTTTTCATGACAATATTTAAGGGTTCCGCATCGGTGTCATTTGCGATATAAGTACCGATACCAAAAGCGGTTTTTGTCTTGCCTTCAAAGTAGGAATGGATCTTGTCGGCTCTTTCAAAATCAAGGCTGTCACTGAAAAGCAGGGTCTTGCTCTTGGGATCTATGCCCAGCTTTTTGTAATGCTCTATCATGAGATCCCCCCACTTGAAAGGATCGCCGCTGTCATGGCGGACACCGCTGAAAAGAGTGGCAAATGTCAGCTGGAAATCCTCGAGGAAGCATTCCGTTGTGATGGCATCCGTAAGGGCAGTTCCGTTCAGGATCCCGTACTCCTTGACCCAGGCATCCATTGCAAACCAGTTGGAGTAGGCAGGGTTGTGCTTGTGAGTGCCCTGTCCGATGCACATGATCCATTCGTGGGCCATGGTGCCCACAGGGGTAACTCCGAACTTCTTGGCAAGATAGACATTTGAAGTACCGACGCAGACAGAATCTTTGTATTTGTGGCTGCAGAGTTCCTTAACCGCAAGTTCCTGAGCTTCACCGGAAAGTCTTCTTCTGAGGCCGAATTCACTGAAAGATCCCAGCCTGTATCTTCCTTCCGTCAGCCAATTGACCTTTTCCTCCAGTTTCCTTTTAAAGCTCTCAAGGAGCTTGGGATAATCATATGCCATTCGGAAATATACTTCATTTACGATAGCGAGGGTGGGGATCTCATACATGGATGTGTTTAACCAGGTTCCTTTTGTTTCTATGGTAAGGCCGCATTCCGCATCCGTTCCGATCTCAAAGTCAGCGTATCTGGGCTGCCAGAGTCTTAAGAAATCCACATAGGATCCCTTGATCCACTTGATGTTGTTAAGGTACTCCAGTTCCTCTTCTTTAAAACGAAGCTCACAATACAGGAGGATCTGGCGCTTTATCTCCTCCACCATTTTCTTTGTGAAGTGAACATCCTCGTTCCTGCATTTAAAGCTCCAGGTTGTCTTGTAATCGCTGAACTGGTGATAGATCGCCTGTCCCATGCTGAACTTGTACATGTCTGTTTCCAGAAGGCTGTTGATTATTCTTTCCATTTGTTCCCCTTTCAAAAAAGGCCTTTAAGGCCTTTTAACTGTTTTTTTCTTCGCCGACAGCTTCTTCCCTTTCACCGGGATCTGAGGTCTCCTGCTTTGAGTTCTCCTCTTCGTTTGCTGCCTGCTCTCTTGATTCCATTACAACTTCACTTAAATTTATAACAGACTCTTCTTTCTTTTTCTTTTTTGCCAGCTTCTTTGCAAGCTTCGCTTCTCTTTTGGAAAGTTTTTCCTGCATGGCTTTTTCTTTTTCCGCTGTCTTTTCCTCTTTCCTTATCCTTTTAAATTCGGCAAGGAAAGTGAAGACGGATGCCAGGTCGCAGAGTCCGTCGACAGCCAGAAAAATTCCCGTAAGACGTATCATGGTGCTTTGAGCCGCATCCCTTTCAAGGATAAGGATGATCCCCAATGCCAGTGAGATCATGGAGATCACAAGATTGACCCACCACTTGGGACTTCCCGAAAATTTGAGCTCATAGGCATATTGAGTCTTAAAGTAAGAGTTCATGATGATACCGATACCTATGAACACCCACAGGATGTCAAAAACAAAATCGGCTCCGAAAATGAAAAGGAAGCCTACAGCTAAAGCAAGAGCAGCTGCCACCACTCTGAATGTAAAGGGCTTTGTCCCTTTTTGCACCAGAATGGCCGTCAGGACAAATGCTCCCGAAACAACAAGGAGCGCTCCGATCACATAGCAGATCACCTTGCTGACAGTTTCCGGATAGATCACCATAACGGCGCCCACAGCTATGCTCAGCACTCCGAGAACAAAGAGTTCTTTCTTTATACTTTTAAACCATCTTACCAGATTATTCATGGAAATAACCTCCCTGATGTTTTTTTGCTAAAAAATAAGTATACGCTCTTAACGGGTTTTTGTAAAGGTTGCGGCAAGTTGGACTGAAAAGCAGCTTATATGGAAAAGTATGCGATAAGGTAACTGTTCACCTTTAAAGATCAATCCTTCACTTCAAAAAAATTTACCACTTTTTAAAAAAAGACATATTTGCGGTGTTCAAATCTTGGTTTTTGTGGCAGAATAATAACTGCAAAAACACAAGAGGCGGGGCTTATGTTTAAGTATATAATTATCATAATTGCATTATTGTTAACACCAAAAGCAGGCTTCGACAATGCTTCGGCATCGGAAGAGAAGCCTGCTGTCATGCAATTGGCGGATGACAATGAGGTGGTCGATTATCTGAGAGGTTAACCACCCTTCATCCGTTTAAAATGCCTAAAAGTTATTCCTAACTTCCGTGCAGGTACAGACATTGCTTTAGTGTGGGGCATGTTTGTACCTGCATTTTATTACATCAGGTCGTCAAGGATCCCGCCGCTGTAATAAAGATTGCATTGATTCACCGCACATTGTTCGGTTCTTTTCTTTTTCTGCAGTTTTGATAAAACATACGAAGCTCTCAATTCCGTCTGCTTGTCTTTCTTTTTACCGGGGTCGGCACCGTTGTTCCACGCCAGGCAATAAATGTTGCTGCTCCACTGATCGAGCTTGTTATGACGAAAGCATTTGATCAGGCTCTCTTTCGCTATCCTGTCAGACTCCTCAAAGCGGGAAACATTTCCCAGCTCACTCGCCACCAGCCTCTCGATGTTGGTAACACAATTATAAAATGTATTGCTGTAGTTTCCCTGCTTTTCATAATTGTCCAAAAGGTTTTTGCAAAGAACAAAACCTTTTTCTTTTTCGCCTTTTTTGAAAAGCTCGCTCGCGATCAGCATCAGGATCATCGATTCGGTGTTGAAAGGATAGCAGTCATCGAGCTCTCCGTTTTCCTTTGGATTTCCCGGCATAGTCACGGAAAGTGTTCTTTTGTACTCGTTCACAGAGTCTGCACCGTTATTTCCCGGGATTCCCATCATCTTTTGTTTTAAAAATGAGATGTACTGCTCGTTATGCGGCAAATAAGTCTCCTGATGTCGCCTGTCCAGCTCTTCTATGCCTTTTTTGATTTTTTCGAGATCACCTGTAGCCTGAGCATTGATCACTTCCTTAAGGACCTTTATATCATCATAATCGTCCGTCATGAATTCTCTGTGGAAACGCTCCGGCATCAGGCGAAGCTTACTCAGTATCTTTTTCTCAACCTCCCAGTTTATGGTGTGTCGCCCTCTTTCAAGCCTGTACACGGTATCGATGCTGCAGATCGTCTCTCCGTTATAGTTGGTGAGATCCTCCTGAGAAAGCCCGAGCATCTGTCGTCTCTGCTTAACGATCTTCCCGACCGGAATGATCATGTATTCCCAGTAGATCTGTATGTCTTCATCGGGAGACCATTCGGGGTGATACTTCATGACCGCCTCTTTGATCACACAAGCAAATCGTTCGTCCACGGTCCCTCCTTCGGCTTTACTTTTGATCTCGAGGAATTCCGCAAGATACCTGATCTTATTGTCATTCACCAGATTTCTTACCATACGGTCGGAAAGTGCCGCAGCCTCGGAGAGATCCCCCCTCTTAAGCTTTAAAAGCGCAGCTGCATAGATCATCGGTGCAAAGCGGTGCACCTGTTCGTTCTGGGCATATCTCGCAGCCCCGTACAATTCACAGACATCATCGTAAAAAGGATAAACATACGCATCGCCGAAAAGCTTGCGGCTCGCTTTCAGGATAATGTCCAAAAGTATCAGTTCCGTCTCCGTGTAATAGTATTCCTTCAGTTTTTCAAGTGTGAATCCCGGAACAGTCAATTCCAAAGCATCCTTCGCCTTTTTGAGTATGCACTCGGGATCCTCCTTTTCCTTTATCATAAGGCTGACGTCAAACATTTCCGCCATCTGACGATGCAGATGGCTCCTGCTGCAGATGTCCATGGAGGCATACTTTTTTGCGGCAGTTTTTGCTTCTTCGATGTCATTTTTGGAAAAAGCATCCCTGAACGCTTCCCGTGCTTCATAATAAGTGTATTCATCAGCATCCAAAAGAGCCTCGAAATTTCTTAGGTTTCTTCCCAATCGCTGGTAAAAAGCATCTATAAGAAGCTTATCCAGTTTTCGATTCTGCCCGTTCAATACTTTTCCCGGTAATGATCTGTCGCACAGGCCGTAAGTCATCCGATGCATCGGAATGTTTTCCGAAATGCGTATGCTCTCTATCTGGCATAAGATCATTTCCGGTTTATAGAATTCATTGTTCATTAACTCCTAACCCCTTTTTCGGATCCAACCTCTCACTTCTCGGATTATCGCAGGCAGGTCAGATCAAAATGTCCTCAAGCTTTCTTTTGGGAACATAATGTGTATCCGTTTCGTCACGATAGTACTTTGTACTGCCGTCTTCTCCGACTTCCACCAGCTTTATCGTCTCAACAGGCTTTCCTATCGCAATTGCCAAAACAGGCACATACTCGGCTTTATTCAAAAAGGTTTTGGCTGCAAGCTCTTTGTCAAAATTGCCGATCATGCATCCGCCAAGCTCTTTTTCAACCGCCGTCAAAAGAATCGTCTGTGCAGCGATCCCCACATCCGTGTCCGCCTTATTGGGATCCTTACAGATCCCCGTATCGACAACGATCAAAATGTAGGCCGTGGGAAACTGACCCGGATGAGGCAAAGTCACATCCTTAAGCATCTTTCCCCATCGCGTTAAAGAGTTCATCTTCCCTACGCCTTCCTCATCCGCTATCAAAAGATACTTAAGAGGCTGTGCATTGGCTCCCGATGCCGTAAGTCTTGCAACGTCCACAAGGTCCTTAAGGATCTCCGCGGAAACCTTGAATTTTTCATCAAATCCCCTGTAGCTCCTGTTTTTCAAAACCAGATCTTTTAACATTTTTAACCTCGCTTTAGCACTTTAATTTCCATTATTATACAACAACAAAAAAAAGTGAGTCAATGGGGACGTTTCATTTTGACTCGCCCTCGGTGAGTCAAAATGAAACGTCCCCATTGACTCACCTTGACTCACCTTGACTCACCTATTGACTCAAATACCGGAAGAGTGAACCCCTTTTGCAACATTGCATAAAATCAAAAAAGCATCCCGCAATGGAGATGCTCTGCGCAGGGCTACAAGGATTCGAACCTTGAAAATGACGGAGTCAGAGTCCGTTGCCTTACCGTTTGGCGATAGCCCTATTTGTTTTCCCGTGCCTCTTTTTCCAAGGCACGGGTTGCATTATACTACTATCCAAAACAAAATGCAAGCATTATTTTCATGCTTTCCAAACTTTTTGCTTTTTCACCCACATGAGCATATAACGGGGTCCCTCCCCCACTTCGTGGCGGTCCTCCCCGTTATCATTAGTTGCGAAGCGGATTGCGAATCATTCTAATAATCTTTAAAGGAGATGTTTACATCCACATCCCCGGACACTCCCGGAACGCTTCCGTCGCTGGCATACTGCCAGATAGTGAACCTGTAGGGGTAGTAAAGTTCTTCTCCGTAGTAGGCGTACCAGAGATCGTAATCCGTGAGATCCCGGAGATTGATGTTTAAAAGGCTCCAGTTGGTGCTCATGTAGATCGAAGGTGTGTAACCCGCGCTCTTCACTCTCTCAAGGAATGCTCTTGCTATTTCCGTTCTGACGGAATTTGCCATCTTGTCTGCCCTGCCGGATCCGTCGTATCTCTCGGTGTCAAAAACAACGGGATAGGTCACTTCGAAATCCTTGAGATTCTCTATGCAAAAATCTGCCTCTTCAATAGCTTCTTCAACCGTAACGGCCTGAGTGTAGAAGTAAACACCCACTTTGATCCCGGCCTCGATGGCTCCTGTCATGTTATCCCTGAAGAAGGGATCGATGTTGATCTGCCCCGCGCCTGTGGTCCTGTTTCCGAGTCTTATTATGGCAAACTCAACACCTGCGTCTTTTACTTTTTTCCAGTCGATATTGTTGTTCCACTTGGAAACATCTATGCCCAGCCGAGAGACTTTTTTGCCGTCCTCTTCGTAGTACTTGTAGCCCTTTTCATCGACCTTTATGTTTTCGTTTTCGACTGTGCTCAAAGGTATTTTGCTGTCCAGTGTGGTCAGCACTTTCTCACCGCCGGCTCCGGTCGCCCTCACTCTCGGTAAAAGCGCAGTCTCAAGATCGACAGGTCTTACTATGCCCACGTAATCAATGTCTGCAAAGGAGCTGTCAACATACATGTAGAACTGCAGATCCTCTGCTGTCAGCAGATTTTTGGATGTGGGGGTGATGTTCGATCTGATCTCTCCGATCCAGCCCGCTCCCGTCAGTTCCACCATGCTGCTGATACTGAGTTTGTTCTTTCCGATCTCATAATGGCAGTTGTTTAAAAGATCCAGCCCAAAGGTCTTAAATGCCTCATTTTCGGACATGTGCTTCACTTTAAAGCAATAGGTCCTGTCATTCGCCACTACGTTGCACACGCTTGCAAATCCCGCATCCAAGAAGGAATCGATCTTTGCTGCCTTCCTGATGCTCTTTATGGGGTTGATGACGTAGTATTCCATAAGGTCCATGCCGGAGATCACATGCAGTGTGTTTTCGCTTTCCGCTATCTCATCCGTCAGAGCAAAAGCCAGCTGGGTACGGCCGTTCTTAAGGTAATCGCCCAAAACCGGGATCAGTTCACCGGCCTTGTCAGCCTGAAGCACGTAGTTCCAGTCAAAGGAAGCATTGGTCGTGCCGTTGCTTACGATCACTTTACCGTATGTCCCGTCTCTGTTCCAGACGTACTCATTCAGATAGGAGATGGAATACTCCTCGTACACCACCGTGATGTACTCGCCGTCGCTCCCTTCGGACACAACTGCTCTGACATTATCCAGGGAATTCAGTGCAGCCACTAACTCCGAGGCATTCTTGCATCTCTTTTCTCCGACAGGTAAAAGGGGTTCCTTCTCGATCACGACCTCATCTCTTTGAGCAGTATCGCTTCCACGCTTTTCCTTAAGCCAATCGGTAAGGACAAATGCTGCATAGGCTACGGCAACCGCAGCCGCAAAAAGGCCGACGATCCCCAGCACCTTCTTTGTATTTTTTCTCTTCTCCGTCTTTTCTTCCTCTTCGGTCCCGTTCACAGGCTCCTTCTCTTCACCCATTGATATCCTCCCTTATCATACAGCCGAATGCTCCTTTACGGACCTTCGTCTTTATTGCAGTTCACAAGCCACAAAAGATATGGTAAAATCAATATCGGTAACAGTATAGCATACTGAAATTTCTTTGAAAACAGGAAAAATATGACAGAACACAAGACAATTTTAAAGCAGGGATGCGGAGAAGTGGAAGAAAAACGTTCACGCTTTATTGCAGTGGCGGTACACGCAGAAACCGAAGAAGAAGCCCTCGCCTTCATCGAAAGCATCAGAAAAAAGCATTACGACGCCCGCCACAACTGCTGGGCCTACATTATCGGTGAAAAAGGTGAACTGGAACGTGCCAGCGACGACGGAGAACCTCAAAAAACAGCCGGACAGCCCATCCTCTCAGTCCTTCGGGGGGCGGAACTTAAAAATGTCTGCTGCGTAGTGACCCGCTACTTTGGCGGAACGCTACTGGGAACCGGCGGACTCGTCCGGGCATATACAGACTCGGCGCGACTTGCCGTTGAAAACGCCGAGATCATCACAAATAAGGTGGGGAGGCTGCTGACGGTAGCCACAGATTACGTCGGTCTCGGAAAGATCCAGTACATCCTTGCTCAGGAAGACCTTACTCCCTCCGACATCTCCTATACAGATAACGTGGAGATCACGGTCTGCGTACCGGAAGCGCTTTTAAGATCCGTACAGAACAAGATCACCGAGGCCACAGCCGCCAAAGCGACCATGAACCTCGGTGATATAATGCTCTACCATTGAGACACTTAAGTGTCTCTTTTTTATTTGAAGTACTCAACACCTGCTTCAAAGATCTTCTGATCCTGAGGGCCGTAGATGTTCTTTGCGACGCCCTCTCCGATACGCTCGGAATGGGCCATTTTGCCCAGGATACGTCCTGTGGCGTCGGTAATACCCTCGATAGCCATGTAGCTCAGATTGGGGTTAAAATCCTCGTCAAATGAAGGATCACCGTTCACATCAACATACTGTGTTGCCACCTGACCGTTTGCGATCAGCTTCTTAAGCCATTCATCGTTTGCAACGAAACGACCTTCGCCATGGGATGCGGGTATGGAGTAAACGCCTCCCAGTTCTGCCTTTGCAAGCCAGGGGGACTTGTTGGAAACTACCTTTGTGTAAACGGACTTGGAAATGTGGCGTCCGATAGAGTTTCTTGTGAGGGTGGGCGAATCGGGATCGATCTCGCAGATCTCACCGTAAGGAACGAGTCCCAGCTTTATGATAGCCTGGAAGCCGTTACAGATACCGAGCACCAGACCGTCACGCTGCTTGATAAGATCGTTTACGGCTGCCTTGAGCTTTTCATTTCTGAAGGCAGTGGCAATGAACTTACCGGATCCGTCAGGCTCATCACCTGCTGAGAAGCCGCCGGGGAACATGAGGATCTGCGCTTCCTTTATGCCCTTTACGTAAGCTTCAACGGAATCAATGATATCCTGCTCGTTTCTGTTCTTGAAAACACAGGTGTTGACCTTTGCGCCGGCTCTCTCAAATGCCCTTAATGTGTCGTATTCGCAGTTTGTACCGGGGAATACGGGGATGAACACTGTAGGTTTCGCAGTCTTAAACTGTGATGTAAGGATGTGCTTGTTTTCATATAAAGGAATGACTGCTTTTGAAGCGTCTGTTTTTTCCTTCTTTGCCGTGGCTGTGGGGAAGACGCTCTCAAGAGGCGCTGTCCAGGCATTTAAAGCTTCCTCTTCGGTGAGCTTTGCAGTCTTGTAAGCGAAACCGCTTTCGGTCACCTTACCTACTATCTCACAGATCGCCTTGCCTGCCTTAATGATCTCAAGATCCTGTTCGGAGATCTCGGCGATAATGTCACCGTAACCCTCGTCAAACATGTCTCTGTAGCTCACACTGTCAAAGATCTCAGCTCCCAGGTGATTACCGAAGCCCATCTTTCCAACCGCTTCCGCAATACCGTGACCGCATACGGCGAAGGCTGACTTAATGTAGCCCTTTCCCGCAAGAGCAGTGAAGGTGTTCATCTGCCCGATAAAATCTTCGTAATCGGGAAGATCGTACTCATCTCTCTTCATGGGGAATCTGACAATGAGATTTCCCGCTTCCTTAAACTCATCCGAGATAATGTCCTGATGCTTTGCAACGTCCACAGCAAAAGAAACCAGTGTGGGAGGAACGTCGATCTCATTGAAGCTTCCGGACATGGAGTCCTTTCCTCCGATGGAGGCCAGTCCCAGACGGATCTGTGCTTCGTAAGCTCCGAGAAGCGCTGCCAGCGGCTTACCCCAGCGCTTTTTGTCGTCACGGAGTCTTTCAAAAAATTCTTGAAATGTAAAACGGATAGAGGTCAAATCACCGCCGGCTGCCACAATTTTTGCGACAGAGGAGATAACAGCATAGGAAGCGCCATGGTAAGGGCTTCGACTTGAGAGGTAAGGATCAAAGCCATAGCTCATCATTGTCACGGTGTCGCACTTTCCGCGAAGTACGGGAAGCTTTGCCACCATGGTCTGAGTGGGTGTCATCTGATACTTTCCTCCGAAAGGCATAAGGGTCGAGGATGCGCCGATGGATGAATCGAACATCTCCGAAAGTCCCTTCTTTGAGCATACGTTAAGGTCCGAAAGGGTGTCGAGCCACTTCTTCTTAAGATCGCTCTCTTCCTTTTCTTCCTTCTTTTCTTCCGGCATCTCAACAAAAGCTTTTGCTTCCTGATGAGCTCCGTTTGTATTGAGGAAATCACGTGAAATGTTCACGATGTCCTTTCCTCTCCATTTAAGGACAAGACGCTTCTCTTCCGTAACCTTTGCGACAACGACTGCTTCGAGGTTCTCTGAAGCAGCGAATTCAAGCATCTTATCCGCATCCTTTTTATCAACTACGATAGCCATTCTTTCCTGAGACTCGGAAATGGCAAGTTCTGTTCCGTCAAGGCCCGCGTATTTCTTGGGAACCAGATCCAGATCGACTGTGAGTCCGTCGGCAAGTTCGCCGATGGCAACGGAAACGCCGCCTGCACCGAAGTCGTTACACTTCTTGATAAGCTTTGTAACTTCGGGACGTCTGAAAAGTCTCTGGAGCTTTCTTTCTGTAGGTGCATTACCTTTCTGTACTTCCGCACCGCAGGTGTTGATGGAATCGGCATTATGAGCCTTGGAGGAACCTGTCGCTCCGCCGCAGCCGTCACGTCCGGTACGTCCGCCCATAAGGATGATGACATCTCCGGGCTCGGAATTTTCTCTGATAACGTTCTCTCTCTTGGCAGCGCCCATTACAGCGCCGATCTCGAGACGTTTTGCAACGTAATTGGGATGATAGATCTCGTCAACAAGACCTGTTGCAAGACCGATCTGGTTACCGTAGGATGAGTAACCGTTGGCAGCTCCCGTAACGATCTTCCTCTGGGGAAGCTTTCCGGGAAGTGTCTCCGCTATGGGCTTTCTGGGATCGGCAGCTCCTGTTACTCTCATTGCCTGGTAAACATAGCCTCTTCCCGAAAGAGGATCGCGGATAGCTCCTCCAAGGCATGTAGCCGCACCGCCGAAGGGTTCGATCTCAGTGGGATGGTTGTGAGTCTCGTTCTTAAAGAACACAAGCCACTCCTCCGTCTTACCGTCCACTTCAACGGGTACAATGACAGAGCAGGCGTTGATCTCATCGGAAACCTCCATGTCGTCCAGCTTTCCGGCAGCTCTCAGCTCTTTCATACCGAAAATTGCAAGATCCATAAGAGAAACATACTTGTCGGGACGATCTGCATAGAGTACGGAACGTGCCTTTAAGTACTTCTCGTAGGAAGCCTTGATGGGAGCTGTGTACTTTCCCTCTTCAAACTCAACCTCTGTGAGTTCCGTAAGGAAGGTGGTATGGCGGCAGTGGTCCGACCAGTAGGTGTCGAACACACGTATCTCCGTAAAGGAAGGATCTCTCTTTTCTTCGTTCTTATAGTAGTCGCGGATGAAAAGGAAATCTCTGAATGTCATTGCAAGATTCAGGGAGTCATATAATTTCTTAAGCTCCTCTTCGGCAATCTCTCTGAAGCCGTCAAAGATCTTAATGTCGGCAGGAGTCTCGTAGTTTATCTGTAATGTCTCGGGAAGCTCTTCCGAAGCCGTTCTGGAATCAACGGGGTTGATGCAGTACTTGCGGATCTTGTCAAGTTCTTCGGATGTAACCTTTCCCTTAAGGACATAGGTGGTCGCACTTAAAATAACAGGCTCTTCGCTCTCGCACAGAAGCTTTACGCACTGAACGGCAGAGTCAGCCCTCTGATCGAACTGTCCCGGAAGATACTCAACAGAAAAATATACTTCATCGGAAGCCTTGGGGAAATCCCCCTCATAGAGGAAATCAACGGGCGGTTCGGAAAACACGGTGCCGAGGGACTTTTTGTAGGTCTCGTCACTGAGATTTTCAATGTCGTATCTGATAAGAACACGAACGCTTTCGACAGTATCGATCCCGAGGTACTCGGTGATCTCATTTTTAAGTTCTTTTGCGCGTACCGCATAGGCAGGCTTTTTTTCTGAGTAGATTCTCTTAACCATATTGGACCTCGTGTAGTTTTTTATGTGGGGTGGTATTCTCTGGAAGCGAGCTATTCCGAGGGAATAGCTCGCTTCGGGTGGGGTAACCATTTGTGCTTTAATTGATTTTTGAGAAGGGAGGCAATACAGATTTATATGCACTGCATGTCGGATTGCTGTTCACGCCGCGTGTCCCACGCGGTATTCTGCGATGCAGAATATGCCGTTTCCAAGCCTTTTTCGAAAAACAAGTTTTTCAAAAAGGCTCGTTTACGGCACATCTGTAAACAGCAATCTCATGTATCCCTGTAAACAGTGACCGCGATATAAAAATCTTTATTGCTCTTCCATTTTGTACTTCCATTAAAGCACAAATGGTGTTATTATTAAAATTAATATAATTCACTTGTTTAATTATTAACACTAATCAACAAGGTAAAGTGTTGATTTCTTCAAGTAAAATAAAACGGGTTGGGCTCTTCTAAAGGAGTTCAAAAGAGGAGGTTCTATGACGGACGTCAATTACGAGCTCTACAAAGTATTTTACCACGTTGCCAAATCCTTAAGCTTTTCGGACGCGGCCACAGATCTTTTCATTTCACAGTCTGCAGTCAGCCAGTCCATTAAGGTGCTTGAAAGAAGGCTTGGTCAGACTCTCTTTGTGAGAAGCACAAAAAAAGTCACCCTCACAAAAGAAGGTGAGATCCTTTACAAGCACATCGAACCGGCGGTAGGCCTCATCACAAAAGCAGAAAACCAGCTTTCCTCCGCGAAAGAGACCGGCGACATCATCTTTAAGATCGCAGCCAGCGACACCATCTGCCGTTACTTCCTGGTTCCCTACTTCAATGAATTCCACAAAAAGTATCCCGACATACACATCAAGGTCATCAATGCCTCATCCTCGGGATGTGCCGCTCTTCTTGAAGAAAACAAGGTGGATCTCATCGTTTCAAATCATCCCAATCCCACTTTGAACAGCACCATGAAGATCGTTCCCGTGGCAGACTTCAGAGACATGTTTGTGGCCGATCGTGAGTCCTTCCCTTTTGAGGAAAAGGAACTGTCTTTGAGGAAGCTTTCAAAAATGCCCATTCTCATGCTGGACAAGACTTCCACCACCAGCGTTTTCCTTCATGAGCTTTTCCGTAAGGCCTCCATCGATCTTGTTCCCTCCATCGAGGTCGCAAGTAACGATCTTCTGATCGACCTTGCAAAGATCGGTCTCGGGATCGCTTTCGTACCGGATTATTGCCTTAACAAAAAAGAAAACGCAAATCTCTATGAGATAAAGATAGCCGAGAAGATCCCCACACGACGCATTGTGGCTGCATACGACGACTCAATGCCCCTTACAGAGCCGGCGGTCTTCTTCCTGGATCTTATCAAAAACAGCCAGTCCAAACAATGATATAAAAAGAAGCCCTGAGGGCTTCTTTTTTTACTGTGTCTTTAAGATCCTTACTCCCATATTTCCTATCCAGATCTCTTCGCTCGCCTTAAACTCTTCTCCCGTAAGCAGGTCCGTCGCATCACTCCAGATCTTAAAACATTTGCTCTCATAGCCATGATTCAATGCAAAGATCAGGCTGTTGCTTCCTTTGCTCCTGAGGGTGAGTTCCACATCCTTGGGTGCTTCTCCCAAAGACGGGATGTTGAGATCCACCGCCATTCTTTCAAAGAAGGTGTAGTAGAAATCGGGATCTGAACTTGTCGCAATGTAATAAGCCTTTCCTTCTCCGTACTCGTTCACGGTGAGGGCGGGCATTCCCGCATAAAAATCATCGGTGTAGGTCGCAAGTACTTCCGCACTCTCGGTGTGCAGAAGATCGCACAGGGTTTTGGCCGTGTACTCCAGCCCCTCCCATGTGAAATGATTCTCTCTCTCTTTGGGAACCGCATCGATCTCCTCAGTCCATATGCCCATGATGTCACGTAACTTACCGGGATAACCGCCGGTGGTTACAAGATCGTGCTCGTCAACATAGCCGCTGAAGAAGGTGGTAACGAAATGACCGCCTCTCTTTACGAATTTGCTGATCTTCGTGTCGTAATCACCCTTTACCATGTAAAGTACGGGGGCGATCACCAGGTCATATTTATCGAGATCGTCATCACAGCCGATCATGTCGACGGGAATGTGCAGTTCATAGAACGCACGATAGAACTTCTTGACCTCTTCGGGATAATTGAGTTCTGTGGTGGGTCCTGCAGAGAATGAGATACCCCACCAGTTTTCCCAGTCAAAGAGAATGGCTACTCTGGAATTGGTTCTTGCTCCGAGGGTGACACCTTTGAGATCATCAAGTTCTTTCCCCAGCTCTGCACATTCTCTGAACACTCTGGTGTTTTCCGTTCCCACGTGATCGATGATGGCGCCGTGGTACTTTTCGCAGGCTCCGATGCTCCTTCTCATCTGGAAGAACATCACCGTATCGGCTCCGTGAGCCACTGCCTGATAGCTGAGTTCACGCATCTCTCCGGGGCGTTTTAATGCGCAGTATCTGTTCCAGTTGGAAACGCTGGGGGTCTGCTCCATGAGCCAGAAGGATCTGCCGCCTTTAAGCCCTCTCATCATGTCATGCCACATGGCAACGGACCATTCGGGGCTGTCGCAGGCAGGATAGTTGTCCCAGGCGATAAAGTCCAGATAGGGCGCCCATGCTCTTTGATCCAGCTGAAAATGGTATGCCATAAAATTGGTTGTGACCGGAATATCCGGTGTTCTTTTCTTTATGGCCTTATATTCTGCTTTATAGTTCTCCAGAACAGCTTCCGACTGGAAACGTCTGTAATCTAAGGATATGCCCTGGAAACAGGTCCTTGTGTATCCGAAATGCTCACTCAGGTCGTTTGGAACCACTATCTCATTCCAGCTGTAGAAGGTGTGTCCCCAGAATGACGTGTTCCAGGCTCTGTTCAGCTCATCCAGTGTCTTGTATCTCTTCTTAAGCCACTTTCTGAAGTTCTTTTCACAGTTTTCGCAATAGCAGTCTGCGCTGTATTCATTGCTCACATGCCATGCCACAATGTTATCGTATTTCTTGTACCTCTTTGCCAGCTTAGCCGCAAGGCGCACGGAATACTTCTTGTAGGTCGGGCTTGAAGGGCATGAATTGTGTCGTGCTCCGAATTTCCTCTTTCTTCCCTCAAAATCCACCTGAAGGATGTCCGGATGCCGCTTCGCCATCCAGGCAGGATGAGCGGCGGTGGAGGTTGCGAGACAGATCTTCATTCCCGCATCCGTAACACATTTGATGATCCTGTCAAGTCTTGAAAAATCGTATCTGTGTTCGGAAGGCTGTAATGCAGCCCATGAAAAAACATTCAGCGTCACGATGTCTACCCCGGCATCGCGAAGCATCTTCATGTCTTCAACCCACACATCCTCGGGCCATTGCTCGGGATTGTAATCCCCTCCGAATAAAATCTTGTCCATAGAATCTGCTCCTATCTTTTATAAGCAATACATCTTTTATTTCCAGAAAATACCGGAAAGCACTCCGATGAGCACTCCCAGGATCGCTCCCACAAGCACCTGAAGCGGTGTGTGGCCCACAAGCTCCTTGAGGTTTTCGTCCGAAAAATCAGGCTTTGGCATTCCCTTCTTTTCACCGTACAACAGATAGTCTCTTATCTGGTTCAAAAGCACTGCCTGTTTACCTGTTTCCCGCCTTACACCTCTGGCATCGTACATCACTATTATGGCCAGAATGGCAGTCACGGCAAATTCAAAGGAACCCGGCCCGTAGAAAAAGGTGGTTACCGTGAAAAGCGCCGCCACAGTGGCGGAGTGGCAGCTTGGCATTCCGCCGGATCCCACCATTCGTTCCCAATCGATCTTTCTTGTAAAATGAAAATTGATCATGGTCTTGATTATCTGTGCGATCAGCCAGGCTCCCGCAGCCGTCATCAGAATATGATTGTTAAATAATTCCACAAAATACTTCATCATTCGTCTTCCGTTTCAACATTCATCGTCTTTCTGTACTCCGCAGGACTCTGTCCCACGTATTTCCTGAACTTCTTGTGGAAATAATCCACGTTTTTGTATCCGACCCTTTCGGCGATCTCATAGACCTTGAGTCCCTTTTGTTCCAGCAGTTCCCTCGCCTTTGCGATCCTCACCTTGTCCGCGTAGGTGTTAAAGCTCTCACCCACTGTTTTATTGAAGATCTTTCCCAGGTAGCTGGAATTGTACCCAAACAAAGATGAGATGGTCTCAAGTCGCAGATTGGTGTGATAATTGTGATCGATATAGTAAAGAATGTCATCCATTACGCTGTCTCTTGAAGAGTTGCCGAGGCATGACATCACTTTCTCAAATTCATTGGAAAAGTACCCTATGATCTCATAGAGGTAGTTTCTCGTTTCAATAAAGCCCATGATCTCGGTATTTGATTCAAAGGGCAGTTCCGCAGTGGGATAATTGTGTGAGATGTTTTCCTTGATCTGAAGGCATATGTCCGTCAAAAAGATCTTTACCGCAGAAATGTCCGCACTCACATGGTACAGGTAGTCCTCCAGTGCATAGAGCTCCTCGGCCACCTTCCGTCTGTTAAAAGCCTGAATGTATCCGATGATGTTTTTGGCATATACGTTCGCTTTTTCCTTTTCAAGCATAACAAGATTGTTCTGCACCGAAGGCAGGTCCTCAAACCCCAGAACATGCTGTCCCTGATTGCAGAAAAATCTTCTGTGTATCAAAAGCCGCGCCTGATCAAAGCTTTTTGAGATCTCCGAGATCCTGGGGACCTCACATCCGTAAGCAATGAAAAGAGTGTCAAGAGGGCTTCCCTTTTCCGGCTCATCATCGTAATGAGCAACAAATCTCTTGAGTTTTTCAATGGCAAGGGAGCCTTTTAAAAGCAGACAGCTGATGTGCCTGTATTCAAACTGCTCAAAGAATTCGTCCCCTTTGTTGGCTGCCATAAAAAGATCCGAAAACTGATAAGGAAGAGATGAAGGATCCGTCACATCAAAGCTTTCGTAGGCAACGATACGATAGGAATTTGCATCAAAGCCCAGTTCCTTGAAATTCAGGTCTTCAAGATCGGCTTTTTCCGAAACGATGTCCTTGATTATCTCTCTCTTGGATTTTTTCCTGAGGATTTCATTTCGAGACTTTATGGACCTTTCCTCCCTGACAGAGGAAAGGATCTCCGTAACGGCCTTCGTGAGTTCGCTTTCTTCAATGGGTTTGGTGAGATAGAAATTCACATCATACTTCATGGCCTCTTTTGCATAAGCAAAATCGGAGTAACCCGACAGGATGATGAACCTGCCGGTGTACCCGCTTTCCCGTGCCCTGCGGATGACCTCAAGACCCGAAAGACCGGGCATCTTAATGTCCATCATGGTGACGGTGGGATTTAAGGACATGATCCCCTGAAGGGCATCATCTCCGTTCCCTGCCTCGCCACAGATCGTAAGCCCGAGTTTTTCCCAATCCAGGATGTACTTGAGTCCGTCTCTTATGATTTTTTCGTCATCAGCGATGTATAATGTTTCCATCGATCTTCCTTAATCTGTTTCCACCTTTACCACAACGGGCATCTTTGTTTTCATTGAAGGCCCGTAGGCATAGAGAGCATCTGCCTTCTGCTCGAATCTGATCTCCCCGTATCCGGGAATTGAAACCTTTTTAATGATGCCCTGGAAATCAAGGCTGTTGAAATCGGCAACTCCGAGGGAGCAGATCTTCAGTTTTCCATCCTCGGGATAATTAAGACTGATGGCGTAAACCGCTCCGTGACCGCATGTGAAACGGAAATCGGAGGAAGTGTACTCCTTGCCCTTAACGTCCGAAAATTTACCTTCTGCTTCCTTAGTGGGGCCTTCCGCCGCCTTTTTCCAAGGCTTGGAATCGTAGATTGCCTCTCCGTACCTGGAAAGCCAGTCTCCTATTTCAAAGAGTATCTTCTTATCCTCATCGGGGATCGTGCCGTCTGATTTGGGACCTACATTCAGAAGCAGATTTCCGTTTTTGGATACCACGTCCACCAGATAGCAAAGGATCTCATCAGCTCTCTTGTATTCGAGTCTGTCGGTATAGCACCAGGAATTATAGGCAATGGCCGTGTCCGTCTGCCAGTGATAGGGCTGGGAAAGAGCGAATTTACCTCTTTCCACATCCGGAATTCCGGAACCGAAAGGGACAGGGTCGTGCTTGTAGATAATAGCCCCCTCTCTTCCCCTTTCCGCACATCTGTTGTAATAATAGGCCATAAATCTCTTCAGATGTTCTTTGTAGCTCTCGTGCATGATCCACCAGTCAAAGTAGACTACAGCAGGATCGTACTTGTCAACGATCTCGCAGCATCTCATGAGCCAGTCATCCAGGAATTCACTGCTTGATGCCACGGGAGAATGAACATCTCCCATATCGGGCTGTTCGGGAACAGATGGCCAGTAAATGGAATCTCTGTCCACAGAATCATCTATGTCACTTTCAATAGCACGTCCGCATCCCATGAACCAGTAATGCTCCGCTCTGTGTGAAGAAGTGGCAAAGATCATGTCCTTTTCATCGCAGGCCTTCTTAAGTTCTCCGATCACGTCCCTGTGAGGTCCCATCTGAGCTGCATTCCATTTGGAAAGCTCGCTGTCATACATCTGGAATCCGTCGTGGTGTTCCGCAACGGGAACGATGTATTTTGCTCCTGCTTTCTTAAAGATCTCAACCCATTCAGACGCATCGAATTTCTCTGCCTTAAACATGGGGATAAAATCCTTGTATCCGAAATCCTTCTGAGAGCCGTAGGTTTCCAGATGATGCTTGTATTCGGGTGTATCCTTTATATACATGCTTCTGGAGTACCATTCATTTCCGAATGCGGGTACGCTGAAAACGCCCCAGTGAATGAAAATACCGAATTTTTGTCTTTCAAACCATAAGGGTGTTCTCCATTCCGTAAGGCTTGACCATTCGGCATGATAAGGACCTTTTTTGTTCACTTCGTCGATATGCTTTAAGTAATTCTCTTTGTTCATTTACTGTTCTCCCGAGATCTTAGTCTCATTCGTTTTTTTCCGACACTTCCACTCTGTGCCTTGCGGCAGCGTTTATCACGCTCCACTCCAGACAGGCTCCGTATCCGTATGCATTTCCTCTTTCAATCATTTCGGAAATATTCTTTTCAAATTCTTCTTCCGTATCCGAGTAAACGGCGTTCCATGAATAGTTTACTATGCACTGGGAAACCTGTGCGATAATTATATCATATTCATCGTCTTTCGCAAGATTTGAGAATGTGGAAGCAGGAATTAATGAATGTTTTTTGCTCTTTAAATAATCCGTGACAGATGTTACGTCGTTAAAACTTCTCCAGTGAGCTTCACTTGCCGTCCGCGCAGGAGCCCTGCCCTCTTCCCACGAGTTCCAGTTGTAGGTGGCTCCGTTGGAATCCGGATTCAGCGCATCCCTTGCCCATGTGGTGTTGTTGATCTGACATTGCCCCTGTTTAAAGGTGTAGCCCGCTTCGTCCTTGGTTTCCGGATTGCTGCCGTCAGTCATGCATTTAAGTCCGAATTCCGTGAGATAGGGATAGCCCTTGTCATCGTAATCCCAGTTGTCCCCCTGTTTTCCGTATTCCATGGTCATGAAGCCTTCCGGAGTACATAACCAGTTGATAATCTCCATACACAGTTCCGGATACTTGGTACTGCTGCCTATGCTCCAGATCTGCTGTCCGCCGTACTTTGAAAGTTCATAGACCGCAGGAGCGGCTTTTTGTGGCAGCATGGGGAGCATTATCTTGTTTTCCTTAAGATGTGAATCGTTGTTGAAATAGTTACTCCCCGCATAGTCAAACAATGAGAAGTAACATCCGCCGTTCAGCATCTTTTCTGCCATTTCCACATAGGTCTGGGTCATGGAATCGGGATCCAGAAGATTTTTTCTGTACAGCTTGTTCAAAAAAGCAAGCATCTCGATGTAAGGCCCGTCCTTTTCAAGTGCGCCGTGAAATTCTCCCGATGCGGCATCGTAAAGCCCCAGATCCATTTCATCAAAGCCGTAGTAACCCGATGCCAGGGCTTTTGCATACATCATCATCGATCCGTCCCAATCGGGCCAGATGGATAAGGCATAGGCAGGATTACCTTTTTCGTCCGTGGGTTCAAGTTCCTTCATCCCCTCAAACATCTTCACCATATCGTCAAGTTCTGTAATCTCGGGGCATCCCAGCTTTTCATAAAGATCCCAGCGCAGATCCCATGTGTAAAAGAAATCCGCAACTCCGTCATCTTCTCCCGCCACGTTGTTTCCGATACCGTAAACATGTCCGTTGTCTGTGAGTTTCCTGTTTGCGTCAAGAGCAGCGTCCATGTTTTCTTTAATGTACGGACCGTAATTTGATAAAAGATCGTCCTTTTCCCAATCCAGCAACATTCCGGCCTTTGCCGCATTTTTGTATTCATTCCCGTTATTTCCGAAGATCACCAGATCGCCGAAGCTTTCGGAGGCAAATCTGGTTTCGTAGGTCCCTGCCGTATCGGGGATGATGTTAAGAATTACATTAAACCTCTCCAGCATCACATCCGCAAACCATCCCACCTGTTTCCCGGTGTAGTTTGCAACCTGTGAAAACACTGTCAGGGTGATGGGAGAAGTGTTTTTTCGACTTTTTTCCGTTTTGCATGAGCAGGCGGTAAAAGCAAGTATTATCGCCAATGCAAGAGCAAGCTTTCTTTTCATTTGATCTCCTTTTCAGATCAAAACAGGGTCCATCGTTAAAAAAGGGCGGCACAATGTGCGCCGCCCATAGATTAACACTTTAACAGCCAATTAGCAACTGTTTTACTTTTTCTTCTTTTTGATTGCCAGGAACACACCGCATGCCACTGCAGCAACTCCGAGAATAACAACTACCACAACAATGATCGCTTTTACGCCTTCTTTACTCTCGCTGTCTGCGGAAGATGTCACTTCGTTTTTGGGTTCCTCTGTTTTTACTTCCGTCTGCGCCGGAGTCTCATTCGAAGGCTTTTCCGGTTCAGCTGCGGGCTGTTCTGTCGCTGCATTGTCATGATCAAATCCTTTGACCGTAAATGTGCAGACAATGCTCTCCTGAGGGATCTGAACGGAATCAAGAGCCGCGGGATTCTTTGAGTTGTAAGTGTTGATGAACTCAATGGAAATGTAGCTTCCGTTGTACTCAGGATAGTTGTCGCTGTCAACCTTGTTCTCATAAAGAACAAAGTCGGTAACAGGTTTCTTTCCGTCTACGGAAACGCTTGCTTCAGTGATCTCAAGTCCGTTGGCAAGACATGAATAAGGGATGGTGGTGGAAACCTTAAGCATGTTGTACTTGGTGGATCCCTTGAAGCCGGGATCTGCACCCGTAAGTGTTACAGTGTATGTTCCGTTACCGTCGATAACAGCATCAACGAATGTACCGCCGATGTTCTGTTCTTCGGGTGTAGCACCCTCGTTCCATGTTACATGATCAAAGTTGTTCGCAATGTCCTTCCAGAGAGCGATACCGCCGGAAGTTTCGTTCATCCAGTCATCACGATATACCCAGGTCTCAGGGCACTGGAATGAAAGATATGCATTGTACTTTCCGGAAAGAAGAGCGGGATCGAATTCTACCACTTCAGGCTCAGCCACAAGGAATGAATTCAAAGTAATGGTGTATTCGATAGTGGTAAAGTTCTTGGGAGACTCGATGTAATGAGTACCCCACTCATTGTATCCGCCTGCCAGTCTGAAGCAGGTCTCATCCGTGTAGTCGCCTGTTCCTTCAGTCCAGAAGTCCTTTCCTGCAGCACGATCTACGGGGATCTCCTTTCCGTCGATCTTGCAGACGATGTCAAAATCAATGTCAAGAGCCGTTGATGTATCCTGGCAGAGAAGATAAGGAGCAACATACCAGGTGTAAAGAGGTTTGGAAGCAAATTTCAGGGAAACTGTCCTTGTCTCGCCCACCTTAATGAACTCACTGCCGCCTTCGATCTCAGCATTGAACCCTGTTACGTAGCCATAGCCCCAGTCGCCGCTTTCTGCCTTGTCTCCGCCGTAAGCGATACCGAGTTCGAAGGTTTCATTGCTCTCCATTGCGGGATTACCCTTTGAGATCTTGTCGATGGTAAATGTATACTCGATGGATGTGAAGTTTTCGGGAGCAGCGATGTACTGAGCCGCCCATTCGTTGTAACCGCCCCCGAGACGAACGCAATGTTCCTCATCGTAGTCGCCTGTGCCTTCATACCACCAGAATTTGCCTGCGTTCATGTTGACAGCAACTTCCTTGCCGTCGATCTTAACGGAGTCAATGTGTCCCTTTACAAGGTTCACACCCTCTGCCACGATGCAGGGAGCTGTGTAGTAGGCATGCTTGAAATTCTGAGGGAATGTGACACCGATGGTAACTGTGTCACCTGCAGCCACATATGCTGTCTTTCCCACAACTCCTTCAGCTTCGCTTCCCGGTCCCGTGTAGCTCATATCCCAGCTTCCTGTATCGGAATCACCGCCGATAGCCAAAAAAGCAAGGTACTTTTCGTCAGCACTGAGCTGTGTAAATGTAATGGTATATTCAACCTTTGTGAAGGAAGGAATGGGATTGCTCTCACCGCCGATGTACTTGGTGCCCCATTCATTGTAACCGCCGGCAAGACGGACGGTGGAATCGTTTGCATATGCATCACCGACGCCTTCTGTCCACCATGCATCACCCAGGGTGAGATCGGGTGTGATCTCATTTCCGTCGAATTTTATAGAATCCACCGTAAAATCCACAGTCTTGAAATTTGCACCTGTGATCACGGGAGCCATCCACCACACCTTGTCCACGGCCTTGTCGAACTCAAGAGCGTAGGTTACGGTCAGGGCATCGCCTTCAAAATTCAGATACTGATCGTTTGCAACAACTCCTGCATAGTTACCTGCATTGTCTTTTCCCGAGTAACCCATGCTCCAGTCTTCCGCACCGCCCATTGCGAGGAAGGAATAGAAGCCGATTCCCTGAGTATCTGTCACAACCTTCTTAAGTGTGATCGTGAATTCAATCGTCTTAAAGTTTACAGGCTTGGCGCTGAACTTGTCACCCCATTCGTTGTAACCGCCGGCAAGTCGAACGCACTCGGTAGCATCCCATGCTCCGGTTCCTTCTGCCCACCACAGTTTTTTTCCGGCTGTAAGATCGATGGCAACTGCCTTGCCATCTACTTTCAGTGTCACATCAAAATCGATCTCCTGCGCTCCGGGGATCACAAGGCAGGGTGCCACAAACCATGCCTGAGTAGCGGTTTCGGGCATTGTGACACTGATACTCTTGGTCTCACCTACCGAAATGTAGGCATCCTGAGCCACAACATCACCGGAATTACCGCTGGTTTTTCCATAGTACTGGTACTCCCATCCGTCACCCGCACCAATGGCAACAAATGCATAGTAACTCTCCGCTGTCTCGTCTGCATTGGCCACAACCGCAGGTTTTCCGACAGTAAGAACGGACACCAGCATCAGGAATGAAGCCACGAATGCAGCAAGTTTCTTTGCTACTTTCTTCATACGTCATCTTCTCCTCTTATAAGATTGACTTTACACGCAGGTAAAGCCTTACGGGAAGATTTTATAATGAGTAAAGAAATTAAAATATTATATAAATTAGACTTTTTTACGTGACTTTTTTAGACAAGTCGGATTTTTCATAAAAAAAACCGCTGCCTTACCTTTCGGTAAAGCAGGGTCTTACGGGTCTCAGATCATTATTTTAAAGGGTCGTGTCCTTTTTAACGAGTTTTGCGAGTGTAATGCTAAGATTGCTGTTTCTGGTCCTCAATTCATCCAGGAACTTCTTTTCATCCGCATCCTTCTTGAATTTAACATTATAGGTGAGTTCGTAAAGGGTGCCCATGTTGGTGGTCTTAACCTTTTCCAGATCTCTGGACAACGTATAGTTTTCAAAGATGTCATCAAATGCCCCGTTATAGTTCATGTCCTCGGGGATCAGTATCTTAAGGGATTTTACCTCGTTACTGAAAAAAGATACTCCGAACCTTGAAACCAGGATCATTATCAAACAGAGAATCACCACTGCCAACGCTGCAACAGAGAAGTAGTTCATTCCCGCAGCAAGTCCCGCTCCCATGGAGATCAGGATGTAACAAAGATCCTTGCCTTCTCCGGGCTGTGATCTGAAACGGACCAGCGTGAAAACACCGGCAATGGAAAGAGCTTTTGCAGCGTCTCCGCTGACCAATACTATTATAAGACTGACAATGGCAGGAAGTACTATGAGCGTAAGGAAAAAGCTTATGGATGTGCTTTCCTTTTTATTGGACAGGGCATAGGTTCCTGCGATAACGAGCCCAAAAATAAGGGCTACTACTAAGCAAATGAGTGTTTCGGCTGTTGTGATGGTGCCGTCGTTTGTGACATTGAATAATTGTTCAAGCATAAAGCTTCCTCCTTATCGGCCAAGATAATGTTTGCACCGTTTGCAATCCTCTGTGCTACAAAGGCTTTGTATTCGGTTCCGTATTTTGAAAAGCTGGTCTTGTAGATTCTGAATTCCGAAAGGATCTGAGTCATCCACAAGGGCATGGCCTTGTCGATCTTGATCTCCATGATCCATTCGTCATCACCGATCAGCCTGTCCCCGTAGACTCCGTAATGAAGCCCGAGGTCGTAACGTCTTGCGGTAATGTTTCTGTCGAAAGTAACACGGAAGTCCCTGTTCTCTCTGTCAAACATTGCGCATCTGTCATAGGAAAGGAAAAGCTTTGGCATTAATCCAAGTCTGTTCTTCATGTAATCGATCTCTTCAAGAACCTGTCCGTTCATAAAGGGCAGGGCCTCGGGTTTCTTTCCCGTCTCGAAGTAATCGTACGCATCCTGAAGTACGATCTTTGTTCTTCTCTTGTTCACAAGTCCTTCGAACTTCTTCTTGATCTCCAGAAAAACCTTCTGATCCGTACTTACGGTTCCGTAGCTTCTGAGTCTCATCTTCTCTTTGTAAACGCCTCCGTCAACGGAACGTCTGATCAGATCGTTGTGCACGGTATCGTAGTAGATGTTGCATATGGTGTAAAACTCACCGTTCCTGCTGTGCTCGTCGGACTCCATATGCTCGGAAAGTCTTTCACGAAGCTTTTCGTATTGTTCATTTGTAATACGGTACTTCATTTCGTACCTGTTAAATACTTCGATCGCCATAGGCTTTACCTCTCTGTCAGCGGCTGTTTTCCGTCACTGACTATGGCTTTATGATAAGGTCTGATTGTGTACACTCTGTGTTTAAAATCAGAGCATTCTGTGCCCATTTTATATGAAAACTGTGATTTGTGCAACAAAAAAGAAGCGGCATTTGATGCCGTTTCTTCTCATTTATTGCCAAAACATGGAGCATGGGGGACTCGAACCCCCGGTCTTCTGATTGCGAACCAGACGCTTTCCCAGCTAAGCTAATACCCCATTTGTCCTTAAAGCCCCGAATCCTGAAGACTCATGATGTTTTTTTACCTGCAAGAAGCCTTGCGATCAGGAATTCATACACATCCGCATTTGCTTCCTTCCAGCGGTTGCAAATAGTGTCAGCCTCCTCCGGACTGGCCACGAGAAGGTTAATGTTCACCAGTTCGCTTCCTCTTTCAACCACCTTGAGTTCACAGATGTACTCGTTCTTGTTGACTTCGTAGTAATCCGCCGTGGAAGCGGCAAGATCCCTCAAATGGTACTGTTCCTTGGAGAGGCAGTCATCGATATCATCCCTGAGGGGAACGGAAAGGTTCTGGTAGAAGAAGGAAAGGGTCTCTCTCCCCTCGTTGGTAATACTGTAGAGATGAGAGTTTCTGTTCTCCGAAACCGAAATGTAGCCGTCTCCCACAAGATCCTCCAGGGATTCCTGAATTGCCATGTATTGAGCAATGTTCCTTTCAAGAATGATCCTTGTAAGTTCCGCATTGCTGATGGGCGTCTCCAGACGATCCAAGATATATAATATCACTAATTTGTAAAACATTAAAGCATCTGAATCCATTTTTCAAATTTCAATGAAAGAATCTATGATCTTCCAAATCTCCTCTTTCCCCGCCTTTGTAACCGATGAAAAGGGAATGATGACGGTGTCCTTGTCTGCCTCCAGCCCTTTTCTTACAACAGCGGTTTGTTTTTGCAGCTGACTTCTGTTGATCTTGTCTGATTTCGTGGCGATCACAATGGGTTTGAAACCGCTTTGACAGACAAAATCGTACATCAGCCTGTCGTTTGCCGAAGGCTCATGCCTGATGTCTACCAGGAGAAAGATGGCCTTGAGCTGCTTTGAAGTGTTCAGGTAGTTCTCGATCATATCTCCCCATTGTTCCCTGGTGTCATGGGAAACACCGGCGTAGCCGTATCCCGGCAGATCCACAAAATACAACGTTTTTTCTACATTATAGAAATTTATGGTTCTGGTCTTACCCGGCTGGGAAGATGTTCTGGCCAAAGATTTCCTGTTGATCAGGGAATTGATCAGCGATGATTTTCCCACATTTGATTTACCGGCAAATGCGATCTCCGGCAGCTTTGTTGCCGGAAGTTTGCTTGTAATGCCGCAAACGATTTCCAGTTCCACATTGTTTACATTCATAAAAGTGCATTCTCCAAAACCTGCTTCATCTCTGTTACAGGTACGATCTCCATGCCTTCGGTGATCTCCTCGGAAATCTCCGAAAGGTCAACTTCATTTTCTTTGGGGATGAGAACAAGCTTTATGCCTGCCTTCTTTGCAGCCAAAAGCTTCTCCTTAAGGCCTCCGATGGGCATTACCTTTCCTCTTAAAGAGATCTCGCCCGTCATGGCAACATCCGCTCTGACCTTCTTACCGCTGACTGCAGAGTAAACCGCGGTAGCCATGGTGATACCCGCAGAAGGGCCGTCCTTGGGAGTTGCTCCCTCAGGTACATGGATGTGTATGCTGTGTTTCTCAAAGAAATCATCCTTAAGACCGATCTTCCTTGAAAGAGAACGAACGTAGGAGATTCCGATCCTTGCGGACTCCTTCATCACATCCCCCAGAGATCCCGTAAGGATGAGCTCGCCTTTTCCGGGCATAGTGTTAACTTCGATCTGCAGCGTGTCTCCTCCGACGGAGGTCCATGCCAGGCCTCTGACGATGCCCACATCGGCCTTTGCGTTTGCTTTGAGATCATGGTACTTGACCTTGCCGAGAAGATCCGGAAGATTCTTGTCCGTAACCTTGACAGCTTCTTCTTCCTGTCCCGCCTGTCTTGCTTCCAGGATCTTTCTTGCAGCCTTTCTTGCGATCTCTCCAAAGCGTCGTTCAAGATTTCTGACTCCCGCTTCTCTCGTGTATCCCGAGATGATCAGCCTCATGGCCGCAGGGGAGATCTTAAGCTGCTTCTTCGTAAGCCCGTTCTTTTCCAGCTGTTTGGGATACAGGAAATCCTTTGCAATGTGCATCTTCTCGTTGTCCGTGTAGCCGGAGACTTCAATGACCTCCATTCTGTCAAGAAGAGGTCTGGGAATAGTCCTTGTGGTGTTGGCGGTACAGATAAAGAACACTTCCGAAAGGTCCACGGGGATCTCAACATAGTGATCGTTAAAATGCTTGTTCTGTTCAGGATCCAGCACTTCCAGCAAAGCGGATGATGTGTCTCCCTTGTAATCCGAGCTGACCTTGTCGATCTCGTCGAGAAGCATCAAAGGATTCTTGGTACCTGCTTCCTTAAGAGCTCCGATGATCCTTCCGGGCATGGCTCCGATGTATGTTTTTCTGTGTCCGCGTATCTCCGCCTCGTCATGCACGCCTCCGAGACAGATCCGGACATACTTTTTGTTCAATGCATCCGCGATTGATCTTGCTATGGAAGTTTTTCCCGTTCCGGGAGGTCCCACCAGGCATATGATGGGCGCCTGGCCTTTTGTATTCAAAACTCTGACAGCAAGGAATTCAAGTATCCTCTCCTTCACCTTTTCCAGACCGTAATGGTCGTGATCCAGGGTTGCCTGCGCCTTTGCCAGGTCAAGATCATCCTTGCTCATCCTGTCCCAGGGAAGGCTCAAAAGAGTTTCTATGTAGGTTCTTGCCACAACTCCTTCAGCCTGACTGGCAGCAACGTTTTTGTATCTTTCGATCTCTTTCTTGATCTTATCCTTAACAAACTGCGATGCTTCAAGGCTTTCAAGCGTCTTCATGAATTCATCCGCATCATCCTGGACGTTCTTCTCACCCAGTTCCTCGCGAATGACCTTCATCTGCTCACGCATGATGTAGTCCTTCTGATTCTTGTCAACCTTGTCCTTGACCTTTCCCTGAAGGTCCTTCTTTATCTTGATGACTTCGATCTCATTTGTGATGGTAACCGCTATAGCTTCAAATCTCTCGTTTATATCCACAGTTTCAAGGATCTTCTGCCTTGCAATAGTGGACATGGGAAGACTGATGGCGATCTGGTTCAAAAGCATGTCAAGGGAATCACAGTTCATGAGCTGAGCGGTGATCTCTTTTCCCAGTCTGTCATCAAGCCTTACGTACTCCTCAAGGATGTCCTTAAGGCCTCTTACCATCGCCTTCTGTTCCAGATTTGAAAGAGTGTCGGATCCTGTCTCGTAAGGTTCCGCTACTCTTGCCTCAAGATAGGGCACGGTCCTTGTGAAATTCACAAGTCGTCCTCTCTTAACGCCCTGTGTCAAAACTCTCACCAGATTACCGGGCATCTTGATGATCTGCTTTACAAGGGAGATGGTTCCCATTCTGTAAAGGTCGTCGATGCGGATCTGATTTGCATTATTATCCTTTTGCGTGATAACAAGAACAGGTCTTCCCTCTTTCATGGCCGCATTGATCGCGGACACGGCTTCTTCCTGATGAAGGTCGAAGTGTACCAGCATTCCCGGAAGCATCACAAGTCCTTTGATGGCCACTACGGGCATCACCTGCATGGGCTCGTACTGAACGGCTTCACGGTTCAGTTCTTCCGTTTCCGCAAGCACTTCATCTTTTTCCTGTTCCTGTTCGTTATTCTCTTTTTCGATATCTTTTTCGTCTGCCATATCCATCACCTGTAGTAAACGGTCGGAAGGGTTAGTGTTTTAGTTTTTAGCAAACTCTGTCATTATAAGGTCTTTGTTCCTCTCCTGAACTGTCCTGATGCTCCACTCATGGGTAAAGAGCAGCAAAGGTCTGTCCTTGAGATCCAGCACCTTCTTGGTGTCGGATGTGACGTTCAGGCTCGATACGTCTATGCCCGGATTTCCGATCCAGCGGATGTACTCGTAAGGGAGCTGATCCATGCGGATCTCGACGCCGTACTCGGATTCCAGTCTGAATTTCAGAACATCAAATTGAAGAACGCCTACAACGCCCACAATGATCTCTTCCATTCCCGAATTAAATTCCTTAAAGATCTGGATCGCACCTTCCTGAGCGATCTGATTTACTCCCTTAAGGAACTGCTTGCGCTTCATGGTGTCCACCTGACGGATCTTTGCAAAATGCTCGGGAGCGAAGGTGGGTATACCCTCAAATCTGAATTTTCTGCCGTTGGCACAGATAGTGTCGCCGATGGAGAAGATCCCGGGGTCAAAGACACCGATGATATCCCCTGCATATGCTTCCTCAACGATCTTTCTGTCATTGGCCATCATCTGCTGCGGCTGGGTCAGTCTGATCTTCTTCTCGCCCTGTACAAAGTACACCTCTTCACCCGCAGTGAACTTTCCGGAGCATATCCTCATAAAAGCGATCCTGTCCCTGTGAGCCTTGTTCATGTTGGCCTGGATCTTGAAAACGAAGGCGGAAAAATCATCGTCCGTAGGGGTGATCACACCCTCATCGGAATTTCTTCCCAAAGGAGCTGTTGTCATCTTAAGGAAATGTTTGAGAAAGGTTTCCACACCGAAGTTAGTAAGAGCGGAACCGAAGAATACCGGAGTGAGTTCTCCGTTTCTGACTGCCTCGAGATCAAAATCACTTCCTGCGCCTCCGAGAAGCTCCAGTTCATCGTTTAAGACTCTGCGATTCTCTTTACCGATAAGTTCTTCAAGATGAGGATCGTTAATGTCGCAGTCCTCTTCCGCAACTTCTGTCTGGCCTGCATTTGCAGCGAAGAATCTGGTAATGGTGTGAGTGTTACGGTCGTAAACGCCCTTGAAGTTCTTTCCCGAACCTATGGGCCAGTTAACGGGACAAGTGCTGATGCCAAGAACCTTTTCGATCTCGTCCAGAAGTTCAAAGGTGTCCCGGGCATCTCTGTCCAGCTTGTTGATAAATGTAAAGATCGGAATGTGACGCATCACACAGACTTTGAAAAGCTTGATCGTCTGTGCCTCAACACCCTTTGATCCGTCAATGACCATGACAGCGGAGTCCGCAGCCATGAGAGTACGGTAAGTGTCCTCCGAGAAGTCCTGGTGTCCGGGGGTGTCAAGGATGTTAATGCAATATCCGTCGTATTCAAACTGCATTACGGAAGACGTTACGGAGATACCACGTTCCTTTTCTATCTCCATCCAGTCGGAAACCGCATGCTTTGCTGTCTTTCTTGCTTTAACGGAACCCGCAAGATTGATGGCTCCACCGTAAAGAAGGAGTTTTTCCGTCAGTGTTGTTTTACCCGCATCGGGGTGTGAAATGATCGCAAATGTTCTGCGCTTGTTTATCTCATTTGTATATTTAGCCATTTTTTAAAAAACCTTTCCGGCATATGATCCTAATGTCCGAGTTAAAAGGACGCGCCCTAACAGAAATTAGAGCGCGTAAAATTTTACACTATACCGCCTTTTTTGTCAAACCGTTCTCTCTGCCACAGCCTCTTCCGAAAACTCTTTGCCGCCCAGTCCGATGAGCTTTGCTGTAAGAAGTTTGGAGAAATTTGCAATGGTGGCGGAGGAAAAGATCAGGCTCTTAACGGCGTGGTCGAATTCGATCTGTCCCTCACTGGGTCCTTCGCTCTCTTCGATCTCTTCGCCTCTTTCGGTCCTGCCGGCTTTTTCCGCCTCTTCCGATGCAAGTATGCGTGCACCGGTGGAAAGGATCCTGTCCGTCTCATCTTTTACTTCATTAATAAAGAAGAGCACCGATGCTTTGTAGTATCTGGAGTAATCGTAATAAAGCTCTCTCATTTCTTCATCTGTCATGTCGGCAGGAAGCAGCGCCTGGATGTCCGAAATACTCATGGCCTGTTTTAAAGTACAGATTATAATGAGGTAAGCGATGTGTATCCTTAAGTACTTTTTCTTTTCGGGGGCGGGCATAACCTTCACCCGGACATAGTTGTTTATGGTAGCCGCGGTGATGGCAGTGTCCTCACTGTCCGCGGTGGTGAGGGGTGCAAGATACTGCCCCATCAAGGTGAGAACCTGATCCATATAAAGCCCGAGATTCGGAATTTCATCATAAGCGGGAAGGGAAAACTTTTTCATGAATTTTTCCCAACGATTCAGCTTTCCTGTTATTAGTTTGCTGTCAAACATGGTCATGTTCTTCCTGTTAATATATTTACAAAAGTCATTTGCATCCCGCTTCCGACTTCCGCATTTTCAGACGCCTTGAAATCACTGCATCTATTGCTAAAGTATAGCACTTTGCGTATAAATGCACAAGATTATTTTATTCAAAAACGCTTGACATGATTCGCCCCCTGTGCTAATCTAATATTAGAAATTAGATGCAAGGAGGTAAGCTACAATGTCATTTAATATTTCAACCGATACAACATCGAATCTCGCATCAATTATTTTAAAGAAATATGATCTTACGATCATTCCTCTTACATACATCGTTGACGGTGTGGAAGAGCAGTGCACCGATCTCTCCGCTTTTGACGGAAACGCATTCTACAAGAAGATCCGCCAGAGCGATGTAAAGACATCCGCCATCAATATCGATCAGTACTTAAATGCATGGAGACCTATCCTTGAAAGAGGTGAGGATGTGCTTCATCTTTCCATCTCTTCAGGTATCAGCAGTGCCTACTCTGCAGGATGCTCCGCAGCCGAGATACTTCAGAGCGAATATCCCGGAAGACGCATCTACGTGTTTGACACCCTTGCAGCTTCCCTCGGTGAAGGCCTTCAGGTCCTCTACGCCGCAAAGCTCCGTGAGAGCGGTAAGGACATCCGTGAAGTCATCACCGCCCTTCTTTCAAAAAGGAATAAAACAGTTCAGATCTTTTCCGTTGATGACCTGAACTTCTTAAAAAAAGGCGGAAGGATCTCCGCACTTGCGGCAAAGATCGGAACAGTGCTTCATGTAAAGCCCGTTCTCACATCCAATTACTGCGGAGAGATCGTTATGGACAAAAAAGTCCGCGGACGTAAACTGGCTCTGGAAGCTCTTGCAGAAAGCTTCGCCAAGAATTTCGACCGCGAGACGAACGATCCTGTAGGTATCGCCTATGCAGGCTGCGAAGAGGACGCAAACTTCCTGGTTTCCCTTCTTAAAAAGATCGCTCCTCACGCAGAATTCCTTCTTACCATGTACGAACCTGTCACCGGAAGTCACGTCGGTCCCGGTACAGTTGCACTCTTTTACACATGTGCTTAAACGATATCAAAAGAAAGCGCCGTTGAGCTGTTGCTCAACGGCGCTTTCTTTTTATACGTTCAGGATCCTGATCCTGTTAATGACTCTGATACTCTTAAGCTTTTCAATAAAATCTCTTTCGGAAATACTCTTTACCGTAAATGCGAATTCACCCTCCGCAGGAGCCACTTCCGTGATCTTATCGAATACTTCCCTGATCTTATCGGCGTCAGCCGCATTCACACGGACAAAGAAATCATTGACCTCTTCCATCCTGTCGGTAAGCTGTAACTCTTTACCGCTCCAGAAGACAGGCTCATTCTTCCCCTGATTTCTCGCACATTCAACCACATCCGCGGAAACAGCCGCTGCAGTGGGAAGCTTTCCGGCTCCGCTGCCATAGAACATGATCTGTCCGGAAAAACGTCCCTTTACAAGAATACCGTTGTAAACACCGTTAACGGCAAACAAAGGACTTCCGTTCCCCACAAGCATGGGAGAAACCGTAGCAAAAACGCTTTCGTTTTCTTTTCTCATCTGGGCGATCAGCTTAATGGATTTACCCAGTTTTCTCGCATATCCAAGATCCACTGTTGTAAGCTTTGTGATACCTTCGGTGTAGATCTTTTCATAGTTTACATGAGATCCGCAGGCAAGAGATGCAAGGATCGCGATCTTTCTGCAGGCATCATGGCCTTCCACGTCAGCAGCGGGATTTCTTTCAGCGTAGCCCTTTTCCTGAGCTTCCGCCAGTGCTGTGGCAAAATCCTCGCCATCATCGCACATTTTTGTAAGAATGTAGTTTGTCGTACCGTTTACGATACCGCAGATCTCAACGATCTCATCTGCGGAGAAGGACTCATTGATCGGACGGATCACAGGGATCGCGCCTCCTACGCTGGCCTCAAAGAAGAAGTTTTCCTTCTTCTGTCTTGCGATCTCCAGAAGCTCCGCACCGTGCTTTGCAACCAGTTCCTTGTTTGATGTGCAAACGGATTTTCCTCTTAAAAGAAGTTCCTTGACAAACGAGTAAGCAGGTTCAACACCGCCCATTGTCTCAACTACGCATGAAACTTCCGCATCATCCGCAATGATCCTGAAATCATGGACCAGCTTCTTTTCCACCGGTTCTCCCGGGAAATCTCTCAGATCGAGGACGTATTTAACATCGATATCCTCTCCTGCCTTTTTTCTGATCCCTGCGGCATTATTTTCAAATATCTCAAAAACCCCGGAACCTATGGTTCCGTATCCAAGTATGGCTATCTTCATTTATTCTCTCCTCACCAGTACTACCGGCCCAATATGTATTTACGTGCTGCTTCCTTTTGGTTGTCAACTTCCGTCGGTTCTACCACAACATCGGGTGTAATGCCGATACCATGTATGCAGACTCCCGAAGGAGTGTAGTAACTGGAAGTGGTGAGCTTTATCGCAGATCCGTCGGTAAACGGGATAACGCTCTGAACTATGCCTTTGCCAAAAGAAGTGGTTCCCATTACGGTAGCCCGATCATTGTCCTTAAGCGCCCCGGTAAAGACTTCGGAAGCACTTGCGCTGTAACCGTTAACAAGAACTACAATGGGAACATCGATCTGATGATTGTCTTTCGAATAGTACTTGGTACCTTTTCCCTGTTTGTCCTTTGTGTAAGTAATGAGCTGTGCCTGAGGCAGAATGTAGTCTGCCATGTTTACACAGACATCCAGGACTCCGCCGCCGTTGTCTCTGAGATCCACAATGATGCCCACGGCACCCTTTTCCATCACATGATCGACAGCAGATTTAAACTGTTCGTAAGTTACGGAATCAAAAGCACTGACGGAAATGTATCCAACATTGCCTTCAAGCATCTCTTTTGCTACCGTGGGAGCTTCCACTACGGCTCTTACGATCTCAAAATCGAGATACTCGCCTGTGGATTCTCTGTATACTGTAAGATGAACCACAGTACCGACTTCGCCTCTCACCTTGTTTGCGATGACATCGGTTCCGAGACCGAGAACGACTTCTCCTTCAACCTTGTAGATAATGTCCTCGGACAATATGCCGGCCTTATCGGCGGGACCGCCTTCAAAGGGATTCAGGAAGATCGCATAGTCGGAATCGGTCTTCTTGCTGATGTAGGAGCCCACACCGCCGTATATGCCGCTGGTGCTCTGCTGAAGGTCCGTGTATTCTTCCGGAACATAGTAAGTGGTATAAGGATCTCCCACTCCATCCATAAGACCCTTTAAAATACCTGTCTGAAGCTCACTAACCGATACATCCTTGTAATAATACCGATCGATGATGTTAACAAATAATTCCACCTTGTCCATGAACTGATCGCTCATCAGGTCATTAGCCGACAGGGGATCCAGGATCGGAGTAGGTGTAGGTGAAAGTGTGGGTGTTACGGTAGGTACTCCGCTCACTATAGGTGAAGGGGTAACTGCTGCAGCCTCTGTGGGTGCAGGTGTAACGGTGGCTGTCGGTGTGTTATTGGCCAGATTCACGGAAGGGCTGGGGGATCCTATTGTAATGGTCTGCCCCGACTCTTGCCTCTTTTTTTGATTTACAGCACTTACTACGATGTTAAATCCGAGTACGGCCAAGATGCAAACTCCCACACCGAGAAGTAAGCCTTTAATAAATCCATTTTTCATTGTTTGCCTTTCTTGTTCTTTATCACTTTAAAGAAACAGTTATCGAAATTTTATCACATCCTTTTTTTAATGGCAAGTCATAGCGTCAGAAAAAAAAGGGGAAGGATCTCATTCCTTCCCGTACCATACATAATCCAGCGGATTTCTGTAGTATCCGTCTATCTGCACACCAAAATGCAGATGGGGTCCGGTAGAGACCCCGGTAGATCCCACAAGGATCACCGTCTGTCCTTTTTTTACTCTGTCTCCCACCTTGACCATCAGCTTGGAAGCATGACAATAGCTTGTGTAAACTCCGTTACCGTGGCTGATCTTAACGAAATTGCCGGAACCCGGATCGTAGGTTGCAGCCACCACCACTCCCGAAAGCGCAGCCTTGGCTTCCGTCCCCGTAGTTGCGGGAATGTCGATACCGCTGTGAAAGATGGTTGCTCCTTCCGTAGGCGCTTCCCTGTAACCGTAATGGGAAGAGATGTATTTCTTTCCCGGCAGGGGCCACATGATGTTCTCAAGCATATATGAAGCCATGTCCTCTTCGTGTATGCCTTCCAGCACATTTGTAACATCATCGGTCTCCATGAGTTCGTCCCAATTGGCAAAAAGCTCGTAGGTGTCGATCGACAAAGCCTTTGAAGTTTTAAGGAGCTCCGCAGCCTTCTTTTCGGCGATGCTTTCCAGGGACGCGATCTGTGCTTCTCTGAATTCCTGCAGTGCTTCCAGTTCGTCCAGTCTTGCGGAGAGGAGCTTTTCGGAGATCTCAGCCTTTTCTCTCGCATTTTCGTAATTACTGTATATCTCATTATCGTATTTCATTATACGATATCTGTATTCAAGCCTGTTCAAAAAATCCGAGAGACCTGTCGATCCGAAGAGCACGTCCGTAAAGGAAACATTCCCTTCTTCGTACATGTAGCGGACTCTTTCCTTCATTATGGCGTACTTTTCCGCTTCTATTGATCTTTTCTCCTCCAGGTCCGTTTTTGAAGCTTCCACCAGTTTTTTCAGATCCTCAAGTTCCTTTTCCGAATCCCTGTATTCTTCAAAAAGATCTGCATATGCATTGTCCACCGTCAGTATGTACAGCTCCAGATCAGATTTGTCGGGATCCAGATCCTCCACCCTTTTAAGAAGCCGGGCGGCAGCTTTTTCAAGTTCTTTCTTTTTCTTATCGGATGCCTCTATTTCCTTTTCGTAAGCTGTTTTTTCCGTTCTGCTTTCTGCCAGCACCCTGTTTGAGGGTATAAGAGTCAGGACTGCGCTCAGCACAGCCGCAAAACGGATCAGTATTCTTTTTACACCTGCTGTTTTCTTCATGCTCCTCCTAAAAATGTTCAACAGCGATCTTTCTGACCTTGCCCATAGCAGTTATCCAGCTGGCAAGGAAACCGATACCGACGGTAAAGAGAAGTGCGACCGGCAGGAAGCCTCCCATAACCTCCGATTTCGGAAGAAGATTAAAGTTTTCAAATGCATTTCCGAATTCTCTTTTAAGTGCATTTTCAACGATAGTATAAGAATAATTCAGGATCAACAGCGGGATCAGCCCGCCGAGAAGGCCTATAAAGATACCTTCCACTATAAAGGGCAGTTCCATGAACAGATCCGTTGCTCCGATTATGGACATAATGGAGATCTCCTCTTTTCGGACATTGATCCCCGTTGCAATTGTCGTTCTGATCAAAAAGAAGGATACTGCAGCCAGCATTCCGATGAGGACTGTGGCTACGGCTATGATCAAAGCCCTGATGTCCGACAGCCTTTCGGAAACTGTTTCGGAGAAATTTACGGTCCTTACGCCGGAAACATCCCTGATGCTGTCAGCCACATTCTTTCCCGACTCTCCGTTTTTAAGATGGATCTCAAGGGATGCGGATTCTTTAAGGGGATTATCATCTCCGAAAGATGCCGCCATCTCTTCCGTCATGTTCTCTTTCTTGTATTTTTCCCAGGCTTCGTCTGCGGAGATGTAACGTACTTCCGATATCTCCTCAACCTTTTCCAGCTTGCTTTTTATCTCTTTTATGCGGTCCTCTTCCACACCTTCATTGAAGAAGACTGTCATTCCCACCGAGCTTTCGGCCTTCAAAAGTGCATTTTCCACATTCAGATAGACAAAATAGAAGGTGCCGATCAAAGTGAGGCAGGCCATTACGGTGGCTATGGAAGCCAAAGAGAAAAGCCTGTTTTTCCAAAGTCCCGAAAAGCCTTGTTTTATGCAATATCCCAATGTTCTCAAGTGCTTCATTCAAACTCTTCCTTTGCTTCTTTTCTGACCGCATCGTAAGTTCCTTTGGCTTCATCCCTCACAATTTTGCCATCTTTCAGAACGATCACCCTTTTCTGCATCTCATCCACTATCTCCTGATTGTGGGTGACAACAACAACGGTGGTACCTCTTTTGTTGATGTCATCCAACAGCCTCATGATCTCTCTGGAGCTGTTGGGATCAAGATTTCCCGTGGGCTCGTCCGCCAGCATGATGATGGGATTGTTGACCAGAGCACGGGCCATGGCAACTTTCTGCTGCTGTCCTCCGGAAAGTTCTTTCGGCAAAGCTCTTGCCTTATCGCTGAGTCCCACAAGGTTCAGGACCTTGGAGACCTTGTGTCTCAAAGTGTGGGGTTCCGCTTCTATGACACGCTGAGCGAAGGCAACATTTTCAAAAACATCCCTGTCCTTAAGGAGACGGAAGTCCTGGAACACAACTCCTATGCTTCTTCTGAAGCGTGCAACGGTCTTCCTTCTCAGCCTTTTGGTTTCATGTCCCACAACAAAGACTTTTCCCGATGAAGGAAGGGTTTCCTTAAGGATCAGTTTGATCAGTGTGGTCTTTCCGGATCCGGAATCTCCCACGATAAAAACAAACTCTCCCTTAAAGATGTTAAAAGAAACGTTACTCAGAGCATCCGTACCCGTATTGTATTTCTTGGAAACATTATTAAAAGAGATGACCGGAGTCTGGATCTTATTAAATTCCCTGTTGATGTCAATTCTTCCCATAGTGATTTCAGTCATTCCCCTGCAGGCATATGGGGGCTTTTCTGCCCCAAAAACAATGCACGGGCAGAGTCCCTGCCCCGCCCGTAAAAGTTTTTATTGGATCATGGTCGGATCCGTGTTTTCAACGTAATTCATGTATTTAAGTACCATGAGTGCGATCTTGAAAGCAACCGCATCGTCAAATTTTCTGAGATCCAGATCTGTAAGTTTCTGAAGCTTGTCCAGTCTGTAAACAAGCGTATTTCTGTGTATGTAGAGATTTCTCGAAGTCTCCGAAACATTGAGGTTATCTTCGAAGAACTTGTTTACGGTACTCAGGGTCTCCTCGTCCAGTTCTTCCTGGGAACCGTCTCTGAAGACTTCTCTGATATACATTTTGCAAAGTGTCATGGGCAGCTGGTAGATCAGTCTGCCGATGCCGAGTTTCGAATAAGCAACGATGTTTTCTTCACTGAAGAAGATCCTTCCCACATCGAGAGCCATCTTGGCTTCCTTATAGGATCTGGAAACATCTTTGATCTCATTTACGATGGTTCCGTAAGACACATTGACTTTCGTCATGGCCTCCGTGTTCAGCATGTCCAGGATCACTTTACCTGTACGTTCAAGATCGTCATAGCCTTCCGTAGGCTTTAATTCCTTAACAACGATGATGTTCTTTTCATCTACGGCTGTGATGAAATCATGGGGTTTGCCTGCAAAAAGGCTGCGGACCGTTTCAAGTGCAACGGTGTCCTTGTCCTGATGAGTCTCGATCAGGTACACGACTCTGCGCGCTTCCGCTTCGATGTGAAGTTTCTTTGCCCTGTTGTATATGTCTACGAGCAAAAGATTATCGAGGAGAAGGTTTTTAATAAAATTATCCTTATCATAACGCTCTTTATAGGCAACTGTAAGGTTCGAGATCTGGAAAGCAGCCAGCTTTCCCATCATATATGTTTCGTCATTGTCACCCTTGGCGATCACTACAAATTCAAGCTGTCTGTCATCGTAGACCTTGAAGAACTGATTGCCCTGAACCACCTGGCTGTCAGCAGGTGAGTCAACAAAATTTCTGACGGCGTTTTCGTAATCCGCTGTTTCCGAAATAGTGGAAGCCAGCAGTTTGCCGTCAATATCACATATACACAATTCTGTTCTTGCAATGGAACGGATGCCATCAAGCGTACTCTGCAAAATCTGATTTGAAATCATTCTATTTACCCTTTCTCATCTTACCCGTCAGTAGTCATTACTCTGAACAGTCTCTTTATTTTAGCATATTTTAGCCGATTGTAAAAGAAGTTTTTCTAAACTTATGGAAATGGTCCCAAAAAAGAGATAAGACCTCGGCAAAAGCCGGGGCCTTATCGTTAGGAGTCAACCATTTCACTTGTAATCGGATCATATAAGTTAGCATTTGCTAACCGTGTGATATCATAATACTTTCCATTGGTTTTGTCAACAGAATTTTCCAATTTTTTTATGTTTCTAAACTTTGTTGATTTTTGTATTTAAAGTTTGACTCTGTTCCTACATTGTGCTAACCTAAAATGGTTATATTGAGGATGAGGAATTGTCAAAAACATCGTTGCCGAAGGAGGTGTAACAGGCTCATGAAGTTACAGGAATCGGGTGAAATGTATCTCGAAACTATTTATGTACTGCAAAGCAAAAAGCCATTTGTAAGAAGCATAGACATTGCCACGGAAATGAATTTTTCCAAGCCTTCCATCAGCAGGGCCATGGGTATATTAAAAAACAGCGGTTATATCACCATCGCTGCAGACGGTAAGATCACCCTGACGGATGAGGGTCTGCATATCGCAGAGAAAACCTACGAGCGTCACAACGTTCTGACCTCTGCTTTCGTAAAACTCGGTGTTGATCCCAAAACTGCGGAAGACGATGCCTGCAGGGTCGAGCATGTTATCAGCGACGAAACCTTTGCAGCCATTAAGAGAGCATTGCAGTAAATAAATCAGGCATTAAAAGAGCGGCCCTTTCAAAAAGGCCGCCTTTTTTTATTCACTTCTCAAAGCCTCAACAGGATCTCTCTTAGCCGCCATTCCGGCAGGAATGAGACCGGCGATCACCGTCAGGATGATGCTGATGAGTATCAGGATCAGCGCGTATTTTACAGGCAGAGCCGAAATGTTCTTAAGTCCCGCAAAATGATAGATGATGGCATTGATCGGAATGTTAAGGAGCACAGTCACCAGAACACCCAGCCCTCCGGAAACAAAGCCTTCGATCAGTGTCTCGGCATTAAAGACTCTGGAGACATCCTTCTTTGAAGCACCTATACTTCTCAGGATACCTATCTCCTTTGTTCTCTCCAGCACCGAAATGTAGGTTATGATGGCGATCATAATGGACGATACGACCAGCGAAATGGCTACAAATGCGATCAATACGTAAGTTATGGCATTGATGATGGTACTGATGGAGGACATCATGAGTCCGATGAAATCGGTGTAGGAGATCTTCTCTCCTTCTCTTCCTTCAGCTTCACACTTCTCGTTGTATTCCTTGATCTTATTTTCAAGAAGATCCTTGGATTCAAAGTCCTTGGGATATATGCTTATGCTTGAAGGTACTGACAGGTCGCAAACACCCAAGGCCTTGAGATTGCCTTCATAGGTTGCGTTGGAAACAGCCGATGCAGCCATCTGTTTTCTCAGGTTTTCCAATTCTTCTTCAGAAAGGGATGCAAGATAGGCCTGCTGTTCGGGAGTAAGGGTGGAAAGATCCATTGCTTCGCTTGCAGCGGCCTCGGCATTTTCAGAATCCGAGAAGGGCTTACCCGTAAACACATCCGTTTCGATATCTGCCCTTTGAGCTCTTACGATAGCGGAATTATTGGTCTCATTTATAATGTACTCAGTAAGATCCTTTGTGTATCCTATAGTACCGGAGATGGCAGTAGCCGCAGCTTCCGGCTTGGGTCTTACTATGCCTGCGATCTTAAGTTCAAGGCCGTTTTCAAGAACTGCTTTAAACTGCTCGGAATCCTCTTCTATCACACGCCACTCGTTCCTGTCAGGATCGTAGGAATAGTAATCGGAATCCAGGATACAACGGAAACGAAGTCCCAGGATATCATCATAACTGTACTCATCCTTGCCCGACTTTTCAATGGCTTCATTCTTAAGGAAAGCCGAAAGAGTGGACTGATCCTTGAGTCCCAGTGTGAAAAGAGCCATATCTTCCACGTAGTTACGCCCGCTGACCACAAAAACCATCTCTGTCTTGTCCCGAGGCCAATGTCCTGCGATCACGTCGTACTGCTGTGCCAAAAGATCGGGATTGTCGATCAGTTCTCCGAAAATGTCCATATCCGTTCCCATCATGGACATGGCAGGCATTGATGAATACATGGAGTAAACGGAAGACATGTTACCCATTCCCATGGAATCCATAACTGTGGAGGGATTAACACGGATGGAATCCCCGTAAAGATCCGTTCCGTAGATCTTAACATTAAGGTCATATGTATAGCGAATGGCGCTTACAAGCTGCTGAACGCCGTTCTCTTCATTGTCAATGAACTTTTTAAACTCTGCCAGATCGTTTACATTTCTCTTGCTGACCATGGCATTGTACATGTTTGTGCTGACATCAAGGCTTTTTATCACGTTTCTCTCAAGGGCGGACGCCTTGTCTGTCGTCTCATCTTTTTCTTCTTTTTCTTCCCTTTCACCACCCATAGCGGAAAACAGAGCTGAAAAATCCATGGTTTCCGATTCAATGGTAATGGGATAATTCGAAAGTGTTTCTTCCTGTACACGGTCTATGTACTTCTGAAATCCGTCCGAAAGGGAAAGGATCAGCGCAATACCTATGATACCGATGGCTCCCGCAAAGGCAGTCAGGAAGGTTCTTCCCTTCTTGGTCCAAAGGTTGTTGGCAGAAAGCCCCAGGGCAGTCATGAATGACATTGAAGCCCTTTTCCCCTTGTCTCTGGAAGAGGAATTCACATCCTCATCGATGTATCCGTCATAGGGTCTGCTGTCATCCACCACTCTGCCGTCCAGAAGACGGATGATCCTTGTGGAATAGGTTTCCGCCAGGTCAGGGTTGTGAGTCACCATGATGATCAGACGGTCCTTGGAGATCTCTTTAAGGAGTTCCATGATCTGAACACTCGTCTCCGAATCAAGTGCTCCGGTGGGTTCATCCGCCAGAAGGATATCGGGTTCGTTAACCAGAGCTCTGGCGATGGCAACTCTCTGCATCTGTCCGCCGGACATCTGATTTGGTTTTTTATGAAGCTGATCGCCCAGTCCCACTCTTTCAAGTGCGGCCGAAGCTCTTTTCTTTCTTTCCGAAGGAGAAACTCCCGACAATGTCAAAGCAAGTTCCACGTTAGCCAGAACGCTTTGATGGGGAATAAGATTGTAGCTTTGAAATACGAAGCCGATGGAATGGTTTCTGTAGGTGTCCCAATCGGCATCCTTGAATTTCTTTGTGGATTTTCCGTTGATTATCAGATCTCCGGAGGAATAACCGTCCAGACCTCCGATGATGTTCAAAAGCGTGGTCTTTCCGCAGCCCGACTGGCCAAGGACAGATACAAACTCGCTTTTTCTGAAATTGATCGAAATTCCCTTGAGGGCCTCTACTTTAGAGTCGCCCATTTCGTAATTCTTTACGATGTCTTTTAACTGTAGCATAAAATCAACCCTTCTAAAACAATTCGGAAGTCGCCCAGGCTCCCGAGATTAATAGTTACGATTTTTTAAGTATACCCCATAAGATTACCAATTCAACTAAAGAAAGCATAAAAATAATAAAGAAAAAAAGAACTGCAAAAAAAGTCCCGGCGCATAAAGCCGGGACTTCAGTAAATTCAATCTTAGTGGCAGATAACCTGCTCTGTTTCCTTGTCGAAAAGGTGGATCTTGGAAAGATCGAGAGCGATCTTGATGGTATCTCCAACCTTTGCAGTTGTACGAGGGTTAACTCTTGCAGTGATGTCAACATAGTTGTTGAGATCCTTGGTGTTAGCCTTGTCCTCAAGTGTGAAGTACAGGAATACTTCGGCACCGAGAAGCTCGTAAACCTTAACTTCAGCTTCGAATGTGGAATCAGGAAGTGCGGAGATCATCATCTCGTCATCCTTGATGTCCTCAGGACGAATACCGAGAACGATCTTCTTACCAACATAACCGCCTTCGATGAGCTTCTTGGAACGAGGCTCCTGAAGTGTTACGGAACGACCAACGAAGTTCAACTTGCAACGATCGCCAACCTGCTCAACTTCGCAATCGATGAAGTTCATCTGAGGTGATCCCATGAATCCTGCAACGAAGAGGTTGCAAGGCTTGTCATAGAGGTTCTGAGGTGTATCAACCTGCTGGATGACACCGTCCTTCATAACGATGATCCTTGTACCGAGGGTCATAGCCTCTGTCTGGTCATGTGTAACGTAGATGATGGTTGTCTGGAGCTTCTGATGAAGCTTGGAGATCTCAATTCTCATCTGTACACGGAGCTTTGCATCGAGGTTTGAAAGAGGCTCGTCCATAAGGAATACCTTAGGATTACGTACGATAGCACGACCCATGGCAACACGCTGTCTCTGACCACCGGAAAGAGCCTTGGGCTTACGATCGAGAAGGTGCTCGATGTCAAGGATCTTAGCTGCTTCATGAACGAGTCTGTCGATCTCATCCTTAGGAGTCTTACGAAGCTTAAGTCCGAATGCCATGTTGTCATAAACTGACATATGAGGATAAAGTGCGTAGTTCTGGAATACCATGGCGATGTCTCTGTCCTTAGGCTCAACATCGTTCATGAGCTTGTCACCGATCCAGAGCTCACCGTCTGTGATCTCTTCGAGTCCGGCGATCATACGAAGTGTTGTAGACTTACCGCAGCCTGAAGGTCCTACGAAGATGATGAATTCCTTATCGGCAATATCAAGGTTGAAATTCTTAACGGCTACGAAACCGTTAGGATAAGTTTTGTTGATGTTCTTTAATGATAAACTTGCCATTATTGTCCTCCCTTAGAAATTGAATTTAATAGTTCAATCAAAGATAGTGCTATAATACAACATTTTTTTTCAACGCGCCATATTCATATTAGCCAAATATTACTCTCTTTTTTTGTATACATTGCATAATAAAAAATCCATTTTTGTTAAAAATGTATATTTTTTTTATGATTTTTCAGTTCAAAACGAGGTTCAATTGTTATTTTTTACCTCAGCGAATCCTTCGCCCAAAACTTCACGTGCATCTGCCACTACCATAAAAGCTTTTTTGTCAAGTCTTGTGACGATGTCCGTAAGTTCCACCACCTGTTTTTTTCCTACAACGCAGAACAGCATCTTTTTATCTTCTCCGGAGTACATACCCTTTACCTTGATCCCCGTTACTCCGCGGTCAATGGCCACCAGCACCTCCTCCGCTATCTCATCGGCTTTGTCGGAGATGATATATGCCATTTTTGCAAACTTCAGACCGTCCAGGATGCTGTCTGAGATCTTTGCCACTATATATACAACCATAATGGAATAAATAATATTTTCCACATCGAAGATAAAGAATCCCAGTGCCACGATCACACCGTCGGTTATGGAAAGTATCTTCGGTATCGACAGATGGCGCCATTTGTCATGAAGCAATGCCGAAAAAAGATCGGAACCTCCCGTGGTTGCCATGGTTGAAAATACAAGCCCCATGCCCACTCCGGAAAGCGCACCTCCGAAGATCGTAGCCAGAAGTCTGTCATCGATCACCGGAACAACCGGCAGCAGATAGATCCAGGTGGTGAGCATCAATGTTGAAAATGCGGTTTTTATCATGTATCTGAAGCCTTTGTTCTTTATCGCCACCGTGAAAAGAGGTATGTTAAAGGCAAGGTTACTGAGCCACACCGGCACACCGCCTTCAAATATGTTTCCCGTGGCGTACTTGACCACGATGGCAAGGCCGGTAACTCCTCCCGTGTCCAGTCCCATGGGATCAAAGACCAGATTGATGGCAAGAGCCATCATAAAAGTTCCTGCCATTATAATAAGAACATCCTTGAAATTTATCCGTTCAACCAGAGATCGCATCATATCATACCTCCGTCCAGACGGATGATCTGTCCCGTCAGATAAGAGTTTCCGTCGATCAGGGCGATCAATAGTTCAGCCACTTCTTCAGCTTTGCCGAATCGTCCCGCAGGGATCTCATTTTTTAGTTCTTCTCTGTCCTCATCGGAAAAGCATCTGTTCATGTCTGTATCTATCACTCCGCAGGAAATTGCATTTACCTGCACTCCGGAAGGAGCCAGTTCTTTTGCAAGTGCTTTGGTCAGTGCATCGAGTCCTCCTTTGGTAGCGGAATACATCACCTCGCAGGATGCGCCGACCTGTCCCCACATAGAGGAAATGTTTACTATCTTACCGCTGTGAGCAGAAACCATCATCCTTGCAGCTTCTCTTGAGCACCACACAGCTCCGTCAAGATTTACACCGCAGATCTTTCTCCAGTCCTCATCAGTGGCATCCGTTAAAAGTCCCACCATGGAGATCCCTGCATTATTGACCAGAAGATCAAGATGCCCGAAGCATTTTTTTATTTCCTCAAACATTTTTCTCACAAAATCGGGATCCGAAACATCTCCCACAAATCTTTCGCATCTCACACCCTTCTTTTCGATCTCCGCAGCCGTTTCTTCAAGCTTATCGATATTTTTAACACAATTAATGGCCACATTGAAACCGTTCTCCGCCAGTTTCAAAGCAACCGTCTTTCCTATTCCTCGTGCAGCTCCCGTAACCAGTGCTGTTTTCATAATACTCTCCTGATCAAATTAGTTTGGCAGGGCATAGGCCCCAACTTCAACATGATACAACAATCCAAAGCAAAAAACAATAAGACCGTAATAACGCGTTATCTCGCTAAACAGCTGTCGCGGCAACCTGTTGTAATTATTTGATTTATTATTGAATTATGTACACAAAAGGCTTATAATATGCATGTAAGACGTGAACGATTATTCACGTCTTGGACAAGCACGAGGCGGACATATGGGTTTTACACCGTCCGTGCCCGGGGATGATGCATTGAATGCCATCATCCGGACATATACCTTGAGGAGGTAACATATAATGAACAGCTATGTAGAGAGAGTGATCTCCGAAACCAAGAAGAAGTATTCTTCTCAACCCGAATTCCTCCAGACAGTGGAGGAGGTTCTCACCAGCCTCGAGCCCGCTATCGACAAACATCCCGAGTACGAGGCCAATGCTCTGCTGGAAAGGCTCGTGGAGCCCGAAAGAGAGATCAAGTTCCGTGTGGTCTGGAGCGACGATCAGGGAAAGCCTCACGTAAACAACGGTTACAGGGTACAGTTTAACAGTGCCATCGGTCCCTACAAGGGAGGTCTTCGCTTCCATCCCAGTGTGAACCTGAGTATCATAAAGTTCCTGGGCTTTGAGCAGACCTTTAAGAACAGTCTGACCGGTCTTCCCATGGGAGGCGGTAAAGGTGGCTCCGATTTCGATCCCAAAGGAAGATCCGACGGTGAGATCATGCGTTTCTGTCAGGCATTCATGACAGAGCTTTACAGACACATCGGTCCCAAGGTGGATGTACCCGCAGGCGATCTGGGTGTGGGCGGTACAGAGATAGGTTACATGTTCGGACAATACAAGAGGATCAGAAACGCTTACGAAAACGGCGTTCTCACGGGAAAAGGTCTTTCCTACGGAGGATCCCTTATCCGTCCCGAGGCTACGGGCTTCGGTGCAACCTACTTCTTCAATGAAGTTTTGAAACACGAAGGAAAGAGCATCAAGGGGATGCGCTTCTCTCTTTCGGGTTTCGGTAACGTAGCCTGGGGTGCCGCGAAAAAGATCACGGAAATGGGCGGCAAAGTAGTTTCCATATCAGGTCCCGACGGATACGTGGTTCTGGACGGAATGACAGACGAGATGATAGATTTTATGCTTGTAATGAGAGCATCCAGAAGAGATTGCTGCAAGGATTTCTCCGACAGGTTCGGAGTTCCCTTTGTAGCCGGCAAAAAGCCCTGGGGAAATGTCGACTGTGATGTTTACATGCCATGTGCATGCCAGAACGAGATCAGACTCGAAGACGCGGAAGCCATTGTCAAAAAGGGCGTAAAGTACGTAAATGAAGTTTCCAACATGCCCACGACAAACGAAGCTATGGCTTACTTAAGAGAACACGGCGTTCTCCTTGCTCCTTCAAAGGCGGTCAATGCAGGGGGTGTTTCCGTCTCGGGTCTTGAAATGACCCAGAACAGCGAAAGACTTTCCTGGACCGCAGAGCAGGTTGACGACATGTTAAAGAGCATTATGAAGGGTATACATACAAGCATCGTTGAAGCATGCGACGCCTACGGTGTAGGCTACGATCTGGTGGCCGGTGCGAACCTGGCCGGATTCAAAAAGGTTGCGGAAGCAATGATGGCTCAGGGCTGGGTATAAGGCATAAAAACACGCTCCTCAAGAGGAGCGTGTCAGAGCGAAGACAAAATGGCTTCGAGCTTTTATAGCTTTCGGAGCCATTTTTCTTTGTTTTATCTTCGCTTTTTTTGTTTTCTGATCTAAATCAACAAAAAAAGAGATATAGTGCAGCCTGTTAGG
>JAEEGK010000067.1_pt1 | contig 231323 bp, 198 predicted proteins | sample 8958771 | NCBI WGS metagenome assembly JAEEGK01 (sample SAMN16246547, study PRJNA631951) | gut metagenome | biome: gut microbiome; feature: rumen; material: SC-attached | host: Bos | place: Iran: Karaj | collected 2018-10 | reverse complement strand
CGAGCTGGAAATTCCCGCCGGCGTGACCGAGATCGGCAAGGATGCATTTAAGGATTGCTCGAACCTGACCGTGACTGTGACGACCGGTTCCTACGCCGAGCAGTACTGCAAGGATAATAACGTGAAGTATACAACTAAGTAGACAATAGGGGGAATGAGATCATGAGAAGAAGAGGATTTGCGTTTTTGCTCGCGGCTTCCCTGGCGGCGGGCAGCCTGTTCGGGTGTAAAAAGGGCGGAGATGGAGAGACCACCGCGTCCGTAGGGACGGATGGAAACGAGACGTCGCAAACGTCCATGGTTGATATGAACGATCTAGCCTCTGGAGACTATGGAAAACTCTATTATGCGCCGGTCGATGAAGCACATGTTGCCGGTGATGAAATGAGCAGGTATATCGATAACGAGGTTCTGATCGTCGTAAAAAAAGGGACCACAGAAGAACAGGTCGGCAAGTTGGCGGAAAAATATCATGCTAGGATCGTGGGCGCGATCGAAGTATCAGGCGATTACCAGCTGCAGCTGGAAACGGCTGAAACAAAGGCAACCCTTGAAAACAAACTCAAGGATATCGAAACAGAAGATATCGTCGTAAGGGCTTCTTTAAACTATGTGGCTGAGTTATCAGGAACGGATACAGACGGGCATGCCGGCTTTAAGTTCGGAGAAAAGTGGAAAGAGGATCTGCAAAACTACACAGATATCAAAGGACTGAGCTGGGGCATCGAAGCCATAAATGTCATGGGCGCCTGGGAGAAACTTCAGAATAATAAGGATCGCGTTAAGCCGGTCAATCTCGGCCTTGTTGATTGCGGTTTTGAGGTCGATCATGAGGATCTGAAGGGAATATATGCGGAAGTCTTTTATGATGGAAAGACGAATGGAGTGGATGCGGCGGATCGAGGACACGGAACGCATGTATCGGGAACCATGGCTGCTAACTGTGATAATTTGACAGGTATATGCGGTGTTTATCCCTACGGAAAGGGACGGCTTTATGGAGTTTCGCTTGGAGGGGATCAAAAGTGGGGTGGAGTAAATGCATATGCTGAGAATAAAGGCTATTTGAATTCGATCATGAGCCAGAAGATTGCCTATGCGGAGTTGATTGTTCGTAATGTCAAGGTGATCAATCAGAGTCAGGGCTTTAACTGGTACGTGAATAAGTATCTGAAAAAAGATGATCAGGGGAATGAATATGTCGAGTATGATGAGGTAAAGAAATGGTGGGACGACCCGTTAAATTTCTTCGATCAAACACGGATCGTAACGGATCTGTCCGATTTTTTCCAAAGGATGATCGATAACGGGTATGATTTTGTGATCGTAACCGGTGCAGGAAATGATTCGCATCCTTCGATTGGTCATCTTGATGCACGTTACGCCTCTTGGCTCACGCTGATCCCCAAGATGGTATATACGGAAGTTTATGATCGCATTATTGTTGTCGGATCTGTAAACGAAGAGTTGCAAGAGTCCTGGTTTACCAACGGAGGAGCACGCGTAGACATTTATGCTCCCGGAGAGAACATTTATTCCACTTACCCGACCAATGACTATGCCAGCAGTAGCGGAACTTCTATGGCAGCTCCGCATGTCGCGGGCGTTGCTGCGATGGTATGGAGTGCAAACAATTCTTTGAATGGCAAGCAGGTCAAGAAAGCCATTACGGAAAACTTCAGCAAGAATTGTTCTTCCTGTCATATGGTTGATGCTTTGCGAGCGGTAGAATACGCTTTGGCTGAAAAAGATACCGGCAAGAATACGAATGCTGAAAGCGGTGGAGTGCTTTGCTTTGTGGTTGAAGAAGGAAACGAGACAAACCGGATTTCAAATGCTGCTATCACTCTGGTAAATGCTGAAACTGCGGTGCCGTATGAGACGGTCACAGATGCGGAAGGTCATTTTGAGATCATGGTTCCGGAAGGCCGATACAATCTTTTTGTAAGTGCACAGGGATACGAGGATTATGAGTGGCCCAAAACCAGCGAGAATTTGAAATTCATCGAAGTCCGGAACGGACAGATCAACTATCTCGATCGGGATATCGGTGACTGGATTAAAATGAAACGAGTCGGCTCGACCGTGAATGGTTCTGATCCTGCAGGCGAGAACGGAGAACAACCTACAAAGGCTGATCCGTTTGGCCCGGGAACGGGAAAAACGGAAGAAACGTCATCGGATCCGTTAGCCCGTGAAAGCAACGGGTACATCATTTTCGGCCACTACGAGCAGGATAATAACACCGGAAACGGCAAGGAGCCCATCGAATGGGAAATCCTCGATGAGAATGCGAACGGAAAGCTTCTGATCAGCCGTTATGTTCTGGACGCTGTTCCGTTTAACAACGAATATGCAGAGGTGACCTGGGAGACATGTTCACTGCGGGAATGGTTGAATAAGGACTTTTTGAATGAGGCATTTACTAAGGACGAGCAGGCTCTGATTCCGAAGGCACTTCTGGAGAACAGTGGCGTAGAAATGCCCGGCGGCAATGCCACGGAGGATCAGGTATTCTGCCTGAGCCTGGATGAGGCTGCGAAGTATTACAAGTTTACATATGATAAATATTCATATTTTGGCTTCAAGAAGGAACTGATCACCCTGCCCACGGAATACGCAAAGGCACACGGCCTGAAGACTTTCAATGCAAAGGAGTGTATCGATGGGCCGGTTGGTGATGAGTATTGGATGGATGGTTATGCGCCCAAGGGCTACCAGGCGTCCATAGCGGATCTGGCAGGAACCTACTGGTGGCTTCGTACGATGGGCTGGGACAATGATGTGTGTGCGGTTTTTCCTAATGGATTTGCAGGCGCGCACTATGAGTCCGGAGTAAGTTCTAAAAGCTACGGCGTCCGTCCCGTTTTGTGGATCAGCAACGATGCGATCAAAGGCGAGGACGAAACTGAGCCCGATGCCAAACCGAGTTTACCTGAACCTTACGGTGGTGACGGTGTTGCCATCAATGCGGAGAATTTCCCTGATGAGCGTTTCCGCAGCATATTACTGGAGGATTATGACGAAGATGGCAACAGGGTTTTCAGCAAAGAGGAACTCGAAGGTATTAAAAGGGTAGAAATAGACGAAGAGAATATCTCCAGTCTGCAGGGAATAGAATTCTTTTATAATTTGCAGAGACTGAAATGCGGAACGAATAAGTTGACAAGACTGGACATAAGTCACAACCCAAAATTGAAGTATTTGTCATGTTCGAACAACCCTCTGTCCAGCCTGGACGTGAGTCGCAATACGGCGTTGGAAGAATTGTATTACAGCAAAACCGGTCTGAAGGAAGTAGATGTAAGTAAAAATGCAAATCTGAAGGTGTTGTATTGTATGGATAACGAGATGACGAGTTTGGACGTAAGTCATAATCCGAAACTGAAGGAATTGGGTTGTAGGGGGAATAACCTGACGAGTCTGGATCTAAGCAAGAATACAGAGCTGGAGAAACTGTACTGCTCCAGCAATCTGCTGACGGCACTGGATTTAAGTCACAATCCGAAACTTAAACAACTGCACTGTCAGGTGAACGAATTACAGGCACTGGATCCAAGTCATAATCCGCTCCTGGAGCATATCGAATGTTTCCGAAATCAACTGATGGAACTGGATTTAAGCAACAACCCGGATTTGAAATATTTAGACTGCGGAGGAAACCAGTTAAAGTCGCTCGATGTAAGTCTTAACCCGGCTCTGATATATTTGGATTGCGGAGGTAATCAGTTGATGAGCCTCGATATGAGCCGTAATGAGGAACTGAAGTGTCTGTTGTGCGCCGGTAATCAAATCACAGATCTTGATCTAAGTAACAACAAGCAGTTGACGGATCTGGAAATAGACAAAAAAACAAGGTATTCCGGTTTGGTGCCAAACGTCGATATTGAACTGCGTGAAGGATCCAACGTTACCCGAATAAAGTCTGAATAGAGTGGACAATGGTTTCGGACCGATACTATTAGAAAGAAACTGGAAAGCCTGATCGTGGACCAGGGAACCCAAGTTAACGGATTGACTTCAAAAGTGCGTACGGATTACGAAAAGTAAGAAAAATCACGGACATATCAAAAAAAGGACGCCTTTCGGCGTCCTTTTTTTATATCTCAAGGTACTAAATTACGCAGTCTCAAACTGGCTGTTGTACAGGTCTGCATAAGCGCCGCCGAGAGCCATGAGGCTGTCGTGGGTGCCTTGCTCGACGATGTCGCCTTTCTGCATTACGAGGATCAGGTCCGCGTTGCGGATCGTCGAAAGACGGTGCGCGATGACGAACGAGGTACGGGACGCCATCAGGTTATCCATGGCACGCTGTACCAGCATCTCGGTACGTGTATCGATGGAGCTGGTCGCCTCATCGAGGATCAGCATCGGGTTGTTCTGGATCATCGCACGGGCGATGGTGAGTAGCTGCTTCTGACCGACGGAAATGTCGGAGTTTGCAGTGAGAACGGTGTCAAACTTCTGCGGCAGGGTTTCTACGAAGTGGTAGAGGCCGCAGGCCTTGCAGACCTTTTCGAGGTCTCCGTCGGTGACGCCTTCCATGTTGTAGACCAGGTTTTCGCGAACCGTGCCTTCAAACATCCAGGTGTCCTGAAGCACCATGCCGAACTGGCGGTGGATCTCCTCACGGGAAACTTCCGTGATCGGAATGCCGTCAATGCGGATCTGGCCGCCCGTGACTTCATGGAAGCGCATGAGCAGGTTGACGATCGTGGTCTTGCCGGCGCCGGTGGGACCGACGATGGCGATCTTCTGGCCGGCTTTTACGGTAGCGGAGAAATCATGGATGACTTCCTTCTCCGGCTTATCCGGATATGCGAACTTCACGTGGTCGAATTCAACAGCGCCGACGCCCGGAAGGGTATCGTGCTTTTCGCTTTCATTCGTGAGCTCTTCTTCGTCCAGGAAAGCGAATACACGCTCGGACGCAGCGGCTGCGGACTGCAGGTTGGTAACATTCTGGGAGATCTGACGCAGCGGACCTTCGAACAGACGAACATAGATCAGGAAGGACGTGATGACGCCGATATCGATCCAGCCGTTGTAGAAAAGGAGTGCGCCTACTACATATACGACAACGTGGCCCAGGTTCCCCACGAAGTTCATAACGGGCGGCATCAGACCGGACAGGAACTGCGACTTGAAGTTCGCGGTGCGGACAGCGTCGTTGAGCTTTACAAAACGCTCTTTTACGGACTGTTCGGCGTTGGAGATGCGGATCACGTCATGACCGTTGTACATCTCTTCGATGTAACCGTTGAGCTGGCCTAAGGATACCTGACGCATCTTGAAGTAGCGCTGGGAGCGCTTTACGACCAGGACCATGAACAGCAGGCCCAACATGGTTGATACTACGGTGGTGCCCGCCAGGATCCAGTTGGTGATGATCATCATGAGGAGACATCCGAAGAACTGGGCGGCGGCGGAGACGATGGAAGTGAGCGAGTTCGCCAGGGAACTGCTGACCAGGTCTACGTCGTTGGTAGCGCGGGAGAGCACATCGCCGTATGAATGGGTTGCGAAATACTTCAGCGGCAGGCGGGCGATCTTCGCGTTGATCTTACTACGCAGCGTCTTTGCGATGTTCTGCGTCATGTTGGCCATGATCAGGCCCTGGATCAGACCGGCGATCGCACTGAAAACATAAAAACTTCCGATGAGGAAGACGACTGAGAGGACAGCGTCCATATCCACGCCGGACTCGGAATGGATACCTTCATGAATCAGGTTGGCGATCCGTCCGAGCTGGTTGGGTCCCACGATCATAAAGACGGTGGAACAAATAGCTAAACCTAATACGACAATAAAGGGAACCGGGGATTTCGATGCGTAAGAAAGGGTTTCGCGAACGGCCTTTTTGAAATTCTTCGGCTTCTCGGGAATTCGATCCATCATAGGTGGCATACGATCACCTCCTTACGCTTCCAGCTCGGCTTCGGTGAGCTGAGACTGGGCGATTTCTCGATAAACACTGCAGGACTGCAAAAGTTCGCGGTGTGTTCCGTTTCCTACGATCTCGCCGTCCGCAAGCACGAGGATGCGGTCGGCATTTTTAATAGTACCGATACGGCTGGCTACGATCAGACATGTCGTATCCTTCAGCTTATCGGCGATCTCCTTACGGAGCAGACGGTCGGTCTTGAAGTCCAAAGCGGAAAATGAATCGTCGAAGAGCAGGATCTCCGGCTTCTTCGCGATAGCGCGGGCGATAGCCAGACGCTGCTTCTGTCCGCCGGAAATATTGCTTCCTCCCTGGGACACTGCAAAATCCAGACCGCCGTCCTTCTTCATGACGAAGTCGGTCGCCTGGGCGATGTCCAGCGCCTGGAGCACGTCGTCCTCGGAGACCTGTGCGTCCCGGTCGCCGAAGGTGATATTGTCCCGGATGCTGTCCGCGAAGAGCGTAGCCTTCTGCGGGATCAGACCGATCTTTTTATACAGGGCGCTGAAGGGGTATTCTTTAACATTGTGTCCGTCGATCAGAACCTCGCCCTCGGTGGCGTCATAGAGACGGGTCGCCAGGTTTAACAGCGTACTCTTACCGGAACCGGTAGAGCCGATGATGGCCAGGGTCTGTCCCTGTGTGACTTTGAAATTCAGGTTCTTCATGAAGTTCTCGTCGCTGCCCGGGAAGTGGAACGACACGTTCTTAAATTCCAGCGTTCCCTTGGGATCTGTAGGGTTCTCGACGTATCCGTGACCCTCGGTGACCGAGATGGGTTCTTCCAGAACTTCACTGATACGCTTTGCGGAAACCTGGGCACGGGGCAGGATCATGAAGATCATGGTGAGCATCATGAAGCTCATTACGACCATCATTGCGTAGCTGCCGAAGACCGTGAGGTCGCCGAAGAAATCGCTGCGGGAGCGCATCAGGTCGACGGCGTTGTCAATGATATGACCATCCGCTGCGGCGCCGCCGATGTGGAAGCCGTTGATGATGATCGCACCCACAAACTGAAGAACCAACTGGATGCTGCTCATGACCAGGCCGATGATCGGGCCCATGAAAGCCATGGCGCGCATGGTGAACAGGTTCGTCGCCGTGAGGTTTAAGTTGACGCGTTCGAATTTGTTCTGCTGATATTCATCCGCATTGAAGGCACGTACGACCTTCAGACCGTTCAGGCTTTCGTCGATGACACGGTTGACATCGTCCACCTGACGCTGGATGATCCGGAATTTCGGAATAACGAAGCGCATGACCGTTGTGATGGTGATGGCTAAGACGGCTACCGCACAGGCAACCACGATGGAAAGGGATGTGCTCTTACCCAGGATACGGACGACTGCCCATACCGCTGTAATGGGAGCTTTGATCATGACCTGCAGCCCCATGGATATCACCATCTGGATCTGGGTGATGTCGTTGGTCGTACGGGTAATGAGGCTGGCGGGCGAAAAATGCTTCATTTCCGTGGTGCCGAAGTCCGAGATCTTGTTGAAGAGGGACGCGCGCACCGTGTAACTGAAGTTCGCTGCGATCCGGGCTGCCAGATAGCCTACGGTGATGGACAGCGCCACACTGCCGGCAGCACAAGCCAGCATCTTGAGGCCGGAAACCAGGATCTCTCCCGTCAGATTTTTGTCGCTGGCCGCAAGTTTGGATACGACATCGCCCATGAAGTCGGGCATTTCGATGTCCAACCACACCTGACCCGCTACAAATATCAGGCACACGAGCGAGATCAGCCTGTCCCTGGGGGACAATTGTTTTAGAATTTTAAACATACTACCTCCGAAACGCCCCCGAAGCGATGGAGACGTCTTCCGTTTTCGATGAATGTATACAGGGGAAATTATAGTCTCGTTTTCGAAAAATGTCAAGGAGGCGCAGGGTTTTGATCACTTTTCCGTGGGCTTCGGTTCGCCGCAGTTCGGACAGAATTTGCCGGAAGTAAAGTAGCCACACTTGCACTGCCAGATCTCTTTCGGGCGGGGCGTGCCGCAGGTCGCGCAGAATTTGCCGTGATTCCCCTCGTTGCATCTGCAGTTCGGGCAGGTCCATCCGCCTGCATCCGGGACGCGGTTCTCCGGTTCGGGCTTCTGTGAGCCGGGGCCGTCGACCATGTGCAGCGTCGGATCCGCCGACTGCTGCTGCATCATTTGTTGCATCATAAGGTTCATCATGGGCCCACCCTGTCCCATCATGCCGATCGATCCGTTCATCGGCGCCTGGTTTATAGGCCGGTCCGTCATATCCACATAATGATATCCGCTGCCGTCCGTATTCGGCTGAAGCTGGCCGGCATTGACGGCAAAACGCTCCGCCTCTTCATGTTTATGCTTCTCGCGGACCTTCGTCACGGTATCGATATCGATCTCCTGAAGCAGAAGATCGAGCGCATACTGCTTGATGCCCGCAAGGCTCTTATATTTTTCATCGGTCAGCATATCCAAAAGGAATGCGTAGTCGTCGTCATCGAGTTTGTCGGACTTGCGCAGGAATTCCGAAATACAGTAGAGGAAATAAGCGAGTTTGCTGTTATCGGTAGCCTTCGGCTCGAGAGGAATGATCTCGGAGACCTCTTCGGATACGTCGCTGAGCGGGGCTTTGAAGCGCACGCTCACAGTTCCGAGCTCCTCGTAGTCGTTCGGCATCATCCGCTGGTATTTCAGCGTTTCCGCGGGCTCCTCCACCGCATTGCCCATGGTGAGCTCGTAGAGCGCCACGCCGTGGCCGCCGCTGCCGTAAGGCTCGGAGATGACGGCATCATTCCGGAAGTCCTCATGGTTCAGGGTTCGGTTCTCATAGCCCAGGAGGCGGTACTTCTGCACGTATTTCGGGTTGAACTCGACCTGCGCCTTCACATCTTTTGCCACGATGTTCGTGAGGCTTACGAACCTGCGGTCAATGCTTTCCTTCACGTCTTCGACGTCATTGACCACGCAGTAGGTTCCGTTGCCGTGCTTACTCAAAACCTCGAGTTTGTCGTCTTTATAGTTATACAGGCCCGTGCCGATCACCGACAGGAACATGCCCGTTTTCTTCTTTTCTTCGATCAGGTTTTTGAGCCCGTCCTTCGAGTTGATGCCGAAGTTCAGGTCGCCGTCCGTGATCAGGATGACCTGGTTGTTCCAGCCGTCCTTGTAGGTCTTTTCACCGATGGAGTAGGCGGTCTCGATGCCCGCGGAGCCGTTGGTGCAGCCTTCGATCCAGATGGTCATGATGTCGCCCATGATGTCTTCCAGGTCACCGTGTCCCAGGACCACATGGTTCGAGAAAATGGTGTGGTCCTCGGTGCTGTATGTGATCAGACTCAGGACATCGCCTTCCTTCAGCTTCGAAACGATCGTGGCCAGGGACTCGATCGTGACCGTCTTCTGAGAGGACATGCTGCCCGAGGTGTCCAGCAGGAGGACAATGTTTTGGTGTTCCTTCGGCGTGTCATCCGCTTCTACGTTGATATACAGAAGCTTCTTTTTGTCACCTTTATCCATAAGCTCCGTGTAGATCTTGAACGGAGCCTTCTTTCCAGCGTTTTCTGTCGCATGGTCATAATCGAAGTAGTTCAAAAGCTCTTCGATGCGGACCTGGGAAATGCCGATCCCCCGCCCGTTCCGGTACTGGTTGAGCATGATGCCGACCGAGGCCGTGCTCGTGGTCATCCGGAAGGTAGAGGTGGGCGATGTGAGAACGGACTTGGCGTCCTTTTCCTCGATCAGTTCGTAGGAATCCGTGGCAGTTTGTTCCGGATCGACGATCTTAGCCAGGGTCGGCACGGCGAAACCGTTCGCCATGGATGCGGCTGCCATCATACCGCCGCCAGCCATCATGGCACCACCTGTCATCATTGCCCCGCTTGCCATCATCGCCATCGGGTTGCCACCAAAGACAGCGCCTCCGGCACCGGCTTGAACATAACCCATCTGGGGATTTCTATCCGGAAACAGGAGGGGCTCGGCTTCCTTCCTAATACGCTCGGGAAGATCCGAAAAATGCTCTTTTATGTATTTGCGGGAATCTGAGTACGTGAATACCGGCAGTTCCACCAGCCAGTCATAGATCCTGTCCAAACGGTTTTCACGAGGAAAGATGGCAGCCAGACAGGCGGTATCCATTTCTCCGTAATCGAAAAAAGCCATGACACAGGCGGCCTTTTCGCCGTAGCCCAGGGACAGAAGATACTCATATTTTTCCTTTTTCAGGATGTGATCGTTGATCTCGAATTTGATATCCATATATACATTCCTCCTACGTTCTTAGGATAAGATAATAATATTTTATCATACGGGGGATAAGGCTTCAATAGACAAATCCCTCGGAGCGGTTTTTTGCTTGCATTTTCCGCCCGATTTTTATATACTGTTATGTGGAAAGGTGTGCGCTGCGAAAGAAAGGTCAGGGGGACATAGACCGTCTTGCGGCGAGGTCAATGCGGGTCGGTTCCGATAATAGGGAAGAGGGCCGAAACCGTCGTATCTAAAAGGGGGATGTTATGAAGCTTCGATACCGCCTCATGCTCAGTTGTCTGATCATGGTTATATTGCCGGTTTGTCTGATCGCAACACTGGGTATATTTTTCTTCAACACACAGCGCGCACGCTTTGAGGTCGCTTATAGTGTAGGGTTCGGAGGCGATGTAAGCGCTGCTGCGGTCTCCAGTATTTGCGAGATGGCCGGAAAGGTCGTTTCCCGGGAGATCGAAGTGGAGCCGACACGCTTTCGGGGAACTTCGAGTTGTCCAGCATATAACGATTACCTGATGAAGACTATGAACTGTTTCCTGATCGTTTTTGATGGAGAGCGTTACTATTGCGGCGACTCGGTTTCAAGCGAATTCATCAATAAACTGCGGATGATCACGAAGATGGACGGTGTCCAGTATTCTCCGGACGAGGATATCTTTTACATGCTCGTTAATTCCGATTCCGCCAGTCAGGTGGAGAGCGGAAGGGTATTCGTTGCGACGTTTGCAGATCATGATATTCCGGCGTTTCGGAATTTCATCATATTGTTTATCTCGTGTGCGATCCTGGTCCTGTTCCTGACGGCGGCCCTGATCATCACAGGCTTCACCAAATCGATCCTCAACCCGATCCGTGCGGTGCAGAAAGCGTCACGAAAGGTTCGGGACGGTGACTACGATTATGAACTTAGCATAAAGGATCGGGAGTTTGAACCGTTGTGCGATGACTTCAACCAGATGCGCCTGCGCCTGAAAGAGTCGGAGAAGATAAAGGCGGAGGCGGACCGCGAGAACCAGGAACTGATCAGCAACATCGGTCATGATCTGAAGACGCCGCTGACGGCGATCAAAGGATATGTGGAGGGCTTGCTGGATAACATCGCCGACACGCCGAAGCAGAGGGAGCGGTACCTGAACACGATCTTGAATAAGACGAACGACATGCAGCGTCTGATCGATGAATTGTGTTTCTACTCACGGATCGACTCCAACCGCGTGATCTACCATTTCCTGCCGATACCGGTCGCAGATTTCTTCCGTGATTTCGCGGACGAGACGGAATTAGATCTTACCTCGAGGGGCATGAAACTGGAGTTTTCCTGCGAGGTCGATGACGACATTTTGGTGAAGGCGGATCCGGAGCAGCTGCGCCGGGTGGTGGACAATATCATCGGAAACAGTGTAAAATATATGGATAAGCCGGAGGGCGAGGGCGCCATCGGTATCCGCCTCTGGGCAGACGAAAAGACAGTCTATGTGGAGTTGCGGGACAATGGCCCCGGTATCAGTGAAGATGCATTGCCCTACATTTTCGATCGGTTCTACCGGGCGGATGCGGCACGAAACCAAAACCAGGCAGGAAGCGGGATCGGTCTTTCGATCGTTCAGAAGATCGTAGAAGATCACGGCGGCACGGTCTATGCGACCAGCACGCTGGGTGAAGGAACGACGATAACGATCGAACTGGCCATTTACGAAGAGGAAGAGGATAGTGAAGATGAAAAAGATATTGATCGTTGAAGATGAGCTAAGCATTGCCCAGCTGGAGCGCGATTATCTCCAGGTCAGCGGCTATGAAGTTGAGGTGGCTACGGAAGGCGACAAAGGCCTGCAACTCGTCATGCACGAGTCCTACGATCTGGTGATCCTGGATCTGATGCTCCCGGGCGTGGACGGATACGAGATCTGCCGTCGCCTGCGCAGCGTTTCGGAGGTCCCGGTCATCGTGGTCTCTGCGAAGAAGGAAGACTCGGATAAGATCCGCGTCTTCGGTCTCGGTGCGGATGATTTCATGACAAAACCGTTCTCTCCGAGTGAACTGGTGGCCCGGGTCAATGCGCACATGAGCCGTTACGACCGTCTGGTCAATGCGGCGAAAGATCGTAGAAACGAGGACATTCTGGAGATCCGCGATCTGTCGTTCGACCGCGCGGCACGCCGCGTGATGCTCTACGGAAAAGAGATCACGCTGACGCAGAAGGAGTATGACCTCTTGCTGTTTTTAGCCGAGCATCCGAATACGGTATTTACGAAAGAAGATCTGTTCCGGAATATCTGGGGCTTCGAAGTGGTCGGCGACACGGCGACCGTAACGGTGCACGTGAAGAAGATCCGCGAGAAGATCGAGATCGACCCCACGAAGCCGAAGTACATCGAGACGATCTGGGGGGTTGGCTATCGTTTCCATCGGTAGAGTAAGTTTTAAGGAGTTACAAGCAACATGGAAGAGCAGAAGAAAAGTCTGTTTGAGGAGGAACGCTGGTTGATTCCCGTGACGGGTATCCTGACGGTGGTATTCGGCGTTCTGGTTTACCTGGTCGTATATCTGGGTGGTTATTCCGACGCGGCGATCGCTAAGATCATCGGCACGGACCGGATGAAGCCGAAGTATGAGGAGCTCGCGGATTATCAGGAGTTTACGGATTTCGTTACCTACCAGCGTGCACTCGGCGAGGAGGCGGACCTGGAGAATACTACGCAGGTAGTCGATTTTGCGGACAATGTTTTCGTCGGCGTGGTAGAACGTTACGTCCGGACGAACGTCGGAGACTATCCCGAGACGATCTACGCGGTGCGCGTGGTCGAAAACCTGAAGGGGGAACTGGAGAAGGACAGTGTAGTCGAGGTCACGAAGGTCGGCGGTTTGAACCGAAGCAACCGGCGCTACGTGCTGTTCGAGAACGATATCCTTCCGAGCGTAGGGGCTACCTATATCTTCTCGTCGCGGATCAGTGTCGATAAAAACGAGAAGCAGCAGCTGCGGTGTGCGCTTCCGAACATGACCGTCCGCCTGCCCGGCAAGGATTATCAGGATGATCCGACCTATGTCGAGTACAGCGACGCGTGCAAAGCATTGGCCACGGAATAAAACCTTACGGCTTCTTACAAAACCTTTAAGAAAGCATCAACTGCATTGAATTCATTACGGGTCGATGATAAAATGATCCGCAGAGGGGGCTTTGTGTGCATTGCCCCGGATTTTGATGCATTGCGGTTTATAAATTTGGAGGAGGACAAGGAAGTGATTCTTACCTATAAGTGTCCCGGATGCGCCGGTGCGATGGCGTTTAACGAAGCAACCGGGAAGATGGAATGTCCGTTCTGCGGGCGCTCGGAAACCGTCGAGACCATGCAGCAGATCTATCTCGAAGAGGAAGCGAAGGCAGAGGCGGCTGCGGCCGGCCAGCCGGAGAGCATCCACATCGATACGGTCGACCTGGGCATGGATATGATGGACTCTGCGTCGGCGGCTGTGGATTCTGCGTCTGCAGCGGTTTCGATCGAGCATACGGATGACCGCGAGCAGGGAGAGGAGGAGCAGATCCGCCTGCGGACCTACACCTGTTCCAGCTGCGGCGGTGAGATATTGACCGATGATGTAACGGCGGCGACGTTCTGCAGTTACTGCGGTAACCCGACACTGATCGCGGAGCAGCTGACCGGACAGAAACGCCCGGCGCGTCTGATCCCGTTCGTGATCCAGAAAGAAAAGGCGATCGACGGCTTCCGTGCATGGACGCACAAAGGCATCCTGACTCCGAACACGTTCCGTTCGAAGGCGAACCTCGAGAAAGCGGTAGGCCTCTACGTTCCGTTCTGGCTCTTCGATTACGGCGTGTTGGTGAATTATCAGGCCGATGGCCAGATCATTACTCATGAGATCCGCGGAGAGTACCGTTTGACGCACACCGATCACTACGATGTGCATCGTAAGATCCACGCGGAGTACGACATGGTGCCGGCGGATGCATCGAAAGCCATGGACGATAATATGATGGACTGCCTGGAGCCGTTCAACTATACGGCGATGAAGGCGTTCGAGATGCCGTATCTGTCCGGTTTCTATGCCGAGAAGAACAGCTATACGGATGATGAAATGGCACCGCGTGTTAAGTCACGTGTTGCTTCCTTCGGTGAACAGCACGCGCGCGGAACGATAAAGGGCTACGCGAATGTGATCACGAAGGGTAAGGATATCCGGATGAGCCTGAAGAAGACGGAGTATGTACTCCTTCCGGTCTGGGTCATCAACTACGAATATAAAGGCCAACATTATACATTTGCCATGAACGGACAGACCGGTAAGATGGTCGGTGTTCTGCCTGTCAGCAAGGCGAAGGCCGGTATCATGTTCGGGTCGATCATGGCCGTGATCTGGGGCTTATTAACAGTGTTCGGAGGTGTGTTCTGATGAAGAAGAAAATACTATCCGTGATCTGCGCAGCGTTGGTCCTGATGTTTACGCTGCAACTTCCCGCAGGGAAGACATTTGCCGATTCCACCCGCTCGAATGTATACGATGAAAGCGGTTACCTTTCCTATTCAGAGGCGGAAGAGGTAGACGACCTGTATGACTCACTGCTGGCCGATGTCGGCACGCAGTTTGTATTCCTGACGACCGATAAGGATCTTCCGACGGATGATACTATCCCGACGGATTTCCCTTATCTGAGTGAATATCTCGATAGTTCCACACCATGTGTTATCTTGATGATCAGCCATCTGTCGAACACCGCGACGATCCGTGTGACCGATCCGAATCTGACAGAGGAACAGCTGAACAGCATGCTGTCCACCATGATCGGTTATCTCAACCAGGGTGAAGTTATGAAAGCCGCGTGCGAGCCGGCGCTCGAAGCTTCGGAGTACCTGGTGCCGGAGTTTGATCCGGTCGCGTACAGAAACTGGATCCTGGGGTCGGATACAACGCCCGAGAACAACACCCCGAACACCTCCGAAAATGCTTACACAGGACGCCATATCGATGACCGGATGGGCCTTCTGAGTGAGGCGGATGCCGAGAGGTTGGAGAAGCTTTTTGCAGAGAAGTCCGAGGAGATCGGTGTTGATATCATCTTCCTGTCTGAGAATTATTTCTCCGATAACGGCGACTCTGCGGCGACACATCTGGGTGGGGTGTGCAGGGATAAAGGCTACGGCTATGGCGCGGAGCGCTATGTCATTATGTTCGCGATCAGTGTAAGCAATCGTTATGCCATGGCTTACGAGTGGTCGACGAATATCAAAGAGTACCATCGCTATCTTCAGGTAGAGTTGGATGACATCTTTGATGCGGTAAAACCGAAGCTGTCGTCGGGTATGAACAGCAGAGAAGCGCATTCGATGGACAGCTCACACAATGCATTTGCAGAGGTTGCGGAGACCTTTGTGGATTATGCAATCCGCCATGCGGATATCGATGATGCTCCGTATGAGGCATTTTATTACTCGGATAATTATGAACGTTACGACCTGGATGGTCATCGTGCCCCTCTTTGGGGAAGATTTGCAATTTTTGCACTGATCGGAGCGGCCATCGGCGGCATCGTGACCGGTTTCAGCGCAACGAAGCACAAACCGAAGACGGTTACTGACCCCGAAGTTTACAACAACCGAAAAGAGTTCCAGATATTAGAGAGCAGCGATCAATTCCGCGTTCGTACCACGACTCGCGTGCGCATGTCCAGCAGCAGCGGCGGAGGCGGCGGCCACAGCCACGGCGGCGGTGGCGGCGGAGGCGGCCATGGAAGTGGTGGACATTTTTAACAACAGGTCATACGTGGCGGAGGCGTGTTTCACACGCAAGGCCCTTGCAAGCTCGCTTGCATAAGGGCGCGACGTGTGAAACGTGGTCCTCTCCACGAGAGGACCGCCCCCAAATGAGCCGGACAGAAGCCCGAAGGGCGATTCTGCGTTAGCAGAAGGGACGGCGAATTGGGGGGAGACGACACGTAGACACAGAAAGGAAATCCTATGTTAGCTGGTTGGAATACCGGATATACGATAGCGACCGTTTTTATGGTCGTCTTGATCATAAGCCTTCTGGTAGCTTCTGACCGGGGGGACATAGAGATCCATCGGCGCAGGCCGAAGGACGGACGGCGTGTCACGTGGAGAGAAGCCGCGGCGGCATGGCGCGAGGAGAAACAACAAGAGCGTGAGGAACGACGCGAGGAAAGGCGCCAGGAGCATGAGCGAAAGGCGGAGGAAAAACGTCGCGAGCGCGAAGAGAAAAAAGAAATCGATATTGAATGAAAGAAGGAGGGGGGCGAAGAGGCTTCGCCCCGAAAAGACGAACATGGAGAAACAGAATCCGATCGTAACATTCCAAATGAATAGCGGTAAGGTCATCAAGGCGGAGCTTTATCCGGACATTGCCCCGAACACGGTCAATAATTTCATCAGCCTGATCCAGAAGGGCTTCTATGACGGCGTGTGCTTTCACCGCGTCATCAACGGCTTTATGATCCAAGGCGGTGACCCGCAGGGCACCGGCATGGGCGGCCCCGGCTATAAGATCGCCGGTGAGTTCTCCCATAACGGCTTCAATAACCCGCTGAAGCATACCCCGGGCGTTCTGTCCATGGCTCGTTCCATGATGCCGAACTCCGCAGGTTCGCAGTTCTTCATCATGCATAAGACCTCCCCGCACCTCGACGGTGAGTATGCCGCGTTCGGCAAGGTCATCGAAGGCATGGATGTGGTCGACGAGATCGCGACGGTCCGCACGGATCGCAACGACCGTCCGCTCGAGCCCGTGATCATGGATAAGGTTACGGTTGACACTTTCGGCATTACCTACCCGGAGGTAGTAAAATACTAAAATATGGCCAGAGTATTTAACATGGAGGATGGCGGCCGCGTGTTGGTCCTGTCCCCGGAGGAAGGCATGATCGCGCACATGGCGCGTGGCGAATGTGTGATCGGCGTGCGTTCCGGAAATGATATGCCGCCGCTTCCCGGCGGTTGTTATCTGGTAGATGAAGAAGAGAGCGTAGATGCGGCCTTTGCGGATCGTGTCTACGCCCGCTTTCGTCATAAACCATGGAAGATCGGGGAAAATGATACGTTTCTGCTGCGGGAGTTTTCGGCTGACGATATCGAAAGATTGTATCTTCTGGAACAGGAGATGCAGGCCTATCCTGCTGTATCAGGCATTCTCGGGGAGCTTACGGACACGCCGTGGGCGGAACTGCCCCGGGATCGAAGGGAAGCATTGACCGGAACGCTCTCTTCCTACATTGAACATCAATATGCGTTTTATGAATACGGTCTGTGGGGGATCTGCCTGATATCGGAAGATCGTCTGATCGGCATGTGCGGTTTTTCCGTGACGGAGGAGGGCGAGCCTTCGCTGGGATACTATATCAGCCCGTCGTACCGAGGGCGCGGCATTGCGACGCAGTGCTGCCGGATGGCGCTCGATTTTGTCGAGACGTGGGTACAGGCGGAGGAGGTAAGCGCGCAGATCGACCGCGAGAATTTTGCGTCCCTTTGCATCGTTCGCTCGCTTGGATTTGTTGAGATGAAGGGCGACGGGCAATGCCTGGAGTTTCGGAAGACATTGGCCGGAGACAAGACGGACCCGGAGAGTCCGGAAGCGGGGGCGCTTTGGGAGAAGATCCTGTCGGCAGCCGGAAAACAGTTTAGGAGATAATGAAACCATGAATGACACGTTCCGCCGCTTTTGCGGACATTTCACCACCATTACGAAACATCACCATCAGGTGTTCATCCACTGCGTGAAGGCGGGCATCCCGCTGCAGGGGTTGATGCATGATCTGTCGAAATATACCCCTGAGGAGTTCATCCCCGGAGTGCGCTATTACACGGGCGTGAAGAGCCCGAACGAGGGAGAACGGATCGAAATGGGCTACTCCCGGGCGTGGATGCATCACAAAGGGCGGAACAAACATCATTTTGAATACTGGTCGGACATCGACCCGGTGACCCAGCGGTACGAACCGGTGCCCATGCCCATGCGCTACGTGATCGAGATGTTCTGCGACCGTGTGGCGGCGAGTAAGGTTTACGCCCGCGGCAACTATAACGACACCATGCCGTTGGAATACTACCTGAAGAATAAGAAGCACTACGTCGGTTACCTGCATCCGAAGTCGGCGAAGATCCTGGAGAAGCTCTTCCGCATGCTTGCGTCAGCCGGTGAGGAGAAGACATTTGCCTATATACGTTCATTGCGGATCTGAAAGATATGAAAACGATCGAGCTATTGGGCGATAATCGCCATGAAACTTACACAAAAATACGAGAAGGCAGCCGTGGAGTGATCGAGCGGGACGGGAAGCTTCTGCTCACGTACGAGACGATTTCCGGCTGGTGGCTCATTCCGGGCGGTGGCCTGGAGGCGGGGGAAACGCCGGCGATGTGCTGCGTACGCGAAGTAGAAGAAGAGACCGGTTACATCGTCCGTCCGCTCCGTAAGTTCCTGACCATAAATGAATACTATGAGGAGTACCGCTACATTAGTCATTATTTCATCTGTGAAGTGGTCGGCACCGGGAACATGCACCTGACCGAACAGGAGGTCCGCCGCGGCGTAGAGCCCGCGTGGATTCCGCTTCCCGAGGCGCTCGACGAGTTCTCCAAGCATGCAGCCTATGCAGCGGTCAATGAAGAGAAACGCGGTTCTTACCAGCGGGAATATACTGCACTTTGCGAGTATTCGGCGCTGGTGGAGAATGAGGCCAGCGAGGACACATCCGTGACGGAGCGGCCGGAGTCGCCCTATGGCTATCTCGAATATACGACCGCGGATGGGTCGGTCATGTATTACAACTACAAGGATCGCAGGTATACATTGACCTCGCAACCTTATGAACCGCTCATCTATGTTAAGGATGGGGAGACGCTGACTTGTATATTGCACATGGCGTTTAATACGGAGGAACTTGTGGACGCATTTTCCGAAGGTAAGACCGTGAGGGCGGTCGACTGGGTGGATTACGACGAGAAGACGTTCTGCAAGATATTGGCCACGGCGCTCGACAGCAAACGCAGCGAGTTGGATTACACATACGCCGCAAAACTCGCGGGAGAGGGAAAGGCAAAGAAATGGCAAAACGAGAAGTGATCAATGGACGCCTCTGCGTCGGAGACTGGATCTATGACGCGTCGGCAACCGAACCCGACGCCGAAGGAAAGACCTTTCTGGCCGGCATGAAGAATACGTCCGATGGTGAGTTTTACGAGCTGAGCCTGGATGAAGAAGGCTTCCCCTACGAGCGGAAATTTTGGAAAAATGATAAGCCGGTCGCGGTCATGTGGAAGCGAATGTCCCTGGATGCATTTATCGAGAAACTCGAAGAATTTCGGTACGCAGTCATGGGTACCGCTTTGGAAACGTGGATCGCGACTTACGACGAAGCGGTCAAAAAAGCGTCCCTGGCCTACGCGCGCCTGCTGTCTGGCACCTATTACGGTAATCCCGCCATCACGAAGTTCGTTGTTTACGACCTGTCTGCGGAAGACACGCCCATGCGCTTCCTGCCCGGAAAGGGCAGCGATCCCGTCCGCCTGGAGAAATACATCTTCAAGAAAATGAAAGATGGAACGGTCGAACTCGAAGTCCAGATCGGCTGGCCCGCCGGCTCCCACTGGGACGGCTCTGGCTTCAGTCGCACCCTCCCCACCGAATGGTTCACCCTCCCCTGGGACGACTTCCTCGACGCCCTTACCGAAAAATACCCCCCAGAACGCTACTCCTACACCAAACCCGAACTCAAATACACCCAAGGCCTCCGCGAATACCTAGGCCTGTCGGAATAACGTTTCAACGGAATATACCCTTCCTCAAATTTCAAGGCCGTATCTCATGGCATCCATGAGATACGGCCTTGCCTTTATTCGACCCAGGTTCCAAATGACACATTTTTCTATGCATTTGGTAAAGGCCCGGTGTTGTCGTGATATCCGACCGAACACTGGCATTTTATCGCTGGGTGTGTCAATGGGGACGGTTCTGTTTGACACATTCTCACTTTGTAGAGCGGCCACGGAACAGCGCTTCCGCCCCATGCAATTGCGACCGAGCATGAGAGCGAACTGTAGAAAAACACCACGAGAGAAAAGGCGAATGAAGGGCAAAATCGGACTCCGAGGCCGATTTTGAGCTAGCTGAGGTCGTTTTCATCAAGAAAACGGCCGAAGTCGAAGCGGTACCTTCAAATTCGACTTTGATACGAGTGGTATGTTTTTCACAGTGCAGTGAACTGATCGGGAGCGATTGCATGGGGCGGAAGGAGTAGACTAATCCGTGGCCCTGGTAAACCTAAAACGTGTCAAATAGAACCGTCCCCATTGACACATCGAAAAATGACCTGCCAGGGAACGGTCGGATAGCGAGACAGTGCCGGGCAGGTCATATATTGTTGGGAAATGTGTTAATTGGAACCGTCTCCATTGACACATTTTCCGAGAGAACGGATGTACTCAAAGAGTTTTATTACGTTTTCCTCGTGGGGAGGGAATAGGTAGGAGCCGATGTAGAGCGAAGATACATCATCATAGCCGACCAGTTCCAGGACCTTCGAAATCTGGTAGTCGTTGATGCGAAGGAGCGTCTGCTCTTTTGCTACGGACTCGCCGGTGTCCTCATCCGTTTTGGTGAAGGTGCGGATGATGATGTCGTCCTTAAAGTATTCGTAGAGGTCAGCGGGCAGAAGCTCGCGAAGATCTTTCCAGAAGTGCTGATTACCAAAGTGGGTCAAGCCGGCCTCGTCGGTGATCACATAGTCGAGCTGGTGTGCGACGATGTACATGACGAGCTTCTGTTCGACCTCGTTGCTATACTGCCCCATGAAGAGGCCTTTTTCCATGAAGGTCCTTTCCTTCGCGCCGACTCCGATGAACTCGTCGAGATTTGTACTGAATGAATCTACGTTATCGCAGGACAGATTCAGAACGACTCCGAAGAGAACGTCGTCCTTACGGTTTTTGTAGTGAAGGATGAGCGATACGATGACAACGATCGTGACGACGATGAATATGATGTGGGCGGTATAGTAGTCGAAAATGTAGCCGACTTTCGCCGAAAAGCCTTTCAACTCCTTTATCTTTTTTATCTCGCCTTTGAAGGTCTTGTGGACACTTTGGCGCTCTTTTTCCTGTTCAGTCATAAGAAACAACTCCGAATTCTTGAAAGTTTGCGATGGGCTGCCCCTCCAAAACGGGAGAATGCACTGCAAAATCGCGTCAATGATTATCATACCATAAACGACAATGATTGTGTAGGGGAAAATGATAATAAAAGGTTTGCATTTTCTTCTGCGGTTTGGTATAATAAAGTAGTATATCATTTCCTGTTAGAAACAGAGGTAGGTTCATGGGTGGATTGTTCAACGTTGAAAACCCGTTTTGGACGTTTGTGGGGAAATTGTCAGATGCCATGCTCCTCGGCGCGCTATGGTTGGTGCTTTCGATCACGGTGATCGGCTATGGCCCTGCGACTACGGCGTTGTACTATGTCACGTTTAAGATGGTGCGCAACGAAGAGAACTACGTTTTTAAAATGTTCTTCAAATCCTTTAAGGAAAACTTCCGGCAGGGTGCCATCATCGGAGTGATAAATCTCGTGTTGGCTTTCCTGATCGTTTTTGATCTTTGGGTATACTATAATCAGGATACGAAGGCCAGCGGTTATCTGTTCGTGCTGTTTTTGGCGTTTGCGTTTATTTGGATCATCGGCAGCATTTACATTTTCGCGATTCTTTCGAAGTTTTCGAACAGCGTGAAAGTAATGTATGTGATGGCGTTTGCGTTGTCCATTAAACACTTTATGACGACGCTCATTTGCCTCGCGATCCTGGTAGCATGTATTGCGGCGGTGATCTTTATTCCGCCTTTGATTGCGTTCATCGGCGGCGCGTGCATATTCTTCATGGCTTTCCCGTTGCGAAAGGTCATGGACATATACACACAGAAGATCCTGGACCAGCAGGCGGCGAATGCATACCCGTCCGACGATAAAAAGCGTTCGGAAGAGCATCCGGAAGATCCCTCGGGCGATGAAGCCCCGGATGCAGAGAAAGATGGTGAAACTTCGGAACCTTGGGATGATGCACTCGAAGAGGACGCACCGGCCGGGGACGAGGAAAATAATTAAAGATAATTAAGCGGATCGATGCCGAAAGTAGGGTCGGTGTTGATGCGATTTACATTAAGGGAGGAAAGGAGGTGCCAGACATGCGGTATTCATGTGAAAAATGCAAGAAGAAGTTTGAGTTCCGCGATATTATTTATTTTTGTCCGTATTGCGGAAACGGTTTGGCACAGTCTGATAAGGCGGAAGAGGAAAAAGCAAAACGCGAAGCTGAGGAGGCGGCGAAGCGCGAGGCTGAAGAAGCGGCGAAGCGTGAAGCAGCTGAGAAGGCTAAACGCGAGGCTGCTGAGAAGGCATCGAGGGAAAGCGAGTCACGCAAGGCGGCCAGAAAGGACGGCGCTTCGGATGACCCGCTCGCTAAGATAGCAGAGCAGTTGACCGCGAAGCTGGCGCAGGAAGTCCAGACTGAACTGAAAAACGCAGAAAAAGAATCTAAGGCAGAGAAGGCTGCGGAGAAGACAGCAGAAGCTAAAGAACCGGCACAGAAACCCGAACCCGAGCGTAAGAGACCGCCGCGTGCAGCAGGCGGAGCGATCCCGGGACGCGAACTGAAACTGAAGAAGAAGTATTCCGCGATGGTTTCCGGATGTATCGATACCATCAACGATATAGCCTGTGCGAAGGTGAACGCCATTATGCCGGGCGGCAGTCTGTCCCAGTACGTCGGGAACGTAGAACTGATCCGCCAGAGCGTGAGCAGCCGAACCGCATTGTCCAGAATCGAAGGCTTTTTGGATACGATCGATAACGTTATCCTGACCATGAAGGAGAATACGAAGGAAAATGCAGAATCCCGCTTAAAGGCAGCGGTGAACGATATCGACGAGCTGGTTCGCGAACTGCATTCGCTTACAGGACGCCCCTATGAAAGCGGTAAGCTGATGCATACGGCAGAGAGCGCTCAGATCGAACAGACTTGTACGAAGAAAGATATCCAGATCCTGTATAAGCAGGTGATCGGTGCTTACCAGAAGTATAAGAGATGCGTTAACCAGAACGGTATGGATGCGGTGTTCCCTTCCAACCTGCATGGTAGCAATGTGCTTTCATTCTCCGATGAGTACGATGACGATATGGCGCAGACTGAGCTGGACCGCGTTGAGTTCCTGAACATCAACGACGCCATCGAGTACATGAAGGAAAATAACGAACGTAAGTACTGGGGTATGATGAATGAGGATTATGTTCCTCATGTCGACGTATTCTGGCGTGGCCTCGAGGAACTGTGCAGCTGCATTGACCACCAGGTTGCTGTGAAGTTCGATGAGTTCCTCCTGTGTATCGATACCGAGACCGCGACGGCTCTGGAGAACGACATCATGAGCCCGAAGTTCGTTGTGGACGACGCGAAGATGGCGAAGGCGAGCGAGTTCCAGAAGAAGCTTTCCGAGGAATATCAGAAGGTCATCAACCGTAAGAAGAACGGAGACGATTTCTATCGTTAAACATAATCCGCAGATCGTCAGATCCGGGAAAATTTATAAGACCGCCGATGGTTTTTCAGACTGTCGGCGGTTGATTTTTTATGTATTTAGATGTATACTGTATACACATGAAAGAGTGAGCCTTTCGCGCCGCCACGGACCACAGGCACCGGGGCGCGACGGAGGGAAATAATCGTAAGAGGATCCGAATGATCAATGAAATGAGAACGCGGGCCAGGGCGAAGATCAATCTGGCATTGGATATCACGGGAACGCGGGCGGACGGCTATCATGACGTCCGTATGATCATGCAGTCTTTAAGCCTGTATGATGACATCTATCTGCGGAGGATACCGGAGCCGGAGATCCGGCTGACATCGAATTTCCGCTTTATCCCGACGAACCAGATGAATCTGGCGTATCAGGCGGCGGAACTTTTGTTTAAGGAGTATCATCTTCCGGGAGGCATCGCCATCGACCTGAATAAGAGGATACCTGCAGCCGCGGGCCTGGCCGGCGGCAGTTCGGATGCGGCTTCGGTGCTGTTTGCGATCTCGCGGATGTTCAACCTTCCGCTGTCGCGCGGGATGCTGATGAAACGGGGCCTCACGATCGGGGCGGACGTGCCGTTCTGCCTGATGCGCGGGACTGCATTGGCCGAAGGAATCGGCGAGGAACTGACCCGACTTCCGGCCGCGCCGCACTATTACGTGCTGTTGGTGACGCCGCCGTTCGGAGTATCGACGCGTAAGGTCTACACCGAACTCGATTCGATCACCGAGTCACTCAAACATCCGGATGTGGATGCCATGATCCGCGAGATCGAGCAGCCGAAGGGAGACCTTCCGAAACTTTTGGGGAACTGCCTGGAGCAGGTGACCATTCCCATGCATCCGGTGATCGCGGATATCAAAAGAGACATGATCTCGCTGGGCGCGGTGGCTTCGCTCATGAGCGGGAGCGGCCCGACGGTGTTCGGTCTGTTTGAAGATGCTGATACGATGAAAGCGGCCTATAATACACTACGCGCGCATCATTACCCCGGACGTATCAATTACACAGAGTTTTACGATCCCGCCGCGGAATATTCTCAGAAGTATGTTCAGCGTAACGAGGAGTAAGGAGCGAAACGATGCAAAACGACAAAATGGATGAGTATATCAAACTGAATATGAACGAGTACCTGCCCCTGCGCGACGTTGTGTTTAATACCTTGCGCCAGCTGATCCTAAAGGGGGAGCTCGCCCCGGGTGAGCGCCTTATGGAGGTTGCGCTCGCGACGCGTCTGGGCGTCAGCCGTACGCCGGTGCGCGAGGCGATCCGTAAGCTCGAACTCGAGGGCCTCGTGGTCAATATCCCCCGCCGCGGCGCCGAGGTTGCGCGGATCTCAGAGAAGAACCTGCGCGACGTCCTGGAGGTGCGCCGGACGCTGGAGGACCTGGCGGTGAGCCTGGCCTGCCGCCGTATCACTGAGGAGAAACTGCTGGAACTTAAGCGGGCGAACTCCTATTTTGAGCTTTCATTGTCTACGGACGATGCGACGACGATCGCGGAGGCGGACGAGAAGTTCCACGATCTGATCTATCTGGCGACGCAGAATGATAAACTCCTGCAGCTGATGAACAACATCCGCGAGCAGATGTACCGCTACCGCCTGGAGTACATTAAGGATGCGAATAAGCGGCGCGCCCTGGTCGCGGAGCATAAGGTGATCGTTTCCGCGTTGGAGAAGGGGGACGAGGAGGCCGCTCGCAAGGCGATGTGGAAGCACATCGAAAACCAGGAAGCGACGGTCGCGCAAAACCTTTCATTTCGCTAGAGGTAGTGCCCATGTATGAGAATAAACGATCGGCCGTGATCGATTTTCGGATCATGACGCGCGTGGACGGAGCCGAGGAGGTCACGGAGTATTCCGGGGATGCGACCTGCGCATCCACTGCGGGTGGCTTCTATGCTTCCTTCGAAGAGAAGATCCCGGGCGTCGAGGAGGTCGTCACGACGCTTATGAAGGCGGAGACGTACATTTCCGATACCGGGAGCGAGGCGTGCCGGATCACGCTGACGCGGCGCGGACCGATCCAGACGAAGATGGTATTTGTGACCGGGGAGGTCACGCATTGCCCGTACCGGACACCGGTCGGAGTGCTGCTGTTTGACATCGAGACGACTGAACTGGCGTTTTCGCAGGACTACGACGGGGCGGCGGCGAGCGCGGCATACCGCGTGCTGCAGGGCGGCGAGGAGATCTCGCAGGCAGAGTTTTCGCTGCAGATCACCTATGTGGCCCAAGCCTGAGGAGCGTGGCACCAGATGTAATAATACGTTCGAATGATGTCATTTTCCTGTTTTTTATGGGGTGGAAACTTGCAATTCCGAACGGATGAACTATAATGAAACTAACAGTAATTTACTACAATGTGAGGAGGATTGACATGAGTAAAGTTACATTTGATTATTCAAAGACAGCAGGCGTGATTTCCGCGAAAGAGATCGAGAACATGAAGCCGATCATTGAGACCGCAAAGGCTACACTGGTAAATAAGACCGGTGCGGGCAATGATTTCCTGGGCTGGATCGATCTGCCTGTCAACTACGATAAAGAGGAGTTTGCGCGCATTCAGGCGGCGGCAGCGAAGATCGCTTCCGACTCCGACGTACTCATCGTCATCGGTATCGGCGGCTCCTACCTCGGCGCACGCGCTGCGATCGAGTTTTTGAGCAACAGCTTCTACAACAACCAGCCGAAGAGCGAGCGCAAGACACCCGAGATCTACTATGCGGGTAATTCCATTTCCGGTACCTACCTGAAGCACCTGTGCAAACTGGTAGAAGGCCGCGATTTCTCGGTCAATGTCATCTCCAAATCCGGTACGACGACTGAGCCCGCTATCGCTTTCCGCGTATTCAAGAAGATGCTCGAGGAGCGCTATGGTAAGGAAGGCGCTGCAAAGCGTATCTACGCTACGACCGATAAGAGCCGCGGCGCGCTGAAAAAGCTTGCGACCGAGGAAGGCTACGAGACCTTCGTAGTTCCGGACGATGTCGGCGGACGTTTCTCCGTTCTGACCGCAGTCGGCCTGCTTCCGATCGCCGTTTCCGGCGCTGATATCACGAAGCTGATGGAGGGTGCTGCTTCCGGACGCGAGGCTGCCCTGAACCTGCCGTACGAGCAGAACGACGCACTGATGTATGCGGCAGTCCGCAACATCCTGCTTCGTAAGGGTAAGAGCGTGGAGATCACCTGCAACTACGAGCCGAGCCTGCACTACATCGCAGAGTGGTGGAAGCAGCTGTTCGGTGAGAGCGAAGGTAAGGATCAGCGCGGTCTGTTCCCGGCTTCCGTCGATCTGACGACCGACCTGCACTCCATGGGCCAGTTCATCCAGGACGGCGCGCGCATCATGTTCGAGACCGTTCTCTGCGTGGACACTCCGAAGGAAGACATCACGATCGAGGCTGAGCCTGTCGATCTGGACGGCCTGAACTATCTGGCAGGAAAGACCATGGATTTCGTCAACAAGTCCGCGATGAATGGTACCGTTTTGGCACACACCGACGGAAATGTTCCGAACCTGATGATCCACATCCCCGAGGAAAATGAATTCTTCCTGGGCCAGCTTTTCTATATGTACGAGTTCGCCTGCGGTGTCAGCGGTTACACCCTGGGTGTAAATCCGTTCGACCAGCCCGGCGTTGAGAGCTACAAGAGGAACATGTTCGCCCTTCTCGGCAAGCCCGGCTACGAGGCAGAGCGTGAAGTTCTGATGAAGAGATTATAATTGAATGATCTGAAGAAAGATATAAGAATCCCGGCGGGTGTCATAGTATGACACCCGCCGGGATTTCTTATGTTTGGACCGTCGGCTTTTGCTTGCCGTTGCAACTGTCGGATAGCATAGCGTTCCGGCCTGTGGACAGACTTAACAAGATGTATAATTCTGCCATGTAGCGGTGGCATTTTCCGTATGATTTTGGTATAATAGCAGTATATAGATGACTGTCGTCCGGGACGGAAATAATCCGGGCGGACAGGGGAAGGAAAATTATGAAACTTACATTTATAGGAGCGGATCACGAGGTCACCGGCTCCCAGCATCTTTTGGAAGCTTGCGGAAAGACGATTCTGGTGGACTGCGGTATGGAGCAGGGTCAGAACATCTACGAGAACGCACCGCTTCCGGTGAAATATTCGGACGTCGACTACATCCTGCTGACACACGCCCACATTGACCACGCAGGAATGATCCCGTACGCGTACAAATTCGGCTTCCACGGGGAGGTCATCTGCACGGACGCGACGAAGGATCTGTCGAATATCATGCTGCGTGACAGCGCGCACATTCAGGAGAGCGAGGCGGAGCAGAAGAACCGTAAGGGGCGCCGCGCCGGGAAGGCGGAGGTCGTTCCGATCTATGATCTGAATGATGCGGCGGGCGTGCTGGAGCATTTTGTCGGGGTGAAGTATAACGAGATGATCACGCTGGCGGACGGCCTGCGCGTGCGGTTCATCGATGCCGGGCACCTGCTGGGATCTTCGAGCATCGAGGTTTTCATCACCGAGGGCGACGTCTCGAAGAAGATCGTGTTCTCCGGCGACATCGGCAACGATGAGAAGCCGCTGATCCGCAACCCGCACTACATTGACGAGGCGGATTATGTCGTGATGGAATCCACCTACGGAAATCGTCTGCATGGCGAGGTTTACGACCATGTGTCCGACCTGGCACGCATTATCCAGGAGACGCTGGACCGTCGGGGCAATGTCGTTCTGCCGGCGTTTGCGGTGGGACGTACGCAGGAACTGCTCTACCTGATCCGTCATATCAAGCAGGACGGGCTGGTGAAGGGGCACGACGGCTTCCCGGTCTATGTGGACAGCCCGCTCGCTGTCGAGGCGACCGCGGTCTTCCATGAAAATCTGAAGGATTGTTTTGATGACGAGACGCGGGCGCTGGTGGAGCAGGGCATCAACCCGATCACATTTCCGAACCTGCACCTGTCGGTCACGGCCGACGAGTCGAAGGCGATCAATTTCGATAATGAGCCGAAGATCATCATTTCGGCTGCCGGCATGTGTGACGCCGGACGTATTCGCCACCATCTGAAGCACAATCTGTGGCGGTCGGAGTGCACGGTTGTATTTGCCGGATATCAGGCAGTCGGAACGCTGGGACGCCTGCTTCTGGATGGCGAGGAGACGGTGAAACTCTTCGGCGAAGAGATCAAGGTCCGTGCGCATATCGAGATGATGAAGGACATGTCGTCCCACGCAGACCAGACCGGACTGCTGAACTGGATCGACCATTTCAAGCCGAGGCCGGCACGCATTTTCCTGACACATGGCACCGACGAGTCGATGACGGTGCTGGCGGATCTGATCCAGGAGCGCATCGGACGCGCCGCGGAAGCTCCATATTCGGGCTCGTCGTTTGACTTGGCGACGAATTCATGGATCAAACTGGAGGCGCCGATCCCGATCGTCGGCACGGCCGAGCCGAAAGAGAAAAAGAAGAAAGATAAGGAGAGTCGCCGCAAGGACAGCGCCTACGACGGACTGCTGGCGGCTTATGAAAAACTCCGCGTCGCCGTGGAAGCGAATAAAAACGGCACAAATAAAGAGCTGGCGGCCTTCACCAGCCAGCTGGAGAATTTGTACACGAAGTGGACGTGAGTTTAGACACGCACTGAATTTTGAATGATAGTAGCCCTGGGCTTATGAAAAACAAGCGCCGGGTCCGGCTTGCCGGACCCGGCGCTTGGGGGCTACGGAAGTGTTTACACAGGGAGTGAAATTATAGGCCTGGGTGGCTATAAATTGGGGTGGCGGGTGCGGTCGAAGTCTGAGATCCTCATCGCTGAGATCCTGGACGATATGTCGATACCGTTCCTTTATGAGAAACCCTTACGCCTCGATGCTAGCATTGTCCACCCGGACTTTACGCTCCCGAACATAAAGGAGAGTCTTCTTCGATCACGTGGATTTCGAGATAGTCGAAGGGGATCTTTTCTATGAAACTATCCGCGCGGAAGCGCGTTTTAGAAGTCTTTTTGAATTCTTCGATGTTGGAGTTTAGCCAGATGGGGACGGGCAGGTCGAACTGCTGGCAGGCAGCCGCAAGTGCCGCATAGATTTTTCGCGTGCGGTTTAGTTCGGATGCATCCTCGATAGTCGTATCCTTTACCAGATGGTTGTTATTTATGATCTTGCACCACATGCGAAACATAAGCTTACCTCCGTGAAAAACTGGCGAGCGTGCCTCTTCATATAGTTAGGAAGCCTGAGAACACTCGCGATGACATCGTAAACAGTGTATCAAATAATCCGGAAAATGTCTAGAAGTCTATTCGGCTATAAATCGGGAGCTAGGGTCGAAATTATAGCCGAAAAGAGAGGGGAAACGAGCTATAAGCCGCCGTGGCGGCTATAAAAAGAGGGGCCGGGGTGTGGATCAGCCCGAATGCTTGCAAGAGACTATGATCTGTGATACAATCAGAGATGTTTCCGCATAGTGTATCAACGGGAAAATGAATAAGCCGCGTCGAATTAATGAGGCGCGATCGTGTCAGGAGGCTTTAGCTATGACAGAGCATGAAGAAGTATTGAATTTGGAAGAGATCGCGCTGCAGGCGCGTACAGTTTTATTGCAGCTTTTGAAGGTTGCAAAGGTTTCGGAGGGCGACCTGTTGGTGGTCGGCTGTTCCTCCAGTGAGGTCTGCGGCCAGAAGATCGGCACCGCGTCGTCCGGCGAGGTGGGCCGCGTGATCTTTGAAGCATTATACAAAACGGCGAAAGAGAACGGACTTTATATCGCGGCTCAGTGCTGTGAGCATTTGAACCGCGCATTGATCCTGGAGAAAAAGGCGGCGAAGGCGTTCGGCTACCCTATCGTGAACGTGCGTCCGCAGAAGAAGGCGGGTGGTTCCTTCGCGACCGCGGCATTTGAGACCCTGAACGAGCCGGTCGCAGTGGAGCACGTGAAGGCGGCGCTCGGTATCGATATTGGTGACACGCTGATCGGCATGCACCTGCAGGATGTGGCTGTGCCCGTGCGCACGGAGCAGAAGACCATCGGTGACGCCCGTGTCGTTTGTGCGCGTACGCGTGCGAAATTCATCGGCGGCGGCCGCGCGATCTATAACGAAGATCTGATGTAAACAGCCGGATCAGCGCATGGTCCGAGGGCGGCATATCAAAACGGAGCACGGGTTGAATTTCCGGTTCATCGCAGGGAAAATGATTAGCGGACGAAAGAGAACCGCGGCATCATAGAGTAGGAAAACAAGCAATAAGGAGTAGACATGAATTATCAGGAAGCATTGCAGAAGTTACAGAAGTTCGGCTCGCAGGAGCATGTTCTGAAGTATTACGATGAGCTTACAGAGACGCAGCAGGCGGATTTGCTCAAGCAGATCGAGGCGACGGATTTCTCGCCGCTTTTGCTGGCGCAGGATAAGGAAAAGCAGGCGAAGAAGGGCGTGATCACACCGCTCGCGGCGATGCAGCTGTCGGAGATCGAGGCGGAGCGTGCGAAGTTCGAGAAGATCGGCCTGGATGCGATCCGTGCGGGAAAGGTCGGCGCGGTGTTGCTGGCTGGCGGCATGGGAACGCGCCTCGGTTCGGACGCGCCGAAGGGCATGTACAATATCGGCGAGACGAAGGATGTCTTCATCTTCCAGAGAATCGTGGAGAACCTGCTGGATGTGGTGCGCGTAGCGCAGACACCGGTGCATCTCTTCGTCATGACCAGTGATAAAAACAACGATGTGACCATCGCGTTCTTCAAGGAGAAGAACTACTTTGGTTACGACCCCGAATATGTCCATTTCTTCATCCAGGAGATGGCGCCGGCGTCGGATTACGACGGCCGCGTCTACATGGAGGAAAAGTGGAAGATCGCGACCAGCCCGAACGGCAACGGCGGCTGGTATGGTTCCATGGCGCGCTGCGGCATGCTCGACATCGTGGAGCAAGCCGGCATCGAATGGCTGAACGTATTTGCCGTGGACAATGTATTGCAGCGCATCGCGGATCCCGTGTTTGTGGGTGCGACTATTGCCCGCGACTGCGTGGTAGGGTCGAAGGTCGTTCGCAAGGCGGCGCCGGACGAGAAGGTCGGCGTAATGTGTCTCGAAGACGGTCGCCCGTCTATCGTGGAGTACTACGAATTGACCGATGAGTTGATGGAGGCGAAGGACGAAAACGGCGATCCCGCCTACAATTTCGGCGTGATTCTGAACTACCTGTTCCGCGAGGATAAGCTGCGCGAGATCATGAATAAGAACATGCCGCTGCACATCGTGGAGAAGAAAATTCCGCACATTGACGCAAACGGAGAGCACGTGGAGCCGAAGAGCCCGAACGGTTACAAATACGAGACGCTCGTGCTGGACATGATCCACTTGATGGACTCCTGCCTGCCGTTTGAAGTGGTTCGCGAGCACGAATTCGCCCCGATCAAAAACAAGACCGGCGTGGATTCCGTGGAAAGCGCAAAAGAACTCTGCAAAAAGAACGGAATAGTGTTGTAACGAGCGTGACAATGGGGACGGTTCTTTCTGTCACGGTGACAGAAAGAACCGTCCCCGCTGTCACATTATCACCTCCGCTTATAGGATTCTTAAGTATGAATAATAGAACTTATGAAAAGGTGAAAAAAATGAGCATTTCCCGCGGTTTTTTGCTTGCAAAAACCGAAACCGTACTTTACAATTAGTTTTAGTTGGGCCATTGAGCCGTTCAGCTTAAGCGTATATTATTAAGGAGGACACATTTATGTCATATGTTGATGAAGTGTATCAGAGAGTGGTAGACCAGAACCCCGCTCAGCCCGAGTTCCATCAGGCAGTTAAGGAAGTTCTCGAGTCTCTCCGCGTAGTTATCGAGGCAAATGAAGAGGAGTTTAAGAGAGACGCTCTGTTGGAGCGCATCACAACTCCCGAGCGTCAGCTTCTGTTCCGCGTTCCGTGGGTAGATGATAAGGGCCAGGTTCAGGTGAACAACGCATACCGCGTTCAGTTCAACTCTGCGATCGGACCGTACAAGGGCGGCCTTCGTCTGCACCCTTCGGTAAACCTGGGTATCATCAAGTTCCTCGGTTTCGAGCAGATCTTCAAGAATTCCCTCACCGGACTGCCGATCGGCGGTGGTAAGGGTGGTTCCGATTTCGATCCTAAGGGTAAGTCGGACCGCGAAGTTATGGCATTCTGCCAGAGCTTCATGACAGAGCTTCATAAGTATATCGGTGCTGACACCGACGTTCCTGCCGGCGACATCGGTACCGGCGCACGTGAGATCGGTTTCATGTACGGACAGTATAAGAGATTGACCGGACTGTACGAAGGCGTTCTGACCGGTAAGGGCCTTTCCTACGGCGGTTCCCTCGCTCGTACCGAAGCTACCGGTTACGGCCTGCTTTACATGACTCAGGAGATGCTGAAGTGCAACGGCATCGACATCGCAGGAAAGACTTGCGCAGTTTCCGGTTCCGGTAACGTTGCGATCTATGCGATCCAGAAGGCACAGCAGCTCGGCGCTAAGCCGGTTACCTGCTCCGACTCCACCGGTTGGGTATACGATCCGGAAGGCATCGACGTTGCCCTTCTTAAGGAGGTTAAGGAAGTTAAGCGTGCTCGTCTGACCGAGTATGCAGCAAAGAGACCTTCTGCTCAGTATCACGATAAGAAGACCGAAGGCACAAATCAGTGGGAGATCAAGGTTGACATCGCTCTGCCTTGCGCAACCCAGAACGAACTCAATCTGGACGATGCGAAGAAGCTCGTTGCAAACGGCGTTATCGCTGTATGTGAGGGCGCTAACATGCCTACCACTCTGGAAGCTACCGAGTACTTCCAGGCTAGCGGCGTTAAGTTCGTTCCCGGTAAGGCTGCAAACGCCGGCGGCGTTGCTACCTCCGCTCTTGAGATGAGCCAGAACTCCGAGCGTCTGAGCTGGACCTTCGAAGAGGTTGATGCGAAGCTCAAGAACATCATGATCAATATCTTCCACAACCTGGACGATGCTTCTAAGAAGTACGGCCTGGAAGGCAACTATGTTGCAGGCGCAAACATCGCCGGCTTCCTGAAGGTTGCAGATGCCATGAAGGCACAGGGTATCGTTTAATGAATGATACAAGGCGCGAGAGTTGCGAAGCAACGGAGCGACCCGTAGTATCATACTAAACGAATAATACCATCATTATATAAAACCGGTCGCGCATGTTCGCATGTGGCGGCCGGTTTTCTGTCTGTTGATAGCCCGCCTTTACCATACCGAAACTCATTTTCCTGCCCTTGACATTTCCCACGTCAGCGGGTAGTATTACAGTAGAAGATGAGAGGGGAAGAAACATGGGCGGTTTTCGTGAGCCGAATGAGACGGAGATAGAGGAAATCCTATACTGGCTAAAGCGGGAGCGGGTGAGCAATATCCGTTTTTCTTTGATCTGCGTATCTGTATTGGTCGTAGCAACACTGGCCATCTTGATATGCGGTTTATTTCGACGGCCGCTGCTTTTCGTGGCCGCGTTTATGGGAACCTTTGAGATCCCGGGCATATTCTTCGTTATAAAGAATATATTGACCGAAAACGAAAAGATCGAGATCGTGAAGCGAGGTGAATCGATGATCGCAGAACCGCGGATCCGGAAAGTGGGGATCAAATATTTGGGACAGCATGTGCAGCATCGTGTCGTAAGTGCGGATTTTCGCGAGGGACCGATGGTGAGATCCCTGGATTTTGTCATATCCGGTAGAATCAATAAGCAGATGAAGAAGGAGCCGAAAGGGTTCGTCGTAAAATTCTCCAACAGTGGGAACCGATGGCTGAACCGCCAATACGTTTTCGTCCCGAACTCGCACTGAAAATGTGCCAAACATATAGCATAGGAGGTTTACAACATGAAGAAAATCAACATCGTGAATGGGCCGGCAAATGTGCCGGCGATCGTGCTGGGATGTATGCGCATGCCGGCGCTGACCGTGGATGAAACGGTCAATGTCATCCGAAATGCGTACGATCTGGGCATCGACTTTTTCGACCACGCGACGTGCTACGGCGACGGCGAGGCGGAGACCCGTTTCGGCGATGCGTTCCCGAAGACGGGCCTTAGGCGTGAGGATGTGATCCTGCAGTCGAAGTGTGGTCTGCGGTTCGACCGGCAGATCTTCGACTGGTCGAAGGAGAACATTTTAAACAGTGTGGATGACAGTTTGCGCAGACTTAAGACGGACTATCTGGACGTGCTCCTGCTGCATCGCCCGGACCTTTTGTACGAGCCTGAGGAGATCGCGGAGGCGTTCGACCGCCTGTATGAGAGCGGAAAGGTGCGCCACTTCGGTGTGAGCAATACATTGCCCATGCAGATCGAGTATCTGAAGAAGTTTGTGAAGCAGCCGCTGATCATCAATCAGTTGCAGCTGTCCCTGGAGCAGAGCCAGCTGATCGACCAGGACCTGTATATGAACAATAAGACGACGGAGATGTCCGTGATGCGCGACGGCAGCGCGCTGGATTACTGCCGCCTGCATGATATCACCATTCAGGCGTGGTCGCCGCTGCAGTTCGGCATGTTCCGCGGTGTGTTCGTGGACCATCCGGAGTTCCCGGATCTGAATGTCGCGTTGGAGAACCTGGCAGAGCAGTACGGCGTGTCGAAGACGGCGATCGCGATCGCGTGGATCCTGCGGCACCCTGCGAAGATGCAGGCCATCGCCGGCACCATGAACCCTGAGCATCTGAAGGAGATCGTGGACGCGTGCAAGGTGGACTTAAGCCGCGAGGAGTGGTACCGCCTGTATCTGGCTTCCGGTAAATTCCTGCCGTGATTACAATTTGTGAATTAAAACGGGGCGCATCGTATGTGAACGATGCGCCCCGTCGGCGTTTCTATAACTCTTAAATTATTTCTTTTTCGTGAGTTTCTCGTAACCTTCCAGCTTCTTTCCGGTGAGCTTCTCGTAGCCCTCCAGATAGATGTTGATTGTTTTGTCAACGACTTCCTGAGGCAGCTTCCACTTGTGATCCTTCTCGTCGTGAGCCTTGAGCCAGTCACGCGCGAACTGCTTATCATAGGAAGGCTGGCCATGACCGGGCTCGTAGCCCTCCAGCGGCCAGAAACGGGAGCTGTCGGGGGTGAGCATCTCGTCACCTACGACGATATTGCCCTCTTCATCCAGACCGAACTCGAACTTCGTGTCTGCGATGATGATGCCGCGGGTCAGAGCGTAGTCCGCGCATTTTTTATAAAGGAGGAGGCTGTAGTCGCGAAGCTTCTCGGCGTATTCCTGACCCTTACCGGGGAAACGTTTCTCCAGATAGTCGATGGACTGCTCGAACGAGATGTTCTCGTCGTGGTCGCCGATCTCCGCCTTCGTAGAAGGAGTGTAGATGGGCTCAGGCAGTTTGTCGGACTCTTTCAGGCCTTCCGGCAGTTTGATACCGCAAACGGTGCCGTTCTCGCAGTAGCTCTTCCAGCCGCTGCCGGTGATGTATCCGCGGACAATGCACTCCACGGGAAGCATGTTCAGCTTGCGGCACATCATGCTGTTGCCGTCGAAACGCTTTTTACGGAAGAACGGGGGCATTTCGTTCACATCCACGGTGATCATGTGGTTGGGAAGAATGTCTTTCGTCATGTCAAACCAGAACTTACTCATCTGGGTGAGGACGGTGCCCTTCTTCGTTACGGTGTTTTTGAGAATTACGTCAAAACAACTGATGCGGTCGGTGGCTACGATGATCAGGCTGTCGCCGTTGTCGTAGATCTCACGAACCTTGCCCTCTTTGATAGGCTTCATCGTTTCGCTCATGTTCTACCTCCTGAAATAAATGAACTCAATAGGTTGCAAATGGCCTGCAAAAGCGTGCCATTTAGACATAAAGTATAGCACAGGGGGATTAAAAAAACAAGAACGGAAGAGAAAAAAATAATAAGGGGTAAAAAGGACTTGACAAGCCCTCAAATTAAGGGATAAAATGAAGAAAAACCCCTCGTTTTGAGGGATTTCGGAGAGATTATATGAGAAGAGTGAAGACGGAGTGGGAATTTGCACTGGCGAAAAGCATCCTTCCCGAAGAGATACATGCGCTTCGTAAGCGACTGGGACTGACACAGCGCGATTTCGGTACCCTCTTAGGTGTGTCGTCAAAATCGGTCGAACGTTGGGAGGCAGAGGATAAGCCGGTCACAGGGCCGGTCGTGGCATTGGCCAGGATCTTATGGGAATATCCGCAGATCGTAACTCGCCTGCAGGTGCCGAAGCGGGAGATGCCTCATCGGTTCTGGTTTTGTTGGCGGGATTATCGCTGCACATTGATCGATGCCGATGTTGAGAAACGCCGGGTTCAGGTGAAGGATTTCACGCTGGATCATACGAAGAAGGCGTTTGGTGTCGTATCGAGACCGTCCTACGAGGATTTCGAAGAACTGGTTGCGGTTCGCTGCGGGATCGGCGGCGGGAACAGCACACAGCTGAAGAGTGTTTTGAAAGAGAACGGATTGACCGAGTATGATCCGATGGTGATCCTGCGAAATACGCAGGGGCGCCTGCCGGACGACGAATTCAGTCTGATCATGGAAGAATAAAAAACCGGCCGCCGGAACGTTTGTTCCGGCGGCCGGTCCTCGTTAGGAAGGAAATCTTTATGAAATGGTAATGGTCTTCTTAGTTTCAGTCTCAGGCTGAGGCAATTTCTTCGGGATGGTCAAGGTCAATACTCCGTTGGAGAATGCGCCCTGGATGTCATCCTCATCTAATTCATCGCCTACATAGAAGCTACGGCTGTAGTGGCCGCTGTAACGCTCCTTGCAAATGTAGTGGTTATCCTGATCCTCGGTTTCATTTTCCGTGTTATGTGTAGCGGTGACGGTCAGGTAGCCGTTCTTAAGCTCCGCGTTGATCTCTTCTTTCTTAAAGCCCGGAAGGTCCATAACGACGCTGTAAGCGTTCTCGTCTTCCTTAATATCGGTCTTCATCATGGTTTCGGTCTTGCGTGCTGACATCGGCCAAAAAGCATTACTGAACAGGTCATCCCACATAGTTTTTGCAAAGTCATTTGACAAATAGTTTCTTCTCGACATAATGTCCTCCTTCTGCCGCGATCCTACGCGGCCTGTGAGGGGCTTTTTAAAAGCTCCTTCTCTCTTGTTGCACCTATGTTATAGCACACATTGCTAGCACTGTCAATAGGTGAGTGCTAATAAAAATTGTGAAATTTTTGTGAACTGCCTATTTGTCAGACAAATCAATGAATTTATCGAGTACAACGTCATTTTTGACACAATTTTGACGTATGGATTGCTGCCCGGACTTAGAAGAAAGTATCGTCAGGGTGAAAAACAGGGGACCGGAACTGCTTATAGCGGGATAGGCGCGTATAGGCAGACCTCGGAGGGAAAGCCATAGGGGTTGGAACTGCTTATAGTGAGGTAGGCGCGTATAGGCAGACTTTGACGTGAAAGCCATAGGGACCGGAACTGCTTATAGCGGGATAGGCGCGTATAGGCAGACCCCGGAGGGAAAGCCATAGGGGCCGGAACTGCCTATAGCGGGATAGGTGCGTATAGGCAGTCCCCGGAGGGAAAGCCATAGGGGTTGGAACTGCCTATAGCGGGATAGGTGCGTATAGGCAGACTTTGACGTGAAAGCCATAGGGGACCGGAACTGCCTATAGTGAGGTAGGCGCGTGTAGTGAGGCGCGACTTGTGCGAATTACAAAAGTGTGGTATGATGGAACGCGTGAGTTTTGAAAAATCCCCATTTATATAGGTAGAGGAGGTTACAAATCAATATGAAGAAGTTTAAGACATTGTTTGCAGCGGGATGCCTGACATTGGCCATGACGGCATGTAATACGGATACGACACCGACGAAGGTAGCAGATCCGACCACACAGGAAGTGCAGACTACGGTTGTCGATGATACAAAGGCTACGCAGGCGCCTGCAGACACGACGGAGGCGAAGCCGGAGGAGACGAAGGCAACAGAGGAGGTAAAGCCGACCGAAGCTCCGAAGGAAACGAAGGCTCCGGGTGAGACGAAGGCGGAAAAAGAAGAGAAGGCCGTGATCACATTGGCCGACGGTGGTAAGACGACCGTGGAAGGCGGGGCGAAGGACTGCGTATTCCTTGAAGGGAAGAAGGTCATCATCCAGAAACCCGGCACGTATGTGGTTTCGGGAACTTTGACGGACGGTCAGCTGCGCGTCGAGTTGACGAAGGAAGATAAGGTCGAGATCGAGTTCAAAGGTGTCGACATTACAAATAAGGATGGCGCACCATTCTACGCGGTTTCCGCAGATAAGGTAGTCATCGATCTGAAGAAGAACACAACGAATATACTCACCGACTCACAGGTCTATGAGTTAGAGGATGACTCGAATGAGCCGAATGCCTGCCTGTTTTCGAAGGACGACCTGACTATTAAAGGAAGCGGCGAGCTGATCGTAAACGGCAACTATAACAACGGTATCGTTTCGAAGGATGATCTGAAGATCAGCGGCGGCAACATTACCGTAAAGGCTGTGAAGAACGGCATCCGGGGCAATGACAGCATCACGATCAAAGAGGGAACCATCAAGGTGGATGCCATTAAGGACGGCTTCAAGGTTTCCAACGAGGAGGATGCGGAGAAGGGCTACTTCCTTATGGAAGGCGGTACTGTAGAGGTCGACGCGGGTGATGATGCCATCCAGGCAGTCACTTCCGTGAAGATCGAAGGAGGTACGGTGACTTACCGTGCAGACAGCAAGGACATCAAATGTGACGGCACCATCGAGATCAAAGAAGGTGCCATGACGGAGAAGACGAAATAAGAATTGATCGATCAGAAGCAGAGATAAAAGCTATGCAGGAAGATTTTCTGAAACAACAGAATGAACTGCGTGACCGGATAGAACTTGTCGACAAATTTGAAATCAAAGACGTAAAGTGCATTGCCGGCCTTGACCTTGCATACTGGAAAAACGATGATGAAGAGTATGCGGTCTGCTGCATTGTCATCATCGATGCTGACACGCATAAGGTGGTTGAAAAGAAGCACTGCAGTGGAAAGATCGAAGTGCCGTATATGCCCGGGTTTCTTGCATTCAGAGAGCTTCCGCTGATCCTGAAAACGGTGGCTTTACTGGAAACCAGTCCGGATATCTTCGTGTTTGACGGAAACGGCTATCTTCACCCGCGTCATATGGGCATCGCTACGCACGCTTCCTTTTACTTAAACAAGCCGACGTTCGGAGTTGCGAAGTCTTATTATCGCGTCGATAAGCAGACAGATTACATTGAACCTGAAAATGAAGCAGGAAGTTTTACGGATATCGTCATAGACGGTGAAGTGTATGGCAGGACATTGAGAACGCATAAGGATGTCAGACCGATCTTCGTTTCCGTGGGGAATTATATCTCCCTGGATACAGCCTGTGCGCTCGCGATGAAACTGACCGACCGGGAAAGTCATGTTCCCGTTCCTACAAGACTCGCAGATCTGGAAACGCACATCGAACGCGAAAACGAACTAAGAAGGATTGCTGAAAGCAAATGATCGAAGGGGCAGTATAATGACTTCGGAGGGAACGATGAGATCCTACTTAATAGCAGACACGACCCGGGAAGAACGGGAGCAGATCGTAGAGGAATCGCTGGGCAATATCAGCGGCGCCTGTGATGGTTGCATGGCAGGGCTGGCGGAGATGTACCAGGACTACATCGACGGGAAGAAAGAGATCCGCGAGATCAACATGGAGTTTCGCGCAAGATATGAATCCGGAAGCGAGGCTCCGGAGAGACACGGGTGCGGATACTATAACGAGTGACGGGAGGCATACCGATGCAGGAAGATTCGATCAAAGATATGTTTGAAGAGATTCGGGATGCGCTTGAGGAACTGGTCAGCGGGATCGAGGAAGCGGTGGATGAGGCCGTGATGGGTTCATTTCCCGAGAGTTTCGTCGAGGGCTGGGAGCAGTTCATGGCGGACCATACGTTTGTGAAGAAGGACGGGACGGTCGTGCAGGGCTGGCCGGTGACGCGGGTGCTGAGCCCGGATAAGAAGAAGCAGCTCAACTGCTACGGCGGGCTGAAGGTCGACGGGCGGACGCTGATCGTGCAGACGCGGATCTCTTCGTGGGAGCCGCTGTGCACGTTCGAGTCGGAGGAGGCCGCGGTGGAGGCGCTGAAGAAGATCAGCGAAGCGATGAAACGTGGCGAAACATTCATCGAGCTGTAGGGGTTTGAGCAGGCCTTAGAGAAACAGGGCAGAGGAGTTTGTTAAACAATGCTATAAGGAAGTCACAGGCAGTGAGGACGGGCCGATCACATTCCGCTCCGCCGCATACAAAGAAGGCGGCGAAACGGTGTCCGAGTTTCGCTGGATTGCCACGTTATATACATGGAATTTCATAACTTCCAATCCGAATGAAGGGTCGCGGTATTACCGCGCGTTGTTTACCGAGACGGAAGCGCCCGGGGAAACTGAGGCAACAACCGATTAAGGGCACTTGCCGATTTCGGCCGCCCGTAAAAAAATATCTTGACAAACCAAAGCCGCATTGCTATAATTATTTGGCATGCGGCTTTTTGCGCCCTTTTTGCGCCCTTTTTTCGGGCTCAGAAGGGAATTGCCCGTTTACACAGACTGTGTGAGGGGCGGTTTCGGAAGAACTCCGTAACAACCGAACGGAGAAAAGCGCAGCGTCGTAGCATAAGTTTTAGAAATATTACCACAGGAGGTGAATGAGAATGCCTACATTTAATCAGCTGGTTAAGACGGGTAGACAGACCAGTGCAAAGAAGAGCACAGCACCTGCATTGCAGAAGGCTTATAACTCCCTGCACAAGGTTATGACAGATTCCAGCGCTCCTCAGAAGAGAGGCGTATGCACAACTGTTAAGACAGCTACCCCGAAGAAGCCTAACTCTGCACTTCGTAAGATCGCCAGAGTTCGTCTTTCCAACGGTATTGAAGTAACGAGCTACATCCCCGGCGAAGGTCACAACCTTCAGGAGCACAGCGTCGTTCTGATCCGTGGCGGTCGTGTAAAGGACCTTCCCGGTACCAGATACCACATCATCCGCGGAACACAGGATACCGCAGGTGTTGCTAAGAGAAGACAAGCGCGTTCCAAGTACGGTGCTAAGAGACCGAAAGACGCAAAGAAGTAATTCAAAATAAAGATTAGTGCCGGCATTCGAACGAGAACCCCTGACGGTTGCAGACGCCGCGATATGCGGCGGGTTTAGGATACAAGAACCGAGCGCGAACACAATTATTTTGTGAGTACCGATGAGTAATTTATTACCGCAAAGCGGTAAATATGAGTTAGGAGGGAAGATACGTGCCACGTAAAGGACATACTCAAAAGAGAGACGTATTAGCAGATCCTATTTACGGCAACAAGGTTGTTACTAAGCTTATTAACAACATCATGTTGGACGGTAAAAGAGGAGTTGCTCAGAAGATCGTTTATGGCGCATTCGAGCGCGTGGAAGCTAAGGTTGGCAAGCCCGCAGTAGAAGTATTCGAAGAAGCTATGAACAACATCATGCCTGTTCTCGAGGTTAAGGCTAAGAGAGTCGGCGGCGCTACTTATCAGGTGCCGATCGAGGTTAAAGCAGACCGTAGACAGGCTTTAGGCCTTCGTTGGCTTACCATGTTCTCCCGCAAGAGAGGCGAGAAGACCATGGAAGAGAGATTGGCCAATGAAATTATGGACGCAGCTAACAACACAGGCGCATCCGTAAAGAGAAAAGAAGACATGCACAAGATGGCAGATGCAAACAAGGCATTTGCTCACTACAGATTCTAATGCGTGTAATAGGAGGAAAAAACCTTGGCTGGTAGAGAATATCCGTTAGAGAGAACCAGAAACATCGGTATCATGGCGCACATCGATGCAGGTAAGACTACATTGACCGAGCGTATTTTGTACTACACCGGTGTTAACTACAAGATTGGTGATACTCACGAGGGTACTGCGACCATGGACTGGATGGAGCAGGAAGCCGAGAGAGGTATCACGATTACTTCCGCCGCAACGACATGCCATTGGACTTTGGAAAAAGAAGCTAAGAAGATGCCCGGTGCTCTTGAGCATCGTATCAACATTATCGATACCCCCGGACACGTTGACTTCACCGTAGAAGTTGAGCGTTCCCTGCGTGTACTCGATAGCGCTGTCGGCGTTTTCTGTGCAAAGGGTGGCGTTGAGCCGCAGTCTGAGAATGTATGGCGTCAGGCGGATAAGTACAACGTTCCGCGTATGGCATTCATCAACAAGATGGATATCCTGGGCGCTGACTTCTACAGTGCAGTAGAGCAGATCAAGACCCGTCTGGGTCACAACGCAGTTCCGATCCAGTTGCCGATCGGAAAGGAAGACTCCTTCATGGGAGTTATCGACCTTTTCGAGATGCAGGCTTACCTGTATCACGGCGATAAGGGTGAAGACGTAGAGGTTACCGCTATTCCGGATGACATGAAGGATGACGCGGAGCTGTACAGAACCAACATGATCGAAGCGATCTGTGAGACCGACGACGATCTCATGATGCAGTATCTTGAGGGTGAGGAGCCTTCTACCGAAGATCTGAAGAAAGCACTTCGTGCTGCAACGATCAATGTTTCCATTATCCCGGTTTGCTGCGGTAGCGCATATCGTAACAAGGGCGTTCAGAAGCTTCTGGATGCGATCCTTGAGTACATGCCCGCACCTACCGACATTCCTTCGATCGAAGGTGTGGATCTGGATGGAAATCAGGTCGTTCGTCATTCTTCTGATGAAGAGCCTTTCTCCGCTCTGGCATTTAAGATCATGGCGGATCCGTTCGTAGGTAAGCTTGCATACTTCCGTGTATATTCCGGAACATTGAATTCAGGCTCCTACGTACTGAACGCAACAAAAGGAAAGAAGGAGCGTGTCGGACGTATCCTTCAGATGCATGCAAATAAGAGAACCGAACTCGATAAGGTTTACTCCGGTGATATCGCCGCAGCTGTAGGCTTCAAGCTTACCACGACCGGTGATACGATCTGCGACGAGCAGCACCCGGTAATCCTCGAGTCCATGGTATTCCCGGAGCCCGTTATCGATATCGCTATCGAGCCGCTGACTAAGGCAGCTCAGGGTAAGATGGGCGAGGCACTCTCGAAACTTGCAGAAGAAGATCCGACCTTCCGTGTTCACACGGATCAGGAGACTGGTCAGACCATCATCTCCGGTATGGGTGAGCTTCACCTGGAGATCATCGTTGACCGTCTTAAGAGAGAGTATCACGTAGAGGCCAATGTCGGCGCTCCTCAGGTTGCTTATAAAGAGACCTTCACGAAGGAAGTCAACATTGACAGTAAGTACGCGAAGCAGTCCGGTGGTCGTGGACAGTACGGACATTGTAAGGTTATCTTCACACCTATGGAACCCAATGGTGAGAAGACCTTCGAGTTCGAGTCTACGGTAGTCGGCGGTGCTATTCCGAAGGAATACATCCCTGCTGTCGGCGAGGGTATCGAAGAGGCTACCAAGTGCGGTATCCTGGGCGGTTTCCCCGTGCTCGGCGTACACGCTAACGTATACGATGGTTCTTACCATGAAGTCGACTCTTCCGAAATGGCATTCCACATTGCCGGTTCCATGGCATTTAAGGAAGCTATGCAGAAGGGCGGCGCGATCCTTCTCGAGCCGATCATGAAGGTCGAGGTAAGCACCCCTGAAGATTACATGGGCGATGTTATCGGTGACATCAACTCCCGTCGTGGCCGTATCGAAGGTATGGACGATATCGGCGGTGGTAAGATGATCCGCGGCTACGTTCCGCTCGCCGAGATGTTCGGTTACTCCACCGACCTGCGTTCTAAGACCCAGGGCCGTGGTAACTATTCCATGTTCTTCGAAAAGTACGAGCCGGTTCCGAAGAACGTTGCAGATAAGGTATTGTCCGCAAAGACCGGTAAATAATCCCCGTAAAACGGCGATTTTATGAAATAGTGCTTGCATTTGAGTGAGATTTGATTTATACTCGAAACAGCCTATTTATTTCAAAAATACAATTTTAAAAACCGAAAAGGTAAATTTAGGAGGAAGTTTAAAATGGCAAAGGCTAAGTTTGAAAGAACAAAACCCCATTGTAACATTGGTACCATCGGCCACGTTGACCATGGTAAGACCACACTGACCGCAGCTATCACTAAGGTTCTGTCCGAGAGAGTAGCTGGTAACGCAGCAGTAGATTTCGAGAACATCGATAAGGCTCCGGAAGAGAGAGAGCGTGGTATCACAATCTCCACCGCACACGTTGAGTACGAGACCGAGAAGCGTCACTACGCTCACGTTGACTGCCCCGGACACGCTGACTACGTTAAGAACATGATCACTGGTGCTGCTCAGATGGATGGTGCAATCCTCGTTGTTGCAGCTACCGATGGTGTTATGGCTCAGACTAAGGAGCACATCCTTCTGTCCCGTCAGGTAGGCGTTCCTTACATCGTAGTATTCATGAACAAGTGCGATATGGTTGATGACGAAGAACTCCTTGAGCTCGTTGAGATGGAGATCACCGAGCAGCTCGAAGAGTACGAGTTCACAGGTTGCCCGATCGTTAAGGGTTCCGCTCTTAAGGCTCTGGAAGATCCGAGCAGCGAGTGGGGCGACAAGATCATGGAGCTGATGGACACTGTTGACAGCTACATTCCGGATCCGGTTCGTGAGACAGATAAGCCTTTCCTTATGCCTGTCGAGGACGTATTCTCTATCACAGGTCGTGGTACCGTTGCTACCGGTAGAGTAGAGCGTGGTACACTGCACGTATCTGAGGAAGTTGAGATCGTTGGTATTCACGAAGAGACCCGTAAGGTTGTTGTAACCGGTATCGAGATGTTCCGTAAGCTTCTTGATGAGGCTCAGGCTGGTGATAACATCGGTGCACTCCTTCGTGGTGTTCAGAGAAACGAGATCGAGCGTGGTCAGGTTCTCTGTAAGCCCGGCTCTGTAAAGTGCCACACCAAGTTCACCGCTCAGGTTTACGTACTGACGAAGGATGAAGGTGGTCGTCATACTCCTTTCTTCAACAACTATCGTCCTCAGTTCTACTTCAGAACAACCGACGTTACCGGCGTTTGCAACCTGCCTGCAGGCACAGAGATGTGCATGCCTGGTGATAACGTAGAGATGACCGTAGAGCTCATCCACCCGGTAGCTATGGAGCAGGGTCTTCGTTTCGCTATCCGTGAGGGTGGTAGAACCGTTGGTTCCGGCCGTGTTGTTACTATCGTTGAATAATCTGACGAAAAGTAAATATACGAATTCAGGCAGGGCCCTTCGCAAGAAGGGCCCTGTTTTTTGATTCCGCAAACTGTGCGGGAGGGAGGGGGATGCAAGTGGCGCTCGCTAATGGCAGTGTGACAGAAGGCTTGCGTGGAAAGAAACACTGCCTATACTGGCGATATCTGCTGGCGGCAGTGAAATGGAAGCAAGATCAGGCAGAAAGACTGCCGATGCCGGTGAAGTTTGCTGGCGGCAGTGAAATGGAAGCAAGATCAGGCAGAAAGACTGCCGATGCCGATGAAGTTTGCCAGCGGCAGTGAAACGAAAGCAAGATCAGGCAGAAAGACTGCCGATGCCGGTGAAACATTGCCAGCGGCAGTGAAATGAAAGCAAGAGAAAATAGAAACGATGATAATTGGTTGCTAAGGTGTAATGAAGTATCAGATTATCGTACAAAGAATAAGGAGAGATTATCATGAAAAAGAGGGTTGGCTTGGAAATACTAAAATTGGAAACAATAAGACTAAACATCTTGAAAGAAGAAAAAAGAATGAACAGGCTCACAGAGCATGAAAAGCTCAGATGTAAAAAACAGAAGAATTCATTTCAATACTATATAGGGGGAAAGTTTGTAGGGAAGAGAGCGAAGATGGAGCATATTCGGGCTCTGGCAGTAGCAGAATATCATGACAAATTATTACGTGCATTAAATATAGAGATCCGGGCTTTACAAAGAGCTATGCAAACAGATCAGAAGTTGTCGGATGTTTATCGGTGCATGCATAAAGGAAAACAGGTTCTTTTTCAGCCGGAATATTCTCCAGTGGAAATGATCATTCAAAAGTTTGAAAAAGAAGAATATGTCGGCCTCGGGTTTTCGGAGAGTGACCCTGCCGGGTATATTACCAATAGAGGGGAGAGAGTGAGATCGAAATCTGAAAAGATCATTGCTGATGAACTGGATCGACAAGGTATACCATACAAGTATGAAAAGCCGTTGAAATTGAATGTTGACGGGATGGTAAAAGATTTTTACCCGGATTTCACAGCATTGAATATTTCTACGGGAGAGGTTAAATATTTAGAGCATTTGGGAATGATGGACAACCCACATTACTATAAGAATACGCTTGCCAAGTTGGACGCATATGAGAAGAATGGCCTATTGATCGGTCGAGATATAATACTGTTGCATGAAAGCTTCTCGCGGCCTTTGAATACAAGGTCAGTAGTGAACTACATAAAAGAATTTCTGACTTGATCAGGGCAGGAACTCTGCCGATGTAGAGTGGACAGACTAATGGCAGTAAAGCAAGATCTAGTTCGAGTGGAAACCCTGCCGATGGTGAATGAGTAGCTTATAGGCAGTGAAGCAGGAAAAAACTCGGCGGAAAACACTGCTGATGGTGAATAGGCAACCTATAGGCAGTGAAGCTTGGATGTCCGCTCATATAGAATAAGCAGGTACTGCCGGAGGTATTCTTGCACTTGCGATTTGGATGTGCTTGCCTTATAATAGAAACATGATTTCGGGATGGCAGAACCCGGAAAATGGATGTGAGATCCGAGGGTAAAGTGATCCCTCGGATCGGATATCGGATGAACCGGAATAGCCGTTCTGAAGGCACGATCGAGGGTTTCGTGCACGGCATATTAATAGGCTCAATCATAAGCTCAAATATATTGAAGGAGTAAATATGAGAGATTTTCGATTAGCGGGCGCGGGCAATGGCGCCGTGATCTATTATGAAGAGGGTACGAAGGACAGCGCGGGCTTGAAGAGGATCGCGAAGGTGGTCGCAGGCGATGTGTTTGTGATCTCGCGCGGGCGTCTGGGGGTTCGCGGCATCCGTCGGAACCGGCAGAGTTTGATCGCAGAGATGCTGTACATGGCGCCGAAGGACACGGACCTGGTGTGCGTGTGCACGGCGGATCAGGACTTGTATAAAGAGTGGGAGGCAGCCGGAGTGGATTTCGGTTTCGCACCGAAGGGGCAGCCCCTGGGACGCGAGCGCTTCTCTATGCAGGTGGTTTCCGTCAGGAAGGACGATCGTGGAGTTGAAGTGATCTCTTCCTCGCGGACCGACCTTGCGACTTCGTCGGGCAATGTAACCGGTACTGCGGCAGCCTCAAACGTAGCTTCTGTATCAAGCACAGCTGACGCCGAAGTAGCAGGTTCAAGCGCATCCGGCTCCACCGCAGTTGATTCGAGCGTTACCTCCGCGGCCGCCTCAAGTGTTGATGCCGACACCACCACCGTCCTGCTGATCGCGGGTACGGACCGCCTGGGCGCGATCTACGGTTTGTTGGAGATCTCGAAGATCTGCGGTATGCCGACGTGGTGTTACTGGGGCGATGCGCTGCCGAAGCGGCAGCCGGAGCTGCATTTGCCGGCGGAGGCACTGACGAAGGTGTCGAAAGAGCCGTCGGTGCGGCTACGCGGATTTTTCATGAACGACGAGTGGCCGTCGCTCGGAAACTGGGTTTCCAACACGTTCGGCGACTTTAATGTAGATTTTTATGAGCAGGTGTTCGTGCTCCTGCTTCGGATGCACGGCAACTTCCTGTGGCCGGCCATGTGGTCGGCGTCCTTCCCCTGCGACGGCGCGGGCGGGAATACGCAGGAGACCGACCCGCTCGCGAACGCCATCCTGGCGGATGAGCTGGGCATCACCATGAGCACATCGCACCACGAGCCGCTCATGCGCGCCAGCGAGGAGTGGGACCACGTGAAGTCGACGGACAATGCGGTCGGCTACGGCCGGGATTGGAACTACCGCACGAACGCGCGCGGTCTGCATGAATATTGGGATGACTCCGTGAAGCGCATGGGTGCGTTCCGCAATCTGTACACGTTGGGTATGCGCGGTGAGCGCGACTCGAAGATCATGGGCGAGGACGCGACCATGCTGGACAATGTTAACCTTCTGAAGGACACCATCCGCGACCAGAAGGGGATTCTGGCGGCGCATGGCCTTGAGGACGCGCCGAAGGTGCTCGCACTATATAAGGAAGTTGAGGATTATTTCTACGGCGATGAGACGACGCCGGGTTTGGCTGAATGGGAGGAACTCGACGACGTGATGCTCCTGCTTTCGGACGATAATTTCGCAAACTGCCGCACGCTCCCGACCGCGAAGACGAAGGATCGCCCGGCGGGGTGGGGTCTGTACTACCACTTCGACTACCACGGCGGCCCGATCTCCTACGAGTGGGTGAACAGCACCGCTCTGCAGAAGGTTTGGGACCAGATGACGCTCGCGTACGAGTATGGCATCCGTGATCTGTGGGTGGTCAATGTCGGCGATCTGCGGCCGCAGGAACTGCCGCTGTCGTACTTCCTGGATCTGGCCTATGACTTCGAGAGCATGGGTTCCTCCGCACCGAATGGCTGCGAGGCTTATATAAGAAAATGGGTGAACGAGCAGTTCGCAGCGCTTGATGAAACCGCCGACAACCAGTCCGCCCAGGCTGAAAAGTTCGGAGGAGTTGCCCAGCCGTCTGCAACCGGTAGCGGCCAGTCCGCTCAGGCGAATACATCCGATGCTTCCGGATTGAGCGAATCGCTCTCCCTAGCTGACGACATCCGCGAGAAGATCGCGCAGATTCTTTCCTTATATACGCATATGAACCAGAACCGCCGGCCCGAGGTCGTTTACGAAGATACATTTTCCGTAAACTATTTGCAGGAAGCGGCGCGGGAATTAAAGAAGACCGAGCTGATCGAGAAACGCTGCTTCGAGGTCTTCGATAAAATAGACGAGCGCCTGGCGCCCGCGTTCTATGGACTGGCGGCATTCCCGGCGCTGGCGTCCGCGAACGTCCGCAAGATGATGATCTATGCGGGATACTACAATCTGTACGCGTCGGCCGGAGACGGTCTGGCCAATGTCTGCAATGCCCTCGTGACCGAGTGCATTGCCCGTGATAAAGAACTGTGCCGCTGCTACAATGAGGAGATGGCCGGCGGCAAATGGAATGGCATGATGCTGAGTAACCATGTCGGCTTCCATCGCTGGAACGACGAGGGCTGGTCGTACCCGAAGACGGCGGTGATCGCCGAGAAGGACGGCCTGTTCGTGTGGAGCGAGGACGACGGTTCGTCCTGCTTCGCGGGCTTCGACGCCGAGCCGTGCGTGTTGACGCTGCCGACGCTGATGGAGGGTCGCGGCGAGGAGCTCCTTCTGACGGTTTCTGCTTCCGGCACTTACGATGCTGATGCGGAAAATGTCGAGATCGGCCTGCAGGGCATCCCTGAGTGGCTGAATGTCGTGGTCGCTCCGAAGTTTGAGAAGGAGCTGGAGAGCCCGGCGCTGGAGGACGAACTTCTGGACATGATGGCGGATTTCCGTGCATGCCCGACGGCCTACGAGGTGCGCATTTCCCTGTCCGAACGAGCGGACCTGTTGCCGCAGGAGAGCGTGTCGGACGGTTTCAAGATCACGCTGGGCACGGCCTGCGTCTATGTCGAGACGCGTTTTGAGTCGCTTGCGGACGAAGCAGTCGGCGAGGACATGCGTAAAGTCGAAAACAACGGATACCTGGCGCTCGAGGTGAACCAGGCACGCCTGACGCCCGGCAAAAACGGCCGCGAGTTCCTGCTGCTCACCGAGTACGGCAAGACCGCGGACACCCTGCGCATGGAGCCGGTGTTCGGCGGCGTGAAGGACGCGGCTGACGCGCCGAAGGCGGAACTTGGTTTCCGCATCGTTCATGAAGGAACGTATCAGATCCGCCTGTGCTTCGGACCGAGTAACCCTGTCGAAAAGGGCTTCGGCCAATGCTTCGGCCTGCTGCTGGACGGCGAGGCCCTGCCGGGAACGAACGGCGAGGCAGTGAGGGATTCATTGCCCGCAGGCTTCATAGCAGGTGATTACAACAGCCCTGCCTGGTGCCGCGGCGTTTTGGACAATATCCGCGTGGTGACTTACACGGCGAAGCTTTCTGCCGGGACACACAGCCTGCTCTACATCGGGGCCGATGCCGGCGTGCTGCTGCAGCGAGTGGAGCTTCTGCGCGACCCGGAGTGAAATGAAAGCCCGGGCGCGCCGCATGAATAAACAACATAATGAAGGAGGGGCAGTTTTCTGCCGCAAACTATGTTAATAGCCGATCAATGGAAGGAATATACCGTGCTCGATACGTCGGGCGGGGAGAAACTGGAGCGCTGGGGCGACTATGTGCTGGTGCGCCCGGATCCGCAGGTCATCTGGAATACGAAGAAAACGAACGCGGGGTGGAAGAAGCCGAACGCGCACTACCACCGGAGCGACCGGGGCGGCGGCGAGTGGGAGTTTTTCGATCTGCCGCAGCAGTGGAGCATCCGCTATGACCCGCTGGATCTGACGTTCCTGCTGAAACCGTTCAGTTTCAAGCACACCGGTCTGTTTCCGGAGCAGGCGGTGAACTGGTCCTGGTTCGCGAAGATCATCCACGACGCGAAGGAGCGGGAGCCGGGGCGCACGATCAAGGTGCTGAACCTGTTTGCCTACACCGGCGGCGCGACATTGGCCGCGGCCCGCGCAGGCGCGGCGGTCACCCATGTGGATGCATCGAAGGGCATGACCCAGTGGGCGAAGGAGAACGCGGCGGCCTCCGGACTGTCGGACGCGCCGATCCGCTGGCTGGTCGATGACTGCCAGAAGTTTGTCGAGCGCGAGATCCGCCGGGGAAACCATTACGACGCCATTATCATGGATCCGCCGTCTTATGGACGCGGACCGGGCGGCGAAGTCTGGAAGATCGAGGATGCGGTGCATCCGCTGGTCGCAACCTGCAAACAGCTTCTGAACGATAAACCGCTGTTCTTCCTTATAAACTCGTACACGACAGGCCTGCAGCCTGCGGTGCTGACCTATATGCTGCAGCTGGAGATCGTATCCGCCTTTGGCGGAACCGTATGCTCGGATGAGATCGGCCTGCCCGTAAAGGAAGGTCCGGTGCCGAACCTGGTGCTCCCGTGCGGAGCATCCGGTCGTTGGATGGCCTGAAAAACACGAAAAATGTTGAAAAACCCTTGATTTTACATGGGGAAAGCTCGCGTGAGAGCCCGAGTTTTCCCCAAAATGATGAAAATCAGAAAAAAATTTAAAAAAACGCTTGCAATTTCAGCAGGGATGCGGTAATATATTCCTTGCTGTGACATTGATAGCGTTGAAGTGTGAGGTTGCTGCCCACCGTGGCAGGTTTTCCGCGGAGCGAATGTCAAGTTAGGAAACTGGCGACAAGTCACTGTACCAAATCATCCGCTTCGGGCGGAAATGACGTGCGGACGGGGCAGCAAGCCTCATATTTTTATGAGTCATGTTGCGACACGCACGGGCAAGTGTACAGTCACCACTTGTCGTACTGTTAAAAGTACGAATAGGAGGCGACTTTTTTTATGGCAAGTCAAGTAATGAGAATCACGTTGAAGGCATACGAGCACCAGTTGGTGGATCAGTCTGCCGCAAAGATCATCGATACCGCTAAGAAGAGCGGTGCACAGGTAAGCGGACCTGTTCCTCTTCCTACTAAGAAGGAAGTTGTAACGATCCTGAGAGCCGTACACAAGTACAAGGACTCCAGAGAGCAGTTCGAGCAGAGAACGCACAAGAGATTGATCGATATCATCGCGCCGAATCAGAAGACCGTGGATGCACTTTCCCGTCTTGAGATGCCGGCAGGTGTTTACATCGATATCAAGATGAAGACAAAGTAATTTGCCGTTCATTGACCGAGACTTAAAACGTCTCACCCAAACAAGTTTATCCGGAACATGATATAGAAGCGTTTTCAAACCCACTTATATCTGACTGTTCTAGGATGATTGCCGTGAAAACGGTAATCCGCTGTAGATAAAACAGGAGGTAAAACACATGAAGAAAGCGATTTTAGCTACAAAAGTCGGAATGACTCAGGTCTTCGATGCAGAAGCAGGCGTTCTCATTCCGGTAACGGTTCTTCAGGCTGGCCCTTGCGTAGTTACGCAGGTTAAGACAGTTGATAAGGACGGTTACGCAGCAGTTCAGGTCGGATTTGTTGACAAGAGAGAAAAGCTCGTCACAAAGCCGCTTAAGGGTCACTTTGACAAGGCAGGAGTATCCTATAAGAGATACATCCGCGAGCTGAAGCTCGACAACGCTGCCGATTATTCCGTAAAGGATGAGATCAAGGCTGACATGTTTGCAGAAGGCGACAAGATCGACGCTACTGCAATTTCAAAGGGTAAAGGATACCAGGGTGCCATCAAGCGCCACGGCCAGTCCAGAGGACCTATGGGCCATGGTTCCAAGTATCATCGTCATGCGGGTTCCAACGGTCCTGCCACTACGCCCGGTAGAGTATTCAAGGGTAAGAAGATGGCCGGCCACATGGGAAGCAAGAAGGTTACGATCCAGAATCTCGTAGTTGTACGCGTAGATGCTGAGAAGAACCTGCTTCTGGTTAAGGGTGCAGTACCCGGCGCCAAGAACGCGCTTGTAACACTGAAGAACACCGTTAAGACGGACAAATAGTTATATTTGTTGAAAGGAGGCTAACAGATGGCTAAGGTATCTGTTTACAATATGGAAGGCGCTCAGGTAGGCGAGCTCGAATTAAACGACTCCGTATTTGGCGTTGAAGTAAACGAGCATTTGGTAAAGATGGCTGTTACAAACCAGCTGGCCAATTTGCGTCAGGGCACACAGAAGGCTAAGACCCGTTCGGAAGTATCCGGCGGCGGAAAGAAGCCTTGGAGACAGAAGGGAACCGGTCACGCTCGTCAGGGTTCCATCCGCGCACCTCAGTGGAAGGGCGGCGGCATGGTATTCGCACCCGTACCGAGAGAATATTCCTTCAAGTTGAATAAGAAAGAGAAGAGAGCAGCTCTTAAGTCTGCACTTTCTTCTAAGGTTGCGGATCAGAAGTTCATCGTTCTCGATCAGCTCGTAATGGACGAGATCAAGACGAAGAAGTTCGCTCAGATCATGGCTAACCTGAAGCTGGATAAGGCTCTGGTAGTTCTTGCAGACAACGATGCAAACGTTGTTAAGTCCGCTAAGAACATCCCGACCGTTAAGACAGCTCTTACAAACACGATCAATGTATTTGATATCCTTAAGTATGACACCGTTGTTGCCACAAAGGCTGCAGTTGAGAAGATCGAGGAGGTATATGCGTAATGGCTGACATTAAATATTATGACGTGATCCTCAAGCCTGTTGTAACCGAGAAGAGCATGAATGCTATGGCGGAGAAGAAGTACACCTTCCTCGTTCATCCGGATGCAAATAAGGTTATGATCGCCGAGGCTGTTGAGAAGATGTTCCCCGGCACAAAGGTTGCAAGCGTGAATACCATGAACCTGGACGGTAAGACCCGTCGTCGTTCATCCATCCGCGGTGTGATCTTCGGCAAGACCGCTAAGATGAAGAAAGCGATCGTTAAGCTGACCGAAGACAGCGCTGAGATCGAGGTATTCCAGGGTCTGTAATACATTGCCCGTAAGGACATAGGACCCAAGGTATTCGCAATAAAGCGAGATAATAAATGAACCCGGATGAAGAAAAGCCGGGGGTTTTGAAAGGAGTAACAACCATGGGAATTAAGAAATATACCCCATATACACCTTCCAGACGTAACATGACAGGCTCCGATTTCGCGGAGATCACAAAGACCGTTCCCGAGAAGTCACTGCTCGTTTCTCTTAAGAAGAACGCAGGCCGTAACGCTCAGGGTAAGATCACTGTCAGACATCGCGGTGGTGGAAATAGAAGAAAGTACAGAATCATTGATTTCAAGAGAAACAAAGACGGTATCCCCGCAAAGGTAGTTGCGATCGAGTACGATCCGAACCGTACAGCTAACATCGCCCTGATCTGCTACGCAGACGGCGCTAAGGCTTACATCCTGGCTCCTCAGGGCCTGGAAGTCGGCATGACCGTTAACAGCGGTGCTCAGGCCGAGGCTAGAATCGGTAACGCTCTTCCTTTGAGCGAGATCCCGGTAGGTACCAACGTACACAACATTGAGCTTTATCCCGGTGCAGGCGCTCAGCTGGTTCGTTCCGCAGGCGTTTCCGCACAGCTCATGGCAAAGGAAGGTAAGTACGCTACACTGCGTCTGCCGTCCGGCGAGATGAGAATGGTTTCCGGCCTTTGCAAGGCTACGATCGGTACCGTAGGTAATGCAGACCACAGCCTCATCAATATCGGTAAGGCAGGTCGTAAGAGACATATGGGTATCCGTCCTACCGTTCGCGGTTCCGTAATGAACCCTAACGATCACCCGCACGGCGGTGGTGAAGGTAAGTGTGGTATCGGTCGTCCCGGTCCCAGCACTCCTTGGGGCAAGCCTGCTCTTGGTCTTAAGACCAGAAAGAAGAACAAGCAGTCCAACAAGCTGATCGTAAGAAGACGCGACGGCAAGGCACTCAAGTAATTCGAGATAGGAGGATAAAAATCATATGGCTCGTTCACTTAAAAAAGGACCGTTCGCAGATGCACACCTTCTGAAGAAGGTCGATGCTATGAACGCTGCCGGCGACAAGTCTGTTATCAAGACCTGGTCCCGCCGTTCGACCATCTTCCCGCAGATGCTTGGTCATACAATCGCAGTTCATGATGGTAGAAAGCATATTCCGGTATATGTTACCGAGGATATGGTTGGTCACAAGTTGGGAGAATTCGTTGCTACCAGAACCTACAGAGGTCACGGCAAGGACGAAAAGAAATCACGTAAGTAATTGAAAGGAGGTTACTTCCAATGGCGAAAGGACATAGATCCAAAATCAAGAGAGAAAGAAACGCACAGAAGGATAATAGACCTTCAGCTAAGTTATCTTACGCCAGAATATCCGCACAGAAGGCTTGCTTCGTGCTGGATGCCATCAGAGGCAAAGATGTAAAGTCAGCGATCGGTATCCTGACTTACAACCCCAGATATGCTTCTTCTGTTATTTTAAAGCTTCTGAATTCTGCTATTGCTAACGCAGAGAACAACAATGGCATGAATCCGGAGAAACTGTTTATAGAGGAGTGCTTTGCTAACCAGGGCCCGACTATGAAGAGAATGCATCCCAGAGCGCAGGGTAGAGCTTACGGTATCTTAAAGAGAGTAAGCCACATCACCATCGTGCTCAATGAAAGATAGGAGGAGAATATGGGACAGAAAGTTAATCCTCACGGCCTGAGAGTCGGTATCATCAAGGATTGGGAGTCTAAGTGGTATGCTGATGCAAACTTCGCAGACTGCCTGGTTGAAGATTATAACATCCGTAAGTGCCTGAAAGAGAAGCTTTTCGGCGCAGGCATTTCCAAGATCGAGATCGAGAGATCTACAGACCGCGTTAAGGTTATCATCTATACTGCAAAGCCCGGTATCGTTATCGGTAAGGGCGGCGCTGATATTGAGAAGTTGAAGAATGAAGTTCAGAAGCTGACAAAGAATAAGCTCTTTGTTGACATCAAGGAAGTTAAGAGACCTGACCGCGAAGCTCAGCTTGTAGCAGAGAACATCGCAGCACAGCTCGAGAACCGTATCTCATTCCGTCGTGCTATGAAGTCCAGCATGAGCCGTGCAATGAAGTCCGGTATCCTTGGTATCAAGACTGCCTGCTCCGGTCGTCTGGGTGGCGCAGATATTGCTCGTACAGAATTCTACAGCGAGGGAACCATCCCGCTTCAGACACTTCGTGCCGATATCGATTACGGTTTCGCTGAGGCAGACACCACCTACGGTAAGGTAGGCGTTAAGGTCTGGATCTATAAGGGCGAAGTCCTTCCGGTTAAGGCTTCTAAGGAAGGAGGAGCAAAATAATATGTTAATGCCTAAAAGAGTTAAGCACCGTAAGCAGTTCCGTGGAACTATGGCTGGTAAGGCGCTTAGAGGAAATAAGATCAGTAACGGTGAGTACGGTTTGGTATCTCTTGATCCCTGCTGGATCAAGTCCAACCAGATCGAGGCAGCCCGTGTCGCTATGACACGTTACATCAAGCGTGGTGGTAAGGTTTGGATCAAGATCTTCCCCGATAAGCCCGTAACGGCAAAGCCTGCCGAGACTCGAATGGGTTCCGGTAAAGGTGCGCTTGAGTACTGGGTAGCTGTAGTTAAGCCCGGCCGTGTGATGTTCGAGATCGCAGGTGTTCCGGAAGATGTTGCAAAGGAAGCGCTTCGTCTTGCAATGCACAAGTTGCCTTGCAGATGTAAGATCGTATCCCGCGCAGACTTAGAAGGCGGTGATAACAGTGAAGAATAATATCGTAAACGACTTGAGAGCTAAATCGATCGCAGATCTGCAGGATGAACTCGTATCTGCGAAGAAAGAACTGTTCAACTTGAGATTCCAGAACGCTACTAATCAGTTGGATAACACGAGCCGGATCAAGGAAGTTCGTAAGAACATCGCTAAGATTCAAACCGTTATCACTGAGAAGGCTAAGATCGCTGAATAATCCCGGGAAGGAGGAACTTTAATATGGAAAGAAATTTAAGAAAGACCCGTACTGGGAAGGTTGTCAGCAACAAGATGGATAAGACCATCGTTGTAGCCGTAGAAGACAATGTAAAGCATCCTCTTTACAAGAAGATCGTTAAGAGAACATATAAGTTAAAGGCTCATGACGAGGAGAATGCATGCGGTATCGGTGACACAGTTAAGGTAATGGAAACAAGACCTCTGTCCAAGGATAAGAGATGGAGACTGGTTGAGATTATCGAGAAGGCGAAATAATCGAGACACCCGGCTTTATGTCGGGATGAAAGGAGATTCAAGATGATTCAGCAGGAAACCCGATTGAAGGTCGCTGACAACACCGGTGCCAAGGAACTCCTTTGCATCAGAGTTTTGGGCGGTTCTACAAGAAGATATGCAGCTATCGGCGACGTGATCGTTGCGTCCGTTAAAGATGCAACACCCGGCGGCGTTGTTAAAAAGGGCGATGTTGTTAAGGCTGTCGTAGTTCGTACAGTTAAAGGCGCACATCGTAAGGATGGTTCTTACATCCGTTTCGATGATAACGCAGCAGTTATCATTAAGGAAGATAAGAACCCCAGAGGTACCCGTATTTTCGGACCGGTTGCCAGAGAGCTTCGTGAGAAGCAGTTCATGAAGATCGTATCTTTGGCACCCGAAGTATTATAAGGAGGTGGCGATTTGGCTGCAAAGATTAAAAAAGGTGATACCGTACGCGTGATCGCCGGAGCAGAAAAAGATAAAGAAGGCAAAGTCCTGGAAGTTAAGGACGGAGCCGTTAAGGTTGAAGGTATCAACATGGTCACCAAGCATATGAAGCAGAACCCCGGCAATCCGAACGGCGGTATCGTGACCAAAGAGGCCTTTATCGATGCCTCCAATGTTATGTTGGTTGTTGGTAAGGACGCAGTTCGCGTCGGCTTCAAGGTTGAGAACGGTCTTAAGTATCGTATCAACAAGAAGAACGGTGAAGTGATCGACATCGTTTCGACCGCTAAGAAGAACTAAGCATTTTGGAGAGGAGGTCCGAACTTTGAGTAGTAGATTAAAAGATTTTTATGCTAGCGAGGTCGTTCCCGCTATGATTAAAGAGTTCGGCTACAAGAACATTATGGAAGTTCCGAAGCTCGACAAGATCGTGATCAATCGCGGTGTTGGTGAAGCAAGAGAGAATGCTAAGGTTCTGGATGTAGCTGTTAAAGAATTGGAGACGATCGCAGGACAGAAGGCCGTTGTTACAAAGGCTAAGAAGTCCGTTGCGAACTTCAAAGTCAGAGAAGGCATGCAGATCGGTTGCAAGGTAACCCTTCGCGGCGACAGAATGTATGAATTCCTGGATCGTTTGGTAAACCTGTCATTGCCTCGTGTGCGTGACTTCAGAGGTGTTAACCCGAACTCCTTCGACGGAAGAGGTAACTACGCTCTCGGTATCCGCGAGCAGCTCATTTTCCCTGAGATCGAGTATGATAAGGTTGACAAGACCCGTGGTATGGACATTATCGTTGTAACGACTGCTAAGACTGACGCTGAAGCGCGTAAGCTGTTAGAGCTGTTCAACATGCCCTTTCAGAAGTGATCAGGAGGTAGATTTTCATGGCAAAAACTTCAATGAAGATTAAGCAGGCGCGTGAGCAGAAGTTCTCCACCAGAGAGTACAATCGCTGCAGAATCTGCGGCAGACCGCACGCATATTTGAGAAAGTACGGCATTTGCAGAATCTGCTTCCGTGAGTTGGCTTACAAGGGCCAGATCCCCGGCGTAAAGAAAGCAAGCTGGTAATTCGAGGAAGGAGGACACTTAAATGGCAATGAACGATCCTATTGCAGATATGCTTACAAGAATTCGTAATGCTAACACTGCAAAGCATGACACAGTAGATATTCCTTCATCTAAGATGAAGATCGCGATCGCAGACATCCTCGTAAATGAGGGCTATATCGCTAAATACGAACTGGTTGACAACGGTAACTTCAAGGATATCCGCATTACCCTTAAGTATAACAAGGATAAGTCCGAGAAGGCTCTTACAAACCTTAAGAGAATCTCTAAGCCCGGTCTTCGTGTTTACGTAAGCTGCGAAAATATGCCGAAGGTACTCGGCGGACTCGGCACCGCGATCATTTCCACCAATAAGGGTGTGATCACGGACAAGGAAGCCAGAAATCAGAACATCGGCGGCGAAGTGCTGGCGTTTGTTTGGTAAGAAACGACATATTCAATTATTTAGGAGGAATGGCAAATGTCACGAATTGGAAGAATGCCCATCGCGATCCCCGCAGGTGTTACTGTGAGCATCGCAGAAAATAATAAAGTGACGGTCAAGGGACCGAAGGGTACCCTTGAAAGAGTTCTCCCTGCTGAGATGCAGATCAAGCAGGAGGGCGCTGAAGTAGTAGTTTCCAGACCGAACGATCTGAAGAAGATGCGTTCCCTTCATGGTCTGACGAGAACCCTTATCGCGAACATGGTCACCGGTGTTACCGCTGGCTATGAGAAGGCGCTTGAGGTAAACGGTGTCGGCTACAGAGCCGCAAAGCAGGGCAAGAAGCTCGTTCTCTCTCTCGGATATTCTCATCCGGTAGAGATGATCGATCCCGAAGGCCTTGAGTCTACCGTTGACGGCAACAAGATCGTTGTTAAGGGTATCGACAAAGAGAAGGTCGGACAGTACGCTGCCGAGATCAGAACAAAGAGACCCCCGGAACCCTATAAGGGCAAGGGTATCAAGTACGTGGATGAGACGATCCGTCGTAAAGTTGGTAAGACCGGTAAGAAGTAATAAAGGAGGAGTAAGATCATGATTAACAAGAAATCAAAAATTGAGATCCGCAAGGAAAAGCACAGAAGACTCCGCAGACATCTTTCCGGCACAGCCGAGAGACCCCGTCTCGCCGTTTTCAGAAGCAATGAGCACATCTATGCACAGGTCATCGATGACGTTCAGGGCAAGACCATTGTTTCCGCCTCTACTCTTTCCAAGGATATTAAGGCTGAGTTAGAGCACACCAATACCGTTGATGCAGCTGCAGCAGTAGGCAAGAGCATTGCCGAGAAAGCGATCGCAGCAGGTATCAAGGAAGTGGTATTCGATCGCGGTGGTTTTATATATCAGGGCAAAGTTAAGGCATTAGCAGAAGCGGCAAGAGAAGCCGGTCTGGAATTCTAGTCGAGGAGGAGAAAACATGAAGCGTACAATCATTGATGCTAGTCAGTACGAGTTGGAAGAGACCGTGGTAGCTATCAAGCGTGTAACCAAGGTTGTTAAGGGCGGTCGTAATTTCCGCTTCGCAGCACTCGTAGTGGTAGGCGATAAGAACGGTCATGTCGGAGCCGGTATCGGCAAGGCGACTGAGGTTCCGGAAGCTATCCGTAAGGGTAAAGAAGATGCTATGAAGCACCTCGTAGAGGTTCCCATGGATGAGAACAACTCGATCCCGCATGACAATGTCGGCAAGTTCGGAAGCGCTAACGTACTTCTGAAGAGAGCTCCCGAAGGTACCGGTATCATCGCCGGTGGTCCTGCACGTAACGTGCTCGAGCTCGCAGGTATTCGTAACGTTCGTACAAAGTCTCTTGGCTCTAACAACAAGCAGAACGTTGTTCTTGCAACCCTGCAGGGCCTGACGAGCTTGGTAACTCCCGAAACCGTTGCGAAGCGTCGCGGCAAGTCCGTAGAAGAGATCGTTGGCTAAGGAGGAAATAATAATGGCTGGAAAGTTAAAGATTACATTAGTAAAATCCACCATCGGCGCGGTTCCGAAGAATAAGGCTACGGCAGAGGCTCTGGGCCTCACAAAGCTTCATAAGACGGTAGAATTACCGGACAATGCAGCAGTCCGCGGTATGATCGCTAAGGTTAGACACTTAGTAGAAGTAGAAGAAATCTGATAAGGAGGTGCCAAGATGGATTTGTCGAATTTAACACCTGCAGAAGGTTCTGTACATAGCAGCAACTTCCGTAGAGGCCGTGGTCACGGCTCAGGCAACGGCAAGACTGCCGGTAAGGGACACAAGGGTCAGAAGGCTCGTTCCGGCGGCAGCGTACGTCTCGGTTTCGAAGGCGGCCAGATGCCTTTATACAGACGTCTTCCTAAGAGAGGTTTCAAGAACCGCAACTCTAAGGAGATCGTCGCAATCAATATTGATGCACTTGAGAGATTTGAGGACGGCACCGAAGTAACGGTTGCTACTCTTCTCGAGAATGGTGTCATTTCACATGCTAGAGATGGAGTAAAGATACTCGGAAACGGAGATTTAACCAAGAAGCTTACGGTTAAAGTCGATGCTGTCAGCGAGAGCGCTAAGGCAAAGATCGAAGCGGTTGGTGGAAAAGTTGAGGTGATCTGATGTTCAAAACACTGCGAAATGCCTTTAAAGTAAAGGACGTTCGTAAGAAGTTATGGTTCACACTCATGATGCTTTTTGTAGTGCGCTTAGGCAGCCAGATTCCGATCCCCGGGACGGACTCATCGGTCATTCGAGGCATTGTAGGACAGAATGATACGGTTGCCGGCATCCTTGGTATGATGTCCGGCGGTTCGTTCGAAAACTTCGCGATCTTCGCGCTCGGTATCGGACCATACATTACAGCGTCGATCATTATTCAGCTCTTAACAGCTGCATTCCCCGCTTTGGAAGAAATGCAGAAGGAAGGCGAAGAGGGCCGTAAGAAATTACAGTCTCTTACTCGTTACATGACGATCGCTCTTTCCGTTCTGCAAGGTGCTTTCCTTTCCTTCTCACTGGGACAGCAAAAACTGTTCGGTGATGCATGGAAGCCCGGAAATAAGTTCTGGTTGGTATTTTCCGCGACTGTAATTCTTACAGCCGGCGGTGCATGCCTGATGTGGATCGGTGAGCGTATCACCGAGAGAGGCGTGGGCAATGGTATCTCCATCGTCCTGACCATCAACATCCTGGCGCGTATCCCTTCGGATTTCGCGGCTTTGGGAGAGAAGTTCGTTGCGAATAAGAAACCGCTTCCTGCCATGCTTGCGATCCTTATCATCGCGGCGATCATCATCGCGATGGTAGTATTTGTTATCTACCTTCAGGACGGTGTTCGGAAGATACCGGTACAGTATTCCAAGAAGGTTCAAGGTAATAAACTGGTTGGCGGCCAGAAATCTCATATTCCGCTTAAAGTTAACACTGCAGGCGTTATCCCGGTCATCTTCGCATCGACGATCCTGTCGTTGCCTTCGATCATCAATTCCTATGCTACCATTAACAATGGAGTATGGAGAGGAATTGTGGAAACGCTTTCGCAGGGCAACTGGTTCCGCTTCGGCGAGTCCTATAAGTGGTATTTTGCGTTCGGCCCGATCATTTATGTTTTGATGGTATTCGGTTTCTCGTATTTCTATACGTCCTTTACCTTCAATCCGACCGAGGTCGCTACCAACATCAAGAAGAACGGCGGTTTGATCCCGAGCGTCCGCGCCGGATCCTACACAGAGGAGTACCTCAAGAATATCCTGAAGTACCTCATCTTTATCGGAGCGATCGGTCTTTCGATCGTAGCTCTGGCACCGATCGTTGCTTCCGGTTTGTTCGGTATCGCACAGGTATCCTTCGGCGGCACTTCGATCATCATTATCGTCAGCGTTGTGCTTGAGACGATAAAAGCGGTCGAGTCGCAGATGATGAACAGAAACTACAAGGGTTTCTTAAATAAATAATCAGATGGGTTCCATGGGGGATTTTTTCCTCCATGGGATTTGTCGGCGTTATAGGAGAGCTTATGAAGATTATCATGTTAGGCGCCCCCGGCGCGGGAAAAGGCACACAGGCTAAGCTGATCGCCGATCAGTATCAGATCCCGCACATCTCTACCGGTGATATTTTCCGTGCGAACATCAAGAACGGAACCGAACTCGGTAAGAAAGCAAAATCATACATGGACCAGGGACTTCTGGTTCCGGACGAGCTGGTAGTCGACCTCGTTGTCGACCGTGTAGCACAGGATGACTGTGATAACGGCTACGTTCTGGACGGTTTCCCCCGGACCATTCCGCAGGCTACGGCACTCGATGAGGCCCTGATCAAAAAGGGAACCGGCATCGACTACGCACTGAACGTTGACGTTCCGGATGAGAACATCATCCACCGCATGTCCGGCCGCCGTGCTTGTGTAAATTGTGGTGCTACGTATCACATTGTCCACATCCCGACAAAAGTTGAGGGCATCTGCGATCGTTGCGGCAGCGAACTGATCCTCCGCGACGACGATAAGCCCGAGACGGTTCAGAAGCGTTTGAACGTTTACCACGAGCAGACGCAGCCGCTGATCGACTATTATTCGAAGGCAGGTATCCTCGTTTCCGTAGACGGAACGAAGGACATGATGGAAGTTTTCGCCGACATCGAGAAGATCCTGGGCGAATGATCCTCGCGGCATTTAGGAGTTTTTAAATATGGCAATTTCAATCAAATCGGCACAGGAGATCGAGTACATGCGCGAGGCAGGACGCCTGCTGGCGCTGGTACATCAGACGATGGCACAGGAGCTGAAGCCCGGAATGTCGACCTATCAGATCGACAAGATCGGTGAAGAAGCGATCCGCAGTTTCAACTGCATCCCCTCTTTCCTTAATTACAATGGCTTCCCCGCTTCCATCTGCATTTCGGTCAATGATGTCATTATCCATGGCATCCCGAGTAAGAAGCATTTCGTCAAGGAGGGCGATATCGTCAGCCTGGACGCAGGCCTCATCTACCACGGCTACCATGCAGATGCGGCGCGTACCCTGGCGGTCGGCGAGATCTCCGAGGAAGCGAAGAAGTTGATCGAAGTGACTGAGAGAAGCTTCTTCGAAGGAATCAAGTTCGCGAAAGCGGGCGGTTTCCTTCATGACATTTCCGCAGGTGTTGAGAACTATGTAAAACCGTTTGGCTACGGCATTGTCCGTGAGTACACGGGCCACGGCGTCGGATCGCATTTGCATGAGGATCCCGCGGTGCCGAATTACAAGCCGATCGGACGCGGACCGAAGCTTCGCGAAGGCATGACGCTGGCCGTTGAGCCGATGATCAATATCGGAACACACCGCATCAAGCAGCTGGATGACGGCTGGACGGTGAAGACGGCAGACGGTTCGCTTTCCGCACACTATGAGAATACGATCCTCATCACGGATGGGGAGCCTGAAATTCTCACGCTGTTAAAGGCGTAAAGGGTGTCATTTATGACGACGTTTTCTATGGGCGACCTGGTAATATCCCTACGTGGGCGCGACACCCGTACGATCTACATGGTTTTAGGACAGGATGCAAAAGGGCGCATATGTGTCAGCGATGGCAGGTATCACCCGCTGCAGAAACCGAAAAACAAAAATCCGAAGCATCTTCGAAAGGTGCGGACGGAGGTCTTACACGCGGGTGAAGCGCCGGCGCAGAACGAGATCATCAAGGCAGCCATAAAACAGTTTCGGAAAACCGAAACGTTTACACTCATTTCAGGAGGTAAGAATGTCGAAAGCGGACATTATTGAAATTGAAGGAACGGTAATCGAAAAACTTCCCAACGCAACCTTCCAGGTTGAATTGGCAAACGGTCATCAGGTACTTGCGTACATCAGCGGAAAGCTTCGTATGAATTATATTCGTATCCTTCCGGGCGATACCGTGACCATCGAACTGTCACCCTACGATTTGTCTAAGGGCAGGATCATCTGGAGAGAGAAGTAAGTCTTCAAAATCCTTTAAAGTTTTGCTTGACAAAGCAATTTTGTATGTGGTATGATAGATAACGCTGTTCGAGTCTGAGAGGGGATAGTGTCCCCTTTTGGCCGGAAATTCCGCGTGGCGGGGTTAGCAGCGTGACGCAAATCGATCAAGTTTTCCGGCCCTGCCGGAGAACGGGTTATCGTCTCGTTAGAGACGGATCAGGACGAAAGGAGGATGTGGCTATGAAAGTAAGAGCATCTGTAAAGCCTATTTGCGAGAAGTGCAAAGTTATTAAGAGAAAAGGCAGCATTCGTATTATTTGCGAGAACCCTAAGCATAAGCAGAGACAGGGTTGATCTAAGTTTCATGAAGATTCCGGCGGAGTGATCCGCGGTATCGCGGGCGGACTTAACAGTCGGCTCGAATTATATGCGCTGTAAAAAGCGCAGAACATTGTCCGCAGAAGCGGAAACATTGCCCTGTATAAGGGCGCAAGAACACTAAATTTGAAAGATGGAGGTACACACATGGCTCGTATTTCAGGTGTAGATTTACCCAGAGAGAAGCGTGTAGAGATCGGTCTGACTTACATCTACGGTATCGGAAGAGTAAGCTCTAATCGTATCCTCGCGCAGGCGAATGTAAATCCTGATACCCGCGTGAAGGATCTGACGGACGACGAAGTTGCCCGCATCCGTGACGTCATCGACGCTACACAGGTTGTAGAAGGTGATCTCAGACGTGAGGTAGCACTGAACATCAAGAGATTGCAAGAGATCGGATGTTACAGAGGAATTCGCCATAGGAAGGGCTTGCCGGTTCGTGGTCAGAAGACAAAGACCAACGCGAGAACCAGAAAAGGTCCTAAGAAGACAGTGGCTAACAAGAAGAAATAATTTAAGAAAGGACCCATAAGGGAGGTTAGTTTGTAATATGGCTAAGAATGTGTCAGCAAAAAAGGTGACAAAAAAGCGTGTTAAGAAAAACGTTGAACGAGGACAAGCGCACATCCAGGCATCTTTCAACAACACCATCGTAACGTTGACGGATACAATGGGCAATGCCATTTCATGGGCGAGTGCCGGTGGGCTTGGCTTTAGAGGTTCAAGGAAATCTACTCCTTATGCAGCTCAGATGGCAGCTGAAACTGCTGCAAAAGCAGCAATTCCGCATGGATTAAAGTCGGTAGATGTTATGGTTAAAGGACCTGGCTCAGGTAGAGAGGCAGCGATCCGCGCGCTTGCAGCGTGTGGTATCGAAGTAACAAGCATTCGTGATGTGACTCCGGTTCCTCACAATGGTTGTCGTCCACCCAAACGTAGAAGAGTTTAATTAGGAGGTGCTACAGTGGCAGTCGATAGAGTTCCCGTATTAAAGAGATGCAGATCGTTAGATCTTGACCCTGTTTTCCTGGGTATTGACAAGAAGTCAAAAAGAACCCTGAAGAGAGCCAACAGAAAGATGAGCGAGTACGGCCAGCAGCTTCGTGAGAAGCAGAAGGCAAAGTTCATCTACGGTGTGTTGGAAAAACCTTTTAGAAATTACTATACAAAGGCCAGCAAGATGAGAGGTATGGTCGGTGAAAACCTGATGATCCTCCTTGAGCGTAGAATTGATAATGTCATTTTCAGAATGGGCCTTGCAAGAACCAGAATGGAAGCAAGACAGATCGTTGACCACAAGCATGTTGCGATCAATGGTAAGGTAGTTAACATTCCTTCTATTTTGGTAAATGCCGGCGATACGATCGAGATCGTAGAGAAGGCAAAGGATTCTCAGAGATATAAGAGCATCCTTGAGGTAACCGGTTCCAGAATGGTTCCGGAGTGGCTTGAGGTAAATCAAGAGGCTTTGAGCGGCGTAGTTAAGTCATTACCGTCGAGAGAGATGATCGACGTTCCCGTCGATGAGATGCTTATAGTCGAGTTGTACTCCAAGTAATAATTTATTCGGAGCGACATTCAGTATGGTATTCCCGCTAAAGGAGGGCTTAATCATATGTTAGATTTTCAAAAGCCAAAGATTGAAATCGTTGAGTTATCCGAAGATAAGAAATACGGCAAGTTTGTAGTTGAGCCTCTGGAGAGAGGTTACGGAACTACACTCGGCAATTCACTCAGAAGAATTATGCTGTCTTCCCTTCCCGGCGCTGCAGTAAGCTCCGTGAAGATCGACGGCGTAAAGCATGAATTCAGTTCCATCCCCGGCGTTAAAGAGGATGTGACCGAGATCATTTTGAACATCAAGAGTCTCGCTATTCGCGCAAACAGTGATTTCACGGATCCGATCGTCGGATACGTTGAGGCTGAGGGCGAGTGCGTTGTTACAGCGGCTGATATCCAGTTCGGTTCCGAGATCGAGATCGTTAATAAGGATGCGGTCATCGCTCACCTGAGCGGCGGTAAGGATACACGTTTGTTCATGGAACTTACCGTAACGAAGGGCAGAGGCTATGTCAGCGCAGAGAAGAATAAGCAGAACTCCGGCATCGGTGTGATCGCCGTAGATTCCATCTACACCCCGATCGAGCGCGTGAACATGTCCGTTGAGGATACACGTGTAGGTCAGGTTACGGATTATGACAAGCTTACATTGGACGTTTATACCAACGGTACGCTTGCTCCCGAAGATGCGATCAGCCTTGCGGCAAAGGTGCTCAGCGAACATCTGAATTTGTTTATCGACCTCTCAGAGAACACCAAGTCCATGGATATCATGGTAGAGCCTGAGAGCAATGAAAAAGTTAAAGTTCTGGAAATGAACATTGACGAGTTGGAGTTATCCGTTCGTGCTTACAACTGCTTGAAGAGAGCGGGCATCAACACGGTGGAAGAACTTACGAACCGCACACCCGAGGATATGATGAAGGTCCGCAACCTGGGCCGCAAGTCCCTCGAGGAAGTTCTTGCAAAGTTGGAAGAACTCGGTTTGAAGCTCAATTCCGGTGAGGACTAAAGCACGTAAAGACATACGCTTGTGTACAAAGTACATGTGCGATACGCGCTGTGACAGCGCATATGACATGGAGGTAAAATTACAATGGCAGGTTATAGAAAACTTAGCAGAACCAGCAGCCAGAGAAAGGCGCTGCTTAGAAATCAGGTAACCAACCTTTTGTATCGCGGTAAGATCGTGACCACCGAAGCTAAGGCTAAGGAAGTTCAGAAGATCGCTGAAGGAATTATTGCTCTGGCCGTAAAGGAAAGAGATAATTACGATACCGTGACCGTTACTACCAAAGTTCCGCGTAAGGATAAGGACGGCAAGAACGTTAAAGAGGTAGTTGACGGCAAGAAGGTTACCGTATTCGACGACGTAACAAAAGAGATCAAAAAGGATAAGGCTTCCAGACTGCATGCCAGAAGACAGATGCTGAAGGTATTTACCAAGGTTACATCTACTCCGGCAGAAGCTGCAGGTAAGAAGAAGGGCACGAAGGTTATCGATATGCCCGCGAAGATGTTCGACGACATCGCTCCTAAGTACGCAAACCGCAACGGCGGTTACACCCGTATCGTAAAGATCGGTCAGCGTAAGGGTGATGCTGCGATGGAAGTTCTTCTTGAGCTCGTTTAATTACTGATCTGACGGACCCGCAAGCGGGTTTTCTCAGCAGAAAGCTCCGCCTGTTGTTGTGTGAACAGCACAATGACGGGCGGTTTGCATTTTAATATTTTAGGATATCGAACTTTGCAAAATGTTGTTGACATCTTGACAAATATATGATATGATGGTCGGTGCATTATCATGGATGCATAGGCACTATTATGCGCTTTTTTAGGAAAAACGCGTGCCTTACATCCCGAAATGCACCTATTTTTATTGAAAAGCAGGGGTAAAGACGTCCATGGAGAAAAACAGATTTCGACCCATACAGTCGGGTAAGAACGTAAGAATGAGTTACTCGAGACAGAAGGATGTTCTTGATATGCCGAACTTCATAGAGATCCAGAAGGATTCCTATAACTGGTTTATCAAGGAAGGCCTGGCAGAAGTATTCCGTGACATTTCGCCGATCGAGGATCATGGCGGAAAGTTAAAGCTGATCTTCGGTGATTTTCGGCTTTGCTATGAGGATATAAAGTATACCATCGACGAGTGTAAAGAGCGCGATGCTACTTATTCCGTTCCGCTGCGTGTTGATGTAAGCCTTGAGCATATCGACGAAGACGGAAACAAGCCTCTCGTAACGGTTAACTCCGTATACATGGGAGATCTCCCTTTGATGAACGATACCGGTTCTTTCGTGATCAACGGTGCTGAGCGTGTTATCGTAAGCCAGTTGGTTCGTTCCCCGGGTATCTACTACGATATAACAAAAGATAAGGCAGGAAAGCCGTTATTCACATCCCAGGTCATCCCGAACCGTGGAGCATGGCTGGAGTATGAGACGGACTCCAACGACGTATTCTATGTACGTGTAGACCGTACCCGTAAGGTTCCCGTTACGGTATTTTTGCGTGCGCTCGGCGTAGGCACGAACGAGGAGATCCTCGAGATGTTCGGACCGGAGCCGAAGCTCCTCGCTACCTTCGAGAAGGACCCGTCCGATTCCCGTGAGCGTGGTCTTCTGGAACTGTATAAGAAGATCCGTCCGGGTGAGCCGCTCAGCGTCGACAGTGCAGATTCACTGCTTCGCGGCATGCTCTTCGATGTACGTCGTTACGATCTCGCTAAGGTTGGCCGTTATAAGTTCAATAAGAAGCTGAATTTCCGCTTCCGTTTGGCAGAGCAGGTTCTGGCTGAAGATGTCATTGACCAGACCACAGGTGAAGTTCTGGCAGAGGCAGGCACTGTCCTGACCCGTAACAGCGCAGAAGCTCTGCAGGATGCCGGTGTTCCTTATGTATATGTAAAGACCGACGAGCACGGTGAGGAGAAGAAGGTTAAGATCCTCTCCAACATGATGGTAGATCCGAATAAGCATCTGCCGTTCGATGCTGCTGAGGCTGGCATCACCGAGAAGGTATACTACCCGGTACTTCAGGAGATCCTGGCTATGGGTCTCGAGGGCGATGAGCTCAAAGAAACCGTTAAGCAGAACCTGTCCCGTCTGGTTCCGAAGCATGTAACACCGGAAGATATCTTTGCTTCCATCAACTACTGCATGCATCTGGAGTACGGCATCGGTAAGAAGGACGATATCGACCATTTGGGTAATCGTCGTATCCGTGCTGTCGGCGAGCTGCTGCAGAACCAGTACCGCATCGGTTTCTCCCGTATGGAGCGTGTCGTACGTGAGCGTATGGCTACCCAGTCCAACGACGAGCTGACCGCGCAGTCCTTGATCAACATCAAGCCCGTGACCGCGGCAGTGAAGGAATTCTTCGGAAGTTCCCAGCTGTCCCAGTTCATGGATCAGAATAACCCTCTGGCAGAGCTTACGCATAAGCGTCGTCTGTCAGCCCTCGGTCCCGGCGGTCTGTCCCGTGACCGTGCAGGTTTCGAGGTCCGCGACGTACATTACACACACTACGGCCGTATGTGCCCCATTGAGACCCCTGAAGGCCCGAACATCGGTCTTATCAACTCTCTGGCATCATACGCACGTATCAATGAGTACGGCTTCGTAGAGGCTCCGTACCGTATCGTAGATAAGTCTGATCCGGAGAACCCTGTCGTAACCGATCAGATCGAGTATCTGACCGCGGACGAAGAGGACGATTACTTCGTAGCACAGGCGAATGAGCCCCTCGATGAGGAAGGCCATTTCATCAATAAAAACGTATCCGGCCGTTGGCGTGAGGATACCATTCAGATCAGCCGTAAGAACGTAGACCGTATGGACGTTTCCCCGAAGATGCTTTTCTCCGTTGCAACATCCATGATCCCGTTCCTGCAGAACGACGATGCGAACCGTGCCCTCATGGGTTCGAACATGCAGCGTCAGGCCGTACCGCTTATGGTGACCGAATCTCCGGCCATCGGTACAGGTATGGAGCATAAGGCAGCCGTTGACTCCGGTGTTTGCGTAGTTTCTAAGAGCGCCGGCGTGATCGAGCGCTCCTCTTCCGAGATGATCACTCTCCGCAGAGATTCGGACGGTGAGATCGAGAAGTACATGCTTCAGAAGTTTAAGAGAAGCAACCAGAGCAACTGCTACAACCAGCGCCCCATCGTATTTGCAGGCGACCATGTTGAGGCCGGCGACGTTCTCGCTGACGGTCCTTCTACCTGCAACGGTGAGATCGCCCTCGGTAAGAACCCTCTCATCGGTTTCATGACCTGGGAAGGTTACAACTACGAGGATGCCGTTCTGCTTAGTGAGAAGCTGGTTCAGGATGATGTTTACACATCCATTCATATTGAGGAATACGAGACCGAAGCACGTGAGACGAAGCTCGGTAGCGAAGAGATCACCCGCGACGTTCCCGGTGTCGGCGATGAAGCCCTGAAAGACCTGGACGACAACGGTATCATCCGCATCGGTGCAGAGGTACGTGCCGGAGACATCCTGGTAGGTAAGGTTACCCCTAAGGGCGAGACCGAGCTTACCGCAGAGGAGAGACTCCTTCGTGCGATCTTCGGTGAGAAGGCGCGTGAGGTTCGTGATACCTCCCTTAAGGTTCCGCACGGAGCATATGGTACCGTCGTTGACGCGAAGGTATTCACCCGTGAGAACTGCGACGACCTGTCACCGGGCGTAACGAAGACGGTCCGCATCTACATTGCCCAGAAGAGAAAGATCTCCGTCGGCGATAAGATGGCAGGACGTCATGGTAACAAGGGTGTCGTTTCCCGCGTACTTCCCGTTGAGGACATGCCTTTCCTTCCGAACGGTCGTCCGCTCGATATCGTGCTGAACCCGCTCGGCGTTCCTTCCCGAATGAACGTAGGACAGGTACTTGAGATCCATCTGTCGCTTGCGGCGAAGGCTCTCGGCTTCGATATCTCCACACCGGTATTCGACGGTGCAAACGAAATCGACATTATGGACACTCTGGAGCTGGCAAATGACTATGTTAACTCCGAGTGGGAAGACTTCCAGAAGAAATATAAGGACACACTGAATAAAGAGGTTATGGATTATCTTGGTTCGCATCTGGAGCACAGAGAGCTCTGGAAGGGCGTTCCGATCTCCCGTGACGGTAAGGTTCAGCTTCGTGACGGTCGTACCGGCGAGATGTTCGACAGCCCGGTAACCATCGGACACATGAACTATCTGAAACTGCACCACCTGGTAGACGATAAGATCCATGCACGTTCGACAGGTCCTTACTCACTCGTTACCCAGCAGCCGCTCGGTGGTAAAGCACAGTTCGGCGGCCAGCGTTTCGGTGAAATGGAGGTTTGGGCGCTCGAGGCTTATGGCGCCGCTTATACCTTGCAGGAGATCCTGACCGTTAAGTCCGATGATATCATCGGCCGTGTTAAGACCTACGAGGCGATCATCAAAGGCCTCAACATTCCTTCGGCCGGCATTCCCGAGTCGTTTAAGGTTCTGATCAAGGAACTCCAGTCCCTGGGTCTGGACGTACGTGTTCTCCGCGATGATAACACCGAAGTTAAGATCATGGACACCAGTGAGTTCAATCAGGACTTCCGTTCGGTTATGGAAGGCGATACGAAGTACCGCGAGAGCAGCCGCGATTTCGCAGCCGGCGGCTTCCAGACACAGCGGTTCAATCTTCAGGGAGACCTGGAGGATGCGTCGGATGAAGATGAATACGATGACGACGAATTCGAAGACGAAGGTTTTGATGATTCAGAAGACGATTTTGAGTAGGGAGGACAGCCACCATGCCTGAAATGGAAAACGAGACATATCAGACGATGACATTTGATGCGATCCGCATCGGACTTGCTTCGCCGGAGAAGATCAGAGAGTGGTCCAAAGGCCAGGTAACGAAGCCGGAGACCATTAACTACAGAACGCTGAAGCCGGAAGTGGACGGCTTGTTCTGTGAGAGAATTTTCGGACCGAATAAGGACTGGGAATGTCATTGCGGTAAATACAAGAAGATCCGCTATAAGGGCGTGATCTGCGATCGTTGTGGTGTTGAGGTTACGAAGTCCAACGTACGTCGTGAGCGTATGGGACACATCGAGCTGGCAGCGCCGGTATCGCACATTTGGTACTTCAAGGGTATCCCGAGCCGCATGGGCTTGCTTCTGGATGTTTCCCCGAAGAACCTCGATAAAATTTTATACTTTGCATCTTACATTGTCCTCGATCCCGGCGAGACCGACCTCGTAAAGAAGCAGGTTCTCTCCGAGCAGGAGTACATGGATCATGTTGAGATGTACGGACGCAACGCTTTTAAGGCCGAGATGGGCGCTGAGGCTGTGAAGAAGCTGCTCGCTGAGATCGACCTGGATAAAGAAGCGGAAGAACTGAGCAATGAAGTCGTACATGCGAGCGGCCAGAAGAGAGCGCGTATCATGAAGCGTCTCGAGGTCGTAGAGGCATTCCGTAATTCCGGTAATAAGCCGGAGTGGATGATCCTCGACTGCATCCCGGTCATTCCTCCGGATCTGCGTCCTATGGTACAGCTCGATGGCGGTCGTTTTGCGACCTCTGACTTAAACGACCTGTACCGTCGTATCATCAACCGTAACAACCGTCTCGCTAAGCTTTTGGAGCTGCACGCGCCGGAGATCATTGTCCGCAACGAGAAGCGTATGCTTCAGGAGGCTGTGGACGCCCTGATCGATAACGGCCGTCGCGGTCGTCCGGTAACCGGTTCCGGTAACCGTACGCTGAAATCTCTGTCTGAGATGCTCAAAGGTAAGCAGGGACGTTTCCGCCAGAACCTCCTCGGTAAGCGTGTCGACTATTCCGGTCGTTCCGTTATCGTCGTTGGTCCTGAACTTAAGATCTACCAGTGCGGTCTCCCGAAGGAGATGGCGATCGAGCTGTTCAAGCCTTTCGTTATGAAAGAGCTGGTTAAGAATGGTTCCGCTCACAACATCAAGAGCGCGAAGAAGATGGTCGAGAAGCTCCAGCCCGAGGTTTGGGACGTTCTCGAGGACATCATCAAAGAGCATCCGGTTATGCTGAACCGTGCACCTACACTGCACCGCCTGGGTATCCAGGCGTTCGAGCCGATCCTCGTAGAAGGTAAGGCGATCAAGCTTCACCCGCTCGTATGTACCGCGTTCAACGCCGACTTCGACGGTGACCAGATGGCAGTTCACCTTCCTCTGTCTGTGGAAGCACAGGCTGAGTGCCGTTTCCTGCTTCTGTCCCCGAATAACCTGTTGAAGCCTTCGGACGGCGGCCCTGTTGCCGTTCCTTCTCAGGATATGGTTCTCGGTATCTACTACCTGACCCAGGAGCGCGAAGGCGAGATCGGCGAAGGTATGGTATTCCGCAACGTAAACGAAGCGATCATGGCTTACGAAAACCGCGTGATCAAGCTGCAGTCTAAGATCAAGGTTCGTATCAACAAGAAGCTTGAGGACGGCACCGAGGTTTCCGGTATCGTAGATTCCACTGTAGGTCGTTTGATCTTCAACGAGATCATCCCGCAGGATCTGGGCTTCGTAGAGCGTAATAAGCCGGAGGATTACCTCCTGCCGGAAGTTAACTTCCTCGTTAAGAAGAAGGAACTCAAGAAGATCCTCGAAAAAGTTATCAATACACATGGCGCTACCCGCACCGCAGAAGTTCTCGATGCGATCAAGGCCATGGGTTATAAGTACTCCACGAGAGCTGCCATGACGGTTTCCGTCAGCGACATGACCGTACCTGAGAAGAAGAAGGAAATGATCGCAGAGGCAGAGAAGCGCGTAGAGGAGATCGCAAAGCGCGCACGTCGTGGTTGGCTGACCGAAGAAGAGCGTTACAAAGAGACCGTCGATACATGGAGAGAAACGGACGATGCGCTCACCGCAGCCCTTCTTTCGAACCTTGACAAATATAACAACATATTCATGATGGCAGATTCCGGTGCCCGTGGTTCCGATAAGCAGATCAAGCAGCTGGCCGGCATGCGTGGTATGATGGCCGATACGACCGGACGTGCGATCGAACTCCCGATCAAGTCCAACCTGCGTGAGGGTCTGTCCGTACTCGAGTACTTCATTTCCGCACACGGTGCGCGTAAAGGTCTGTCCGATACAGCGCTTCGTACTGCCGACTCCGGTTACCTGACCCGTCGTCTCGTCGATGTATCCCAGGATCTCATTATCCGCGAAGTAGACTGCTGCGCAGATAAGATCGCTGAGAAGGGTCCGGACGCGATCCCTTACATGGAAATCAAGGCGTTCATGGACGGCCAGGAAGTCGTTGAGAGCCTCGAGGAGCGTATTACCGGACGTTTCATCGCCGAGAACATCGTAGATCCGGAAACCGGGGAAATGATCGTTAAGGCGAACCACATGGTAACTCCGAGAAGAGCATCCCGTGTTATTAAGACTCTGGAGAAGCTCGGAAGAGATTCCGTGAAGATCCGTACCATCCTGTCCTGTAAGTGCCGCAACGGCGTATGTGCAAAGTGCTACGGTGCGAACATGGCTACCGGTGAGCCGGTACACATGGGTGAAGCAGTCGGTATCATCGCTGCCCAGTCCATCGGTGAGCCCGGTACACAGCTTACGATGAGAACGTTCCACACCGGTGGTGTTGCCGGTGGTGATATCACACAGGGTCTTCCCCGTGTCGAGGAACTTTTCGAAGCACGTAAGCCGAAGGGTCTTGCGATCATCGCAGAGTTCGCAGGTCATGTTACCATTACCGAGTCCCGTCGCGGTCTGCGTGAGGTTACGATCACAGACGAAGACGGACTTGCTAAGACCTACGCGATCCCTTACAGCTCCCGTATCTGCGTTCAGGACGGCAGCTATGTAGAGGCCGGTGATCCTCTTACCAACGGTTCCATCAATCCTCACGACATCCTTAAGGTTAAGGGCGTTCGTGCGGTTCAGGATTACATGACCCATGAAGTTCAGAGAGTATATCGTCTTCAGGGTGTTGAGATCAATGATAAGCACATCGAAGTCATCGTTCGCCAGATGCTGAAGAAGGTTCGCGTCGAGGCTTCCGGAGATAGCATGGTTCTTCCGGGCAGCACGATGGATGTACTGGATTTCGAGCAGATGAACGAGCAGCTGATCGCCGAGGGTAAGGCACCCGCAGAAGGCAAGATCAACATGATGGGTATCACGAAGGCCTCTCTGGCCACGAATTCGTTCCTGTCGGCTGCATCCTTCCAGGAGACCACGAAGGTTCTGACCGAAGCCGCGATCAGCGGTAAGATCGACCCGCTCACCGGTCTGAAGGAGAACGTTATCATCGGTAAGCTCATCCCGGCAGGTACCGGCATGAAGAACTACGGAGAGATCCGCTTCAATACCGACTTCGACATGGAGAACATCCGCCTGGCTGCTGAGCGCGAGCGCAACCGCAGAAAGACGACCGAGGAAGACGAGGACGATGATGATCTTCTGCAGCTTTCGCTGGACGAACTCGACGATGTCGAGGGCGATTTCGCGGGAGATGAGGACATCGACGGAGCAGATTCCGAGGACGAATTCTCTGACGATCTCGCAGATGCATTTAAAGATATTTTCGCTGATGAACTCGGCGATCCGTCTGATAAGGACGAATAATAAAAGGAAAACGGCCATCGCCCGAAAGAGCGGTGGCCGTTTTTTGCTTGACGAAAACCGGTTTTTTCGGGTAAAATGAATATGATGTGATAAAAACACAGTTTGAACTAGGAAGGTTCGCAACGCGAACCCATAACAAGAAGAAAGGAGCCACGATGATCAAAAAGAAAAAGAACGACATCGAGATGATGGAAAAATACGCGCAGTTGTGTACCTGGTGCGGCACCATCGATGCCTCGTTGTATAAGAAATACAACGTTAACCGCGGACTCCGTGATATTACCGGTAAGGGTGTCCTGGCCGGACTGACGAAGATATCACTGATCGAATCAAAGAAGGAAAATGAAGACGGAACGGTGACTCCGATCGACGGACGTCTCCTGTATCGGGGGATCGATATCCATGATCTGGTCAATGGCTTTGTGAAGGACGGTCGTTTCGGTTTCGAAGAAACGGCTTATTTTTTACTCTTCGGCGCCCTGCCGAACCGGGAACAGCTGAAGGAATTTGAGGGGATCCTGGCGCAGAACCGGACATTGCCCACGAATTTTACACGCGACGTTATCATGAAAGCTCCGAGTAAGGACATGATGACCTCCCTGTCGAAGAGCATCCTGACGCTGGCGTCGTATGACAACGACACGGACGACCTGTCGCTGCCCAATGTACTGGCGCAGTGCATCATGCTCATCAGTGTATTTCCGATGCTCGCTGTGTACGGCTATCATGCCTACAACCACTACGAGCGCGGCAACAGTTTTTACATCCACTATCCGGATCCGAAGCTCTCCACGGCGGAGAACTTCCTGCGCATGCTGCGCCCGGATAAAAGTTATACGAAGCTCGAGGCGCAGGTACTGGACCTCGCGTTCATCCTCCATATGGAGCACGGAGGGGGCAATAATTCGACGTTTACGACGCATGTGGTATCCAGTTCGGGTACGGACACTTATTCGGCCATAGCGGCCGCCCTGGGCTCGCTAAAGGGGCCTAAGCACGGCGGCGCGAACCTGAAGGTCATCGCGATGATGCGAGACCTCAAGAAGCACGTGAAGCACCTGGATGACCCGGCGGAGGTGGAAGAGTATCTGGTGAAGCTCCTGCATAAGGAAGCTTTCGACCAGCAGGGCCTGATCTACGGCATGGGCCACGCGGTCTACTCGATCTCGGACCCGCGTGCCGAGATCTTCCGCGGTTTCGTCGAGAAACTTGCAGCAGAGAAAGGCTACGAGAAGGAATTCGCCCTGTATTCCATGATCGAAGAGCTGGCACCGAAGGTCATTGCCCGCGAACGCCATATCTACAAGGGCGTTTCGGCCAATGTTGACTTTTACAGCGGCTTTGTCTACAGCATGCTCGGCATCCCCGAGGAACTGTATACGCCGATGTTCGCTATAGCCCGTATCGTCGGCTGGAGCGCGCACCGCATTGAGGAACTGATCAACTGTGACAAGATCATTCGCCCAGCATACATGAGCGTGGCGGACGAAAACACATACATCGATCTGGATGAAAGATAAGGAAAAGGGGCTGTCCTACGGGACCCCCTTTTTCGTTGTATTTGATACGGCCAGACGGTGAAAACGGCCGATTTTCCTCTATGAAGGCGCCGGATTTTGTGTTATAATTTAAGGTAAGCCACAGATCCGGAAGAACGGACCGGCAACAGGGGGTAGAAGATGGAGCAGCAGAGGACCAAATTCAAAACGCCCGCGGACTCCCGCACGGAGTGGATGAAGGTCATACAATATGAGGACATCAACGGCAGCGGGCGGTTGTTCGGCGGCCGGCTGATGGAGTGGATGGACGAAGTCGCGGGTATCGCCGCGACACGGCATTGCAACGATTATGTAACTACGGCTGCGGTAGATAACCTGCAGTTTAAGAACGGCGCTTACATCAACGACATGGTGGTGATCGTCGCCATCCCTACCTATGTGGGGCGGACGTCGATGGAGGTCCGGGTGGACGTGTACATCGAGAGCCGCGAGGACGGCAGCCGGCGCGTCATTAACCGCGCGTACTTCACGGAAGTTTGCGTGAGTAAGGAGGGCTGCCCCAAGCCGGTGGAATACGGCCTGCAGCTCGTGACGGAGAACGACCGCATCGAGTGGGACGGCGCACAGAAGCGGATCGAGGTGCGCAAGCACCGCCGCAATGAAGGCTTTTAAGCCTTTGGAGGCACTATGGAACGCAGTAAGATCATAATCCGGACCGGTTTCCTCGGAATTCTGGTCAATATGATCCTGGCCGCTTTTAAGGCGGTGGTGGGCTGGCTTTCCGGCTCCATCGCCATTATCCTGGACGCGGTCAATAACTTAAGCGATGCGTTGTCTTCGGTGATCACGATCATCGGTGCGCGTTTCGCCGTGAAAAAACCGGATAAGGACCACCCGTTCGGGCACGGACGTTCGGAGTACGTGGCTGCCAGCGTGATTGCGGTGATCATCCTGTACGCAGGTGTTACGGCGCTGATCGAATCGGTGAAGAAGATCATTCACCCGACCACGCCGGACTACGGCGTCCCGACGCTGATCATCGTCGCGGTCGCTGTCCTGGTGAAGATCTTTCTGGGACGGCATTTCATATCCGTCGGAAAGAAGGTGGACTCGGAGACGCTCGTCGGATCGGGACGTGACGCCCTGATCGACTCGATCGTTTCCTTCGCGACCCTGGTCGCGGCGGTCATCTTCATGACCACGTCGGTGCGGATCGAAGCCTATCTCGCGGCGGGCATTTCCCTGCTGATGATCCGCGCGGGCATCGACATCCTGCGGGATACACTGTCCAAGATATTGGGAGAGCGCCCCAGTTCCGAGAAGGCCCGTGAGATCAAGAAGATCGTCATGGAGTACCCGGAGGTGTACGGGGTCTACGATCTGGTCCTGCACAACTACGGACCGGAGGTGCTGATCGGCTCGCTGCATGTGGAAGTCCGGGACGACATGACCGTCGCCGAACTGGACCGCCTGGAACGAGACATTTCCGAGCGTATCTTTGACGACTGCCGCGTGGTACTGACCGGCATCAGCGTCTACGGGCGCAACATGCGGGATGACCATGTGAATGACCTTTTGAAGGACATTCGCAGGATCGTGATGGACCACGAGTACGTCCTTCAAATGCATGGCTTTTATTTGAATAAGGAAACTAAGGACATACAGTTTGACGTCGTCATCGACTACGACGCGCCGGATCGTATGGCCGTGTATCGGGAGACGGTGCAGGATGTCTGCGAGCATTTCCCGGAGTATAAATTCAAGATCACGTTTGACGCGGACGTCAGTGATTGAGACAGGAGGTTTTATCATGGATGAAGTATTGGAGTTTTTAAAGAAGGCGGAAACGTATTATCTGGCGACGGTAGAGGGCGACCAGCCCCGTGTGCGTCCGTTCGGCACGATCCATAAGTTTGACGGTCGCCTGTATATCCAGACCGGTAAGGTAAAGGATGTGTCTCACCAGCTCGAGGCGAACCCGAAGTTCGAGCTTTGCGCGTTTTGCAACGGCACCTGGCTGCGCATCGCGGGCAAGCTGATCCCCGACGAGCGTATCGAGGCGAAGGAGAGCATGCTGGATGCATATCCGACCCTGAAGCACATGTATGCGGCGGATGATGACAACACCGAAGTTCTGTACATGCAGGACGTCGTAGCGACATTTTCCTCGTTCACGACTTCACCGAAGACGATCGAATTCTAAAAGGCGGACCGATACATGCAAAAATACAACAGTCCTTTGTTAAATGCAGTGGACGATATCGTTGATTACATGCTTCTGAACCTGCTGACGTTAGTGTGTTGCATCCCAGTGTTCACCATCGGAGCGGCGATGACCGCGCGTACATTTACCGCGATGAAGATGCTCCGCGGCCAGTCCGAGGGCATCAAGAAGCCCTTCTTCCGCTCGTTTAAGCAGAACTTCAGGCAGGCGACCATCCTGACGGTGATCATGTTCGCCATGTTGCTGTTCCTCTTCTGGGACTGGAACCTGGTGGGCCAGGAGCAGGCGGGGCTGGCGACGAAGGCGCTGCTCTTCGGAGCGACGATCTTCGTGTTCATGATCTCGTGGATGGTGTTCCCCTTCCTATCCCGTTACACGGTGACGATCGGGGAGGCACTGAAGGGAGCGTTCGTCATGTCGTTCACGCACCTGTTCCACTCGTTCTTCGGCCTGGTGATCATCATTGCCCCGATCCTGTTTGGTGTGTGGCATATGTACTGGGCGTGGCTCATCTGGCTTGCGCTCACGACGGCGACCCTGATCATCAACACGAATTTCTTTATCAAAGCTTTCGATAAATTCGAACGCGAGCAGCGCATCGGCGCGTACGAGAATGCGACCGATGAGGAGCTCGCGGCGTTCGAGAAGCCGAAGAAAGAGCGCAAGTCAAAGAAGCCTGAGGTGCATAGACACACATTGTCCGAGGCGGCAGCGCTGGTGAACAAAGCGGCGGAGGAAGAGGACGAGGCTGGCGAGGAACTGACGTCCGCAGGAGAGACGGCGGAAGATTTTGAAGAGGCCGAGAGAGCAGAAGACGAGGCTGAAAATTCGGAGAATTAGAAGAAGCTAAGAGGCCGAGAAAGCAGAAGACAAACCCGGAATTCTGAAGTTTCAGAAGAGAGAGTTCGGAAACTGTAAATATCGAATGATTAAATATGGAAAAGTCGGGAGTGACCTGTATGGTCACTCCCGACTTGCATTTTAGGCATTCGATCGGAAGCCCCCATCACTTATAAGTATTTGGCTACCGTCATTGCATCTTATAATGAGTGAGGTTTGTATAAGATGCAATTTAAGAGAAGCTTCATAAGCACATGCATCCGATAGCGTGTCGAGGCAGCATAGGATGCAAAAGCAAGAAGCCGGAATTTCAAAATGCATCCTATGGCGTGGCGATACGCGCCTGGGATGCATAGGGGAGCGGGCCGAAGACTGCCGTGAGGAGAAAACGAGTTCCGGTGGCAGGCTTTTAAATCCAGGAAGTGAGCCGAAGACTGCCGTGAGAAGATAAAGCGTCCCGGTGGCAGGCTTTTAAACCCGGGAAGTGAGCCGAAGACTGCCGTGAGAAGATAAAGCGTCCCGGTGGCAGGCTTTTAAACCCGGGAAGTGAGTCGAAGACTGCCGTGAGGAGAAAACGAGTTCCGAGGCAGTCTTTAACACGCGGAAAGTGACACAAAAACAGCGCCGTGGTTGACACGGCGCTGTTGGAAACATGAGATACGTGCGGCATAGAACAGGCGCAGCTAAAACCGGAACAACCTCAGCGCCGAAATCCCCATCCTACCGGTTTTCATATTCCGCAGACTCTTTCGAGATCTGCATCTGGTAGTGGCTCGGGGAGACACCATACTCCTTCTTAAATGCACGGTAGAAACTGGAGTAATCCGTGAAGCCGCAGTTGGTGAAGGTCGAGAGAATCTCGCCGTTTTCACGAAGCGCGTCGCGGAATAAGGCAAGGCGCTTTTTTTGGATGTATTTGTGGATCGAGATGCCCAGGTGTTCTTTGAACACGTGGGAGATGTGGCACTTGCTTACGAAGAACTCGCGTGCCAGGTCGTCGAGCGAGATCGGCTCGGTGAGATGGTTGTCGATGTAGGCGATCAGGCTCTGCGACAAATGCGCCGTCTCACGCAGCTTCGGCGGATTATCCCGCTCGTAGATGCTGCGGTTGATATCCAGGATCAGGCCGGAGATCAGCAGGTCGACCTTTGCATCCTTACCGAAGCGTGTCTGGTGCGTCTCCTGGATGATCTCGAAGAGCTTTGACTGGAATGCATTGAAGGCGATGGTATCGTAGTGGTGGATATAGCGGTGCTCCTCCTCCGCCAGCTGGAAGATATATGCAAAGTCGGGGGAAATGCTTCGGAAGTGCTGGTAGTAGTCGCGGCTGACCCACAGGACGAAACGCTGGTAGCGCTTTCCGGGATCGTGTGAGATCGCATAGTGCGAGACGCCCGGCGGCATCAGAACGACATCGCCCGGCACCAACTGGTGCGGATCGGTCCCGATATTGAATTCGATGTTCCCATTAACGAAGAAATAGATCTCGTAGTAAGAATGGGAGTGCGGCTGCGTAGGTGTAAAGTGCAGGTCGCTGTAATAGAAGATCTCGAAATCTTCGGATATCATATATTGGCGCGTCGTAAATACGGTGCGCAGATCTTTTCTGAGTTCGTTTGGCATATTACTTTTCCTATCGTTTTTGTGGATGTTTATACGATTTTTGTTGAAAACAGTCGCACAAACTGTGCGAATTGCCCCCAACTAAAACAATTATAACATAATAGCACAGGTTTTGCAATACAGTCGACAATGTTAGCAATGGTAGTACTTTTAAAAATATTTTATAATTCATTCAAGTAGGGAAAGCGGAACGGATAAAGGAGAAGCAGACTCCTGTTTCGTGATTTCCATACCAGACAAATCCCCATCAAGAAAAGAAGATCACATTTTAATGAATTGAATGACGTGTGTAGCGCGACCCCGGATGGGTGCGCTTTCGTTTTTGCGTGAAAGGATTTGCCTGTGGTTAGGAGGAGTAGAGAAAAAGTGGAAGCAGAAACAAAGCCTATTGAGCCAAAGGCTGATTACGGATTACCGACCACAAAACTCAAAGGTCACAAAACCAGTTACATGCGGCGTTACTGGCAGTTATATGCCATGCTGTTGCTGCCGGTCGTGTACTTTATCATATTTAAGTACATTCCCATGATCTATGTGCAGGCTGCCTGGAAGGATTATAAACTGGATGGAACCAGCATCTGGAACATGCCTTGGACGTCGAAGAACGGTTGGAAGCATTTCATTGATGTATTTAAGAATAAGCAGTTTAAGCAGGCGCTGTGGAATACAGTCACCCTGAACCTGTTGGATCTGGTAGTCGGATTTGCGGTTCCGATCATCTTCGCATTGATCCTGAACGAACTTCGTATGAAGAAGTTTAAGAGAACGGTGCAGACCGTTGCATACATGCCGCACTTCCTTTCATGGGTCGTTATCTACGGCCTGGCAGTTCAGCTGTTCGCAACGAACACCGGTATCGTTAACAATGCACTCGAAGGTATGGGCATTCCCCGTATCGGTTTCCTGGATAAAGAGATCCCATGGATCATCATGTATGTCCTGATCGGTATCTGGCAGAGTTTCGGTTGGAACTCGATCCTGTACCTGGCGGCGATCACATCCATTAACCCCGAACTGTATGAGGCAGCATCGGTGGATGGCGCCGGAAGATTTAAAAAGATGTGGCACATTACCCTGCCGGGTATTCGTCCTACCATCGTTATCCTGTTGATCATGAGCATCGGTAACATCATCGGTTCCGGTTTCGATCGTCCGTACGCGTTGCAGAAGCCGCTCGTGCTCAATGTATCGGAAGTACTTTCTACCTACATTTACAAGATCGGTATCGTCGGAAGTAAGTGGGAGAGAGGTATTGCGATCGGCCTGTTCCAGTCCGTAGTCGGAGTATTCTTCCTGCTGACGGCGAACAAACTGGCCAGAAAATTAGGAGATCGAGGTATTTGGTAAGATGAAGATGAAAGAAAACAGTACGCCGGAGTTGGAGCTTCCCGTTGCGTCGAAACGCAAAAGCAAACTCAACCGGCTTCATGCCAGCGATTATGTATTCATTATAATATGCATATTCGTGATCATAATCTGCCTGTTGCCTTTGGTGAACCTGTTGGCACGTTCACTGTCCGGATCGGAATACCTGATCCGAAACAAGGTTTCCCTTTGGCCGAAAGGATTTAACCTGACTGCTTACGAGGCAGTATTCAAAGAGTCCGAATATCGCTGGGCATTTGTATGGACCGTCTTCCTGACGGTAGTGGGAACATTACTTTCCCTGACTATGACGACGCTGTGTGCGTTCCCGTTGATCTTTGATAAGTTAAAGGGCCGCGGCGCCATGAACATCATGATCACCATCACGATGTTCTTCAATGCCGGCACCATGCCGAACTATTTGCTGTTCAAGCAGTTAAACATGTTGGACACACCGTACGTACTTTTGATACCGTTCTGTCTGTCCGTATTCAATATGATCATCATGCGTAGCTTCTTCTACGGAATTCCGGACTCCCTGCGTGAGTCTGCAGAACTGGACGGAGCGAGCTTCTTCCAGATCCTCACGAAGATCTACCTGCCGCTTTCGAAGCCGGTCATCGCGACATTGGCCCTGTATTATGCGGTAGGCCGTTGGAACGGTTATTCCGACGCGTTGATGTTCGCACATAACAATAAAAAGAACTGGCCGTTGCAGCTGTACCTGTGGAACATGCTTCAGGGACAGAGCAACATCGATACAACACTCGATAACAGTTCCGTCGGTTACGCCGAACAGACGAAGGCGGCCGTCGTTATGTTTTCCACCATTCCGATCCTGTGCATCTATCCGTGGTTGCAGAAGTATTTCATCCACGGTGTAACGGTCGGAGCGGTTAAGGAATGATCCACGTTAGTAGCAGCAATGTTATTATATATATCAAGAAAGGAATTGTAACTATGAAGAAACAAGCTATTGCATTGGCGCTTGCAGCGTCCATGACAGCGACACTTGTTGGTTGTGGTGAGAAGGATACTAAGGAAACTACCACAGCCAATGCGACACAGGCTCCGGGCGGAACTGAAGCTACAAAGGCTACCGAGGGCGGCAACAATGATACTACCACGGTTGCAGATCCCGGCACTAAGGCTGAAACTCCTGAGTTCTCGAACGGTAAGTTCAAAGAGACTAAGAAGATCCGCGTAGAAGTTTACGATCGTTCCCCTGAGGGCGGCACAGATGCAGCTGACAACATGTACACCGACTACATCAAGAAGGGCATGTTGGAGGATCACAACGTAGAAGTTGAGTTCGTAAAGGTTCCTCGTTGGACCGAGGGTCAGGAACTGAACAACCTGCTTTCCGCAGGAACCGCTCCTGATATCTGCGTAACTTACGACTACCCGACCATTCAGAACTACGCTAACCGTGGCGGTGTTCTGGATATGGCTCCGTTCCTTAACGATTACAAGGCTGACTGCCAGAACCTTTGGACCTGGCTGGGCGACACCAACATCAACTGGAATAAGGATCCGAAGACCGGAACCATCTGGGCGATCGAAGGTAAGAGAGCTACATCTAACCGTATCGTTACTTTCATCCGTAAGGACTGGCTGGATAAGTTAGGACTTAAGGAGCCCACCACGAAGGAAGAGTTCGAGAAGTGCCTCGTTGCTTTCCGTGACAATGCTTCTACTCTCCTCGGCGACGACGCTGATAAGATGATCCCTTACTCCGTATCCTACGATGTAGGTTGGAGAGCAGGTACTCTTATCGAGTCTTTCATTGACCCTAACATCTCTGACCGTGACTACTATGTAAACGGTTTCGATGATAGAAAGTTCACCATGCCTGGTACCAAGGATGCGATCAAGCTCCTCAACAAGTGGTACAACGATGGCCTTATGTGGAAGGATTTCGCTCTGTATGGTGCGGATGACGCTACTGAGGACAACAACATGAAGGCTGGTTTCGTAGGCGCTATCACTCACAACTGGGATTACGTATTCCGTAACGGCGACAAGTCCATCAACGCTGAACTGAAGAACCTGGTTGGCGCAGATGCTAAGTTCGTAGCTATCGATCCGTTCGAAGATAAGAACGGTACACACACTAAGTTCGTTACCTCTACAGCTGGTGACCGTAAGTTGTTCTTCCCTGCTACATGTAAGGAGCCTTTGGCTTGCCTTATGTACCTGGATTGGATCTCTGATCCTGAGCACATCCAGTTCCTGCAGCTCGGTGAAGAGGGCGTAGGCCACGAGAAGTCTGCTGATGGTAAGTACTACATTACAAAGAAGATCGAAGGCGGCAACAAGGCGTTCATGAACTCCGGTAGCAACATCGACCTTACGATCACCTGCAACGGTCTCCGTCTTGCAACTGAGGAAGCTACCACATTGACAACCGCTAACAGCTATGCTGAGAACGATCCCGCTCTTGTAGCAGGCGCTGATAAGATTGCTAAGACCAACATGAGATACGACAAGAACGTAGCAGTTGGTGCGATCGAGGCTGAAGATGGCCAGGGCCAGATCCTCGGCGATAAGAGAAACGCTGCATTCCAGAAGGCTGTTGTATGTAAGCCCGATCAGTTTGATAGCGTTTGGGATGAGAACATGGCTGATTACATGACCTCCGGTGGTCAGGAGATCCACGATGAGCGTGACGAAGCATGGGTTAAGACCTATGGCGACGTTTCTTCTCTTCCGCAGTAATATCGCATAATCATTCGACACTAGTCAAATAGTTACTCAATAATCACGAATCCCCCTATTCATATCTGGTTTCAGTATGTTATAGGGGGATTTGTGTCTATTATAGTTTGAAATAAGGGATTATCAGTGTGTACGGGAAGCTCCTTCGCGAGCCAGGAAAGGGATAACCAAATTGTAGAGGGAAATTAAAAAGGAATAATAATCTGTTAGGATCATCCCAAATCAAAAGGAGAGGAGGCATTTAGGTTAGAAACAGATGTTGGAAAAAGATAGGGATGCGCTTTTTCTGCTTTATAGAACGAGAGGAAATAATATGAAAGGAAAACAAATCATACGTAATCATGTATACGTTGTGCTTTTTGCACTTCTGTTTATTGCTGCGCTTGGTTTTGGCACTGTTTCAGCCGAAGCTTCGACATCTCGTGATAGCGGGATGGAGCTGGTGGCAGCGCCTGTGAGCGTGGATGCATTATTCGGCAGTTCATTCAGGATACACAAAGAGTTTACCCTGAATTTTAATTCCGGTGGTGGCTCGGGAAGTCAGTCAGCTGTTTTCTCAAGCACCGGCTCTATCACATTGCCGAGTTGTAGGTATTCAAAAACCGGTTATCATTTTACCGGTTGGAAGATCGGATCCCGTGTCTACTCAGAGGGGTCTAAATTTGCATGTGATTCGTACGGATCTACAACTGCAACCGCGCAGTGGTCGGCAAATAGTTATACGGTCAGATATGATGCAAACGGTGGTTCCGGTTCCATGTCGAATACATCTGCAACCTACGATTCGAGTTTTAATCTTAGATATAATAGCTTTTCCAGAACCGGTTATTCGTTTGCGGGCTGGTCATGCAACGGTTCGAATTACAGTGATCATGCGTCTGTGAGAAATCTTACAACCAGTGGTACGGTTACAATGTATGCCCGGTGGAGCCCGAACTCGATCACGATCTATTTTGAAGATGGCGGGGGCTATGGGTCGCAGTCGCCGATCTATACCTCATATGGAAGCTCGGTAACACTTCCGGTTTGCTCTTATGCACGGGATGGTTACCATTTTACAGGATGGAAGATCAACGGAACGGTTTATTCCGCTGGATCGTCTATATCAAACCCCTGTACCGGCGGTCAGGTCTCTGCAACGGCTCAGTGGGCAGTAAATACCTATACCATCGCGTTTAGTGCGAACGGCGGCTCAGGTTCCATGGGCAGTATTACTGCGGCGTATGGCACGGCGGTCACACTTCCGGCCAATGGATTTTCCAAAACGGGCAGTTCATTTACCGGATGGACCTGTAACGGAACCAGTTATGGCAACGGAGCTTCCGTAAAGAATCTTACTTCAATTAACGGAGCAACGGTCACTATGACCGCGCAGTGGAGGGCGAACGGTTACACGATCTACTTCGAAGATAATGGTGGAACCGGAACGCAGTCTCCTATCTCTACAACTTACGGCGCGACGGTGACATTGCCCGCATGTTCGTTCGCCCGCACGGGTTACCGGTTTGCGGGATGGAAGATCAACGGTAAGGTCTACAATGCAGGCGATAAGGTACAGAACCTCTGCACCGGCGGCCAGGTTGCTGCAACGGCGCAGTGGACACCGATCACCTACACGATCGCCTTTGCGGCAAACGGTGGCAGCGGTACGATGTCGAGCATTACGTTGAAGTACGATGAGACCAAAGCACTGCCGAAATGTGCTTTCAGTATCACCGGCAGTTCATGTACCGGATGGACCTGGAACGGAAAGACTTATGCAAACGGAGCTTCCGTAAAGAACCTTACCTCTACGAACGGAGCGACATTAACCTTTACCGCGCAGTGGAAGGTGAACAGTTACACGATCGTCTTTGAAGAAAACGGCGGAACCGGAACACAGCCTAATATCAGTACAACTTACGGCGCGACGGTTACATTGCCCGTATGTTCGTTCGCACGCACGGGCTACACCTTTGCGGGATGGAAGATCAACGGAACGGTCTACAAAGCAGGCGATAAAGTAAAGAATCTCTGCACCGGCGGCCAGGTCGTGGCAACGGCGCAGTGGACACCGATCACCTACACGATCGCTTTTGCGGCAAATGGCGGAACCGGTACGATGTCGAGCATTACGTTGAAGTACGATGAGACCAAAGCGCTGCCGAAATGTGCTTTCAGTATCACGGGCAGTTCATGTACCGGATGGACCTGGAATGGAAAGACATACGCAAACGGAGCTTCCGTAAAAAACCTTACCTCTACGAACGGGGCGACATTAACCTTTACCGCACAGTGGAAGGCGAACAGTTACACGATCGTCTTTGAAGAAAACGGCGGAACCGGAACACAGTCTCCCATCAATACAACATACGGCGCGACGGTTACATTGCCCGCATGTTCGTTCGCACGTTCAGGCTACAGCTTTTCGGGATGGAAGATCAATGGAACGGTCTACAAAGCAGGCGACAAGGTAAAGAACCTCGTAACCGGCGGCCAGGTCATGGCAACGGCTCAGTGGAAGGGCAATCCTTACACCATCACCTTTGCAGCAAACGGCGGAACCGGAACGCAGTCTAATATCAGTACAACATACGGCACGACGGTGACATTGCCTGCATGCTCGTTTACACGCACCGGCTACACCTTTGCGGGATGGAAGATCGGCAGCAAGATCTATAAAGCAGGCGATAAAGTCAAGGATCTCGTAACAAGCGGCAAAATCACTGCAACGGCGCAGTGGACACCGATCACCTACACGATCGCCTTTGCAGCAAATGGCGGAACCGGATCGATGTCCAAAATTACCGTCAAATATGATGAAACAAAAGCGCTTCCGAAATGTTCGTTCAGCAAAGCCGGGAGTACGTTTGCAAGCTGGAAATGGAATGATAAGACATATGCAAACGGAGCTTCCGTAAAGAACCTTACCTCTACGAACGGAGCGACATTAACGTTTACCGCGCAGTGGAAGGCGAACAGTTACACGATCGTCTTTGAAGAAAACGGCGGAACCGGTACGCAGGCTAATATCAGTACAACATACGGCGCGACGGTTACATTGCCCGTATGTTCATTCGCACGCACGGGGTACACCTTTGCGGGATGGAAGATCAACGATACGGTCTACAAAGCAGGCGATAAGGTAAAGAATCTCTGCACCGGCGGCCAGGTCGTGGCAACGGCGCAGTGGACACCGATCACCTACAAGATAGCCTTTGCGGCAAACGGCGGAACCGGTACGATGTCGAACATTACGGTGAAGTACAATGAGACGAAAACACTTCCGAAATGTTCGTTCAGCAAAGCCGGGAGCTCATTTACCGCATGGAAATGGAATGATAAGACATATGCAAACGGAGCTTCCGTAAAGAACCTTACATCTACAAACGGAGCAACGATTACCTTTACCGCGCAGTGGAAGGCGAACAGCTACACGATCGTCTTTGAAGATAACGGCGGAACCGGAACGCAGGCTAATATCAGTACAACGTACGGCGCAACAGTGACATTGCCCGTATGTTCGTTCGCACGCACGGGCTACACCTTTGCGGGATGGAAGATCAACAATACGGTCTACAAAGCGGGCGATAAGGTAAAGAATCTCTGCACTGGCGGTCAAGTCGTGGCTACGGCTCAGTGGACACCGATCACGTACAAGATCGCCTTTGCGGCAAACGGCGGAACCGGTACGATGTCGAGCATTACGTTGAAGTATGATGAGACCAAAGCGCTGCCGAAATGCGCGTTCAGCTACACCGGAAGTTCGTTTACCGGATGGAAATGGAACGGAAAGACATACGCAAACGGAGCTTCCGTAAAGAACCTTACTTCTACGAACGGAGCGACATTAACATTTACCGCGCAGTGGAAGGCGAACAGTTACACGATCGTCTTTGAAGAAAACGGCGGAACCGGAACGCAGGCTAATATCAGTACAACGTACGGCGCGACGGTTACATTGCCCGTATGTTCGTTCGCCCGCACAGGCTACAGCTTTGCGGGATGGAAGATCAACGGAACGGTCTACAAAGCAGGCGATAAGGTAAAGAATCTCTGCACCGGCGGTCAAGTCATGGCTACGGCTCAGTGGAAGGGCAATCCTTACACGATCGCCTTTTCGTCAAACGGCGGAAGCGGAAAGCAGTCTTCTGTCAATACAACGTACGGCGAGACGGTGACATTGCCCGCATGCTCGTTCACACGCACCGGCTGTAGCTTTGCCGGATGGAAGATCGGTAGCAAGGTCTATAAAGCAGGCGAAAAGGTGAAGAATCTCTGCACCGGCGGCCAGGTTGTGGCAATCGCTCAGTGGAAGGGAAATCCCTACACGATCGTTTTTGAAGAAAACGGCGGAACCGGAACGCAGGCTAATATCAGTACAATGTATAGCGCGACGGTGACATTGCCCGCGTGTTCTTTCGCCCGCACCGGTTACAGCTTTGCTGGATGGAAGATCAACGGAACGGTCTATAAAGCTGGCGATAGGGTAAAGAACCTCTGCACCGGCGGTCAAGTTGTGGCTACGGCTCAGTGGAAAGGGAATACCTACACGGTTCAGTTTGACCCGAGCGGCGGCGTAGGCAACATGGATGATCAGGTTATGGTCTACGGAACGTCGAAGAAGCTGAGCTTGAATACCTTTACGAAGACCGGCTACACATTTGCCGGCTGGACGCGTACAAAGGGCTCCACAACAATAGATTTAAAAGATGAACAGGCGGTTGCAACACTGGCACCGCGTCAGGGACAGGTAGTGACGCTTTATGCGGTTTGGCATCGAAATCCGACCTATTCATTGATCTTTAACCCCATGGGCGGCACAGGTTACATGGAGCAGGAATATTTCGTATGGGGTGTTCCTCAGAAGATCCAGAAGAACCAGTTTAAATACTTTGGAAAGGTATTTGTCGGATGGTCTAAAACCAGAAACGGAACCAAAGCCGACTATGTTGATGAGCAGGTAGTTTCTTCGGTCATCAAGCAAGAAGGCGCTGTTGTTGAACTGTTTGCTGTTTGGAAGGATTCGACTACCTACACATTAAGATTCAACTCAAACGGCGGCACCGGAACCATGGCAGACCAGCCCATGACTTACGATGTGTCGGAAAGCATCCGCGTGAATACGTTTAAGAAAAAAGGTTATTATTTTGCCGGTTGGAGCCTTACAAAGAACCCGCTCGTGAAGAAATACTCCGATGGTCAGTTTGTATCCAGAGTTACCGCAACAGACAAGGCGATCGTCACTTTGTACGCGATCTGGGAGGTGGCTCCTGTGTATAAGGTGAGATTTGACTCAAACGGCGGCTCAGGCTTAATGAGCATCCAGCAGCATGTTTACGGTGAAAGTACGGCGCTCACCAAAAATGCGTTCAAGCGTACCGGTTATACTTTCATGGGATGGTCGACAGATAAAAAAGCTACTACAGCGACCTACCGGGACGAGCAACCTGTAAAGAACCTTTCGTCCACAAATGGCGAAACCATAGTTTTGTATGCAATATGGAGTCAGAACAAGTATTCCATCGTTTACTATCCGAACAATGGAAAGTCGCCCACAACAGTGGCTATGACTGGCGGCAAGGATGTGGTGATAGCAGAGAATACGTTCAAGAAGGCGAACAGTGAATTTGTCCTTTGGAATACGAAGTCTGATGGTACCGGAACGTGTTACACTGCAGGCCAGACACTTAAGAAAGGCTTTGATGCGCAGAATAATGAGACCATTAGACTGTATGCGCAGTGGCGGTCAGATAGGATCACATCGACAGATAAAGGAAAAACCTTTAAGTATGAAGCATGGGTATTGCCCAAGACATATGTGTATATACCCTTTGTAAAACCGGCAACTGTTCCTGCTTCTAGTACGGGATTGTATAAGTCCGAATATTCTAATCCTGATTTTACTATCATGGTTAACGGTTACGATATAACAGCTCCGTTTGCGGATGGCGAATTAGATGGATATATTCATTTGCTTCCGGATGGAAGTGCACCGAATGCGCAGGTTTCAAGCAATGATCTATATATCTATAATAATGCTGATGAGCCCAAATATGTAAAATTGAGTTTTGTTTCGGATCAATATTCGTACACTCTGGATGGACATACATCTATGGTGTGGAAAGTTAACCCCTATGCATTGAGTTCATTTCCGGCGCCTTACAATTGTTCAATTTGGGAGGTGTATTTATGCCCGGATGACATATCCATGATTTTGACTATGGATGGTATGCAAAAGAAACTCAAAGAAGTGGAACAATACATTAACATAAGCAAAGACGATTTTTGGGAAAAAGCTAGAGGAATAGGTAAAGCTAGTCTTGAGATCGCCATGACGGTTATTCCTAAGCTTGATATCCCGTATGTGAGTAAAATAGTTACGTTTATTGGATATATAAGAAAAGGAAAGAGTATTTTTGATATATTTGCGGATTTAAATAATAAACCTGCAGTCGGTAAATCGGCCGAGTCTAAACGAACGATGGTTGATTGGCTTTCAAATAGTGTAGAAAACATCAAGGGGGTTAAGTATATTGCTGAACCAGCATTGGATGTATCAGAATATATGAAACCTGGAACTGATCCGTCGAATTATAATAATCTAAAGTATAAATTAGTACGGGTTGATTACGGCATTCACTTCACGATATTGGTGGATAATTCAGATCCTACAAAGGATGTGTTGTTTATTATACCGGGTGGAGATCTTAAACAGTGGGATTGTACGAATGTTTCTATGCGTTATGGGGCTAAGGGAGTAGCAGTTACAGGTATTGATGCAGCGTTTGAAGCAGCTACACGATTGCAGAAGGTTAATGTTACTCCATGGGATTCTACTAATATTTCACAAAAGGGTGAATTGAAGTTCTCTTTACAGCCATAGACTAATAATCGGGCAATAAGAACGGATAATACATCCATTAGTAGTAAAGTATACCCTAGGAAAGGGCCTGTGAAAAAACGAGTAATCGTTTTTCACAGGCCCTTTCCTTTAAAAAAATCACATCTCGGGCGATGTGATAGCAAAGGGTTTATAAATATTTCATTTGCTTTTCCTTTGAAGATTATGTATAATAAGAGTAATGGTGGCGCAATTTGCGTTTTATTGCGCTTTTAACTGAATTCATTATTGCTTTATCAGATTATTTCGGCGTTTTATCCGCCCGTCTGGAAGTGCGCCGGTCAGGAATGGGGGCATCCGCAGGATGCTAGGAAGGGTGCAATATGGATACGACAACAACTAAAGGGAATAGCAGAAGTCTCAGAATTGTGCAGATGCTTCTTCTGTGTGTATTTGGCATCGGCCTGAATGTGCTATGTTCGACGATTGCATCACATTTTTCATGGAGGATCTACCTGGATGCCGTGGGAACGGTCTTCACGGCGGTCTTCGGCGGTTATATTCCCGGCGTTATCACCGGTATCCTGACGAACCTGTTCACGGGCATTCTGATCGATGACAGTTCGTTCTACTATGGTTCGCTGAATGTGCTTATTGCCATCATTTCCGCATACATGGCGCGTAAAGGCCTCTTACGGAAGCCTTGGGGTGTTTTGGCGTGTATCTTAAGTCTGGCGGCGGTCGGCGGCTTTTTGGGCGCGTTGATCTCCTGGTGCATCAATGGCGCTGTGAAGGAAGGCTTTGGCGTAGATAAGGAAATCTTTTCTGCGGCGCATTGGGGAGAGTTCATTAACTCCATTCTCGCAGATCTGTTCCGGGATCTTTTGGATAAGACCGTTACGGTCCTGCTCGTGCTCATACCGTACTTCCTGATACCGAAGAATATTCGCAGAAAACTTCGGTTCCGTGGCTGGCAACAGCGAGCGCTGAGCCATGAGGAGAAGGATGAACTGGCGAAACTGACGACGCGGCGCACTTCGCTCCGTACGAAACTGATCGTCCTGTTTCTCGCTTTTTCGCTCTTTATATCCGCATGGGCATGCGGCGTCAGCTTATGGGTATATAAGAAAAGCGCTGAAGATGAAAAAACCCGTCTGGCGCAGGAGACTGCAGCCCTCGCGGCGGCGGTCATTGATCCGGAACAGATCGACGCCTATCTGCTCTTGGGTCAGCATGTGCAGGGATACAGGAAGACTGAGGACCTTCTGAAAGGCATCAAAGAAACATCTCCCGATATCGAATACGTGTATGTATATAAGATCGAGGAAGATGGCTGCCATGTTGTTTTTGATGTGGATACAGAATCAGTCGAGGGCCAGGAACCCGGGGCGGTTATCCCGTTTGACCCTTCGTTTGAGAAGTTTATTCCGGATCTGCTGGCAGGGAAAGAGATCGACCCCGTCGTTTCGGACGATATGTTCGGCTGGCTTTTAACGGTTTATCAACCTGTGAAAAACCAATACGGTGAAACCGTATGCTACGCGGCCGTCGACATCTCCATGAAACAGCTCACGGCGAATAATATCATCTTCCTGACAAAGATGATCTCCCTGTTCCTGGGCTTTGTGCTGTTGGCACTGGTCTTGGGCTGGTGGTTCGCGGAATACAACATTACCTTCCCGGTCAATGCGATGGCGCAAAGCTCCGGATCCTTTGCCTACAATAACGGTGAAGGGCTTGAGGAGAGCGTTGAAAACCTGAAACAGCTGGATATTCGCACAGGCGACGAGATCGAGAACCTGCACCAGACGTTGATCAAGATGAGTACCGATGCGGTACAGCATGTGGAGGATCTGGAGGCGAAAAACGATACCATCTCGAAGATGCAGACCGCACTGATCGTCGTGCTTGCGGACATGGTGGAAGGCCGTGACGAAGATACCGGAGATCACATCAAAAAGACCTCCGCTTACGTGAGGATCATCATGGAAGGCTTGCGAAAGAAAGGCTATTATACGGAACAGTTGACGGATCAGTTCGTTAAGGATGTATATCATTCGGCACCGTTGCACGATATCGGTAAGATCGGCGTTTCCGATCTGATCTTGAACAAACCCGGAAAGCTTACCGACGAAGAGTTTGCGGAGATGAAGAAGCACACCTTGATCGGTGAAGAGATCCTGAATAAAGTTATGGCAAATGTTCCCGAGTCCGGGTATCTGACCGAAGCACGTAATCTGGCCGGTGGCCATCACGAGAAGTGGAACGGAAAAGGTTACCCCCGTGGCTTAAGCGGGGAGGATATCCCGCTTTCGGCCCGTATCATGGCCGTGGCGGACGTATTTGACGCGCTGATCTCCAAACGCATCTACAAACCTCCGTTCTCAATCGAAAAAGCCCTGAGCATCATCAAGGAAGATGCCGGTTCGCATTTCGATCCGCTGGTCGCAGAAGCGTTCCTTTCGGAGGAGGAAGAAGTGCGGAAGATCGCCGAAGCATTTGGCGCCGATGTAGATATCCTTTTAGAGTAAAGGTTGAAATACTCCTTCACAAGCAGATTTATTTAGGAGGAGATCATGAAAAAATACGGTTCATTAGCGCTTGCGTTGCTGCTTACGCTGGCCGGGTGTTCTCCGGCTGATGATGCCCCCTCGACAAAACCGGGTAGTTCGACGCTTTCACAAAGCGTTGAAGCAACAACGCCGGTTGAAACAACTAAAGCCGAAACGACACCGGCCGAGACCGGTCCGGTTAAAATCGAACATGGAAAGTTTACGATCTTTTGCATGAATTATAACAGCTATTATGTTGTGGATCCGTGGTGCCCGATCACAATGGAGAATAGGACGTTTAATGATGGTGACTGGTTCATGCCACATGATGGCACGTTCTATGAGATCGAAGCGGATGCTACCGGTTTCTCGGAAGACTCGTGGAATGTTGACCAATTGTTCAGCGCGAAGGAAATCATCTTAAAAGATGCAGTTGATACTTTCGGTATACCGGAATTAGGGGCGGGTAGCGACTCGGCCCTGCAGGTATATAGATCCGGTTCGGAAGAATATATCCTCGCTCGTGACACAAGAGGATATAAAGTATTCTTTTATGATGCAATGCGGTGGCCCCAGTGCGTGGGGATAATTCCGTTCAATTACGCGCAGGATGGTATTCTGACTGCAGAAGCTGTGGAGCGTTTCCTGCATCCGCAGAAAAATGAAGGACCTGAAGTTGCGATCTTAGCAAAGCAGTTGACGGAAGGCTTGAAAGATGCTTCTGCGTCGTCGGATGACATTTCGGATGTGTTCGTTGCTGCCTATACGGAATTTGCCGATAAGTTGGCGGATGTGATGTTGGATCAGTCCGAAAAAGGAAGTAACTTCCTGATTTCCCCGCTTTCCGTTATGACTTGTATATCCATGGCTGCTAATGGAGCGGCCGGTGACACATTGACCCAGATGGAAGCTGCCCTCGGTGAAAACCTCAACCTGGAGGAGGTCAATAAGGGGCTTCAGAGCTGGTATGTTTATTTCAGTAAAAATGCTCCGGAAGCTCTCCGGTTTGCGAACTCGATCTGGCTCAATAAGGATTCGGACATAGAAGAACGGATACGAGAGGATTTTTTGCGTAAGAGCATTAATAATCTGGATACCAGTATCTATTCGACCCCGTTTAACACACAGGGGTTGGAGGATATCAACAACTGGAGCAGATCAAAGACCTTCGGTATGATCCCCAACATTTTGGACCGGTTTAATGATGGGGACGCGATTGTCCTGCTGAATACACTCCTCTTTGATGCTCAATGGACCATTCCGTTTGATCCCGCAGCTACGGTAATTCAAGATTTTAAGGATAGTAATGGAAACATAGAGAAAGTGGAGATGATGTGTGGCTACGCGGAGTGTGAACTCTGGGATTCAGATACAGTTCAAGATCCATTCGGCGTGGTGAAATCCTTTGAAGGTACTCCGTTTGTATTCGCGGCGCTTCTGCCGAGAAGGGATGAGAGCGCAGAAGATTTGCTTAGAAGACTTGATGCACAGAAACTCGGCGAAATGTTCGAGATGTGGAAAAAATATGGTAGTCCGGGAGAAGAAAGTATGGAGTTATTCATGCCGAAATTCGATTATTCGGCGGATTATGATCTTTCGGGATCCTTAAAGGCTTTGGGTATAACGGATGCGTTTGATCAGGCACATGCCGACTTTTCGAACATGACCGGTGACCGTTCCCTGTTCCTTACGCGTGCGGTTCATAAGACCAGCATTGAGTTAAATGAAAGAGGAACCCGGATCGCGGCCGGGGCAGCTATGTCCGGCGGTTATGGCATGAGCCTGAGTTTTGACAGACCGTTTGTATACGTGATCTATGAGTCAAACTACGGGCTTCCGGTCTTCATCGGCCTGGTAAACCATATCAATTGATCTGAATACGATTTCGATACCATACGGGGGCTTGATTTTTCCAAGTCCCCGTATTATAATGTCTTCGTAACTGAATATAGGGGAGCTTGCGTAGGCAGGCTGAGAGTAAGCGAATGCTTTGACCCTTTAACCTGATTTGGATAATGCCAACGTAGGGAGATATGATGAACCGCGCGCAATCCTTTTTTTGCGTGCTTTTTTTGTATTGAAGTTACATTGTCCGAATCCCTCTGGAAAGGAGAGATCAAATGTTTAAAGAAATTACCGAAAATGTGCGCAAGACGACGCCTCTGGTGCACAACATCACCAACTATGTCACGGTCAATGATGTGGCAAATGTCCTGCTGGCTTGCGGCGGCAGCCCGATCATGTCCGACGAACCGGACGATGTCGTGGACATCACGTCGATCTGCGGCGGCCTCAACATCAACATCGGAACGCTGAATAAGCAGTCCATCGAGGCGATGTTCGCGGCGGGTAAGAGAGCCAACGAACTGGGACATAAGGTCCTGCTGGACCCCGTAGGTGCAGGCGCGAGTGCGCTGCGCACGAAGACCGCAGTCGACCTGATGGAGCAGGTGCGCTTCGATGTGATCCGCGGAAACATTTCCGAGATCAAGACTCTGGCGACCGGAGCCGGCACCACGAAGGGCGTGGATGCCGATGTTGCCGACGCTGTGACCGACGCTAACTTAGACCGCTCGGTCGCATTTGCCAAATCGTTCGCAAAAGCGAGCGGATGCGTTGTCGCCATCACAGGAGCCATCGACCTCGTGGCGGACGCGGAGAGATGTTTTGTGATCCGCAACGGCCGTCCCGAGATGGGACGCATCACCGGAACCGGCTGCCAGCTGTCCGGCCTGATGACCGCGTTTCTCGTGGCGAACCCCGACCGCATCCTGGAGGCAGCCGCTGCGGCAGTCTGCACCATGGGCCTGGCGGGCGAGATCGGCTACGCAAACCTGCAGCCGAACGAGGGCAATTCGACCTACCGCAACCGTATCATCGACGCCATCTACAACATGGATGGTGACATGCTGGAGAGAGGTGCGAAATATGAAATTCGATGAGAAGGAGCTCCTTCTGTATGCGATCACCGATCGCAGCTGGTTAAATGGGAAGACGCTTGTGAGCCAGGCGGAACTGGCACTGCAGGGCGGCGCGACCATCCTTCAGCTACGTGAGAAGCACCTTGACGACGAGGCGTTCTTTAATGAAGCCCTGGAGATCGGCGAACTGTGCCGCAAGTACCACGTGCCCTTCATCGTGAACGACAACGTGGAGGTGGCGCTGAAGGTCGGCGCGGACGGCATCCACGTGGGTCAGAAGGACATGGCCGCGGGCGATGTCCGCCGCCTCTTAGGACCGGATAAGATCCTCGGAGTTTCGGCCCAGACGGTGGAGCAGGCGCTCCTGGCAGAGAGAAACGGCGCGGACTACCTGGGCGTGGGAGCGGTTTTTCCCACGGGCTCGAAGGATGACGCGGACGATGTCAGCCATGAGACGCTGGCGGCGATCTGCAAGGCCGTAAAGATACCCGTCGTGGCCATCGGCGGCATCACGAAAAACAACGTTCTCGAACTGAAAGGCACCGGCATCGACGGAATATCCGTGATCAGCGCGATCTTCGCGCAGCCGGACATCCTCGGGGCCACGCAGGAACTAAGGAGCTTGTGCGAGGAACTGGTTAAATAGATCACGCAACATGCACATAAAAAAGCGAAAGCCACAAGGAAGGTTTGCTTCGCAAACCAAAGAGGCTCGAAGTTTATTTTGTGCTCTCGGCGATCGCCGAGAGCACAAAACCAAACTTCTCACGCAACATGCCCACAAGTGGACATGTTGCAGCGGGAGATCGGGGGCACCACCTTCACCCGCTATAGAAAACGTATATGCTGAAAAACAAAAACATTTGAGTGAGGTAAAAGACATGAAAACAGCATTGACGATCGCAGGAAGCGATTCCTGCGGAGGCGCCGGTATCCAGGCGGATATCAAGACCATGACCGCGAACGGCGTTTACGCCATGAGTGCGATCACGGCATTGACTGCGCAAAATACGACCGGCGTTACCGACATTTTAAACTCTACACCCGAATTCCTGGCAGCCCAGCTGGATGCGGTATTTACCGACATCTTCCCGGACGCCGTGAAGATCGGCATGGTATCCCAGACGGAGCTGATCGATGTGATCGCACAGAAGCTTACCTTCTACAAGGCGCGCAACATCGTGCTGGATCCTGTCATGGTGGCGACCAGCGGATCGAAGCTCATCTCGGATGACGCGATCGACAGTTTGTGTAAGAAACTGATCCCCCTGGCGTTAGTCATTACCCCGAACATTCCGGAGGCAGAGGTTCTGTCCGGCCTGGCCATCCGCAGTCCTCAGGACATGGAGACCGCGGCGCGCGCGATCTATGAGAAGTTCGGCACGGCAGTCCTGCTGAAGGGCGGCCACGACCTGAACGACGCGAACGACCTTTTGTACGACGGAAATGAATGTCGTTGGTTCCATGGCACTCGCATCGACAATCCGAACACCCACGGCACCGGCTGTACGCTTTCGAGCGCCATCGCTTCAAACCTGGCGAAGGGGCGCGACCTTGCGACTTCGGTCGCTGCGGCGAAGCGTTACATCACCGGCGCGCTTTCGGCGATGCTGGATCTGGGACAGGGCAGCGGCCCGATGAATCATGCGTTTGATATCAAGGGGGAGTACTGATGGGCGAAATTAAAAAGCAGAAATTTGACGGTTACGCAAACCACTACGATCAGTGGTTCATGGAAAATGATAACCTATTCACCAGTGAACTGCGCCTTTTTGAGAAGGCGCTCGGCGACATTAAGGGAAAGAAACTCCTGTCCGTCGGTTGCGGCAGCGGGCTCTTTGAGAGCTACATTGACCACAGCAACATCGAAGGCATCGAGCCCTCACGGGACATGGGCACCATCGCCGAGAAGCGTGGCTTAAAGATCCTGAAGTACGGTCTCATCGAGGATGTGGACCTTCCGGATCAGGCCTATGACATCATCTATTTCAACGGCAGTTCCAGCTACATGGAGGATCTCAGGCCTGTGATGGAAAAGAGCCTGCGCGCCCTGAAGGACGGCGGCAAACTGATCTTCATCGACGTTCCGAAGGAGAGCGCGTTTGGTTTCATGTACATGCTCGGGACCTGCGCGCAGACCTATGATACGAAGTTCCTGGACGGCGTTATGCCGGCCTGCCCGTACCCGATCGAGCTGGCATCGTCTGGCGTGTGGCATTCCACCGAGGAGAAGATCGGCCTGTTACAGGAGCTCGGCATCCAAAAGTTCGAGTTCTACCAGACATTGATCAAAAACCCAATGTACACCAACGAGGAGCCGGAGGAGGTCTCGGAAGGCTATAAGAGCGGCGGCTACGTGGCCATCGTAGCATACAAAGCCTGAGGGAGCGCGGCCCGGTAACGGGCAGCCCCGGCGGGCTTGCATCCGAACAACCAGAAAATATGTCATATGATGAAAGAGGAGAATAGACTATGAAGTTTTCAGAGAAACTTGCGGCGACCGTAGAGGAGCGTTGGGAGCAGGCGGTCGCACAGCCGTTCGTACAGGAGATGGCGGCCGGCACACTGGCGCCCGCGCGTTTTCGCTATTACATGCTGCAGGACTACTACTACCTGCAGGAATACATCAAGATCCTGGCGGTCATCCGCTCGCACGCGAATACTGAGGAGGTGCTGGCCTTCGTTGACGGCACGACCCAGGTCGTGCAGGAGGAGCTGCAGCACGTGCACATCCCGAACATGAAGGAGCTCGGCATCACCGCGGAGCAGATCGAGACGACCGGCCTGTCGGAGGCGGGAAAAAACTATCTGGCGTACCTGCACCAGACCGCGGACGGCCCGGCGCTGTACGGCCTGACGGCCCTGCTGCAGTGCTCCTGGCTCTATGCGCATATTGCCCGCGTGTGGACCGACAAGAGTGCGGACACGATCGCGACCTCGCCGTACCGCAGCTGGTTCGAGGCCTACACGAGCGAAGGCTATGTAGCGGGCAATGATGCCTGGATCGACCTGGTGGACCGCCTGGCGGAGGGGGCCGACGAGCAGGAGCGCGCTAAGCTGTGCGAGATCTTTCTGACCTGCGCCGGCCACGAGAACAAGTTCTGGCAGGCGGCGTATAACTGCTTATGATCCGCCGGCATATCACCCTCTCCGGATCGGTACAGGGCGTGGGACTGCGCTATCGTGCACAGTACGCCGCGCAGAAATTCGGCTGCACCGGATGGGTGCGCAACGAATGGGACGGCAGCGTGACGCTGGAGATCCAGGGGGAAGAAGAGAACATCGACGAGGTGCTTCTGGCCATCGAGCGCGGCACCTATGTGAAGATCGAAAACATGCGTGATAAATACATTCCCGTCGTCGAAGACGAGCGGGGATTTACAACCGACGAATGGTAAAACAAAGGCCGGGGACTGCTTAGTGTGGCAGTCCCCGGCCTTTTGCAGTTCCTGCGCCGGGCGGGCGCAGGAGGTAGCGGATTCTCTGAAATAACTGATGGATCGTGTTTTTTACTTGTATCTTTTGAGACATTGCGTTACAATGGTTTCGTTGGCGCGCCGATCGCGGGGGTCGATGGTCCGCATTCGGGCGGACGGTTTATGCGCCGGTTTAGAGAAGATGGATGAGGTTAGAAACAATGAAGATATTTGTAAAAGATCCCGCGTTTTATAAGAAGACGGCGCTGATCGCGTTGCCTATCGCGGGACAGAGCATGATCACCATAGGTATCAACCTGGCGGATACGATCATGGTCGGGGCACTACCCGGCGACGCGCCGCTGACGGCGGTGGCGCAGTCCAACCAGTTTGTAAGCATTTTCCAGATATGCTGTATGGGCCTCGGTATGGGTGCGAGCGTTCTGACGTCGCGTTACTGGGGTATGAAAGATAATAAATCGCTGAAAAAAGCGGTCACCATCATGTTGCGCCTGACGATCCTGCTGGCAGGGCTCTTTACATTGGCATCGCTTTTCTTTCCCCGGGGGATCCTGCGGCTCTATATCAAAGAACCTGAGATCATCGATGAGGCGACGCGATATTTTGTCTACATGGTGCCCTGTTACATCCTCCTGGGACTTTCGCTGACGAGCACTATCGTCCTGCGAACTACCGGGCAGACGCTCGTTCCCCTATTGGTGTCGATCGGTGCGTTTTTTGTGAACGTGTTCTTCAACTACATGTTCATCTTCGGTAAATTCGGCGCTCCCGAGATGGGTGTGGCCGGTGCCGGCCTCGGCACATTGATCGCCCGCGTGTTCGAATTCACATTGATCTGCGGATACGTATTCTTTATCGATAAGCGCATCGGCTATCGTGTCCGGGATCTGTTCATGAAGTGTAAAAACATGGTGCCGGAGTATATCCGCATCAGTATCCCTGTTTTGATCTCCGACACCCTCCTGGCGCTCGGAAACAGCATGGTCGCGATGATCATGGGACAGATCGGCGGAAGCTTTGTTGCGGCCAATTCCATCACTGTCGTTACTCAGCAACTCAGCACCGTACTGATCCAAGGCATTTGCCAGGCGGGCTGCATCATCACGGGCCACACCTTGGGTGAGGGTAAGGTAAAAGAAGCCCAGGAGCAGGCGGTCACGTTTTATGCGCTCGGTACCATCGTGGGCCTGGTCGGCGCGGTGATCATTCTCATCGCGAGCCCGTTTATCATCGGCATGTACAATGTGGAGGAGGAGACGAAGGTCCTGGCGGCACAGCTGATGGACTCCATTGCGATCATCGTCGTGTTCCAGTCCATTAACAGCATCATGACGAAGGGCGTGCTCCGCGGCGGCGGCGATACCAAATTTCTGATGGTCGCCGATATTCTGTTCTTGTGGATCGCTTCGGTACCCTTAGGCGCGGCGGCCGGCCTGGTCTGGGAACTGGATGCTTTCTGGATCTATTTCCTGTTGAAGATCGATCAGGTGATCAAAGCTTTCTGGTGTATTTTACGTTTACGCAGCGGAAAATGGATCAAACGAGTCAAATCTGCATCAGATGAGGAGCGTTTTTCCGGCCGAAAACAGGTAACCGAGGGTTAAATCGGTGAAAATCGGTAAAAAATTCATAAAAATTCACATAATTTCGATATTATGGGTGGAAATCCCGAAAAAACCATGCTATAATGATTATACGACTGATTCTCTCCAATTGTAGGTATGCGGACCGCATGTTCCGAGGGAGAGGGAAGAGATATAAAAGGATGTTGTTTTGAGTAATAAACTCGAATGGAGGAAGAGAATTATGAAGAAAAGACTTCAGGGTATTAACTTGGTTCTCATGTTGATGCTGATCTTTGTATTTGCCTGTGCATCGATCGTTTCCGCTGCGGGTACTACTGCAGGTGGCGGAGTTCCTGCGCCTACGGTTACGGTAACGGATACGAATAATACAGTCAGCATCCGTAAGGATTTGATCTTCATCAATGATGCAGCTACCGCTGTGCGTGAGCCGAACACCACGTATACGTACACTCTGTCTGCAGTAGATATGTCGGCGGCGACAGCTACCGTTAAGGACTCCGACGGCATGTCCGGTCCGGTAAAGAGCGGCGTTGCAGATGCGATCACTACGAAGACTGCAACGATCACATTTGCCAGCACGGCTACGTCTGCGACTTCGGAAGCCGGTGTTACCCAGACCCGTTATGCGGATTTCACATTCGACCTCGCAGGAACCAAGTTCCCGGGCCCGGGCATCTATCGTTACAAGATCGTAGAGGCCAATGCTACCAAAGCAACTGTTGGCATCGATGCAATGGCTACTTACAACGATACTCGTTATCTGGACGTATATGTTAAGAAGACCTCGGAGACGGATGATACTCCTGTGATCTATGGCTACGTTTTGTTTGAGTCGGACGATGCTACGATCTCTTTTGACGGAACGACAAGCCAGACCAACATTGCGAAGAAGTCTTCCGGTTATGTAAATACGTCCAATACGGCTAACAAAGAATATACAAACGTTGACGTATATCGCACACAGAACGTGACGATCAACAAGACGACCACCGGTCTGATGGCAGATAAGAACAACGACTTCCCGTTGACGATTACATTTACTGCTCCCGCAGACGGCATGGCAGCTATTCCTGTAGATGTTACGCTTGTTGATGATGCTACGCTGGCTGATACATCGTCCGATGCGATTGGGACCTATGTAACGCTTGCAGCTTGTGCAGGCGAATTGAGTGGTACCGTAGATAACGGAAGTTCCATTTCCTTCATCGGTGTTCCGGAGGGCGCGACCGTTTCCCTTGTTGAGACGAACAATACACCCGACTCCTACAAGGTGAAGGCTGAGGCTACCGTTGGTTCGACAGCTTCGACACCTCTCGCAGAGGCTATCGTTGCAGCGAGCGCCACAACCGGTACATTTACCGCTCTGACCATGTCTTCCACCACGACGATCGATCTGACGAATACGTTGGATACCATTTCCCCTACAGGATTTATCACACGGTTCGCTCCGTATGTTCTGCTCCTGGTAGGCGGCATCCTGTTGATCGTTCTCGGAAGAAAAGCAGTTAACAGCACAAAGAAGAAAAACGCGTGATCTCACGCGAATGATAAACAGTCCCACGGATAGTCGGGGCACATAAAGATCCGACGGCTATATATCCCATACAGCTGTCGGGTCTTTTACCTTAATTGGATGTGAGGGTCGACGATGGCCACGATAAAAAAGAAAATTAAGCCTGCTTTGAAGAATAAGGCAGTCGATCCGAAAAAACCAAAGGAGACCGAGCCTGACCAGGAGGATCTGATAAAGGAACTGGAGCAGGATGAAAAAGGTCTGAAGAGTTATCATTGGTTTCTGATCTACCTCGGCGTCTTTCTTTTGCTGATCTGGGTCCTGTTTTTTAAGATCATCGGGATCACGCACATGCCGAACGAAGATATGTCACCCCGTGTGGATGCGGGAGACCTGCTGATCTTTTATCGACTGGACCGCAACCCGAGTTTTCAGGAGCTGGTCGTTTTTGAAAAAGAGGTCGAAGAAGGTAAGAAGCAGATGTTTGTCGGACGCGTGATCGCGGTACCGGGAGACACGGTGGACATCAACATGGGTAATCGCCCCGTAGTTAACGGGCGTGCGCTTTCCGAGCCGATGATCTTCTATGATACGCCGAAGCGCGGCGAGAGAGTGAACTATCCCCTGGTACTGGGGCCCGATGAATACTTCATCCTCGTGGACTGCCGAAAGGATGGCATGGACAGCCGTTATTTCGGACCGGTTAAGAAAGATGAGATCCTCGGAACGGTCATTACCGTGATCCGAAGGAGTAAACTGTAGATTTAGAAAAGAAAGGAGGACGACGGGTGCGTTTCTTAAGAAAAATCAAATTGATCGATATGTTGAGTGTCACCGGTATCCGTGTCCTCGTAGCTGCTTCTGTTATGCTGGGATCGGTGCTCGTTCTGTACAGCGGCTATTCCCTGTATGAGCAGCTCTATACGCAAAACCGTGCATTTGCCTCAGGAGGCCTGGATTATGGCGATGACATCCTGAAGGACGAAGTTCAGGAAGAACTTTCACTGGCCCGTGAGGACTATCGTGCGTGGCTGCGCGTGGATGATACGCACATCGATTATCCGGTTATGCAGTCGGATAATGACCTTTACTATGCAAACCATGACATCGACGGCAATTCCAGCCTGACCGGTGCGATCTACATGGCGTTTGATAATACGTCGGATATGAGTGACTCGTATATCGTGATCTTCGGTCATCATATGGACAATGGCGCGATGTTCGGTGATCTGGACCGTTTCCTCGATGCAGAGTATTTCTATAAGCATCAAAAGGGTACATTGGTTTACCCGAACGGAGTGAATGAGATCACTTTCTTTGCGATCCTCCATACGGACGCTTATGAGAATGCGATCTATTCCGTCGGAAACCGAAACCTGGATGAAATCATTCAATATGCTACCGCCCATGCAGAGATCATGGATACGGGCGCAGTGCAGGATGCAAAACAGATCATCTGTCTCTCTACCTGTGCGGATGCCGTGACGAACGGACGTTTGGTACTTCTCGGAGTTATGGAGCCGTCGATCACACCGATCGAGCCGACGACTGAGGAAGAGTCCTCTACACCGGAGGAGAGTTCCACGGAAGAAGAGTCGACACCGGAGGAGTCTACCGAAGAGGAGTCGACGCCGGAAGCATCGACCGAAGAAGGGTCGACACCGGAAGCATCGACTGAGGAACAGTCGACACCGGAGGCATCTTCAGAAGAGCCTACGACATCAGATCAGACCATCAGTCCGGAGAGCGCGGCGGGAACCGGCGTAAAGGAACGCTGGCCCATCTTCAGCGGTTTCTTCGATCTGTTCATGCCGGGCGGCAGTTCCTATGGACGGAACGCCTGGGCGTTTGTAAACCTGCTCTGTCTGATCGTTACGGTTTATATCCTGGCACCTGTGACGATGCTGAAGCGTAAATACGGTCGCATCCGTAAGATGCGTAAGGTAAACGAAGCGAAGAACGAGAAGATCTACGATGTCGAGCCGTTCGCACGTAAGTTCTACACCGGTATCGCTATCGAGGGCGTGCTCACAGTTCTGGCATTACTCGCTTTCCTCTCTACGGAGAATATGCGCCTGCCTATGATCCTGATCGATAAATGGACACCGCTCATGCTGATCCTGATGATCGGCACCTGGACAGCGGACGTTCTGTTTACCCGGTATCATCGCGATGATCGCGAAGCAGTAAAGCAGGAAACTGAAGAATAATCAATAAAAACGATACATTGATCGTCGGTCCGTGCCTAGCACGGACCGACGATTTTTTAGACAAACGAACCGTTCCATGGTATAATGAAAGATAGGTACACGTTGTCGGATCATGGTAGATCGAAGAAGGTTTTCAGGAGGAGAAAAATGAAGATTGGTATTATCGGATATGGTAGCATGGGGAAAATGTTCCTTTGGACTTTTTATGAAACGGGCGTTGCTGCAAAAGAGGATCTATTCGTTTCCAACCGCACGCCGGAGAGGCTGCAGGAGGCGGAAAGCATTGCCCATATCGGAACGAACCGTGATGTCGCGAAAGCTGCCGATATCGTTTTCCTTTGCATTCGGCCGGGCGACATTAAGATGGTATTGGAAGAGATAAAGGATGACCTTAAATCGGATGCTTTAGTCGTTTCGCTGAACGGAAGTGTTTCGTTCGCTTTGCTGGAGCAGGTGACGAAGCGCAAATTCGCGAAGGTCATTCCGAGCGTTACTGCGGAGATCCGATGTGCGCAGACTCTCGTTTGCTATAATGATTTGGTGCAGGAGGCAGACCGTGAGGCCCTCCGCCCGCTTCTGGCCACCATGGGTGATGTAGTCGAGCTTCCTGAGCAGGAGATGGGCATGGGGTCGGAGCTCGCCAGCTGCATGCCGGGGTTCATCGCGTCCATATTTGACGTGATCTGTACGGAGGCGAAGAAGCACACGACGATCCCGCGTGAGCAGATCGTGAACATCGTTCTGCGTACCATGTGCGGAACGGGTGAACTGATGCTTCAGAAGAACATGAGTTTTGACGATGTCGTGGGCAGAGTCGCCACGAAGGGCGGAATTACCGCGGTCGGCTCCGAGGTGATCTATCGCGAGTTTGCCGGGACGGCAGAGGAATTATTCGTGAAAACGCTGGAGAAACGGAGACTGACCGCCGAGGCGGCCACGAAGATCTTCGAAGAGTGAAGGGATCCCGGGATAAATGAATACAATAACTAAACAACAGGCTGCGCAATTCATCCTGGCGAAGCAGGGGCTGCTCGGAACGCACCGTTTCGTCGGAAAAGACGGGGCGTATGCGTATGTGCGGCAAGCCGGATGTATCCAGTTCGACCCGGTCGATGTATGCGGGAAGAACCCGGAGTTGACGCTGCAGTCCAGGGTCAAAGGCTTTCAAAAATCCATGCTGCGGGAACTCCTTTATGAGGACCGCCTGCTGGTGGATTATGCGGATAAGGAACTGTCCATCTGGCCGGTGCAGGATTGGCCGTACTTTTCGTCCTATCGGGAGCGGAGCCGCGACCAGGGTGCCGCTTTTGAAGGTTTGGAAGAATTAAAAGAGCAGGCGATCGCTTACATACGGGAGAATGGTCCGGTCAGCAGTGATTTGCTTCCCATCGAGGGTGAGATCTACTGGCACTCGTCGATGCATTGGAGTGGAAATTGGAATAAAAACTCGCCGGCCGCGCGCTCGGTGTTGGAGCAGTTGTATACGGACGGCGTGCTGATCATTCATCATAAGAACGGCAGCCGCAAGTTCTATGACCTGGCGGAGAGACATTTGCCGAAAACTATACTGGAAGCGGAGAACCCGTGCCGTGATGAGGACGATTTTATCATCTGGCGCGTACTTAGGCGTATCGGTGCGGTAGGGCTGCTCTGGGATAAAAACAGCACGGCATTTTTGGGCATCGGCCTGAATGCCGAGAAACGGAAGCATGCCCTGGTGGAACTGACATCGGCCGGAAAGGTCTGCCCGGTCATGATCGAGGGGCTTAAGCCGCTGTTTTACTACCTCAGCGAGGACGAGGCGCTGATGCAGCAGGTTTTAGCAGGACAGGCGGACACGAAGCCGCGCATGGCTTTTCTGGCGCCTCTCGACCCGCTCATGTGGGATAAGGATCTCGTCGCGGCGATCTGGGATTTCCGCTATTCATGGGAGATCTACACGCCGGCGGTGAAGCGAAAGTACGGATATTATACGCTGCCGATCCTGTTCGGGGACCGTTTCATCGGACGCATCGAGGCTGTTCCGGACCGAAAGGCAGGAACGCTTAACGTGAAGGGTCTGTGGTGGGAGCCGCGTATACGGCAGACGAAGAAACTGCAGGCGTCGCTCGAACAGTCATTGCAGACTTTTGCACAGTTTAATGATTGCCGGAGCGTGGCATTTGCCTGCGGGGATACGGCGCTTTAAAAAGACAGACGCGCTAGGCCCCGTAAATGCGATAATAGGGCTTCGAAAGGAAACGAGATGATGAAGGTTGCTGCTTACCAGTTTGGTGTGACCGGGGATATCCGGCAGAATATGGTTGAGATGGAAGATGCGATCCGCCGGGCCGCAGCGCAGCAGGCGCAGCTGATCGTGTTTCCCGAGTGCGCATTGACCGGCTATCCTCCGCGAGATCTGCCAGATAGCCGGGCGGTCGATGCGGAAGTAGTCGCACAGGCACTGACGCGGCTGCAGGAGCTGTCTGACGCGAATGAGATCCACATCCTCGTGGGGACGATCGTTTTTGATGTCGCATACCGCAACCGGGCGTATTGCATCGCGCCGGGCACGCCCATGACTTGGTACGACAAACGGGCACTGTACGGTTGGGACAGCGATAATTTCACCGAAGGTGAACAGGATGGCGTGTTTACGATCTGTGGATATAGGATCGGTCTGAGGATCTGCTTCGAGGTGCGTTTTCCGGAGTATTTCCGGGAACTGTATCGCGCGGGGACGGACCTGAACATTGTCTTGTTTAACGACGTGACGGACACGGATGATGTGGACCGCTACCAGATGATACGCAGTCACCTGATCACACGTGCGGTGGAAAATGTGACACCGTTTCTGACGGTGGACGCGACTGCGCCATACCAGACCGCGCCGACGTGCGTGATCGACGCATCCGGGCGCGTGGTGAGCGAGCTTAAGCGAAATGAAGCGGGGTTGCTGCTTTTCGATTTCGAGAAGCAGGAACTGAATTTCGGGGAGATCGGGAGGAAGAAAGTGTCCGACCGGCTCCTGGGTATCGATCCGGATCGATAGACGGAGCGAAGAATTTTGGGTGGAGGTTTTGTTATGAAACGAAAGAGTATTATCAGCGTTTTATTCATTTTCCTGCTGGTTCTGGCAGGCTGCAGTTCGAGTAAGGTGAAACTGCCGGCGCAGAGCGAAGTCACGAATAAGACGCTGAAGGATGTATTTGCCGAGCACGGCATGAAGGTCGGGACCTGCATCTCATCGCAGGTGACGAAGAAGACGGCGACGTCCGACCTGATGGCGGCGCAGTTTTGCAGTTGTACCATGGAGAATGCCATGAAGCCGGACTATATTCTGGATCAGGCGCAGAGCCGTTCGTCGGGTAAACCCATCGTCAAATTCAACAGTGAGGCGCTGTCGCTCATGAGCTGGGCGAAGAAGAACAGCTTCTCCATGCGAGGTCACACGATGATCTGGCACAGCCAGACGCCGGACTGGCTCTTTAGGGAAGATTTCGACCCGAGGGGTTCCTATGTCGGCCGTGAGGAGATGCTCAGCCGCATGGAAGCGCTGATCCGCGGCGTGTTTGAGGAACTGAAAGCCCAGGGGTACATCGACCTGTTCTACGCATATGACGTGGTCAATGAAGCGTGGATGGAGGACGGCAGTATGCGCGACAGCAACTGGCGCCGAATCATCGGCGATGACTACCTTTGGTATGCATTCTACTATGCGGATAAATACGCGCCCGAAACGATCGACTTATATTACAATGATTACAACGAACAGTATAAAGCGGACAGTATCGCGGCGTTCGTCGACACGCTGAAGGACGATGACGGGAGATCGCTGATCGACGGCATCGGACTGCAGGCGCATTTGTTTACGGCGGATGATGTGAACACATACCTGGAAGGCGTGGATATATTGGCCGAGACCGGACTGAAGCTGGAGCTGACGGAAGTGGACGTGGGCCTCGGAAAATACGAGGGTGCGCTCACGAACACGGATGCTAACCTGAAGATGCAGGGGCGGTATTGCTACGAACTGTTTCAGGGCTTATTTGAGCGCGTAGACGCCGGAAAGGTCCGGATGGACGCAGTAACCTTCTGGGGTTTCTCCGATGGCTTTTCGTGGCGGCGTGAGTACAGCCCGCAGCTCTACGACAGCGATTTGGATCCGAAGTACGCCCTGTACGGCGTCATGCAGATCAAAGAACATGCCGGCTACGACCCCACCCAATAATGTGACAATGGGGACGGTTCTGTTTGTCACATTTTAGGTTGTGAACCGCCACGGATAGGGGACTTCCTTGAAATACGATCCCTCCCGGTCAGGTCGCTCGTTGTGAAAAACATACCGCTCGTTCGAAGCCGGATTCGAGGGGACCCGCTTCGACAGAGGCCGTTTTCTTGATGAAAACGACCTCAGCTCGCGCGAAAAGCGATCTCGGAAATCGCTTTTCTCCCCTCATCCGTCATCTCACTTGCGGTGTTTTTCTACAACTCGTTCCAATGCCCGGTCAGAATCGTATTCCGCGTAAGCCCCTGTCTCGTGGCGGCGCGACGAATAGCGAATGTGTCAAACAGAACCGTCCCGCCTGACACATTTGATTATCAGGGGGGACGATTGCACTCCGCGTAAGCCATCACCGCGTGGCGGTGCGACAGTTTGTGAATGTGACAAACGGAACCGTCCCCATTGACACATCGACAAATGGTGGATGTGACAAACGGAACCGTCCCCGTTGTCACCTCGAAAAGGAGGATGAATTGTTATGTTGCCTGTGATCAAGCAGAAGAGTAGAGAGATAGGTAAGGTGGAGCGAAGGGAGGATGTGCTGGTCCTTCGCGCGGACTATGGGACGCTGTACCTGGAGCCGAAGTCGGAGTCGATCGTGCACGTGACGTACGCGCCGGAGGAGGTGTCCGGGAAGGAACGGCCGGGCGTGATCTGTAAGGAGACGTTCGGAGAGTGGAGCTACCGGGAGACGGAGGAGCGGATCGTGATGATCCTGCCGAGGGTCACCGTGAGCGTGAAGAGAAAGAGCGGCGCGGTGTCGTTTTTCATGCCTGAGGGGAAGCTTCTGTTCGCGGAGCGAAACAGCGAGCCGAAGGAGTTCGAGCAGTTCGAGACCTATCGGCTGGCGGACGTTGAGCAGAAGACGCGGATCGTGGAGACCGCGGATGGTAAGAAGGAGATCCTCGAGGATCCGTTGAAGATCCCGACGGGGCCGTCCTACCATATCCGCTGGCATTTTATGCCGGCCAATGAGGCGCTCTACGGCCTCGGGCAGCAGGAGAAGGGCTATGCATCCCTGCGCGGACGGACGATCTACGTCCATCAGGCGAACCGCAAGATCGCCGTGCCTATGTTCGTTTCGACGGCCGGCTACGGCATATTGACCGACACGTATTGCCCGTTCATTTTTCATGATGATAAAGACGGGGCCTACCTCTACCTCGAGGCAGACCGCGAATTGACCTATTACTTCATCGCAGGCACCATGAACGAGGCGGTGACGGGCTACCGTTTCCTGACCGGAAAGGCGGCCATGCTGCCGAAGTGGGCCTATGGCTACGTGCAGTCGATGGAGCGTTACGAGAACCAGGACGAGATCGTGGAGACCGCGCAGAAATCGCGTGAGCTCGGCATTGGCATGGACTGCATCGTGCAGGACTGGTTCACCTGGCCGGACGGCGAGTGGGGCCAGAAATCCTATGACGCGTCCCGCTACCCGGATCCTGTCACCATGATCAACAAATTGCACGAGCAGCATGTGCATTACATGATCTCCATCTGGCCGACCATGGCCGGAGGTACGCCGGACAATGCGGAATTTGCCGCGAAGGGATTGCTGCTGCCGGCATGCACGGCCTACGATCCCTTTATGAAGGAGGCGCGCGACCTCTACTTCGACCAGCTGAAGCGGACACATTATTCGTACGGGACGGATGCCTGGTGGTGTGACAGCAGCGAGCCGTTCACGCCGGAGTGGAGCCGCCTCATGCGCATGGAGGAGAGCGAGAACTATCGCGAGTTCTGCACGGAGGCGGGACTTCGCATGTCCTACGAATACGCGAATGCATTTCCCCTGTACCATGCGATGGGCATCTACGAGGGGCAGCGAGGGGCAATGCAGGAGCACCCGGAAGTGCCGGAGAAGCGTGTCTGCAACCTGACGCGCAGCGCCTACACGGGGCAGCAGCGCTACGGAACGATCATGTGGTCGGGCGACACGTCCGCCAGCTGGGAGACCTACCGCAACCAGATCGCCATCGGCCTGCATTTTTGCGCATCCGGCCTGCCGTACTGGACCATGGACATCGGCGCGTTCTTCGTGAAGCGCGGCCTGAACTGGTACTGGGACGGTGACTATGATGAGGCACTCGACGACAACGGTTACTGCGAACTCTATACGCGCTGGTTCCAGTATGCGGCATTCCTGCCCATGTTCCGCGCTCACGGCACGGACTGCCGGCGCGAGATCTGGAATTTTAAGGGCGAATTCTACGATGCTTTGCTGAAGGCGAACCGCCTGCGCTACCAGCTGATGCCGTACATTTATTCGGAGGCAGGGCGCGTGTGGCTTCAGGACCGCTCCATGATCCGCTTCCTCGCCTTTGATTTCTCGGAAGATCCGCAGACCTGGGAGATCACCGATCAGTTCCTGTTCGGCGAGTCGATGATGGTCTGCCCGGTTATGACCCCGATGTATTTTGAAAAGGGAAATAAGCCGCTGCGCAATGTTGCTAAGACCCGCGAGGTCTACTTCCCGAAGGGTTGCGACTGGTTCGATTTCGAGACCGGCCAGAAGTACGAGGGAGGCACCACAGCGACTGTGGGCGCGCCGCTTTCCCGTATCCCCGTCTTCGTGAAAGACGGAAGCATCATCCCGATGCGCGCGGATGCGCTTTCGACCGAGGAGCAGACGGATGCGATCATTTACCGCCGTTTCGGGGAAAATGCAAGTTACGAAATGTACGACGATGCCGGTGACGGCTACGCGTACGAACGCGGCGAATATACGCTGAAAGTGATCGAGTGAGAGTATGGATAATCAAATGGAATGGAGCCGGGCGCGTGATGAGCTGGCGAGGGCACTCGCCGCTATGGGACACCCGGTAGAATTTGCCGACGCGTTTGCAAAGCAACTCGGAAGCCCGAAGGCGATCCGGCGGATGACGTCGTACCTGCGCGAGGCGAAGCCGCGCACCATCGAGGAGATCGTGGACGAAATGCTCGCGATCAGTGCGGAGATCGACGCCTGGCGGGATAAGAAAGAGTCCGAGCAGGCCAATGCCAACTATACGGCGTATCTGAACCGCAGACGGACAGATGACGAGTAATAGAGAACGAAACTGAAAAACGGGGTTTGTGACAAATCTGTTACATCTTGTTACAGATTTGTGTATTTGTGTTTCGATTGTTTTAAAGTTTGTTACGGAAATTTTATATTTTGTTTTGAAGTATTGATTCTGGTTTTTAATTCCTATATGCTCAAGTTAACAAAGAGATAGAGATATCTTAATTTGAGTAAGGAGGACAGAACCTATGAAGAAAAAACGAGTGATAAAATGGATCGGCCTCGCGCTCTGTCTGTGCGTTGTGGTCATCGGTATCGTTTTGGGAATTAAGGCCATTTCCCGAAAAGGCGATACTCCGGAAAATGAGGAACCCACCGGAGCGGCGATCGCACAAAATACCACCGAAGCGAAAGCGGAGGAAGCGACCGAAGCACAAACGACTGTGCCTGAGAAGAGCACCGAGATAGTGACCGAGGCACCGGTTACCGAAGCACCGGTGACAGAACCTGAGGTGAGCACTGAGGAAGCGACTGAGGCACCGACTGAGGCACCGACCGAGGCACCGACGGAAGTCGCCGAAGAAAACTGGAAAGAGTGGCTCGGCCAAGTTTCGAAGGACGTGAAGATCGGCGAGGTGAAGCCGAAACTCCTCTCTGCGAAAACCCGGAAAGACGAAAAGAACTATAAGCCGTCCATACCGGCATATAAGGTGGACAATGCTCTGAGTAATGTGACGAATTTAAACCAGTTTTATTTCTCACAAGACCTGAAAGACCTTTTGGCCGAGTATAATTTCGCGGTGATCCCGACGAACTTCCACGAGTTTTTCGATATATATGAGTTAAACCGATATAATGAGACTCCGAGTTTGGTTACGACCGACTCCCTTATGCATACATTCCATCTGTTCTATAAAAAACTGCAGAGGGATACGGAGAAGCAGTATCTGTATGATGATCTGACGAAGCTGACCGAACGGATGCTTAAGCTGTCGCTTCAGCAGTATGTTACCCTTCAGGGGAGTGAATGGGAAGAAGCGGCCGGAAGAAATGTTGTTTATTTCGGCGTTGCAGCCGAACTGCTCGGGATCGAGAATGCGGTACCGGGTGATCTTAGAGGTATGATCTCGGAAGAGGTTAAGAAAGTGATGGAGGCTTCGGGTCTGCAGAAGAGTCTGGTAACTCCGGAGCAGTGGATGGGAGAGGACTACTCGCAGTACAAGCCCAGAAGTTATTATGCGGAGGATAAGGATCCGAGACTCCAGGAGTACTTCCGTGTTCTGATGTGGTATGGCCGCACCAACTTCCTGCAGAAATATGAGCAGGAGACCCGTTGCGCGCTGCTCATGAATATTGCGCTGGCAGATCCGGAGTGTTACCGGGAATGGTATATGATCAACGAAGTAACTTCTTTCTTAGTCGGCTCCAGCGATGATCTGCTTTACAACGAGTACATTCCGATCATCACCGGTATCTACGGAAACGATTTTACGCTGGATGCCCTGATCGGAAATGACACTGCCTGGGAACAGTTTTTAAATGCCATCTCCCTTCTTCGTGACCCGAAGATCAACTCCATGGAGGTATGGCCGGAGAACCCGGATGAATGGCGTTCCGAGGTGAAAGGATTTCGCTTTTTGGGACAGCGTTATGTCCTGGATGCAGAGATATTCCAGAACCTGATCTACAGGGATATTGAAGATACCGATGATGGTTACAGAAGATATTTACCGGATGCCCTCGATATTCCGGCGGCTTTCGGATCCGATGTCGCGCTGGATATCCTGATCCGGATGGGCAATGATAAATTCCCCAATTATCTGGATAAAATGGCAGAGATGCGGGAAAAGGTATCTTCATCCGATATGTATTGGACTTCTTCTGTTACCGGTGGATGGTTGTACACTCTGATGCCGTTACTTGAGGAAAAAGGAGCAGGATATCCCTCGTTTATGACAAACAAAGCATGGACACTGAGAAGCCTGGAGAACTTCCTCGGTAGCTGGACCGAGCTCAAGCATGATACGATCTTGTATGCAAAGCAGGCGTATGAGATCTCGGAAAGCGGAGGCGATGCTTTCGTACATCGCTATGACGACCGCGGATATGTAGAGCCGGAGACGGAACTTTACGAACGGCTGGCAGCATTGGCCGAAGCTACCCGGGATGGCCTTAAAGACTTAGGCTATCTGTCCGAAGAAGAGGAAGAAGCTTTGAACATTCTGATCGAATTAAGCCGCGATCTGAAAAATATATCCGTAAAAGAATTGCAGGGTCAGGGTCTGACAGATGAGGAATATGAATTGATCCGGTGTTACGGAAGCAGTTTGGAACATTTCTGGGATTTAACTACAGATGAGGTGCCTGTTGTTGATTACTACTATGATGCAGTTACGCAGGAATGGGTCGAAGAAGAAGGATGGAGTGAAATCAACGGGGACAATGCAGAGACAGCTGTCGTTGCAGATGTAGCTACGGGTACAGACCCTGTTTCGGACGAGGCAATATGCCTCGAAGAAGCAACGAATGTATCTATTATGTATGTGATATTCCCGATCGATGGGGAGTTGCGTATAGCGTGTGGAGCAGTCTATTCGCAGTATCAGTTCGAGAAGCCGGTCGCAGAACGTATGTCCGATGAGGAGTGGCGGCAGGAACTGAACGATATTAGGATAACTAAAGACAATGATATGATCCCGAAGTGGACACACGCCTACAAACTCTTCGACAACGAATGATCAGGATCAGTCAGAATGTGAATGTGAGGTGAGCCTATGAGTCAGACCGGAAAAATAATATCGATCAGTGCCGTGACCATGGCGATCCTCACCATAGCGCTGATCCTCAGGATGATCCCGACCAGAGAGCCGTCTCCCGCCGAATACGGATACGAAATATCGACTTTGCCGACGATTGCGGAGACGACCTTAGCAGCGGATCCGGATGAGAGGCTTCAGCCCCTGCTTAAGGATGAGGCACTCCCTACAGAGGCCGAAGAGGACTTCCCTCTCTGGACAGAGTGGGAAGAGGACGTGTCTGATTTTGAAGATGCATACGTGGTCCTGAAGGATAAAAAGGTATCCTTATACGCGGATACATCCTGTACCGATCTGCGTTGGAACTCAGACGAGGACTGGTCCGTCCAGGACATGGTCATAAAAGACGTGGATCGTGACGGAACGGAAGAACTCATCCTGCTGGTATGGAAACATGGCAGTTACGGAAACAGCAAACCGTTTTGGGTGAAGGAAAATGATAACCGCTTAGGGCAGCATATTTTCATCTTCTCCTATGATAAGGACGAAGAGATCCGGATGCATTCGATCTGGATGTCTTCGGAGATCAAATTCAATATTATCTCGATCGCATCCGGAACCGCGGATCAGCTCATCCTGAACATACAGGGTGCAGGCCCCCAGTTGTGGGCGTGGCGCAGCTTCGGGATCAAATATGTGAGCGATGCAAAACCGGCAGAGATCGATCTGGTCTGTGTTGGCGATAACCTCATTCATTTGCCGCTGCTTTATGAGGATTCGAGCGGAAATGGCCTATACGAGAAGATCGCGCCGACGATCCGTGAGGCGGACATCGCGGCGATCAATCTGGAGACGATACTGGTGGATAACGAGCGTTCGGTCAGTGATTATCCTCGGTTCGGAACGCCGATCGAAGTCGGCGAGGCTCTGGTCAATGCGGGCTTCGACGTGTTCAACATGGCGAATAACCACGTGCTCGATAAAGGTGCCTATGGCGTTGACACGACTGTAGCATTCTTCAAAGAGCATGACCTGCCGTATTTCGGCGCGAACGGGACCGCCGGTTACACCGGAAACTACAAAGACAGCGTCGCCTTCGTAGAGAAAGACGGCATTACCGTGGCGTTCCTGGGTTACACCTACGGGATGAACGGCCTGCATTGCCCCGAAGAATATCCTTACATGACGGAGACCTTCGATGACACGGACCGGATGATCCGCCAGATCAAATACGCCCGTGCGAACGCTGATGTCGTGGTCGTATATGCGCACTGGGGCAGGGAATATAAGACTCAGCCGTCGAGAAGCCAGGTCACGTGGGCGCAGTTCTTCGCGGAGCAGAAGGTGGACATCGTGATCGGATCGCACCCGCACGTGTTGCAGAAAACGGATGTGGTCACAGATCCCGAGAGCGGCCATGAAACCATCGTATACTATTCCCTCGGGAATTTCGTATCCGGCCAGCAGAAGCCGGGAACGCAGGAAGGCGGGATCGCGAAGATCACGATCGCCCGCGAGGCGGACGGCGCGGTCCGGATCCGTGAACATTCTCTGCAGAAGACCCGGATGATCCTGAGTGAAGAGGGTTGCTGGGCAGAATTGGATACGGAAAACTGAAGCGTAGACGCCCTATAATAAGCGGCGAGGTATGGAGAAGATACTCCCTGCCTCGCCGTTTTATATGCGGGCGGGAGCTGCGGATTTGACGCTTTCGGGTAGCCTGTGCTACAATAGGGGCGTTGAGAAAAACCATAACTGCCAAAAGGAGTGTGCACCATGAAGTGTAAGAGCTGCGGCGGCGAGATCCGCCTGACTGATAAAACCTGTCCCTATTGCGGACGGGTGCTGACCGAAACGGCCGGGCATCAGGCGGAGCCTGAAGCGTTTCAGAAGAAAAGCGAGAAGTCCAAAGGCGGTCTGCGAAAAGCATTGTCCGATAACATACCGATCGTCATCAGTGCGGTTGTGATGCTTTTGCTCATCGTCGGTATTTGCGTTGCGAGTTATATCAGCGAGAACGCCTACCATTTCCGCGAGGACGCGATGCGCAGGGAGTCGGTAAAGAAATACGATGAGTATTCCGTGAAGATCCAGGAATACCTGGACGGGGGAGATTATACTGGCTTTTCGGCGTTTAAAGAGTATCACAATATCGCGGAGTATGAAGCGCCCTATGACGACCTGAACCAGCTTTGGGATATAACGAAAGTGTATACGAGTTTGGTTTCCGCCGTGGAGTCGGCGTTGATCCAGGGACCGGAGGCAAAACTAAGGGATCAGGACTCGGATGTTTTTGACGTCCAGATGGCGATCTCTCGTTTCTATGATGAGTTCAAATGGAACCAGTCGAAGATCGACGCGGATCCATATAAGGACCGAATGTACGACATGAAGAAGAAAGCTGATATCATCCTGAAGATCTATCTGGGCATGGACGATGCGGCGCGCGAAGCCTACTTCGAAGCCTCTGATGCCAAACAGAAAGCCTATCTGGAGGAGGTGATCCTGCATGACTAAGAAAGTGATCCTGGGGATATCGATCCTTATCAATCTGGTCCTGGCATACTTCCTCATCCAAGGCGTTATAGATGCCAGAGAGGAACTGAAATTTGAATATGTTGAGCAGGAGACGCTCCGCCCGGACAGCCTGCGTATGTATCTGGAACGGGAGAATTACGGCGTTGCGGCTTCATTGTCCCACCCGATCCGCGGCGGCGCCGAGGTCGACGATCTGGACGAAGATTATTACCTGCTCGGAGAATATGCGGATACCCTCTTCCTGAAAGCGATATTTGTGAAATCGGGCGATTCCGCTACTGCGGCGGCATGTGACCGGAGACTGGCCGAGATCCGTGAGAAGATGCCGTCCTATTCGGAACTGCTCGATAAGATCGAACAGAGTGTGAAGAAAACGGTTAGGGAGTGACGGATATGGCGAAGGAAATCATTTGTAAGAGTTGCGGAGCGAGTTTTGATGAAGCTTTGGTGCGCTGCCCGTATTGCGGCACCGGACACCTGCCCGCAGAAGAAAACGAACACATGCAGAACCTGGAGGATATTCGCCAGGATCTGCAGGACTATGAAAGAGAAAATGTTAAAAAGCCGGGTAAGAAGCTGGCAGCAGCGCTCCTCATTGCCCTCCTGATGATCGCCGCGATCGTGTGGTTCGTGCTCAGCGGCATATGGTCGGCGAGCTCCAGAGAGCGGGATAAAAGCGAGCAGAGAAAAGATGACTTTCTGAAAAATCAGGGCATCAGTACGCAAGTGGAGGAGTCAAATCGATGAAATGTGAGAATTGCGGCCGGCAAGTCGGACCGGAGGAATTAAAGTGTCCGCATTGCGGCGCGGATAACCTGTTCGCCCTGTTGCATCAGCAAAATATGGAGGAGTTCGGCGAAACATTCCACCAGACGGAGCAGGATGTTGCAGCTTCAGCGAAGAAGATCTCGAAGATCGGAATAAAGGCGGCTGTGCTGATGGCTCTTCTGATCGGATGTGTCGTATTATCCATGATCTCATCCGCGAATTATAAGGATCCCGATCCGGACGAGGCAGTACGGAAAGATGCGGTGAAACATGCGGCGGAATACTCTGCGCAGATCGACGGATTTTTGAAAAACGGGGAATACATGGAGTGTGTTGACTTTATGTATGCGCACGAGATCATGAATATCTCCGCGGATGAATATGATCATCTTCGGAATATCAAATATGTACTGCATGACTACGAGAACTGCATTCAGGAGATGGAAGAGATGGTCTTTCGGTCCACGGACCCGGATTACTTCGACAGTCTGGACACGGCGATCAGCTCTTTCTGCAGAAGTCTGGACTCCTTCTATGAGACGTGGAACGGTTATGTGAGAACAAAGGAGAAGAATGCGGACTACAAGGCTTACATGGAGGACATGGAGCAGGAGCTTAAGCTTGCCATGAAGTTGTATTTCTCTTTGGATGACGAAGAATTGGCCGCGTTTATGGGATTGACACAGGGTCAGAAAGCCGTGAAGATCGAGGAGGTGATCCGTGATGAAAAATAAAAAACTGAACATCATCTTCAATATCCTGCTCGGTATAGCCGGCGTTGCGTTTTTTATCTGCCTTATTCTCTTTGCAGACTCAGTTAAATACAAAAACCGGGAAAAAGAGGACCCGGCAGAAGCACACGGTAGGGTATTTGAGTACGAACTGAGACATCAGGCGTACAATGAGATCATAAGCCATTATTCGGCAGACCGGCTCAGTAACTTCGAACCGCAGCCGGGTTTTGAGGACAGCTACCGGGTGGCACAGTACGCGCATGCTGCGTTCATGTCCGCGATCTATGAGGCGGAGCAGAATGAAAGCAAGGCGAAGCGAAACGATGCGACGCGGGAGCGCCTGAAACAAGGACTCGGAAGATATTCTTACACTGCGGATCAGATCGACGAGATCATCCGCAAAGCACTGGCGAAGTAGACGGACGGCGGGCCACTGCGCGGAAAGGAGAACGAACATGGCAGGAAGATCCTGTGAAAACTGTATGTACTATGAGTACGACTATGACTATGAGGAGTATTGTTGTACGCAAGACTGCCTCGATGAGGATGACATTGCCCGCCTGGCGATGGACAGCCACTATGTATGTCCGTTCTACCGGGAAGGTGACGAATATACCATCGTACGAAAGCAGATATAGAAAAAAGTCCTGCGGACGAAAAGAGGTGCCCACGAAAAGCCGGGCTTTTCGTGGGCACCTTCATTTGTTTTTACGAGACTATTACTCGTTTTATTTTTCTTCGGGCATCACGATCTGAATGTGAACTTCATCCAGCTGCTTTTGTTCTACGGCAGCGGGCGCGCCCATCATCAGATCCTGCGCGGTCTTATTCATCGGGAACGGAATGATCTCGCGGATGCTGTCCTCGCCGGCCATGAGCATGACCATACGGTCCACGCCGGGGGCAATGCCTGCGTGGGGCGGTGCGCCGTAGCAGAATGCGTTGTACATCGCGGGGAATTTCGCTTTTACATCCTCCTCACCGAGGCCGACCAGTTCGAACGCCTTGATCATGATCTCGGGATCGTGGTTACGAACGGCACCGGAGGAAAGCTCTACGCCGTTGCAGACCAGATCGTACTGGTACGCGAGGATGGAGAGCGGCTCCTGTTCGCAGAGCGCCTTCATGCCACCCTGCGGCATGGAGAAAGGATTGTGGCAGAATTCCAGCTCGCCGGACTCCTCGCCGATCTCATACATCGGGAAGTCAACGATCCAGCAGAATTCGTAGCAGTTTTGCTTCATATGGTTGGGGCACAGGGCGCCGAGCAGCTTACGAAGCACGCCGGCCGTCTTCTGGGCGGTGAGCTTCTTACCTGCGGTCAGACCCACGAAGTCGCCGGGCTTTAAGCCCAGAGCTTCGATCACGGCAGTCTTCCGCTCCTGCAGGAACTTCGAGATACCACCGACGAATTCACCGTTTTCATCCAGACGGAACCAGAACGCCTTCTGGGCGGTTTGAACTTCTACGTCTGCGCACAGCGCGTCGATCTGCTTACGTGTCTTATCGAAACCGGAAACCACAACGGCCTTTACGGTCTGACCTTCGAACGGTCCGAAGCCGCAGCCGTCCATGACCTGTGTTGCATCAGTCACTTCGAGGTCAATGCGCAGGTCCGGCTTGTCGCTGCCGTAGCGATCCATAGCTTCCAGGTAAGGGATGCGCTTAAACGGTGCGGCAGACGCAGTGGAGTAGGTTCCGTATTTAGCGAAGACGGGCGGGAGCACGTCCTCCATGATGGCGAATACATCTTCCTGTCCGGCAAATGCCATCTCCATGTCCAACTGGTAGAATTCACCCGGAGAACGGTCCGCACGCGCGTCCTCATCACGGAAGCAGGGTGCGATCTGGAAATAGCGGTCGAAGCCGGAGGTCATGAGCAGCTGCTTGAACTGCTGCGGTGCCTGCGGAAGCGCGTAGAATTTGCCGGGATGGTTGCGGGCGGGTACCAGGTAGTCGCGCGCGCCTTCCGGCGAAGAACAGGTCAGGATGGGGGTGGTGATCTCCATGAAATCATGTGCCATCATGCCGGCACGCAGTTCGGCTACGACCTTGCTGCGAAGCACGATTTTGGATTTCACCGCGGGATTGCGGAGATCCAGATAACGGTATTTGAGACGGGTGTTTTCATCCGCGTCCCGGGAGTAGTTGATCTGGAACGGAAGTTCGTTGTAGATACATTTTCCCAGAACTTCGATCGCGGTGGGAACGACTTCGATGTCGCCCGTGGGTATCGCCGGGTTCTTATTGGAACGTTCGCGAACGACGCCGGTTATGGCGAGCGTCGACTCGACATTGACCGGGTCAATGATGTTCATCATCTCTTCGGTCTCGATCACGACCTGTGTTACTCCGTAGAAATCGCGGAGGATCAGGAAACCGAGGTTCTTGCTGACCTTACGAAGGTTGTCGAACCATCCGGTGATCCGTACCTCTTCGCCAACGTTTTCGATGCGAAGCTCGTTGCATGTATGGGTCCTGCCCTGCATGATTGCTTTCATAGTATTGACCATCCTTTAAATCGTGGTTTTGCATCCGAAAATGAATGCACTTTTCATTATACAAGCGGGTTTTGGGTTCGTCAAGCATTTCCGCGGCGCCGACTGCCCGTTTCAACACGGAAAATGCGTACTTCTTGCGAATGAAAATTGACAAAAAGGCGGCGGGAGAGTATGATTATACTAGGTGTGAATCCCCTTTTGGGGAGGAGAGATGTGCGCAGTAAGAATTATGAGAGAGGAGATAATGATATGGATTCGATTTTCTTCAAAAAAGACGAAGAGTATCCGGTCGCTGATAGAGAGAAAAGCATGACAAAGCCTCAGGAAGGAATGCGGTTTGCTTTGTTTTCGGCGTTGCTTCTGATGTTTTCCGTTTTTCTTCCGTTTTACGGTAATATGCCTTCGGAACCATCATCGTATTGGGCCTCATTGATCGAATTAGGATATGTAGGATATGCGGTTTTTGCATTGGGCTTTTTGGCGTTTGTACTTAACTGCTATAGGAAACATGGGGTGGCGGCGATCTGCGGCGGCTTCGTATTACTCTTTTGGCTCTGTCACTTTATTTCCCGAACACTGGATACGATTTTTAAATCTGAGTATAGATACTGGTTCTTCTGGTACGGGTCCGGTTGGGGTGATAATGATACATATCGGCATGTTCGGATGATCGGATACTGGGTGCTCCCGATCGCGGCAGGACTCGTGGTGTATTTCTCATTGGCCTTGTGGAAGAAAAATCGTAAGCAGAAAAACGTAGAAGAGCAAGAGGTGTGATCATGAAGTATTGTTCAAAATGCGGTAACCCGATGGGGTACCATGATAAAGTGTGCGGTTTTTGCCATCCGGCGAAAAAAACGGAAATGGATGAGATAAAAAGAAAGCATTGTAAGGTAGCGGTGTTGGTGTCGACGATCCTGGTCGCCCTCATCGGTTTTTATCCGTTGGCTGTGGTCTTCTTAAACCTCGACTTTGGTTTCCGGTCTACATTTTTTAACTATGAATTATTTATCAGCGGTGTGCTGATCTTGACGTGCCTTATGTCGTTTGTGGCATATGTAAGGGAATCGTGGGGCTTTACGTTTTTCTGCGGGTTATTGGGACCGGCGTCGGCGGTGATCATCTCCGTGAGTTGCGGAGGCTTGTTTGAAACCAGTGTGGATGGTCTGAAAAGCTGGATACATTTATTTGCGACCTACTTCCTTCCGAACATCGTTTTGATGGCGGCTTCCGCCAGATTACTCTGCCTGGGACGGGAAGGCGAGTCCGACTATACGCTTCACTACAGACGCTTGCAGAAGCTCACGATCAACGACGAGGAGTCCATGGTCTGAAGGATTAAAATGTTCATTTACAGCGTTTGTAAAAAAGCGCTTGCAATGACAGGGAAACTATGATATAATAGTTCCTGAAATATGTTAAAAAATTAACAATCATCACTTTGGAGGATATTTCAATGGCAAAGAGAATTGTACTTGCCGGTGCATGCCGTACGGCGATCGGCACAATGGGCGGATCCCTCAGCACCACTCCCGCAGCGGATTTGGGTGCTATCGTTATCAAGGAAGCTATCAAAAGAGCCGGTGTTCCTGCGGAAGCAGTTGATCATGTATACATGGGTTGCGTAATCCAGGCTGGTCTGGGACAGAACGTAGCTCGTCAGGCATCCATTAAGGCCGGTCTTCCGGTGGAGACTCCTGCCGTTACCGTTAACGTAGTTTGCGGTTCCGGTCTGAACTGCGTGAACATGGCAGCTCAGATGATCCAGGCAGGCGACGCTGATATCGTAGTTGCAGGTGGTATGGAGAACATGTCCATGGCTCCGTACGCGATCCCGAACGGACGTTTCGGTTACAGAATGACATGGCCCAGCCAGAGCCAGGGCGCTTTGGTCGACACCATGGTTAACGACGCACTTTGGGATGCATTCAACGGTTATCATATGATCCAGACCGCGGACAATGTAGCAGAGAAGTGGGGTCTGACCCGTGAAGAGCTCGATGAGTTTGCACTCAAGAGCCAGTTAAAGGCTGAGAAAGCTCAGCAGACCGGTGCATTCGACGATGAGATCGTTCCGGTTATGGTTAAGAAGAAGAAGGAAATGGTTGAGTTCAAGGTAGACGAGGGCCCGCGTCCGGGTTCCACGATCGAAGGCCTTGCAAAGCTTCGCCCGATCAACCCGAACGGCGTAGTTACCGCAGGTAACGCTTCCGGTATCAACGACGGCGCTGCAGCGATCGTTCTGATGACCGAAGAGAAGGCAAAAGAACTCGGCGTTACTCCTATGGCATATTTCGTAGCAGGCGCTCTGGGTGGCGTTGATCCGTCCATCATGGGCGTAGGTCCTGTTCCGGCAACCCGCAAGGCTATGGCTAAGTGCGGTTACAAGATTGAAGACTTCGATATCATCGAGGCAAATGAAGCATTTGCCGCTCAGTCCGTTGCAGTCGGCAAGGACCTCGGTATCGATGTTGATAAGCAGCTGAACCCGAACGGCGGCGCGATCGCGCTGGGTCACCCGGTAGGCGCTTCAGGTGCACGTATCCTCGTAACACTGCTTCACGAGATGGTGAAGAAGGATGCAAAGAAGGGTCTGGCTACCCTCTGCATCGGCGGTGGTATGGGATGTGCAACCATCGTAGAGAGAGACTGATATGATACAAGGCTCGAAAAGAACCGACCGACATGCCGCATGATCGTCGGTGAAACGAGAGCCCAATATTTGAAAACGACCGGGCGGAAGGCAAATTTTGCTTTCTGCCTCGTGTCGTGTTAAAACGAAAATTGCGTTTCAAATCCATATCTGGATTTATTTTTTCTGAACTTGGCGCGCACTGTGCCTGTTTCAGAGCACATTTCACGTGTACGGGGTGTTGAAAGGTTTGCCTTGTACCAGAAAGGATCAAAAATGGAATATATTCTTTATGAAGCAGTAGGTGGCGTTGGCGTTATCACCATCAACCGCCCGAAGGCGCTGAACGCGCTGAACAGCCAGGTTCTCGACGAACTGAACGAGACACTGGACCAGGTAGACTTAAGCACGGTTCGCTGCCTTATCCTGACCGGCGCAGGCGAGAAGTCTTTCGTAGCAGGCGCAGACATCGGCGAGATGAGCACCCTTACAAAGGCACAGGGCGAGGCATTCGGTAAGAAGGGCAACGACGTGTTCCGCAAGCTGGAGACATTCCCGATCCCCGTGATCGCTGCCGTTAACGGTTTTGCACTCGGCGGCGGCTGCGAGATCTCCATGAGCTGTGACATTCGTCTCTGCTCGGACAATGCAGTATTCGGTCAGCCGGAAGTGGGCCTCGGCATCACACCGGGCTTCGGCGGCACCCAGAGACTGGCTCGTCTGGTAGGCGCAGGCATGGCGAAGCAGCTGATCTACACCGCGAGAAACATCAAGGCTCCGGAAGCGTACCGCATTGGCCTCGTTAACGAGGTATTCTCCGCAGAAGTGGATGAAGCAGGTAACGTAGTTAAGAGCGCACAGGATGTTCTCCTCGCGGCAGCGAAGAAGATGGCAGCTACCATCGCGAAGAACGCTCCGATCGCTGTTCGCAACTGCAAGAAGGCGATCAACGAAGGTCTGGATGCAAACATGGACGACGCGATCGTGATCGAAGAGAAGCTCTTCGGCGATTGCTTCGAGACACAGGACCAGGTTTACGGAATGGCATTCTTCCTCGATAAGAATAAAGATAAGGTTAAAGAGCCGTTCAAGAACGCATAATCAAGCAAGTTACACTATTCCAAATCATATATAAATACATTTAGGAGGTACTATCATGAAGGTAGGCGTTATTGGTGCCGGTACAATGGGTTCCGGTATTGCTCAGGCATTTGCCATGACAGAAGGTTACGAGGTTTGTCTTTGCGATATTAAGCAGGAGTTCGCTGACGGCGGAAAGGCTAAGATCGCTAAGAATATGGCATTCCTGGTAAAGAAGGAGAAGATCACCCAGGAGCAGGCAGATGCAATTCTGGCAAAGGTTACGACCGGCCTGAAGGATATTTGTACAGATTGCGACCTCATCGTTGAGGCAGCTCTGGAAGATATGGCTATTAAGAAGCAGACATTCAAGGAACTCGAAGAGATCTGCACGAAGGAAGAAGTTATCTTCGCTACCAACACTTCTTCTCTGTCTATCACCGAGATCGGCGCAGGCCTGAAGCATCCGGTGATCGGCATGCACTTCTTCAACCCTGCTGACCGTATGAAGCTCGTTGAAGTTATCGCAGGACTTAACACACCGGCTGCTACCGTAGACCGCATCAAGGCGATCTCCGAAGAGATCGGCAAGACTCCGGTTCAGGTTGCAGAAGCTCCCGGCTTCGTTGTTAACCGTATCCTGATCCCGATGATCAATGAAGCGATCGGTATCTATGCAGAAGGCATCGCAAGCGTTGAGGGTATCGACCAGGCTATGATGCTCGGTGCTAACCACCCGATGGGCCCCTTAGCTCTCGGTGACCTGGTAGGTCTGGACATTGTTCTTGCGATCATGAACGTACTGTACAACGAGACCGGCGACTCCAAGTATCGTCCTCACACCCTTCTTAAGAAGATGGTTCGCGGCGGTAAGCTCGGAAGAAAGACCGGCATCGGTTTCTATGACTATACCAATAAGTAAGATAAATAGATTATTTCGGAGGAAAACAAAATCATGGATTTTACATTGAGCAAAGAACATGAGATGGTGCGCACCCTGTTTAAGGAATTCGCACAGAATGAGGTTAAGCCTCTTGCTCAGGAAGTGGATGAAACAGAGAACTTCCCCAGAGAAACAGTTGAAAAGATGGCAAAACTCGGCTTCATGGGTATCCCGATCCCGAAGGAGTACGGCGGCCAGGGCTGCGATATTTTGACCTACGCTATGTGCGTTGAGGAGCTGTCCAAGGTTTGCGGTACCACAGGCGTTATCGTATCCGCACACACATCTCTGTGCTGTGACCCCATCCTGACATTCGGTACCGAAGAGCAGAAGCAGAAGTACCTGGTTCCGCTGGCAAAGGGCGAGAAGCTCGGCGCTTTCGGTCTGACCGAGCCGGGTGCAGGTACCGACGCACAGGGTCAGCAGACGAAGGCAGTTCTGGACGGCGACGAGTACGTTCTGAACGGTTCCAAGATCTTCATTACCAACGGTAAGGAAGCTGACGTTTATGTTATTTTCGCGATCACAGGCGTTACAACAGACGCAAAGGGTCGCTCTAAGAAGACCATCTCCGCATTCATCGTGGAGAAAGGTACACCCGGATTTACATTCGGTGTAAAAGAGAAGAAGATGGGTATCCGCGGATCATCCACTTACGAACTCATTTTCCAGGATTGCCGCATCCCGAAGGCAAACCTTCTGGGCCGCGATGGCGAGGGCTTCAAGATCGCCATGCACACACTGGACGGCGGACGTATCGGTATCGCTGCACAGGCTCTGGGCCTCGCTGAGGGCGCTCTGGACAATACCATCGCTTACACGAAGGAAAGAAAGCAGTTCGGTAAGGCGATCGCAGCATTCCAGAATACACAGTTCCAGATCGCTGATATGGCTACAAAGTGCCAGGCTGCTCAGTATCTTGTGTACGCTGCAGCTCGCAAGAAGGATGAGTATCAGAAGGATCACAAGACCGTTTACAGCGTAGAGGCAGCTATGGCGAAGCTTTACGCAGCAGAAGTTGCTATGGAAGTTACCACGAAGGCAGTTCAGTTGCACGGTGGTTACGGCTACACCAGAGAGTATGATGTAGAGCGTATGATGCGTGACGCAAAGATCACCGAGATCTACGAAGGAACCAGCGAAGTTCAGAGAATGGTTATCTCTGCAGCACTTCTGAAGTAATCTGACTGATACAAGGCTCGAAAAGTCCACGTAGCGAATGCTCGCATTCGCAGACGTGACCTTGAGAGCCGAACAAACATGAGCCGTACCGATTTCCGTAGGAAAGCGATAGGACGGCGAATGTTTGTAGGATTTCGAGAACTTGAAAAGCGGAGAAATCCGTAGTATCAGTAAAATACAAAATCGAAAAAATTAAGGAGCGTAAGATTGTGAAGATCATAGTATGTATCAAGCAGGTACCCGACACAAAGGGTGGCGTAAAGTTTAATCCTGACGGAACATTGAACCGTGCTGCTATGCTTACCATCATGAACCCGGATGACAAGGCCGGCCTGGAAGCAGCACTTAGATTAAAAGATCAGTATGGCGCAGAAGTAACCGTTATCACCATGGGCCTTCCGAAGGCAGAAGAGGTTCTTCGTGAAGCATTGGCCATGGGCGCAGATAAGGGCATTCTGGTAACCGACCGTGTACTCGGCGGTGCGGACACATGGGCTACTTCTTCCACACTCGCAGGCGCGATCCGCAACCTGGATTACGACCTCATCATTACCGGACGTCAGGCGATCGACGGCGATACCGCACAGGTTGGTCCGCAGATCTCCGAGCATTTGAATATTCCGGTCATCTCCTATGCACAGAAGATCGAGATCGACGGAGACTCCGTGATCGTTGAGCGTCAGTACGACGACCGTTATCATGTAGTTAAGGCGAAGATGCCTTGCCTCATCACGGCTCTGGCTGAACTCAACGCACCCCGTTACATGACTCCGGGCGGCATCTTCGATGCTTTCAAGGCAGATATCACTGTTTGGGGCAGAGCAAACCTGGTCGATGTTGATGACTCCAACCTCGGTCTGAAGGGCTCACCTACACAGATCGCAAAGGCTTCCGATAAGGTACGTAAGGGTACCGGCGAGAAGGTAAATCTCGATGCAGATGCTTCCGTTGAATACATTGTCGGCAAGTTAAAAGAAAAGCACGTAATCTGATAAAAGCGTTTCCATTATACTATAGGAGTGATGAATAAAATGGCATTAGAAGAATACAAGGGCGTATATGTCTTTGCTCAGCAGGTCGACAATCAGTTAAGCAGCATCGCTTTTGAACTTATCGGCAAGGGCAAGGATCTCGCAAAAGATTTAGGAACTGAAGTTACCGCCATTCTTGCAGGTTATCAGGTAGCAGACCTGGCTGACGAACTTGCAGCTTATGGCGCAGATAAGGTCATCGTTATCGATGATCCTGAACTTAAGGATTACAGAACCGAGCCGTACGCACATGCGGTTGCTTCCGTAATTAAGGAATTCAAGCCGGACATCGTCCTGGTTGGTGCTACAGCGATCGGCCGTGACCTGGGTCCCCGCGTTTCCGCGAGAGTACACACCGGTCTTACAGCAGACTGCACGCAGCTCGATATCGGTGATTTCCCGCTCGTAGCGATCCCCGGTAAGGAGCAGCTTCACAACCAGCTCCTCATGACCCGTCCCGCTTTCGGTGGTAACACCATCGCTACCATCGCCTGCCCGAACTTCCGCCCTCAGATGGCTACCGTTCGTCCCGGCGTTATGCAGAAGCTTCCGAAGCAGGAAGGCGCTAAGGCTGAGATCATTAACTACAACCCCGGCTTTACTCCGGATAACAAGTACGTTGAGATCCTGAAGGTCGTTAAGGCTGTTACCGATACCGTAGATATCATGGATGCTAAGATCCTCGTATCCGGCGGCCGTGGCGTAGGCAGCGCTGAGAACTTCAAGCTTCTCGAAGACCTTGCTGCTGTACTCGGCGGTACCGTTAGCTGCTCTCGTGCAGTTGTAGATGCAGGCTGGAAGCCGAAGGATCTGCAGGTAGGACAGACCGGTAAGACCGTTCGTCCTCACGTATATTTCGCGATCGGTATCTCCGGTGCGATCCAGCACCTGGCAGGTATGGAAGAGTCCGACATCATCATTGCGATCAACAAGGATGAGACCGCTCCGATCTTCGAAGTTGCTGACTACGGCATCGTAGGCGACCTGAATAAGATCGTTCCTGCACTTACCGCTTCTTTGAAGGCAGAACTTGCAAATAAGTAATTGACCGGGGGATTTATCCCCTGCGGAAGACGTCGGTGATACCGGCGGGTTCCATACACGGGCAGGGAGGTTTCTCTTCCTGCCCGCTCTTTATATCGGGGCAATGCTCCTGAGCGGGCATTGATCTTCGTGAAACGGAGGTTTCTACAGTGAGTACCAGCACAAGTCAGGTCGCGCGTGGCGCGGGAAATCACAGAAAGCGTTCGAAGCGCAGTTCGTATATTTTCATCGGAGCTATGGCGATCCTGGTCATCATAGCCGGAGTATTATGGCTCAAATCCGCTCCGTCGAAGGAAAAGAAGGGCAATAAGGACGGGTTCACGATCGTCAAAGGTAAGCATACGGTCGAGATCGTAGTAAAGAATTACGGCACGATCATGGTGGAACTGGATGCGGATGCTGCACCTACCACTGTGTCGAACTTTTTGGATCTGGCAAATGAGAAGTTTTACGATAACCTGACGTTTCATCGTATCCTTCCGGGCTTCGTGATCCAGGGAGGCGACCCGACCGGCACCGGTGCCGGTAAGGAAGGACAGCGCACCATCCCCGGTGAGTTTCCGAACAACGATGTGGACAATCCTCTCCTGCACGAACGCGGAACCATTTCGATGGCCCGGAAGGTCGATCGTCAGAACAGCCGTGCCTACATGAATACGGCGACGTCGCAGTTCTTCATCTGCCTGACGGACCAGCCGAGCCTGGACGGAAACTATGCCGCTTTCGGAAAGGTGATCGAGGGTATGGAGATCGTCGATCAGATCGCAGAGGAATGCGCAGGCGACGGTGATAACGGCGCGGTTTCGAAGGAGCGTCAGCCTGTCATCGAAAGGATCCGCGAAGTTATTCCCGGCGCAGATCTCTCGGATGACGACTGATCGTATGTATTCATATAAGTCATAGAAGATAATATAACGGAGCATCCCGGTGCGGTCTTGAACCGCGCCGGGATGTTTGCGTTTGCATATGGATTTACGAAAAAACGTAAAATATTTTAAAAAATTACGTAAATACGTATTGACATTGTCCTCAGGATAGTGTATTATGTAATTACGGAACAGCATAAATCAATTACGTAATTGCAAACTCACCGAAATTCACTTTACGATCAGGAGGTAAATATCATGTCAAAGGATTATGGAGTAGAGATCGAAGAGATCAAAAAACAACTGGAGGAATTGCAGCAGTTAGTTTCTTCCGTAATGATCGGCTCATCAAAGGAGCCGAATGAGAAGGTCGGAGATATAGAGAAGATGCAGAAAATGCACCCGAACGAGCATGTCAATGCGATCATGAACGAGATCCAGGATGCCGCGGGTACGAACGGACAGACCGGAGCCATCACATACATGGGCGTTTTTGCATCGGGCGGAAGACAGTCGAACTGGGTAAAACACCGCGTCAACACCGACGACCTGCTTAAACTCATCGCCGACAACGTGGCGGAAAAGGTACTGGCCTGCCTGGGCAATGCGGACCGTCTGAAGATCCTGCTGGCGCTATTAAAGAAGCCCATGAGTGTGGCAGAGCTGATCACAGAGTGCGAACTGAACTCCACCGGTCAGGCTTACCATCACATGAAGCCGCTTCTGGCGGCGGATCTGATCGCGGAGGAGACGAAGGGCATCTACATCGTGAAACCCTACCGGGTCCAGGGCATCATCATGCTTCTGGCAGGTATCTGCGATATGTACGATGAGACCTACGCGAAGAGCAACTGGGAAGCAGAAGAATAAACCAAAGTCAAATGACCGGGAGGGTGTCGCACAGCGGCATCCTCTTTTGTCTTGCGAAACGGTGAAATCGCATCTTGACAAAGGGGGACTATTGATGTAGAATGGACTACATAAATAGTCCGGAGGTATATTATGAAGTTATTTGACAGCGAGATCAAACTGATGGAGATCATTTGGGCGAATGAACCGGTCAGCGCGAAGGAAGTCAGCAAGATCGCGGAAGCGGAGATCGGCTGGAATAAAAATACGACCTATACGGTGATCAAAAAGGTGATCGATAAAGGATATGTTAAGCGGGAGGAGCCCGGTTTTATCTGTACGGCATTGATCAAAAAGGAAGAGGCGCAGAAGAGCGAAGCGAAGGGCCTCCTGGAGAAACTGTTCCACGGCTCGAAGAAAGCGTTGTTCTCGGCACTGCTGGAAGATGAGAAGCTCTCCGATGCGGAGATCGATGAATTGCGCGAACTGATCCAAAAGAGGTAGGCTTATGGACGTTGTTTTTTACTGGTTGCTCAATATGAGCATCCTAGCAACGGCGGTGGGCATTATCGTGCTCCTGATTCGAAAGATTCGCCCTATCCCCCGCAGGGTCATCGTGATCCTCTGGGCCATCCCGCTGGTGCGCTTTTGGGTTCCGTTCGGCTTCAGTTCCAAATACAGTCTGCTGTCGTTGCTGCCGCGCTATGCGGTGCGGACCGTGCCCATCACCGAATTAGTGGCGTTGCCCGCTCAGGGGCAGGGTTTTTTGGATGTCTTTCCTTCGGAGAAACCAGTGGTGATGACCAATATCGGAAGGTGGGCTATATCCTATAGACCGATGACATATAAGGTCGACCTTCTGGCCGACGTGTTCGATTATGCTTCGTTTGTTTGGGCTGTGATCGCCGCCGCCGTGCTTATTACATTGACCTTGATCTATTTCGTCACAAAAGCGGAGCTACGCGGCGCGAAGCGCATGTATAACAATGTGTACAGCTCACAGAAGATCACATCGCCGGCGGTATACGGGATCCTGCGTCCCCGCATCATCATCCCGGAACATTTGCGCGATGCGGAGGGCTTGGACCTGATCCTGCTTCATGAAAAGCGGCACATTCGCCGCGGGGATAATTTCTGGCGCCTTCTGGCATTTATCACGGCGGCGATCCATTGGTTCAATCCGTTCGTCTGGATATTCCTGAAATGCTTCCTCTCGGATGTCGAACTGGCGTGCGACGAGTCTGCGCTCGCGAAACTGCCGCGTGAGAAGCAAAAAGCTTATGCGCTGGAGCTTCTGAATGTCCAACAGAGTAAAACGGTGTTTGCGTCTGCCTTCGGCGGCGCGAAGATCCGTACCCGGATCGAGCATATCATCTCGTATAAAAAGATGACGGTGTTTTCTGCCCTTTTATTTGCAGCCTTCGTTGCGGCCGTCGCCTACATGTTGCTGACAAATGCGGCGTAGTATTTTGAAAAGAGAATAAAACAACAGGCCGTTCGGTTTCAACCGGACGGCCTGTGTTTTTATACTCTATTGTATTTTAGATCAATAGTTCATGGCTTCTTCTTCGCCGTTTACGACGCGGAGCGCGCCCTGGCACAGCGCCAGAAGTTCGTCCTCACCGGGATATACGGTGAACGGAGCGATGAAGCCTGCATATTCCTTAAGGTCTGCTACGACGTTCTTATCGTATGCGATACCGCCGGTCAGGATGATCTGGTCTACCTTACCCTTCAGTACGCAAGCCATGGAACCGATGTCCTTAGCAACCTGGTAAACGAAAGCGTCGAAGATCTTCTTCGCTTCGGCATTGCCCTCGCCGATCCACTTCTCGACGTCGCGCATGTCGTTCGTGCCGAGGTAAGCGTTCAGGCCGGCACCGCCGACGAGCTTCTTATAAACCTCTGCCTCGGTGTATTTGCCGGAGAAGCACATCTTAACCAGTGCGCCGCTCGGAACTGCGCCTGCTCTCTCAGGGGAGAATGCGCCGTCGCCGTCGAGTGCATTGAACACGTCAACGACCTTACCGCCGGTGTGTGCGCCTACGGAAACGCCGCCGCCCATGTGAACGACGATCAGGTTCAGGCTGCTGTAAGGAACACCATGCTCCTTCGCGTAGCGCTTCGCAACTGCCTTCTGGTTGAGTGCGTGGAAGACGGACTTACGAGGCAACTCCGGAACGCCGGAGTAGCGTGCTACGTCCTGCATCTCGTCAACGACAACGGGGTCTACGATGAAGGACTTAGCGCCGATTTCGTCGCCGATCTCGCGTGCGATGATGCCGCCCAGGTTGGAAGCATGCTGACCGGAAACGCCCGCCTTTAAGTCTGCGAGAAGAGCATCATTGACCGGATAGGTACCGCCCGGGATGGGGCGCAGCATACCGCCGCGGCCGACAACGACGTCCAGAGACTTGATGTCGAAATTCTTACGAGCCAGCAGATCCGTGATCAGGTTCTTACGGAAATCCTTCTGTGCTACGATGGAAGGATAGGAAGAGATCTCCTCGGTGCTGTGGCGGAGGGTCTCCTCGAACAACAGGGTCTCATCCTCGAAAACACCGATCTTCGTGGAGGTGGAACCCGGGTTGATGATCAGAACTTTATGTGACATGGAAGTTACCTTTCCTTTCGATTATTTGCTCATGGCGTTTGCAACGACTGCTGCGAGCGCGATGGAGTTGACCTTTACCTCGGTGGAGTCGGAACGGGAGGTCAGGATGACCGGAACTGCGGTACCGCACAGGATGCAGCCGTTCTTCGCCTTCGTGGTGTGGGTCAATGTCTTATAAACCAGGTTACCGGAGTGGATGTCCGGGAACAGAAGGATGTCCGCGTCGCCGACGATCTTACGTCCCTCAGCGCCCTTATGCTTAGCAGCCTCTGCGTCGATCGCGAGGTCTAAGGAAAGCGGTCCGTCGATGATACATCCGGTGATCTCGCCGATTTCGTTCAGGCGGGTCAGTTCGGCAGCCTCAACGGTCTCCGGCATCTTCGGGTTAACGACCTCGACAGCGGCCAGAGGCGCGATCTTCGGGTTAGCGATGCCGCAAGCGTGTGCAACCTCGACTGCGTTGTGGATGATGCCTGCCTTTTCCTCGAGGGTCGGGTAGGTGTTGAATGCAACGTCGGTCAGGAACAGGAGCTGGTCGATGCCCGGGACCTCGAACAGTGCCACGTGGGACAGCTGGCGTCCGGTACGGAGACCTACTTCCTTATTCAATACGCTCTTCAAGAATGACTTCGTGTCGATCTTTCCCTTCATGTACATATCTGCCTTGTGGTCGTGTACGAGAGAAACAGCAGTCAGGGTAGCCTCCTGCTCATCCTCGATATCTATGATCTCGATCCCGGTCAGGTCAATGGAAAGCTCCGCTGCGATCTCTTCGATCTTCTTCTTATCTCCTACGAGAATGGGCTCCGCGATGCCGCGTTCCTTTGCGATCTTAACCGCTTCGAGTACCGGACCGTCCTGAGCTACCGCTACGGCGACTTTTTTCATCTCACACTCGGAAAGGTGTGACAAAAGTTGTTCAAATGAAGTGCTCATCTTAGTTCTCCTTAGTAATATTTGGAATTCATTGTGTTTGCGGGCAATGTATAAGCGGCAGGAAAGCATCCGCCGAAAAAAACACCCGTAAAAATAATCTTAACACCCCTGTGAAAAAACGTCAATAGATGCCTGGGATTTTTTGACTTTTTTGGCGGAAATTGACATTGAAATTCAAAATGAAATGTGCTAAGATAATCAAAGAAACGCCCTGGGGCGGTTCATTTTTTTCGGAATGAACTGTCGCGGGTTAAAATAATGGAGGTCATTTCCTATGAAGAACCGCAGACGAATTACGTCTCTGCTTACTGCATTATCCCTTATAGTGACGATGTTCACGTTCACTTCGGTCCCCGTTAAAGCGGAGTCCTTTACTAAGGGGCAGGAACTCGAAGACGTTGTCTTCCAGATCTATGCGCAGGACAGTGTGAACTATTCGTGGCATGTATATGATGAGAGTCCTACAATATATAATGAACCTATGCAGATCACCTGGAGCCAGGATCCCAACGAGAAGTTCGGTGAGATCGGCGGAAGCCTCGCTTTCGGTTTCCAGCTTGCCGACAACGCGCTGCAGATCGGCCAGAATGCAACAGTTCATTTTACCGTAAAGAATATCAAATTGACATTTTCCGGAATGCCTGAATTCTCAGGTATCCCCGACATCGATAAGACCGCAAACTTCTTATGTAAGGAAGCGACCTGGGGTAAGACCGGCAACTCCGTCGAAGTCAGCCTTCGTGAGGACATTCGCCGTGCATATCCCGATCTGCCGCTGGCAGGCTTGGTAAAATCCTTAGTAAAAGTTACCTGTACTTTCCAGTTGGTTTCCTATGAGCGTGGTGAGTGGGTCGGCCCGCAGAACCCGGATGGATCCGAATTCCGCGGCAGAGATGATATCCTCGCTGATATGGGCGCAGGCGTTAGCATTACGAACGCCCTGGATAAGGCAGACTGCACAGGTGATGAGATCACCGATGCGATGCTTGACGCATATGCGGGTATGGGCATTAAGTCCTTATATATTCCCGTAAACTATGACAGTCACATGGGTGAAGACGGAACCATCGACGACGCCTTCCTCGAGAAGGTTAAGACCATGGTAGATCATGCGATCTCCAAAGGGTTCTATGTGATCCTCTCCCTGACCGGATCCGGCGACTGGTTGTCCCCGCTGCCGGAACTGAGAAGCTCAACCGACAGCCGCCTGACGAAGATGTATGTTTCGATTGCGAATAAGATGGACTCCTTCGGTGACCATCTGCTGATCCAGGTTTTGCATCATCCGGTTGCCACTAAAGAGCCGACCGTAGATCCTGAGGCTGAGGAACCGCCCGCACCGCTTGGAATCTCCGATTATAATACCGTTCTTTCTGCATGGCAGGATAAGATCGTCCGCGTTATCCGCGGAACCGGTACCAACAACACGGTCAGAACGATCCTGCTCTCCCCGTATAACAGCGATCCGGAACTGATCGCTTCCATGTCGTTTACGGAGGTAACGAACCTGGCTCTGTCCGTTGAGTTCGCCCCTTATGAAGATAAGGACTGGGATAAGAACGTTGCAGCGGGTATCCTGAAGGATGAGATCGCTAATGCAAATAACGAAGCGAAAAAGAAGAACACTGCGGTGATCGTAACATCGTTCGGTGCGCTCAATAAAAATAACTACGATGCGCGTGTGCAGTATGCATACGATTTTACTACCGGTGCGAGAAATGCCGGTACCGTTGCCTTCTGGAAGGAAAACGGTAACACGGATGAGATCGGCTTGATCTCCTATGCCGATGCTTCTTACGCATTCCCGATCATCGGCCTGTCACAGGCAGCAGCTGCTGCCGGTGAGAAGAAGCCGGCGATGGATGCTACGGTCGTTACGACCGAGCCGGAACCGGAAACCGAGGCGCCTACCGAGAAAGCCACGGAAGAGAAGCAGACCGAAGCTCAGCAGGAGACAGAGACGCAGGAGCAGACTCCCGAAGAGACGAAGAAGGGTAAGAATACTACCGTGATCATCATTGCGGTCGTACTCGGTGTCGTTTTCATCGGAGCGGTCATCGTCTTGGCACTGATGTTTAAAAAGAGGAGCGGTTCGTTCTTCTAAAACAGGGAGTTATCCCAAATATATACAACGAGATCGGCTGCTGTACGCCCCGTAATTACGGCGTTTGGCAGTCGATTTTCTCAAAATGCGATTTGAATAAGAAGGTATGTGTATGGATATCGTAAGAGTACTAGCAGAGGAACAGAAAATCAGGACCACACAGGTTGAGGCGGTCATCAAACTGATCGACGAGGGCAATACGATCCCATTTATCGCGCGTTATCGTAAGGAAGCGCATGGCGGACTGAATGATGAGATCTTGCGTAACCTGGATGAGCGGCTGCGCTATCTGCGCGGCCTCGAGGAACGTAAGGAAGCGGTTCTGTCGTCGATCGAGGAACAGGGGAAGCTGACCGATGAACTGAAGAAAGAGATCGAGGCGGCCATGACCCTCGTTGCAGTAGAGGATCTGTACCGCCCGTATAAGCAGAAGCGCCGTACGCGTGCGACGATCGCGAAGGAGCACGGTCTGGAGCCGTTGGCGAACCTTATCCTGCTGCAGATGACGAAGAAGGATCTGCTTACGGAAGCAACGCCTTATGTGGACCCGGAGAAAGAGGTGGCCACGCCGGAGGATGCCATCGCAGGCGCGAAGGACATCATTGCGGAAAATATCAGCGACAACGCGGAATACCGCACTTACATCCGCGATCTGACCATGAAGCAGGGCACAGTGGTCTGCGAGAGCCGCGTCGGCGAAGAGCCCAGTGTATACGAGACTTACTATAAATATGAGCGCCCGGTCGCTAAACAGCCCGGATACGCAACCCTCGCCATCAACCGCGGCGAGGAGGAAAAGATCCTCTCCGTAAAGATACTGACGGACACCGAGCGGGCCATCGGCTACCTGTGTAAGAAAGTCATTGTCCGCGATAATCCGAACACGACGCCGGCGCTGAAGGAAGCCGTCGAGGACGCTTATGAGCGCCTGATCTGGCCGTCCATCGAGCGCGAGGTGCGCAACGAATTGACAGAGGTCGCTGAGGATGGAGCGATCAAGGTGTTCGGTAAGAACCTGCGCCAGCTGCTCATGCAGCCGCCCATCAGCGGCCATGTGGTGTTGGGCTGGGATCCGGCCTTCCGTACCGGCTGTAAGTTGGCTGTTGTGGATGCCACGGGAAAGGTTCTGGACACCGTCGTGATCTACCCGACCGCGCCGCAGAATAAGGTGCATGAGGCGAAAGCCATCCTGAAGAAACTGGTGGAGAAATACAACGTGGAGCTGATCTCCGTGGGCAATGGAACGGCGTCCCGTGAGAGTGAGCAGGTCATCGCGGAATTTATTCATGAGATGAACCGACCGCTGCGATATATCATCGTTAATGAGGCAGGCGCGAGCGTGTACTCTGCGTCGAAACTGGCGACGGAGGAATTCCCGAAGTTCGATGTGGGACAGAGAAGCGCGGTATCGATCGCCCGCCGTCTGCAGGACCCGTTGGCGGAGCTGGTGAAGATCGACCCGAAGTCCATCGGCGTGGGGCAGTACCAGCATGATATGAACCAGAAGAAGTTGTCCGATACCCTCGGCGGCGTTGTGGAGGACTGCGTTAACCAGGTCGGCGTGGACCTGAATACCGCATCGGTCTCCCTGCTGGAATACGTTTCCGGCATCAATAAGACCATTGCGAAGAACATCGTGACCTACCGTGAGGAAAACGGAAGCTTTAAGGACCGTAAGCAGCTGCTGAAGGTGGCGAAACTGGGCCCGAAGGCTTATGAGCAGTGCGCGGGCTTCCTGCGCATCCGAGGCGGCAAGACACCGCTCGATGCTACGGCCGTGCATCCCGAAAGCTACGAGATCGCTGAGAAGGTGCTCGCGAAGGTCGGAGCGACCGACCGCGAGATCGGTAAGCTGGCCGGCCTGAAGAAGCGCGTGGGCGACATCAAGAAGATGGCGGCAGAGCTTTCTGTCGGCGAGATGACACTTTCCGATATTATCGGCGAGCTCGAGAAACCTTCGCGTGACCCGCGTGAGGAGATGCCGAAGCCGGTGCTGCGCGCCGATGTGCTCGATATGGAGCAGCTCACGCCCGGCATGGTACTGAAGGGCACCGTCCGCAACGTCATCGATTTCGGAGCCTTCGTCGACATCGGCGTGCACCAAGACGGCCTGGTCCACATTTCCCAGTTGACGGACCGTTTTATCAAGCATCCGTTGGAGGCCGTTTCGGTCGGCGACGTGGTCAATGTAAAGGTTCTGTCGGTCGATGTGAAAAAGAAGCGCATTTCGCTCACCATGAAAGGCGTGGAACAGTAGAAATATAAGGTCTTTACGATCCTGTACTTGACGTTTTTCTTATTCCGTATTATAGTCTTTCTGGTCGGGACCACCGACACCGATAATACGGGGCTTACAATTATTTAGAATTCAGGAGTTGAAGCAACAAAATGAACGAATGGAAACCGAAACTGTTTTCATCCATGAAAACCTATTCCTCGAAGCAGTTCGCAAAGGATGTCGTAGCGGGCATCATCGTGGCCATCATTGCCCTCCCGCTGAGCATTGCCCTCGCGATCGCTTCGGGCGTTGCACCGGAGCAGGGCCTCTACACGGCCATCATCGCGGGCTTTTTCATCGCGCTGCTGGGCGGCAGTAATGTGCAGATCTCCGGACCGACGGCGGCGTTCGCAACGGTCGTAGCCGGGATCGTCGCACAGCATGGCATGTCCGGACTGGCCATCGCCACCATCATGGCCGGCATGCTGTTGATCGCCATGGGCCTTTTGCGGATGGGCAGTCTCATTAAGTTCATTCCCTATACCATTACCACCGGTTTCACCGCCGGTATCGCAGTTACCATCGTGATCGGTCAGATCAAAGATTTCCTGGGGCTGCGTCTGGAGAAGGCGCCCATCGAGACCACGGAGAAACTCGTGGAGGTGGTGAAGGGCCTGCCCACCACCAGCCTGCATGCCCTGCTGGTAGGTCTGGCCTGCCTGACCATCCTGATCCTGTGGCCCAAGATCAATAAGGTCATTCCGGGTTCGCTGATTGCGGTCCTGGTCGGCATCGGCCTGGTTAAAGGTCTGGATCTGAAGGTCAATACCATCGGCGACCTGTACAACATTTCTTCGGGACTTCCGAAGTTCACCGCACCGTCGCTTTCGTTTGAAACCATCCATAAACTGTTTCCGGACGCCGTGACCATCGCGGTCCTGGCGGCAGTGGAGTCGCTGCTGTCCTGCGTGGTTTCCGACGGTATGTGCGGCACGCGGCACCAGTCCAACACGGAACTGATCGGCCAGGGTTGCGGTAACATCCTGTCCGCCCTGTTCGGCGGTATTCCCGCGACCGGCGCGATCGCGCGTACCGCGGCCAATGTTAAAAACGGCGGACGTACGCCGGTGGCCGGCATGGTACACGCTGTGGTCCTGCTTCTGATTCTGGTGATCCTGATGCCGTACGCTAAGTGGATCCCGATGCCCGCGATCGCAGCGATCCTGTTTATGGTCGCTTATAATATGAGTGAGTGGCGCTCGTTCGTCTCTTTGTGCAAAACCTCGCCGAAGAGCGATATTTTGGTGCTGGTGCTCACGTTTGTTCTTACTGTGGTCTTCGACCTGGTCGTAGCCATCGAGGCCGGCCTGCTCGTGGCCGTTATCTTCTTCATGAAGCATATGGCGGACACGACGAAGGTCAGCGGCTGGGAGTACTATACCGAGGAAGAACTGAAGAACGATGAAAACGCCATCGGCCGTAAGGCGGTGCCGTCCAACACACAGGTGTTTGAGATCATTGGTCCGATGTTCTTCGGCGCGGCGGAGAAATTCACCGATTTCCCGCTGGAAAAAGGCATCAACTGCCTGATCCTGCGTATGCGCGGCGTTCCCGTCGTGGACGCAACGGCCATGCGCTCTCTGAGCCATGTGTTGGAGCATTGTAAACGAAATGAAGTGACGCTGGTGCTGTCGCACCTGCAGCCGCAGCCGAGAACGGTGCTGGAGAAATCCGGTTTCCTGGAGAAGGTCGGCGAGAAGAATATCTGCGCGAATATCGACGCGGCATTGGAACGCGCGGCGCAGTTGAAGGGATAATGAAACGCCCCGGCGTTTGAGAGCATAGAAAGGAGTTATACCATGAAAGTTGCGGATCTGCAGGCGGAAGTCCTGCGTTTGAAGAAAGAAAAAGACGTTTGTATCCTGGCACACAGCTATGTGGCGCGAGAGATCGCGGAAGTCGCGGATTTTGTCGGGGACTCCTTTCAGCTGAGCGTGAAGGCGAAAGATTGCCTGCAGAAGACCGTGATCATGTGCGGCGTGCGTTTTATGGCGGAGACGGTGAAGATCCTGTCCCCGGAGAAAAAAGTCATCCTGGCGGCGGCAGAGGCCGGCTGTCCCATGGCGGAGCAGCTCGATGTCGAGATCGTGGAGCAGGCGCGGAAAATGTTTCCCGGCTGCGCGGTCGTGGCCTACATCAACACAACAGCGGAGCTTAAGACCGTCTGCGACGTCTGCGTGACGTCCTCCTCCGCGGTGAAGATCGTTTCGAACATGCCGCAGGATAAGATCCTGTTCATTCCGGACTGCAATCTGGGACAGTATGTGAAGTCCCAGGTCCCGAATAAAGATATCCGCTACATGCAGGGCGGGTGCCCGGTCCATGCGGCCATGACCCGCGACGAGGTCCTGACGGCAAAGGCAGCGCATCCGAACGCGCTGTTCCTGGTGCACCCGGAGTGCATCCCGGACGTCGTGGCGCTCGCCGACTTCGTCGGCTCGACCTCAGCGATCATGGATTTCGCGAAGAAGTCCGAGGCGCAGGAGTTTATCATCGGCACCGAAAACAGCATCATGGAGCACCTGCAGTATGATTGCCCCGGAAAGATGTTCTACCCGCTGTCGAAGCGCCTGATCTGCATGAACATGAAACTGACCACGCTAGGCGATGTTGCGAACATCTTGCGTGACGGCCGCGGCGGCGAGGAGATCGTTCTGTCACCCGAGATGATCGAGAAGGCGCGCCGCCCGATCGATGCGATGCTCGCGTTCGGCTGATCGAACCTGCCTATTTATTGACTAGGTCTTTACACGCCTTGTAAAATGTGCTATGATAATGTGGTTCCCGAAAACGGGAGCTCAAAGGAGGTTTATACGATGACCAGAGTTACCAAAGATATGTTGATCGGTGATATGCTTAAGATCGATATCACCATCGCGGCGATCCTTATGGCAGAGGGCATGCACTGTGTCGGTTGTCCCGCGTCCCAGGGTGAGACCCTCGAGGAAGCGTCCTTCGTCCATGGCATGGATGTTGACGAGCTCGTGACCGCGATCAACGAATATCTCGAGAAGAAAGAAGAGCAGCAGGCAAAAGCCGCCGCTACCGAAGAATAAAACTTAACGCCCCGGCCGGGGTTTCCTTTTGCAGAGAATGTGACACGTGACAATGGGGACGGTTCCAACTGTCACATTTTTTGTTTTGAGCCGCCACGAGGCGGTGTAACCTTCCGCGGGATGCGATCCGATCGGACAGTTCACTGCGATGTGAAAAACGAGGCCGCGGATGTCAATGCCGGATCTGAGGGGGCCCGCTTCGATTGAGGCAGTTTCCTGATGGAAACTACCTCAACTCGCGCAAAATCCAGTCTCGGAGACTGGATTTATGCCCCTCATCCGGCATCTCCCCCGCGGCGTTTTTCATCATCTCGATCACATGCCGACCAGGATCGCATCCCGCGTAAGCCCCGCACTCGCGGCGGCGCGACAGAATGTGACAGGTGACAGCTGGAACCGTCCCCATTGTCACGTGTCACATCGCTGGCCGGGAACCCCGGCGGGGCCGAAGGGCTGATGGAGGAAGAAAAGAGAATTGGACCTGATCGGTTTATCCTCGGCCGATGTAATCGGCGTAAGCCGGCTTACATCGGTCTTGATCACTGTGTATCACGCTACGCAGACCCTGTCAAGGCTGCGTAGCACCGCCGTAGGCGGCGTGGCCTTGACCGAGTCTGCGCAGCGTGATACCCCCCCCCTGGATTTTTTGGTGATTTGATATCGTTTTCCACTTTGGCTCGACGCGACCGGTGCAGCGTGATATGCGGCTACGACCCGTACATTGGAGCGAGCGGATGTAAAACACCGTGAGGACGGGATCGGATGAGGGGAGAAAAGCGATTTCCGAGATCGCTTTTCGCGCTAGCAGAGGGCGTTTTCATAAAGAAAACGGCCTCTGTCGAAGCGGGCCCCCTCAGATTCGGTCCCGTCCTCACGGTAAGGTTTTTCACCGCGAAGCGACCTGGACGGGAGTGGCCGCATATCACGCAAGTCAACACCGGTCAGCGTCGGAAAAACGTAAATGGGTGGTAGAGCGTCCAACGTTTGACGCATTGACGATACCTAAGGCGTGAATTATAATGTTGGATAGGAAATCTAGATTTCATTTCATTCAGGCAGGTGAGGGTATGCAGGCAGAAAAATCAAGCGAAAATCGAATAGCGTATTATCACCTTCCGGGTCTGTTTGAGTTTTACGACCTCTATAAGGCGTTTCTCCCGCTTTTTCGGAGCCACCGTGAGTATTTTTACGACTGGTGTGAAATCGGGTCGATTTACGGCGCTCCTGCGGATTGCCCGTGGGGTGGCGGCCGCGTCGGGTTCGGCGACGAGCTAGCGGAAAATGTACGGGCGCTCATGCGCGAGTATGGGATCAGCGCGCGCCTTACATTCAGCAATTCGCTGCTGAAGGAGGAGCATCTGTCGGACCGGCGATGCAACCGTCTGTGTGCACTGTTCGCTAACGGTGATGGGGAAAAGACGGACCGCGTGTTGAATAATCACGATATTGTGGAAAACGGTATCATTATCACGTCGGATCTGTTGATGGATCACATAAAATCGAAGTATCCCGGTTTTTACTTTGTGTCCTCGACGACGAAGGTCCTTACGGAGTTCGGACAGTTTGAGGAAGAACTGAAACGCGGGGAGTTCCGGTATGTGGTGCCGGATTTTCGGTTGAATAAGGAGTTCGACCACCTGTTTGCATTGCCCGATGCACTGAAACAAAAGGTCGAGTTTTTGTGCAATGAGTGCTGCAACTTCAACTGTATGCAGCGCGGAAAATGCTACGAAAACGTGAGCAGGAAGAGCCTCGGGGAGGACTGCGCGGACCATGTATGTCCGTCGGCGCAGGCGGGGCGCGGTTACCGATTCTCGGAGGCGATGCAAAACCCCGGTTTCATCGGAGTCGATGACATTCGAAATACGTATTTGCCGAACGGGTTTTCCCAGTTTAAGATCGAAGGACGCAGCTTAGGCAGCGCCCTCATTCTGGAATTCCTGCTCTACTATATGACGCGGCCCGAGCATCAACTGAAGGTCCGCGAGGAGATCTACCTCGACAGCAACCTGGATCTGTTCTAGGTATAAAGTGAAAGAATGAAGTGGAGAACCAAACTATGAAGAAAAAGAGTCTCAGCCTGATGATCAAAATAGGCATCATCGGAGTCCTTCTGGTCGTTGCATGGATCCTGTCAAAATATGTGTGGAAACTCTTTGACAAGGAGCAGAAAGAGACAGAACTGCAAAAAGCGCTTCAGGCAGCGAATGTCGGCGACTATGTCACGCTCGGCGTTTATGAGCAGGATAATGTTGAGAGCAACGGAAAGGAGCCCATCGAGTGGCTGGTCCTGGATAAGCAGGACGACCGCGTTCTGGTGATCAGCCGCTATGCGCTGGACTGGGTGAAGTTTAATACGGTCGAAGCGGTCGTGACGTGGGAGACCTGCACGCTGCGAGGCTGGCTGAATGACACATTTATCAACGAAGTTTTTTCGCCAGGCGAGCGCGAGCGAATCCTGCAAACGAAGGTCACGGCGGATATAAGTCCGCTGCATGACACACCGCCGGGCAATGATACGACCGACCGGATCTTCCTGCTCAGCATTTTGGAGGAGGAGCGCTATTTCCCTTCGGACAGCGGAGCGTGTCCGGCGACGGATTACTGCCATGCACGCGGGTCGTTCCGGGACGCCGACGGCTATTGCTGGTGGTGGCTGCGGACACCTGGGACGGATCGCTACCGGGCATCCTATATCAACCATGAAGGCATCGTCCGCGATGCAGGACATGTGCACGATGATCTGTACTCCCTGCGTCCCGCGATGTGGCTCAGCACAAAACCCTAAGACATAAACCAAAAAGCCTGCCGCAGCGGTCGCTGCGACAGGCCTTCTTCTATGTTCTTTCGGATCGTGTTATGATCAGTTCTTTTCTTCTGCTTCAGTCTCGTCGCCCAGGATGCCCATGCGGGAGAAGACCATATTGTAGCCGTCGTTGCCGAAGGAAAGGCTGCGGTTGACACGGCTGATCGTCGCGGTCGATGCACCGGTCTCGTTGGAAATGTCGAGGTAGGTGCGATGCTCGCAAAGCATGCGCGCGACATCGAGACGCTGCGAGATCGAAAGAAGTTCATTGATCGTGCAGACATCCTCGAAAAAATCATAGCATTCCTCCACGGAATTCAAGGTCAGGATCGCCTTGAACAACTGTTCCACGGTCGGAGTATTCAGTCGCTTATTCATAGTATCGCCTCCTATTTCTCGATGATCCGGATCTCGGAATCAAAAACAAAACGGTCACGGCCGCGCTGCTTTGCGATGTACAGGCGCTGGTCGGCTACCTTAAAGAATTCAACATACGAGCGGCTCGAAAGCTCCGAAGAATGGATGCCGCCGCCGCTGAGCGAGATCTTGACGTTCGGGCTCGCGTCCGACCGGATCTTGCGGACTTCCTCCAAAACATGCTCCAGGCCGGTGCGGAATTCCTCCGGCGTACGGTCGGCATAGAGGAGGATGAATTCGTCGCCGCCGAAACGGATGATCGCGTCGCCGCGGTCTGCATTGACCGTCGACGAAAGCAGGTGTGCTACGGTCCGCAGGATATCGTCGCCGTTGGAGTGGCCGCCGATGTCGTTGATCTGCTTAAAATGATCCAGATCCACGATGGCCAGGGAATACTCCTTCGTTTCGTCACGCCATTTACCGTTTTCGAGGTTCAGAAGATAGGTGTTCAGGTAACGTCGCGAGTGGCAACCGGTCAGGCTGTCCTTATTCGCGAGCTCATATAAAAGTTCATTCGTCAGTTGCATGCGGCTGTGCTCGTACACATAGAGCGCGATCATGGAAGAAACCATCAGGATCATGATGATCGCGGTGATGATACGCATGCGGTCAATGCGGTTCTGGGGCAATGACAGGCTCAGCGTCCAGTTCAGGTTCTTCATGGAGAACTCATAGTCGATCGGATCGTTGGAAACGCCATGCTCGGTCAGGGCGACCTTGCTGCCGTCGGCGCTCGTGTACCACAGAGAGTAATCGACGCCGTCGCCGAGCATATCGGAGAGGTGCAGGCTCTTCACCAGATCGTCGATCTCGATGGAGAAACTGATCAGGCCCCACAGGGAGCCGTCCTTGCGGAAGATGGGGTAGCGCCCCGCGATGCCCTTTCCGCCCTGCTTCATGTCGAAGGGGTCGCTGATGAGCATCTTTCCGGTCTTGCAGGCCTCGATGGCCGGTGCATTGCCCGGGAGGGTTGCGTCCATGAAGTTAAAACCGGTCATGGATTCATTGCCCTCAGCGGGATAGAAGTAGGACACGACACCGGCCGGCGCCAGAAGTATGTTCTTTAAGGGAATATCTGCCTCGTCATGCAGGCGTGTCCAGATGTTTATGACCATGGCTTTATGGAATTCCGTGTCGTCCGGTTTTTCTATGATGCTGTCGGCCAATGTCTGTACGCGCGACGTGATGGTCTCCAGTTTTTCCTGGATCGCAGTCGCGCAGCCGACGGCATGATAGCGCTCGCGTTCGCGAACGAGGTTACCGTCCTGGGCCAGGACAGTGAAGTATAGGACCGAAAAAATGAGGATCGAAAGGAAGAAGACGATGATCGTCGTCCATGGTTTGATCTTCTTTTCGGAAATCGAATAGTAACTGCTCATGCGCCCTCCATTTATTTAGCAAATCAAGTTCCATGACCTTATCTATTCGACATTATACCATTTCCCTTTAACAAAGTAAAGAGGTAGAGAGGGAAAGTGCCGACAAAAATGAAGTGACAAACAGGCCGATTTGTATTATGATAAAGAGTAGCAGGAACTGCGGCAAAATGGCTGCGGTTTAAGTTTTTTCAGGAGACATTTATGAGCATATACGATAGCTTGAATAAAGAGCAGAAAGAGGCCGTGACGACGACAGAAGGACCGCTTCTGATCCTGGCCGGCGCAGGCTCCGGTAAGACCCGCGTGATCGTACACCGCATCGCCTGGATCCTGGAGCAGGGGCTGGCGAAGCCTTGGGAGATTCTGGCCATCACCTTTACGAATAAGGCGGCAGAGGAGATGCGCCATCGTGTGGAGCGCATCGTTCCGGGCGCTGGGCAGGACATCTGGGTGGCCACGTTCCACGCGAGTTGCGCCCGCATATTGCGCAGGTACATTGACCGCATCGGATATGATAACCACTTCACGATCTATGATACGGATGACCAGAAGGCCATGGTGAAGGGGATCATCAAGCGCATGTCGCTCGACCCGAAGCAGTATCCGGAGCGCAGGGTGATGGAGGCGATCTCGCATTTTAAGGAGCAGCTCATCACGCCGGAGCAGAGTAGCCGCGAGGCGACCGATTACCGCGAGCAGAAGATCGCCCTGATCTATCAGAACTATGAGCAGGACATGAAGAAGAACAATGCGCTCGATTTCGATGACCTGCTAGTGAAGACGGTCGACCTCTTCGAGCAGTGTCCGGATGTCCTGGAGTATTATCAGACCCGCTTCCGCTACATCCACGTCGACGAGTATCAGGACACGAACCATGTGCAGTTCCGCCTGGTCGCGATGCTGTCGAAGATGCACCGCAACCTGTGCGTGGTGGGCGATGATGACCAGTCTATCTACAGTTTCCGCGGCGCGGACATCACGAACATACTTGATTTCGAACAGTGCTTCCCGGGAGCGAAGGTCATCAAACTCGAGCAGAACTACCGGTCGACGACGCGTATCCTGGATGTAGCAAACTGCGTCATCCGCAACAACCGCTCACGTAAGCGTAAAACGATGCGCACACTAAACGAAGAGGGGCAATCCGTGCGTTTCCGCGTGTTTGATGACGCGCGCCAGGAGGCGGACCGCATAGTTGCCGAGGTCGCTTCGCACGTGACTCCGGATTGCGGTTACGATCATTTTGCGGTGCTGTACCGGACGAACGCACAGTCCCGTCTGTTTGAAGAAAGCTGCATACGTCAGAACGTGCCGTACCGCGTTGTCGGCGGCATCAACTTCTATCAGCGCGCCGAGATCAAAGACGTGCTGGCATATTTGAAGACCATCGATAACGGGCGCGACGACCTGGCGGTGGCCCGCGTCATCAACGTCCCGAAGCGGGGCATCGGCTCGACGACCGTTGCAAAATGCATGGACTATGCGATCGCACACGACGTGAGCCTGTTCGACGCATTGTCCGTGGCGCAGGACGTGCCCGGGGTTTCGAAGGCGACGGCAGAGAAGATCCGCGGTTTCGTGAACCTGATCCTCCGGTATCGCTTCGAGGCAGAGAGCATGACGGTCGATGAACTGATCGGACAGTTGCTCGATGAGATCCACTATGAGGACGAACTGATGAAACTGACGGTGGAGGAGCAGGAGTCGAAGAGCGAGAACATTGACGAATTGATCTCGAAGGCGGCGGATTTCGACCGCGACGCCGAGGAGCCGACATTGTCCGCGTTCCTGGAAGAGGTCGCGCTCGTGGCGGACATCGACAGCGTTGGCGAGAACGACGAACGCCTGTTGCTGATGACGCTCCACGGGGCGAAGGGTCTGGAGTTCGACCATGTGTATTTGAGTGGCATGGAGGACGGCCTGTTTCCGAGCAGTATGTCCATCGACTCCGGCATTCCGAAGGATCTCGAAGAAGAGCGCCGCTTGTGCTATGTCGGCATTACCCGCGCGAAGAAGACCCTGACTCTGACCATGGCGAAACAGCGCATGGTGCGTGGGGAAACACAGTTCTGCATCCCGTCCCGCTTCATCCGCGAGATCGAGGACGGCATGCTCGTAACGGAGGGGCAGGTGCCCGCTGCGAAGAAGCGCTTCGACGATGACTGGGGCGGCAGTTTCCGAAACCGTTACCGTGACACGGACGATGATGCATTTTCCCGTTCGACACCGCAGACCACGTATCGAAGCACGTCTTCGTTCGAGAGTACGACGCCGAAGCCCTACGCGAAGCCGAAGCTCGGCTCCCTGGGTTACGGAAGTCCTAAGCCCGCTGCTTTTGGAAAGGCGGTTCCGAGCGTGAAGGCAGACCACCTGGATTTCGTCGTCGGCGACCGCGTGCGACAGTCGCGGTTCGGAGCCGGAACGGTCCTGGAGATCACCGAAACACCGACGGACTACAAGGTCCGCGTCCAGTTCGACGAGGAGGCCTCACCGAAGGTCATGCTGGCCGGCTTCGCGCAGTTTGAAAAAATCGAAGACTGACGATGCAGAAAATACAAAATTGGGTATGGTAATTTGGGAAATTGTATGATATAATCTTTGTACAGATATATCGTCGGGAATTTCCGGATATCAATGATTATGACTGAAAGGGAGAAGACAGGACTATGGAGAATAATAAGATTGAAGAGATCGTTGCAGCAGTTAACGCAGTAGAAGAGAAGAAGTCTCATAAGAAGCTTTATAAGATTTTGGCAGTGATCGGTGGTCTCGTAGTAGTGAGCGCCATCGCTTATCTTGTATATCGTCTGTTGACACCGGACTACATGGAAGACTTTGATGATGATTTCGAGGACGAGTTTGATGACGAGTTCTTCGATGATGAGGATGATGCGGATGATAAGACCGAGGCTGAGGCTTAAGGTTTCATCAGACTGAGCACATATCCGTTTGATGTAGGGATCCCCGCTCGGCGTGTGCCGGGTGGGGGTTTTTTGATTTTTGTGAAGACAGGATGGAAACATGAAAAAAGGCGCGATCGTAAGCGGACAGATCGTCCGCGTGGATTACCCGAATAAAGGGATCATGATAACGAAGGATGAGGCGACCGGGGAGATGCGGGAGGTCGTGGTGAAAAATGCATTGCCTGGACAGACCGTGTCTGCGCGCATTTTGAAGATGCGGCACGGACGCCCGGAGGGGCAGTTGCTGGAAGTGACCGTGCCCGCTCCGAACGAGAAGACGATTGAGGACGGCCTGTGCCCGCATTTCGGCCTCTGCGGCGGATGCTGCTACCGCAGCCTGCCCTACGAGGACGAACTGGCCATGAAGGAGGCCCAGATCCGCCGTCTGCTGGACAGCGTGATCGATACCCCCTATGAATTCGAACCCATTACCCACGGTCCGCTGTCCTCGGAATTCCGAAACAAGATGGAGTTTTCCTTCGGCGACGAGTATAAGGACGGCCCGCTGGCGCTGGGCCTGCATAAACGCAACAGCATGTACGACATCGTCCCGGTGACGGACTGTCAGATGGTCGATGAAGGCATGCGCCAGATCCTGCGTGCGACTCTGGAATTCTACCGCAAAAAGGGCCTGCCCTACTATCATAAGATGCGGCATGACGGTGTTCTTCGCCACCTTCTGCTGCGTAAAAGCTTCTCCGATGACGTCTACATGGTCGTTCTTGTGACGACCGGCGAGACGGCGGCCCTGGATCTTCCGGGCTACGTGGAAACGCTGTTGGCGCTGCCCTGCCGTGACCGGATCCACGGGATCCTGCACATGGTCAATGACAGCGTGGCCGACACAGTCGCAAGCCAGAAGACCACAATCCTGTACGGTGAGCCCGACCTGACCGAGCGCCTGTTAGGGCTGGAGTTTCGCATTTCCCCGTTCTCGTTTTTCCAGACGAACTCCCTGGGCGCGGAAGTTTTGTATAATGTGGCGCGTTCTTATGTCGGCGAAACAGCGGGACGCACGGTCTTCGACCTGTACAGCGGGACCGGAACCATTGCCCAGATGCTGGCGCCCGTGGCGCGCCACGTCGTCGGCGTCGAGATCGTGGAGGAGGCGGTCGAAGCCGCCCGGGAAAATGCAGTCCGCAACCACCTGGATAACTGCACCTTCATCGCGGGCGACGTGCTGAAGAAACTGGATGAGATCGAGGAACGCCCGGATTTCATCGTCCTGGATCCACCGCGTGACGGCGTTCACCCTAAGGCCCTGGAGAAGATCATCGCCTACGGCGTCGAGAACATGATCTACATTTCCTGCAAACCGACCAGCCTGGTCCGCGACTTGGAGATCCTGCAGCAGCACGGCTACCACGTCGTTCGCGCCCGCGCTGTCGACATGTTCCCCGGAACGGCACATGTGGAGACGGTATGCTGCTTGTACCACCAGAAGAAGGACTTTATTTCGGTGCCGTATAAACCGAGAAATTCTGATTATTTGAAAAGATCAAGTAGGTCAGCGGTTGGAAATTGTGGAGATGACAAACTATGACAATGAGTTATAGACAAGCAACTTTAGAAGATGCAGAACTTCTGATCGACATTTACAATGCTGCATTCTATGACGATTATTTGAGATATGGAGTTTGCCCAGGATATGGAAAAACAAAAGAAATGATGGAGGATTCAATAAGAGAATATCCAAAATACACCATACTGTGTGATAATGTACCTGTCGGCTGCATTTCCTTCAAACAAACGGAGATCGGTGTATATGAGATTGGCAACTTGTGCGTTGTTCCTGAGTTTCAAGGGAAAGGAATCGGGACACAAGCGATTCAATTCGTGAAAATACTTCTTAAAGATTGGAAGAAGCTCACTTTGGTAACACCCATTGACAAAATAGAAAATGTAAAGTTTTACACTGAAAAATGCGGATTTCATATTGTAACAACTGAAATGGACGGCAATGTTGAACTTGCTCAGCTTGTTTTAGAAAGATAACTATCCAGTTGTTGATGAGTTTCTTCAAACACGTATTGCGGAAACGGTATTATAGGATCGACGAAGTGTGTTTTGATAAAAAGCCATTTATTGTTGCTGAGGTCGGAACACAGGATGAATTGATGAAAAACACTATGGAAGATGCCACCCCGTTTCCTTGGGATCTTTCTGAGAAAGAAATGGAAGATGAGGTATCGTTCTTCCTCGGTGAAAAACCATATCCGACAGAATAACACGTGAAAATGGAAAGCGCAATGGCAGATGGGAAGTTCTTATAAAACTGTGATAGATACTTATTTAGACAAAAGAGAGTATAAGCCTTTAGGAGCGGATAAATGAACCTACGAGATTGTTATTTGGAAGAGGATCTATTTCCCAAGATCTTTACCAACTTTGAAGAGAGAGAATATGGGATCCTTTTTTACAACACCGAGAATAAGGATTCGTTTGATTCGAATCATGCGGTGATCTATAAGGATAAGATTCGGGATCTGCCGAAAGTTCTCTCGGATATCGCCGAGTTTTACAGAACTCGGGGGAGCCGGCCGATCATTTATCAATCCATGCTGGATGACAACTGGTTTGATGAGATTAAAGACGAATTAATGGCCGCCGGATATCGGAGCTGGATCGAAGATCAGGAATATATGCTTCCGTTAGGTGAAAACAACATTTCTCCCAATCCGGAGCTCGAGGTGAAAAAGGTCTCGGAATGGTCGGAAGAGATCGAAAATGTTTTTCTCGAGGCAGAAGAACCTTGGGAGATCCAGGTGGCGAAAAAAACATTGAGCCAGCCGAAGACATGGATGTTTGCGGCGTGTCTGCATGGTAAGCCGGTCGGATTATTGTATGGACATATTTCGGAACTGGCTTGCCGGGTGGATTACCTTCTCGTATCCAAGAAGCATAGAAAAATAGGAGCCGGCCGTGCGTTGTTTTATGAATATGTGGAATGGTGCCGGCAGAACAGCATTGACAATATCTATATATGGCCGGATGGGGAGACGCCCAAAAGGATTTATGAAGAGGGCGGTTACCGAATCGTTGAAGTCCGCAAGGCGGGGCGCGCAGTGATGAGCGAATAGTGAATGAATTGTGCCCGCAACCTGTGGTTGCGGAAAACGGAAAAACAGCAATCTTCGGTTGGTGGAACTTACTGTGTATATTTGCTAATCTGTATTTGCGACGCGGAGCAAAAGCAACTTAAAGTCAAAGCAAATACAGATGAAAAGGAGATCAGCTATGAGTTTTGGTAAAAATCTTCAATACTTACGCCAACTTAGTAAGAATATGACACAGGAGGCCCTGGCAGAAAAACTGAACGTAAGCCGCCAGACCATCTCCAAGTGGGAAATGGATGCGGCGAACCCCGAAATGGATAAGGCACTTGAGATCTGCAAGATATTCAACTGCACCCTGGATAATCTGTTCCGGGAAGAAATGGATAAACGAAGCGATGCATATTCAAATCTTCGTGTGGAAGATGTCGCAGGGTTCCGCTACATAGCATATACGGTGATCAGCACCGAGCCCGAGAGTGACACGATCGGCAGGATGTATAAGATCGCTAAAGAGAATGGCATTGAAAACCCGAAAGTGATCGGATGGGATTTCCCGAACGTTTCGCAGGAGCAGGTCAATGTCTTCAATATGCACGGATATACGGCGGCGCTGGTATTGCCCGAGGATGCAAATCTAGAGGGATACCCAGTCAAGGATCAGCCCACACATAAATATGTGGCCATCCACATTGAACGGCCATTCGAGAACCCCTTTGTAACGATCCCCGGGGCATATCACACCTTGTTTGATTTCATGAGAACGAACGGCCTGGAACGTGTGGAGGACGAAGTGATCCCGTGCTTTGAAACGGACGGAGAGAGCATGGATGTTTACATTGCCTGTAAGTAACATAGGTACTCTTTGGTTATAAGTATTCTCTCTCTTTTCATGGGTGAGGCATTCTGTTATGCTTTCTTATGTAAGGCGCCTACAGAAAAAACCATTTACATGAGAGGATATAAACATGAATAGAGATATTTTTATAAGAAACCTGACCGGGGACAGGATCGAGCTCAGCCCCAAGGGCAGAAATGCCAATGAATTGTCCGTTGAAGAGTTCGAAAAGAATTATGAGAGCTTCTTTGAGATGATCTTCGAGATAGCGGCTACGGATATAAGCGGTATTGCCGGTTATGGAGAGTTCGATGAGAACAATGAAGCCCCTTATAAGACATTTAGGGAGTTCGTAGAAGCTACTTTCGATGAGAACCAGGAAGGCTACTGGCACAACTGGACCCAGATGTTTGCTACCACCTTTCTTAAGAAGGATTATTTCGACAGGATCTATGCTAAGGTCATGCAGTACGCAGAGTTCTGCGAGGGTCAGCGGTATCTGGCAAACAACAACACCTTTTTTTGCAACATGCTGGTAGATGATGCCGGGAAGACCTACTGCGCGGACTGGGGACGTGCCGGGATCATGGATTTTCTGATGGACTTTGCGATACTGGATCTGAATAAGCCGTATCTGCTGGTCCCCGAGAAATTATATGACTATGCTAAGAGGAAAAACATCGAGATCCGGAACTTCCGGGAGCGCTTCCTGTGCATGGCGTATTTCAAGGGAATCCACACTTTAATGTGGCATGCTTCTATTGATGACCTGGAGTCCTGCGAGTCCATTACCAAATCCATAAACGAACTCGAAGAAAGAATGAACAGACTGGCGGATTAATATGCAGTATGAAAATGCCAAGGACATTCTCCCCGAAAGCCTTCTTAAAGAAGTGCAGAAGTACGCGGAAGGAAAGGCAATCTACATTCCCAAACGTACCAAGCGGGAAGGCTGGGGAGAAGCGTCCGGTTATCGAGAAAAACTGAATAAGAGAAACGGTGCGATCCTGCATCGATATTCATCGGGAGCATCGATCCTGGAGATCGCCGAAGAGTTTTTTCTCTCTCCGGAGACCATTAAAAAGATCGTGTACGGAAAGAAAGTGACCCTGCCAGAGTATTCCCCCTCGGTATATTCCGCCGGACAGTATTCCAACGCCGGACTGGGGGAGGAATGGGTGCGGATCTATCTTGAGTCCGTGGGTGTGAAAGTGCCGGACGGTGAGAAGTACTTTTTGTCTGAACTTGTAAAGATGCCGCTACGATTGATCGATGATGATAGTGAAGTAACGGATGACCGCGATGAAGCAAATTTCAGAGATGTACCGCTGATCATTTTGTATGAAGGCCGAAGGTTTCATGTGATATGCCGGAGAGACCATCTGTCCATGCTGCGCAAGGAAAAGAAGAATGCCCATCATGCGTTCATCTTCGCGCGGAAAGAAGAGTACGAATACTATCTGAAAAACTTCGGCAAACAGTTTCAAAGGTGACGTGTTAAGTGATTTAGGAGTTGAAATAAGCAAATGAATTATTCGATCCGCATAGCGGTTCCTGAGGATGAACCGAAGATACGTGAATTATTTATAGAGATGCTTCAGACGATCTATCATACCCGGGATGTTCAGGGGTATGAGCCGGGATGTCTGGACCGATACTGGACGAAGAGCGAAGAACGTATCCTCGTCGCAGAGGATGAAACGGTCGTAGCTTATCTTTCGGTCGAAGTACATCATGATCCGGAAGCAGATTACATATACCTGGATGATCTGTCGGTTACGGAAGCTTATCGTGATCATGGAATCGGTAGTGCGTTGATTTGGGAAGCGGAAGCCTATGCGCAGGAGATCGGAATACAGGATATCGTGTTTCATGTGGAGAAATCCAATACCGAAGCGTTTCGATTGTATAAAAGGCTAGGGTACACGATCTTCCGAGATGACGGCAACCGATATATGATGCATAAAACGGTTGGAATTCAGGTCCGAGAAGAACGCATTTCCCCAGAGGAATACATCGATTTCCTGAAACGGACAGACCTGGGGTCGCAATACCCGAAGGAGCGTTTTGAAGAAAGAATAAAGAAACTGGTTAATACTGTCACCATCAGCCTGATCGCACGTAACGCGACCGGGCTGATGGTCGGCGTTTTGTTCGGGCTCACGGACTACTGTTACTGGCTGTACGTGACCGACCTCGGAGTGGACAGAGATTACGAGAGGCAGGGTATCGCCACCCGTCTAATGAAAACGGCCCATGAACTGGCAGGCGGCGAGAAGGATATCGCTGTATATTTGATCGCAAATGAAGAGGCGGTTCCGTTCTATGAGAAGCTCGGTATGAAACAGGCGGATGACGTCATGCAATACAATCATATCGAATGGACGGAGTGGACCGTGTGATCGGTACCCGACAAAACAGAGCACAAATTGACGGGATTTCTTTGGCGCCTTCGTGTAGAATAAAACTGTCAGGGATAAGGAATGAATCATGGGAACAATTAAGGATTATAGGAACATGGTAGAACAGCCTTGGGGCAAAATGTTCTACGAAATGATATATAAACAGTTGGATATTCGAAGTGATAAGAGGATCAGGATCCTGGATTTCGGAGCAGGATTTTGCATTACGGCAAATCATTACGCCAAGGATCATGAGGTTATTGCGTTAGAGCCGAATGAAGAAATGTACAGTCTGCGGGTCGAAGAGAACGATTATACTCTGATCACGCGAGGACTGGATCATCTTAAGACTATTCCGGATAATTCAGTTGATGCTGCTCTTTGCCATAACGTTCTGGAATATGTCGAAAACAGAGAAGAGGTTTTGGAGCAATTGGTACGAGTAGTAAAGCCAGGGGGACTCCTTTCTGTGATCAAACATAATCGTTTGGGCAGAGTCATGGGAAGCGCAGTACTTGGGGACGATCCCAAAGCGGCGCTGGATCTGTTAAATGATATTACCGAGGACAGCTTGTTCGGAAGCAGAAGCGTTTATAGCAATGAAGCGCTCATTGAAACATTGTTCCAAGAGATGGTCCTGTCAGACTTTTACGGAATCAGGGCATTCTTCGGACTATCTTCAAATAATGAGATCAAGTATAAAAGTGAATGGTACCAATCAATGCTTGCGTTGGAGATCCAAGCAAGTACCATGGACGAGTTTAGAAAGATTGCGTTTTTTAACCATCTGATATTCAGAAAGAAACGGCATTCTCCGGAGACTATCTGTATTACAGGATTCAGCTCTGATGAAGGTTAAAGTGGGACGAAACAAACGGGAGGAGTAGGATGGAACAGACAATTCTTGAATGGCTACTGGAGGAAAGCACTCCGGAGGTAAAGCTCAGAGCCTTGAAGGAATACGAAAAACTGCCGGAAGACGATGAAAGAGTTGTCAACTGCAAAAAAGAACTTCTTCAGAGCAAGGTATATGAGCGCGGACTGAAAAAACTAAAGAAAGACAAGCCCTGGGACAAGTATGATGCGATCATGGCTTTTGCCGAGTGGGGATTGACAAGAGATGATATCGGAGACGACATCGACGATGAGGTGTTCGCCCTGATTGAGAGTACAGGCTTTAAGATGCTTTGCGGCGAGCCGTTGCTTCTCCGAAACCTCGTTAAGCTTGGATATTATACGGAAGACCTCGTTAAGAATGAGATCGATTCCGTTCTTAAGCTGATCAAGGACGATGGTGGCTTCGGCTGCATCAGTACCAACAAAAAGATCAATGATCCTAAGAAGCCCCATAAGAGCTGTGCAAGGCTGACGGTGGAATATCTGCTTTTGGTGGCTGAGTTGCATTTGCAGGGATACAGGCCGGCGTGCGAAGATGCTTTGGTGTATTATTTTACGAAGCGAAACATTTTCTATCGGACAGACGATATGCAGACGCCTATGGTGGATGTGATGCTCAGCACATTCTATCCGCCGGATCCGATCAAAATCGGCGCGCATCAGATTGTTTATGCACTGCGTGCATTGGGTTGCGATCCTAAATCGGAGGCCATGCAGGCCGGGTACAAAGTGCTGGATCAGCACAAGCTGGAGAACGGAAGATACCTGCTTACGGCGTCCAAAAGCGTACCGGCATTCAAGGCCGGGAACGTCGGAGAAGAGAACAAGTGGGTAACGCTGTATGCTTGTATGGCGCAGGAGTAAGGAGAATTGAATGGATTATCAAACAGAAAAACTGATCCTTCATTTCGTCACGGAGGACGATCTGGCAGAGGTTGCCGGGAAATGGCCCGCCGATCATCATCCGCTCTCGGATGCGGAGGCGCGGGAAGCCATCGCCTATATGCGCGGAAATTACGAAAGGAATACGAACGGTTGCATCTATCACCTTTGCCTTGCAGTGTGCGGGAAGGAGCATCCCGAAACGATTATGGGCTGGTGCGGGCTGGACGGTACGAGGAACCACTTGGAGCCGGAAATCTTCATCCTCCTGGAGGAAGAATACCGGAACAAGGGATACGGAACGGAGTGCGTAAAGGAACTGCTGCGGATTGCGGCGGAGGACTTTGCGCTTTCCGGCGTTCACGGCGGCTGTGACAGGGAGAACATTGCTTCTGCCCGTGCCATGGAAAAGGGCGGCATGGTGCAGTACGGCACGGAAGATAACGGAGATCCGCTGTTTCGATTCTCCATAAAGAAATAAGCGAAGACGGGAGGAAATGCCATGCGCAAGAAACTCATCCTCATCAGCGGCTCGGGACAATGCACGCAAAAACCACCTGGAGAACTGTACCTTTATCGCGGGTGATGTCCTGAAAAAACTCGATGAGATCGAGGAACGTCCGGACTTCATCGTGCGTGCCCGCGCGGTCGACATGTTCCCCGGAACCGCACATGTCGAGACGGTGGTGCAACTATCCAAATGAAGAGGATTTGTTAGCCCAACTCCGCAGGGCAGGACATGCGGTAATGAGGAAATAGTGAGAGGAAGATCATGACGAAACCACGCATTGCGACCATTCAAAGTGGTGAGAGGTTAGGAAACAGGAGATAAATACATGTCAGAATTATATGAACGCATAGCGGGATTGTTTGCGCTGTGCGGCGTCGGGGCGCCGATCGGCGAGATCAAACCGGTGTCCGGCGGCCTGATGCATAAAATGTATAAAGTTCGCACGCACTCGGGGACCTACGCGGTAAAGTGCCTGAACCCCGGGATCATGAAGCGGCCGGGCGTTTTGGAGAATTATGCGCGGGCGGAGGAACTGGAAGGCCTGCTGGAGGAAAGCGGCGTTCCGATCGTTCCCGCGCTTCGTTTCGGAACCGGAAAAATGGTAAAGCAAGGCGGGTATTGTTATTACATCTTTCCCTGGCAGGAAGGAAGCATCACGGATCCCGACAACATAACCGAAAAGCAGTGTTTTCAGGCCGGAGAGATTCTGGGGCAAATGCACCGGATCGATCCGCGCAACGTTGAACCGGAGGATCCGGAGCTCTCCGCGATCGATTTTAGGGCTTATGTTCAAAAGGCGGAAGCAAAAAACAGCAGCATTACAGGCTTGCTGAGGGAAAGTCTGGATTTACTGGAGGAAGCTCAGGAGAAACTGAACGCGGCGCGAAGCAGCCTGCCGCCTATGCGGGCGGTCGACGATCCGGATATGGACCCGAAGAATATCATGTGGCACGCAGGGAAAGCCCATGTGATCGACTTGGAGTGCCTGGGATGGGGAAACCCGATAGCGACCTGTCTGGATCTGGCCTTGCAGTGGGCGGGGACGGTAAACGGGAAGTATGACCGCGCGAACCTGAAAGCATTTTTCGACGGCTATCTGGACGCCTATGACAACGGTTTCCGATCCTATGACGAACTCTTCGGGATCGCTTATACCTGGGTGGAATGGCTGGAGTACAACATCCGCCGCGCCCTGGGGATGGAAGCCGAGGACGCAGATGAAAAACGCCTAGGAGAGGCGGAAGTAAAAAGCACGATCGGAAGGATCAGCTATCTGAATTCGATCGAGGGCGATGTTCGCGAAGTCCTTAACAGCCTGCCGCGGTTGAACCCGGAAAACTATCAAACACACGATGACCGCCTGTGCTACATTGACCTCGTTTTCGAGGGGAAGCTGATGGATCAGCCTGTGGTCGCGCTGCCCGTGGGATACCGCCTGGTCACTTACGAACCGGGCGACCGGGACGCATGGATCGACATTGAATACTCGGCGGCGGAGGTGCTGAGCCGGGAGCACGGCGAGGCGTGCTGGGAGCGCTACTACGGATCCAGGGAGCAGGATCTTCCGGGCCGCATGTGGTTCGTGGAAAATGCGGCCGGAGAAAAGGTAGCTACAGCTACGGCGCTCTACGACATCCACGGGGCAGCTAGGCCGGGTGAAGGCCAGCTGCACTGGGTCGCGGTAAAGAAAGAATATCAGGGTCGGGGGCTCTCCAAACCGCTCATTACATACGTGCTCCAGGTCATGAAACGCCTGGGCTATGACAGCGTGAAGATCCACACACAGACCAACACCTGGCTGGCGTGCGGGATCTATTACGATCTGGGGTTCCGACCGTCGGCGGACAGCCGGGTACAAAACCGGTTCGGCTGGAAGATGGTAGAACAACTGACCGAAAAGGAGATCCGGGGCGGCTGTCCGAATTCCCAAATGAATACAATTGAAATCGGAGGATAGTAAAATGGTAAGACATGTGATCTTATGGAAACTGAAGGAAGAGTATGCCGGGGAGGCCGGCATCGAAGTTAAAAAAGGCATTAAGGCCGGACTGGAAGGTCTGATGGGACAGATCCCGGGGCTTTTGGGCATCACGGTGAACACGTCCCCGCTGCCCTCATCGAACTGCGACGTCATGTTGGATTCGTGCTTCACGGACGAAGATGCTTTGAAAGGTTATGCCGCACATCCCGCCCATGTCGAAGTGGCGGACACGAAGGTGCGTCCCTTCACGGCGAGCCGGAACTGCATGGACTACGAAGTCGTAGATCCGTGACCGAATTAGAAGGAAATATGCTGTATGATTTCGACGATATTTCTGACCTTTGCGAAGATCGGGCTGTTCACGTTCGGCGGCGGACTGGCCATGATCCCCATCATAGAAAGCATCTGCGTTGAGAAGAAAAAATGGATCACGCATGATGAGATGATGGACGTGACCGTGATCGCGGAAGCTACCCCGGGTCCCATCGCCATCAATTGCGCGACCTTTGTGGGTTACAGGAAAAAGGGCATTTCCGGTGCCATCGCTGCAACGCTGGGGGTCGTATTGCCCTCGTTTGTCATTCTTCTTTTGATCTCGCTGTTTCTGAATCGCTTTCTGGAGATCGTATGGGTGGCCAATGCATTTAAGGGCATCCGGATCGCCGTGGGCCTCATGATCCTGGATGCGGGCATTCAGATGATCCGCAAGATGAAATGGGAGCGGCTGCCCTTGGTGATCCTCGGTGTTTCGTTTACGGCCATGCTCCTGATCGACCTCTTTGCGTGGAACTTTTCTTCGATCCTGCTGATGCTGATCGCCGGTGGCGTCAGCCTGGCCGTGTATTCGGTGGGAGGAACGAAGACGCGGAAGGCAGGTGAAGGAACATGACCTATTTGGAATTGCTGTTGGGCTTTTTGATCGTCGGCTTGTTTTCCTTCGGCGGTGCGTACGGAGCCATTCCCCTGATACGGGATGTTGTTCTCGCGTTCGGCTGGCTGGAGGAGGATGCTCTGACGGATATGATTGCTGTCAGCGAGAGCACGCCCGGCCCGATCATGGTGAACCTGGCGACGTATGTCGGCAGCACCCAGGCCGGAGTTCCCGGTGCAATCGTGGCGACAACGGCCGTGATTCTGCCCGCGTTTTTCATCATATTACTGATCATGGTCCTCCTGCGAAAGGTGTTGAATGACCCGCGTGTACAGGCTGTTCTTCGCGGCCTGAAGCCGTGCATCATCGGCATTATTCTGGCGACGGGTCTTTACATGATCCTTAAGAACGGAATAGAGCCTGCATTTAGGGGAGACAGAGACTACCTGCCCCTGCTTATGACGGTGGTTTTGGCACTCGTGTACTGGGGACCCCGAAAGCTGTGGAAGAAAAAAATGTCACCGATCCTGCTGATCGTGATCTCAGCGGTATTCGGCGTGGCCGTTTACGGCATTACATAGGATGCCGTGGCATGCGAACGACCGCGGTGGGATTTACGAACTGCACGTAAAGAAAGGATTATAAATGATTCGCAACATCGTTCTTGATATGGGCAATGTCCTCCTGGACTATAACCCGGAGTTTGTCCTGAATACGTTTTGCACATCTGAGGAGGAGAAGGAAGTGATCCGCAAAGAGCTTTTCGAAGGCCCGGAGTGGGCGCTCGGAGACCGCGGAGACATCAAAGATAAGGATCGCTTCGATCTGGTGCGTGTCCGCGTGCCGGATCGCTTCCATGAGGCGCTACGCAAATGCACGGACCACTGGGACATCTGCATGTCGCCGCTAAGCGGCGCCGAAACATTCTGCCGTCAGGTGAAGGAGGCAGGCTACGGCATCTACGTGCTTTCGAATGCCAGCGACCTGTTCTACACATATTTCCCGAAGTTTCTGCCGCTTGATTTCTTCGACGGTGTCTTCGTTTCCTCGGACTACCGCATGCTGAAGCCGGATCCGGAGATCTACGAGACATTTCTAAAGAAGTACGGCCTGAAGGCAGACGAATGTCTCTTTATCGACGACCGCGCGGACAATGTAGCCGGAGCGCAGAAGGTCGGCATGCAGACCTTCCGGTTTCTCGGGGATCACACCGCGATTCTGCAAAGACTGAAGGAGGAGTAACATGGAAAAGATCAGTTTAAAACCCTACAACGATTATTGTCCGCAGACGCTGTTTCTGTATGGTACCTATGATGAAAACGGGAACCCGGATCTCGGTCTGTTCTGCTGGTTCAGTTATATCTGGGACGGCGAGATGGGCGTAATGTGCAGCATCGGCGGCAACAAGACCACGAAGGAAAATATCCACCGGACGAAGATGTTTTCGGCAAATCTGGTGACCGAGGAACTGCTTCCGATCGCCGACCATATGGGCACGGTCAGCGGCAGTGATCCGAATAAGATGAAGGTCGACCTCGAGTTCGGACAGGGAGCGGTGCTTCCTGTGCCGATCGTAAATGCGTCCCCGGTGAATTTCGAACTGGAGGTGATGCAGTTCATACCGCTGCATGACGGAGAGGTCATGCTGTGTAAGATCCGGAACGTCCTGCAGGATTCGTCACTTTCATCCGACGAGACCGTGGAGCAGAAACTGCGACGCATTGCCCCGGTGAAGACCACGTGCAAACACTACTTCGGTTACGACGGAAGAGACATGGGCGCCTGGGGAGAACCCGGAAAGAGCCTGTAAACAGCCGCAAGAAGTTCAAATTTTCCGAAAAAAACGGTTGACAGAGCCGCCGGGCAGGAGTATACTTGTGAAAATTACTTACGAAAGGAGACCTTTGATCATGGGACGTTTTACTTCCGAAGATAGATATACCGTCAATGTAACCGTACATGTGGATCACGTGGATGGTTCTGTTTGCATAGGTAAATATATCAGTCTTCGGAAAGAATAGAGTTTCAGATCAAGGTTTTTTGTATACTGAACCACCTGTCTTTTCGGGCAGGTGGATTTTTTTATACATTTTTCCGTCGCAGGTAACGAACTTTCGGAAAGGGGACAGAGGGAAAATGAAATACTACAGAGTACACACGGCCGATGTGGCATGGATCACAAAGCAGCCCAGGGGCATCTTCACCGCGATCAGCAAGCTGGTCGACGCGAAGACCATGAACGAAGAAGAGATCGCGACCTATTGGAAGAACCGCGCCTATTTTGAGGAGGTGCTGCCCGTGCCTCCGTTTTATGAGGCGGGAAACCCGGACGGCGCCGTCACCTGGTTTAAGGATACACCGGAGGGCAATGATATCTGGGCGCAGATGACGTTTTACCGCGGCATGGCCGGGAAATACGGGCTGAAACTCTATCGCTCGGAGTGCGAAGAACTGCCCGGCGAGGTCATCTATGAGGATGCGTTCCAGATCGCCGTGAAGGATCCGAAGCCGGAGGTGGAGATCGTAACAAAGGAGCTGGATCTGCGCCTGGACCGGCTGTTTGCGGAGGGGAAACTGGTCAGCCCGGATTACAAAAACTGCATCGCGAACCTGCCGAATTCGATCCTGAAGAAGTTCGGTATAAAGACAGTGGGGCCTACGCTGCCGCAGCTGGATACCTATCTGGAGCGGGACTATAAGAACATCGTAGTACTTTTGCTCGATGGCATGGGAACGAAGATCATGGAGCGGCACTTAAAGCCGGACGGAGCGTTTCGCAGCCACCTGGCGGGTACGTACAACTCGACCTTCCTGTCAACGACGACGGCGGCGACGACCTCGGTGCTGAGTGGACTTCAGCCCTGCGAACACGGCTGGCTCGGCTGGGACTGCTACTATCCGTCGATCGATAAGAACGTGACCGTGTTCCTGAACCTGGAGCAGATCACGGAAGTTCCGGCAGCAGACTACAATGTGGCACAGACGGTGACGCCCTATGTCAACATCGTGGACCGAATCTGCGAAAGCGGGCAGAAAGCCTATCTGATCGCGCCATTTGCCGATCCTTCGCTGCAAAGCATAGACGATGTCTGCCGCGAGATCCGGCAGCGCTGCGAGCAGCCGGAGCCGAAATATGTCTACGCGTACTGGAACCAGCCGGACGGGCTTCTGCACAGACACGGCGGCGGGACGCAGATCGTCCTGGATGCCATGGCGCACATGGAGCGGGTCGTTTCCGAACTGGCGCAGGAACTCGAGGATACGCTGTTTATCGTCACGGCCGACCACGGGCACCTGGACACCGATTCGGTGATGCTGGCGGACTATCCGGAGCTTTGTGACTGTCTGGTACGCTGGCCGTCCCTGGAGCCCCGCGCGCTCAACTTCTTCGTCAAAGAGGAGAAGAAGGAATTCTTCGTGCAGGAGTTCAACCGCCTCTTCGGTGATACGTTTATCCTGATGCCGATGGAGGAAGTCATTGAACGGCAGCTCATGGGCACGGGGACGCCGCATCCCGAGTTTCGCGGCATGCTGGGGGATTACCTCGCGATCGCGATCACGGATCTCACGATCTACTTTACGGAGGAACGCTGGCTATCCATGCATGGAAGCCTGACCGAAGACGAGATGAAGATCCCGCTGATCGTGCTGTAAGCGCAGGAACCTTTATTTGAGAAAAGAAGAACAGGAGAACAGGAGACAGGATATGATACTGAGAGAGTTTAAAAAGGAAGACGCGCCGATCGTAGCGGGATGGATTCGGACGGAGGAAGAATTATACAAATGGTCTTCGGACCGCTTCAACAAGTTCCCGCTTACCGGCCGGGACATCCTGACCAACTACGCGCCGCAGCTGGACGAAGGGCATTTCTACCCGCTGACTGCTGTGGATGACAGCGGAAATGTTGTGGGACATTTCATTATCCGTTACCCGCGCCCGGAAGATTTAGGTTCGGTCCGCTTCGGTTTCGTGATCGTGGATCCGACGCTTCGCGGCAAAAGCTACGGAACGAAGATGCTCCGGCTCGGAGTCGAATACGTAAAGGAGCACCTGGGCGCATCCCGCATTGACCTGGGCGTGTTTGAAAACAATCCGGCTGCGCAGCACTGCTATGAAGCGGTCGGATTTCAGGCTTATTCGCGGCGGGAATGCGAGCTGCCCATCGGTACCTGGACCTGCATCGATATGGAGCTGTTCCTGTAGAAAGATCGGTTTTACGCGCCTGCGGACAGGCTCCGCCGATTGACACAGTGGGTTTGTGGTGTTATGATGGAATCTACGATCCAATCAGGATCCATCTGCAGGATGGGAGACGAAGAATGCGGGAGATCACATTTGACGAATTAAAAGAACTGCCGGAGGATTCATACGTCCTTCTGGATATAAGAGGTGAAGAAAGGACGGCATACGGGAGGATTCCCGGAGCCGTCGATTTCTGCGTGGACCGGCTGGAGGAAGAGGATGCATTATCCGCGTTTCCTAAGGAGAAGAAGCTGGTTTTCTACTGTGAGATCGGCCGCCGGACCCGGGACATGGACGACACCATCGCCGGCCTTCGGGGGCGGGACTGCTACAGCCTGGCCGAAGGCTATTACGCCTATCTGAAGGTGCTGATGAACGACGAGGTCGACCGGGAGGCGAAGCAAAAACGCGCAGAGGAGAGCATTCAGCGGAAGTTCCGTCGGGCGCTGTTTTCCCCGTTCGCAAAGGCCTGCCGGGATTACAAGCTCATCGAAGAGGGCGACCGGATCGCCGTTTGTATCTCCGGAGGCAAGGATTCCATGCTGATGGCGAAGCTCTTTCAGGAGATCCTGCGGCACCGGAAGATGCAGTTTGAACTGGTCTTTCTCGTGATGGACCCGGGCTACAATAAGGAGAACCGGGCGCTGATCGAGAGCAATGCCGCTGCGCTCGGCATCCCGATCACCGTTTTCGAGAGCACGATCTTCGACACGGTAGACACGATCGAGAAGAGCCCTTGCTACCTGTGCGCGCGCATGCGCAGAGGCTATCTGTACAGCAAAGCAAAGGAACTGGGCTGCAACAAGATCGCCCTCGGGCACCACTACGACGACGTGATCGAGACGATCCTCATGGGTATGCTGCACGGCGCGCAGATCCAGACCATGATGCCCAAACTGCACAGCACGAATTTCGAGGGGATGGAGCTGATCCGCCCCATGTATCTGGTGCGGGAGAGCGATATCTGCGCATGGAGAGACTACAACGACCTGCATTTCCTGCAGTGTGCCTGCCATTTCACGGACACCTGCTCGACTTGCCACGAGGACGGCACCACGTCGTCGAAGCGGCTGGAGGTCAAAAAACTGATCGCGGAATTGAAGAAGACCAACCCCTTCGTCGAGTCCAACATTTTCCGGAGCATGGAAAATGTGAACCTCGATACCGTGATCGAATACAAGCAAAAGGGTGTACGACATCATTTCCTGGACGAATATTGACAGATCGGGTGAGAGTATGAAGCAATTGGAACTGTTTCCGGAGGCGCCGGATCCGCGGTCGCCGCTCTCGGTCACCTGGAACCTGTGGCATGGCTGCACGCGGGTGAGCGCCGGATGTAAAAACTGCTATATGTACCGGAAAGACGAGGCAGTCGGTCGGGATCCCTCCGTAGTGGAGAAGACAGCCGGCTTTGATCTGCCTGCCCGCAGGCTGCGTTCGGGGAAATATCGCGGCATGTATAAGGTCCCTTCGGGGTCCGTGATCTATACTTGCTTTTCTTCGGATTTCTTCCACAAAGAGGCGGATCCGTGGCGGGAGGAAGCATGGGACATCATCCGGGATCGGGATGATTGCCGTTTTTTTATGATCACCAAACGCCCGGAGCGTATCCGGGAGGCTCTGCCCGTGGATTGGAACGACGGCTGGGATCATGTGACGATCGCGGTGACCTGTGAGAACCAGACTATGGCGGATCTAAGGCTTCCGGTCTACCTCGCATTGCCCATGAAACACTACGAGGTCATGATCGAACCGATGCTTTCAGGCGTGGATCTGCGACCGTACCTGGCGACCGGAAAGATCGAAAGCGTGAGTGTCGGCGGCGAGTCCGGACCGGATGCCCGCCTATGCGATTATTCCTGGGTGCTGGATGTACACGGACAATGTGTCGAGTACGATGTGGGATTTTACTATCACCAGACCGGAGCGAGGCTGTTGAAGGACGGCAAAGTGTATAAGATCGCCCGGCCGCTCCAGCACGCGCAGGCGAAGAAAGCCGGATTGGACCGCACTTCGAATTGATTTTTCAGTGTGCTTCGGGTATACTATTTACGTATAGTTCCGGGACGATGATAGCAGAGACGAGGAATCGAAGGCGAATCGACCGGTAGTTCGGAAAATAAAATCATTTTATGAGGGATGGAAATGAAGAGAAAAACTTGTTTGGGTTTGGTTTTGGCAATGCTCGTATCATTGGCCGGCTGTAATTCCGCAGGGGATGCAGGATCCACAACAGAGGCACCCGGAAAGGCGAAGATCGAGCTGGAATTGCCGTCTGAATATTTCGAAACGCTCGTAAACGGCGGTGGCAGGGTCGAGCAGATCACCTATCTGGCCCGAGACTACGTGGGTGACGGCGAGGGCGTAGAGAAAAAGGCAAATGTATATCTTCCTGCCGGTTATGATGAGAGTAAGAAGTACAATGTTTTGTACCTCATGAACGGCACCGACGGAGATCAGGATCAGTGGGGCCTGACTACGGACGGCACCGCAAAGGCAAAAGAAATCATGGATAATCTGATCGCGCAGGGCGACATCGAACCGTTCATCGTAGTTACGCCCAACGGAAGAGCACTGGGCCTGTCTAACACATTTAGTAATGACCGTTTCATCAAATTCGGCCTGGAGCTGCGTAACGACCTGATTCCGTATATTGATAGCCACTACTCGACCTATGCGGATTACAACGAGAACGGATACGACCTTACGGCGGCGCGTGAGCACAGAGCCATGGCCGGTCTGTCCATGGGCGCTATGCAGACCATCAACATCGGTATAGGCGAGTGCCTGGACATCATGAGCTGGTTCGGCGCATTTTCCGCGGGCCCGCCCTCGAATGATTCGGCGAAAACCGCAAAGATCGTCGGTGAGTCCGGATACAAGGTCGATTTCTTCTACAGCATCTGCGGAACCGACGATGGCGTATATTGGTTTGCATCAGCCGCTGCGAAGAATCTGCCGAAGACCAGCGACAGCTTCGTGGATGGAGAGAACTTCCTGTGGCAGGAGTTGCCGGGCGGTCACGATTTCAACATCTGGAACCTCGGTTTTTACAATTTCGCACAGATCGTGTTCCATGGCTACGATGCACCGAAGGCCGAATAAAACTTTTTATCACACGATCCTGGTATTACCACCTGTCTCCGCGACAGGTGGTAATTTTTTACCCTGTGGGCGGCGGATTCCGGGAGATCGGACCGTTTTGCGAATTGATTTTTCATCGTGTTTCGGGTATAATACTTGGGTATGGTTCCGTGCCGATGATAGCAGAGACGAGAAAACAAAGGCGGATCGGATCTGCCGTTTTCGACCGGCAGTACGGGAAATTAAAGCATTTTATGAGGTTTAGAAATGAAGAGAAAAACATGTTTGGGTTTGGTTTTGGCAATGGTCGTATCATTGACCGGTTGTAATTCCGCAGGAGATACAGAGTCCACGGCGGCCGCAGTTTCGGATAGCACAGTCGCTACCACGGCAGAGGAGAAAACAGAGCCGGAAGAGACGCTGCCCTCCTCTACAGAGGCTGCTACAGAGCCTGAAACTACAGTCGCACCGACTACGAAAGCTCCTACGACAGTCGCCCCCACGACTGCGGCTCCCGTGAAGGCGCAGATCGAGCTGAAATTGCCGTCTGCATTTTCCAAGACGCTTGTCAGCGGTTGTGGCAGGGTCGAACAGATCACCTACCAGGCCAAAGACTATCTGGGTGACGGCGAAGGCGTAGAGAAAAAGGCAAATGTATATCTTCCTGCCGACTATGATGAGAGTAAGAAGTACAACGTTTTGTACCTCATGCACGGCATCGGCGGAAGCCAGGATGAGTGGGGTCTGGCTACGGGCGGCTCCGCAAAGGCAAAACAGATCATGGATAATCTGATCGCGCAGGGCGAAATTGAACCGTTCATCGTAGTTACGCCAAACGGAAAAGCACTGGGGCTGTCTAACACAGAGGGCAATGACCGCTTCTACAAATTCGGTCTGGAGCTGCGTAACGACCTGATCCCGTATATCGAGAGCCACTACTCGACCTATGCGGAATATGATGAGAACGGATATGATCTGTCGGCTTCAAGAACGCACAGAGCGATTGCGGGCCTGTCCATGGGCGGCATGCAGACCATCAACATCGGTATGTGCGAGTGCCTCGACCTGTTCAGCTGGTTTGGTGCATTTTCCGCAGCACCGACCTCCTATGATTCGGCGAAGGTCGCTAAGATCGTCGGTGAGTCCGAATACAAGGTCGATTTCTTCTACAACATCTGCGGAAGCAACGATAAGACCGCATATTGGAGTGCGTCGGCCGCTGCGAAGAACCTGGCAGAGATCAGCGACATCTTCGTGGACGGAGAGAACTTCTTGTGGCAGGAGTTGCCGGGCGGTCACGATTTCTACATCTGGAACATCGGCTTTTACAATTTCGCACAGATCGTGTTCCACGGTTACGAGGCACCAAAGACAGAATAATTATAAAAAAACGCCGTAGTCATTCGTATATTCGAATTCGGGTCAGAATAGATAGGCCGTTTTTGCGTTTTAGCCAAAACGTTCAGGAGAAAAAGTTTGAAAAAATTCAAGAAAACGCTTGACATACCAGATTAGTAGGTGTATAACTATTACGTTGTAATATTACACTGTAATTTTAGGAGAACCAAGCATACAAAGCGGATCCTGCAGATCTGGCAGAGATGCGGATGATGCACGGACTGCGGATCTTGCTGCGTTTGCTTATGGATCGATCCGCCTAAAACGGGGGTTTAAGGAAGCCGGAGGATGGGAGAGCAAAATGCCGTACGATTATCAACAGACACATGAAAACATACTGAAGAGTGCGCGTATCCAGTTTTTGGAGAAGGGGTTCCGAGAAGCGTCGGTACGTACGATTTGTAAAAACGCCGGGGTGACGAATGGAGCGTTTTATTCGCACTTTGAAAGTAAAGAGGACCTGTTCGGAAGCATTGTCCGACCTTGTATTGAGGGTTTGAAGGATCTGTACAGTTCCGAAGAGGATCGGTTCTACAAAATCAATAGTTCTGAGGATATCATCACGGCGTTTCGCAAGACCTATGCTTCGACGGAGAGCCTGATCCGGTACATGTGCGACCGCAGGGAGGATTTCCGCATCCTGCTCGAGGCCGGCGCCGGGACCGAATATGAGGGCTTTCCCAATGAGCTGATCCGTTCCGAAACGGACAGTATGTTTAAGTTCCTGCAGTTAAGCAGACAGTATGTGAAGCGACCGGACAATATCACGGAAAATATCATCCGGATGGGAGCGAGTTTTCTGATCTTATCGGTCATAAACGGCTTGCTCAGCGGCATGAGTGCGGAAGATATCTTTCGCGAGACGGCACTCGTGAGCGATTACTGCATTGCCGGTTACAGAGAATTATTAGGTATTTGAGCTTAAGGGCCTGTTTATACAGGCCTAAAAATATAAGCAGTAGTTAGCGTATGCTAACCAAGAAGGAGGACACATGAAAGAGAACAAACTTACCAGTAAAGACCTGATCACCACGGGAATATATACGGCACTGTACATTGCGTGCATTTTTGTAGTCGGCATGTTTAATGCGATCCCGATCTTTTATCCCATTTTTATGTTTGTGGGGCCTTTGATCATCGGTATTCCCATGATCTTATATTTCTTAAAGATCGAGAAATTCGGTATGTTGACGATCACCGGCGTGATCATGGGCGTATTCTTCTATATTTCGGGCTACACCTGGATCAGCCTCGCATGCATTATCCCGGCAGCACTTCTGGCGGACATCGTCCTGAAGATCGGTGGATACAAGAAGTTCAAGTCGATCACGCTCAGTTATATGTGCATTTCCCTCGGCATCATCGCCGGACCTGCGAACCTTATCTTTGCGGGAGAGAGTTACTGGGATAACATCCGTAAATCCATGGGCGACCAGTATGCGGATCAGCTTGCAAAATATATGCCGGACTGGATGTTCCCTGTCGGCCTGATTCTGCTCGCAATCGGCGCCTTTTTTGGAGCATTGCTCGGCCGACAGATGATGAATAAGCACTTTAAGAAAGCCGGTATCGTATGATCGAAGGTTATAAGCCGTGGAAGAAATTTCACTTAGATCCGCGAACGAAACTGTTCCTGATCATCGTGGTGGCGACTCTTGAAATGATGGATGTCAATATCTATTTTACGGTAGCAGTCGGTTTTATTCCCGCTGCACTGCTCTTCAGCAACCGACAGTATCTCGGATCGGTGAAGTATTTTACCTTGTTTCTGATCGCTGCTTTCGTGCACGTACATCGTCCGGGCGGCGGCGTGAATATGGTGCTGAATATGACGGTCGTTTTACTCGGGGGGCTGATCTTACGCCTCGCACCGGCTTTCGTCTGCGGTGACTATATCGTAAAATCGACCAGCGTCAGCGAGACGATCGCCGCACTTGGAAAAATGAAGATCGGTCGGACCATCACCATCCCGGTGTCGGTCATTTTCCGCTTCTTCCCGACCATTAAGCAGGAATACCGGGCTATCCACGATGCGGCTGCGATGCGAGGTATCATCATCACCAGGGCGAGATTCTGGAAGAATCCCGCGCGGGCGATCGAGTATCGCATCGTGCCCTTGATGATCGCCATCACTAACACCGGTGAGGATCTGTCGGCCGCAGCATTATCCAGAGGACTGGACGATCCGGCAGAACACACCACGTACGCCGAGGTCCGTTTTACGAAAAATGATCTGTTCGCGGTCCTGTTTACCATTGTATTTTTGACATCCGCCTATTTCCTCTCCACCGGTTTAGTGTGAGACAGGGCGGCTCTATTATAGACAGAGGACGAAATGATTGAATTTAATAATGTATCGTTCGAGTACGAAGATGGGACGCAGATCGTCCAAAACCTGGATCTTCGTATCGGAGAAGGGGAGGTCGTGCTTTTGTGTGGAGAGTCCGGATGCGGAAAATCCACGCTCATTCGAATGATCAACGGCCTGATCCCGGGATATTACAAAGGAAAACTGTCCGGGTCGATAAGAGTAAACGGAATCGATACTGCTGCCTCTCCGCTGCATGAGCTTTCAAAGCAGGTTGCTTCCGTATTCCAGAACCCGAAAACACAGTTTTATAATGTTGATTCCACGGAGGAAATGGTGTTTTGCCTCGAGAACCGCGGGGCGACCCGGGAGGTCATGCAAGAGCGACTGAAACAGACCGTGGAAAAGTTTCACATGCAGAAACTCCTGGGCAGAAACCTCTTTAAAATGTCCGGCGGTGAGAAGCAGAAGGTGGCCTGTGCGTGTGCAGATACGTCCGACGCGAACGTGATCGTTCTGGATGAGCCATCATCCAATCTGGACTTGCACTCTATAAAGGAACTCGCGGAATTCATCCGTGCCTGGAAGCAGGAAGGCAAGACCGTCGTGATCGCGGAACACCGCCTATATTATATCTTATCGCTGGCGGATCGCGTTTTATACATGAAAAACGGGCGCGTGGAGATGGAATGTACCGGGCGGGAAATGCTGGCCCTCGGGCAGGAAAAGATGGCCGCTATGGGCCTCCGAAGCACGGATATCTTTACGATCCCGCTGAATGAACCGAATATTGCTTCGAGTGAGAAACTGGTCATCTCCAACTTCCATTATGCCTACCCCGGTCGGCTGCAGGAGTCGCTCACCATTCCGAATATCAAGATCTCGAAACACGCGATCATCGGCGTTGTCGGTGACAACGGCGCCGGGAAATCGACCTTCGCCCGGACGATTTGTGGTTTAGATAGGAAAGCAAAAGGTAACATCGAATACGATGAAGCCATCTGGGCCCGTCGGAGACGTTTGAAGAACACGTTCATGGTCATGCAGGATGCGGGACACCAGTTATTCACGGACTCCGTAAGAGAGGAGATGGCCTTCAGCTTCACGAACGCCGAGGCGTTTTCCGAAGAGAAACTGGACGAAGTATTGGCGGAACTGAACCTCACGGACAAGGCGGAGCGGCACCCGCACTCTTTGTCGGGCGGCGAGAAGCAGCGCGTAGCCATCGGCAGCGCGATCCTGTCGGATCGTAGCGTCATCGTTTTTGATGAGCCGACGAGCGGCCTTGACTACCGCCATATGAAGGCAGTCTCGAAGCGCATGCGCGATCTGAAGGAGCAGGGGAAGACGATCTTCATCGTGACGCATGATCCGGAGCTCATCGCTGAATGCTGCGATGAACTGATCTACATGCAGAACGGCAAGGTGTTGGAGTACGGAAAACTGACGCAGGAAATGTACGACCGCTGGCTGCATCGGACCAATACGCTGAAGGACAGCGGAAAGGCTCCGGTGGACGATCAGATCACTCCGCTGCGCAGACTCTGGCAGTATGCATATAAAGAGCACAAAAAACTGGTTCTCTCGGTGATCCTTGCTGTGATCGGTGTGCTGGGTAGCATGCTTCCGTATATTGCGGCCGCCGGCATCATCGGAAAGCTTCTGGAGGGTGTGAAAGATATCTCCGAATATATGGGGCTGTTTGCCTTCGGAGCGGTCGGCTTCGTCATCAAGCCGATCTTCTACTCGCTCGCCCTGGGCGTGAGCCATAAGGCGACATTCAATACATTGGCCGACATCCGAAAGGAAATGTTTAAGAAACTTCCGAAGATGCCACTTGGGACCATCATCGATACTTCAAGCGGCAAGATGAAGCAGATCATCGTGGACGAAGTCGAAAGCATGGAGCGCCCGCTGGCGCACATGATCCCAGAGCTCACGGGCAATGTGCTTGGAGCCATCGGTATCTGGCTCTACCTGATGAGTGTGGACTGGCGCATGGGTCTCATTTGCCTGATCAGCGTTCCAATCGGCTTGATCATAGCCTCAACGGTTCTGATCGGCTACGCGACGGACTACGAACGTTCAGTCCGTACCGTGCAGGATATGAACAGCGCGATTGTAGAGTATGTCCACGGTATCGAAGTCATCAAGGCCTACAACCAGAGCGAAGCCTCGTACTCCAAGTTTAAAAAGAGGGTCATGGCGACCGCAGAGTATTTCTATCAGTGGATGAAGCGGATTCAGATGCGATGGTCCTTTACCTATGCGGTCGCTCCGGCGACATTGATCGCGATCCTGCCGCTCGGCTGGAATATGTTCCGAAATGGTACGCTTTCAGCGTCGACGTTCATGACGTCGATCCTGCTTTCCATGTGCATCGTCGGGCCCATCGTCGAGGCGATCAACTTTGCCGACGCTTTTACGAAGGTGAAGACGACGGTGGCGGTCGTGGACGAGATCTTAAACGGGGCAGAGCAGATCCATTCGGAGGTGCCGGTCGAACTGTTCGATCACGACATCGACATGAAGGGCGTTTCGTACTCCTATCATAAGGGCACGCAGGTGCTACACGATATCAACCTGTCCATTCCGAAGAATTCAGTGACAGCACTGGTCGGCCCGTCCGGCAGCGGAAAGTCCACGATCGCAAAACTGATCGCGGGCTTCTGGGACGTGGAAGACGGTTCCGTAACCATGGGACAGACCGACCTGACGGACATTCCGCTCGAAGAGTTATACAGCCAGACGGCCTATGTCTCGCAGGACATTTACCTCTTTAACGACACCGTCCTCAACAACATTCGAATGGGCAGGCCTTCTGCCACGGATGAAGAAGTAAAGGCGGCAGCCGAAGCCTCGGGCATAAAGGAATTGATCGAGCACCTGGCGGATGGTTACAACACTATGGTCGGCCAGGGCGGGACGCACCTGTCGGGCGGCGAGCGGCAACGTATCGCTATCGCCCGTGCCATGATCAAGGATGCGCCGGTCGTCATCCTGGATGAGGCGACGGCCTACATTGACCCGGAAAATGAAGCGGTGATCCAGGAGGCTATCGGCAACCTGATCCGAGGAAAGACGGTCATCATCATTGCCCACCGTCTCTCCACCATTACGGATGCAGATAAGATCGTCGTGGTCGACAAAGGTACCGTGCAGGCGACCGGCAGGCACGAGGAACTGTTGAAGACGAATGAGTTGTATCGCCTGATGTGGAACGCGCACATCGGCGCGGGAAAGGGCGGTGCGGCATGATAGAAGCTTTACATAAGATTTTTATTTTCGCGGGCAATGAGAGAAAGAATATTTACCTTTCCATTTTCATCAGTTTCCTGAAGGCTTGTTTCTCGTTGCTGAGGATCGGCTCGGTCTATTGCATCGTATCGGCCATTGTGAATAACGATACCTCCGGGCGCCCTGCGTTTCTCGCTTTCACCTTGATGCTCATAAGTATCGTCGGCATGGCGCTGACCCGAAATACCTCACTTTTGGAACAGACGCATGCTGGCTATTATATGAGCGCAAATAAGCGTCTCGACATCGCGAACCGCCTGAAGAAAGTCCCCATGGGCTTCTTTAACGATAATAACACCGGCGAGATCACGGGTGTTGCGACCACGGTGACAGATACGATCGAAAACGTGGGTGCCACAGTGCTGGTCCTGGTGCTCGGCGGTCTCATCAACACGGTGATCTTCTTCGCAATGATCCCGTTTCTGGATGTGCGGATCGCCGGCGTCGTACTGGGCGGCATCGTGGTGTACCTGCTGTTCACGTCCATCATGGAACACAGGACACGCAAACTGGCACCGCGAAGAGAGAGAAGTAAAACGGTCATCGTTTCTGAAGTGTTGGAGTATCTGAAGGGCATGAGCGTGGTAAAGGCGTTCAACCTGACCGGAAAGGGAGATGCGAAACTGCGTGCGGCCATTGATGAATATCGCGACAGCAACATGCGGATGGAGAAGATGTTCATCCCTTTGGGAATGGTCCAGAACATCCTTTTGGGAGGTTTTAAACTTCTGATCATCGCGCTTTCCGTGTTGTTTTTCACAAAAGACAGCATGGATCTGACGACGGCACTGATCCTGATCATCGTCTCGTTTCAGGTGTTTGCAGAGGTGGAGCAGACCGACTCGGGCCTTTCGATGCTGCGCGTCGTCACGAGTTCCATTGACCAGGCGAACCAGGTGGACGCCATGCCCATGCTGGACGAAAACGGTGTGGATCATAGACCGGAGCATCATGATATTCGGATTCAAAATGTGAGTTTCTCCTACGGAAATAAGGAGATCCTGCGGGACGCTTCGCTGGAGATCCGGGAGAACACCATGACGGCTTTCGTCGGCCCGTCCGGCGCCGGAAAGACAACGCTGGCGCTTCTGATCTCTCGTTTCTGGGATGTGGCTTCCGGGTCGATCTCGATCGGAGGCAAGGATATACGGGAATATACGCTGGAGGCGCTGATGTCGCAGATCAGTATCGTTTTCCAGAATGTGTATCTCTTTGCGGATACGATCGAGAACAACATTCGGTTCGGCCGTCCCAATGCAAGCCGGGAGGAAGTCATCCGTGCCGCAAAGATGGCCTGCTGCCATGAATTCATCGAAGCATTGCCCGATGGGTACGACACCGTGATCGGCGAGGGCGGCGCTACACTGTCCGGTGGTGAAAAACAGAGGATCTCGATCGCACGTGCGATCCTGAAAGACGCGCCGATCATCATTCTCGATGAGGCGACTGCGAGTGTGGATCCGGAAAATGAAGATAAACTGAAGGCGGCCTTTGAAGCGCTCACGAAGAACAAGACGGTCATTATGATCGCACATCGACTGGAAACCATTAAGAATGCGGATCAAATCGCCGTGATCGATAAGGGTTCGATCACATCCGGGCGGCACGAAAGCCTGTTCGGACTAAACCCGGTCTATACGCGGTTCGTCCGTATGAGAGAGAAGGCTTCCGATTGGAAGATGTAGTTTTTTTTGAAAAATGCGGTTGACATTCCCGACCGCCTATGCTATATTACCCGTATAATTTTCACCCAATTGTTTCAAACGGGTGGAATTATCACACAATCAACTTCGGAAAGGATAATGATATGTTCTCTTTGAACCAGCGAATTCGACGCGAGATCAAACAGTCTGTGATCGGTATTATCGAGCATGGGCTTACTTTCGCATATTCGAATTAGGGTCAGAAGAGATAGGCTGTTTTGGCATTTTTGTCAAAACGGATCAGGCATAGTATTACCACCTGTCTCCACGACAGGTGGTATTTTTTTATCCTGCGGGAGGCGGATTCCGAGAGAAAAGGAGGAGCAGGAACATGACACACAAGGATCAGGCATTACAACTGTTTTCCGAGCATTTTCACTGTTCTCAGGCGGTTTTGGCGGCCTTCGCCCCCGAATGCGGGCTGTCCCACGAACAGGCCCTTAAGTTGGGGGCATGCTTCGGATCCGGCATGCGAAAGGGTGAGGTCTGCGGCGCCTGCACGGGAGCACTGATGGTCCTGGGGCTTTTGTACGGTCAGTCCGACAAAACGGATCTGGAGAGCCGGCAGCGTGCTAACGCGGTCAATGATGCGATGATGCAGATGTTTGCCGAGCGAGGTGGTTCGTACATTTGCAACGAACTGCTGGGCTGCGACATGAAAACCGAGGAGGGCATTCGTTTCGCCCGCGAACACAAACTGTTTACAGAGTTATGCCCGAACATGGTGGCACTGGCGGTCGACATTCTGGAGGAGCTTCTGAAGCAACAGAAGAGCCTTGAGAGGGAAAGGAGCAGGAATTATGAGTGAGTACATGATACGGGACGTGAAACCGGAGGATGCGGCCAGACTGGCGCAGATCTATGCATACTACGTGGAGGAGACGGCGGTCTCGTTCGAATATGAAGCGCCTTCCGCGGAGGAATTTCGGGAGCGAATTCGGAAGATCTCAAAGAATTATCCCTATCTGGTATGCGAGAAGGACGGAGTGGTCGTCGGCTATGTCTATGCGAGCGCATACAGCGTGCGCGCGGCTTATAACTGGACGGTCACGACTTCCATTTACGTGGACCGGGACTGCCGCAGGCAGGGCATCGGAAAACGACTCTATGCGGCCCTAGAGGAGAGGCTTCGGGAACGCGGGATCATCAACCTGCTGGCCGGAGCGGCATTTTCCGAAACGGAAGACGAATACCTGACCTGGGACAGCTACCGGTTCCACCTGAAAGAAGGCTATGTGAAGGTAGCGCACATGTCGGGAGTCGGAAAGAAATTCGACCGATGGTATGACCTGTTATGGATGCAGAAGAAGTTGGTTTAGAGGAGGAAGAAGCCATGAGATTCGAAGAACGAACTGTAACGTTGAAGGACGGAAGGACCTGTGTATTAAAGCCGAATGCTCCGGAATATGCGGAGAAAATGCTCGAGTATTTGAAGAAGACATCGGCGGAGACAGAGTTTCTGCTTCGTTATCCGGACGAAGTAAAGTTTACGTTGGAGCAGGAGCGTGAGATCCTGGGCAGCCTGCTGGATAACCCCTACGTCATCATGATGATCGCCCTCGTGGACGGGAAACCTGCCGGAAACGGCAGCATCGGTGGAATCGGCGATAAGAGAAAGATACAGCACCGCTGCTCGCTGGCCATCGCCCTGTATGAGGAATACTGGGGACTCGGCATCGGCACGGCCATGATCAACTACATGTGCGAGCTGGCCGCGCAGGTCGGCTGGAACCAGGTAGACCTCGAGGTCGTTGCGGAAAATGTTCAGGCGCAGGCCCTCTACAAAAAGTGCGGCTTCACCGAGTCCGGCCGCAGGCACGACGCGCTGAAATTTGACGATGGCACCTATCACGACGAGATCCTGATGTACAGGAAGCTATCCTGAGGCACATCGTACATCATTCACGGAAACTAAAGGAGAGAACCATGGAATACGAGATCAAACAGGTAACGGTCGAGGATTATGACGCGATCTATGAACTTTGGAACAGCACGGAGCAGAGCCGCCGGGCCCTGAACCCCGTGGATGACTCCCGGGAAGGCATTGACCGGTACTTAAAGAGAAACCCGAACACCTGCTTCGCCGCCGTGCTCGGCGGAAAGATCATCGGTGTGATCCTGACCGGCCACGACGGGCGCCGCGCTATCGTCCACCATATGTGCGTGCACCCGGACTATCGCCGCATGGGGATCGCGGCGCATCTGGTCGCTCTGGCGGAGGAAGCGCTGCAGAAGGAGGGCATCCAGAAGGTCTTCGGTCTGGTCTTTAAGGACAATGAAGGCGCGAACGCGTTCTGGGAGCGGCAGGGCTACTCGCTGCGGACGAACCTGAACTACCGCAACAAAAGCATGAACCGGGACATTCCCACCGGAGAATAGATAAAGCGACCGGGCTACCACATATGGCAGCCCGGTTTTGTGTTGGCGATCCCGGCTGACAGGTTCATCATAAACGCGATCGCCGGCGTCGAGGTTCGCTTCGCGTGAAAAACGTTCCGCTCATGTCAAAGGCGGATCTCGGGGGCCCGCTTCGAACTGCGGAGTTTCCTGATGGAAACTTCCTCGTCGAGCGCGAAAATCGGTCTCGGAGACCCGATTTTCTCCCCGGCTCCGCCTTTTCATTCGCGGGTTTTTCATTCGCTAGCTCACATGTCCGCCTCACGATCGCGTTTATGAATGCCCAGCCGGAAACAAGCAACGCTGAGCCAACCCGGGGCTACCGTACGTGGCAGTCACACTCTTTGCGACTTATTTCCGGGCATGAGGGACTGTAATGCATTCGCAAGGCGGACATAGGATCGAGCGGATGATGATCGCGCGAACGAGATGCCGGATCAGGGGCAAAAACCGAATCTCCGAGATCGTTTTTTGCTTTCGCTGAGGGCGTTTTCGCGTCAGGTGGGAACCTGACGCTATCAAGAAAACGGCCGAAGTCGAAAAGGGACCCCTGAAATCCGGCTTCGAGCTGAGCGCACAGTTTCGGATTTTACCGAAATCCGGAACGCGATCATCACCGCGAAGTGAGTTGGCCGCCGGTGAATGTATTCAGGTCGCCACTGTCCGGAAATGCCACCACCATCCCCGACTGCCACATACAGTAGCCCGGGGTTGGCGACGGGTTTCTCCTTGAACGGGTAGTAAACAAATTGACGGATTTGGAAAATATGGTATACTGGTTGTAGAGTGAATCGGGGGTGAGAGATGCGAGAATCTTTTATCATCTGTGCGAATGAATTCAATCCGAAAACAAAGGGGGTTAAATAACTATGGCTCGTGTTTTGGAAGGTTTTTTACATGGTGTGAACCTGGGCGGATGGCTGTCCCAGTGTGATCATACGAAGGAGCGTTACGACACGTTTATCACGGAGGCGGATTTTGAAACGATCCGTTCCTGGGGCATGGATCATGTGCGCCTGCCCATCGATTATGAGTTGGTAGAGGACCAGGACGGCGCCTATATCGAGGAGGGCTTCGGTTATATTGACCGCGCTATCGCGTGGGCGAAGAAGAACGGGCTGCACCTGGTGCTGGACCTGCATAAGACCTTCGGCTACAGTTTCGACCTGGGGTACGGGGAGAGCGGCTTTTTTGACAATGAGGCGTATCAGGAGCGTTTCTATCGGCTTTGGGAGGAGTTCGCGAAGCGGTATGGCGCGGAGACGGAAAATGTCGTTTTTGAGCTTCTGAATGAGGTTACGGCGAAGGAGTACAGCGACACGTGGAACCGCGTGTCCACGACGTGCATTGGCCGGATCCGTAAGATCGCGCCGGACATGCGCATCATCGTGGGCGGATACTATAACAACAGCATCGAAGCGCTGGTGGACCTGTCGCCGCCGGTGGACGACAAGGTGATTTACACGTTCCACTGCTACGAGCCGCTGATCTTTACACATCAGGGCGCGCCGTGGGTGGCCGGGATGGACACCTCTTTTCGCATGCCGTTTGCCTCGACGTACCGGACGTATTCGAAGAACAGTAGCACGCAGGTCGATGCATTTAAGAATCTGGAACTGGCGACGTTTAAGGCATTCGATCCGGAGCAGATCCTGGGCGAGGAATATTTCGAGCGCATGCTCGCGGAGGCGGTGCGTGTGGCGGAGGAGCGCAATGTCGCCCTGTACTGCGGCGAGTTCGGCGTCATTGACCGGGCGCAGGCGAAGGATGTGCTGGCCTGGTACCAGACCTTCATCAAGGTGATGGACCGCCACGGCATCGGCCGCGCAGCCTGGAGCTACAAACAGATGGATTTCGGCCTGGTGGATCCGTACGTAGATCCGGTGCGGGAGGAATTATTGAAACTGATCTAATCGCATGGATGTCTGCTGCTCGGAAACGCGAACTCAAAATCGGGCTACCATATGTGGCAGCCATGCTCTATACGGTCAATTTCTGGGCTCGATAGACTGTAATGTATTCACACCGATCTAATCGTGTGAATGCCAGTCACCCGGAAACGCTGACTTTAAAATCGGGCTACCGTATGTGGCAGCCATGCTCTTGCGGTCGGTTTCCGGGCACGAGGGACTGCAATGCATTCATAAGGCGGACATAGGATCGAGCGGATGATGATCGCGCGAACGAGAAACCGGATTAGGGGCAAAAACCGAATCTCCGAGATCGGTTTTTGCTTTCGCTGAGGGCGTTTTCGCGTCAGGTGGGAACCTGACGCCATCAAGAAAACGGCCGAAGTCGAAAAGGGACCCCTGAAATCCGGCTTCGAGCTGAGCGCACAGTTTCGGATTTCACCGAAATCCGGAACGCGATCATCCCCGCGAAGTGAGTTGGCCGCCGGTGAATGTATTCAGTCCCGGGGATCAAAACAGAAAACAGGGAGAGGTTATGAATAAGAGGTTAGGAGCGGTACTGTCCGGTCTGTTGATCTCGGTCGGAGCGCTGGTGGCGAGTTTTTCCGTCGCCTGCATTCTGATTCCGAACGATGCGATCGACTACGGTACGGCCGGCATTTCCATTATCATCAATAAATTGACCGGGTTCAACCTGTCGCTGACGGTGGCGATCGTGTTCATTCCGTTTTTGATCGCGGGCACCATCATGCTGGGGCGGACGTTCGGCCTGAAGGCGTTCATCGGAGCGGTCTGCTATACGGTCGGTCTGGAGGTGTTCGAGAAGATTCCGTTTGAACTGAACACGGAGCCCTATCTGGCGGTTGTGTTCGGCGGCGCCATCCTGGGCGCGGGCCTGGCGCTGATCCTGCGAAACGGCGGTTGTATCGACGGTTCGGAGATCTTCGCGAACATGATCACGAAGAAGCTCTACGACAGGACCGGGAAGAACTTCAGCATGACCTACATTCTGGTCGGCTTCAACGCCTGCGTGTATATGGCGGTCTTCATTCTGATCAACCGCAACGCGGCGCTGATGAGCCTTTTAGTGTACGTGGTGGCGACGTCCATCATTAACCAGTTTACGAACCATTTCGAGGCGATCAAGCAGGTCACCATCATCACGAAGGATCCGGAGCCGCTGATCACGGCGATCAAAAAGGAACTGAACAAAACGTGTACCATCATGAATTCGCAGGGCGCGATCGCCGGCGAAAACAAGATGCTGATCTGTTATGTGAGTTACTTTGAACTGCAGAAGATGAAGGAGATCATTAACCGGAATAAAGGTGTGTTCAGCACCGTATCGACGATCGACGAGATCCTGCGGTAACGGCTTTATCGGGCAATGTTAGGAGAATGACCATGATCGTGGACGACATACAAAAAGAACTGTTTGCGCTTCGGGACGAGAAATATGCTTCGTTTCAGAAGAACCTGATCCCGACGGAGTCACAGGAAGCGACACCGGCGGAGCAGATCATCGGCGTTCGGACGCCGGCGCTGAGGGACCTCGCGAAGCGGCTCGGAAAGCAGGAGAACATCGGCCTCTTTCTGGACACCCTGCCGCACCGATATTTTGATGAGAACCAATTGCACGCGTTCATAATCTCGGGCATGAAGGACTACGATGCCTGCATGGCACGCTTGCAGGTCTTCCTGCCCTATGTGGACAATTGGGCGACCTGCGACCAGATGTCGCCGAAGATCTTCCGTAAGCATAAGCAGGAGCTCCTGGGTGAGATCCGAAAATGGATCGCCTCGGAGCATACATTTACCGTGCGTTTTGCCATCGGGATGCTCATGGAGCACTTCCTGGACGAAGCGTTCGACGTTCAGTATCCCGAGATGGTGGCGGGAGTGGTCTCGGACCAGTACTACGTGAACATGATGATTGCCTGGTATTTTGCGACGGCGCTTGCGAAGCAGTACGACGCCATCCTGCCGTTCATCGAGCAGCGGAGGTTGAGCCCGTGGACGCACAACAAAACCATACAAAAGGCGATCGAGAGTTATCGCATCACAGACGAACAAAAAGCGTATTTGAGGACCCTGAAAATGGGCCGGACTACGTAACAGAATATACTATTGGAGGGTGAAAATGAACACAAAAAGAAGCGACATCTGGGAAGAGGGCGAGTACACCTACCCCGCGGCGTACGGTTTCGTGCCGAACATCCGCGAGTATTCCCATGAGGACAGCGGTCGCGACTGCATCTTAGTCGTGCCGGGCGGCGCGTACTGCATGGTCGTTCCGCAGGAAGGCGAGGTCGTTGCGAAAGAATTCTACAACCGCGGCTTCGATACCTTCGTGCTGACCTACACGACGGATATCACGACGGCATTCCCGCTGAAGAAACAGCCGTTGTACGACATTGCCCGCGCGGTCCGCGTGATCCGCGAGCAGAAGAAGGCGGCTCATGTATACATCTGCGGCTTCTCCGCCGGTGGTCACGTGTGCGCAACGCTGGCGAACCACCACGCGGACGCGGTCGAGACGAACCCGAAGTATAAGGACTATTCGGCGCGCCCGGATAAGGTCATCCTGAGTTATCCGGTCATTACCTGCGGTGAGTTTACGGAGCCTTTTTCCAAACTGTGCCTGTTGGGACCGGAGCCGACGGCGGAAGAGGTTACATATTTTTCCGCAGAAAAATCAGTTGGTGCGGATACGCCGCCGTGCTTCGTATGGTCCACGCAGACCGACGGCCTGGTGCCGGTGAAAAACGCGACGAGTTTTGCTGAGGCGGTTCGCGCGGCGGGCGTTCCTTGCGAGGAGCATATATTTACCCATGGAGACCACGGCCTGTGCCTGGCGACGCAGGACTTCTTCGACGGCAAATTCGGTGAGCCCTACACCTTCGAGCAGGTGAACCGTGCGGTGACTGCCGTGAAGGAGGATCGCGCGGTCGGTGTGAGCGATCGTCGTCTCGCCGAACTGAAGGCGCAGTTTGACGACAGCCGCCCCAGACCGGAGTATCCCAAGAAGGACGCTGCGGATTATAAGGATGTTCACGCCTGGGTGGATCTGGCGGAAATGTTCCTGAAGCGGGAGTTCTGAGAAGGCACGACTGCGTCCGGTAAGGCCTGCCGTTGCGGAAACTGAAAATGCGCAGGCATTTTCCCAAAAGAGTTATGAATGGATAGAATGAATTACGGGAGGATTTAAAATGAGCAAAGGGAAGAACCCTATCATCACATCGATCTACACAGCCGATCCGGCACCCATGGTGGACGGCGATACGCTGTATCTCTACACGACGCACGACGAGGATCAGCTGATCAATGATTTCTACACCATGTTTGACTGGCGTTGCTATTCCACGACGGACATGGTGAACTGGACGGATCACGGAAAGATCTTCTCGCTCGACGACATCGAGTGGGCGGACGACCGCGCGTGGGCGCCGCAGTGTGTGGCCCGCAATGGCAAATACTATCTGTACTGCCCGGTACATAAGAAGGAGAGCGGCATGGCTATCGCGGTCGGAGTTTCGGACAGCCCGACCGGACCGTTTAAGGATCTGGGCTACCCGCTGGTAGATGAAGGCGACTGGAACGACATTGACCCGACTGTATTTATCGACGACGACGGACAGGCATACCTGTATTTCGGTAACCCGGAGCTGCGCTATGTGAAGCTGAACGAGGATATGATCTCCTACGATCAAAGCGTCGGCGTGGTGAAGATCCCGATGACCGTGGAGTCTTTCGGAAAGGGCAGCCACATGACCGGCACCACCTATGGCGAAGGCCCGTGGTTCTACAAGAGAAACGGCCTGTATTACATGGTATTCGCCGGCTTCGCTGAGGGAGAGCGCCGCAACGAGCATTTCGGCTATGCGACCTCCGAGTCCGCGACCGGTCCCTGGACCTACCGCGGCGTGCTGATGGAGGAAGGCCCGTGCTTCACGAACCATCCCGGCGTCTGTGACTATAAGGGTCACTCGTACCTGTTCTACCACACCGATGAACTGCCCGGCGGAAGCCTGTTCCACCGCAGCGTGTGCGTAGCAGAGTTCAAATACAACGAAGACGGCACCATCGACACGATCTCGAAGTGCGACGGCGTGGAAGGCCTTACGGAGTAAGAACTATAACGCTTCCCTGCAAAACTATTGAGGAAGAAATTATGCGTTTTGTAATACAAGTATGTCAGAGAGCAGATGTTAAAGTGGATGGAACTGTGGTTGGCGAGATCGGCCGCGGGCTGGTCGTTTTCGTTGGAGTCGGGAAGCAGGACACGGAGGCGGTCGCCGACCGCATGGTGAAGAAACTCCTCGGTCTGCGGATCTTCGCCGATGAGAACGGCAAGACCAACCTGTCCGTCCGGGACGTGGACGGATCGCTTCTGGTGATCTCGCAGTTCACATTGTACGCGGACTGCCGCCACGGCAACCGCCCGAGTTTTACTGAGGCGGGCGATCCGGAAACGGCGAACCGCCTCTACGAATACATCCTCGGAAAATGCGGCGAGAGCGGCATTCCGGTTGCACATGGCGTTTTCGGCGCCGACATGAAGGTCAGTCTGGTCAATGACGGACCGTTCACGATCGTGCTGGATTCTGAGGAACTCTGAGGCAGAGCAATAGAATAAAGGGGCTGTTACACTAAGAGATTAGTGTGACAGCCCCTTTTTATTTTGTGGGTAATTACTATACGAGGGAGAAAAGGCTTTGAAGATTTACGGATATGTCCGTAGGGTGATCCCCGAAGTGCGATTTTGTATAACCTACATTTCTTCTACACAAAATCAAGCGAGGTTCTAACATTTTTTCGACCCTCAAATGCCCCAAACACAACACTTTTTCGACCCTCAAGAGCATCATTTGAAACAAAACCTGATAAACCCAGTTGTTCTAACGATTAAAAGTGCTCGCCCACGTTTATTTGATTTGCCTTGAAAGGGTAGGGTTTCCGAATTATGATACTGCATATAGAAAGCATGTGCGGGCGGCTGTGGGCGGCCCGATCGAGAGAGGGATGAGATTGTATGGCGGAGAATAAGATCATTAAGAGGGAACACGCATGGATGAAGGATCCGAGTAATAGCCGGTTCTTCGTTCGCCGGCATCCGTGGGTCAGCTTGGTGTTGATTCTGGCGGCGTTGGTTCTGTTGTATTTCCGATATCAGTACTGGTGGCGTTTTACTCCTGTGGAGATCGATGCGAACAACTTCCCGGACCGACTGTTTCGCGAGTATGTACAACAATATGATGACGACCGGGACGGGATACTTAGCAGAAGCGAACTGAGAGAAGTGAAGGAGATCGAGATAGGGGATCGGGTCGATTCTTCGAATAAATATAAAACACAGGTGATCCAAAGCCTTACCAGCCTGAAGGGGATAGAGTATTTCCTGAACCTGGAATCACTGATTTGTGACTACTGCAGTGACCTGCATCAGGTTGATATAAGTAAAAACACGAAATTAAAGGAACTCGGCTTCATCCTGACAGGACTGACGACATTAGATGTGAGTCATAACGTGGAACTGGAGACGCTGGTGGTCACTAACATTAGTACCGCTTTCTTTGAGAAAGGCAATCTGACAGAACTTGATGTACGAAAAAACAAAAAACTGACGTATTTATGGTGCAACGGGGAAAAGCTTACCACACTGGACATAAGTAAAAACAAGGCCTTGACGACCCTGAACTGCTCGTATAATTATCTGACGGAGTTGGATGTCAGCCGAAATAAAGCGCTGCAGGAACTCGATTGTGCGAACAATGAATTAGCCGTGCTTGATGTAAGCAAGAATGCGGAACTGTCGCTACTCTCCTGTGGTGGTAACCAATTGGCTTCCCTCGATGTGAGCCGGAATCTGCACCTGTCGAAGCTTGATTGCGGAGACAATCGGTTGCAGGTGATCGATGTGACGAAGAACCCGGGACTGATTGAATTCGACTGCAATTTTAATCAATTGACCGCGCTCGATGTTAGTCAAAACACCGAATTGAAGAGACTTTGGTGCGGCAATAATCCGGTTAAAGAACTGGATGTAAGTCAGAACATCGGGTTGCTGGACCTTAACTGCGACAAAACATTGTTGAAGGAACTGAATGTAAAACAGAACACCGGACTTACACATCTGAGTTGCGAAAACATCGGCCTCTCCAAACTGGATGTCAGCGAGAACTTGAATCTGGAGTATCTCAGCTATCGCGGAAATAAATTCCGGACGATCGTTGTCAACAAGCACCCGAATATGAAGTCGATCCTTTGCGATGATCCGACGATGGTTATGGGCGCCAACCGAAACTGCGAGGTCCGGACCATGACGGAGAAAGAGGAGAAAGAAGCAGGGGGAGAGAGCGCGTCGGCGACGTAAGTACGGAGGGCCTCGGCTAAACTTACGCAATTATTACGAACTATTACGGTTTATTTATGATTTGGCGGGACCGGTTGAAAAATCGGCCCCGCCATTATATGCTATAATAGTACCAAAACGAGAATTTTTTTTCGGGGTGTAACTTTTGAATTGGGATTGGGACTATATAGATGAGAGGCGAATGAAACATATACTGCCGGCTCGCAGATCATGCTTTTGAAGGGGATTAGGCCATGATGCAAGACGAACAGATTATCGAGCTATATTTTCTGAGGGATGAAAATGCTCTCAACGAGACGTCGGATAAGTACGGCAACTACTGCCGGACCATCGCGCGAAATATCGTACACGACGAGGAAACGGTAAATGAGTGTTTTAACGATACGCTCTTTCACAGTTGGAACGCCATGCCTCCGCAGCGCCCGAACTGCCTGAAGGCTTTTTTAGGCAGGATCACGCGCAACATTTCTTTGAAGCGGATCACGGCGCTTACCGCGCTCAAACGCGGTGGCGGCGAGGTGGTGCTGGCTCTCGACGAACTGGGAGAATGTGTCTCGGATAGCGCCGCGTACAGCGCGGAGCAGTTCGAGGAAGACATGGTGATCCACGAGACCTTGAAGACATTTCTGGCCGGGCTTCCCGCCCAGACCCGTCGCATCTTCGTTCGCCGCTACTGGTATTGCAGTTCGATCCAGGAGATCGCGACCGCCATGGCTCTGTCCGAGGGCAATGTTAAGACCATATTATCCCGCGGGCGCAGCAAGCTTAAGGCACTATTAGAGAAAGCAGGTATAACGGTATGAGTAAGCTCACGAAAGAACGCCTGCTGAATCTCTTTAGCGGCATCGATGATGAATACATTGTCGAAGCCGAGTACACGGACGAAGAGCGGGCACGCCTGACAGCGGCCGCCAAAGCAACCACCGCGACCGCGAAAGAGTCCGGGAAGATATCAAAACGGCACAGGTCGCCTCAAACACCGGATGAAGCGGATGAAATAACCGATGGGGAGCTGCTGACAAACCCCGAAGTGCTTCCGAAGAATACGACCGCTAAGATCATACGCATTACCATTGGCTTTGCGCTGGCGGCTGCGGCGATCCTCGCGTTGGTTCTATTCTGGAACCCGGATCGAAGCGATGTCGCATCGACCACGAGCTCGGCAGAGCAGGAGGAGACAACCCCGGTTGGTTCGACAGAGGAAGAGGACTTCATAGATGTAAAAGAGCTCAGAGAAGTTCCGATCGATAGCGAGCATTTTCCGGATGCATTGTTCATGATGTTTATCAGTGCTCATTATGACAGCAACAAAGACGGAATACTGGATCCGGCGGAGATCCTGGCTGTAAAAGAGATCCGTTTGTACAAAACAGATGGCTCGCCTATGGAAGTGGAGGATCTGAGCGGAGTCGAGTATTTTCCTGCTTTGAAAGTACTCGAGTGTCCGGCATATGAATTGACCTCGTTGGATGTCAGTAAGAACACGTTCCTCAGGGAGTTGAACTGTTCGGATTCTCAACTGACAGAGTTGGATGTAAGCAAGAATACGGCGCTGAAAAAACTGGAATGTGAATATATCAACATTTCCAAACTGGATTTAAGCCACAATCCTGCGTTGGAGGAGCTGGATCTTTTAGGCGCTCAGCTGAATTCGATCGATCTCAGCAAAAACCAGACGCTTAAATACCTCAACATTAGCTACACACCGATGCCCGAGTTGGATATTTCGCAAAATGCAGCGCTTGAAGAATTATTTGCTATGGGGACGGAGTGCACACAGATCGACATCAGCGGGAATCCTGCTCTGAAGAGTATTATCGCATCGGCTTCTAAGCTGGAACACCTGGATATAAGCAACAATCCGGCTCTGGAGTCTGTGATCGTTACTCCGACCACGACTGTAACAGGCGCTGAGGGGAGAGAGAGCATTATCAACAAACTTGATGTATCACAGCCGCTAAGGTAGAGAATAATATTTTATATTTTTGGAGGAATATCAGTATGAAGAAAAAAGGACTGTCGCTTTTGGCGGCTTCAACACTCATGATGATTTCATTTGGATGCACTAACATCAACACGCTGTCGGGAACGACTGCAAACGAAACCGTAGAAACGACCGAATTAACGACGGAAGAAATGCTCGCAGAGACGCTTGCAGAGACTGAGGCGCCTACGGAGGTTGAGACTTCGGCGGAGATTGAAACCACGATGGTTGATGATTCGACAGCATCCGAAACTACGGAAGTCGAAAGCGCGGAGGAAGACGCTACGTCTGAGAGCACGGAAGATGAGATTACCTCGGAATTCGAGACCATGGAGGATGAAACGACTTCAGAGGCTACGACCGAGACGGAAGAGACATCGCCGGAAGTAGCAACGGAGGAGGCGGAAACCACGGAAGAGACGACCGCGGGAGAGACGACCACGGAAGAGACGACCACAGAAGAGAAAAATACGATCGCGATCGACGCCGAGCATTTTCCGGATGGATTATTCCGTAAGTATATCGAAATGAACTGTGATGCCAATGAGGATGGAACGCTCGACACGGACGAGATCCTGAACGTGAAGGAGATCCGTTTATATAATCAGGTCGGGACGGCCTGGGAAGTGAACGATCTGACAGGTATCGAATACTTCACTTCATTGGAAGTGCTCGAATGCAAGGATACTAAACTGACACAACTGGATGTGAGCCGAAACACCGCACTGGTGGAACTGGACTTGTCGAATACTAAAATAACGAGTATGGATATCAGTAAGAATACAGCGCTTAAACGTTTCGTGTGTTTCTTTGGCTATATTTCCGAGTTGGATGTGAGTCAGAATACCGCGCTGGAAGAATTGGTTCTTTTCAGTACGCAATTAACTGCGATCGATGTGTCGAACAACCTCGCATTGAAGTACCTCGATGTCAGTTATACAAAGATACCTGACCTGGATATCACGAAAAATGCTGCTTTGGAAAAACTGGGGGTAATGGGTACCAGACTGCCCCAGATCAATACGGACTGCAATCCCGAACTCATAACGATCATTGCTTCTGTATCGAAGATTGAGAAATTGGACCTGCAATATAATATGAAGTTGCAAGATGTGTATATAAACCCGACGACGATCGTGACCGGTGTTGAAGGAAGAGAAGACATCGTTACGGTGATCGATGCTAAATATGCCGGTGATGAGGAACCCCAGGCGGACGTTCAGGGGGAGTTACAACGATAAATACGGACTGAGAAAGGACGAAAAAACCGTATCGTGATTTTCCTTAATAGATTTTTAATATTCCGGTTTGATAGGCAAAACCGGAAATAAGTCTTGCAGAATAGTTAAACCAGGACCAACCCGAAGTTACTTTTTCATTCAACCCATTTGAAAAAAGTTTAAATATGGCTGTAAGTATTCCGTAGGTTCTACGAGTTGATAAGTAAGGAAGGCACGAGAGGTCATCCCCAATATCATGGAGGAAAGAGAATATGAAAAATAAGAAACGAATACTGATCCTATCGGGTGCAGCGGTCGCGATCGTGGCGGTCGCAGTGATCTTGTTGTATGAATTATTATGGAAGCCGGCACCACTCGAGCCGGTTCCGATCGATGAGGCGCATTTTCCGGATGAGGATTTTCGAGATTATATCCGATGGTCCTATGATAGGGATGATGATGGAGTTCTGTCAGATAAAGAGATACAGCAGGCTAGGGATTTTGATGTAGCTTGGTTGGTGTGGCATGTCGGCGTTAGTCATGGCTTAACGGTATACCAGACCCAAGCAGAAAGAGACCAGTTCCACGTTAACTTAAAAGGATTAGAGCATTTGTGCGCGCTCGAAACGATCGATGTTTCAGCTATGAATTTGGAAGAGTTGGATGTGAGTTGTTTTCCGAAGTTAAGGAGTTTGGAGTGTATCCAAAATCGGCTGACAAAACTGGATGTAAGCCATAATCCCGCCTTGAAACATTTGGAGTGTTGGGAGAATAACTTGACGGAACTGGATGTGAGTCAGAATCCGGCATTGGAGTATCTCAAGTGTTCTGGTAATGATTTGACAGAACTGGATGTATCTCACAATCCAGAGTTGGTAATGCTTAATTGTGTTCACTGTAATATAAACACGCTGAACCTAGGCGATAAGCCTTCGCTGTATCGATTGGAATGTATTCGTAACAAACTGAGCGTATTAGATTTGAGCGGCTGCCCGATTGTTAATGATGTGTACTATGATGAAGGAGTAGAAGTTCTGGGGGTGCCGGCAGAGTGTTTGTTCCTTACTCCTTATGTGGAGACTACTGGTTCGTAATATGTTTGGGCATGGAGGGCTAGCCTCTTCCCGATGTTTTATACCATAGGTGGCTTTTTTGAGATTTGTTGTAAGATTTTCCTGGGGAATATCGCTTGCAATCTATCATTGAATGAGAATGCGAATTTTCGAGGAATGAGTCAACAAGAGTCCGGCGATCAGCCGGGCTCTTGTTGCGTTCATTTACAAAAAAACGATTTACTGCTAAAATTGAGTCAAAAGGATTGAAAAAAGCCTGTCGTGGTTTCCCCGACGGGACGTGTAAGATTTCGCTTGAAAAGTTGTGAAATATGGCAGAAGGGCTCACGAAGGCCCTGAAACAGATAAAGGGGATCCTTACCATGGAAGATGCGAAAATCGTTAACCTGTATTGGGAACGAGATGAAAAGGCGATCAAGGCGACGGCGGAGAAATACGGAGCGTATTGCCATAGCGTCGCTTATCAGATCGTTAACGACGATGAAGATGCCGCGGAATGTGTTAATGACACATATCTGAAGGCTTGGGATTCCATGCCGCCACATCGCCCGAAGATCTTACGAACATTCCTGGCTAAGATCACCCGAAATCTGGCGTTTAATCTTTACAAACACTATCATGCAGAGAAAAGGGGACGCGGTCAGATGCCTGCGGTTCTGGACGAACTGTCGGAGATCGTGAGCGGAAATGCCTATGGAATGGAGTCGCCGGAAGCTGCGTACGAGCGCCGGGAACTGATGGCGCAGATCGAAGCGTTCCTACGGGAAATGCCGAAAGAAAAGCGGGTCATGTTCGTTCGAAGGTATTGGTATGCGGACAGCGTTACGCAGATCGCGAAGCGTCTGAATACAAACCCCAATCGCGTTTCCGTGACGCTGGCGCGTCTGCGGAAAACCCTGCATGAGCGTTTGAGCGAAAGGGGATATGACCTATGAAAAACGAAGAATTCTATGAAATACTCGGGGATCTGGATGCGGAGCTGGTAGAAGAAGCGGAGAAAACGATCGTAACGAAGAAATCGGTAAAGTGGTTTCCCATTGCAGTGGGTGTGGCCGCGGCCGTGCTGCTGTTTGTCGGCGGCTTCTTCCTGTTCAAACACCTGGGCGGCTCGCAGAGCGGACCGACCCTGATCGTAAAACACATTTCGCCGCAGGATGCGGATGGCCGGAATGCTTCCCAGCAAACCGAAATCTACCGCGTGCCTCACTGGGAGGAAATGGAAGATACGCAGCGCTATTCGATCGTGGAATACAACGGCACCGAATATGCTACGAAACTGATCCTGGTCCACACGGAAAATGTCGGCGAGAAGCTCGGCGACGGCCGTGTCAGCGGCGCTGACCAATACGCGGAGCAAACGCATGAGCTTCCGGTAGCGATCCATGCGATCCGAGGCATCGCCCCGAAGATCGGCGTCTGCATCGCATTTCCCGATGCACCGGACCGCTATTTTGCCTATGTCAGCCAAACGTTCGTACCGAAGGACCTGCAGGAATTCATTGAAACGATGAGTTTACACGAGACACTGACGACCGGCCTCGTATACATGCACGAACGCCCCGCGGAAGGCCAAGTCGTTTACGAAGACGTCCCGACGTCCCTGGTTTGGGACATCCTGTTCGCGGATACTTCGGTCACCTGCGAATCAAAACTTCCGGAAGGCAGGAAGCTGCTGTCGATCTCGACGAATGTCAATGTGATCGGCGTTCATAATCTGGCCATCACCCTGACTGAAGATGGTTGGTTGTGGACCAACGTTCCAGATTACGTTCCGAAGGCCTTCTACATCGGGAAGGAGCGCGTGAAGCGCTTCGTTCAGGAAGTGGAGAAAAACTATCAGGGGTATCTCTACATCTACGATCCCGTGGAGGACGGAAAGACCGGAGTCCCTGAGGCCGCGCCGGAAGACGGGACAGTGATCGGCGAGACCGTGATCTGGTATTCACAGGTCGAGTAATATTACCGCCATAGCAAATATGCTTGACCGGTTCAAACAACTGGGGGTATAATAAGTGCGTTGAATATCAACAGAATTCAGCGAAAAATGCGATTTTGGAGGAATTGGGCATCATGGACCCGGAGTAACGGGACCGGGCGGATGATCGAGAAGGATGAACGATGGACAGAGAGAATAAAGCAAAAAAATATCCCACGATCGCCACGGTATTATGGTTGGTGTATTTTTGCCTGCTGTTTTTCTTAACAGCACTGAATGCGAAGAATGAAAATAAAGAGTTTATGGATTATATCATGCCGGGCACTATCTATTTGATGGTCCTCGTACTGGCGATCGCGGCTGCGACCTTTATGGAGAAAAAGGTAGTTCTGGCGGTGGCAGTGGGCTTGTTTTCGTTGAACTTCTTCTATGATTTTATCGGTATAAAGAAGACCATCGAATTCTCTTCTTACTACTATGTAAAGGATAGGGGGGTCGATATCTATTCGTTCCTTCAGTTTGTTTCGGTTTTTGCACTTTTTATTCTGCTGGTTCTGGCGGTTTTCAAGCGGAAATTGCCAACATGGGTCTGGTTGATCCCCGGCGTTGTTTGGTTCGTTTATGAGTTGATCTCATTACGTGAACTGCTTTTGATGAATAAAACTTGGTGGGAACCGTTTTCTTATAAAATTGTGACAGTCGATTGCGTTATCTGGACTATATGTGCGGCGGCGCTTGTTTTCATGGGGCTATGGCTGAAAAACAGCACACAGCCTTCGAGTGCTTTATCCGAAACCGTCGTGGATGAGAGTGATCCGAAAACCGCGAAGGATAAAAAGATCGCCATTATGATATTGGCCGGATGTGCGATCATGTATGCTGCGATCGTATATGCGATGGTGGTGTACTGTAACATTGCCCATGATTCCGCTGACCTGAACGCTCTTCTCTCTGCTTTGCATCGGAAGAACGGGGAGGTAGTTCCATTTAACACATTCTTCTTCAAGAATTTCTTTACTTCCCGCAGTTCGTTCGGGTATCTGTTTTGCGTCGGTGCTGCTCTGACGGTGGTCGGTATTATTCAGAAAAAGGATGCAGAGGTGGATGCTCCAAAAGAAAAGACTCCAATAGAGATGAACCCGGATGATCCAGATACCGAAGAAGAGGATTGATCATTCGAAGCCATGGACCCCGCTTAGGCGAGGAACCATGGCTCTTTTATTCTTTTTAGAAATATGCTATCCTAAATGTGTGGGACACTTGTGTCTCATCCTGTGTATTCGGGCATTTGAGACAGGGCATGTCCTTTATTTACCCGACGATTTCTCCTAGAATGACGGTGTGATCACGAAGCATCACAACGAAAACGACAGGGTGTCTGCTACACCCGGAATAGGAGAAAACACATGAAAGAAAAGATCATCATCACAGTAAGCATCGTATTTTGCATCCTCGGTATCGCGATTTTTATCGCGGTCGATGTCGTGGAAGCGATCGATCTACCCACATGGGTCGCTCTGGGCTTTATGGTATCTTCCTCCCTGCTGTCGCAGTGGTATTGGCGGATCGTAAGAAGGAAGAAAGAAGAACAGAAATAAGGCGCTCATGTCACGAAGGAGACATCTATGGATCAGGTAAAGATCGGAAATTATATAAAAACAGTTCGAAAGAATAAGGGCCTCACACAGGAGGAACTGGCAGAGAAACTGGGCGTTTCACGGCGCAGCGTTTCGCGGTGGGAGACCGGCGCGAACCTGCCGGATATTGACCTTATGATCGAACTGGCGGATTTCTACGATGTTGACCTTCGGGACATGCTGACCGGAAAGACGGAGGACGAACCTGTGGATCAACAATTAAAAGAAACCGCGCTTATGGTCGCGGAATATGGCAATGAGGAGAAACTCAAGATCACACGGCGCTTTCACATCCTGTTCCTCTTCGGATGTCTCGCCATGATCACGTTTATTGTGACCTTTTTCCTCGACGTGGAAGGTAAACCTTGGTTTGATATTCTCCAGGGCATTACCCTAGGCATCTCCCTCGGGATGCTGATCATCGGCTTCTTACTCACGAGTCGCAATGTCGGCAAGCTTCGTGAGGCAAAGCTTCGAATGCTGAGATCGCTTACCCGGAAATATCTTATATGAATTTGGAAGAACTGGATGTGAGCCGGAACACGGAGTTGAGGAGCCTGGATTGCATCGGCAACCGGCTCACGAAACTGGATGTAAGCCATAATCCCGCCTTGGAATATCTGGAGTGCTGGGAGAATAACTTGACGGAACTGGATGTAAGTCATAATCCGGCGCTGTTGCATCTCGAGTGCGGTTCGAATGATCTGAAAGAACTGAATGTAAGCTGAACTGTTTTTGATCTACAATGTAAGGGAGCAATAATGAGCAAAGCGGTTGTAAATAAAAAAACGATACTCGGCGTGGTCGGCGCGTTAGCCTTAGCGGGCTTGCTGGTCTTTTTTTTGTGTTACCCATGGAAAAGCGGTGACGATCCTTTTACTAAAACGATACCGATCGATGAAGAACACTTTCCGGATGAACACTTTCGCGATTATGTCTGCCAAAAGTTTGATAGAGACAAAAACGGATCGTTGAATGTGGCGGAGTATGGAACGGTTTCCCGAATCGACGTGAGCGATATGGAGATCACAAGCCTGAAGGGTATAGAGAATTTTACGGGGTTGGAAAGATTGTCGTGTTATGGAAATGAACTGACTGAGTTGGATCTGAGCAAAAACAGGATATTGGAGTATCTCTTCTGCGGCGGCAATTCTCTGACGTCTCTGGATGTAAGCGACAACCCGGAATTGTCTGAGATGATATGTAATAACAATCAACTGACGGAATTGGATCTGAGCCACGCACCGAACCTGAAAACACTCCAATGCTCTGACAATCGACTGACGAAATTGAATGTTAGCCAAAATCCGCTCCTCGATGAGTTGGTTTGTGATAACAATAAATTAACTGCGCTAGACGTGAGCCATAATCCGAGGTTGACATGGATATGTTGTAGCGAGAATGCGCTGAAAGAGTTGGATGTGAGTCACAATCCGCGCCTTGATTCGTTGGGTTGCGACGGCATCGAATTGACTACGTTGGATGTGAGTCATAATCCGCGCCTCGCTTCGTTGTGGTGCATAGGCAACAAACTGGCCGTGTTGGATTTGAGCCATAATCCGAGGTTGACAAGTCTGAATTGCAGCGAGAATGTGCTGCAAGAACTGGATGTGAGTCATAATCCGAGAATGGAAACCCTCTATTGCAGGAGCAATGAATTTACTGCGTTGGATTTGAGTAATAATCCTGAACTTACTTATTATCTGGACTGCGATGAGAATGTTGCGATCGTACGCGCGGAAGAGAACGAAACGATCCCGAGAGATTTCCGTGTTCAGATAGATGAGACAAATTTTCCGGATGAAGCATTCCGACAGTATATCGCTGAAAATATTACCCGCAAGAATTACTTGGATTATGAAAAGTTGTCACGGGTGACATACCTCAGTTCAGACGATATTTGGAATGACATACAAAGAGAAGATGAGCAGAGAAGTTTAAAGGGCATCGAGTATTTTTTCGCGCTGAGAGAACTTACGTGCATTGATTGCAATCTTACCGAACTGGACGTCAGCAAAAATACCAAGCTGAGGGAATTGGATTGCAGTTATAATGACTTGACGCATCTGGATGTCAGTAACAACCCGAATTTGCAGTCACTGAAATGTGACAACAACAAATTGACGACCCTGGATGTGAGCCATAACCGGATGTTAGAGGAATTGAGTTGCGAAAAGAATCTTTTGACCGGGCTGGATGTGAGCAGGAACCTTGAACTGGAGACCTTATGTGCTTATTGTGATACATTGCCCTCGCTGGATCTGAGTAACAACGCTGCATTAACCACGCTTGAATGTGGAGGCGCACTATTAACAGCCTTGGATCTAAGACATAATCCTATATTGGGATCGCTTGATGTACAGGCTGAAAACCTGACTGTACTGAAGTTGGGAGACACTTCGGAAATACAGACGCTGATACTGCGATGCCCTGCGTTAGCGATCCCGGATATGAGACGTTTTCCGGCTTTGACGGAGCTGGGGATCAGCGAAAATCCCCTTGCATCGTTGGATCTGAGTAAAAACACGCAATTGACTTCATTGACGATATGTAATACAAATCTTAGCAAACTGGATTTGAGTAAAAATATAAGACTGAAAGAATTATACTGTCAAGAAAACCGATTAGGTAAACTCAACATCGGCAACTGTACGAGACTTCAGGTGTTGGATTGTGGCCGGAACCGGTTGAAAAAAATCGATTTAAGAAACGCACTGAAACTTAAGAGCTTGTATTGTTTTTTGAACCCAATGTCGTCGTTGGATATAAGCCGCAATGTCAGTCTCTCGACCCTGCAGTGTCATGGAACTTCCCTATCAAAATTGGATGCCCGTAACTGTAGTTTGCTAATGACTCTGACCTATGATAAAGGATTAGATCCTCTTGTATGGAACGACATGGTTTATTATACCACGATATATGATGGAGAGATCCCATACGAAGAACTCGGAGACGATTATATTCGCCTCGAGGATGGCACTTATTCCTGGTATTTGTATGGTACTGAGGGCGAGGGAAAAATGCATGCCGATACCATTTTCAAAAAAGAACGAGAGATGCCGTTTGAGCTCCAAGGAGATACCTTGATCTTTCACGGAAAGGTATCCTTGTTGAATGCAGAGCAGCACGTATACCGGAATGTTGATCGTGAATTTTCCAGATTGAAATGTATCGGCTTCGGGACGTCGGTTAGAGTTTGGGACTGGGGAATAGTGCATTATTTGGATTTTAACGAATGTAGCCCGAATGCAGTATGGATCAAAGTCGAAGATGGCGTTATAACAGATCTTTCGGCGCAAAAATAAGCCGATATATATCAAAGCATCCGTTTCGGATCCAGGAGGAAAATGATGAGAAAAAGACTATTTGCAATTATGGCTGTGGGAGCTCTGGTGCTTGCGGCCGGAGGCTGTAAGGGCGGTACAGAACCGACATCTGAGGTCACTGTGACGCAGCCGACGAAGCCGCCACTCGATGACGCACCGGTGAAGATCGACGGGGAGGCATTTCCGGATGAGATTTTCAGAGAATATATCCGTGAGAATTTCGATAAAAACGGAGACGGTCAGTTGAGCGTTTCTGAACGCGGAGCGGTGGATGAAATATACGCAATCTACCGGGGATTTGAAGACGTAAAAGGTATAGAACTCTTTTATGACCTGAAGTCGATATACTTTGACAGAAATAATTTGACGACACTGGACGTAAGCCAAAACAAAGGTCTGGAACGGATCAGCTGCACAGGCAATCAGTTGAAAAACCTGGATGTGAGCGAAAATCCGAAACTGATCTCCCTGAGATGCGAAATGAACAGTTTGACCAAACTGGATGTCTCTCAGAACCCTGAACTTACGTCGCTGTCCTGCGATGGCAACGAACTTATGTCCCTGGATGTCAGCAACAACCCTAAATTGGTTTGGCTAGAATGCAGCGAAACAAAAATAACTGCGTTGGATCTCAGCAAAAATCCCGAATTGCATACTTTCAACTGCCATAAATGTAAATTGAGTTCCCTGGACGTCAGCAACAATCCAAAACTTTTTTCATTGAATTGCTCCGATAACAGTTTAACCGAACTGATCTTGGGCGAAAAACCGGAATTGATGACGTTAAACTGTGAGAGGAACCAAATAAAGGCGATCGATGTAAGCATGGCTCCGCAACTGGTAGAGTTTTCATGTTCGGCTAACGATCTTTCAAGCCTGGATGTCAGCAACAATCCGGTGCTTTACAGTTTGTCATGCGGAGAGAACCATTTGCAGACTTTGGATATAAGTCGGAATACGGCGCTGACCAAACTGTATTGCCCGGGTAATCCTCTGACCGCTTTGGATGCGCGCAACAACCCGAAACTGACGAGCTGTATTTGCGATGAAAGTGTTATCGTGGAGTACGCGATAAACGAGATCGATCCCAATATACTTTATGAGATCGATGAGAAGAATTTTCCGGATGCCGCCGTCAGGAACTATCTTCGTTCCTACGTGGACGATGATGGAAACGGAGTGCTCGACGATTCGGAGATCCAAAAAGTGGAATATATCAAGGATGACGCGATCTGGGATGAGAAAGATAGGGAAAATGGCTCTGTGAATCTGAAAGGGCTGGAAATATTCACGTCGATCACCGAATTGAAACTTGATTCTCTGGGACTGGAAGAACTGGACTTGAGTAGTTTCGCAAAACTGAATTCCTTGTATTGCAAACATAACCGGCTCACGAAACTGGACATAAGTCATAATCCCGAATTGGAGTGGTTGGACTGTTTGGAGAATAACTTGACGGAACTGGATGTAAGTCATAATCCCCAACTGAAGGCTTTGCTCTGCAGAAAGAATGATCTGACAGCTTTGGATTTGAGTAATAATCCGAAATTGTGGTGGTTGGAGTATGAAGGGAAGGGGCTTAAGAAACTCGACCTGACGCATAATCCGGATATGGACTATTTGGAATGTGTTTGTGACGATCTGACTGACATTGACTTCGGTGAGAAAACGGCCTTAGGCTATCTGGATCTTCGTGGAAGCGGCTTGACAACGCTGGATCTGCGCCCGGCTTCCGAGTTATCGAATCTTTCTCTGTATTGTGACAACCTGACGAAACTGCTGATCAGTTCGACGGAATTGACCGAACTCAAATTACAGTGTGCAGAGCTTACGATGCGGGATATGAAGCAATTTCCGAAGTTGTGTACATTATGGATCCTGAATAATAAACTGGAATCCTTAGATTTGAGTAATAACCTGAAGCTGACTACGCTCGTGGTCTGCGAAACGAAGTTGAAGGAACTGAATGTCAGTGACCTGCGTTCGTTATCCCACCTGATCCTTCGGTCGAATAAACTGTCTGAACTGGATGTGCGCGAGAACCATCGTCTGGAAGAGCTGATCTGTTACGGCAACCAACTGTCGAGTATCGATCTTCAATACTGTGTCAACCTCAAAAGCTTTATCTCCGATCCCGAAGTGGATGTTTCCGGAGACGAGCGGGTTTTGTATTCGTACAGATATGGCGGAGAGTCTTTATTCAAAGACGACGCATCCGGCATGTTGCAGCTGGAAGATGGCGAGTATCGTTTTATCAGCGCTGCACATTACAGGGTCGTAACCGATGGGTTCAAAGAAGAGTATGATATCAAAATAGAAGACGGAGTGCTTTTGATCGATGGTGCGCTCCATATCGCGAAAAACGACGAGAAGAAGTTTGTCTTGAAGTGTAAGCGCGAAGGAGTAAAACTTAAGCTCGCCCCTGATGTGAAGATCACCATAATGGGGCACGAGGCCAGCGTTGAAAAATTCAACTCGGAAAATGCATTCTCCGTGGCGGATGAGGGTGTCATCCTGAAGATCAAAAACGGTCTGGTGACGGAGATCGTTGAAAACTCTCTGACCTGATCGTCGCTTTCCGTATATGGTTTCATTCAACGCGGAATAAAAAAGAACTGGAAAATATAAGACCGGATCTCAGAGCTGGATATCCACGCGAACACAGCGCTGAAGGACATCACCTGCTTTGGGAACCTTTTGACATCGCTGGATGTAAGTGGACTTTTCGAACTGGAAACCTTCATGTGCGACTATGAGATCTCGATTGTCGGGGCTGAAGAAGACGCCTGGGATCAGTCGGCGCCACTCGAATGGGGCGGGATCAAATACACATACTATGACCGGAAGTCAGACGATTGATAGCCGAATGCCGGGGGGCAGTTATGTCCCCCGGCATTTATTGTGGGACTGAGGCCGATGTTATGGTGACAAAAAGAACCGTCCCCGCTGTCACGTTCGCAAGCGACGTTTTACGGTCGCATGGCTCACTGCTTGCAATTCTGCAAGCGGGTAGATTCTCATGTAAAAATGTGCTAATATGTTGTCGAGGGTCTGTGCGGCTCTCGATAATTCATTTGTGTGGAAAGGTTTTTTAAGGGGGGTTCTCCTGAAGCAGGAGATAAGGGTATGATCGAAAAGAAACAAAACAAATTACTAAATCAGTTCCTGGGACTGTTTATGCCGTTCCTGGTCGTGATTTTCATAGGGGCATTCTATGTCTACACCAACGGGCGAATGCAGACCTCTGCTGACATGCAGGGCATTGGCCCGAAGGACGGCATCGCCGACGTGCGGGAGTACCCGCTGGACGAAAAGGTCCACCATCTGGTCAATGACTGGGACTATTTTCCGGGAAAATTATATACGCCGGAGGACTTCGTCAACGAAGCCACAGCGCCGGTGAAGGCGAAACCGAACGAGAAGGACATGAACCTGGGAACGTACCGCGTGCGCATTTTAGCAAAGCCGCATACGTATCTGATGCTCGCCAGCTACACCATCGATTACAGTATGCGTGTATTTGTCGACGGCGAGGAGGTCCTGAACGTGGGCCGTGTCACGGATGATCCGAAAACGACCATCCACGACGGACATTATGTAACGATACCGTTCTACACCGGCGAGGGTGAGACGGAGATCATTTACCAGTACGCAAACTTCATGCATAGGGACGGTGGCTTCATCCAGTCGACCACGATCGGCACGCCGCAGCAGATCGATAGATTTGTGCGCAGCATGACGCTGTACTCTCTGTTCACGGGCGGCGGTCTGATTTTCCTGGCGTTCTATTTCCTGCTGTATGCTACGTACCAGCGCAACCGCGAATACGGCGTTCTGGCCCTGTGCTGCCTGCTCATGGCCTTCCGGAATTCGCACTTTATCAATGAATTCCTGCGCCCGGAGGGCTTCCCCTTCGAGCTGCATTACCGTATCTTCATCTACACCGTGTCCACGATCCCTGCCATGGGCGTCTTCGTGCCCGCGGCTTATTTCCCGAAGGTGCTGAATAAATGGATCGAGCGCATCTTCCTCATGCTTTGCGCTGTGTCCGTGATCCTGCATTTTACGCTCCCGACGGAGTCACTTGTGGACCTGTGCCACATTTGCTATTACTTCAGCGCAGCCTTCCTGCCGATCATCGTTTTCTCCTTCATTCGTTACTATGTGAAGAAGAGGAAGATCGAAAGGACGGAGGTCTTGACGATCATTACCATCATTTTGCTGTACTGGTCCATGATCTTTGAGAGTCTGAATTCGGGCAATAACTCGCTGATCGCGCATTTCGGTACGACGCCGTTTATGATGCTGATCTGCGTTCTGGGTCTGTCGATCGCGACGAACATCAAGATCACGCGGCGGATGGAGCAGCTGGTGGAAGAACAGCATAAGAACGAGACGCTGGAGAAGATGAACGCCATGAACCGCGATTTCCTGCAAACCGTGGCGCATGAACTCAAGACACCGCTAGCCGTCATCTCGGGCTACGCCCAGCTGACGCAGATGCAGATCGAAAAAGGCATGCTTTCACCGCAGACGCCGGAGCGTCTGCAGAGCATTCGTTCCGAGGCGGACCGCTTAGGCGCCATGGTGGCGAACCTCATGGCATTTACCTATGGAAAGCCCGCCGAGGTGGAATTACACATGGTCGATCCGGCTGAGCTCTTAAAGAGTGCCGCATTGATCGGCGAACCTATCTGCGAGAAGAAAGGAAATAAACTCACGACCGAGTGCACGGCGCGGGCCATGGCACACGGAAATTTCGAACTACTGTTACAAGTCATGATCAACCTGCTCGTAAACGGAAACCGCCATACACAGGATGGCGAACTGAAAATAACCGCTCGCGATGAAGGAAAATTCGTTGCATTTACCGTGTCCGACACCGGATCCGGCATGGAGCCGGAGGTGGCGGAACATGTATTCGAGCGTGGCTACTCGAAGGACGGCGGAAGCGGCCTGGGCCTGGCCATCTGCCGGGATACCGTGAAGATGCACGGCGGGCAGATCGAGCTTCTGTCGACCGGCCCTGAGGGCACGACGTTTGAGATACTGATACCGAGAGAGGAGGATGGCAATGGGCTATAAGGTTCTTCTGGTGGAAGATAACCCACATATCATGGAGATCAACCACGAGGCGCTGATGATGGCGGATTATGACGTCCTCGAGGCCTTTGATGGTAAGCAGTGCATGGAACAACTGCGGACGGGCGATGTGGATCTGGTAGTTCTGGATATCATGCTTCCCGACAGCGACGGTATAACGTTGTGCCGCCAGATCAAGCAGAACTACGATGTTCCGATCCTGTTCCTGTCCGCACTTGGGGAAAATGAGCAGATCATTCGCGCGCTTCGTGAGGGCGGAGACGACTATATGACGAAGCCCTACGACCTGGGCGTCCTGCTGGCGCACGTGGAGGCACGCCTGCGTGACTCGCAGAGTAAGAAGCGTATCATTTATTACGACGGGCTGAAACTGGACACCGTCGCCATGGTCGCCTTCTTCGGCGATGCCGACCTGCTGCTGACGAAGAAAGAGTTTTCCTTGCTCATGGTGCTGGCTACCCGCGGCACGCATCCGCTATCGAAAGAGGAATTATGCCAATACATTTGGAATTCATCTGCGCAGCTCTGTTGCAATGCGCTGTACACGACGATCTCCCGCCTCAACAAGAAACTTCTGAACGCCGGCGTAGAACTGACGGCCGAAATGGTCGGTAACGACGGATATATATTGACCGAGATATAATTTCTTACTTGCATTTCTGTAAGAAGACCTGAAAATCGAGAAAAATGATATATACTGACCTGTAGTTAGACCGACTGCAGGTCTTTCTTTGAAACCAAATCCGCGTTTTAACTCCTTTGTAGAATAAATCCCCAAAGAAACAGAGTCCGGCTCTCGGGAGAAGCCGGACTCTGTTTCTTTGCGTCAATGGGGGTAGATTATTTGGAACATTCTTGCAATTCTGTAAGAAACACGAGGATGCTTATAAATCATGATATAGTGAACACAGTGGGTAACTATGCCTGATATGAATTAACGAAAGGAAAAGAAAGGAAAAAAGACCATGAGTACGAATAGTAGTAAGATGAAAAAAGCAATCAGTTTGCTACTGACCCTGACGCTGGTATTGAACACGCTTCCACCGAATTTTCTGCCTACGACTTCGCAGGTGGTACAGGCAGCGCCCAGTACCTCGAATGATGCCCTGGAGTATAACCGCGTGGGTGCGCCCGAGGTGGCGTTCTTCAACTATTATACCGGAAATAGTGATGCGTTTTACAAGAGTGTGATGGGTAGCAGCAACTACAACGCAGTTGAGGCGGGTTATTTCGGCTCCCTGAGGTATGGTACAAAGGTGACCGGAACACAATCCTACTCCTGGAGCGGATTTTCCAGCAGCAACATCAGCTCGCTGAGGAAGAATAATCCCAATATAAAGATGGGCTATTCTGTGACGCGGACGAGCAAACCCCACTCGCATACGGCCTACCTCATTGTGAAGTATGAAATGACCAGTTGGTCCAACACCAGTCTGGGCTTCAACCTCGGCGGCATCGCCCTTAACGGTGTGGTCAACTATGCGGGATATAATAAGTCTCAGGATACGTACCGCGCAGGAAATAAACAGTTTAAAACGTTTGTTCCCCAGGACGGTAAGAGCCTGGATCTGGCGTATAATGTCAGCCCCATTAAATATAATAATAACAAGGATACATGTGGCTGCGGTGGCACCTCCGAAGGAGCCATGGTCAGCTTTTATGACGGCACGTCACCGTATTTCACAAAGCTTAGCATTCAAAACGCAAGCGGATCCTACTGTAATAATTTCAAGCCCGGCGATAGTGTCAACATCGTGTTGACCTGCTCCGAGCCTGTTCGCTTTGCCGATGACAGCGCCAGCGGTAAAGGCAACGTATACATTGGTTTGAACCTGAACGGTTCGACTGATAAGATCTATGCTCATCTGACTAAACTGGATGGAGATAAGCTCACCTTTACTTATGATGCCCCGGCAGATCTGACGAAGATCTATGATGTTGCCAGCATCGACCTGACCGCAGCTCCTTCCGGCGGGACGGCTCTGCTGAATGGCGAGGCGGTGGTACCCTTAAAGCAACTCAAGAAAAGTGGCGCATTTACCGTGCAGGTGCCCAATGGTGAAAAGGAGATTGGTATCACTAAGACCACCAGCCCCATCACTGACATCGCAGGTAACGCCGTGTATTTGGATTCGGGTGATCCGAAAAATATCACTCGTTCATTCAACATCGATGGCGAGAAGCCTTATGTGGTTGAGGTGGATGTCGTTGCCGATACCAAGAATGCGGATATCAAGGAGTTGATGAATAAGACCGAGCTTTCTCCGAACGACGAAAACTATGAAGATGCCAGTGACCGCTTCCTGGGTATAGGGGATACGCTGTCTCTGAAAGTATATATGAATGAAGTCGTTAAGATGCCCGGTAGTGCTACTTTGACGACGAATATCAAAAAGAGTAACGGAACCTACCTTACGTTTACAGCGACACCGATGTACAAAGTTAGTGCTACCTCATCAAACCTGGGGTCACAATACGGCTTGGGTGCGTCTGAGGGAGAAGTCTCTGTCCTGCAAACCCCTTCACAGACGATCGAAAAAGGTATGACGATCGATGACTCTGAGGGAAATATCAAGATCACCCAAATCAAGTATTCTGACATGAAGGATCTGGCCGGGAATGTGGCGGCTGATATGAACAAGGCCCTTTCCGCGAAACAGAAATACCAAATCGACACCGACGCACCGACGGCGGATGTCTCCAATGTAACAGGGGTCAATAAAACCAAAGACGGTTTTTACGTTCCCTTTAAGACTGTGGACAATGTTGGAGGATCCGGTGTACAGGGGATGCCTGCTTCTCTGACGCTAGGTGGCGGCTCACTCACGGGAAAATTCGAGTATGCGATTACAACAGAAAAAGAGACGAATAGTAAAACGGTGTGGAGTGAAGGCGAGGAGGGTATGCCTCTGTCCTTTATTCAGACCGGCGGAACACAATACTTACATGTAAAGAAACTCGCAAATGAAAACTATGATGTTAGCGAACTGAGTTTTACGCTCTCAGACTATGCGGGCAATAAAGCCGAGACAACTAGGGTCACTGTTACCGATGTGGGATTTGACTCTGTAGGACCTAACGTTATCGCAGGAAAGAGCAGTAGGGCTTATGACGAAGCCTCGAGTTCAGGTACCCTTACCGCGGAGGTCAATGCCATTGATCCCAGCGGAGTGGCCTCTGTACAGTATCTATGGAATGACGGTACAGAGGTGAATGCGGATAGCAATGGTTGGGCTAATGCCGTTGGAACTATGGACGACATTTCTGTTAATGCGACCATCACCGCTACTGTTGCTTCTCAAACGGCATTTCTGCAGACGCTTTGGATCAAAGCAACGGACTCAGCCGGTAACGTAAGCGTTACGTGCCTCGGAGAGTACAGTTATTCTCTTGAGGGTATCCAATATGACGTAGAGTATCCTGCAAATATTGTCATCGCTCCGAGCCTGAAGGTCACTTCAATCGAACGTGGCGGAGCGCTGGTATTTGATGTACAAAAACCCGGGGACTCTGACACTCACTACATATTTGTTTGCGAAGATATTTTCGGTTACGCGGATCAGGATATCTTCAAATATGGCAGACCATGGTATACTGCCACACTTGAAACAGATGATAATGGAGTGATCACGTTTACTAATTTGGTCAAAGCGGGGAACGGAATTTTTTATCAGGACACTGCTAATCACTTCACCGGAAATCTGTCGGTGACGGTCTATTCTGGTACGAAGGGTAAGGTAGGCGATCCAGAGCCTGCAGATATCATGCGTCCGGATTGGGGAACAACTTCAGGTGCGGGATCATCTTCAACCGAGGATGTTATTATTTCCACCAACGCTGGAAGAGAAAATATCAATCTGAAAGTTTCCTGGGTGCACAACTACAACTGGAGGGAAGAGGTATTCAGTAAATTTGACTTTTCAATCACTCCCGATAAGGCGGACATCAGCGGCTTTACCACCCCATGGGAATACTGGGAGAATTCAGACCGATATCATTCTGGATACCATATCTCTACATTGGAAGGTGTGCAGGTCTCCTTCGACCTGGGTGAGGATGTGAATGGTTGGGATTTCGCAGATATCGACTGGGAGAATTCATATATCGCGCTTGAAAACGATATCACTGACGAGAAAACTAAGGTCTGTGGAGTCGGATACGGTCCAAGACAGACGATCACGCTTCCGGCGGTCGACGTCGAAACAGGCTATTACACAATATGGCTATATCTGCATCGGCATTCCTCTGATTGGTCCTATTACTACAATTCTCGCGGAATCTACATCGATACCACCGAGCCGGGAAGCCTGAAACTGGATATGTTTGCTAAACAATCAAGCGAAGGTCCCTGGTCACCCAGCACTACTAGCACGGCGCCTTATGAAGCCTTGACCTTTGATTCGAATAAAACAATTTATCTTCCCACGCAGCAATGTGATACTTTCCTCTCTGTGGATCTGTTAGAACCGGATGGTGTTACACCTCATGAGATGACGAAGCAAGGTAAGTACCTTAAGGTCGGCGAGACAATTATACTTGCCTGGGACACTGCTCATCCGGATCAAAAGATCGGCCTTAAACGAGAGTGCCTGACCGAAGATACAGAGAGCGGGGAAATCTACCTTCGCACGCTCGATAATGAAGACACCTCCAGCAAACGGTTGCTTAGATTTGGTATCAGATCATCAAGTACAAGCAATTATTGGGGCGAACTTGGTTTGGAACCAGATCAGGACAATATTATAGCTATCCAGGCAATCTATTCTAACGGGAAAAAATCGGATATCACCTATCTGACGATCCATCCTGTCAGCATTGCATTGGAGGGAAAAACTACTACACTTCCCGTCCGCATGAGTAACTGGGCCACTTGGCTTCCGAAGCCGCAGCCTCTGGATGAAGACTGGACCGGCATCCAAACCGCCGCCCTCGGAAAGGCCGCTGTGGTCTTTACTCCCGGTGAGGAATACGCTGGTTTGATCGCCACTTCAGGCTTGCGTCTTTACTGTCGTTTAGGCTATGTCGATCCTCCGGTCTATAGTAGCACGATCAATAGGAGAAGTTTCTCTTATTATACCGATTTTGATTTTGAAGACACGGCCGAACCCATTGAGATGATCGATCAGGGCGATGGTAGCTATGCTGTGACAGTGCCGGTTTACGATAAAACGGTCAAAGACGTTCTGGACTCTTTAAAGTCTGGCGGACAGTTTAAAGAAATTTATTGTATTTATGCGGAGGATATCTACGGAAACCGGGTTGATGTGAGTTATGCGCCGGCATGGATCATCGCCGACGCCACGGCTCCGGTCATCAGTGATGCGAAAGTCACCACCGATACCAACGGGAAGTTCACTGCGACCTATCAGGTATATGATGACAGCCTGTATTCTTTCGGAGGAATATTCGATAATAAGGGTACTTATGTTAATGCCCCTCCGATAACATTGGAGCTTTCCTATAACAACGAATACGCCCAAGCGATCGGAGCGTTCGGAGAAGGTCTGATCCTGACTGCAGATCTGACAAAAGGTGATTATGTATGGACAGCGACGGATTCCACCTCTATGGGAATTCGGAAAGTAACTGCATCTTTAGTGAGAGATGACCCGGTATGGGTAGACTTTTATGGCTTCGAATGCCCGACGGACGTCTATCTCACAGTTACGGTAGAGGGTTATGTAAGTCCGAAGATCTCAAGTGCTACGGATATGACACTGAACCTGAAAGCCACGGATGGACATGACAACGCCTGTGATGCAGTGGGTGCGACGGCATCTGTCACCGGCGTTACTCCGGCCGTAATAGATAAGCAGTATAAAATACTTGATTCTGAATATTCGTGGTCTACCAACCGGGCGTTGTTCCTGACCTTTAATGTTCCGGTACAGCCGAAAGAAAGTTGGATCAATCGTAACATCGAAGGATTTGACACCGAGTGGCACGACGCCTTCCCTATCTGGAAAGACGGCACCTGGGATATCACTTTCACCGATGTATTTGGCACGGAATATACCCAGAGCCTGGTACTGGAGGATGTGATCGGTAAGTACGGCTTCGAACTCGCCTTCTCTACTCTGGATTATGTGGCTGCCAGCGAGGGTGTAACGATTTCCTACATGCCCGATGACGGTGATGAGAAAGTTACCCACAACTTGTTCCCTGACAGCTATACATTTAACGAAAACGGATTGTATTACATTGCCCGTGAGGGTGACGGAGGGTACGACTCTCTGCCTATCTATTTGAATAACATCATCTCCGGCGGGCCGGAAGAAAAACTGTTCTTCTACATCGACGAGTTTAAGGAGCAGTACGAGGCCGGTTCGGAAGGTCAGTTCCGCGGAACTACAAGTGGCCCTGTCATAGTATCCTACCGGACCAGTCGTGAGACCAGCCCTGTGGGTGATACGACTCTGACCTTTAAGGACGGAGACAACGATACCTTTACATTTAAATACTATGACGTAGCTACGGCTTTCACTTATACCATTACAGGAAAGCTCAGTGACTATGGTATTACCATTACAACTCCGCCGGCTCCTTATGCGGATGTCGATGCACCGAGTATTGATCTTGTGGCTATCTGGAAGCAGCAGGGTGGTGGCTTTGTTCAGGCCGAGGCATTCCCCGGCGGTGCGGACGAGAGCACTGTAAAGAGCGCCATCGCAAGAACCGGAGCTGCCCAGGGATTTGACTTCGTAGTTAACGCTTCTGACTACTCCAAGTGGAAAGTCGTCGTGAAATCCGCTGCACCTACCAGCATGAGTTATGCTTCGGCAACCAGCGACACGATCCCCGGTGTATCCGTGAGCGGAAACAACGTTTTGATCACAGAGGACATTGCAAGCGATTTCTATATCGTTGTGGTGGACAATGCGAAGACAGACTCTGCAGCGACTGCGGACAATTTCTCGTATGTTAAGGTTCCGAATGGCAGCTATCAGTTTGATACTATAGCACCGGAGATCGTAACGACCACTGTCGCCGATAATCTCTATTCCAGAACCGTGTATATCAAGGCCACAGATAATGATAATGCAGGAAATGATACCGGCAAGAACGTGACCATTACCGGCGCAAATGTTATAGCAAATACCGATGCAAATGCAGCGGAATATCCTTACAAGCTGTTGTTCACAAATAACAGCACCGTTGTTACCGTTACTGCAACCGATGCAGCCGGAAACAGCGCCTCCGTCAACCTTCAGGTTTCGGGTATTGACGCAACTGCTCCGATCCTGGCGGTTACCTGGTCGCCTTGCTTCCAGGATCCGGTCACCGGAAAACTTGACAGAAGCAATCCTACGATCGGCCCTGTAAACACGGATGTAGTAGCCCATATCACCAGTGACAAGGATATCATGGAGGTTACGGCAACCTACACGAGTTATTGGGGTGGAACGGTAGAGTATGATTTTAACAACCCGTACCAATATTGGTGGGGATATATCGACTACACCAGTCAGCGGGTTTCGGTACACTTTTACGACAGTGATTCCAATGATTTCGTGGTTAATCTGAATGTCAAGGCTCCCAACGGGCAGATCACACCGATCACCTTGACGCTGAAAGGCGGTGTGATCGATAAGTATGAGCCCTATATCATCCTGGATGATGTCATAGGATTGACTCGGGATGGTTTCAGCGTGCCCTACGCTTTGTCATTACTGATCCGGCCTACAGAGGAAGCCTACTGTACGAATTATGGTCCCCTTGGCGAACTGTATTACGACGACGCAGATGATCCACATCTGTTGACAGTGACACTTAAGGACACCGACCCGCAGATATTTAACTTTGTGGATAAAGCCGGTAACCAAGGTAAACTTGAAATCACAAAAGACTTCTTTGAGTATTGGTTCCCTTATTTCGACTCCGTGGCTCCGACGATCCAGGTGGATGTTCCGGATAACGCAAATGCAACAAACGCAGCGGTTGCCGTTACTGTTACAGCGAATGAAAAGTGCACACTGAGCAGCTATGACGGCTCCGTGACTTGCGGAACTATGACTTTACAAGGAACGGACAGCGAAGGAAACGAGATTTGGGCCGGCGTAGTCAGCGCAAGCAAGAACGGGACCTTCCGTGTGTATGCTACGGACGAAGCGGGTAACGTGACCAGCGAAGTATTTACGGTCAATAATGTCGACAAGACACTGCCGATCATAGGTTTTGATACTTCCGCAGTCAACCTGCGTCAGGATAGTGAAGCCGCAGCATTGGCCGCACTGCTCGATAAGGGCGTTTCGACTTGGGACAATGTAGCGATCGAAGCAAATTCGCTGGCTTATGATATTTCCGGTGTGCTTCTCGGTACTGTAGGTATCTATCCTGTTACCTATACAGTAAAAGATACGGCCGGCAATGTCGGACAGGCGGTACGATATGTCAGAGTCGTCGACAAGAATCAGCCGATCATTACGGTTGATGGTAATCTGGCAGAAGAAAACGCCACAACAAGCGTAAAGGTCGGAAAGCATGTGCTGTCCGTCAGCGGTTTGAAGACAGAAAACGAGCCGTATACCTTAAAGATCGTTAAGGGAATCTGGTCTGCTGGCCAGATGAAGAGGGCTTCCGCCGGAATTCCGGTCGGAGAGGACGGCAGTTTCACTGTTGATACCGCCGGTTTCTACACCGTTTATATCGTAACTCAATCGCGGCAGACCTATCGGACTCTGCTCCATGTAGAGAACTAAGGAGTGAAAACATGAGGAATTTGAAACGATTTTTGGCGATTTTGCTTTGCATCGCGCTGATCCTGCCCATGCGTCCTGCATACGTTTCAGCGAAAGATGAAGATGTGCTGAAACTCAGCAATGGCTACATTGAGGTCAGCGTATCGAAGAAAAACGGAGGATTTCTGGTCAACACCGTAGAGGGTAACCAGCTGAAGAAATCCGACAACAACAAGAAGCTGCTCTATCACAGTGACGCCTATGATACCTCCTTTGTGTCTTTCCGCGTGGGAGAGGGAGCAGAAGCAAAAGATTATATTTTCGGCGGAAAATATGATACCTCCAGTGCTGTTAAAGTGACTCAGGCGACCGCGGGCGGTGACATCGTTGCCGTATGGTCGGTCGATGGTATCACATTTACCCAGACGATCACGCTGGCTGCGGACAATGCCAGCGAACATGGTCTGGTATCCATTAGTCTTGCTGCACAAAACAACAGCGGCGAGGCAGTTCCTGTTCAGGCGCGTATCTTGTTTGATACGTGCCTGGGCGACCAGGATTATGCTTACTATCAGGTGTCCGGCGGCAGCCTGACCAACACCATGAAGACCGAGCAGATCATCACGGACGAAGAATCCTTAAGAAGCTTTTATGCCGTGGATGACGTTGCCGCTTCTACGCTTTCCGCTTATGTGGTTTCCAGCCCTAAGAAAGCGGCCATCGGTCACTGGAACAACCTGGCAGCAAGTCTGTTTGACTTCGCGCCGGATACATCCCTGAACTTTACCAACGCCATCAACGACTATCTGACAGCGGACAGCGCCTGCGCGTTATATTACGATCTGGGCACCGTAGAAAACGGTCAGTCCGCTTCCTTAGTCAGCTACTACGGCGTTTATTCCAACCACACGGTAAGTCTGGAAAACCGTGTAGCGATCAATACCGTTGCACCGCTTCGTCTGGAACTGAACAGCGACAAGAGTGCGTATGTGCGTCAGAGCGAAGTGGGCATCGCGGATTTTGCCGTGACTGTCAGCGCGGAGAACTATAACAGCGAGACTTCCGGCGATCTGGAAAATGTGATCCTGGCCGTTCGCAGCACCACAGGACTTCGTTCTCTTGATGATAATGGCCAGGTCATGAGCGGATTTGAGTTTGACACCTACGATCCGATGACCATCCCCTATACGAAGATGGCAGAAGGTGCGACGATCACCAAGACACTGTATTTCCAGGCTCAGGAGCACGTCAACGCTACCTATGAGCGCATTACCATCGGTATGTATAAGGGTTCCGTAACCTCGGAGAATCTGTTGGGAGAGAAGACGGTTTATATCCTGCTCCCCGGCAGTGATGGAAATATTCCTAAGGTCAGCTTCGTGTCCATGACACCGACCACGATCTATTCTTCCGGTACTCGTCATCTGTATGTAGCAGTGACCAATGAGACGATTCTTTCTAATGCATTGGCACAGGGTACCTGTTTTGTCAAGGCATACAGTGCCGACGGCAAGACCATTCGGGATATCCCTTCCGATGCGATCACAGTTACAGACGGTATTGCAGACATCGCGATATCAAATGACATTTCTCTGGCCCTCGGCAGCTGGTATCTGCAACTGGAGTGGACGGATGACGCCGTAAGCAACGGCATCGTCTCCAGAGATTATCAGAAGCAGACGTCGTCCGTTCTGAATTTCGAAGTTTCGGACGACCCGAAATATAAAAACGAATCCTATGGCGTCCTGGCGGCCGTAAAATATTCGGACGGAAAAGGTTCTGCTCAGACCTATTACTATCGTCTGGAGAGTTTCAAGGATGAAGAAGCGTACAAGAAATTCGCCAACGCTGAGAAGCATGATTGGGTTGAGATCCTCTTGGTGTTCCGCGGAGAATTTACCGGAGATAACCGTTATCCCATAAAGGACCAGTACGGTGCAGTTGTTGGTTACCGTTACTATACGGCAGTCAGCAAAAAATCTGTAGATTCCGAAACGCTTGTAACCACGGTAGAAAATCCCATCACGATCAACAACTGCCTCGATTTTGAGGGTGGTACGATGTCCCTCTACTACGAGGACTATGAAAACGTCAGTCAGGACAGAGCCATGGAGTCCGCGATCCTGACAGAGTTTGACGGCGATCTCTACACCAGCGATGAACGCAGCTCTGTTTGGACAGGTAAGGCGGCTCTGAGCAAATTGGTTCAGGGACAGGATTTCGCATTGATCCAGTATGATCAAAACGGTGTCAGGAAGAGCACACCGGCCGAAGCCATTACACTGATCTGGCCGAACGTATTCAGTTATGCTCAGACGCTGGCGGGTATGGCATTTAAGCTGGCATACGGACAGTTTGGCGTAATGAAAAAGAGCGACGGAACGGAGATCGGCCGCACCATCGGCTTTGCGGCAAGTCTGAGCCTGAGTTTTATGAATTCTCCGGATCCGGAGGATGATACTGCCGTGCCGGATACATACTTCGGTCGAATGAAGGAGTTGTGGACGGACTGGAATGGAGCCAGCATCTATCAGTATGCGTATCGTGGCGATCGTTTCAATAAGTTGACCAATATCGACATGAACGACAGTACCACTGCCCACAATAACGCTCAGAAGGGCGTCGCGGCATCCGTCATGGTAAAGGATATCCTGTTCGGATGTGGCCAGGGCTTTGTAGGTCTGAACTTTACGGTAGCTGTTACAGTGAAAAACCTGATCGACGAGCTGCCGAAGGTGGAAGGCACCCTTTCCATCAATACCATTAACAACTGGTCCGTCGCTATGTCTGGTTCGTGTAAGTTTACGGACAACATGAGGATGGAGGCGAAGCTTAGCTTCAAGAGTTATGAAAATATCCCGATACCGGATGATTTCTACTTCTATATCGGCGGATTTAAACCCGGCCTGAATGTAGACGGCGGTGGCGTACTCTGGCTCACCGGAGGCGGTGGAGGTTTCTCAAACCTTTACGACACTATCTTCTGCACGAGCGGTTTGCCGCCTCTTAAACTCATCATTACTGCAAGTTTCAGTATCGTTCAGGTTCTGAACGGTACGGCAACGCTGACTGTGGGCCTGACCGGTATTGATCTGACCGCAAAAGATATTAAGGTCATGGATCAGATCGAAGTGATCAAAAAGATCCAGTTGGGACTGCAATGGTATCCGGATCTCAAACTTCAGGCTGGTATCTATGTCAGCATGTTTGAAAAGACCATCGAGGGTCAGGGGTATATTATCCTTTTGGGTAAGGATTATACGGACTGGTTCTTTGAGATGTTTGTCCGTGCTGCTTTGAAGGTTCCTGAATCCGTTCCTGCAGTGGGAGGAATGACGCTCGTTGGAGCGGACCTGGGTATCAGTACGGAAAAGATCTGGGGCTGCGTGAAAGCTCTCAGTATCAATATCGGCGTGTCCTATTACTGGGGTGAGGACGGCATAAACTTCGGCTCCGGCGGAGACAAAGCACAGCCTACCTACCCGAACCTCTTGCTCAGCGGCTATGATGGCGAATGTGAGGATTTCCCCATCGTCCATGACGATGAGAATAATCGGACTCTCTACGCACACTTCGGTACGAACTTCGAAGCACCCAGAGGAGCGCAAGTGATCTACGAAGGCGATCTGATCCTGATGGATGTGGCCGGCGTATGGTCGAACCTGGAAAAGACTTCTCATAAGTTCAATCTGGGCAAATACAATGCCGGAAACAATGAGGCAACGGTTGTTCAGTTAAACTATAAGGCAGAAAGTCTCGAAGAGGCAAAAACACTGGCGAAGAACTTTACTGTTAAAGACGAGCAGGATGGCGCATTCCCGCTCACCTTCTATAACGGTAATAATCCGGACACTGCCAATGCGAATATTACGTGGAACAGCGAGAGCGGGATGGCCGCATACGCGTTCACGGTAACGAACCAAAACCTGTTTGATAAGAACTGGTTTGTTTCTACAGGCACGACAGCCGCGGATATAGTTCTGTACAACGTTCTGCCCATGCCGGAGATCACCGATGTATCGGCATCCGGTTCCATTGCTGCAGGCGGCAGCGCAGATATCAGCTGGAACGGTACCGGCCTGGATGAATTGGATAGCATCAGTTTCTTCCTTTGCACCGATACAGATCCCAGTGTGGATGCCGGATATCCGCTTACCAGAGAATATGATACTACAGGCATCACTGACAGTAGCGTGATCCAAAGCGGTACAGCGACACTGAGTGTTCCTGCGGAGATCCCGAGCGGAGACTATTATCTGCGAGCGGTTTACTCCAAGGACGAGCAGCTTAACGGTGTCTTCTACAGCAGCAGTAAGGTTACGGTAACAAACACAAATACCCCTGCTGCAATCGGAACTCCCACCGTCAGCGCGGCGGGTGACCTGAAATACAAGGTTTCCATCCCGACAACGGCGGATGCCAATACCACCGGGTATATGGTATCTGTGTATAATACAGACGGAACGGAAACAGACATTACCGGTATGACCTTTGATAAGGCTGCAAACGGCGCGACCGTATTTGAGATCGGCGGCAGTTATATTGCCCCGGTAAAGACGGATGACAAAGATCCGAATTCGGCCGTTACGGGAACACAGACCTTCGGCCTTACGGGTGGAAAGAGTTACGTCATCAGCGTCACACCTTACAAATTGGCAGACGAAAATGGGGATGGTGAGCCGGATACCATCGTTTACGGAGCGGAAAAGCGGTCCTCCGCAACTCTGCTTCCGAAGGCGGTTGCACCTACGGCTTCCCTTACCTTTGACGGAAAGACTCTGACAGCCCTTTCGGACATGAAGAATGGCGGAACATTCCCGACATTTACAACGGATGCATTAAATATCAAGGCATCGTTCTCTGAAGCGGTTACCGGCGTATGGACGCTGGACAGCAGTGAGCTTTGGACACGTGCGGACAGCGATACTTCCGTTGTTTCAGGAACATTTAAAAACACAGCAAATACATTCCTCAATATTCCGGAGCTTAGCGACGGGGATCATACCCTGACTCTGACCGGAAAGGCAGCAGACGGAGACAGTTTCTCTTACAGCTATCATTTCACCGTGGATACCACGGCACCGCGTCTGATCCTTTCGTCGCCGTTAAACGGAAGTCCCTTCCATGCGGATGGAACTCTGACCCTGGCCGGCGTGACGGACGAAGATGCGAAACTCTTGATCAGCATTGACGGAGGTCTTCAGCAGAAGCTGAATGTTACGAGAAATGCGGACGGCGTATTTTCAGAAACGCTCAGCATTCCCGATTATGACAGTGCAGCCATTCACAGACTGAGTATTTATGCGGAAGATCTTAGCGGAAACCGCACGGAGCTTCGTGAGATCTCTGTGGTCCACCCGGCTCTCGGCGATCTGAACAATATCGTGCTCATGGTCGATGGCGCAGCTCCGGATAGCGGTTGCATCAGTACTGCATTTCCTGCGGAAAACGTAGCGCTGACCGTCACCGGTGTTACTTCAGGCGGCAAACGTTTTGCCATGGATCCGTCGCGTGTACACTGGAGAAGCTTTGCTGCTGATGGCAACATCACGGTTGAAGACGACAAACTGAGCTACACTGATTTCGCGAAGGGCTTTGTAGAAGCTATGGTAGAAGTATCTGCCGGCGCTTACCTGACCACTTCGTTGGCGCTCAATTCCGAGCTGCCCAGCGGCACGGTTTCCGTTTCAGCTACGCTGGGCGGGCACGTTACCGGTGGCGGAGAATACAATGTGGGAGACAGCGTAACATTGACCGCAACTGCGGAAGAAGACTATCGATTTGAGTGTTGGGAGCTGACCGGCGTTGACGGCTTAGATCTTACCGGCGCAACCCTGACTTTCACCATGCCGGACAATGCAGTTTCGGCAAAGGCTCGTTTCGTTACGACCATCGTTGTAGGCGATCTGAACGGAGACGGAACCCTGGATGAGGCGGATCTGACACTTCTGAAGGATTACCTGCTGGGTAAAGACGTGACACTGGCATACTCCGGCGATCTCAACGGAGACGGCAGCGTGAATACATTGGATCTGATTCACCTGTATAAATATCTGCTGAATAACACGGGAGATTCTTCAAATGTGATGACGAAGGCTCCAAGCCTTACGTTGTCCAAAGTGATCGCCGAGTCCGGTGAGGACGTGACGGTTCAGGTCGACCTTTCCGAGAATCCGGGTATCATGGCGATGCTGCTTAAGATCAGTTATGATCCTGCAGTGCTTACATTGACCGGATGTGAAGACGGTGAGCTGACCAAATGGGATCAGAACGGCGACACCGTTTTGTGGCTGGGAAAGACAGACAGCGGCTTTAACGGTACAGTGCTCAATCTGAAATTCCATGTTGCGGACAATGCAACTCCCGGCGATATTGCCGTTACGCTTACGAGCCAAAATGGCGACATAGGCAACTACAGCGAGGATGCTTTCGTACCTGCCATTACAGCCGGAGCAGTTCACATTCACGAATGGAACACGCCGACCTACACCTGGGCGAGTGACAACAGCACCGTGACAGCGAAAGCAGTCTGTGCGGGCGACGCTTCCCACGTGGAAGAGGAGGTAGCAACTACCGTCTATACCGTGACAGCGATGCCTACGGGTGATAAGAACGGTACCGGTACTTACACGGCAACGTTTAAGAATGCACGGTTCTCTGCTCAGACGAAGACGGTGGATATTCCGGCAACCGGTTTTGAGTATGAAGCACCGACCTATACCTGGGCGGATGATAACCGCACCGTGACAGCAAAGGTAGTTTGCACAAATGACGCTTCCCATACAGTGGAAGAGACGGTAAATACCGTTTATGATGTAACCGTAAAGGCAACTTGCGAAGAAGCGGGTACAGGCACTTACACGGCGACGTTTAAGAATGCAATGCTCTCTACGCAGGTGAAGACGGTAACCATTCCTGCGACAGACCATAACTACGGCGAGCCGACCTACATCTGGGCGGACGACAAGAGCGCTGTGACTGCAAAAGTAGTCTGCGCGAATGATGCCTCCCATGTGATCGAGGAGACCGTCGATACAACTTATGCTGTATCGGTATTACCTACGGTCGAAAAGGAAGGAACCGGCGTTTATACGGCAACATTTACCAATACCAGGTTCTCGACGCAGACGAAGACAGTGACCATTCCAGTAATGATCCGCGTTTATGGTGAGCCGACCTACACCTGGGCTGCCGACAACAGCACAGTGACTGCAAAGGCAGTCTGCAAGGATGATGCATCGGATGTGATCGAGGAGACCGTGAACACCACATATACGGTGACAACGTATCCGACAGATACAGAAGATGGTACAGGCACATATGCCGCATCATTTACCAATGCAATGTTCTCGACGCAGACGAAGACAGTGACCATTCCTGCAACGGGTCATAAGTACGGCACTCCTACTTATAGCTGGGCCGACGATAATAAGTCCGTAACTGCAAAAGTGGTTTGTCAGGATGATGCGTCCCATACGATCGAGGAGAAGGTAGATACAACTTACACTGTGATGACAGCTCCGGCTTGTGAAACCGATGGAGTAGGCATCTACAGAGCGAACTTTACAAATTCTATGTTCTCATCACAGTCGAAGACGGTTACACTTTTTGCAACCGGACATGACTGGGGCATCCCGACTTACACCTGGGCTGACGATAACAGTACCGTAACGGCCAGAGTAGTTTGCAAGAACGATGCTTCCCATGTGATCGAGGAAACAGTAAAAACTGCTTATGAAGTGACAGCATTCCCGACCGGTGACAGAGTCGGCACAGGCACTTACACGGCTACATTTACCCATGCTCAGTTCGCAGCGCAGGTAAAGACGGAAACGATTCCTGCTACGGAGCATACCTACGGCGTGCCCACCTATGAATGGAGTGAAGATAACAAATCCGTAACTGCAAAAGCAGTAAGCATGAATGATGAATCTGTTGTGATCGAAGAGACAGTGAACACCGAATACGCTGTGGAGACCGAAGCCACCTGCGAAAACGAAGGAAAGGGCGTTTACACGGCTAAATTCAGCAACAAGCTGTTCTCAACGCAGACGAAGGATGAAGTCATTCCGGCAACGGGACATTCCTGGGAAGCTCCGACCTACGTATGGTCTGAGGATAACAGCACCGTGACTGCTACGATAGTCTGCAAAAACGATCCTTCTCATGTAGTTGAGGAGAAGGTGAATACCGTTTACGAGGTAACAACACCTGCCGGAGATAACACAGAAGGCACAGGCACCTACACGGCGAACTTTACTAATTCGCAGTTCACTTCGCAGACGAAGACAGTGACCATTCCGGTATCGGAGATCGCAGCAGCGGAAAAGAGTACTAACGTTGTACCATATGTGATCCTGGCTATAGCCGGCGCGGCAATTTTGGCCGGAATCATCATCTTCCTCCTTCTGAGGAAGAAAAAGAAGTCGGGCGGAAAATAAGCGCCCGGGTAATTCCAAGAGGCATCCTATGAAAAGAAAGAGATTATTCTCCATTTTTCTGATGTTATGTTGTCTTTTGCTCATGCCGGCAGCTGCGCTGCCGGTTGGAGCGGAAGAAGAACCTGATCCCGGACATGCGGGCGCTTCAGCGCCCGTCCGGATCGCGTTTATTGACAGCGGTATCTCCACGAAGCATATTGACAGTTCCCGGGTTTTGCAGGGGACTAATTATATCTTTCCCGAATCGGATACCCAGGACCGGGTCGGACACGGCACAGCCACCGCTGGTTTGGTTTTGGGCGCAGAGGATCTGGGGGTCACCGGCATTTGCCCGGATGCCCTCGCTATCCCTCTGGTAGTGGTGGATACTTTTCCTTCCGGCGCGGTTAAGAACGGCGGACCCGATGCTTTGTGTAAAGCGATCTATGATGCAGTGGATCGTTACGGTTGCCGGGTCGTAAATATCAGCCTTTGCACGACGGAAGATTCGGCCGAACTTCGGGCGGCGGTCGATCATGCGGAAGCAAACGGTGCCATCCTGATCGCTGCAGTCGGAAATGACGGGGAAGACGGAAAAACCTATTATCCCGCAGCTTATGAAACGGTGGTCGCCGTCGGCTCCGCTGACGGAGGCGCGGTTGCGTCATTTTCCCAAAGCGGCGCAGATATCCTGGCGGAAGGCGTGAACCTGCTTACTGCTTCAAACCGCAATGCCTCTTCCCCGATAACGGTATCGGGGACATCCTATTCCTGCGCCCTGGTTTCCGGAATCTGTGCCCGGATGCTAACAAAGGACCCGAACCTGACACCTGAGGCTGTGCGAAAAGCTTTATTCTCGCAGGCGGATGATCTGCTGGAACCCGGGTTTGATCAAAGAAGCGGCTGGGGTGTTATCTCAGCGTTTCAGGGCAACCTGATCCTGGCACAGTTTGATCCGCTAACAGAGAACCTGCCGGAAGCAGCGAAGGCCGGCGATACCATGCCGAAGGGCTTGTGGATCGCATTGACCGTATCACTGATCGGAATGGCAGGAACGATGCTGATCGGAACACCGTCCAAAAAGACAAGGACGAAGATCAAACCGAGAAGAAAGGTTCGATAAAGGTCCGTAAGTAGTCGCTGCAGAAGGTAAGCTTACGAAGCCGCAAGGCGATACAATAGAATTGAAAGGTAGGACAAAAAAGAGTCTCGGTCTCCCCGCGGGGAGGAAAGAGGCTCTTTTTTGTTGCGTATGTTTTCACTTTTTCGGACCGCAAGGCTTTTCCGGAGCGACTATAATTGTGTGAGATCAGCTGAAAAGGAGAAAAAGATGAGCATATATGGTTATGTCCGTGTGTCCGCGACGGATCAAAATGAGGAACGGCAAATACTGGCAATGCATGCGCAGGGCGTGCCTGACAGGAACATCTACACGGACCAACGATCCGGAAAGGATTTCAACCGCCCGCAGTATCGGCGGATGGTGAAGCGGCTGAGACCGGGCGACCTGCTCTACGTCCTCAGCATCGACCGCCTGGGGCGAAACTATGACGAGATCCAGCGCCAGTGGCGGATCCTCACGAAGGACATCGGCATCGATGTGTGCGTGATCGACATGCCACTGCTCGACACGCGCCAGAGCAAAGACCTGCTGGGCACCTTCGTCGCCGACCTGGTCCTGCAGGTGCTTTCATTTGCCGCGCACAACGAACGGGACAATATCCGCAAACGCCAGGCCGAAGGCATCGCCGCCGCCCGTGCCCGCGGCGTCCACCTGGGCCGCCCGGCCCTTAAGCTCCTGCCGGATTTCGCAGAGATCGTCCACGCCTGGGAGCACAACGAGCTCAGCACCGAAGAAGCCGCCAAGCGGTGCAACATGAGCACGACCACATTCTACCGACGCTGGCGCGAAATGCGAGAGAAAAAGAGCGGAAAATAAAAAGACTTCAAAAGGTGTACCTTTTGAAATCACTTTTTCTCTCGTTTGTATAATCATTTTACAATGATATCCCATGGAAGTCAACAGTAAATTTGTTTGAAAAAATAAAAATTGTATAAATAATTCGACGAAAACGGCGCGAAATTCCAAATCGTTCATTTTTGGCATAAGGTACACGTTTTGAAAAATGGTGTGCATATACAATAAATGAATGGGAGGTAAGCCTATGAAACGAATACTAGGATTAATCAGTTTTACTTTATTGTTGGCAATGATGATGTCTGTGATAGTAAGCGCGGACAGCGAATCAGATGGGCCCGTAGTTGTAGAATTCAATTATGATGCCGCTGCTCACGATATGACGTTGTGGTATGGTAATGCGGACAAATATTTGGTTTCAAGAGCTGGGACACCGGCAGTTTTTTCAGTTGTAGCAACTGGTGATGGACCGCTCACTTATCAGTGGCAATCCAAGGGTAGTGAAGCAGATGCTGAATGGACCAACATCGCTACTACTGATGCCAATGGTGTTAATTCCGCCACTTTGGCTATACTTGATCCGAGAAAACTCCATTATTACCGTTGCATTATCACGGATATCAATGGAAAACAAGTGATTGCTCAGGACTCTAGGAATCGCGCGTTGATGGTGTGCCCGGGTTTTAGCATGCATCCTCAGAATACATATGCACCGATTGGAGAGACTGCACAGCTTGAGGTAGAACTGTTGGCCTCGGATGAATATGTAGAGGTAACGGATTGGAAGTTACAAGCTGTCAGATGGTTTTTCGATGTAATCGGACCGGGTAATTATGTTGACACTTCATCTGGCTCTCGTTTTTCTTATGAAGATGGAGGAAAACGATTGCTCGTGAAGGTTGATTCGGGAAATGTTTATGGAAAACCCGCAAAATGTGAAGCGTACTGGACATCGCCTTCTCGTGGATATTCACTTTGGGTTAGTTCGAATATAGGATATATTGAGGATAAACCATTCTCAATTGATTCTAGCCCTGAAAACGCCAATATTGTTATTGGTGGTCAGGCTGACTTTAGTGTAGATATATCAGGAGGGTTTCCTCCCTACACTTATCAGTGGCAGTCCCGAAAGGATCCTACAAGTGCATGGACGAATTCCGGAGTGACTGGAGCAGATACAGACACAATTTCGGTTAAAGCAACCGCTGGCCTTTCAGGCTATCAGTTCCGTTGTGTGGTGATGGACGATGCGGGAACGAAGTTATATTCAGACGCTGCAACATTGATGGCTCTTCCGAAAATCTCCAAACAACCCAAGGACACAACCGTGACGGTTGGAGATGTTGCCCAGTTCAAGGTAACGGCAATTGGTAAGGCAACACTGGAATACCAGTGGCAGTCGAGGAAAAATGCAGAAAGTGCGTGGTCAAATTCAGGACAAACGGGTTCGAAAACTGATACTCTTTCTGTCACAACTTCCGCAGGCCTTAATGGATATCAATTCCGGTGTGTTGTGACGGATGGAGCAGGGCAGATAATCGAATCAACTCCTGCAACCTTGACGATAAATCCGAAGATCAGTAGCCAGCCGACAGATGTGAGCGTCACATCTGGTTCTGTAGCAAAGTATACAGTTATAGCGGCAGGCAGATCGCCATTTACTTATCAGTGGCAGTCTAGGAAGAATGCCGAGAGTACATGGGCGAACTCCGGTCAGACCGGATCGAAGACAGCAACACTTTCAGTAACGGCTAGCCCGGGGATGGATGGATACCAGTTCCGTTGTTTGGTAACGGATGCAAACGGCCGGACAACATATTCGGATGAAGCTACTTTATCGATCCTCTTAAGCATTTCGGCAGAACCTACCGATGCGAGTGCTACCGTCGGATCTGTAGCGATGTTTACAGTGGGTGCGAAAGGAAAAGCGCCTCTTACCTATCAATGGCAGTTGCGTAAGGATGCTTCTGCTGATTGGGTGAATTCGACTTTGGATAGTGCAAGGAACTCGACACTGTCGGTAGCGGCAAGCATTGATTTTAGTGGTTACCAGTACAGGTGTGTAGTATCGGATGGAGGTGGACAAAGCATTTATTCGGAAGCGGCGACATTAACCATCATTCCGGCTATTACAGCTCAACCTGCAAATGCAAGTGTAACAGCAGGTTCGAATGCGACATTTACTGTATCTGTTTCCGGTAAGACCCCGTTCACCTATCAGTGGCAATCCAGAAAGAACGCGGATGCTACATGGGCGAATTCGGGATTGAGCAGTGCTAAAAGTGAGACGCTTTCGGTGACTGCAAGTAATGGTCTCGATGGATATCAATTCCGTTGTATTGTAACAGATGGAAATGGTCAGCAGGTTTGTTCGGATGCTGCTACAGTATCCATTATCCCGACGATAACCACTCAGCCGAAAAACGCGAGTGTGATCGTGGGAGCCACAGCGAAATTTACTGTGACTGCTTCGGGAAAGACACCATTGACCTATCAGTGGCAGTCCAGAAAGAACGCGGATGCAACTTGGGCGAATTCCGGACTGAGCAGCGCGAAGACGTCGACTCTGACGTTGACGCCCACAGCGGGATATGATGGTTATCAGTTCCGTTGTGTTGTTACAGGCGGAAATGGCTTGAAAACATATTCAAATGCGGCTACGATAACGATCCTTCCGAGTATCACTTCGCAACCGCAGAACGTGAGTGTAGCAGCAGGTTCTACGGCAACATTTACCGTGGCTGCTTCGGGTAAGACCCCGTTCACCTATCAGTGGCAGTCGAGAAAGAACGCGGATGCAACATGGGCGAATTCCGGGCTTGCTAGCGCGAAGTCGGCAACCCTGACACTGACACCTACAGCAGGATATGATGGATATCAGTTCCGCTGCGTATTGACAGATGCGAACGGCCAGAAGGTATATTCCGAAGCCGCAACGTTGTCGATCCTGTTGAACATTACTACGCAGCCGAAGGATGTTGGCGTAACCGTTGGTTCTACAGCGAAGTTTACAGTAGCTGCAACCGGTAAGGCAACATTGACATACCAGTGGCAGTCGAGAAAAAACGCGGACACAGCATGGGCGAATTCCGGTGTAACTGGAGCCAAGACCGCAACCATGTCCCTGACACCGACCGCGGGTTATCATGGATATCAGTTCCGTTGTGTAGTAACAGACGGAAACGGACAGAAAGTGTATTCTGATCCTGCGACACTGTCCATCATTCCGACGATCAGCACACAGCCGCAGAACGCAAGTGCAAAAGCTGGATCAACAGTTACTTTCACAGTATCGACAACGGGCAAGGCTCCGTTCACCTACCAGTGGCAGTCGAGAAAAGATTCCTCCAGTTCGTGGGCGAATTCCGGACTGAGTACCGCGAAGGAAGCAACACTTTCCGTAACGGCCAGCCCCGGAATGGCGGGATACCAGTTCCGTTGTGTCGTAACTGATAGTAACGGACAGAAGGCATATTCGAATGGCGCTGTCCTGTCAGTTCTTTTGAACATTACCTCTCAGCCGGCAAATGCGAGCACGAACGTTGGTTCTACGGCGAAGTTCACAGTGGCAGCAACAGGTAAGGCGACGCTGAGTTATCAGTGGCAGTCGAGAAAAGACTCCTCCAGTTCGTGGGCGAATTCCGGACTGAGTACCGCGAAGGAAGCGACACTTGTGGTAACAGCTAGCGCAGGTTTGGACGGATACCAGTTCCGCTGTGCTATAACCGATGGATATGGCAAGACAACGTATTCGAACGCAGCAACCCTGTCGGTAAACCTGAGCATTACCACACAGCCGCAAAATGCGAGCGCCGCAATCGGATCCACAGCGCAGTTCACCGTAGCCGCAGCTGGAAAGGCAACCCTGACGTACCAGTGGCAGTCGAGAAAAGACTCTAACAGTTCGTGGGCGAACTCAGGACTGAGCAGTGCAAAAAGCGCAACGCTTTCCGTAACAGCAAGCGCAGGCTTGGATGGATATCAGTTCAGATGCGTTGTAACAGATGGCAATGGTAAGAAGGTTTACTCGAATGCAGCAACGTTGACGATCCCTCTGGTAATTACGAAGCAACCGCAGAATGTAAAAGCGGAAGTTAATGCAGATGTTGTTTTTTCAGTGACAGCGACTGGCGTAGGTTCATTAAAGTATCAGTGGCAACTGGGAAGGAGCGCTCAGGACGCTTGGGTAGATATAGATAAGGCCTGGGCTAAAAAGGCAACCATCTCAATCGTAGCAGATGCAGATTTTAACGGAATCGATTTTCGATGCGTTGTTACAGATGGTAACGGAAAGAAGGTATATTCGAATCCGGCCAGATTAACTCTGAAGACCATTGCTGGAATAGTGGTTCCTTTTGGACAGTATACACTGCATGATCACTTAATTTCCTACGATGCATATTACACGGTTGATATCCTGGCATATACTGCAGACAGCAATTGGGTGGAGATGGAAGCAGTTGTAACAGTTTTGCAAAACAATTCAACCAATAGTCTGCGACCTCGGATGCGCTTCATAGATAAAAATGGAGAGATCGTGTACGAAGTTGGCATTAATCCGGATGTGAAAAATGCGGGCGAAGTTCAGTATATCACAGCAAGATTCAGACGCTCGATGATCAGTGGTGCTGTAAAGGCAGTAATCGTGGGAAGAAGTGCAGAATACAATTAACAATTCGATGGAACATTTCTGTAAGTAATTCAAACGAATAAGGAAGACCGCCGGGGGCTATCACGATCCCGGCGGTCTTCCTTTATATGTTTTACACTATGTTATCATACCCACTCTTTGTTTTTCTTCATGTATATCCCTTTCAGCACCTGTGCCAGGATGGTGTAGACGATCATCAGGCCGGCGAGCCAGAGGCCGAAGGAGGCGACCATGACGGGCAGGTCGAAGAGGTTCGATGCTGATCCGAACACCGTCCAAAAAGATAAAGACGAAGATCAAACCGAGAAGAATGGTTCGATAAATGTCCGTAAGAACACCCCGCAGAGGAAGATAAACTTACGAAGCCGCAAGGCGATACAATAGAATTGAAAGGTAGGACAAAAAAGAGTCTCGGCCTCCTGATATGTACCCAGTTTCCTGGACACATTGATTAACGACCGAGGTTCATCAAGTGGATGCTACCCTGTACTTTGAAGGGGGCATCCACTTTGTTTTTGCCTGGATGCGTTC